>Ga0182005_1000013_pt1 | contig 396391 bp, 361 predicted proteins | sample Sormic07211103_1_FD_123021 | JGI IMG/M metagenome (GOLD analysis project Ga0182005, IMG submission 123021) | Rhizosphere microbial communities from Sorghum bicolor, Mead, Nebraska, USA - 072115-103_1 MetaG | ecosystem: Host-associated > Plants > Roots > Rhizosphere | place: USA: Nebraska...
CGGCGCTGATGGGGGCGTGAGCCCTTTTTTAACTTCTACTCGGGTGCCAGAGAAAATCAGCACTTGCACGGCGCGGCAGTTCGCGGCACAGAAACTCGGGTTTTCACACAGCCTGGGGCGAAAGCGGACCGTCACAATGTAACCATCTCCCTAGAAATACTCCGGCAAAAAAAAGCCAGATAGCGCTACGCACGCTATCCGGCAAAGGGTCAGTTACTAAGGTGATACAAAGGGGTACTACAACAGGGTCATAAACGACTTACAGGGTACTGCATTGCCATTACGGGGTAATGACGGGCGGGGATATCGCTATCCCCGGATTCGGTGAGCGTGGCGCTTACTTGGTGGCCACGGTCAGTTCGCTCTTGACTTCCTTCACGCCTGGCACGGCCGAGGCGACCTGGATGGCCTTGGTGCCGGCTTCGGTGCTTTGCACCGCGCCGCTCAGCACGACCACACCGTCGGTGGTGGTCACGCCAACTTCTTTCTGATCGGCCAGCGAAGATTTGATCTTGCTGGTGATGGCTTCATCGGTGGCTGCAGTGCCGGACTTGGCGGCGCCAGCCAGTGCACCTTCCTGTTGGCCTGCGGCGAAAGCGGTACCGGTCGCAGCAGCGGCGGTCAGGGTAGCGGCTACCATCAGGCGGGCGAGCAGTTTGTTAGTCATCATGATGATCTTCCTTTATCGAGTTTGGGGATAAGACGTCTGTGACGTTACCAAACACTTAGCAAACGCCGTGCCAGCTCTATAAAGTCATTTGAAATCAATAGCTTGCCGAAGAAATTCTGTGTGGAAACGGTTGATGGGCGGCATGTGCAGCCGGAAGGCGGGGATTTTGTCGGGAAATGGCGACAACTATCGGCCGCCACTTATCAAGTGCTTGATTTGTAAGGATTTAATCTTGTCGTTCGGGAGCGACAAGGCTGGCGCCGGACCGGAAAGTGGCGGCGTCGAGGTCGTATTTCTGCAGCAACCGGTAAAACTCCGTGCGGTTGCGTTCGGCCAGGCGGGCGGCGTCGGCAACGTTGCCGTCGGTTAGTTTCAGCAATTGCACCAGGTAGTTGCGCTCGAAGCGCTGCTTGGCTTCCGTATAGCTGAGCACTTCCAGCGACGGCACCCGCAGCGCCCGCTGCACCAGCGACAAGGGGATCAGCGGCGCCGTGGCCAGCGCGCACACGTGCTCGACCACGTTATAGAGCTGGCGCACATTGCCGGGCCAGGAGGCCGTGGTCAGCGCTTCGAGCGCGTCCGGGGCGAAGCCGTGCACGGTCTTGCCATATTTGGCTGCCAGGCTGTGCAGGAATTGGGTGGCCATCGGCGTGACGTCCTCGCGCCGCTGCGCCAGCGGCGGCAGGGTGAGCGTGATCACATTCAGGCGGTAATACAGGTCTTCGCGGAACTGGCCCTCGGCCATGGCCGCATCGAGGTCGCGGTGGGTGGCGGACAGGATGCGGACGTCCACCGGGCGGCCGACGTCCGAACCGAGCTGGCGCACCACGCGCTCCTGCAATACCCGCAGCAGTTTTACCTGCAACAACAGCGGCATGTCGCCGATCTCGTCCAAAAACAGGGTGCCGCCGTCGGCCGCCTGCACCAGGCCTTCGCGGCTGCCGATGGCGCCCGTGTACGCGCCTTTCACGTGGCCGAACAGTTCGGACTCGAGCAGCGCCTCGGGAATCGCGCCGCAATTGACCGCGATAAACGGCGCCTTGGCGCGGCGGCTGGCGCGGTGGATGGCATTGGCCAGCAATTCCTTGCCGGTGCCGCTCTCGCCGCGGATCAGGATGCTGGCGTCGGAGGCCGCCACCAGCCGCGCTTCGGCCAGCAGTTCGTCCATGCACTGGCTGCGGCTGATCAGGCCGGCGCGCCAGGCGTTGTCGCTGTCGGCAACGTTGGCGGCCGGTGCGGACAGGCTCAGCGCCTGGGCGATGCGTTCCAATAATAGCTTGGCGTCGAACGGCTTGGTCAGGTAGGCGTAGGCGCCCAGCGTGGTCGCTTCCACCGCGTCCGGAATGGTGCCGTGGGCGGTGAGCAGGATCACCGGCAGCGCCGGGTGGCTGCTGCGGATTTCCTGGAACAGCGACATGCCGTCGCGGTCGGGCAGGCGGATGTCGCTGATGACCAGGCGCGGCAGTTCGATCGACAGCCGCGCCAGCGCCGCCTCGGCGCTGCCCACGCCGGTCACCCGGTAGCCGTTGGCCGTCAGCCGCATCGACAGCAGGCGCAGCAGGTCGGCATCGTCATCGACCACCAGCAGGTGGGCGCCGTGGCCCGGGGCGTTTTTCACTTCACCATTCATTTGACCACTCCCGGCGCAGTGCTGGCGGACGGTCGCAGCGGCAGCGTGCGTTCGATATTCTTGAGGCCCTCGACCATGTCATTGAGCTGGTCGATGCGGCGCTGGCTGTCCTTTTGCTGCGCGGTCAGCTGGGCAGTGAGCTTGTCCACGTGTTCGGCCAGGCGCCGCGCTTCGCTGCAATAGCTGGCCAGCATCAGCGCCAGCGGCTTGTACGGCGCAGCGTTGGCCTCGGTGGAATTGGCGACGTTGTCGAGCAGGCCCTGGGCGCGGTTCAAGTCGCCGTTGCCCCGCGTGAGCATCAGCACCATGCCGGTTTGCAGCGCCACGCGCGGTGTGCGTTTTTGCTGCATCAGTCCGCTCAGTTCCTTCAACAGCTCGCCCTGGCTCATGCGCCGCAGCGCCTGGTGATAATTGAGCAGCGGACCGATGTCGTCGAGCGGCTGTGGCGCCTCCAGCGCGGGCGCCGGTGTGACCGACAGGGCTGGTACCCGGGGCCGGGTGGTGGTGCAGGCGGCCAGGCCCGCGCACAGCAACAGGCACAACAAGGGCTGCCAGCGCACTGCGCGGTGGTGTACGGAAACATCGGACATGGTCGAGGCTGGCATTTTTTGAGCGAGTCTTCCGGAATAAATCAGGTTAAAACCATCAGGTTGGATAAGGTAGTTCAATACGGAACAGCGCCCCGCGCCGCGTGGGCAGCAACTGCAGCTTGCCGCCGTGGGCGGCGATATATTCGTGGACGATGGACAGGCCGATGCCATTGCCATGGCGCGCGCCCGGCGGCTGGCGCTCGCCCTGGTAAAACGGCTCGAAGATGCGGGCGGCATCGTCCGGCGCCACGCCCGGCCCCTGGTCATTACAGTCGAGCAGCAGCTTGCCGTCGCGCTCGCCAAGACGGAAATACACCAGGCCGCCATGCGGACTGAAGCGTACCGCATTGGACAGCAGGTTGCTGACGGCAACCGCCATTTTATCAGCGTCCACCGCGATGGGCCGCGCCAGCCCCTGGCAGTTCACCGTCAGGCCCGCCGCCTGCCATTGCAGGCGCTGGCTGTCGATCACGCACGCCACCAGCACCGCCATGTCGGTTGGTGCGCGGTGCAGGTGGTCGGCGTCAAAACTGGCTTCGTTGTAGCGCAGCAGCGCTTCGATCTGGTTTTGCAGCGCTGCCGTGTTCTGGTTGAGGATGCCGGCGATCTCGCGCTGGTTGGCGGTGAGTTCGCCTGCCACGCCGTCTTCCAGCAGGGCCACGCCTTCGCGCAGCGCCGCCAGCGGCGTTTTGAGTTCGTGCGAGATATGGCGCATGAAGCGCGCCTTGTCTTCTTCCAGTTGGGCCAGGTGCTGGCGCAGCCAGTCCAGTTGCTGGCCTACCCGTTGCAGGTCGGCGGGGCCGCGCACGGTGATTGGTTTGTCGAGCCGGTTTTCGCCCAGCAAGTCGATACTGGCCTCGATCTGCGCCAGCGGGCGCGACAGCCACAGGCCGAAGCCGCCGGCCAGCAGCGCGGCCAGCACGATGGACGCGACCACTTGCGCACCGAGCACCGCGCGCCGCTGGTCGAGCTCGTCGAGCAGGGCGGCATTGCGGCGGTCCACTTCCTGTTTTACTTCTGCAGCAAGATAGTCATCGACTTCCGGCAGTGGCGCCAGCGCCCGTTCCAGGTCCTGCTGGCGGGCGGTGCTGCGCGGCCGCGCCGGCGCTTGCAGCAAGTCCCACGCTTGTTCTCCCGCTTCGCGCCAGCGCTGGAATTGCTGGGTGGATGCGCGCGGTAAGCCTTGCTGCAAGGAATCGAGCGACGCGCGCGCTTCGCGCCAGGCATCGGCATAGCGCTCGCGGAAGGCGGGGTCGTCAAGCACGAGGAACTGGCGCGCGCTGCGCGTCATGGCAACGCTGCGCTCGGCAAGTTGCTGGGTGTGGCGGGTGAGCGCCAGCGCGTGGTGTCCGCTGTCGCGGCTGTGGGCGGTCAGGCGGTCGAGCGTCCACAGCGCATGCAGGGACGCTGCGCTGAGCAACACAGCGATCAACAGGAAAACGCCCAACAGCAGCTGGCGAAACGACAGTTTCGAGAGCATGGTGGTCGGTTATGGAACGGTCAACCCCGCATCATAGGGCGAAACCGGTCCACGTGCCTGTTTGATTGACAATATTGCCTTGGGTGATTCAGGGCGCGGGCGCCACGTCCATGCCGTCGTAGGTTTCGATCTGCTGTTCGTCGGCAAATTTGTAGAATTCCTGGTTGCGCACGTCCAGCGACTCGACCGTGTGCTTTTCCACTTTTTCCACGTGCAGCCACCACAGCGCCGGGGTGTCTGATTCGGGCTTGGAGTCGAAAATGCCCACCACCTGGTAGCCCTTCGCTTGCAGCAGCGGCGCTGCGCGTTCGAGCTTGGCCTGGTCCTGGTCGGAGAAGAAATAGCCCCACAGCAGCGGCTTGGTGATGTCCCACGGCGCGTTTTGCTTCATGTCGGCGAAAAGGTCGACCATATCCTGTTTGGTGATCATGTACAGCTCCTGAAGGTGGTAACAAACGTTAAGCCGGCATTTTAACCGCAGTGCGGGGGGCGAAGCGTACTGCTACCAGCAAGCCGCCGCCGGGCGTGTCGCCCAGGGTGATGGTGGCGCCGTGCACGGTGGCGATATCCTGCACGATGGCCAGTCCCAAACCGGCGCCGCCGGGATTGCGCTCGAGCGTGGCGGCCGCGCGGTAAAACGGCGCGAACACGCGTTCGCGCTCGGCCGCCGCGATGCCGGGGCCGCTGTCGGACACCTCCAACACCACGCCGCTGTCATCCTCGTGCACCGTCAGCGCCAGGCTGCCGCCCAGCGGCGTATAGCGCAGGGCATTGTCGGCCAGGTTGGCGATCATCTCGTGCAGCAGCAGGGCCTGGCCATCGACCATGCCCGGACCATTGGCATCGAGCGACATGTCGATCTGCTTGGCCACGGCCGCCATGGCCAGCTCCAGGCCCACCTGGCGCGCGATGTCGCGCAGCGATACCGGCGCGGCCAGCGTTGCCGCGCCTTCGGCGTCGCCACCGTGTTCGATGCGCGCCAGCGTGAGCAGGCGGTTGGCCAGGTTGACCGTGGAATCGGTGGTGGCGGCCATGCTTTGCACGATCTGGCGCAGCGCCGCGCGGGTCTGTTCGGGGTCGCTGCCGGCGCGGTCGCACTCGCGCAAGGCCAGTTCGGCCTGGGTCTTGAGCACCGTGAGCGGGGTGCGCAGCTGGTGCGAAGCGTCGGCGATGAAGCGGCGCTGGCTCGCGATCAAGTGCTGCAGCCGCGCGCGCGAATGGTTCATCGCCGCCACCAGCGGACGCACTTCCTTGTGCACCAGCGCCGGATCGACGTCGGTGCTGTCGTTGATCGATCCCGCTTCCACCGCGCTTTTCAGGCGCATCAGCGGTTGCAGCACCAGCCGCACGGCAAACCAGACCAGCAGCGCCAGTGCCAGCAGCAGCAAGGCTTGCCAGGTGAGGGTGTCGAACAGGATCTGGTTCGACAGCAGGCGCCGCGCTTCCAGCGTTTCGCCCACCTGGATCAGGGCGATGCCACGCATCGAATCGTCGTACACCGGTTGCAGCAGCGCGGCGATGCGTACCGGCTGGCCGTTGTAGTTGGCGTGGTAGAAGCGCACCAGCGCCGGGTAGGTCTCCGAGCGCGGCACGTTGGCCGGCACCGGCGGCAGGTCGCCGTAGCCGGACACGGTCTCGCCACGGATGCCCGACACCTTGTAATAGATGCGGCCCATGGTGTCGGTCTCGAAGCTGTCGAGCGCCACGTACGGCACGTCCGCCACCACCTTGCCGCCGACGATGGACACCCGCTCGGCCAGCGCCCGGGTGGAAGCCAGCAGCGAGCGGTCGTAGGCCACGTCGGCGGCATCGAGGGCGTTGCGATACACGAAAACGGTATTGAGCGCCACCAGCGCCAGCAAGGGCCCCAGCAGCCAGCGCAGCAGCTGGCCGCGCAGGCTGCCGGGCGTTTTCGACGGGGCGGGGGCGCTCGCTGGCATGAGGGATCAGGCTGCCGGCTTGGGTTGCAGCAGGTAGCCGATGCCGCGCAGCGTGGTAATGACGGCGGCGTCGGGCACGGCGATGTCGAGCTTCTTGCGCACCCGGTGGATATACAGTTCGATGGCGTCGAGATTGGCGTCGTCGGCCAGCGCGAATACTTCGTCGAACAGCTTTTCTTTCGAGACGGCGCGGCCGGTACGGGTGATCAGGGTCTCGAGCACCGCGTGCTCGCGCGGCGTGAGCGCCAGCGGCGCGCCGCCGTAGCTGAACAGGCGGGTGACGGTGTCGAACGCCAGCGCGCCGCACGAATACACCAGCGCCTCGCTGCCGATCCGGCGGCGCAGCAGCGCTTTCACGCGCGCTTCCAGTTCGGCCAGTTCGAACGGCTTGGGCAGGTAGTCGTCGGCGCCCAGGTTCAGGCCCTGCACCTTGTCGTCCAGGCCGCCGCGCGCGGTGAGGATCATCACCGGCGTCTGGCCGCGCGGCGCCGGCCGCGCGCGCAGGCGCCGCAGCACGTCGAGACCGTCCATGCGCGGCAGGGTCAGGTCGAGGATGACCAGCGCGTAGTCCTGGGTATGGAGCAGGGCGTCGGCGTCGGCGCCGTTGTCTGCGCATTCCACGGTGAGGTTGGCGTCGCGCAGGGCCTTGGCCAGCCAGTGCGACAGTTCGGTATGGTCTTCCACTAACAGTATGCGCATGATGTGTTGTGACTGATGTTAGGACTGGTGTTGTGGCCGACATCATCGTCGGGCGCGTGGCAAAAAGATAGGGTTGTTGCTATTTGTGAACGCGCTACCGCGATGAAAGCTATTTGAAAGGAAGCAAATCTTATAGTGGATACCAGATGTTTATAACAGACATCACTAATAATTATATCCACGGAGACCAACCATGCACCACGCCCCATCGCGCGCCGCGATACGCCTTGCCATTTCCGCCCTGATCGCCGCTGCTGCTGCCACCGGTTCCGCCCATGCCCAGTCGAACGTGCAGTTCTACGGCCTGCTCGACGTCGGCGTCGAAAGCCTGAACCATGCCGACGCCAGCGGCGGCAGCGTCGCCAAGACCATTTCCGGCGGCATGAACACGTCGCGCTGGGGCTTTCGCGGCAGCGAAGACCTGGGCAATGGTCTGAAAGCCGTGTTCAACCTCGAAGGCGGCATCCTGATGGACAGCGGCGGCCAGGACGGCGCGCTGTTCCGCCGCCAGGCTTACGTGGGCCTGGACGGCGCCTTCGGCCGCGTCATCATCGGCCGCTCGTTTACCAGCGTGTACGACACCGTGATCGCCTACGACCCGATGGGCTTTGCGCCGTACTACTCGTGGGCCACCTCGGGTCCGGCCACGGGACCGAGCAAATACGGGTTCACCACCGGCTACGACAACCTGGTCAAGTACGCGGGCACTTTCGGCAACTTCCGCTTCGGCGCCAACTACGCCTTCGGCGAGCAGGCCGGCAACACCGAGGACAGCGCCAAGACCGGCGTCACCGCCGCCTACAAGCTGCCGATCGGCGGCGGCACCGCCAACCTGATGGCCACCTGGGAGCGCAACAATGGCAACACCGTGGTCGCCACCGGCAACCGCGACGAAAACACGGTCTGGCACGTGGGCGCCAACTACGAAACCGGTCCGCTCAAGTTCTGGGCCGTGCGCCGCGACTACAACCTGCGCGCCGGCCGCGCCCTGACCGCCGACGTGGAAGCGACCACCACCTGGGGCGGCATGGCGTACAAGCCGAACGAGGTCACCACCATTACCGGCGCCGTGTACCATATCGACGTCAAGAACGTGGCCGCCGGCCGCGACGCCGACCCCACCATGTACGTGGCGCGGTACCGTTATGCGCTGTCCAAGCGCACCGACCTGCATGTATCGGCCGCCTACGCCAAGGCGAAGAACGGCCAGCTGACCGGACTTTCGCGCGACGACGCCGGCTATGCCAGCACCCAGCGCGGCGTCACCGTCGGCATGCAGCACCGCTTCTAGTACCTGGTGACCGCACCCGGAAAGCACTACCCATGAAAACGTCCAAGTCCATTCATGCCATGCTGGCGCTGCATGTCGCGCTGCATGTCGCGCTTTGTACAGCGCTGCTGTCCGCAGGCGCGGCCCACGCCGCCAACCTGGAATGCATCGTGCCGTCCAAGCCGGGTGGCGCCATGGACCTGACCTGCAAGCTGGCCAAAAAAGGTTTGAAGGGACTCGACGAAGCCGGCGACACCACCCCAACGCTGTCCGACATGACCATCCGGTATCTGCCGGGCGGCATCGGCGCGGTGGCGTGGAACTCGCTGGTGGCGCAGCCGCGCGCCAAGCCCAATACGCTGGTGGCTTTTTCGGGCGGCTCGCTGCTCTACCTGGCCGAAGGAAAATTCGGCAAGGCCAAGGTGAGCGACGTGCGCTGGGTGGCGGCGCTGGGTACCGACTACGGCATGATCGCGGTGCGCGCCGATTCGCCTTACAAGAACCTGGGCGACCTGCTGGCAGCGATCAAGCGCAATCCCAGGAGTGTGCTGATCGGGCTGTCCGGCACCGCCGGCAGCCAGGACTGGTTCAAGATGGCGCTGCTGGTCAGGAGCGCAGGCATCGATCCCAAGGTGCTGCGCTTTGTGGCGCTGGAAGGCGGCGGCGAAGCGTTTACCGCCATGCATGCCAACCACGTGCAGGTGGTATCGGGCGACGCCAGCGAGGCGGTGCTCTACGCCGCCGGCGGCAACACCCGGGTGCTGGCGGTGCTCTCGCCGCAGCGCTTGCCCGGCGTGCTGGCGTCCTCGCCCACCGCGCGCGAGCAGGGCGTGGACGTGGTGTGGCCGCTGATACGCGGCGTGTGGATGGGCCCCCAGGTGCCCGACGCCGAGTACCGCAAGTGGGTGGCCGCGTTCGACCGCATGCTGGCCAGCCCGCAGTTTGCGCAATTGCGATCCGATGCAGGACTGTACCCGTTCGCACTGACCGGGGATGCCCTGAAAGAGTACGTCAGCAAGGCCGTGGACGAATACGGCAAACGCGCCACCGAGTTCGGCCTGGTGCGCTAAAAATTATATAAATAACGGAGACTAAAACCATGAAACTCAAGACCACCATCGCTGCCTGCGCCACCCTGATGCTGATCGCCACCGGCGCGCTGGCGCAGGTACCGGCCGGCTATCCGGCCGACTACCAGAAGATCATCGACGGCGCCAAAAAAGAGAAAAAGCTGGTCGTGTACGGCGCCACCGACAGCAAGGCCACCCAGCCGCTGGTCAAGGATTTCAGCGCGCTGTATCCGGGCATCTCGGTCGAATACAACGACATGAATTCCACCGAAGTGTATAACCGCTTCATCTCCGAAGTGGCCGCCGGCGGCACCACTGCGGACGCGGTCTGGTCGTCGGCGATGGACCTGCAGATGCGCCTGGCGTCGGAAGGCTATGCGCTCAAGTACAAATCGGTGGAAAGCGCCAAGCTGCCGGCATGGTCGATCTGGGAAGACCAGGCTTACGGCACCACGTTCGAGCCGGCTGCCATCGTCTATAACAAGCGCCTGCTCGATCCGAAGGAAGTGCCGCAAACGCACGCGGACTTCGTCAAGCTGATCCAGCAGCCGAAGTTCAAGGACAAGGTCACTACCTACGATATCGAAAAATCGGGCGTGGGCTTCATGCTGATGGCGCAGGATGCGCGCGTCAATCCGAAGTTCACCGAGCTGCTGGGCGCTTTCGGCGCGGCCAAGGTGCGGGTGCAGTCGTCTACCGGCACCATGATGGAGCGGATCTCGTCCGGGGAAAACCTGATCGGCTACAACGTGGTGGGTTCGTACGCGCTGGTGCGCGCCAAGACCGATCCGTCGATCGGCGTGGTGATGCCGAAGGATTACACGCTGGTGCTCTCGCGCGTGCTGTTCATCAACAAGGGCGCCAAGAACCCCAACGCCGCCAAGCTGTGGCTCGACTACATGCTGTCGCACCGCGCCCAGAACATCATCGCCAACGAATCGAAACTGTTCGCCATTCGCGAGGATGTAACGGGCGAAGCCACGTCCGCCGAATTGATCAGGCAGGTCGGCAAGGACAACGTCAAGCCGGTGCCCGTGCATCCGAGCCTGATGGAATACCTGGCCCCGGCCAAGCGCATGGCCTTCCTCAAGCAGTGGAAGGACACGGCCGGCAAGAAGTAAGCGCCTGGCTGCAGCTCCTTAGTCCCTTAGTTCCTTAGTTACTTAGTTACTTAGTTACTTAAGCAAGCGCCCGAACCCGCGTCCACCATGGCGCGGGCGCGGGCCCCTTTTCGCCTCGTTTGTCCCCAAACGGAAAATCCTATGCAAACTCTCACTCTCCCCGGCAGCGGCCGGCGCGGCCCGGGCATCAACTGGCTGCGCGGCCTGGTGGTGGTGCTGGCTGCCACCGCCATCTTCCTGCCGCTGTTCCTGATTTTTTACCAGAGCTTTTTGACCGCGCCGTTCTTCATGCCGGCCAAGCAGTTCGGGCTCGACGCCTACCGCTTCATTTTCGACGATCCCGATTTTTCGTCCGCCGCCAAAAATGCGCTGTACCTGGCGCTGGGCCTGACGGCGATTGCCGTGCCGCTGGGCGGCATGCTGGCCTTCCTCATGATCCGCACTGACCTGCCAGGCAAGGGCTTCATCGCGCCGGCGCTGCTGGTGCCGATTTTCGTGTCGCCAATGGTGATGGGCTTCGGCTACGTGGTGGCGATGGGGCCGGTGGGCTTCTATTCGGTGTGGGCCAAGGATTTATTGGGCTTCATCCCGTGGAATATCTATTCGTTTACCAGCATCGTCATCATCGCCGGCCTGACCCACGTGCCGCACGTGTACCTGTACGCCTCGTCCGCGCTCAAGAGCCTGGGCTCGGACGTCGAGGAAGCGGCCCGCGTGGCCGGCGCCTCGCCGTTGCAGGTGATGTTCGGCGTGTCGCTGCCGATGATTACCCCGGCGCTGGCCTATGCCGGCGTGCTGGTGATGTTCCTCGGCTTCGAAGTGTTCGGCCTGGTGCTGGTGCTGGGCGACCCGGAAGGCCACATGGTGCTGGCCACTTACCTGTACAAGCTGACCAACAAGCTGGGCATCCCGTCGTACCACCTGATGGCGGCAGTGGCCGTGTGCCTGGTGATGGTGACCTTCCCGCTGGTGATGGTGCAGCGCTACCTGCTCAAGTCGGCCAACAAGTTCGTCTCGATCAAGGGCAAGGGCGCGCGCTCGAAGGTCATGCCGCTGGGCCAGTGGAAATGGCTTGCCTTCGCGCTCATTTTTGGCTGGCTGATGTTTACCATCATCATGCCGTTGTCGGGCATCGTGCTGCGCTCGTTCGTCGAGTACTGGGGCGAGGGCGTGCGCCTGGTCGACGTATTGACCTTGCAGCACTTCCGCGAAATCCTCGACCAGCCGTCGCTGGTGCGCGGCATCGTCAACACCATCCTGATCGGCGTGGTCGGCGGCGCGCTGGCGGTGATCTGCTACTGCGCCATCGCGCTGGCCATGCACCGCAAGCCCGACATGATCAGCCGCTTCCTCGACTACAGCGTGCTGGTGCCGCGCGCGGTGCCGGGCCTGCTGGCCGGCCTGTCGTTCCTGTGGGTGTTCCTGTTCGTGCCGAACTGGCTCGATGGCATCCTGCAGGGCATGGACAACGGCGTGGCCGTGTGGCTGAGCGAAAACGCGATTCCCGTGCTGCGCTCCCTGCGTTCGACCATTTTCGCCCTGTGGCTGGCGTATTCGGTGGTGTGGCTGGCTTACGGCATGCGCCTGATTTCCACCGCGCTGCTGCAAGTGGGCCCGGAGCTGGAAGAGGCGGCGCGCGCGGTGGGCGCCAGCCGTGGCCAGGTCTCGCGCGACGTCACCCTGCCGCTGATCAAATACGGCCTGCTGGGCGCGTGGCTGATGGTGTTCCTGATCTTCGAGCGCGAATATTCGACCGGCGTGTACCTGCTGTCACCGGGCACGGAAGTGATCGGCGCGATGCTGGTGTCGCTGTGGGCGTCCGGCTCCACCGACCTGGTGGCAGCGCTATCGTTCATAAATATTTCGCTGGTGGCCATCGGCCTCGGTGTGGCGCTGCGCTTCGGCGTGAAGTTACATAACTGAGCTGCACAACTAACGTAGGACTACAACAACATGAAACGAGACCTGACCATGAATGAACTCACTGTCAACGATCTGCACCTCGACTACGGCACCGGCGCCACCGCCAATCCGATCCTGAAGGGCGTATCGATGCACCTGCAAAAGGGCGAAGTGGTGGCGCTGCTCGGCCCTTCGGGCAGCGGCAAGACCACCCTGCTGCGCGCGGTGGCGGGGCTGGAAAGCCCCAAGCAGGGCACCATCGCCATCGGCGACCGCACCGTGTACGACGGCGCCAGGAACTTCGAGCTGGCGGCCGAGCACCGCAACCTGGGCCTGGTGTTCCAGTCGTATGCGCTATGGCCGCACAAGACCGTGTTCGACAACGTCGCCTACGGCCTCAAGCTGCGCAAGATGGGCGCGGCCGAGATCAAGGACAAGGTGGCCGACGTGCTGAAGAACCTGGGCCTGGGCCACCTGGCCGAACGCTATCCGCACCAGCTGTCGGGCGGCCAGCAGCAGCGCGTGGCAATCGCCCGCGCGCTGGTGTACAACCCGCCGGTGATCCTGCTCGACGAGCCGCTGTCCAACCTCGACGCCAAGCTGCGCGAAGAGGCGCGCGCCTTCCTGCGCGAACTGATCGTGCGCCTGGGCCTCTCGGCCCTGATGGTCACCCACGACCAGGCCGAGGCGATGGCGATCTCGGACCGCATCCTGCTGCTCAACAACGGCAAGATCGAGCAGCAGGGGACGCCGCAAAGCATGTACGAAACGCCGGAAACGCTGTTCACGGCCGAGTTCATGGGCAGTAATAACAAGCTGCCGACCAAGGTGGTGGCGCGCGACGGCAATCACGTGCAGCTCGATGTGAACGGCGCCCGGTTGACGGGCACCGCGCGCGGCGCCTCCCAGGCTGGCGCGGAGCCCACCACCATCATCCGCGTGGAAGAGGTGAAAATCAGCGCCACGGCGGTGGACAACGCCATCGACATGCCGCTGTTGACCTGCATGTACCTGGGCGACCGCTTCGAGTGCCTGTTCAAGTCGCCCGACAGCAGCGCAGCGGGGCTGCGCGCCTATTCGAAATACAAGCTCGAACCGGGGCGTTACTGGTTGCAAATGCCGGCCGACAAGCTGTGGGTATTCTGATGTCGAATTGATACAGGGTTTCTTATTCCTGGCTTAACTGGCGGTGCCGGAATTGCGCGGGCCGCCTTTTTTTTTGTTATTTCGCCTTGATTTGTGACATTCGGTGAGAATCCACGCTTGAGGTTGCACAAAAAAGAACAAGAAAAACCCGATTAAGTTGCCTGATGGATATTTATTGCACTATGGGCGGAGGGCAGTCGTTTATAATTTCACCCGTACCTCGGCGGGCATTTCTGCAGGCATGTGAGCGCGAGTTCGTACCCTCCCCAATCTCAACGCTCTGGATTTATAGTCAACATGCGCAACGACGGCGTCACCTTTTCCATTGCCCGCCACGCTTACTGGGCGCCGGGACTGACCACGCTGGCCGCGTGGACGCAATGGGCACAGGCGGCGGTGGCCGCGCCGATCCTCCTCGGCGAAGAGCCGGGAGTAAAAGCGATGCCGCCCATGTTGCGCCGGCGTGCCGGCTTCTTCGGCAAGATGGCGCTGGAAGTGGCATACGAATGCCTCGATGGCCGCACCGATGTTCCCGTCGTGTTTTGCTCGCGCCATGGCGAGGTGGCCCGCGCGGTGGAATTGCTGTCCGACCTGGCGCGCGGCGAGCCGCTGTCGCCCACTGCGTTCAGCATGTCGGTCCATAACGCCCATGTCGGCCTGCTGACAATCGCGCGCAAGGACCGCGCCAACCATATCGCGCTGGCGGCCGGCGGCGCCACCATCGAACACGCGGTGATCGAGGCGTGCGGCTTGCTGGCCGACGGCGCCCCTTCGGTGCTGCTGGTCGCGTGCGACGCGCCGCTGCCGGAACTGTTCCTGCCGTTTCGCGACGGTGTCGAGCAGGCGCACGCGTGGGCGTGGTTGCTGACCGCGCCGGTGGTGGAGCCTGCGGCAGGCGATCCTGCGACAGGCGTTCCTGCGGCAGGCGATCCTGCGGCAGGCGTTCCTGCGGCAGGCGCATCGGCGGCCGATGCTCCGGTGGCTCGCGCACCGGCCGCCTGCGCTTCGGTCACGCTGCGCTGGTCCGCCAGTGACGACGCGGCGACGGTCGATTTGCCGGGCGGGCTGGCGGTGGCGCGCTTTCTGCTGGGCGGCGCGGCGGCCATGGAACGCTGCGACGGCCGCCTGCGCTGGCACTGGGCGCGCTGTAGTGGCGGCGCCGGTGTCAACGCCGCCGGAGCCTGAGGCGATGCTGGCCGGCTTGTCGCGCTGCTGGCGCGTGCTGGCGACCGGACTGAGTTTCGCGGTGTTCGGCATCGGCGGGGTGCTGATGCGGGTGCTGCTGTTCCCGCTGTTGAATGTGCTGGTGCGCCAGCCGGAACGGCGGGTGCGCGCGGCGCGCGAGATCATCCGGCGCGCTTTCCGCGCCTACGTGGACATGATGCGCGCGCTCGGCGTGCTGCGCTACGAGATCACCGGGCTGGAAAAGCTGGAGCGGGGCGGTTTGCTGATCCTGGCCAACCATCCGACCTTGATCGACACGGTGTTCCTGATGGCGTTCGTGAAAAACGCCGACTGCATCGTCAAGGGCGCGTTGTGGAACAACCCCTTTACGGGCGGGCCCGTGCGGGCGGCAGGTTATATCAGCAATGCCGGCGGCGCCGAACTGGTGGACGACTGTATCGCTTCGCTCAGGCGCGGCAACAACCTGATCGTGTTCCCGGAGGGGACGCGCACCGGCGCCGATGGCGTGATCGCCTTGAAGCGCGGCGCCGCCAATATCGCCGTGCGCGGCGCGCGCGACATCACGCCGGTGCTGATCCGCTGCGATCCGCCCACGCTGGGCAAGGGCGAAAAATGGTGGCAAGTGCCGCCGCGCCGCGTGCTGCTGCGCATCGACGTGCAGGACGATGTGGCGATTGCCGGCTTTATCGGCGAGGGCGAGAGCGAAGTGCTGGCAGCGCGCCAGGTCACAGAATTTTTACAAAATTATTTTACGGGGAAGTACCGAAGCCATGCTTGAACTGGAAGTGAAACAACTGATCATCGATGTCCTGCAACTGGAAGACATCACCCCCGACGACATCGACAGCGCTGCGCCGCTGTTCGTCGAAGGCCTCGGCCTCGATTCGATCGACGCGCTGGAACTGGGCGTGGCGCTGCAGAAGCAGTACGGCATTTCCCTGTCCGCCGATTCGGAAGACACCCGCCGCCACTTCGCCTCGGTGCAGGCGCTGGCGGCGATGATCGCGACCCACCGCAAGAAATAAGGGAGCACGACATGATTGATTTGAACGCGATGAGCAAAGAGCAGCTGCAGCAGTGGGTCATCGATCTGCTCGCCGAGATGTTCGAGTTGGACAAGGCGCAGCTTACCGCCGATTCCAACCTGTATTCCGATCTCGATATCGACAGCATCGACGCGGTGGACCTGGCCGTCAAGCTCAAGCAGCTGACCGGCAAGCGCCTGCAACCCGAAGTCTTCAAGACCATCCGCACCATCGGCGACGTCGTCGATGCGCTGGCCGGGATGACGGAGCCCGCGTAACCCGATGTTGATGACTGCACTGACAGTGGCTTTGACGCTGCTGTATCCGCTGGCGATCTGGCTCGGACATGGCAAGGTGGAGCCGCGCTGGCTGGCCATGCTGCTGCTGGCCGCCGCCGTCACGCGCCTGCCGTCGCTGCGGCTGTCGGGCGCTGCGCGCTGGTCGGTGGCCGGCGCGTTGGCGCTGGTGGCCTGCGCCATCTGGAGCAACCTGCTGCTGCCGCTCAAACTCTACCCGGTGCTGGTGAGCGCCGCCATGCTGGGCGGCTTCGCCTACAGCCTCACGACGCCGATGTCGGCGGTCGAACGCATGGCGCGCCTGCGCGGCGAAGATTTCCCGCCGCCGGCGCAAGCGTATATGCGCACCGTGACCAAGGTATGGTGCGGCTTTTTCATCATTAACGGCGCCACCGCGCTCGGTACCGCGCTGTGGGCCAGCGAGGCTGTGTGGTCGCTGTACACGGGCGTGGTGTCGTACGCGCTGATGGCCGTCCTGTTCGGCGCCGAATACCTGGTGCGCCTGAGGTTCAAGCGCTTGCATCATGTCTGACCTGTTTTCTACGCCGCTCGACAACCTGGCCGCAGCCCTGGCAGCGCGGCCTGCTGCCGCCACGGTGGGCTGGCGCGCTGGCGCGCTGGTGACGACTGCCGATTTCCTGGCCCGTGCCGGCGCCTGGCATGCGCTGCTGCGCGCGCAAGCGGGCGCCAACTTTGCCTTGTACCTCGACGACAGCATCGACTTTGGCGCGGCGCTGCTGGGCGCCTGGCATGCCGGCAAAACCATCTGGCTCGGTGCCGATACGCTCGACGCCACGTGCGCGGCGTTGCGGGGTTCCGTCGATGGCTTCCTGGGGCAATATCCGGCGGCGCTGGCGCCGTTGCAGCCGAGCGCAGCACACTACGGCGCGCTGCCAGCCGGCGCGCTCGATGCGGATGCGCCGGCGCTGGTGGTGTTCACCTCTGGCAGCACCGGCGAACCGCAGGCCATCCCCAAAAAACTGTCGCAGATTGCCAGCGAAGTGGCCACGCTCGACGTGCTGTTCGGCGCCACCGCCGGCGACGCGGCAGTCGTGGCGACAGTGTCGCACCAGCATATCTACGGCCTGCTGTTCAAGGTGCTGTGGCCGTTGACCACGGGGCGCATGGTGCATGCGCTGAGCCTGGGTTTCCACGAAGAGCTGGCGCCGGCGCTGGCGTTTGGCGCCTGTGTGCTGGTGGCCAGCCCGGCGCACCTGAAGCGGCTACCCGAACACCTGGACTGGTCGGGCGCCGCGCGCAACCTGCGCGCCGTGTTCTCGTCCGGCGGTCCGCTGGCGCCGGACACCGCGCTGGCTACTGGCGCCTTGCTGGGCGAGGTGCCGGTGGAAGTGTATGGCAGCTCGGAGACCGGCGGCGTGGCCTGGCGCCAGCGCACCCATCTCGATGACGACGCCTGGCGAGCATTCCCTACCGTGGCCTGGAGATTGGGCGAGGACGGCGCGCTGGAAGTACGCTCGCCGCATCTGCCCGACGACAGCTGGCTGGTGCTGGCCGATCGCGCGGCGCCGGCCGGCGGCTCCGTTGATGCCGGCTTCGTGCTGCGCGGCCGCAGCGACCGCATCGTCAAGATCGAGGAAAAGCGGGTGTCGCTCACCGCGATGGAAGCGGCCTTGCTGGCGTCGGGCCTGGCGGCCGAGGCGCGCGTGATCGTGTGCGAGCCGGCAGTTGCAACGCCGGCAGTGCATGCCGCGTCGGCGATGCCAGCGATGCCGGCGACGTCTGTGACACCGGTGGCGTCAGCGCCAGGCACGGCGCTCGCTGGCGCGCAAGCGGTTGTGGCGCCGGCTGGCGACCGCCAGCGGATCGCGGCATTTGTCGTGCCCACTGCCGCCGGCGCCGAACTGCTGGCCCGTGAAGGCAAAATGGCATTGAATAACCGCCTGCGCGCAGCGCTGGCGGCCACCGTGGCGGCGGTGGCCTTGCCGCGCCGCTGGCGCTACCTCGACCGCATGCCGGTCAATGCCCAGGGCAAGACCACGCTGGCAGCGCTGGAGGCGTTGCTCGGTGCTGCCCCAGCGCCGGTAACTGCCTCTCGGCCTGTCCATCAACCGATTTTCCCGCACGTGCGCGAACTCGAACGCGACGAGCAGCGCGTGCTGCTGGAAGTGGCAGCCCCGGCGGACCTGCTGTACTTCGACGGCCACTTCGACGTCGCGCCCATCCTGCCGGGCGTGGTGCAGGTGGAGTGGGCGCTGCATTACGGCCGCCAGTACTTCACGCTGCCGCCGAACTTCACTGGTGTGAATCTGCTCAAGTTCCAGCAGATGGTGCGGCCGGACATGGCGGTGCAACTCGAACTGGTGCACGACACGGCCAAGGGCAGCCTGAATTTCCGCTACGTGTCCGCCGGTAGCCAGCATTCGAGCGGGCGCATCATGCTGGCCGGGGAGCATGGCGATGCCTGACGTGTTCAATCCCTGCATCGTGGTTCCCGTGTATAACCACGAACATGCGATCGCCACGGTCGTCGATGGCTTGCTGGCGCATGGTGTGCCGGTGATCCTGGTCGATGACGGCAGTAACAGCTGCTGCGCGGCGGTACTCGATCAACTGGCGCTGGCGCATGCGCAGCGCGTGACGCTGGTGCGCCTGGCCGTCAACCAGGGCAAGGGCGCCGCCGTGTTGGCCGGTTTTGCGCGCGCGGCGCAACTGGGCTACACGCATGTGCTGCAAATCGATGCCGACGGCCAGCACCGCACTGGCGACGTGCCCATGTTCCTGGCGCGGGCGAAGGTGCATCCGCGCGCCATCATCGTCGGCCACCCGGTATATGACGAATCGGTGCCGAAGGCGCGCCTGTACGGGCGCTACGCCACCCACATCTGGGTGTGGATCAACACGCTGTCGTTCGACATCATCGACTCCATGTGCGGCTTCCGCGTGTACCCGGTGGCCGCAGTCAGTGCGTTGGTGGCGCGCCAGCACATCGGTGCGCGCATGAATTTCGACACCGACATCCTGGTGCGCCTGTTCTGGGACGGCGCGCGGGTGGTCAACGTGCCAACCCGGGTCAGCTACCCGGCCGACGGCGTGTCGCACTTCCGCGTGTGGCGCGACAATGTGCAGATCTCGTGGATGCACACCAGGCTGTTCTTCGGCATGCTGCCGCGCATTCCACGCCTGCTGGCGCGCAAGTGGAAATCGGCATGAGCGCGCGCGGCCTGCACTGGGCGTCGATCAACGAAATCAGTTTCGTCGCCGGCATGCGCTTTCTGTTCTGGATATGCCGGGTGTTCGGCCGCTGGCCGTTTCGCATCGTCTTGTACCCGGTGCTGGCGTGGTACGTACTCACCAAGCCGCTGCCACGGCGCGCCTCGCGCGACTACCTGGGCCGCATGCAGGCGCACACGGGCCGCAAGCTGCCGGGCGTGATGCGCCACTTCGCCGCGTTCGGCGAGAGCATCCTCGACAAGATGCTGTTGTGGGGCGGCCTGTACCCGGTGGACGACGTGGAATTGCACGGAGGCGAACTGATTGCCGACGCCGTGGCGGCGGGGCAGGGCGGGTTGATGATCTGCGCCCACCTGGGCAACCTGGAACTGTGCCGCGTGCTGTCGCGCCAGCGCCATGACATCAAGCTCACGGTGCTGGTGCACACCAAGCACGCGCAGGCGTTCAACGACATGCTGGCCAGCCTGAATCCGGACAGCAGCCTCAATCTGATGCAGGTGACCGAGATGTCGCCGGCCACCGCCATGCTGCTGTCCGAGCGCGTGGCGCGCGGCGAGTTCGTGGTGATCGCCGGCGACCGCGTGCCGGTCTCGCACAATCCCCGGGTGGCGATTGCCGATTTCCTCGGCGCCCCGGCGCCGTTCCCGGTGGGACCGCACATCCTGGCCGGCATCCTGCAATGCCCGGTGTACCTGATTTTTTCCGTGCGCCGCGGTGGCCGCGCGCACGTCTATTTCGAAACGTTCCGCGAACGCGTGCGCATTCCGCGCAAGGACCGCGGCGCCGCGCTGGCAGAACTGGCCGGCGACTACGCTCGCCGGCTTGAGCACCATGCGATGCAGGCGCCGCTGGAATGGTTTAACTTCTATGATTTTTGGCACTTACCCGAACTGGAATCTTCCGATGCACCTCGCTGACACAGCCCGACTTCAACCATCGCCGCGCACGGTGCACTTCAGCCGCGAGCGGCTCACGCTCGACGACATCGTCGATATCGCGCATGGCCGTGCGACCGCCGTACTCTCCGACGATCCGGGCTTTCGCAGCGCCATCGCGCGCGGCGCCGAGTTCCTCGAGCGCCTGCTGCGCGAAGACGGCACCATCTACGGCGTGACCACTGGCTACGGCGACTCGTGCACCGTGACCGTACCGCCCGCGCTGGTGGCCGAGCTGCCGCACCACCTGTACACCTACCACGGTGTGGGCCTGGGCGAGTACTTCACGCCGGCGCAAACGCGGGCGATTCTGGCTTCTCGCCTGGCCTCGCTCTCCAAGGGCTACTCGGGCGTGAGCGTGGAGCTGCTGCTGCAAATCACCCGCCTGCTCGACGCCGGCCTGCTGCCGCTGATCCCGTCCGAAGGATCTGTCGGCGCCAGCGGCGACTTGACGCCCTTGTCGTACCTGGCGGCGGTGCTGTGCGGCGAGCGCGAAGTGTCGCGCGACGGCGTGCAGGTGCCGGCAGCGCAGGCGTTGGCGGAAGCGGGCATCACGCCGCTGCGCCTGCGTCCGAAAGAGGGCCTGGCGATCATGAACGGCACGGCCGTGATGACCGCGCTGGCCTGCCTGGCCTACGACCGCGCCGAGTACCTGGTGCGCCTGTCCACTCGCATCACCGCCATGGCGTCGTTCGCGATGGACGGCAACGCCCACCACTTCGACGAAGTGCTGTTTGCGGCCAAGCCGCACGCCGGCATGCAGCAGGTGGCGGCGTGGCTGCGCAGCGACCTGCCGACGACCGAGTGGGAACGCAACGGCAAGCGCCTGCAGGACCGCTACTCGATCCGCTGCGCGCCGCACGTGATCGGCGTGCTGGCCGATACGCTGCCGCTGTTCCGCACCATGATCGAAAATGAGCTCAACAGCGCCAACGACAATCCATTGATCGACGCCGACAACGAGCGCGTGCTGCATGGCGGCCATTTCTACGGCGGCCATATCGCCTTTGCCATGGACGGCATGAAGAACGCGGTGGCCAACCTGGCCGACCTGCTGGACCGGCAAATGGCGCTGCTGGTGGACAGCCGCTACAACCACGGCCTGCCGGCCAACCTGTCCGGCGCCACCGGCGACCGCGCGCCGATCAACCACGGCCTCAAAGCGCTGCAAATCAGCGCTTCGGCCTGGACCGCTGAAGCATTGAAGCTGACCATGCCGGCGTCGGTGTTCTCGCGCTCGACCGAGTGCCACAACCAGGACAAGGTCAGCATGGGCACCATCGCTGCGCGCGATTGCCTGCGCGTGCTGGAACTGACCGAGCAGGTGGTGGCTGCCTTGCTGATCACGGTGCGCCAGGGCGTCTGGCTGCGCTGCCAGGCGACGCCCGACGTGCTGCCGCAGTCGCAACTGGCTGCGATGCAGGAAGCGCTGGGGCTGGACGTGGCGCCGGTGGTGGAAGACCGCCGCCTGGAGCCGGACCTGCGTCTCCTGATCGGCCGTATCCGCGACCAGGCCTGGAGCCTCTATGCGTAAGGCCAAAGAGAGCCGCTGGTTTGCGGAAGTGGAGATGCAGGTGCAGTTCTTCGACCTCGATCCGATGGAAATCGTCTGGCACGGCCGCTACGTGAAATACCTGGAAGTGGTGCGCTGCGCGCTGCTCGACAAGATCGGCTACAACTACCCGCAGATGAAGGCGTCGGGCTATGCCTGGCCCGTGATCGACATGCAGCTGCGCTACGTGGGCTCCGCCGTATTCGGCCAGAAGCTCAGGCTGCGCGCCGATATCGTCGAGTGGGAAAACCGCCTCAAGATCGATTACCTGATCACCGACGCCGAAACCGGCAAGCGCCTGAACCGCGCCAGCACCACCATGGTGGCGGTCGACATCGCCACCAGGGAGATGTGCTTCGTGTCGCCGCCGGTACTGTTTGAAAAACTGGGATTGGAACCTGTATGAACGCAAGCAAAATGATACGCGCCGCGCTGGCCGTGGCTGCCCTGGTCATGACGACATTTCCGGCGCAGGCAGCGGTGCAGGTATCGAAAATCCAGGCCATGCTGGCCAAGCCGGCCATCATGTGCGGCCGCTTCGACCAGACCAAGACCCTGGCCGGCATGAAGAAGCCGCTGGCCTCGAACGGGCGCTTTTGCGTGGTGGCCGGCAAGGGCGTGTTGTGGCGTACCCTGAAACCGTTTCCGAGCACGATGCGCCTGACGCGCGACGAAATCGTCAACTACCAGGGCGACCGCGTGGCCATGCGGCTCGACGCCAAGACCGAACCCACCGTGCGCATGATCAACAACGTGTTGTTCTCGCTGCTGTCGGGCGACCTGGCGCAGCTCGAATCGCTGTTCGAAGTCGATGGCACGGTGGACGCGTCCAGCTGGAACGTGTCGCTCAAGGCCAAACAGGCGGCGCTGGACAAGGCCATCGGCACCATCAAGCTCGAAGGCGGCGCGTACGTGAAAAATATCGTGATGAGCGAGAACAGCGGCGACCGCACCAATATCGTTTTCTCCGACATCAAGACCGGTGAATCGGCGCTGACCGCCGAGGAAGCGGCGCTGTTTTGACGCGTACCCGACAACTCGCGGCGCTGTGGGCGCTGGCCGTGTGCCTGCTGCTCGGGCATAACGCCTACCTGTGGCTGGTGCAGCGCATCGTGCCCGATACCGACATCATGGCGCTGCTGCCGGTGCAGGAGCGCGACCCGGTGTTGCAGGCGTCGTTCGCGCACATGGTCGATGCGGCCCAGCAGCGCGTGATCGTGCTGGTCGGCGCAGAGGACTGGACCGATGCGAAGCGCGCAGCCGATGCATACCAGGCGGTGCTCGGCACCCGCAGCGATTTATTCACGGCCGCTGCCATCGACGAGCAAACCCAGAACGACTGGCTGTCGGTCTTCCAGCAGCATCGTTTGACTCTGCTCACGGCCGAGCAGGAAGCGCAGCTGCGCACGCAGCCCGCGCAGTACTGGCTCGACGCCGCGCTGGCCAAGCTGTACAGCCCCTTCGGCGGACCCAAGCTCGGGTCGTGGCAGGAAGATCCGTTCGGTTTGTTCGGCGGCTGGGTGCAGGAGCGCGCCCAGGAAACCCCGGTGCGTCCGCGCGACGGCCATTTGTTCGTGGCCGATGCGCACAAACAGTATGTGCTGCTGCCGTTGACGTTGAAGGTGCCGGCACTGTCGATGACGGCGCAGGAAACCGTGCTGCCGCTGCTGCAACAGGCCGCAGATGCTTCCCGCAAAACCGCGCCAAACGTCGAATTGATCGAGGCCGGCGTGATCCTGCACGCGGCCAACGCCAGCGCCCAGGCCAGCGGCGAGGTGTCCACCATCGGCATCGGTTCGCTGCTGGGCATCATTGCGCTGATGTGGTTTGCGTTCCACTCGTTCAAGCCGATTTCGCTGATCCTGCTGTCGATCGGCGTGGGTTTCCTCGGCGCGCTGTCGGTGTGCTGGCTGCTGTTCGGCCAGATCCACCTGATGACGCTGGTGTTTGGCGCCAGCCTGATCGGCGTGGCGCAGGACTACGGCATCTACTTCCTGTGCAACCGCCTGGCCGCCGGCGAACAACTCGATTCGCCCGCGCTGCTGCGGCGCCTGATGCCGGGCCTGTGCTTCACGCTCCTGGCGGCAGTGATCGGCTACATGGGGCTGGCGCTGACGCCGTTCCCGGGCCTGCGCCAGATGGCGGTGTTCTCGGCGCTGGGCCTGGTGTTCGCATGGCTGACGGTGGTGTGCTGGTTCCCGGCGCTGATTGGCAGCCGCACCTTGAAAAGCGGGGCGCTGGTACGCGGCTACGGCGCCGCGTTGCGCGCCTGGCCGCTGCTGCGCTTCAATCGCGCCACGCTGGTGGCGGTAATGGTGTTCGCGGTAGCCGCCGCTTACGGCGTGAGCCGGCTCGGCGCCAACGACGATATCCGCCTGCTGCAAAATCCGCCGAAGCACCTGATCGCCGACCAGATCAAGTTGAGCAAATTGCTCGATGCGCCCACGCCGGTGCAGTACTTCCTGGTGCGCGCACCGTCGGCCGAACAGGTGCTGCAACGCGAAGAACAGCTGAAGGCGCGGCTCGACCCGCTGATCGCGGCCAAACAGATTTCTGGCTACCAGGCCATGTCGAACTGGGTGCCGTCGGCCGCCACGCAAGCGGCGCGCCGCGCGCTGATCGAACAGAAACTGCTCGGCAGCGATGGCCCCTTGCAGGGACTGGCGCACGAGACCGGCGAGGACGCCGCGTGGATCGCCGCCACCCGCGCCGGCCTGCTGGCGTCCGCCGCGCCGCTGGCGATGGACGACTTCCTCAAGACGCCGGCCAGCGAGCCGTGGCGCCACCTGTGGCTGGGCCAGATCGACGGCGGCTACGCCAGCATCGTGGCGCTGCGCGGCCTGGGCATGGCCGCCGTGCCGCAGGTGATGCGCGCGGCCGATGGCGTGCAGGGCGTGCAGTGGGTGGACAAGGTGGCCGAGATTTCGTCGGTGCTGGGCCGCTACCGCGTCAATATGAGCTGGGTGGTGCTGGGCGCGTACGCGGTGGTGTTCGTGCTGCTGTTCCCGCGCTATCGCGGCCGTACCTGGCGCGTACTGGCGCCCACTGCAATCGCCAGCATCGCCGCGCTGGCGATCCTCGGTTTTGCCTCGCAAAACCTGCAGCTGTTCCACGTGCTGGCGCTGATGCTGCTGCTGGGCGTAGGCGTCGACTACGGCATCTTCATGCAGGAACACCCGGACCGGCGCGACCACACGCCGTGGCTGGCGGTGGGCATGTCGGCCGCCAATACCATCTTGTCGTTTGGCCTGCTGGGCCTGAGCCATACCCCGGCCTTGCAGGCGTTCGGCCTGACCATGCTGCTGGGGACGGCGCTGGTCTGGCTGATCGTTCCCTGTTTCGGTACCACCACCTCCTCCGAGAGCAAACATGTCTGATGCATTGATAAGCTGCGCGATGAATGGCGTGCAGCCTGAATCCGTAGAAATCCTGATCGTCGGCGCCGGCCCGGCCGGTTCCGTCGCCGCCGCGCTGTTGCGCCAGCAGGGCCGCCAGGTGCTGGTAATCGAGCGCGAAGAGTTCCCGCGCTTTTCGATCGGTGAAAGCCTGCTCCCGCAAAGCATGGAGTACCTCGAGCAGGCCGGCATGCTGCAAGCGGTGGTGGAGGCGGGCTTCCAGTTCAAGAATGGCGCCGCCTTCATGCGCGACGGCTGTTACACCGACTTCGATTTCCGCGACAAGCATTCCAAAGGGTGGGGCACCACGTACCAGGTGCAGCGCGCCCACTTCGACCATATCCTGGCAAAAGAGGCCGAGCGCTTTGGCGCCGAGGTGCGTTACCGCCACGAGGTGCTCGACATCGTGCTGGGCCACGATGGCGCGCCGGCGCTGGTCACCGTCAAAAAGCCGGACGGCACCGAATACCAGGTGCGCGCCGGCTTCATCCTCGACGCCAGCGGTTTCGGGCGCATTCTGCCACGCCTGCTCAAGCTCGAAACGCCATCGAATTTTCCGGTGCGCGGCGCCATTTTCACCCACGTGGAAGACGGCATCCGGGGCGCCCACTTCGACCGCAACAAGATCCGCGTGACGGTTCACCCCAAGCATTGCAACGTATGGTTCTGGACTATCCCGTTTGCCGGCGGGCGCTGCTCGCAGGGCGTGGTGGCCGAAACCAGCTTCCTCGACCAGTACCAGGGCACGCCCACCGAGCGGCTGCAGGCGATCATCGCGGAAGAACCGTCGCTGCACGCACTGCTGGCCGACGCCGTGTGGGATACGCCGGCGCGCCAGATCACCGGCTATTCGGCCAACGTCGATAAATTGTGGGGCGAGGGCTATGCGTTGCTCGGCAATGCCGGCGAGTTCCTCGACCCGGTCTTCTCGTCGGGCGTGACCATCGCCTTCAAGTCGGCCAGCCTGGCGGCAGCCGCCTTGCAGCGCCAGTTCGCCGGCGAAACCGTGGACTGGCAGGCCGATTACGGCGCGCCGCTGCGCAAGGGTGTCGATACCTTCCGCGCCTTTGTCGAATCGTGGTACGCGGGCGGCTTCCAGACCATCATCTTCCACCAGGAGCAGCGCCCGGAAATCAAGCGCATGATCGCGTCGATCCTGGCCGGTTACGCGTGGGACCTGACCAACCCGTATGTAAAAGAGACACCGCGCCGGCTGGCGGCGCTGGAGGCGGTATGCGCGGGTTGATGCACAAAGCTTTAGCGTTGCTGGCGGCACTTGTATTGGCTGGCTGCGCCACCACCGCGCCGCCGCCGCAGGCCCGCCTCGGATTGAAGCTGCCGCCCGCCGCGCTGGGCGCGTCGATCAGTGTGCAGCAGCACCTGAAGGTCGAACGGGCCGGCCGTACCGACGACATGGACGTGGCCCTGCAGGTGGAGCCGGACGCGATCGACGTGGTCGGCCTGGCCATGGGGCAGCGCGTGCTGACCCTCCATTACGACGGCAAGGAGCTGACGTCGTGGCGCCATATCATGCTGCCGTCGCAGGTCAAGGCCGAGGATGTGCTGGAAGACATGCAACTGACGTTGTGGCCGGCCGAGGCGGTGGCGGCCGCGCTGCCGGCCGGCTGGCGCATTGCCGAGCAGGGCGCCACCCGCACGCTGTACCTCGATGACGAAGCTATCATGAAAATAGTCTACAGCGGCCAGCCGCGCTGGAGTGGCACGGTGGTCTTGGAAAACCTGCGATATCACTATAAGCTCACCATTCAGTTTGCCGCCGATTGATTGAACCACATGTCGAACTACTACCTTAACGCCTGCGGCATCGTTTGCGCACTGGGCGCCGGCCACGCGCAGGTGAAGGCGCGCCTGTTCGCCGGCGAACCGGGCGTGGTGCCCACCCGCGCCTGGATGCCCGACCGCGAACTGCCGCTGGGCCGCGTGCTCGGCGAACTGCCGTCGATGGACCACCTGCCGCCGGCCCTGCAAAGCCGCAACAATGCACTGGTGCTGGCCGCGCTGGCGCAAATCCGCCCGGCCGTCGATGCGGCGATTGCGCGCCACGGCGCCGACCGCGTGGGCGTGGTGATCGGCACCAGCACCTCGGGCATCGGCGAGACCGAGCACGCGATCCGCGCGTACGCCACCGAAGGCGCGCTGCCCGCCGATTTCCAGTACGACCGCCAGGAAATGGGTTCGCCGGCCGTCATGCTGGCGCACGAACTGGGCGTGGCCGGACCGGCGTACGCGCATTCGAGCGCCTGTTCTTCGAGCGCCAAGGCCATGGCCAGCGCCGCGCGCCTGATCAACATGGGCTTGTGCGACGCCGTGGTGACCGGCGGCGCCGACTCGCTGTGCACGTTTACGGTGGCCGGTTTCGCGTCGCTCGAATCGGTGAGCGCGGCGCCGTGCAACCCGATGAGCGCCAACCGCCATGGCATCAATATCGGCGAGGGCGCGGCGCTGTTCCTGATGACCGCCGAGGCAGACGACGACACCTCGGTTGCCCTGATGGGCTGGGGCGAATCGTCCGACGGCCACCACATGTCCGCGCCCGATCCGACCGGCGCCGGCGCCGCGCTGGCGATGACGCAAGCCTTGCAGCGTGCCGGCGTTGCCGCCAGCGATGTCGATTACATCAATATGCACGGCACGGCCACGCCGCAGAACGACGCCATGGAGTCGCGCGTGATCGCTGCGCTGTTCGGCACGGACGTGCCGGTCAGTTCGACCAAACCGTTCACGGGCCACACACTGGGCGCGGCGGCCGCCATCGAGGCGGCGCTGTGCTGGCTGGCGATGCAGGACGATAACCAGCAAGGCCGCTTGCCGCCGCACCTGTGGGACGGCGTGCCCGATCCCGAGCTGCCGCGCCTGAACCTGGTGGCGCCTGGCGCGGCGCTGGGCCGGCCGCTGCGGCGCGTGCTGAGCAGCTCCTTCGCCTTTGGCGGCTCCAACGCGGCGCTGCTGCTGGGGCGCGTGTCATGATGCTGCCAACGCTGCCACCGCTGCCACCGGTTCGCGATCTGCTGCCGCACTCGGGCGCCATGGTGCTGCTCGACCGCGTGGTGAGCGCGGACGACGACAACCTGTGCGCCGAGGTGCGCATCCACGCCGCCAGCATGCTGGCCACCGGCGACGGCGTGGGCGCCTGGGTGGGCATCGAATACATGGCGCAGGCGATTGCCGCGCACGCAGGCTGGAAAGCCCTGCGGCGCGACGAGGCGGTGAAGGTCGGCTTCCTGCTTGGTTCGCGCAAGTATCAGGCCGCCGTGCCGTATTTTGTACCGGGCAGCGTGCTGCGCGTGCACGTCCACCGCGTGCTGCAAGGCGAAAATGGGCTGGGCGCGTTCGACTGCAGGATCGATGCAGCCGATGCCGGTCAAGGTGCGCCGGCCCTGGCTACCGCTACGGTGACGGTGTTCCAGCCCGATAATGTCAATCAATTTCTCGAAGATGGAAAAGCAGGATGAATCAGAATAAGTCCATGAGCGTGCTGGTCACGGGTTCGTCGCGCGGCATTGGCAAGGCGATCGCGCTGCGCCTGGCGCGCGACGGTTACGACGTGGTGCTCCATTGCCGCAGCCAGCGGGCCGAAGCCGACACCGTGGCCGCCGACATCGCGGCCATGGGCCGCGCCGCCCGCGTGCTGCAGTTCGATATCGGCGACCGCGCCGCCACCGCCGCTGCGCTCGAAGCCGATATCGCGGAACACGGCTGCTACTACGGCGTGGTGTGCAACGCCGGCGTGGCCCGCGACAACGCGTTCCCCGCCATGTCGGGCGAGGACTGGGATATCGTCCTGCAAACCAATCTCGATGGCTTCTACAACGTGCTCAATCCCTTGGTCATGCCGCTGGTCCAGCGCCGCAAACCGGGGCGCATCGTCACCCTCGCGTCGGTGTCGGGACTGATCGGCAACCGCGGCCAGGTCAATTACAGCGCCGCCAAGGCCGGCATCATCGGCGCCACCAAGGCGCTGGCGCTGGAACTGGCCAAGCGCGCCATTACCGTCAACTGCGTGGCGCCGGGGCTGATCGAGACCGACATGATCGGCGATGTGCCGCTGGACGAAGCGCTCAAGATGATCCCCGCGCGCCGCGTGGGCAAGCCGGAAGAAGTGGCTGCCGCCGTCAGTTTCCTGATCGGCGAGGAAGCGGGCTACATCACCCGCCAGGTCATCTCCGTCAACGGCGGCCTGGCATGAGCCGCCGCGTCGCTGTCACCGGCATGGCCGGCATCAGCCCGATCGGCAACGACTGGGCCACCATCCGCGCGCGCCTGGGCGAGTACCGCAACGCCGTGGTCCACATGGCCGACTGGGAGGACTACGAAGGCTTGAACACCCGCCTGGGCGCGCCGGCTGCGCCGTTCGAGCTCACGCCGCGCTACAACCGCAAGGCCATCCGCAGCATGGGCCGCGTGGCCTTGATGGCCACGCGCGCCAGCGAACTGGCGCTGCAAGACGCCGGCCTGCTTGAACACCCGCTGCTGCAAAGCGGCGACATGGGGGTGTCGTTCGGCTCGTCCGCCGGTACGCCAAGCGCCATCGGCGACTTTGGCCGCATGATGGAGGAGCGCACCACCAAGGGCATCAACGCCACCACGTACATCAAGATGATGTCGCACACGGCGCCGGTCAATATCGGCGTCTTCTTCGGTATCACGGGCCGGGTAATCACCACGTCAAGCGCGTGCACCTCGGGCAGCCAGGGCATCGGCTACGCCTACGAGGCGATCCGCGCCGGCAAGCAGCTGGCGATGGTGGCCGGCGGCGCCGAGGAACTGTGCGCGACCGAAGCGGCGGTGTTCGACACGCTGTTTGCCACCAGCACCCGCAACGACGCCGGCCACACCACGCCGCGCCCGTTCGACGCGGGCCGCGACGGCCTGGTGATCGGCGAGGGCGCCGGCTGTCTGATCGTCGAAGACCTGGAACACGCGCAGCAGCGCGGCGCCACCATCTATGCCGAACTGGTGGGTTTCGGCACCAACAGCGACGGCTGCCACGTAACGCAGCCGAATGCGGCCACCATGCAAACGGCCATGCGCCTGGCGCTGCGCGACGCCGGCCTGCAACCGCGCGACATCGGCTACATCAATGCCCACGGCACCGGCACCCAGCAGGGCGATATCGCCGAATCGCAGGCCACGCTGGCGGTGTTCGGCGCGAACACGCCGATCAGTTCACTGAAAAGCTATATGGGCCACACGCTGGGCGCGTGCGGGGCGCTGGAAGCGTGGATCAGCATCGAGATGATGCGCGAGGGCTGGTTCGCGCCCACCATCAACCTCGATCACCTGGACCCCGAGTGCGCGCAACTGGACTACATTGCCGGCGTGGGCCGTGCGCTGCAATGCGAGTATGTGATGTCGAATAACTTCGCCTTTGGCGGTATCAACACCTCCCTGATTTTCAAACGCTACGACAAATAGAAAGGGTTAATCATGAAAAAAATGTTTGCCATCGCCGCAATGCTGGTCGCGTCGTCCGCCACGTCGATCAACGCATTTGCTGCCGACACCATGGTCAAGCTGCCGATCGCCGATGCGCTGGCCGCCAACAACGCCCAGCAGCGCCTGGGCGACACGGTGAAGTTTTATTTCGGCAGCCAGAAGACGCCGAAAATCGCCAGCGTGATCGCTACCGACAAGACCAGCCAGCGTACCAACGGCTTTAACAAATCGACCGATACGGCATGCCAGTGGGTGTTCCTGTCGGCGATGCTGGCGCTGCAAAAACGCGCGAACGAACTGGGCGCCGATGCGGTGGTCAATATCGTCTCCAACTTCAAGGACCAGGAATTTTCCAGCGTGACCGAATATGAATGCGCCGACGGCGCCATCATGGCCGGCGTGGCGCTCAAGGCCGATTTCGTCAAGCTGGCCAAGTAAGGCGTCGATGACTACCGCCAGCTTGCTCATGGTCGATGCCGACGCCGTGCCTGACGCCGACCTGCCGCGCTGGCGCGAGTGGCTGGCGCCAGGCGAGCAGGCGCGTTGCCAGCGCTTTGCGCGCGCGCAGCGCCTGCGCCAGTTCGTCATCGGACGGGTGCTGGCGCGCATGGCGCTGGGGCAGGTGCTGAACGTGCCGGCGCGGGCGGTGGTGCTGGAAGAGCAGGTGGCCGGTGCGCCGTTGCTCGCTGCCCCTGCGCCGGCCGCCAAGGGATTCGAGGGCGGGTTTTCGATTTCGCACAGCGGCCGCTGGGTCGCTTGCGCGGTCAGCGCCCATACCCGGCTGGGCCTCGACATCGAACTGCTCGACGCCAGCCGCGATCTCGACGCGCTGGCTGCGCAGGCGTTCGATGCGCAGGAGATCGCCCGGTGGCAGGCATTGCCCGCCGCGCAACGCGTCGATGGCTTTTATCGCTCCTGGAGTGAAAAGGAAGCGCGCTTCAAGCTGGGCGCCGAGGGCCACTGCGTGGCGATCGCGCACGACGAGTTGTCCGTGGTGGTGTGCAGCGCGCGCCGGCTCGATGAGGCGCCCCGGATCGAGCTGGTGACGCTGACGTGAAGCCTTATTGCCAGAGCCAGTTCCAGAAGCCCGGCAGTTGCGGCCGCGATGCGGCGTCTGCCACGGTGCTGGCCAATGCGGCGCGTTCGAGCTCTTGGCGGTTGTCGTAAAACGGCCTGGCTGCCAGCGGTACATCGAGTTCGCGCGCCACGTCCACCAGGATTTCGAGGTATTCCTCGAGGTGGCGCGCGGTATAGGTATTGACGTCGTGGAAGGTCACGACCACCGGTGTGGCGCCATCGACTTCCGGCATGCGGCCGGCGGCCCAGCGCACGCGCGTCTCGGCCAGGTGCTTGAGCATATTGGCGCGCTTGTGCCAGCTCCAGTTGATGCCGTAGATCTTGCCGTCGTTGGCATTGAGGTCGGTGAGCAGCATCTGCAGGCCGTAGGCGTGATACGTGAGCAGGGTGTCGGCGCTGTAGGCCCAGAACGGCGGGCGCACCAGGGACGGCGGTACGCCGGTAATGGCCAGCAGGTCTGCCACGCCATCCTGCATCGATTCGTCGAGCGCCTGGCCGCTCATGAAGCGATGGTTGGAGTGGAGGGTGGTGGCGCTGTGCAGGGCCACCAGGTGGCCGTCGTCGTGCTCGCGCCGGATCAGGGCGCGGCCCACATCGGTGCCGCCGCCGTGCCAGGCGCGGGTCTGGGTGAAGAACACCGCCTTGATGCCCGGTTGCTGGCCGTTCTGCGCCAGCGTCTCGAGGATGCGCACGGTGGAGTTGCCGCTGGACGCGGCGGCCGGGCCATCGTCAAAGGTGAGCAGGAAGCGAATTGGTGCCGGTGTTGTCGTTATCGTTGTCGCTGGTGCCGCAGCGTTTTGCGCAGCCGCACCCAGTCCCAGGCACGACAGTGACAGCAGGAGTGGCAAGGCAAGCAGTGTACGGAGGCGGAGTACTGGCACGGACGAGGGGGAGCGACCAAAGAAGGACCGCCATTGTACGTGATCGACGCGCAAGCCGTACGCGGCTGGCAGCGTAGCGAATTTCAATATCAAAACAGCCAAACAGGGAAAGTATGAGCGCCAATTTACAAACGACGCAGCCGCCAGGCGACCCGCACGTGCCGGAAACGGCATTCGGCAAATGGTTTCTGCGCACCGAGACCTGGACCGTTCACGTGCTCGAACGCGCCTTGCAGGACCTCGAACGACTGATGCCTGCCACGGCTGCAGCCGGCCGCCGCAGTTTCGGGGTGGTGGCGGACGTGGGCTGCGGTTACGGGCGCTCGCTGCCCAAGCTGCACCAGCGCTTTGCGCCAACGCGCCTGATCGGCATGGATATCGAGCCGGAGATGCTCGAAGCGTCGAGCAAGGAAGTGGCGGCCGCCGGCATCAACGCCGAATTCATTTGCTGCTCGAGTTCCAATATCGCGCTGCCCGACAATTCGGTGGATCTGCTGTTTTGCCACCAGACCTTCCACCACCTGATCGACCAGGAAAAGGCCATCGAGGAATTTTTCCGCGTGCTCAAGCCGGGCGGAGTGCTGCTGTTTGCCGAGTCCACCCGGCGCTACATCCACTCGTGGATCATCCGCCTGCTGTTCGCCCACCCGATGGACGTGCAAAAAACCGCACCCGAATACCTGGCGCTAGTGCGCGCGGCCGGTTTCTCGGTGCCAGACAGCGCGGTGTCGTATCCGTTCCTGTGGTGGAGCAGGGAAGACCTGGGCCTGCTGGAAACTGCCTTGCGCATCAAGCCAAAGGCGGTGCGCGAGGAAACACTGATCAACCTGGTGGCGGTCAAGCCGTAATCACTTTGCCCATAAAAAATGGCCGGGTCCCCCACAGGACCCGGCCATTTTTTTTAGGCACTCTATATATTAGAGACCAGCGATCTGCGTGTCGGCAGCCGAGGCCGCCGGTGCCGCTGGCGTTTCCGCTTTCGGCGCTGGCTTCGATTGCGCCATCACCGGGGTGATGGTTGGCACCTTTTTACCGCTCGATACCTGTTTCAGGCGTTGATACTCGGCCAGCACCTTGGCGCCGTAACCGTCGTCGTGGGCGAATGCGGCCGCGCCGACGTAGCTTTTCAGGCCGGCTTCCACCGAACCGCCGCGGGTGACGTAATCCTTGAGGATCAGCGAGCCGACGCGGATGTTGGCGACCGGGTTGAGCGCCGCTTGCAGGCCGCCCATTTCCTGGAACCGTTCATGGTGCACCTTGGACATTACCTGCATCAGACCTTGCGCGCCCATCGGGCTTTCCGCGAACGGGTTCAGGCCCGATTCGATGGCCATCACGGCCAGGATCAGCAGCGGATCGAGCTTGATCTCACGGGCCGTCAGATAGGCGGTGGACACCAGCATATTGGTGGCGTCGCCCGCTACGCGATAGCGCTTGGACAGCCAGTCAGTCACCCAGCGTTGCTGCTTCTGGGTGCCCAGCAGGGCTTTCTCTTCGGCCGACAACTGGGACGAAGCGCCGGCCGCAGTCGTTGCGGCGGGCGCTGGAGCGTCCATCAGGGCCGACAGCGGTGGCGCCACCAGGCTGATCGGATCGGCTTCAGGAACCGGATTCAGGCTGTCGCTCAGCGATTTAGCCAAGTCGGGACGGAAAAACAGTACTGCCATAACAACCAGAGCGGTCACACCAAGAATGGTCAAAGTGTGCTGGGCGGTGGTCAATACGCCTTTGGCCGAAATGCGGGTGTTGGACAACCACGCCGCTGGCTGGCGAGCCAGGATGGTGCTGGCAAATGCGGAAGCACCGGTGAAGCGATTAATCATAGAGTTCCCCTCTGAAATGCCGTAAAAGCGGGTCCCTGCCAGCGTATGACATAAAGAAATACGCAGCCCGTTGGGGTGCTCATGCCGTGCATCAGAAATATCACCGTCCATCGCACTGTGGGTGCGGGCATGGACGCCGTAATTGCTTGCTTGAGCTGATCGCTCGCAGTGGGAGTGGATCAGTTGCAATACAACCTCTTTCGGGGGTAAGGCAGACGCCTTTTGAAAACACTCCTTAAAATGTCATGTGGAGCCCCGACTCCGTGAATGAATGAGCAACAACTTCGTTGGGACACTTTGCGGTCGCTACGAGCCCGGAGGCGGTGTTCTCTTCAAGTAGGGCAGATTGTAGGGGCGGTATTATATCAAGTCAATACTAACGCAATTGAAAGCTATAACTTTTAAATCTAGCTTTTTGCCATGTGTGCGCTAGAAAACCAATAAAATCAACCACTTGAACTGTATTTTTAAACAGTGCACCCGATTGTAAGAAAATATTAAATAACGATGAAATATACCGATCTACGCGATTTTCTTTCTCAGTTGCAACGAATGGACGAAATTAGGTCCATTTTGACGCCCGTTTCCCCGCATTTAGAGATGACCGAGGTCTCGGACCGGGTTTTGCGTGCCGGCGGACCGGCCTTGCTCTTCAAAAATCCCACCGGCCACAGCATGCCGGTCTTGACAAATCTGTTTGGCACGCCGCGCCGCGTGGCGCTGGGCATGGGCGCCGACGATGTCGGCGAATTGCGCAAGATCGGCCACGTGCTGGCGCGCCTGAAGGAGCCGGAACCGCCGAAAGGTTTCAAGGATCTGATGGGCATGGGCTCGCTGGTCAAGGCGGTGTGGGACATGGCGCCGAAAGAGTTGCGCGGCGCACCGTGCCACGACATCGTGTGGGAAGGTGCCGATGTTGACCTGGCCAGGTTGCCGATCCAGCATTGCTGGCCCGGCGACATCGCGCCGCTGATCACCTGGGGCCTGGTGATCACCAAGGGACCGAACAAGAAGCGCCAGAACCTCGGCATTTATCGCCAGCAAGTGCTGGGACCGAACAAGGTCATCATGCGCTGGCTGGCACACCGGGGCGGCGCCCTTGATTTTCGCGAACACGCCTTGCAGAACAAGGGTAAGCCGTATCCCGTGTGCGTGGCGCTCGGCGCCGATCCCGCTACTATATTAGGGGCGGTCACGCCGGTGCCCGACAGCCTGTCGGAATACCAGTTCGCGGGCTTGCTGCGCGGCAGCCGCACCGAACTGGTCAAGGCGATCGGCAGCGAGTTGCGGGTGCCGGCCTCGGCTGAAATCGTGCTGGAGGGGCATATCTACCCGGACGAAAACCATCCATCCGGTTACGAACATGCGCTCGAAGGTCCGTACGGCGACCATACCGGCTATTACAACGAGCAGGACAGCTTCCCGGTGTTTACCATCGACCGCATCACCATGCGCCGCGATCCGATCTACCACTCCACCTACACCGGCAAACCGCCCGACGAGCCGGCCGTGCTGGGCCTGGCCCTGAACGAGGTGTTCATTCCGCTGCTGCAAAAGCAGTTCAGCGAAATCACCGATTTCTACCTGCCGCCCGAGGGGTGCAGCTACCGCATGGCAGTGGTGCAGATCAAGAAGCAATACGCGGGCCACGCCAAGCGCGTGATGTTCGGGGTGTGGAGTTTCCTGCGCCAGTTCATGTACACCAAGTTCATTGTCGTGGTGGACGAGGATGTGAACGTGCGCGACTGGAAAGAGGTGATCTGGGCGATTACCACCCGCGTCGATCCCACCCGCGACACCACCCTGGTGGACCACACGCCGATCGACTACCTGGACTTTGCCTCGCCGGTGAGCGGCCTGGGTAGCAAGATGGGCATCGACGCCACCAATAAATGGCCGGGCGAAACCAACCGCGAATGGGGCACGACCATCACCATGACGCCGGAGGTCAAAGCGCACGTGGATGGTATTTGGCAGGAGCTGGGGCTGTAGGTTATAATGATTGCTGGCGGGCCCCTGCGCATTGTGGCATGGCTAACCTGGTCAGGTCGGGAACGAAGCAGCCACGGCCGTTAACCATAAGTGCCGCAGATCAGGCTCGCCTCCTTATTCAGAAAAAAGCTGCCCTTGGGCAGCTTTTTTTGTATGGGCTTAGGCTGCTTTCGAACAGCTTTATTTGTATGTGCTTAAGCTGCCGCAAGGCAGCTTTTTTACGTCTGTGGCCGACTACTCGTCGCGCAACTCCGCCTCCAGCGGCCGTTCGGACGCCACCATCAACGGATTTGCCTTCATCAAGGCCGCTTCCGGCTTCAGGATGATCATGTGCTTTGCATTGGTCCTGTACTCGGTAGCGCCGACCTTCAGCGTCGCGGGCTTGGCGAACTTGAATACCACCACTTCCACGCTCGGTGCGAACCAGCGCATGGCGCCGGCCATGGCATTGATCGCATTGTTCATCTGGCCCACGCTGCCCATGATGGTGGCGTAGTTCCATTGCAGGCCGGCGGGCAGCACGACCAGGCCTTCGTAGCCGATCGCCGATTTTTCGCCGGCGGGCAGGGTGGTGACGATGCGCGTGGTGCCGTCCATCCAGCGCGGATTGGGCGCGCCGAAGTCGAGCCGGTACTCGGGCGTGAGCGGCGGCAGGGTCTGGCGCTCGGCGCCGTTGACCACGATGAGCACCACGTCCTGCGGCTTGATCTCCTTGTTGGCCGGCTTCACACTAATATAGAGCTTGATCTTGTCGCGCTCGGCGGCCGGCACCGAATAGAAGCGGTCGATGCGCAAGCCTTCGACCATGGATTTGTAGTTGGCCCACTCGCGCTCGGCGGCATGCGAGGGCAGGGCGATGGTGGACAAGGCCATCAGGGACAGCAGGGCAAGTTTCTTCATGGGTGATTGTGTTGGGCGAAAGGACAATTGTAAGCGAGAATTGGACGGCGACGGGGCGGTGGCTGGCCGGCCGGACGCCATATCTAATCTGGCCCAAGCTGGCCCCAAGTTGCTACAATTGCCGCTTCGCGCTTAGTAATCGCTATCTACGGTAAAATCTTAGTATGTCCTATCAAGTCCTCGCCCGTAAATACCGTCCCAAGAACTTCGAAACGCTCGTCGGCCAGGAGCACGTCGTGCGCGCGCTCACGCACGCGCTGCACAGCGGCCGCCTGCACCACGCCTACCTGTTCACCGGTACCCGCGGCGTTGGCAAGACCACGCTCTCGCGCATCCTGGCCAAGTCGCTCAACTGCATCGGCCCGGACGGTAGCGGCGGTATCACCGCCACCCCGTGCGGCGTGTGCGAGGCGTGCACGGCAATCGACGCCGGCCGCTTTGTCGACTATATCGAGATGGATGCGGCATCGAATCGCGGCGTGGAAGAGATGGCGCAGTTGCTGGAACAGGCTGTGTATGCGCCGAGCAATGCGCGCTTCAAGGTCTATATGATCGACGAGGTGCACATGCTCACCAACCACGCGTTCAATGCCATGCTCAAGACGCTGGAGGAGCCGCCCGAGCACGTCAAGTTCATCCTGGCCACTACCGACCCGCAAAAAATCCCGGTCACGGTGCTGTCGCGCTGCCTGCAGTTCAACCTCAAGCAGATGCCGCCCGGCCACATCATCAGCCACCTGGAAAACATCCTGGGCCAGGAACAGATCACGTTCGAGCAGCCGGCCCTGCGCCTGCTGGCGGCCGGTGCCCACGGTTCGATGCGCGATGCGCTGTCGCTGACCGACCAGGCCATCGCCTACGCGGCCGGCGAAGTGACGCTCGAGGCGGTGCAGGGCATGCTTGGCGCGCTTGACCAGTCGTACCTGATCCGCCTGCTCGACGCACTGGCCAGGCAGGACGGCGCCGACCTGCTGGCCGTGGCCGACGAAATGGCCACGCGCAGCCTGTCGTACAACGGTGCGCTGCAAGATCTCGGTACCTTGTTGCACCGTATCGCGCTGGCGCAGACCGTGCCGGCCGCCTTGCCCGACGACTTGCCCGAATACGCCGACATCGTGCGCCTGGCCGGCCAGTTCGAGGCGGAAGAAGTACAACTGTATTACCAGATCGCCGTGCACGGCCGCAACGAACTGGGCCTGGCGCCCGACGAATACGCGGGCTTCTCGATGACCTTGCTGCGCATGCTGGCCTTTCGGCCCGGCGTAGGGGGCGCCGAGGGACAACCTGCCGCTGTGCCGGCGATGTCGCGCCCGGCCGGCGTGGCGGCAGCGCGCGCTGCTGCCGGCGCTGGTTCTGCCGGCGCGCCGCCGACGCGGGCTGCTGCCAATATCCAGGCCAGCCACGCCAGCGTGACGCCGCAGGCGGTGATTGCCGGCGCGGCTGCCATGGCGCGTAACGAGGCGCCGCCGTCGGTTCCGGTCCCGGTCCCGGTTCCCGTTCCAGCCCCGGCGATGCCGGTACGGGCGCCGGCGCCAGCGCTGGCTCCAACCCCGGCGCCTGGCCATGCGCCCGCCGCCAGTGCAGCGCCGGCACCGTCTGCGGCGCCGTCCGGTCCGGTCAGTCCGGCGCGGGCGGCGATCAACGCCGCGCTGGAAGCAGCGCGTGCCGCGTCGCGTCCCGGTGGCAATCGTGCGCAGCCGCCTGCGCCAGCACCGTCCGCAGCCGCGCCAGCACAGGCTCCAGCTCCAGCTCCGGCCGCCACCCCGGCTGCCGCGCCAGCGCCGCATATGCGTGCCATGGGGCCGGCAGCGGTCCCGCCGCAGGCGCCGGCCGCCAGCCATGGCAGCCCGGTCACTGCGGCGCGCCCGGCGCCGTGGGAAGACATGCCGCCGGCCGACGCCGGTGGCGGCGCCGCCGTACTCGAAGCGCCGGCACGCCAGGCAGCAGTGGTGCCCGCTGCGCCAGTTGCGCCCATGGTGTCGCCACCGCCGCAATACCACGAGGAACAGTCGAGCGACGACGAGATGCCGTCGTGGGTCACCGAGTTTTCCGATGACAGCGCCATCGCGGCGCCGATGCCTGCCGCGCTGTCGTCGCCGATGGCGCCGCCATCGACTGCTTTCGCCTCATCGCTGCCACCGTCGGCGCCATCGGCATCGTCCACTTACGGTGACGAGCAGCAAATCGCCATGCCGGCCCGCGCGGCGGCGGGACCGCTCAAGGCGCCGTACGCCTACGTGGTCACCCCTGTGCCTGCGCTGGACTGGGACGGTAACTGGCCAGCTGTGGCGGCTGCCTTGCCGCTGCGCGGTGTAGCGCAGCAACTGGCCATGCAGGCCGAACTGATCAATTGCAGCAGCGATGACAACGCCGTGGTATTCAACCTGCGCGTGCCGATCGAAACCTGGCGCACGCCGGGCAATGTCGAAAAACTGACCACGGCGCTGTCGGAGCGGTTCGGCCGCGCGGTGCGCGTCGATACCGAGCTGGGCCCGGTCTGGTACACGGCCAGCGCCGAGGCACAAGCGTTCCGCGCCGCCTGCCAGCGGGCCGCCGAAGAAATTATCGCCAACGACCCGCTGGTTAACCGCATGCTGACCGAGTTCGATGCCTGGGTAGTGCCCGGGTCCATCGTGCCGCCGCAGCCGCAAGCGGCACCGGCTGCCTGATTCCCCTTACTATTTCAACACGGAGAGACCTATCATGATGAAGAACCAAATCGCAGGCTTGATGAAGCAGGCCCAGGCCATGCAGGACAATATGAAAAAGGCGCAGGACGAGCTGGCCAATATCGAAGTCGAAGGCCAGTCGGGCGCCGGCCTGGTCAAGATCGTGATGACCTGCAAGAACGACGTCAAGCGCGTATCGATCGACCCGTCGCTGCTGGCCGACGACAAGGACATGCTGGAAGACCTGGTCGCTGCCGCCTTCAACGACGCCGTGCGCAAGGCAGAAGCTACCTCGGCCGAGAAAATGAGCGGCATGACCGCCGGCATGAACATTCCCGGCCTGCCAGCCGGCTTCAAGATGCCTTTCTAAGCCAGCCCCTGCATGTCCAGATCGCTGGAATTCCTGACCGAGGCGCTGCGCCGTTTACCCGGCGTCGGCCCGAAGTCGGCGCAGCGGATGGCGTTCCACCTGCTGCAGCACGACCGCGAAGGCGCGGACATGCTCTCGCGCGCATTGCACCAGGCCGTGAACGCCGTGCATCACTGCGCGCTCTGTAACACCTTTACCGAAGAAGACGTCTGCGACCTGTGCATGGACGACACGCGCGACCGCCGCCTGCTGTGCGTGGTGGAAACGCCGGCCGACCAGCTGATGATCGAGCAGACGCTCACCTATAAAGGCCTGTACTTTGTGCTGATGGGCCGGCTCTCGCCGCTCGACGGCATCGGCCCCAAGGACATCCACCTGGAAAAGCTGATCGCCCGCGCGGCGGACGGCCTGGTGACCGAAGTGGTGCTGGCCACCAATTTCACCAATGAAGGCGAAGCGACCGCCCACTACATCAGCGAAATGCTCAAGGCGCGCGGGCTGCAGGTAAGCCGGCTGGCGCGCGGCGTGCCGATGGGCGGCGAACTCGAATACGTGGACGCCGGCACCATCGCCCGCGCCATGCTGGACCGAAGGACGACATGAGTGACATGAGCGACAAGCAAACGGCCGGCACGGCATTACCGCTGGCGGGCATCAAGGTACTGGAACTGGGCACGCTGATCGCGGGCCCTTTTTGTGGGCGCATGCTGGCCGAGTTCGGCGCCGAGGTGATCAAGATCGAGGCGCCCGGCGACGGCGACCCGATCCGCAAGTGGCGCGTGCTCAAGGATGGCACGTCGCTGTGGTGGTCGGTGCAGGCGCGTAACAAGAAATCGCTGACGCTGAACATGAAGGACGCGCGTGGCCGCGCCATCGCACGCCAGCTGGCGCTCGAGGCCGACATCATCGTCGAGAACTACCGTCCCGGCGTGCTGGAAAAATGGGAACTCGGCTACGAGCAATTGAAGGCGCTCAATTCCGCCACCATCATGGTGCGGCTGTCGGGCTTCGGCCAGACCGGCCCCATGAAGGACTTGCCGGGCTTTGGCGCCATCGGCGAATCGATGGGCGGGCTGCGCTACGTGAGCGGCCATGCCGACCGCCCGCCGGTGCGCGTGGGCGTGTCGATCGGCGACTCGGTGGCGGCCCTGCACGGCGTGATCGGCGCCATGATGGCGCTGCGCCACCGCGATGTGACCGGCGGCAAACTCAAAGGCGAAGGCCAGATGGTCGATGTGGCGCTGTACGAATCGGTGTTCAACCTGATGGAGTCGCTGGTGCCCGAGTTCGACCACGCGGGCGTGGTGCGCGAACGCACCGGCGGCGCCTTGCCCGGCATCGTGCCATCGAATACCTACACTACCCGCGACGGCGAGAATATCGTCATTGCCGGCAATGGCGATGCGATTTTCAAGCGGCTGATGCTGGCCATGGGCCGCATCGACCTGGCCGGTGACGCCGAGCTGGCGCGCAACGATGGCCGCGTGCAGCGCACCGAAGAAATCGACGCCGCCATCCAGGCCTGGTGCGACACCCACGACATCAACAGCGCGCTGGCCGTGCTGCAGGCGGCGGACGTGCCGGCCGGGAAAATCTACTCGGTGCGCGACATGATGACCGACCCGCAATTTATCGCGCGCGAAATGTTCGAGCAGCACCAGTTTGCCGACGGCACGCCGATCAAGCTGCCGGCCATTTCGCCCAAGCTGTCGGCCACCCCGGGCCGCACCCAGTGGATCGGACCGACCCTGGGCCAGCACAACGACGAAGTGCTGCGCACGCTCGGCTATGGCGATGAAGAGATCGCCGCCATGCGTGAGGACGGCGTGCTGTAACCGCCGTTCCCGGCATACAGCATGGCCACCTCGATGCGGGCGCTGGCATGGTCATCGCGGAAGTGGCAGCTGGCCGCACCGTGCGCCAGGCGCGCATCGAACAGCACTGCGCGGTTTTGCCGGTAGGGAATGTGGCGCGTGCGGCCCTCGTGGTCGCGGATCACCAGGCCGCCCTTGGCCTGGTCGAGATTGGCCGTATCGGGCGTGAGCCATAGCTGCACCTTCAATCCCTCGACCGCGCCGTGCAGCGATTCGCCCGGCAGGCGCGGCGGGTGTTTGCCTGCCCGCAGTCCCAGCAATTGCCGGTCATCGGCGAACACGCCGTGCGCCACCTGCACCAGCAGCGGACAATTGAAGCCGTGGTCGTAGGTAGCGGCCAGCCGGCCATGGCCTTGTTCGCCGAACCAGATCGTCGATTGCACGCAGAAGCGCCATAGCTCGTCCAATGCATGTGGTGACAAAAAATCGTCGATGACAACGATGCCATGGGTTGGTGGGGGCCGCCGCGCGGCAGCCAGCGCATGGCTGGAAAAAGCTTGCGCCACGCACGGGGTGGGGCGCAGGTGGATAATGCGGTCGTAGGCTTCGTCGATGGCGTCCTGTTCATCTGTGCTGAGCAGGTCGTGGCGGTCCAGGCGCGATTCGAGCCGGGCCGCCAGGCGCCGGTAGCGGGCGATGATGGGCGGGAAGGCGTCGCCCAGCACGCCCAGCTGGTGCAGATAGGCCAGTTGCGCGGCATCATGGCGCAGGCGGTGGCTGCTGACGGCAACGTCGGCAAGCGGCAGCAGGCGATCGGCCAGCATGCCCGGGTACCAGCGGCTGCCGCGCCGCAGCGCCGTGTGCATGGCGTGGTAGCCGGCCGCCAGCTGATGCTGCCGCTCGCGCGTGGCCTGGCGCGACAGCGAGGCCAGCGCAGCCAGTGCTCCCGGCGCATCGTCCGCATGGCGTGCATGCCAGAATACAAAAGCTTCCTCGAAGCGGTGGCGTTCGATCAGCGCTGTGGCGAAGTTGGCGGCAGGGTTGGCGGACATGGTGGCGAGAAGATGGCGACAAGATGGCGACAGGACGGCGACAAGATGGCGAGAAGATGGCGACAAGACGGCGATAAGACGGCGACAACACGGGCTGGCGTGGCGATCAGCTCATCTTATGCGGTGGCGTAGGCCGCCCTCTGCGCTGCCTCAATGCGCGGCGCGGAACCAATCGCGCCGCTGCTAGTCATCGGGCAGCGCAGTCGCTGGACAGCAGGACAGCGGCCGCTTCGTTGCTCACGGTGTGGCGCTGTCCGGCGCGGCGCCGCCCAGCATCCTGACGATGGTTTCCGGCGGCGACGGCCGGCCCAGGTGGTAGCCCTGGGCCAGGTCGCAGCCGTATTCTTCCAGCAGCACCAGTTGCTCAACGGTTTCCACGCCCTCGGCCACCACGGCCAGCTTGAGGCCGTGCGCCATGGCGATGATGGCGCGCGTGATGGCGGCGTTTTCGGAGTCTTGCGGCAGGCCGCTGATGAAACTCTTGTCGATCTTCAGGGCGCGCACATTGAAGCGTTTCAGATAGTTCATCGACGAGTAGCCGGTGCCGAAGTCATCGATCGACAGGTACACGCCGATGCCGCGCAACTGCTCCAGCGTGACCATGGTGGCGCGGGCGTCGTCCATCAGCGTGCCTTCTGTCAGTTCCAGTTCCAGCAGGTGGGCCGGTAAGCCCGTGTCGTGCAGGGCCGAGAGCACGATCTGGGTCAGGTTCTCGTCCTTGAACTGCTTGGCCGACAAGTTGACCGCCACCCGCAGTGTGCGCTGCCCCGGCGCCTGCCACGCCATGGCCTGGCGACAGGCGGTGCGCAGCACCCATTCGCCGATCGGCACGATCAGGCCGGTTTCCTCGGCCAGCGGGATGAACTCGGTGGGCGAGATGATGCCGCGCTCGGGATGGCGCCAGCGCACCAGCGCTTCCACGCCCACGATGCTGGTGCTGGCCACGGCGATCTGCGGCTGGTACAGCAGGTACAGCTCATCGTTCTGCAAGGCCTTGCGCAGGCCCACTTCGAGCTGCACGTGGCTCATGATCTGCATCGTCAGCGACGAGCTGTAGAGCTTGGCGTTGTTCTTGCCGCAGCTCTTGGCGTGGTACATCGCGGTGTCGGCGAACTTGAGCAGCGAGCTGCAATCCTCGCCGTCTTCCGGGTACAGCGAAATGCCGATGCTGGCAGTGACAAAAATCTCGTGGTCGTCGATCTGGAACGGCCGCCGCATGGCTTCCTTCACGCGGTGCGCCACGTTGAGGGCGTTTTCCACGCGCTCGAGGTCCGGGATCAGGATCGTGAATTCGTCGCCGCCCAGGCGCGCCAGGTTGTTGATGCCGACCTCGGTGCGCGAGACCAGGTCGCTGGGCCGGGTGGTTTCGCGCAGCCGCTCCGAGACCGCCATCAGCAGGTGGTCGCCGACGTCGTGGCCCAGCGTGTCGTTGATGCGCTTGAAGGCGTCGAGGTCCATGAACAGTACCGCAAACTTCTTGTTGCCCTTGCGCGAGCGGACCAGTTCGGCCTCCAGCGTTTCCAGGAAGGCCTGGCGGTTGGGGATGCCGGTGAGGCTGTCGCAATAGGCCAGGCGGCGGATCTGCTCCTCGGTGCGCTTGCGCTCGCTGATATCGCGCACCAGGCCCAGCACTTCGCTGGGGCCGGTGGCTACCAGCCGCGCTTCGAAGTGGCGTACCGGCGGCGGTACCGCGTGTTCGCCATGGCGCGCGCGCAGCGGTGCGCCGCCGCCGGTGACGGGCAGCTCGTAGTCGAGCGAGCTGATGCGCTGGGTGTCGAGCACGGCGCGCACCTTGTCCAGCATGCGGCGGGCGATGTCGGGCGGCAGCACGTCGTTCAGGTGGCGGCCCACGCACAGGTCGCTGGAGAAGACGTCGCTGGCCTCATGGCCCTGTTCGTAGTCGAGGTAGTAGCCGTCCTTGTTCATGCGGAAGAAGGTATCGGGGATGGCGGCCAGTACGGCGCGGTGCTGGGCGTCGGCAATGCGCAAGCGGGTGATCGCATCGGACGCGCGCAGCACGTACAGCACGCGGTGGCCGAGGATGGGCCAGTTGATCGGCTTGGAGACGAAATCGGTGGCGCCCGCTTCATAGGCCTTGGTGACCGATTCGAGCTCGTCGCCGCCGGTCACCATGATGATGGGAGCGACCGGATGGGTTTCCAGGCGGCGGATTTCGCGGCAGACCGTAAAGCCGTCCATGCCGGGCATCTCCACGTCGAGCAGCACCAGGTCGGGCGCTAGTTCCTGGTAGCGCGCCAGCGCTTGCACGCCGTCCACGGCTTCCACCGCGTCCAGGTCTACCTGGGCCAGCATTTCCAGCATCAGCAGGCGCATCACGGGATCGTCGTCGGCCACCAGGACCAGGCCGCGCGTACGGGGTGGGGGAGTCGCCATATCAGGTTTCCTTTTCCAGTAAAGCGCCCAATGCCTGCCGCACGGCCTGGAAAGATCGTTCCATGTCCGCCAGCAGCTCGGCGGCGCCGGCGGTGGTGTTGTTGCGGCCCAGTTGTTCCAGGTCCTTGCAGCGTTGCGACAGGGCCAGCGCGCCGACATTGGCGCTGCTGCTTTTAAGCGTGTGCGCGGTCTTGCGCAACTGGTCGGTGTTGCCGGCTGCAATCGCGGTGTGCAGCGCTTGCAGGTGGGGCGGGGTGTCGGCCAGGTAGGCGTGCAGCACGCGTTCGAGCAGGGCCTCGCCGTTGCTGCTACTGAGTGCACGGATATTGGCCAGTGCCTGGGTGTTGATTGCGCTGTCGCTGGCAGGGCTGGCCCGCATTGGCGCTGGCGCAGATGCCAGGAGCGTGGCCGTTGCCGGCAGCAGTGAGCAGGAGTCGGCCTCCTGCGCCGCCAGCAGGCCTGGCGCTGCGCGCGGCAGGTTGATCCAGCGGGCGATGGTCTGGCCCAGCGCCTGCTGGGTGAACGGTTTGCTCAGGTAGTCGTCCATGCCGGCCGCCAGGCACGCCTCGCGGTCGCCCTGCAGGGCGTTGGCGGTAATGGCAATGATGGGCAGGCTGCGGGCGTGGCCGTGCTGCTGTTCGCGGCGGCGAATTTCGGTGGTGGCGGCAAAGCCGTCCATGACCGGCATCTGGCAATCCATCAGCACCAGGTCAAAGTCGTCCGACTGCAATCTGTGCAGCGCCTCCTGGCCGTTGCAGGCGCGGCTCACTTCCAGGCCCAGGCTCTCGAGCATGGCGCTGGCCACCTCGACGTTGACCGGATTGTCTTCGGCCAGCAAGACCTTGCGGCCCCGGCGCGCGCGCGGTGGCGGGCCGGAAGTGCTCAACGCCGTCACCGGCGGCGCGGCCGGCGCCACGGCGGCAGGCAGCGGCGGCAGCATGGCGCGCAAGTTCGCGGGCGAATAGATGGACGAATCGGCGGGCGAATTTACCAGCAAATTGACGGACGCATGCGCGAGGCCGTGCGCAGGTGTACCGACAGGCGCAGGCGCCGGCCTGGGTGTGGGCATATCGGCAGGCATACGGGCTGGGAGATGCGCCGGTGCGCCGGACGGCAGACTGCGGATTGCCAATGGCGCGGCGCCAGCGCGGGCAAGCAGGCAGTAGTGCAGATCGCATTCGCGCGGTGGCTTGATCAGCTGGAAGGCGACCCCGGCAGCACGTTGCTGGACGCGGTCGGCGGCATCGCGCTCCGTGCTCAGCAGCATGATTCGTAGATCGGCCAGGTCCGGTTCGGCGTGGATTGCCGCCGCCAGCGCCAGGCCGCTGGTGCGCGGCAGGGCCATATCAAGCAGCACGACGTTGTAGGGATGGCCGTCGGCTGCCGCCTGGCGCAGGCGGGGCAGGGAGTCGGTGGCGGTGCTGGCGGCGGCAGGGACGCGCCAGGTCGCCAGCAGGCGTTCCAGCTCGCCTCTGCTGGTGGGGTTGTCATCGACGATCAAGGTACGGATTCCGTGGGAGGTATGGATGGGATCGTCGGTATCGACGCGCGGCTTGTCGAAATGTACGGCGAACCAGAAAATCGAACCTTGCGTCAACGCATGATCGACGCCTATCGTACCCCCCATTAATTCCACCAGCTGCTTCGAGATCGCCAGGCCCAGGCCGGTACCGCCGTGCTTGCGCGTGGTCGAGCCATCGGCCTGCGAGAACGAATCGAAGATGCGTCCGCGCGCCTCGTTGGAGACGCCGATGCCGGTGTCGTGCACCTCGAAGCGCAAGGTCACGCGCTGGGCGTCCTCGGCGGCTACCGCCACCTTGACCATGATCTCGCCGCTGTCGGTAAACTTGACAGCATTGCCCAGCAAATTGAACAGCACCTGGCGCAGCCGGTTGGGATCGCCGCTGATGGCAACCGGGATGTCGCACGCCACGTTCAGTTCCAGCCGCAGGCCCTTGGCCTGGGCCTGGGGCGAGAACACGTGCTCGATATCGTCGAGCAGGTCGCGGAAATTGAACTGGATGTATTCGACCGTCAGCTTGCCGGCCTCGATCTTGGAAAAGTCGAGGATGTCGTTGATGATCACCAGCAGGTGCTCGCCCGAGCGCTTGACCATGCTGGTGTAGTGGCGCTGTTGCTCGGACAGGCGCGTGGCCAGCAGCAGTTCCGTCATGCCCAGCACGCCGTTCATCGGCGTGCGGATCTCGTGGCTCATGGTGGCCAGGAAGGCGCTTTTCGCCTGGCTGGCGGCCTCGGCCGCATTCTTGGCTTTTTCCAGCTGCTCGGTGCGCACGCCCACCTGGCGTTCGAGTTGGTCGCGGTACTGGGCCAGGGCGCCGTCGCGCGCCTCCACCTGGGCCAGCATGTCGTTGAAACTGTCGATCAGCGCGCCGAGGTCGTCGCCGCGCTGGTGCACGATGCGCAGTGTGGGCTGGCCGCGGCTGACCTGCTGCGCAGCAGCGATCAGGCGCGCCACCGGCTCGGTCACGCTGCCACGCGAACGGGCCGCGACCAGCAGCGCTGTCATGAAAGCGAGCACGGCCGCAACGCAGGCGGCGCCCAGGCTTTTCAGGATCTCGAACCACATCGGCAAGGCGCTGCGTTCGAGCATGATCACACCGGCCGGCCCGCCCCGGATGACAAAAGGCCACATCACGCGGTTGACCGGTTGCCAGAGCGGGCTGCTGCCGCCGCTGTCGTCCGGCGTGACGGTAGCGGTTGCCGGCAACGTGGCAGTCGATGCCGCGCCGGGGCGCGCAGGCTCATCAAGCGTCGCTGCAGCAGCAGCCTGGACGGCAACGGCGAGGTGAGCGGACAGTACGTCGGCCGGCAGCACCTCCGGCGCCGCCTGGCCCGGCCGCAAACGTGGCGAGCTGTAGCGCGCCAGCAGCGCGCCGGCGCGGTCGTACACGGCTGCTTGCAAAATATCGTGATCGTGGCCCAGCGCCTGCAGTTGCTGCGCGAGCTGCTTGCCATTGACGCGCCTGACTGCGCCCTCGCCACTGGACCCGATCACCGCCGCCAGCGTGGCCAACCGGTCGCGCTCGACTTCCTGGCCATGCAGCACCGAGGTGGCGGCAAACGTGAAGAACACCAGCAGCAGCGCGCTGCCGGTCGAGAGCATGGAAAGGATGGTCAGGCGCTGGCTCAGGCCGGAACGTTCGTGGTTGGACATCGCGGTGGAACCCTCCAACGGTGGACGCCGAAATCGTCGGCACGGGCGGGCTCATCACTAGTGCCAGTAGGAAAAATATAGGCTTGAGGTCAGAACGATATTGATCTATATCTAAACAGGGCGCGTTTGCGCTATCTCAAACAACACAGGCAAAGGCAACGCAAGCTGATGACGATGGAACGACACAAAATCCTGTTCATGGCCGAGGCCGTAACCCTGGCGCACGTGGGCCGCCCGCTGGCGCTGGCGCAGGCGCTGGACCCTGCCCGCTACGCGGTGAACGTGGCATGCGCGTCCGGTTACGACATGTTTTTCAAGGGCAGCAACATCGATCCCTTGCGTTTGCTCAGCATTTCCAGCGAGCGCTTTCTGGCCGCGCTGGCGGCGGGCAAACCTGTGTACGATGCGGCCACTTTGCAACAGTACGTGGCGGACGATCTGCGCGTGCTCGGGGCGGTGCAGCCGCACGTGGTGGTGGGCGATTTCAGGTTGTCGCTGTCGGTGAGCGCACGGCTGGCCGGCGTCCCGTACATCAGCCTGATCAACGCCTACTGGAGCCCTTACGTGCGCCAGCATTACCAAGTGACGGCGCTGCCGTTGGCGCGCGTGCTGCCCATCGCGCTCGCCGATCGCCTGTTCCGTCTGGTACAGCCGCTGGCATTCGCCTTGCACAGCCAGCCGCTCAACCGGGTGCGGCGCGCGCACGGCCTGCCGTCGCTGGGGACGGATTTGCGGCGCGTGTACACCGACGCCGACCACGTGCTGTATGCCGATATTCCGCAGATGTTTCCCTCGGATGATTTGCCGTTCTCTCACGCTTACATGGGGGCGGTCACCTGGTCGCCACCCACGCCACTGCCGGCGTGGTGGGACAAACCCGATGCCGGGCCACCGGTCGTGTACGTGACGCTGGGCAGTTCGGGCGCGGGCCGGGTGTTGCCGCTTGTGTTGCAGGCGCTGGCGTCATTGCCGGTGACGGTGATTGCCGCCACGGCCGGCGGCGCCAGCCCGCAATCGGTGCCGGCCAATGCGTGGGTGGCGCCGTACCTGCCAGGCGCGGCGGCGGCGCGGCGCGCGCAACTGGTGGTGTGCAACGGCGGCAGTCCCACGTGCCAGCAGGCACTGGTGGCAGGCGTACCGGTGCTGGGCATTGCCGGCAATCTCGACCAGTATCTGAACATGGCGGGCGTGCTGGCCTGCGGCGCCGGGCGCCTGCTGCGTTCCGACCGCTTGACCGAAGCGGCCGTGCGCGCCGCGGCGCTGGCGCTGCTGAGTCAGGAGGAGCCGCGTGCGGCAGCGTTGCGGCTGGCGGGACACTTTGCCGGTTACGACGCGGGCAGGCAACTGGCGTCGTTGCTGGACCGGTTGCGGGTCCCGTAAAAAAGGGCGGACCAGGCTGGCGCCCGATCCGCCCAACGCAGCCGCTGGCACGGCTTGAAAACTATATTAGGCTGGGCACAGGCCGGCGCCATCGGCGGTGTTTATGCCCTTGGCGCCGGCTTTGCGGCGCGTCAGCGCCAGTCCGGCAAAGCCCAGGCCCATGATGGCCAGCGTGGCCGGTTCGGGCACTGCCAGCGCGGCAAAGGTTTGCGACGAATCGACCTTCAGGAACGGTACCGTGGTGGGCGTGCTGCCGTCCCACATCATGGTGGGGGTGAAGAACGATGGCACGTTGGTGGTGCCGGTGGTCTTGTCCTGGAAGATCGAGCCGGTGACGATGTCGAGATAGTTGGCATCGACGTAGTCGATCACGAAGCGGGCATCGAATGAACCGGTGCCGACGGCGCCGGTGGCCGTGAAGCTGGCGTCGTTGAACACCAGGTGGCCCGACAGGATGATGATGCCATCGCCGTCGGGGTCGCCGGGCGCCGTGCCGCAGCCGGCCGAGGTGGAACCGGTGCCATAGCAGGCCACGGAGCCCGCGCCATTGCCTGGCACGGATTTACTGCTGCCGGCGCCGGGCGTGATCTGGTCGAAATAAATGGCCAGGTTTTGCACGCCGGCACGCAGCGGATCGACGTCCATGGCGGCCGATTGCGATGGCGGCAGGGTGAAGTGCGCGGTGGTGGGCGTCTGCAAATCGACCAGCTCCTGGAAGCGCACGACCTTGCTGATTTCGAACGTCTGGTTGAGGCCGGGCGGGGTGACGATGGCGGGGATATTACTGTTGGACATGGTGCCAACCACCATTTGCGAGCGCAGCTCGGTCAGGTACGGCGCGGCGCCGCCGGGCCCGACCGTGATGCCGGGAATGAAGCCGGTGGCCAGGCCGGTATCGGTGACGTTGGTCCACAGGTCGGCATACACGCTGTAGTTGCCGGTGCCGGTCGGATCGAACCCGACCACCGGGCCGGCGCTGGCGGTGAGCGGGGCGGCCAGTGCGGCCGCGATCGTTGCGGCGGCCAGCGCGGTTTTGCATGTTTTCATGGTTGCTCCCAGAGGTAGGTGGCACCCGGAAATCGGGACCATGCCAGCTCTTGAGCAAAAGCCTTGCCAGTGCTTGTGATCGCAGTGGAATCAAGCACTTGCGCGTGCGCGGCGCGTTTTAATATGGTGCAGTGTAAAAAATTCCGTCACGCTTCAACCGGCGCGGCAGGCGCAGCCTTCAGGCGCCGCGCCGGGATGCCTCCCCACACCTCGCCCGCAGCGATCCGCGTGTCCTTGGTCACCACCGCACCGGCCGAGACAATGGCATGGTCGCCGATATGCACACCGGCCATGATGACTGCCGTGGCGCCGATGGTGACGGTGTTGCCGATGACGACGGCCTTGAGTTCGAGCCGCTCGCCTTCGATCACGTGGGCGAAGATCACGGCGTCGTGGCCGATGATGGTGTTGCTGCCGATGCGCGTGAGCGGCGGGTCGAGCAGCGCTCCGGCGCTATAGGTATTGGTGCCCAGCCGCGCGCCCAGCGCCAGGTACACCAGCCGCATCAGCGGCACCGGCACCATGTGCGACCGTACCAGCGAGTTGAACAGCAGCAGGTAGAACAGCATGTTGACGTTGGCGATGAGCTCGTGTTGCGAACCCGGCGCCACGTCGCCTTCGCGCAGCGGCAGCAACCGCAAGAACAGGCGGTATAACGCAAAGGCATACAGGTACAGCAGCAGCACGCCGGCCAGCACGACCAGCACGCCGCGAAAGTCGCCCAGCGGCAGCAGCGCCAACGCCGCTGCACTGGCGACCGCCAGCGCCAGGCTTGCACCCAGCAGGCACAGGAACACAACGACATGATGGGGAGGAATCGCTCGCATGGTGGTCCGCTCGATGTCAACTTGAAGATGGTGGCGCGCAGGTGATTGCTCGATACTTGCCGCGTGACGAACAGGTGTCGCTGGTTACGGCGCGATGATCAGCTCGGCCAGCGGCCGGCGCAGCGAGCGCGCCTGTGCCGGCGGCCCGGCGCCGATGCGCCCCATGAAGACGGCGCGCTCCCACACGGGCTTGCCCACCAGTTGCTCGGCCTCGCGCGACAGGTTGGCGGCGCGCTGCTGCATGCCGCGCGTGCCGGAAAACACGCGGCCGTCGCGCACGTACCGCGAGAAAATCAGCGGCGTCAGTTCCGGTTGCAGCTGCAGGCCCAGCGACGTGGCCGTGAGCCAGAAACGCTGCATGGCGCGCCCGGCAGCAAGGTAGTCGGCAACCCGGTGCGGACGATGGGGCGCCGCCAGCACGAAGTGGGCGGCGCAGGCCAGGCCGGGGATCAAATCCATCTGCAAACGCGGCGCCACCGTACCCGCCAGCCAGGTGTTAAAAAACTCGACACGGCGCCAGTCGTGCATCACCCAGCGCATCAATTTTGCCGTGAAGGGATCGACGCCGAGCGCGCGGTCGGGCATGCGGTCGGCGCTGTGGCGCGCATTCCATTCGATCACGGCCTGGTGCACCTGGTGCGCCTCGGGCATGGTCAGGCGCAGCTTGGCATTGCGGAACATCAAGCCGGCTGCGGCCGTGCGCTGTTTTTTTTCCAGCCAGGTGACCTCGTAGCCGGCCGGCAGCGTGGCGGCCAGTGCCGTCTTTTCGCTGGCCGTGAGTGCGCGCCGGCTCAGCGGTAGCCGCTGCACGCTGCGCGCCAGGATGTGCGCGGCCAGCGGATCGGGCGCCAGTGCCGCATCGGCGCTGAATTCGACGGTGAGGGTGGGGCGGTGGGCCGGTGCATCCACGTGGGGAAAGACGCGGGTGGCCAGACCGAATGTGCTGGCGGCAATCGCCATGGTCTCGAGCAGGGCGCCGATCGAGATCTGGCTCGGGTGGCCGTCGAGGTCATAGACACAATGATCGCGCGTGTCGTGGCCGTGCACGACCAGCCGGCGCGCATCGAGTATTTCGAAACGCCACGGCTGGGTGTTGTCGCCGCTGGGCGCCCAGCGCGCCAGGTCGAGGATTTTTTCCAGCGTCGGATCGAGCTGGCGCGTGCGCGTGGCAGCAGCCCCGGAAGCGGGCCCGCGCGCCGAACCGGATGCCGGTTTGGAAGCGGAGTTGGGCGCGGCACCGGATGCCGAACTGGACGGTGCGCTACTGCGCTCCGGCGTCTGCTGATTCATGAGGCCGCCTCAGCCATGCGCCGGCGCGCCAGCATCATGGCAATGCGCTGCAACGGATGGCGGTTGCCGCCGGGGCGGTAGGTGCGGGTGAGCTTGTTGCGGTAGGCGTCGAACTGGTAGCCGTACGGCGCGGCCAGCACCTCGCCCCGGTTGAGCAGGATCTTGAGCGCCTCGGTGGCGGCTGCGCCGGCGCACAGCTCGCATCCCATGATGGTGGAGGGGCCGCGCTTTTCCGCCAGGTTGATGGTGGACGGATCGACCAGGTAGTCGCCATGCAGGCCGGCCGGCGCCAGGCCGATCAGGAAGCGCAGCGCCTTTTCGCGCTCGGACAGGTCACCCCAGCAAAAATATTCCTCGAACGTCATCTGGCCCGGCAAAAAGTTGAGCACCGCGGTACCCATGCCCAGCGGGGCGGCGGTAATGGCAGGAATGTGGCGCGCCGCGCACGCGGCAAAGGTGGCTTGGCGCGCCGCAAAGGCGAAGAAATCGAGGCCATCGACATACAGGTCCACGCCCAGCAAAAACTTGAGCAGGTTGTCGTCGTTGACGCCGTCGGTAAAGCTGACGATGTTGAGCTCGGGATTGATATCGCGCGCCATGCGCACCAGCACTTCGGCCTTGGGCTGGCCCAGCGTGGAGACGGTAGCGCCCACTTGGCGATTGAAATTGGCGACATCGAAGGTATCGAAATCGGCGACGTGAAAATTGCCGATGCCCAGGCGCGCCAGCGTGAGCAAATGCACGCCGCCAACGCCGCCGAGCCCGGCAATGGCCACGCGCTTGTCGCGTAACACCGATTGCTCGGCATGGGTCACCCAGCCGATGTTACGGGCGAAGGCATTATCGTAGGAAAATGAGGATGTCATGTGTCTCCCGGAAGGGGCCATCTGTGTGGCTGAGCTTATTTGACGACCGGTGCATCAAAAAGTTCCCGGGGAAACGAAAAAATAATGAGCCGTCATCCCCGCGTACGCGGGGATCCATAGACAGTGGGTGGTAACAGCTTCGTTCAACGCTACCCCAATGTTGCCGTTCCATGGATTCCCGCCTACGCGGGAATGACGGAGCCGGGGGGGCGTGCAGGCGTCAACAACAACCGCCGCGCTTGCCGGCGCCGCCGTAGCGGGCTTCCTGCCGCTCCTTGAAAAACTCCTCGTACGTCATCACCGGCTCGCCCGGATGGGTCACCTCCCGGTGGCTAACATACGTGTCGTAATCAGGCAGGCCCATCATCAGGCGCATGCTCTGCCCGAGGTAGCGGCCGGCCTTGGCAATGTCGCCTAACATCACTGCACCTTGGCGAAGACCAACGGGCTTTCGTTGACCGTCGGCTGGCTGCTGGCGCGCGCCTTGAGCACGGTGCGGATGCCGAACACCAGCACGCTCAGCACGACAATCACGAAGAAGCCGGCCAGGCCCGCGTCGAGGTAGTCGTTGAAGACCACCTGCTGCATCTGCGCCATCGACTTGGCCGGGGCCAGGATCTTGCCTTCGTCGATCGCGGCCTGGTATTTCGAGGCATGGGCCAGGAAACCGATTTTCGGATCGGCATGGAACATTTTCTGCCAGCCTGCGGTCAGCGTGCACAGCAGCAGCCAGATGGTCGGCACGATGGTCACCCATGCGTATTTGCCGCGCTTCATCTTGAACAGCACGCAGGTGCCCAGCATCAGCGCGATGGCCGCCAGCATCTGGTTGGCGATACCGAACAGCGGCCACAGGGTATTGATGCCGCCCAGCGGATCGACCACGCCCTGGTACAGGAAGTAGCCCCACGCCGCCACGCACAGGCCAGTGGCGACCAGGTTGGCAAACGTGTTTTCGGTCTGTTTCATGGCCGGCACGAACGCGCCCATCAGGTCTTGCAGCATGAAGCGGCCGGCGCGGGTGCCGGCGTCCACCGCGGTGAGGATGAACAGCGCCTCGAACAGGATCGCGAAGTGGTACCAGAACGCCATCATGGCCTGGCCGCCGATCACGCTCGACAGGATGTGGGCCATGCCCACCGCCAGGGTCGGCGCGCCACCGGCGCGCGAGATGATGCTGTGTTCGCCAACGTCCTTGGCGGTTTGCACCAGCATTTCCGGCGTCACGTAGAAGCCCCATTGCGAAATCGCGGCAGCGGCGGACTCTGGCGTGGTGCCGATCAGCGCCGCCGGGCTGTTCATGGCGAAGTAAATGCCGGGCTCGATGGTCGAGGCGGCGACCAGCGCCATGATGGCAACGAACGATTCCATCAGCATGGCGCCGTAGCCGATGTAGCGGGCGTGGGTTTCGTTTTCGATCATCTTGGGCGTGGTGCCCGAAGCGATCAGCGCGTGGAAGCCGGACACGGCGCCGCAAGCGATGGTGATGAACAGGAACGGGAACAGCGTGCCCGACCAGACCGGGCCGGTGCCGTCGATGAACTTGGTCATGGCCGGCATTTTCAGGTAAGGGGCCACCACGATGATGCCCACGGCCAGGCCGACGATGGTGCCGATCTTGAGGAAGGTGGACAGGTAGTCACGTGGCGCGAGCAGCAGCCACACCGGCAGCACCGACGCCACGAAGCCGTAGCCGATCAGCATCCAGGTCAGCTCGGTGCCGGTGAAGTCGAACAGCGGCGCCAGGGCAGGGTGTTCCTGCACGTACTGGCCGCCGAAGATAGCTGCCATCAGCAGGACAAAACCGATGATCGACACTTCGCCGATGCGGCCCACGCGGATAAAGCGCGAGTACACGCCCATGAACAGCGCAATCGGGATGGTGGCAATCACCGTGAAGCTGCCCCACGGTGAATGGGTGAGGGCTTTTACGACTATCAGGGCCAGCACGGCCAGGATGATCACCATGATCATGAAGGTGCCAAGCAGGGCGATCATGCCGGGAATCTGGCCCAGTTCGGATTTGATCAGGTCGCCCAGCGAGCGGCCGTCGCGGCGCATGGAGATGAACAGGACAATAAAATCCTGCACCGCACCGGCGAAGACCACGCCAGCCAGGATCCACAGCATGCCGGGCAGGTAGCCCATCTGCGCGGCCAGTACCGGCCCGACCAGCGGACCGGCGCCGGCAATGGCGGCAAAGTGGTGGCCGAACAGCACGTTCTTGTTGGTGGGGACGTAGTCGAGGCCGTCATTGAGGCGTTGCGCCGGCGTCAGTCGCCTGGCGTCGAGCCCGAGCACGTTCCTGGCGATGTACAGGCTGTAGTAACGGTAAGCGATCAGATAGACGCACACGGCGGCAATCACGATCCAGATGGCGCTGATCGACTCGCCGCGCTTCAAGGCAATAAAGCCCAGTGCGGAAGCGCCGAGCAAGGCGACGACGGCCCAGCCCAGCTTGGCGCCGAGTGTCTGGGGTGCGGTTGGAACAGGTGTCATGCTTCCTCCAAGGATGGGGGCTGCTCTTGCCAATTCGGCATCGCGGCAGCTTATGGCGAGTATTCACGAATTACATAATTGAAGCAAGCGCAGGATTACGCAGCCGTGTTGCGTATTTCTACGTAGGGGTGCGGGCGCGGGGAGGCGTAAAATCTCGTCAAGACAAAATTCGATGGGACTACCCTCATGAAGTTGCGGCAAAAAGTCATCTTCCTGGCCATTACGCCGCTGATTTTCGCCCTGTGCGCCATCGCACTGGCGGTGCAGCACCAGTCCGCCCTGCTGGCCCAGCAACAGCGCGACACCATCCAGCAAGCCTACCTGAGCAGCAAGGAGGCCGAACTCAAGCACTACGTGGCGCTGGCCACCCATTCCATCTCGCACCTGTACAACTCGGGCCGCAACGACGAGGCCACCCGCAACGAAGCCAAGCGCATCCTCGAATCGCTCAGCTATGGCGACGATGGCTATTTCTTCCTCTACGATATGCAGGGCAACACCCTGATGCATCCGCGTCAGCCCGACCTGGTGGGAAAAAACCTGTTCGAGATGCGCGATGCGCTGGGCCGCCCGACGATCCAGAACCTGCTGCAACGCGCGCGCAAAGGTGGCGGGCTGGAGCGCTACATGTGGGTCAAGCCGTCCACCCAGAAGGCCGTGGCCAAGCTCGGCTACGTGATCGCCATGCCGAACTGGGGCTGGATGATGGGCACCGGCATTTATCTCGACGACGTCGATCGGGCGCTGGCGCAGATCGACACCCAGCAGTCCGGCAACATCCACAACACCATGCTGTGGATCGCCCTGATCGCGATTGCCGCCGCGCTGGTGGTGGCCGGCGCCGGGCTGGCCCTGAACGTCAGCGAACACCGCGTGGCCGACGCCAAGCTCAAGGTGCTGGCGCAGCGCGTGGTGGAGTCGCAGGAAGAAGAACGGGCCCGGCTGTCGCGCGACCTGCACGATGGCATCAGCCAGTGGCTGGTGTCGATCAAGCTGCAGATCGAGGCGGGCATGATCCGGCTGGCGTCGCCGAAGCCCGAGCAGCGCCAGGCCGCCACCGCCGTGTTCGAACACGCGGCCGACCAGTTGAGCAACGTGATGGGCGAGGTGCGCCGCATTTCGCACAACCTGCGCCCGGCCATCCTGGACGACCTGGGCCTGGCCGCCGCGCTGCACCACCTGGGCCAGGAGTACACGCTCAGCTCGGGAACCCCGGTACACTTCGATACCACGGGCGCGGTCGATGCCCTGTCGGACGTGGCCAATACCGTGCTGTTCCGGGTGGCGCAGGAAGCGCTCACCAACATCGAACGGCACGCCGGCGCCCACCACATCGGCATCCGCCTGACCGGCACCGCCGCCGGGGTAAGCTTGCGCATCAGCGACGACGGCAACGGTTTTGATGCGGAAAGCATCGCATTGCACCCCAAGCACGGCATCGGCCTGCGCAATATGATGGAACGGATGGACGCCATCGGCGGCCGTTTCGAGATCGTGTCTTCCACCGACGGCACCGTCCTCACGGCTTACGCCGCCTATAACAGCTAACATTGCAGTGAATGACTATGACAACACCTATCAAAATCCTGCTGGTCGATGACCACCCCCTGGTACGCGACGGCCTGCGCGCCCGCCTGGAGGCAATGCCGCAATTCGAGGTGGTGGCCGAAGCCGGCGGCGCCGCCGAAGCACTGGAGCAGGCGGGCCGCCACGCCATCGACCTGGTCCTCATGGACATCAATATGCGCGGCGCCAACGGCATCGAGGCGACCGCCCAGTTCAAACTGGCGTTCCCCCGCATTGCCGTGCTGATCCTGTCCATGCACGACAAGCTCGAGTACGTGTCGCAGGCGATCCAGGCCGGCGCGCGCGGCTATGTACTGAAAGATGCGCCGGGCAAGGACATCGTGGTGGCGATCGAAACCGTGATGTCGGGCGGAATTTATTACAGCGCCGCGCTGGCGCGCCAGCTGGCCCAGCCGCAGAACCAGGACAACCAGCTGACGTCGCGCGAGCACGAAGTGCTGCGCCATATCGCCAACGGTGAATCGAACAAGCAGATCGCCCGCGCGCTCGACTTGTCGGTGCGTACGGTGGAAACCCACCGCCTCAACATCAAGCGCAAGCTGGGCATCGAAGGGCAGGCGGAATTGATACGCTTTGCGGTGCAGCACGCGCAATAGTGTCGGGCTATTTGTAAGCATGCAACACTTTAGAGTCACTTTCCTAATAGTATTAAGCTCTTTCTAATATTTCGTGTTTCTGGGGCAATATCTGCTATATTCGGACTGCTTGGAAAAGAGCAATTGTGTAAAAATATAAAATGTTTTCTATCCTGTAAGTTGGCTCACTACTCGTCATATGGCACATCGCACAGGGTCCGAACAACGCGCGCCGAACCTTCAAAGAGAACTTGATGTCTGCGCCTGAAAATAATCCGTTCCCACTCGCGGAACTCCAGGCAGTCTCCGACGCCCGCTACGCCTGGGTGGCGGTTGTGCTTACGCCTGCCGGGCACGACGGTGCCGAAGTTGCCGACCCGTTCCAGGACGCACTGACCCTGCTCAAAACCCCGGCCGTGTTCGACCTGCTGGCGCCGCTCGACGTGATCGTGCCGGTGGCCGTACCAGCCCGGCTGGAACTGTCGCAGCTATCGACCTTGCCGCCCAATCGCGTGATCCTGCGCGTGCCGGCCGCTGCCTGCGTCGATCCGGCGGTACAGAAAAAACTGGCCACCCTGGCCGACGCCGGCTACCGCACCATGACCGACGGCGTGGCGCCGGGCTCGGCCGCCACCCTGTGCAGCGCCCGTTCGCTGATGGTCGATGCTTCCGTGGACTTGCCGCCGGTGGTGGCCCTGATCGGCCAGCCTGGCCCGCACCTGGCCACCAATATGCCCAGCGAAGCGCGTATTGTGGTCTGCGCCCAAGCGGGTTTCAGCTGGTTCATGGGCGACTTTGCCTGCAACCCGGACCACGACAACGCTGGCGACGGCACCTCGCGCAAGCGCCTGCTGGCGCTGCTGGGCTTGCTGGCGCGCGATGCCGATACGCGCGAGCTCGAAGTGCTGCTCAAGCAGGATCCGTCGCTGTCGTACCACCTGTTGAAACTGGTCAACTCGGCCGCGTTCGCGCTCAGTTCGCCTGTGCACAGCTTCAGCCAGGCCATCAACGTGCTGGGCCGGCGCCAGTTGCAGCGCTGGCTGCAGCTGCTGCTGTACGCGCGCCAGCAGGACGATGGCCTGCCCAACCCGCTGCTGCCGCTGGCCGCCGTGCGCGCCGCGCAGATGGAAGCGCTGGTGCGGGCCCAGGGCGGCGACCGCGACCGGCAGGACATGGCGTTCGTCGCCGGCGTGTTTTCGCTGCTGGACCGCTTGCTCGGCATGGAGATGACCGAAATCGTCGCTGCCCTCAGCCTGGACCTGGACGTGGTGATGGCCTTGCTCGACCGCGCCGGCCCGATGGGCGAACTGCTCAAGCTGGTGGAAGGCCACGACCGCGCCGCGCTGGCCCAGGCCGGCATCGACGCCGAAACATACTGGCAGACCCAGCTAGAAGCCCACCAGTGGGCGCTGCAGGTCAGCCGCAGCCTGTAACGACCATGCGCAGCCACCCCGTCACGGATTTCATCGCCAACAGCGCCGCCCTCTGCGACGCCGTGCTGCGGCTGCGTGGCCACGCGCTGGTGGAGGAACTGGGACGCATCGTGCGCAGCGTCACCGGCAGTCCGCTCGGCGAATATTTGCCGGCCGACGCTGCGTCGCTGCTGGCCAAGCTGCCGGCGCCCGAAATCCACGCCGCCAACGACGCGCCGGTACCCACGCTCACCCAGGACATCTGGTTCGACAGCAAGTACTTCGGCCGCTTCACCGTCTCGGGCCGCCTCGACTACAGCGACCTCGACCGCCAGCACCTGGCCAGCCTGGCCACGCTGACCGGCAGCGTGCTGCAAGTGCACTCGCTGGCCCAGCGCAGTACCCACGCGTACAGCCAGGTGGAAGCGAAGTTGCAGCACCAGGCGCAGATCCTCGACCATATCCACGAATCGGTGGTGACGATGGACATGAGCGGCTTCATCCTCAGCTGGAACAAGGGCGCCGAACGGCTGTTCGGCTACACCGCCGTGGAAGCGGTGGGCCGCAACATCCTGTTCCTGTACGAAGACGAAGACACGGGCTTCGACGACCCGTTCGTGGAGCAGGGCGGGCGTCTGATGGAAGTGCGTCGCAAAAAGAAATCGGGCGAGGTGTTCTGGGCCAGCCTGTCGCTGTCGCCGCTGTGCGACGCCAACAGCCGCTCGGTGGGCTTGATCGCGTACCTGACCGACATCACCGAGCGCAAGATGGCGGAAGAACGCATCCACCACCTGGCCTATTACGACGCGCTGACCAATCTGCCCAACCGCACCTTGTTGACCAAGCTGGTGGACCAGGCGCTGATGGTGGCCCAGCGCGGCCGCCTGCACGGCTGCGTGCTGTTCATCGACCTCAACCGCTTCAAGCTGATCAACGACACGCTGGGCCGCAAGATCGGCGACGCGCTGCTGTGCGAGGTGGCGCGGCGCTTCCGCACCGTGCTGCGCGACCAGGACCTGGTGGCCCGCCTGGGCGGCGACGAATTTGCCGTAGGCCTGTTCGACATCGGCCAGCATTTCGAAGCGAGCATGGTGGCGCAAAAGCTGCTGGCCACGCTCAACAGCCCGATCATCATCGACGGCCACGACCTGCGCGTGGGCGGCAGCGTCGGCATCAGCGTGTATCCGCAAGACGGCGACGATGCCGAAACCCTGCTGCGCCTGGCCGACATCGCCATGTACCGCGCCAAGCAGGAAGGCGGCATGGGCAACGATGGCGACCACGTGGCCTTCTACAGCCAGGACATGAACCAGGGCATGCAGGAACGCATGCGCATCGAAACCGGCCTGCGCGCAGCGCTCGGCAATGGCGAACTGCTGCTGCACTACCAGCCCAAGTTCTGCATCGAAAACGGCAAGATCATCGGCGCCGAAGCGCTGGTGCGCTGGCGCCACCCGGTGCGCGGCCTGGTGCCGCCCTCCGAATTCATCCCGCTGGCCGAAGCGACCGGCCTGGTGGTGCAAGTGGGGGAGTGGGTGCTGGAAGCGGCCTGCGCCCAGGCCAAGCAATGGAAAGATGCCGGCCTGCCGCCGATCCGGCTGGCGGTCAATGTCTCGGCCCGCGAATTCACGTCATCGTTGCCGGGCCGGGTGCAGGACACGCTGGACCGCTACGGCCTGGAGCCTACCTGGCTGGAACTGGAAATCACCGAAAGCACGCTGATGCACAACATCGACCGCGTGATCGGCATCATGGACCGCATCACCGCCATCGGCGTGACGCTCTCGCTCGACGACTTCGGCACCGGCTACTCGAGCCTGTCGTACTTGAAACGCTTCCCGATCGATACCCTGAAAATCGACCGGTCGTTCACCATCGGCCTGCCGAGCGACGCCAACGACTGCGCCATCGCCAACACCATCATCAGCATCGCCCAGCAGCTCAAGCACAAGGTGATCGCCGAAGGCGTGGAAACGGTGGAGCAACTGGCGTTCCTGAAAAACAGCGGCTGCGACGAAGTGCAGGGATATTTGTTTGCCAAGCCGCTGGAGGCCGACGCCTTCGAGCAGGCGCTGCGCGAGAACTGGGCGCCGGGCCACGCCACGCGCGCTGCCTGAACCGGCGTCGCGCTGACGGCGCTGCGCCACCGGGTCGGCAGCGCTGGCGACAGATAACCTTCTTGCGCGCCTTTCGTTACAGGTCCACTTTCATGCTCAGCTTGATCAGGCGCGGCGCACCGGCGGCCAGCCGGGTACCGGCGCCGGCCCAGTACTGCTTGTCGCCCAGGTTTTCCACGTTGACCTGCCACGTGGTCTGCCGGCCCATCACCTGGTTGACGTAACGTGCGCCAGCGCTGAACAGCGTCACGCCGCCCAGGAATGCCTGGTTCAAATCGTTGACCGGGCGCGCACTGTAGTAGTACGCGCCGCCGTTGGCCGACAGGCCGGGCACGGTATCGAACGCGTACGACAGGAAGGCGCTGGCCGTGCGCTTGGACGCATTTTCCGGCGCCTTGCCGTTGTATTCGGCCGTGGTGTGTTCGAACTGCGGGTTGAGCAGCTGGGCCGACGTCTGCCACGACAGCTGGCGCGTGAGCTTGCCCTGGGTGGAAATTTCCAGGCCCTGGTAATGCTGCTCGCCGTCAGCCACAAAGTAGTTGGCGGCGTTGGTGTAATAGCCGGGGCGGCTGATGTCGAACAGTGCGGCCGATACCAGCGTGCCGTTGGCAGCCAGCCAGCGCGTACCGAGTTCCTTCTGCTTGCTTACACCGGGCGCCATCTTGACGCTCTGGTTGACGGTGCCGGTAGGGCCGGTTTCGCCTTCTTCCAGGCCGCGCGCGGCAGACGCGTGGAACGACAGCTGCGGCGACAGTTTATAGATCAGCGACACCATCGGCGTGGTCTTGCTCACGTCGTAGTGGGTAGCGCCCTGGTCGCTCCGGTACGACGAGTGACGCAGGCCCAGCACGCTTTGCCATTGCGGCGAGAACTCGATGCGGTCGAGCGCATAGATGCCCTTGTCGCTTGTTTTCAGCGCAGCCGTGGTGGGCGTGGCGGGCCTGGCGCCGAACACCACGCTCGCGAGCGGAATCGTCACCGGGTTGTACAGGTTTTGCGACGCGATGGTGTAGTTGCTCTGGTAGATGGGATCCTGGGTTTTTTCAGTGCGGGCAACGCCCACCGTCAGCTCGTGCTTGAGCGGACCGGTCCGGAGATTACCCACCACCTCGGCGCGCAGCAGGTCGGACCCGGTGACGCTGTGCTGCATATTGCCCGTAATGCGGCCGGCGCCGGTGGCCAGTGCAGCCGCGTTATTCAACCGGAAAATCGGCAGCGTGCGGTCGCGCGCGGTTTGCGAGTGGCCGGCTTCCACGGTCACGGCCCAGCCGTCGGCCAGCGCATAGTCGGCGCGCAACTGGGCATTGTTGGTCGTGGCCTCGAAGCGGGCCCAGTCCGGACCGATCAGCGCCTTCGGATCGACCGCGCGCGGCAGCGTGATCACGCCATTGACGGCGGCAGGCAGCGCCACGCCGGCCTGTTCGGTCACGCGGCGCTGGTCATGTTCGAGATCGGCCTTGAGCAGCAGGCGGTTGGTCACGCGCCAGTCCAGCGCGGCCGAGACGAACTTGCGATTGCCATTGCCCACGTCGCGCAGATACGAGCCCAGCGTGCCACCGGCAGCATTGATGCGCACGCCAAACTGCTGCTGATCGCCAAAGCGGCGGCCCACATCGGCATTGGCCACTGCCGTGCCGTTCTGGTCCACCGCCAGGCCCACGCTGGTCACTGGTGTGCCGCCCGCGCGCTTGGTGACAAAGTTGACTACGCCGGCCGGCGACGTAAAGCCGTAGTACAGGGCGGACGCGCCCTTGAGCACTTCCACACGCTCCTTGTTTTCCATCGGCACCTGCGAGAAGTTCATGACAGGCATGGAGCCGTTCAGGCGATAATTGGTACGGTTTTCCACCGCGATGCCGCGAATGACCAGCTGGTCCCAGGTGTCACCGCCGTTTTGCTGGCGCGTGACGCCAGCGGTATTGCGCACCGCGTCGTACAAGCCGCCCATCGCCTGCAAATCGATCAGCTCGCGCGTGACCACGTTGACGGTGGAAGGCACGTCCATGATGTTCGAACCGCGAAAGCTGCCGGCTTCGGTGGTGGTCGGCAGCAAGCCGTCGGCGCGGGCGCCGGTGATCTGCACCGCCTGCAATACCTGCACGTCGTCCGGTTGCGCTTGCGCCACCGCGAAGCCGGGCAGGCAGGCCAGGGGCAGGGCGTAGGTGAGCAGGAAGTAGCGGGGGCGGCGGGTAGGTGTCATGGTTGTCTTGAGGAGAGCTAGGTCAGGTGCGCATGGTATAGAAAATGAGAACCATTCGCAATTGTGGCCGTTACGTAGGGTATGGGGTGGTTTCGGGGTGGTTTCGTCGCCAAAGCGGGACGAAATCTGTATAATGCCCCGCACTAGGAAGCGTGGCCGAGTGGTTGAAGGCAGCAGTCTTGAAAACTGCCGACGGTTTGCGCCGTTCGTGAGTTCGAATCTCACCGCTTCCGCCAACTAGATTCAAAGTTGCTCAAAAGTACCGCACGGTATATCTCATAAAATCCATGATAATCAACGGTTTAGCTGATTTTTAAGCCATCTGAATCGCAGATTTTGCAACTGTCAAACTCCAATTCACACAGTTTCGTGTAGTGCCATTTGTAGGTATGATGCCTTTTTTCATCTACCGTACCTACAGGACTGCCCCCAATGGCGATCAATACCCTCACCGACAACGATTGCCGCAAAGCGGCGCCCAACGATGGCAAGCTTCGCAAGCTGTTTGACGGTCACGGACTGTTCCTGGCCGTGCTCCCCAGCGGTGGCAAGGTCTGGCGCGTAGCGTACCGGAATGCGGCCGGAAAGCAGCAGACGGCGGTGATCGGGCCGTACCCGCTTATCAGTTTGAAAGAGGCGCGCGACCGGCGCGATGCTATCCGCCTGAAATTGCTCGACGGGGTGGAGTTGAAGACCAGAGCTCGGCCTTCTGTGACATTTGACGCCGCTATCGCTGCCTACTGGGCCGGCCGCACGGATGTCAGCGACGGCTACAAAGCCAACGCGCTGCGGGGACTGGCCATGCACCTGTCGCCGGCGCTGGGTACCAAGCTGGTGCGCGACATCACGCGAGACGACCTGATGGATTCGTTGCGGCCCATGGATGCAGCGGGCCTGTCCGTATATGTTCGCCGGGTGCGGATGTGGGCCGGCCAAGTGCTGGATTGGGCGGTGCAGCATGGACACTGCGAAAATAATCCGGCCTCATCCATTAATTCGAAGGTGGCGTTTTCCCGTAAGCCAAGGGAGGGTTTTGCCGCACTACCCCTATCCGAGGTGCATCCATTCCTGGAACGCCTTGCGCTTGAAGACGAGATCCAGTCAGTGCTGGCCTGTAAGCTGCTGGCTCTCACGTACCCGCACGGACGAACTCCGCCGAATGACCTGGGCGGAAATTGAGGGGGACACCTGGCGCATACCGGGCAAGCGGATGAAGAAGGGGCGTGAGCACCTGGTGCCGCTCTCGACACAAGCCCAGGCTCTGTTGAAAGAAATGAAGCTGCGTTCGCGCGGGAGCGCCTATGTGTTTCCAAACGATCGCACCGGCAACCGGCCTATGAGCGAGAATTCGATTCTGTACCTCATCCACCGGATTGGGTACAAGGGCCGCATGACGGGCCACGGGTGGCGCAAGGTAGGATCCACCTGGGCCAACGAGCACGAGTTCAACGCCGACCACGTCGAGATGCAGCTTGCGCACAGAGAGGGTGGAGTGCGTGGCGTCTATAATTCGGCGGAGTATTTGAAGCAGCGCAGAGCCATGCTCCAGACATTTGCGGACTGGCTTTTTAACGATGCTAGCTAGTTATAAGCACTGAAACCACACGCCGGCTTATGGATGGCCATACTGTAATCGACGCAACTCACTATCCGGAATTTTAGGCTTTTTAAGGTGGCTGCATTGTTTGTGGTTTCGCGCACTCAGTTAGGTCACCTATTTTCCCCAGGCAAAACGATAGACCGGGTGAGGAACAGCGTCGAATCGTTGCCCTGGGGAATTTCTTGAGGTGGGATCGTGAAATGCCCAATTTTGGACTCAAGAAATTTGAACCAGCTCCTTCCAAGATCATCTACAAATCTAACTAGCGAATCTGATGCCTGATCATTATACGAGGGCATCCAGAGCAGCCGTGGAACATCACTGCCATCGATTTCAACGTAGCGGTTGACAGTGACGTAGAGAAAACAATCAATTGACGAGTATGAATCTATCAGGAGACTGCACGCAAGAGCACGCACAAAATGCGGTTCCAGCGAAGTAAAGCCATCGTTTACCATGACCAGGATACCTGATGCACTTGGAGTTTTGAAATGGTCTTTGGTTTCGCGTATTTGTCGATTTCCTTTTTTTTAGGATCCGCGAAATGGGTGGTCTGAACAAGCGGACGAACTCTTCCGTAAACCACTTTGGCAGTTCGCCGGAGCCCCCGAAAAGCACAGGCCTCCAGTCGGGATCCTCCCTTACAACGCGCTCCATCAAGGAATTGAATCCAGCTTTGAAAGATTCACTTTTGTTGAACTCAGTTTCGATCTCCTTTAACTCTGCCACAACGGCTGCTGATGGGAAGAGGAAATCTGCATTTTGAAAAGTACGAGGTTCGGGAACCAGCTCCTCGACAACCTGACCGCCCGTCGCCTTTACAAACTCGCGCCAAGTCGCTTCTACGGGTATAGGATCGTGAGGACCGATGTCCCAGAAGTTCGGTATAGCGGCCATAATTTCTTATCCTATTTTGCTGTCGTCAGACTATCTGTGGTTGTGGAAGACAAATGTATATCTGAGAACTCTAACTCATCTGACGGGTTTTGTCAGATCGAGTTAGAATTAACGGCGTCTAAATCAGCTTAATACCTGCTGCGTGCAGTGTGGATAGGCGCCATCCCACTGTGCGGCGGCTGATGGCTATATCGGCGGCAGGTATCTTTCCTTCTTTTACCCAGCGCCGCAGTGTTTCTGACGTCACGCCGATTAATTTGTAAAGATCTTGCCTGTAGATTATGCGGTCGGTTTCGCTGGTCACCATTTTTCACTCCATCGATCCTGTTTCTTTGATATTATTTTTTCCATTGCTGCCTTTAATGGTTTGCGTGTCGCCAGCGTGAATGCTTCCGCTTCCGTGTACCGGCACACTTCCACGCCAGGCTTGCGATAGTCACGCAGCCGGCAGAATTCCTTATACCGGCTCGCCTCCGCGTCTGCGTCTTTTACAGCGACGGCATTGACCGCCTCAAACCGACTAGCGGCCAGTTTTCCCAGCGCCTGCTGGGTAGCATCCCACTCGATACGCATATTGCTGAGGCTTATCCCGGGTAGGCTGTGATCCCTCTGCATGGCGGTAAGCTTATCAGCTTGCAGGACTAGAGCAGAATGCAACACTGCCACTTCCATGGCTGAAAATTGCAGCGATTTGAAGTATTCAAACATCGTTCTTCCTCCTAAAATTCGTTACTTCTTTGCGTACGGGCTGGTATGGTGGACTACCGAATGAGCGGCCTTGGGGGCTAATCCGTACATCCACATTCGGTTAATCCGTCATTCAATGCAGCTGGTGCGGCCACCGCTGAACGAAACGACACCAGGTCTATCAAAGAAATGGGCTGTTCACGCAGGCACCATTCTCTTAACGGCGTCAATGGCACCTAGCGGCACGGCGCGGAACATGCCCGGCCACTGATGATCCAGTTCCACCCAGGCATGCAGCTCGCCGTTGCCCAAGTCGCGGCGCAGGTCGTTGACGATGCCGGCCTGGTGGCCCTCGTCAGTATCGAAGGTGACGTGGTCGCCAGCAGCGATTCGCCGCAGTGGATTGGTCGAGGTGTTCAGCATTGCAGTGCTCCTTTCAGTTTTGCGGTAACGCCACACACGCCGAAGCGGTCGATGGCGGCGTCGATCACGTCGCCGCTGGATGCGGCAACCTCCAAAAAATCAAATCGGTCGGTTTGCGTGCGAACGGTCACGGCAAAGGTGCTCATGTGGCGCTTTCTTCTTCGAGTGGTTGGTCGCTGACGATCAGCCTGGGGAACGGACAGGCGCGTAGCGCCGCCCAGGCGTCGATAATTTGGGTTTTCGCGCAGCCGGGCAGATCGGGAAGCGGCGGTCCCGGCCGATCGCTCACAGGCGCCGGCTGCACCTCTGGACCGAGGCGCGTACAGTTATTTACACGAGTCCAAGAACGGCTCGCACGCCGGCTTCGTGTTCTACATGACTGACGCCGCCGCCAACACCCAGGACGTGGAGAATCTGCGCCAGGCCATGCGCGACAGCAAAGGCCCGGGCAACTTCCGCAACCTGTTCATGTACGCGCCCAATGGCAAGAAGGACGGCATCCAGATCTTGCCTGTGTCGGACGTGGCGGCCAAGGATGAATTTTTCAACATCAAGAGCGTGACGCGCGACGATCAGTTGGCCGCGCACCGCGTGCCGCCGCAGTTGATGGGCATCCTGCCGAACAATGCCGGCGGCTTTGGCGCCGTCGAGCCGGCTGCGCGGGTATTCGCGCGCAATGAGCTCGAACCACTGCAAACGCAGTTCCTGGCCATCAACGAGTGGGCTGGCGTGGAGGTGGTGAAGTTTGCACCCTACGAGCTGGCGATGGGCGGGGAGGGCGCAGCATGAGCGACCATATCGACAAGACCGACGCGATCATTTTCGCGGAGGTAGCGCGCGGACTGGCTGCTGTCCGCGGCCGGCCCGCCCTGGTGGCGCGTGGCTGCTGCCACTACTGCGACGAGCTCCTGGCGCCGGCCTTGGTTTTCTGCGGCGTGGAGTGCCGCGACGATTATGACAAGGAACTATCTGCGAAACAGCGCGCAGGCCGCCCAGGATAGCCACCAGCGCGCGTATTGAGGCCATGCCTTTGCCCGCATACCTCCACAACGCGAGATCGCCCCAGCTACCCCAAAGGCCGCCCACGAGGCTAATGCCGTTCAGTTAAGGTAGTCTCTTCACCTTTCGGACGGCATAGCGTTTTGGCGTTGCCTTTCAGCGGTTCAGGTCCGACGCGTTGCCGGGCTTGCGCCGCAGCGCTTTTGCTGACAAACGGTGTCTGTGAATCCGGTAGTGCCAGACCGAGATCATCGAGCACTTCGCTGATCGATTTATGTCTGTACAAGGCCAACGCTACAATCAGCCATATTACTTGCTCGGCGGGCTAGCGGCGGTGCCGGATGCTGACCGCCTCCGTACTCACGACCGCCTGCTTTATCCACTCGTAAGGCAAATGCTCTCCCAGCCTTGCCCAATCGGGAGCTTCAAGATGATTCGCCAGGAAATGCAGAGTGTCGTCGAACATAACGACGAAGGTTAACAGCGATGCCAGTCGTTTACAACCATAAAATAAAAATGCCGTTCAGTCTTAACTGAACGGCATTAACGCTGCGGCGTGGTTTTTTGTTGGGCGTTCAGCGTCGTTGATGGCGCATGCAGACTTCACGGCATGCGATGCCGCCGAGTTCACGCAGGGCACGCGCCTGCTGGCCGGTCAGGCGGCGTGGCTCGGTGTCGATCACGCACAGCGAACCGAGCTTGAAGCCGTCGGCATCGATCAGCGGCACGCCGGCGTAAAAGCGGATATGCGGGGCGCCGGTGACCAGCGGGTTGTCGCGAAAGCGCGGGTCGTCGAGCGTGTCGGTCACGAAGAACAGATCGTCCTGGGCAATCGTGTAATTGCAAAACGCCCAATCGCGCGGCGTACCCGTCAACGTCACGCCATGGCGCGATAAAAACAGCTGTTGTGACTGCGTGAGCAAGGTCAGCAAGGCAATCGGCGCCGTGGTGACGGTGGCCGCCAGCCAGGTGAGGGGATCGAAGACGACGCCGATCTCGGACGCACGCAACCCCGAGCGTTCCACCGCGGCCAGCCGCGTCATCTCGGCGGGGCTGGCGACATCGCCGCCGAGCGGCGTGACCTCGGCCGCGCCGGCGTCATGCGCGAGCCGCTGTTGCAGGCGCTGCACCGACGACAGGTGTACGCGGCGATGGCCACCCGGCGTTTTCCACGACGGCAGGTTGCCGTTTTCCATCCATAACTGCGCGGTCGAGATCGAGATGCCCAACAGGCCGGCCACGCCCTTGCTGGTCAGGATAGATTGCGGATCGCTGTCGGCCGCTGTGACGTGGGGGGGAAGTCTGGTGACCATGCCCGGACTTTAACGCAATCGATATGGCTAAACAAGGACCGAATTGCGCAAAATATGCTGAATTCAATTGAAAAATCTGATTAATTCAAATTATGAATGCTATAGTGCAACTCTAATTAACCTGGTACCATGTTTACTTCGAGGCAATCAATGCTGTCCAATATCAAAATCAAAACCCTGGTCATCGCCGCGCTGGCCGCGCTGATGGCCGTGATCCTGCTTATCGGCGGCTACGGCATTTACGCCGCCGACCGCTCGGTCGCCCTGATCAACGATGTCACGCTGGCCGACCAGGCCCGCTCGGGCGAGCGCAACGCGATCCGGCTCGACATGGAAACCAACCGCAGCCAGATCCTGCAGGCGCTGCAACACAACACCGAATTCGAATGGGCCAAGCTGCATGACCACGAACTGAGCGTGCACTGGGGCGTGATCGACGCGGCCAGCCAGCGCATCAACGACCGCTGGCAGCGTTATATCGACAGCATTGATGGCGCCGAGCAGAAAAGCCTGGCGCAGCAGTGGTATCGCGCCAGCGATGGCCTGGGCGTGGCCCACATTGCCGCCGCCGTCGCCGCCATCAAGAACGGCGACTGGGACGCCGCCGAACTGGTGCTGATCAAGAAAATCAATCCCACCTACCGCGTCGGCGACGTGGCGCTGGCCGCGCTGAAAAAGTTCAGCGACGAACACGCGGAAGTCAATCACGGCATCGTGCAGGACAGCCTGTCCACCATGCGCTACAGCACGATTGCGGCATTGATCGTGGGCGCGGCCCTGGCGCTGGCAGTCGGCTGCCTGCTGATCAGGGCGATTGCCCAGCCCCTACAACAGGCGATGGCGATTGCGGAGCGGGTGGCAGCAGGCGACTTGCGCGGCAGCGCCACCGCGCATAGCAGCAACGAGATCGGTACCTTGCTGACCGCGCTCGACAAGATGAAAGGCAACCTCGCCGCGATCGTTGCCGAAGTGCGCGGCAGCACCACCCACATGGCCAGCGCCTCGGCGCAAATTGCCGCCGGCAACCAGGACCTGTCGCAACGCTCCGCCGAGCAGGCGGCGTCGCTGGAAGAGACCTCGTCCTCGATGGAAGAGATTACCGCGACCGTCAAGCAAAACGCCGACAGTGCGCGCCAGGCCAACACGCTGGCGCTGTCGGCGTCCGAGGTGGCCGTCAAGGGTGGGGTGCTGGTGGCGCAGGTGGTCGATACCATGGGATCGATCAGCGCGTCGTCGAACAAGATTGCCGACATTATCGGCGTGATCAACGGCATCGCGTTCCAGACCAATATCCTGGCGCTCAATGCTGCCGTCGAAGCGGCGCGTGCCGGCGAACAGGGCCGGGGATTTGCCGTGGTGGCATCGGAAGTGCGCAACCTGGCCCAACGCTCGGCGGCGGCAGCGCAGGAAATCAAGGCGCTGATCGAAGACTCGGTGCAGAAAGTGGGCAGCGGCGCGCGACTGGTGGACCAGACCGGCGCGACCATGCAGGAAATCGTGGGCAGCGTGCAACGCGTGACCGGCATCATGGGCGAGATCACCGACGCCAGCCAGGAACAGGCGATCGGCCTCGACCAGATCCGCGCCGCCATCGTGCAAATGGATGGCTTGACCCAGCAGAACATGGCGCTGGTGGAAGAAGCAAGCGCCGCCGCCGACTCTCTGTATGAACAGGCGCAAGGGCTGGAAACAGTCGTGAGCGTGTTTCAACTCGACGGCATGAAACCTGCGTCCGCGAAGCCAGCCGGACGGCCAGATGCGCCGCGTCTGTCATCGGCCGCGCCGTTACGCTACGCCTGAAGATATCGGCCCCCAGTTCAGGGTCAGTGCCCTTAATGCCCCCTATTGCCGCTAACGCCGCTCAGTTAAGCCATGCATACCCGCCATACCCGCGAAGGCGGGTATTCAGGTTCCGTGAAATTCGTCGAACATCGAGCGCAATGGGATCCCCGCCTGCGCAGGAATGACGTTTTTCAGGCCAACAAAGTAAGATTTTCCTCTTAACTTACCGGCATTACGCCCACGAGGCGGCTTTTTTACGCCCCTTCGGTCAGTGGTTGCATAAGAAGCAATAAAAATAGTCTTTTTTGACGCGGCGCGCGCAGTTGTCCCCACTCCACACCTGCCCGCTATATAGGGCTGTTTTGACTCAAATGTGCGCCAGCGCTGAAGGTGAATGGCCGCTAGCCTCGCCTGGCAAATTCGCCGAATCAATTTTGACGCGTTTTGACGCGCTTTTTACCTTATTTGGGCTGGCCAGGTGGTCCAATCGAGAAACTTTATTTTAAGGCCGTGGCGGGGGGATTTCGTGGCTGCAAATTCATGCTCATCGCCTCTTTGATCATCGGAAATGGCAGCGCTGCGAAATAACCACGAGACTTGTCGTCACGCCCGAGCTAGAGCTCTATACCCAATCGCCCAGTATATCGGGTGGCGAAAAAATACGGGCGCTGACCATCGACTGGCCACAAAGGCCTAACTACGATGGCGAACTCGATGCCATCGTTCTCGGCTGCTATAAGCGGTGGCCGTTTTTTCTAACCACCGAGATCTTCAGATAGCACTTTTTCCAGATCCGCATACATCGCGTCTATTGATTCTCGCGCCACTTGCTCCATGGCTAGTGACGTTGTCCTCAGCTCTTCTAATGATGGTTCAACACCGAGCTCTGAACGAATAGCGGATACTAGTTCATCCATCTTCAAATTAATAATTTTCGCTTCTGTGAGCATCTTCACAGTGTATTCTCGGTAACTCGCGCTAAACTTCGCGCGTTGTTCTGCCGCAAGCGATGCGTATTTAGCTGCTTGATTGGCCGCACTTAAGAGGCTTTCTCGTTCCGCAATCGCGATTTCTGTATAAATATTTTTTGCGTTGTATTCGTCTACGATCGGCCTTAAAAGATCGAATTTAGCCTGTTGTAATTTGAACTTTTGTTCATAATCAACCGCCGACTCCTGCAACGCGCGCATTGGAATTGCGATTACTAAAGCCTTGGGAAGCGCGGAGTTGATAGTCGCTAAAAGGCTCCGGCCCTTTATTATAGTAGGCGTGTCACCCACGATGCCAATTTTAGACGAGGCCGAAATTAAGGCGCCAAGCCCAGCTTGCGAATCGATCTCACCGATATTCTTCAGCGGGAGAGATATTAGCCTGGACATAGCAGCCGGGAACTCTCCGACCAGTTCTAAATAAACATCTTTCCTGGCACTGCTAAGCCGCTCCTTGTGAGATTCGTTGGAGTTGTGCTCCCGATCCAGCGCGGACTGCTCTCTGGAGTAATCTCGTTCTAGCGATGCTCGCCCTGCCGCCTCCGAAATCTCAAGAAGCGTCTTTTTCCAATTCCAACGGATTGTGAGTAAAACGCCTATGAACGTCAGTATTATCCCGATTAGGGCAATCCCTGGCCCATATAAGCCAATTAAGCCGACACTTACTGGAATATCTGCCGGCTTAGACAGTATGACCTGGTTGGCGATTATACTATTGCTCGGAGAATTTTCATCTGCCATCGTGCGGCTTTCATTAATATTATTAATTTCGGTTACTGTGGCACTCTGTAGTTTTGGCATAGCAAGCTCGTACTGAGTAGAAATAAAGGTTTCATGCTATCAGGAGTCGTACTGAAGCGCGATACCTGCCGCGCCAGCCGATGAATTTAGCAAGCCCTCGCTAGAGGCACCGGCTGGCGCTAAAATTTTTGCCCTCGCACGGAATTGGGCACTCGCGCGCAATTACGAGGCAAGTTCCAAGCAGCTTTAGCTGGGTGCCTCTGGTTTAAGTCGGCCATTGGCCTTGATCAGCGCGTTTAGGTACTCACTTTGTCCCCACTCAACCTACGCAGTCCCCAGAACCCCAAGCCCATTTGTTGCATTGCTTCCCCAATAAGTAGTTCAAAGTCTTTGTCAGAAAAAGGGGTGCCAGCAAACTCTTTGTAAGCCGAATACGAAGGCCAAATTTGCTGCATCCCACGATTATTTAAATATGTATTTACAGTCTGTATCGGTAAATGACACATATTTTTCATTGAGGGAAGGGTGCTTCCAAAAGCCAGTAGAAAAATATTTCCCATTACAACCCCTGCGAAATAAGTGTTCATTTGGTTGTCGATCGGTGCAGGATCGCCTTTCATTAAAGATAGTAAATTTGCTCCACGATAGTGGGAGCAAAAGTTCTTTAAATTACCATCGAACTTTCCTATCCAAACATTGATGCCTGGTAAGGGATATCCATTTAGTAAAGTTTTTATTTTTTTTGATCTTGAATTGCGGATTTTAGTTGTGGAATTGAAAAATTCCAGACGGACATTTTTGTCGAGCGCAGCTAACTCAGGCCGCACAAGTTGCCTAATTATTGTGAACAGCGACATCCACGTCGCAAGTCTTTCCCTTTCCGGGGAGCTTAAACGCCAGCTCTCTCCTGTGATAATGTGTTTTAAAAATTTACTATTGTCGTTTTGAATTTTACTGCTCCATTCGCTATTACATGGCTCGCAGAGCACAGGAACCTTGAGCTCTTTATGACCACCAAAATGCGTGTCATAGGTTCTTTCAAATTCCTCTCCGAGACTGAATGTGCTAATAGTAATAGGGTTATCATAATTAATTATTTTTCCGATCCACTTAGCGATAAGGTGTTCGCCGGTCATCGTTCGGTATTCGCCGCAAAGAGCGCAATTCGCTTTCATCATTGCCCACCCAGATAAATATTAATGAAGTTTACATAAATATTAAAAAATTGAGATTTTTTTAAATAAATATGTCACGGAGCTTATTTTAGAGAAAAGTAATAATGTTCGCCAGTCCATGGTGAGGACAGGTGTAGAATTCTTTGGCTCCTAAGTGCGTTAGGCGGAGGAGCTTTCGGTGGTTGAAACTGTAGGCGAGCATGGCGTTCTATTGGGTGGTAGGGGCCAACGAGAAGCGGACTCGCCTCTTGCGCCAAGTCTAGTTGATAGCCATCGCCAATCAAGCAACTGAGCAAAAGTCCTAGATCCGTTCAGTCTCGCAGAAGTTCGAGCGCAGATGCCGAAGGTGCTAACTACGCACGCACACCACGCAGGCGATAACGTGGAATGGCAAGCATGGCACTGATGACAATTTTTCGTCTGTCCAAAGGAGATCTAACGATCACGCCATTGCGCTAAGCCTGTAGTTGGCTCCCAGTCCAATGGGGAGTAAATATTGCTTTACTAGCCGCATTTTCTTCGAAATCTTGGCATTGCTTCCGCAGCTTTCGCTCGATCCCGCCCCAAGTGGCAGACGATAACGTGCAACCCATAGTCGAACGACTAAAAAATTTTGTTGGTGACGGTATAAAAGTAGGTACCACGATTGATTGTAGAACTTGAGGGCGCATGAATGCTATCTTTGTGAATTACACCGCTTCCGCCAAGAAATAAAATAAACCGCCGTCAGGCGGTTTTTTTATTGCTGGGCGGAAGCGAGCAAGGCCCCTGCGGGCCTTGCGTGTGAGATTCGAAGGGCATGGCCCTATCGGGTCATCCCGCTTCGAATCGCCCATCTGCCGGGCGCTTTGCGCCCGGCGTCGCGCGCCGCGGGCGCGCTTATTTCATCCGATCAGCTAGATCACTCGATGGTGTCCCCAGAAGTGGTGCATGAGAAGTGATTCTCGAGGGGCTGGATCCGCGATCAGTTAATCACGGCGGAGGGCAGTGCAGGCTGATTGTCGCTCAAGGACTGCAACCCTTCAAGCTGCATGTAACGGCGCTGTAAAGGCCACTCGTCGTTTTGCTCGAGCATCATGGCGCCGACCAGGCCGACCAGGCCGACCAGGCCGATCATGGCGCCATCGTGGGGAATGCCGATGACGTCGGTCCTTCGTTTGACCTCGGCATTGAGCCGCTCAAGCGGATCGGTACTGTGGATCTGCCTCCGATGGGCCTTTGGGAACGTCATAAATGTCAGCACTTCATGTTCAGCATCGTCCATCATGGCAGCGAGCTCGGGCAACTTTGGCCGTAGCTGATCGGCGACGCTGCGCCATTGCACGCTGGCTGCCTGCGCAGTGTCCAGCACGAAGATGGTATTGATCATGGCGAGCACGGCTTGTCGATGACCCTTATCGGCATGGGCCAGCGCGTTACGGATGAAATGGACCCGGCAGCGCTGCCAGCTGGTTTTGAGCACTAAAATAGACTGCGTAGAATCAAGCTGAAATTTCCGGCTGGATATAAATTTTGACCTTCACTCTCATGCAGGAGCGGGTCAATGGCTTACATTTATTCCAACGTAAAGAATTTGGCGGATACACCAGTCGTAGGAACCCGACAATGCGTAGCGCTGGTTCAGCACTTTGCCCTTGCCCCCACGACAGCGCGTTGGCGCCAAGGCGACACCGTCATGGGGAATGCAGATATCAAGGCCGGCACTGCGATTGCCACATTTGTCAAAGGCCGATACCCGAACCAGGCGCACGGCAATCATGCCGCGCTATACGTCGGTCCTGCAAGCGGTGGGATGTATATCGCCGACCAATGGAGAGCCGATAACAAAACCAAAATTTCAATACGTTTGATCCGCTCGCAGGGTAAAGGCAAGGATGGGAGTTATATCGATGCATGTAATAACGCCGATGCTTTCCCGGTCATTGAATGAGGTAGCGCCATGACCACTCTTCACTTCAAAAAACAGCGACCCGGATATCTCGTCCATCTAATTGGGGTGCCGCTGTTTCTGTATGCGACCACGTGCGCTGCGGCAGCACCACAATGCCCCGAATCGATTACACCTGCACGTGTTGAACTGACCGGTACACCTGCCGGCTGGACGGCGTCCATCGGCAGCAGGTTTTATCTGCACAGCGCTGCACTAACCAGTGGACCACCCGAAGCGCGGGGCGAATTGGCCGGCTTCCGGCAGTCGGGGCCGCCCAAACGCAGGACTTACAGCTACGATCTGGCTGGCATTTTTCCCGCTGGTAAATGGCTGGCCTGCCGTTATGGCACTTCCGACGAAATCACGCTGGCCAGGCGGCTCGATGACGACGTGCGGTCGTGCTCGTTCACGTACCAGAAAGGGGTGCACGTCGGCCAGAACCAGGTCACCATTGCCTGCAATCGGTAGTGGCGAGAGGGACGCGAGCACGCGCCCGCATCGGCGCTCGGCTACCTCTCGACCTGGCCGCTCGAGGCGGTCAGGTTGCCCCTTATCCGCCCGCGTGGTCTTTGCCACCGTGCGCGGCGATGAACATGGCGACGGCCGACCGGCAGTAGGCGTCGATTTCGTGGTCGTCCCCGGCGATTCCCTCATCGAAGCGCGCCCTGAGCAGCAGGTCCGATCCCTTTAAAAGCGCGGCAAACAGGCGTGCGGACTGGTGCGGGTCGGGCACCTTCAGGGCCTCCTTGTCGTGCAACTGTCGCAATAACGCTTCGATCTGGGCGATCACATAGGCGGGGCCCGCCTCGTAATGGAGCTTGCTCAGCGACTTTTGATTCGTCTGGTCAGCCATGAGCATGGCTTCGACACTGCGCACGTCCGGGCTCAACAGCGTACGCAGCAGGGATGTCCCCACCAGCATGAGCTGGTCTGCCGCCGAACCATCAATGCCTTCGATAAGCGCCAGTGGCGCAAACTGGTGGCAGTGGGCCGCGATGGCGGCGCTAAACAGCGCCTCCTTGTTCTCGAAGTGACGATAGATGCTGAGCTTGGATATCTTTGCCCGCTGGGCGACCTTGTCCATGGTCGTCGCTTGAAAACCCAGTTCCACGAATAGCTCGGACGCAGCGTTGGCAATGGTTTGGCCCAGCGCCTCGTTGGCCGGACGGCCGCGCCGGGTGTGATTTTTTTCAGTCATAAAAATTCCAGTACTTGACAGTATCCAATTCTTTAATTAGGATACCACGGAGTATCCAAAGGCTGCAAGCCTGGACGCCAGGCGTACTCTTCATCCACAACACGGAGTCCCCACCATGAATGACGTCATCATTATCGGCGGCAGCTTTGCCGGCCTCGCCGCCGCCCTGCAGCTTGGCCGGGCCCGCCGCAAGGTCACGGTTCTCGACACTTGCCGGCCGCGCAACCGCTTTGCCGGCCACTCGCATGGCCTGCTCGGCCACGATCACAAACCGCCGCTCGACATCCTGGCCGAGGCGCGCCAGCAACTGGCGCGCTATCCAACGATCACGCTGGTCAATGCGCGGGCCGAAAGCATCTCCGGCACCATCGACGATTTTCGGGTCGTCACCGACGATCACGACAGCCTGACGGCCCGTCGTTTGATCCTCAGCTATGGCGTCGCCGACCAGATGCCCGATGTTCCGGGTTTTGCGGAAAATTGGGGCAAGTCCATCGTGCCTTGCCCGTATTGCGACGGCTTTGAAGTCGCCGACCAGCACTGGGGGCTCATCTGGTCCGGCCCGCAGTCGCACAACTATGTCAGGCTGTACCGCGATTGGACCACGACGTTGACGGTTTTTGCCGACGGTCACAACCTCGCAGCCGATGTCCGCGACGATCTGGCGCGCCGCAACATCTCTGTCGTCGACGGCCGCATCATCGAAATCGTCGGGCACGGCAGCCATCATTCCACGGTCAGGCTCGATACTGCGGCCAGTGTGGCGGTCAATATGGTGTTCGCGCATCCGCGCAACAAGCCGTCTGCCAGCCTGCACGAAGCACTGGGCCTGGCCATGGTCGAGACAGCGCTCGGCAGTGCGGTCAAGGTCGACGAGCGCCGCGAAACCAGCGTCCCCGGCATTTACGCTGCCGGCGACCTTGCAAACCCCCTGATGGCCTCGGTCACCACGGCAATCTCGCAAGGCGCAACGGCAGGTATCTCGGCGCAGCAGTCGATGCTGGTTTGAGCGCACCGATTCCTGCTTCGGCGGCGCAGCTGACCGCGCTTGCTGTTGAAGCAGCATCGAGCGTGCATCTGGCAATATCGCAATAGATCGGCGCACGATGGCCGACGCCAAGTCGCTGGACGAGCAAGTGCCGTTTCAGCGCCAACCTGGCATCGCACCCGCGCCGCTGGTGCTCATCGACCTCTGCACGCTCGATGGCGCCGACGAAGCGCACTCCCGCGATGCTTGACGGCGGCTGCCGGAATTTCGTGAAGACAAGGAACTTCCATGACAGAGAAAAATGCAGATCAAGTCGCCAGCTGGAATGGCGAAGGCGGCGGGCGCTGGGTGGCCAACCAGGCCCGGCTCGACGCCATGGCGGCGGTGTTCGGCCAGGCCGCGCTCGAAGCCGTCGCGCCCGCGACAGGCGAGCGCGTGCTGGACGTTGGCTGCGGCGCCGGCGCGTCGAGTCTGGCCCTTGCCGCCTGCGTGGGTGCGCCGGGACACGTGCTCGGCGTGGACATATCCGCAGCACTGATCGGCCGGGCGCGCGCGCTGGCACCAGTCGATGCGCCGGTCCGGTTCCAGGTCGCCGACGCCAGCAGCGTCGAACTGCCGGAGGGCGCGTTCGACATCGTGTTCTCGCGCTTCGGGGTGATGTTCTTCGACGATCCGGCCAGGGCGTTCGCTCACCTGCGGCGGGCGCTGCGGCCGGGCGGGCGGATTGCATTCGTCTGCTGGCGCGGCGCGACCGAGAACGAGTGGGTGCGCCTGCCGATGGCCGCGCTGCAGGGCGTTGTTGCGCCAATCGCGGCACCCGACCCCGAAGCACCGGGCCCATTTTCATTCGGCAACCGGGACCGGGTGACGGGAATCCTGGCGGCCGCCGGTTTCACCGATATCGCTCTCGCGCCCTTCGATGCGGCTGTTCCGTTCGGCGAAGGCGGGACGCGCGATGCAGCGCTCGACGATGCAGTAAAGATGACGCTCGAGGTGGGCCCACTGGCCCGCGTGCTTGTCGACCAGCCCGACGACATTCGCGCCCGCGCCTCGGCCGCCGTTCGTGCCGCTTTCGCGGGCTGCCCCGGCGAGCGGTCGGTGATGCTTGCCGGCGCGGCGTGGATCGTCACGGCGCGCAATCCGCCACGGGGTTGATCAGGGGAGGGGGCGGTGCAGTGATGCGCTTTGCGCAGATATCCCTGTTGGCCTGACCAGCCTTGGGCGCGTGCGCGTCGTTGCTCACACCTAAACGGTCGGATTGCCAAGTGTAGCGAGGTCACCTGTGCTTGTCTCGATGCGTCACCAGGGCGTCGAGATTGCCGGTGGCGGAATACAAAGTACGCGGTGTCCTTGCCTTGCCCATTTCCAACAGATAAGCACTTCGATTTTTCTGGAAACTGCCGCTCAGTCCGAGATCTCCATACGGAAAGCTGATGCACAAAAAGTTGGTGCCACGATCAGTTACGACCGACCACTCGGCTACAAAGGGATCCAGTTCAGTGGGAGTAGGCGCGAAGCCTGACAGCGGCTGGGCCTTATCAAGGGGAAAGAGCTGATTGCCGTACAGGATAGCTTTAATCTGGCCACGCTCGGCATATCCTATCGCCTTGCTCCCTGATTTGATGTAATAGATGGCGTTGAAGCCATCCATGTAATCGGGTTCGGAGTAAATTTTTTCGTCAGGCAGGAGCGTCCACCTTGTCGCCGCGGAGATTGACTGTGCCGACAAGCAGCTTATAACCGCCGCCCGCGATGGTGGCTTGGCTTGAACCTCGAGGAAGACACCTGAAAGAAAAATCAAAAGGCAAACCGACTTCATTTGTATTCCCTACCTCGCGTCACCATCAGAAACTCTGGATTCAACTTCCAGAAAATAGTGCCACCGTAAGCTGCAGTCGAATCGTACTGGTGATCAAATCGGCCGATTTCTTCTGTTGTGGACGATATTTTTCCCGTATTCCTATTTCGAGTCTTGGTCGTTTTCGATAGGATGATTAATTTTTTCGATTCCTTGATCGCATAAATATTATGAGCCAAATCCGTGAACTTAATGCCACGTCTCACCTTGAAGTGACGCGTATAATTGGTTTTGATATCCGCGCCATCCCAAAAATAGGCGCCGTGGGATTTGTCTTCGCCGCCATTTATAGCGTTGACTGCTGCAGCAACTGCGGTCCTTAAGCCTGCCTGCTGCGCAATCTCTTGCTCAGAAGCTTTCATCAGTTTTTGAAATCGAACGTTCCCATCGATAGCGGCGTAAGCAAATGTTTTCTCTTTAGCTGCGAAGCTGGCCACACTCGTATATCCTCTCGCATCTTTCTGCCGGACAAGCACGCTTGCCAATGCGAACATCTCGTCTGCATCGTCCTTGGTTGAGGCTTCTCCATATGTTATCGCTGCAAGCAATCTCACCTCGGCATCCAGTGGTTGCGTGCACTCCTTGGCCGGTTCAGACATTTTCGTTACTTTCGTCAGCAATTGGCCATGTCACCAAAGTCAATCGCTGACTGTCACCTTGAACGACAATTGTATTTCCATCCTGAAGTTCGACGGCGCTGACATGAATCTTGTCATTTATATAGAGGTCATAACGAAATCCGCCAACAGCGGTGTTGTTCTCATCATGAATGTAAAATACTTGCTCCAAGATGTCTTCGTCTTCGTCTTCGGCGCTAGATGCTTTCGCGTCCCGAGTCGCCAATGGCGATAAAGAGCTTTCGATCACCTGAAAGCGCAGGCTTTGACTTGGCCTGAGCTTTGGAGGAGGCGAGCACTTACACATGCAAAGGTCGTTTTCAAGGGCGACTTTTTTACCATTCCATGTTTCCGGGATACGGGGGCCGACACACGTGATTTTCCCGCTGAATTTGCACGCAGGACATATTACCAAGTCCCCCTCCAGAGCGATGCATCTGCCATTGATGCTGCCGTTACTGTTAGCTGACGTAACCTTACCGCCGACCGTCGTGGAATCACCCAATGTAATGTGGTAGCGCCGCATGCTTGTTCCTTACTGAAACATATCAGGAGGAAACGAGCCTAACTAAAATAAGCAAAGTTTTCATTGATAAAATGCAATATTTTGAGAATTTATGTGATGTTCAGGTACGTGATAAAAAACTAAAACCACTTGGAGGGTGAAACGCATTGCCGTTTTATGCCGACATCGTTTTTGGTCATCTGTCTCCCTGCGTCAGTCAGCAGCGTCCTGCTCCTCAGTCAGGTGCAAATACCGCTGCACGCTATCAGGCGAACGCAGCGCCGCCAACTCTGCCGCCAGGTTATGACGGGCATTCGCATGCCGCGGATCGATGGCAAGCGCTGCCTGGCAGTGCCTGATCGCCAGCGCGCTGTTGCCCAGCTCCGACGCCGCCACCGCCGCATTGGCCAGCAGATCCGCATCGTGCGCCTCGATCCGCAGCGCCGCGTCGTACGCTGCCAGGGCCCCGGCCGCATCGCCCGCCACCAGCCGCAAGTTGCCCAACTCCCTGAACGCCCGCCACTCGGCCGGCTTGATCACCAGCGCCCGCTCGAAGTCGGCGGCGGCGCCCTCCACGTCACCCAGCTCGGCCCGCAACATGCCACGGTTCACATGCGCCTCGTAATACGGCGGCGACAATGCGATCGCGCGCGCGTAAGCGTCCAGCGCTTGGTCCTCGCGCCCGTTCGACCGCGACAGCAGGTTGCCGAGGTCGTTGTAGTACTCGGCATAAAAAGGATCGCAGGCGATCGCCGTGCGCAGCCGGCGTTCGGCGCGTTCGAGGTCGTTGACCAGCTCGTACACCTGGCTGGTGTTGTAGATCAGGATAGACCGGTGCAGCTGGAACTGGTCTTCACCATAGGCGCTGACGATCTCGGCGATGCCGTGCTCGCACAGGGCCAGCGCTTCGTCGAACTTGCCTTGGCGCGCCTTGATGTAGGCATAAGCGTTTTCGGCGAATACCTTGATGTAGGTGTGGCGCGGATGGTCGGCGAATTGTTCGGCGATCAGGCGCAGGTTGCGCACGGCGCAGTCTTCCGCTGCCGGCAGGTCCACCGGCACCTGGTAGCGGCCGTACGTCATCGATTGCGCGTACAGCGCGGTGGGCACGAAGCGGCTGGCGGGGAAGGTGGTGAGAAAATCGTCGAGCAAGGCCAGCGCGGCGGCCGTGTAACCCATCGCGTACAGCACGAAGGCGGCGTTGATGAACAGGCCGTTGATGGCGTCGTCGCCGCTGCCCTGGCGGCGCAGTTCGCCCGATGAAAACAGTTCGGCAAAAAAATCGAACCAGGTGTCGTACAAGCCTATGCCCATCAGCACGTCGCACGGTTCCACCAGCGCTTGCAGCCGGCGCAGCGGGTCGCGGATCGCCAGCGCATGGACCAGCACCAGCGGTCCCTGGCCGTCCGCGTAGCGCTGCCAGGCGTCCCAATGCGCCGCCTGGTGCAGCGCATCGAGTTCATCGCGCTGTGCGGCGGGCAGGGTGGCGGCGTTGCGGAAGGCCAGCAGGTCGCCCCGGCAGTTGGACGCCACCCATTCGCGCGCGAGCGTCCAGCGGTGCTCGCGGCCGAGCGTGCCCAGGTGCAGGTCGATGACAGTGGTCAGCGGCAGCGCGGCAGCCTTGCCGAGATTGCTGCCCAGGCAGGTGGCCAGCACCCGGCACGTGGTGGGGTTGCCGCCTGATCGATGATAGACAGTTTCGCGCTGGAATGGCGTGAGGTCGGCAAGACCGGTGGCTGCGTCGAACTCGGCCAGCGTCAGCGGCGCCAGCCGGATGGGGATGCAGCCGCTGCCATGATCGCTGTCGCTGTCGCTGTCGCCGTCGACACGGGCTACACTGCGGTCCAGCAGCACGCACTGCAGCCAGCGGGTTTGGCCTGTTTGCGCAGGCGGGTCCTGCAACCGCCGCAATACCGCCAGCAGGCTGCGCGATGTCGGCGGCAGCCGTTCGGCGTTGTCGATCACCAAGGTGACCGGGCGCTGTTGCGCTACCAGCACGGCCAGCATGAATTCGGCCAGCCCGACCAGCAACTTGTTCTGGTACTCGTGGTGGTAAAACCGCGTGCGCTCGTCGCGCGCCGAGGTGCTGGTGAGGTCGCGCGGCAGGGTGTACGCGGGCGAGTCGCGCCGCGGCCATAAGCGCTTGAGGCTTTGCTCGTGCTCAGCTACCAGCTGCCGGTGGCCGGTGTCGGCCTCGGCCTCGGCGAGCAGGCGCCAGGCCAGCGGCTCGAAGCCGGCCAGGTAGCCGTGCACCCGGCCGTCACCATCGGCTTCCCGGATGTCACGGTCGGCATCGATGGCCGCGCGCACGGTGGCGCGCAGGCCCAGCCCGTGTTCGCCGGCCACCACGGTGATCGACTGCGCGCGCAGCGCAGCGGCAATGGCCGGCACATACTGCTGGCGCACGGTCATGACGCGGGCCGCTAGACCGTGCCCAGGTAAGGCGTGGTGGTGCGGATCTTGATCTTGCTGACGGTGACCTTCTTGATGATGGACGTGCCGCGCGGCGCGCCCGATTCGTAGACCAGTTTCTGTTCCTCGGTCGATTCCTCGCGTTCGTCGGTCTCGGTTTCCGTGATGATCTCCGGGTACTTGGCGTTGAGGGGATTGCTGCTGGTGGCCAGTTCGCTCATGATGATTCTCCTTGTCAGGTTAAACTGTGGTGGAAAATGCAGGCAGTGGCTTACACCGCGCTGCGCGAAAAATAAGTCCGCTGGCGGCTGCGAAAGCCGGCGCCGTAATACGCCTGCGCCCAGCTGCAATCTTCCACCAGCGGATTGCTGGCAAAGAAGGTGCCGGACGCCATGGCCGCGCGCACCGCATCGCGGAACGCGTAGTGCGTGTACGACCGCATGAACTCGCCCAGGTAGATGTCGGCCACTTCGTGGTCGCCGGCGATCACCAACATGTTCTCGTCGTTCTGCTTGCTCGAGGCCAGGCTGAAATTGGCCGAGCCGCTGATCACCAGCGGCCGCTTGCCCAGCGGGTCGATCAGCATGAACTTGGTGTGGATGAATTGCACGTGCTGGGCCATGGCGTTGCTGCGCTCGAGCAGAAATTGGTCAAGCGCGTTGGTGCGCAGGTAGGCGCCCATTGCCACCCGGCCGCTCTCGGTGGCGCGGATGGCCTTGACGATGCTGTCGATCTTTTCCACCTGCCGCTTGTTGCCCTTGACGCCGTCCATCAGCACATAGCGCACGCCGCGGTGCTCGGGCGAGAGCGCTTGCCCGAGCCGGTCGTCGATGGAAAACGCCAGCGTCAGCAGCACCGCGTCCGCGCCGTGGATTTCAGCGATATAGCGGTCGAGCGCGTCGCGCTCCTTGCGCGGGCTGAAAATGGGCGTGCAGCCGTCGGGCCATTGCGCCGGCAAGGGGAAGGCGGTGGTGATCGCTTCACGCAGCGCCACGCTGGCCGGGTCGGCAGCCAGCAATTGCCAGTAGGCGAAAAACTGCTGCGCCACCTTGCGGTCCCACACTTCGTGGCCCGTGTTGAGCTGGCCGAAGAAACCGTTCTGCGACCAGTTCAGCGAGCCGCCCCAGACTGCCGTGGGCTTGCCCCCGGTGGAGAGCACGATGAATTTATTGTGGGCGATATAGCTGGGATTTTTCTCGCGTGCGATGCCGATGTCGGCCAGGTGCGCCATGTCGAGCTCGCCGATATTTTCTTCGCGCGGGAACGAGGGGCTGTCGTCGTCGCCATTCTCCTTGGCATCGTAGATGATGCGCACCTCCACGCCGCGTTCGCGGGCCGCGCGCAAGGCCTCGAGCACCGGCGCATGGCGCGCTTCGTAGATGGCGGCGTGCAGCGCATCGCCGGCCTGCGCCTGGGCGATAAAGGCCAGCAGCGATTCGAACAAGCCACGGCTGAGCCATTCGAAGGCCTGGTTGTTGGGCACGTCTTCGGGGGCGCGGTTGGCAAAGCGCCTGGCGTACTCTTGCGCCGCGATCGCGCCGCGATTGAAGTGGATGGCGTGGCCCGACGCCGTGCGCGTGATCGTGCGCACCGCCACGGTGACCTCGGCCAGCGCCTCGAGCGCGGCCGGCGTGCCGCCAAGCGCGACAATGCGGTACGTGTATTCCACGCCGGGGCGCACCGTGTAGTCGGCCCACTGGAAAGTTTGCAGCGGGTGGTTGCGGGTGGAAACGCGTGTGCCCTTGTCGAGGCCGGGGTCGGTGGTGGCGTAGCGCTTTTGCGCTTCGAGCCAGTCGGCGCGGCCCGTCTCGTGGTCGGTGCGGTGGATGGCGAAGCCTTGCAGCAGCCCGGCCTGCTGCTCGGGCCAGTCGAAGCCGAACACGATCACCTGACTGCCGGCAATCGCCTGTACCTGCAGGCCGCCTTCGGTGCGTTGCGCGCGCATGGCCGTCTCCTTGCGGATCAGAAGGTCACAGAGTAGCCGGGGTTCGAGGCCTGGGCCTTGGTGTAACTCACACCGTCCACGCGCAGGCCATCGGCGTTGAGCAGCGTGATGATGCCGCCCTTGTTGGGCAGCACGACCGGCGCGGCGAGCGTGATGCGCAGCGTATCGCCGGCAGCGATCACGCCCTGCAGGGGCATGGCGTTCTTGTCGCGGTCGAGCAATTTCCAGCCGGCCAGATCGACCGTTTGCGCGGTGGCGTTGAGCACGGTGACGTTTTCGATTTCCGGCGACTGCACCGGGTTCACCAGCGCGGCGACGATGCGCACCGCGCCGTCCGGCGCCTCGGGCTTGGGCGTGGTGCCGGGCTCGAACGGGTTGGGGGGATTGGGATTGTCCGACGGCGGACCGCTGACGCCCCCTTCGATGCGGTGGCCGGTCTGGTCGTCGCTGTGCCAGGTCTGCGACTGGAACTTCAGGAAGATGCCCACCCATTGCTGCTGGTCGGGAAAGTGTAGCAACAGCGCGCCGTCCTGGTACACGCCATCGTCCTGCTTGAAGTTGGCGGCGTTGGCCTGGTTCATGTGGATGTCGTGCACGCCGTTGCCGGGCAAAAAGCCGAAGATTTTATCTTTCTTGCCGGCCTCGGGACCCCAGCGTTCGCCGAACGCATACACCACGGCATTCTCGTCGGACAGCGCGCGCTGGATGTGCTGGTCGATCTTCTCGTTGAGGTCGTTGTCGGGACCGTTGATGCTCAGCGGCAGCGGCACCATCTTGCGCGGATCAAACAGGTTGCTGCGGATGAAGTCGAGCGCGGGACCGCCGGGCGTTGATGCCAACTGCGACCAGCCCACCGGCAAGGCGTCGAGCTGCGCCAGCACCGGGTGCTGAAAATGCGCGTCCACCAGGTACTCCACTTCGGACGGCGCCAGCTGCGACTTGACGTTGATGGCGATGCGGTAATCGGTGGTGTCGTCGACGACGTGGACTTGATAGTGGGCGTTCTGGTTCGATCCTAGCTGGCGATTGATCGGACGTCCTTTCAGTACGCCGTACTGGTGCAGAGGCATGGCGGGCTCCTGTTGAGGTGTGACGATAGCGGACAATATAGATCGAAATTTAGAGAGTGCAAGGACGATTTTTTAGCGGGCTCTGCGCTATTAAACGAGCTGGACAGTCAATCACCACAAGGCGCCGTTCGAATTGGACGCCATGAAAAAAGCCCGCAAGCTGTGCAGCGTTGCGGGCTTTTGTCGAACCGGTATCAGCCTTAAATTTCAGGCTCGGCCACCGGCTCCACCACGCTGGCCACCAGCACCACGCACAGCAAGGCCGTGCCCACCATGTACAGGAACACGCTGCTCCAGCCGTAGTGGTCGAGCAGGACGCCGACCATCAGCGGCGCCACCGCGCCGCCGATCTGGCCGAGGAAGTTGACGATGCCGAACGCGGTCGGGTACGTCGATTTGCTCACCAGCCCCATCGCATAGGCCGAGTAGCCGGCAAAGCCGATGCCCACCATCAGGCCCGAGAACAACAGCGTGGCGCCGAGGAACGTGGCGCTGTCGGGCGCCTTGATCAGCAGGCACAGCATGAGCGTGGTGCCAATGGCGCCGAGCAGCATCATCGGCTTGCGGCGGCCGTCGAGCAGGCGGTCGGAGATCAGGCCGCCGATCATGTTGCCGGTCACCGCGCCAATGAACGGCGCCGAGGCCAGGAAGCCCATCTTGACCGATTCGAAGCCGCGCACCGTTACCAGGTACGTCGGGATCCACGACATGAAGATGTTGGTGATGCCGATCATGCAGCCGTAGCCAAGCGCGATGCCGATGATGTTCCACGAGGTGAACACCTGGCCGATGGTTTGCAGGCGCTCCACGCGGCGGGTGCGGTTGAGGGCGTCGAGCAGCGGCATGCTGCGCAGGTAGCGCTGGACCGGCTTTTTACCGGCATCGGCGGGCGCGCCTTCGCCACGGATATAGCGTTGCTCGGCCGGCGAGCAGAAGCGGCTCTCGCTTGGCGAATTGGTGACCAGCAGCAGCCACAGGATCGCGAACACGAAACCGGGCACGGCAAACACGTAGAAAATCTCGCGCCAGCCCCAGATGGCAATCACGATCAGGCACACCGACGGCACCATCAACGGCCCCAGCTTGGACGCGGCAATCCACAACCCGGTCGCCAGGCCTTTCTCTTGCGGCGGGAACCAGCGGTTGATGACGTTGGTGCAGCCGATGCCGAGCGGGCCCTCGGACAGGCCCAGGCCGATGCGATACAGCTGCAGCAGCAGCACCGACGTGGTGGTGGCCATCAGCGCGGTAAACAGCGACGTAAACACCATGCACACGGCCAGGAAGATGCCGCTGGCCTTTTCGCCGAGGCGGCGGTACAGCATGCCCACCGGAATTTGCACGATGGCATACGCGAACGAAAACAGGCTGACGATCAGGCCCGCTTCGGTATTGGTGATGTGGAATTCCTTCTTCATGTAGGGCAGGGCGATGCCGAAGTTGGCGCGGTCGGCGCAGGCGATGGCCCAGATGCAGAAAATCAGGCCCATCACCACCCAGCGGTAATTGGTCTTCTTTTCTTGTTGCGGTGCTGCTGCTTCAGGGGTTACCGGCATGCTCGCGGTCGATTGCTGTCGCATAGATGTCTCCAGTTATGGTTTTTTTGGCGTTACAAATCCTCCCACCCGGACCGTACCGCGTCCAATCTTTTATCGACATGACGTGATCCGCAAATTGAATCATTGCCGACCGTGTATCAACTGATAGCGTTTTGGGATTGGACGCGCAAAACAAAACATCCCATGATGCGCTCACATCTCGATGCTTGCCATCGCCTAACAGGGAGACCCAATTGAAACCACACGTCCTGCAACTGAACCCGATTCTCGTGCCAGCCATTAACGACAAGCTGAACGAACTGTACACCGTGCACCGCCTGTTCGAGCAGCAGGACAAGACCGCGTACCTGGCCCAGCACGGCGCCAATATCCGGGGCGTGATCACCGGCGGCCACACCGGCATCACCAACGCCATGATCGAGAGCCTGCCGGCACTGCAAGTAATTGCCGTCAACGGCGTCGGCACCGACGCGGTGGACCTCGAATTTGCCCGTTCGCGCAAGCTGCCGGTGACCGCCACTTTCGGCGCCCTGACCGAAGACGTGGCCGACCTGGCCATCGGCCTGATCCTGGCCTCGTGCCGCGAGATTTGCTCGGGCAATGATTTCGTCAAGACCGGCAACTGGCAAAAGAATCCGCATCCGGGCGCGATCCCGCTGTCGCGCCGCTTCAGCGGCAAGCGCGTGGGCATCGTCGGCATGGGCAAGGTGGGCCGCGCCATCGCCCAGCGCGCTGCCGCCTTCGACTGCCCGATCGCCTATACGGACCTGCGCCACATCGCCGAATTGCCGTACAACTTCGTGCCCGACCTGCTGCAACTGGCGCGCGACAGCGACATCCTGGTGCTGGCCGCCGCTGCCGACAAGGCGCAAGGCATCATCAACGCCGCCGTGCTCGATGCATTGGGCAAGGACGGCTACCTGATCAATATCGCGCGTGGCAAACTGGTGGTCGAAAGCGACCTGGTCGATGCCCTGACGCGCGGCGCCATCGCCGGCGCCGGCCTGGACGTGTTTGTCGATGAACCGAATGTGCCCGAAGCGCTGTTCGCCATGGACCGCGTGGTCTTGCAGGCGCACCGCGCCAGCGCCACCGTCGAATCGCGCACGGCCATGGGCGAGATGGTGCTGGCCAGCCTGGCAGCGGGCCTGGCCGGCCAGCGCCCCGAGGGCAGCCTGACCACCTGAGTCTAAAGGCAGAGGCGGAGCGAACCCGTCCTTGGAGCGGTTTGTCGCTATCATGGCTGACCTTTTCAAGCCATACAGGACACACCATGCTAGACCTGGGACAGGTACGCTGCTTTGTTGCCGCAGCGACCGAACTGAATTTCCGCCGCGCTGCCGCGCTGCTGAACATGACGCAACCGCCGCTGTCGCGGCAGATCCAGTTGCTCGAACACAGCCTCGGCGTCGAGCTGTTTGACCGCGTGGGGCGCACGGTCAAGCTCACCACCGAGGGCCGCATTTTCCTGACCGACGCGGCCCGGCTACTGAATCTGGCAGAGCAGGCGGAAACCACGGTGCGCCGCGCCAGCAAGGGCAAGACCGGCCGCGTGCGCATCGGCTTTACCGGCGCGGCCGGCTACGAGCTGATACCGGGATTGCTGGCAGTCGCCCGCCAGCAGTTGCCCGATATCGACGTGGTGCTGCTGGAGTTGATTTCAGTGGCGCAGATCGAGGCGTTTTATGCCAACACCATCGATCTCGGCTTCATGCGCCCGGTGGCGTCGCGCCAGCAGCTGGACATGATGCTGGTGGAGGAAGAGGCGCTGGTGGTGGCTTTGCCCAAGGGACATCCGCTGTGTGCCTCGGCCACCATCGCCTTGAAGCAGTTAAAAGACCAGCCGTTCATCATGCACTCGCCCGTGCATGGCAAGTATTTTTATGACCGGCTGATGGGCATTTTTTCCAGCAACGATGTACACGTGCAGATCACGCAGTACCTGGACCAGAGTCCCACCATCCTGTCGATGGTGCGGGCCGGGCTGGGATTGTCGATTCTGCCGGCCTCGGCGCAGCGCTTCCATTACGACAATGTCGAATTCCGGCACTTGAGCGACGTGGTGGCGCCGGCCGAGATGAGCATGGCCTGGCGCACGGATCAGGAAAATCCCGCCGTCACCGCGTTCCGGCTCCTGGCAATTGATTACTTTGCCGAACAACAGCGCGAGGGGGGCGTCCATAACTACTAGAGGAGACACATGAAACACAGCAATCTTGCAACACCCCTGGTCACCGCCGTGGCGCTGGCCTTTGCCGCCGCCGCACCGGTCCACGCCCAGTCGAACGTCACCATCTACGGCATCGCCGACGTCGGCATCGTCGGCGAACGCGGCGGCGCCGACGGCAACGTCACCAAGCTCACCAGCGGTCCGGCGGCATCGTCACGGATCGGCTTCAAGGGCACCGAAGACCTCGGTGGCGGCCTGTCCGCCTTCTTCATCCTGGAGGCGGGCTACAGCATCGATACCGGCATGCAGGCCTCGAGCACCATGCTGTTCAACCGCCAGGCGCTGGTCGGCCTGAAGAGCACTGCCGGCACCCTGATGCTGGGCCGCCAGACCACGCCGTACCACAACACGCTGGTGGCGGTGGCCGATCCGTTTGCCACCGGCTACGCCGGCTCCATCAAGAACGCCTTCCCCGACTGGGGCACCAATGTCCGCACCAACAATACCGTCATGTACGTGTCGCCTGATGTGCGCGGCTGGAACGGCGATGTCGCGTACAGCTTCGGCGAACAGGCGGGCAGCGAGTCGGCCGGCCGCCAGGTGGGCGCGTCTTTCGGTTACAGCAACGGCCCGCTGGTGGTGCGCTTTGCCTACAACCACAAAAATAACGACGTGGTAGGTACGCCCACCACGGCGGCCGTGGTGCGCGGCGCGGCCAGCAACAAGCTGCTGGCGGCCAACTACAACTTCGGCGTCATCAAACTGTTTGCCGCTGTCGGCATCGACAAGGGGTTCAATGCCGCGCCGCTGGGCAATACCGGCAACCCTTACGGCGGCGTGCCGCCGACCGCGTCCACCGATGGCCGCGAAGCACTGCTCGGCTTTACCATGCCGCTTGCGACCGGCACCGTGATGGCGTCGGTGATGCACAAGGACGACCGCACCGCGTTCAACCAGGATGCCAATACCTGGGGCGTGGGCTATGTCTATCCGGTATCGAAGCGCACCAGCCTGTACGGCGCCTACGGCAGCATCTCCAACCGCAACGGCGCCGGCTACACGGTGGCCAACAACAGCGAGTCCGGCAGTGGCGACCGCGCCTACAACCTGGGGCTGCGCCACAACTTCTAACAGGCTCTGCCGGCAGCGTGCGGGCGCGCAGGCTGGCCGGTGGACCGGTTCGAAACGCGGTCAGTCCAGCTTGAGCGCCTTGGCCACGTCGTCCCAGGCCACCATCTTGAAGTTCTGCGGGCCGTCGGGCAGGCGCTTGTAGCCGTCCTGGATCACCAGCATGCCGTTGCCGTACGGCCCGCCGAAGTTGGCCGAACTCACTTCCAGGCCGTCGGTCTCGGACGTGCCGTCGATGCCGGCGGCCAGGTTGTAGCCCACCCGGAAGCTGCCGCGCACCTTGTACGGCGCTTTGGCATCGATCACCAGGTAGCTGTTGTCGCCCTGGCTCGACACCACCAGGTAGTCGGCCTTGGCGCCATGATAGATGCCCATGCCTTCGACGTCGGCCACCAGCTGCGGGCCGACCGGCATGATCATCTCCAGCCTGGCCGCCGCATCGCCCTTGGCCGACACGGTCCACACGCCGCGCCGCTCTTCGCCGAGGAACAGGCGGTGATTGCGGTCGTCGGCCACGCAGCCTTCGGGCTGGGAATCAACCTTGAAGCGGCGCAGCAGCTTGCCGCTCACCTTGTCGCCATCGGCCACGATGCGGTATTGCAGGAAGGTGCCGTCCTTGTCGTTGATGAACGCTTCCACGCCACCGTCCGCCGGGCGGTACAAGCACATGCCGTAGATGTCTTTCAGCCCGGTATCGAAGGCGCCGGCGGTGGCGACCGTGCCTTGCGCATCGATGGTGAAGACCATCACGCTGTTGTCGTCACGCTGGGTGGCCACTGCCACGTCGAGCTGGCGGCGGCCGATCCTGACGTCCTGGCGCACATCGACATTGTTCAGGCGGCCCACTTCCAGCAGCTGCAACTGCTGGCCTTGCAGGTTGTACACCAGCAGGCCCTGCTTCTTGTTGGTGCCGAGGATGCGCGCGCCTTGCGGGTTGGCCGGATTGCGCCAGATGGCCGGATCGTCGGCAGCGTCGCCGGTGCGCGCGACCGGCTCGGTCTGGGCGCGCGGCATGATGATTGCCTTGTTGTCCGCTTTATTGTCCGCCTTGGGCGCGGTGGCGGTCCAGGCCGGCGTGCGCACTTGCCAGCCGGCCGCTTCCTCGCCGCCGATGGCCAGTTGAAGCTTGCCGTCGTTGCTTGTGCTCACTGCCAGCTGTTCGGCGCCCTTGATGGCGGTGTCGGTGGCGGCCACCGTGGTCCACTTGCCGGCCTCGTGGCGCAGCAGGTGCAGCTGCTTGCCCTTGGCATCGAGCACGGCCACGCCGCCGGGCAGGACGGCCAGTGCGCCGGCGCCTTTTTCCAGCGTGCCGTACGGGTTTTTCAGCAGCACCGCTTCCCGGTGCGGGCCGCCTTCGGCGTCGGCGTTGTAGGCCCACAGGCCGGCGCCTTCCTCGCTGACCAGCAGTTGGTGCGTGGTGTCGTCGGCGCGGCAGTGCTTGCTGTGCGGGGGCAGGGCCAGCTTGCGCACCGGCAGACGTTTGTCGCCCTGCATTACCCATTGCTCGGCCTGGCCATCCTTGGCGAGCAGAAACAGGTGGTCGAGTTGCTGGGCATCGCGGTACAGGCAGGCCGTCTCGATACCGAAGGCCGGGGCGGGGAACGGCGCCTGGGCGGTGAGGGTGCCGGCGTTGGTATCGACCAGGATGGGCACTGCCTGTTCGGCGTTGGCATCGACGATCACGGCCAGGGTGTTGGCGCCGAGCGGACGGGTGTCGAGGTGCTTGGCGCGGACTAGCAAGTGGGCGCGCTCGGTGCCGTCGGCAGCCAGCAGGCGCAAGGCGGTTTTGTCGAGGGCGAGCCAGTTGCCGTTGGGCAGCGGGGCAAGTTCGTGGGCGAGGGTGGTGGGGCCGGGGACTATGGCGGCTTGGGCTGGTGCAGTGAGGGCCAGGGTGATGGCGATTGCTAGTGAAGATGGATTCATATTTTTTGGTGGCGCGTATGGTGCTTGCTCAGTATGGATCCCCGCCTGCGCGGGGATGACGGCTTTTCGGGCGGCGGCTGGCGGTTGGCTGCGGCGGCTGCCTGGCTACACTGGTCCCCGCTGTCACAGCGTTCTGCCGGTGCGGGGGTGACGGTTTTCTATTGGCGGCCAGCGGTGCTGGCATTGCGTGCTGGCCGCTTCACTTCCTAGAACAGGCTTACCTTCAGACTCAGCTTGTAGGTGCGGCCGTATTGCTCGTATTGAGCGTTATAGGCCTTGGTGCCCAGGTACGTGTAATACTTTTCGTTGTTCAGGTTGGCCGCTTCCATGTTCAGCTGCACTTGCCTGGTCAGCTGGTACGACAGCGAGAAATCGACCTGCTTCTGACTGTCCACGATGCGGTCGCCGCTGCCGTCGAGGATGTCGTCGCCCATTTCCAGCAGGTAGGGCGACTTGTAGTTGACGGCGATGCGGGTGGACAGCGGTCCCTGTTCGTAACCGAGCATCAGGTTCATCACGCGGTTCGACTGGCCCGGCAGGTGGATGCTGCGTGTACGCATCGCACCGGCGTCCTGGTCGTAGCGCGCCACGGTGGCCCTGGACCGGGTCAGGCTGCCGTTGGCGCCGAACACCAGGTTGTTGAATGGCGCCGGCAACATGCGCAGCGGCTGGTTGTACGACAGTTCGAGTCCCTTCACGCTGGCCTTGTCGCCGTTGGCGTAGGTGATGGCCGAGGTGTAGCCGGCCCAGGCGCCGCTGCCGGCCAGGTTGGTGGTGTAGGTAAAGTTCTTGATGTCCTTGTGGAACACGTAAGCCGATACCGCGCCGTCGTCGCCGAGCACGCGTTCGATGCCGAGGTCGAGGTTGGTCGATTTGAGCGGCGCCAGGTCGGGGTTGCCGATGGTCGCTTCGGTGTCGCTGGACTGGCTGATGCCCGGTTTCAGTTGGTCGAAATTGGCGCGCACCACCGAACGGGTCCAGGCGCTGCGCAGGCTGGTTTTGCCGTCGAGGTCGTAGCGGGCTTGCAGGGTCGGCAGCCAGTCGGTGTACGAGCGCTGGCGCTCGACCGGGGTGAAGGTTTCTTCTTCCTCGTTGACGCTGGTGCCTGCCGCCTTGAAGCGGGTGTGCTCGGCGCGCACGCCAGCGAGCAGGTGCCAGTTGTCGATGTCGTAGCTGTGTTGCAGGTAGCCGGCGTCGATGTCTTCGTGCAGGCCGTAGTCGTCCACGGTGGAATCGACCAGCACGCGGGCGTTGGCGCGGCTCAAGCCGGCCACCAGCTGGCGGATCTTGGCTGGGCTGATGGCGTTGCCGATGCGGCCGAGCCGGAAGTCGAGCTGGTCGCCGGTCACGTAGTCGGCCAGCGCGGTGCTGACGGTGCCGATCTGCTTGCTGTCGTACGACCATGCTTCGGTGTTGTTGTCCTTTTCACGGCGGCTGAGCTTGGCGCCAAATTTGAACTTGCCGGTGCCTTCGCCGAGGTCGTATTTACGGCCGAGATCGAAGCGGATGTGATGTTCCTTGTCGGTGGCGTCGCCTTGTTTCAGGGCGATCGAGTTCAGCTTGTACTTGCTGGCGTCGTACAGCGACTCCGGGCCGCTCAAGCGCGGGATGTCGGTGCCGCTGAAGCCCACGCCGGCAAAGTTGCTGGCGCCACGGAAGCGGGCGTCGTTGATCGATTCGGGTGCGTCGTCGGTCGCGCGACTGGCACCGGCCGACGCTTCCAGTTTCCAGCGGTCCCATTTGAGTTCGGTGCCGGCCACGACCGAGCTGATGGTTTGCGTGTACTTGCGCTGGCGCAGGCGCCGTTCGCCACGGGCAGTGGCGGTGGCGCCTTCGGCCACGCTGCCACCGGCGATATTGCTGATGGTCAGGCGGTCGCGTACTTCGTCGTCGCTGAAGTCGCTGATAAAGCTGCGCACGTAGTATTTGCTGTGCTCGTCGTTGTGATAATCGAGATTGATGGCGGCGGCGCGGCGTTCGCGGGTGGGCAGGTAGTCGCGCAGTTCCACGCCGGCCAGCTTGCCGGGATTGACACTACTCCAGGCGCCACCGGTTTCCACGTTATCGGAACCGAACTCGCGCTTTTCGTAGCTGATGCCGCCGGCCACGCCCAGTTTGCCGTCCATAAAGCGGTCGGCAAACAGCACGCTGGCGTTGGGGCTGGTCTTGCCGATGTTCTGGTCGCGGCTGGCGCCGATCGAGCCGGACAGCAGCTTGCCGGGCAGGTCGAACGCGGACAGGGTTTTCACCTCGACGGTGCCGCCCAGCGAATTGGCGTCCTGGTCGGGCGTCAAGGTCTTGCTCACTTCGAGCGAGCGGATCAGGCCGGCGGGCAGCACGTCGAGCGCCACGGCACGGCGGCCCGCTTCGGGCGACGGCACCAGCGCGCCGTTGATGGTGACTGCGTTGAGGTCGGGCCCCAGGCCGCGCACGCTCACGTAGCGGCCTTCGCCCTGGTCGCGCTGGACCGACACGCCCGGCAGGCGCGCCAGCGCTTCGGCAGCGTTCTTGTCCGGCAGGCCGCCGATGTCGTCGCTGCTGATCACGCTCACGATATTGTCCGCCTTCTCCTGCGCGGCGATGGCGTTGCGCAGGCTCGAGCGCTGACCGGCGATGACCACGCTGTTGGCAGCAGTGACCAGCGCCGCATTGGCGCCGTTGGCGCCGTCGAGCGGTACGGCGGTCTGGGCGCCGGCAGTGCTCATGCCGGCCAGCATGGCCAGCACGCCGAGCGTCAGCGCATTCAGGCGTGGGTGGGTGGAAAGGTGGGGGGCAGTGGTTGTCATGGCGTACCGTGGGTTGGAGAGGGAACGCTGCGGATTCTAGGGATGCTTTATGTCACTTGCATGACACGCCCCGGCGGGCCGGGCGCCAAAGCGCTGCCGTGCGCGGCGTGGCAGCGCCAAATGAGCTCGATTGACCCGCCGCCGGTGACAGGCGGCTGCGCTCCACCACAGCCGCCTGCCACCGCCTCCGCTGACGCGTGGCGCACATTGCTGATGCCTGCTACCGCCTCCGCTGACGCGTGGCGCACATTGCTGCTGTCTTCTACCGCCTCCGCTGACGCGTGGCGAGCATTGCTGCTGCCTGCTACCGCTGCTTGCCACTGCCTTCGCTCACGCGTGGCGCACATCGCTGCCACCCGGCACTTGCTGCGGCGTGCCTGTGCCGTGTCCAAGCGTGAGCCGTAATGACCTGTCCCCTGCGCGGTGTTGTGTATTTGCCCGGTTGCCGCCCTGTCACACGGCGGTCATATGCAGGCGCTAAGCTGCCGCCGCAGTAATCACGTTCCGGTAAAACCTTATGCTGCAATTGCACCGCTCCACCTTGATCGCTTCCTGCCTGGCGCTGGTCGCCTGCGTGTTCCTGTATGCCACCCTCGGCATCGCCAAGCCATTGCACCTGTGGAAGTGGACCGACATCGTCAGCGAAGGCGGCACGGCGGTGATGGCTGGCAGCTGGGTGCTGTTTACCTTGAGCAGCCGGCCCGGCGGCCTGGTCACGCGGCTGCTGGCCGGTGGCCTGGCGATGATCATGGTCGGTTCGTTTGCCGACTGCATGGATGAATTTTTCGCTGTCAGCAAGGCGGCCAGGTGGGACCACTGGCTCGAGATGCTGGTGCCGCTGGGCATGCTGGTGCTCACCTGCGGCATGTATTACTGGCGCCACGAACAGTTTCGCCTCAATGAACACTTGCAAAAACGCGAGCGCTTGTTCCGCGACCACCGCGCGTTCGACCGCATCACGCAACTGGCCAATGCCGACTACCTGCGCCGCCAGATCCGCCACGAGCAAGCACAGTGCCCGGGCCGGCCGTGCGCGCTGGTGCTGCTCGATATCGACAGCTTCCACTTGATCAACCGCGAGTTCGGCCAGCGCGAGGGCGACCGCGTGTTGCAGGCCGTGGGCCACATGCTGCTGCTCAACCTGCGCAACGACGACCTGCTGTGCCGCTACGCAGGCGACCGCTTCGCACTGCTGCTGCCCGACACCGGCGTGGCCGAGGCCGAAGCGGTGGCGCGTCACCTGGCAGCAATGGTGGGGCAGATGCGCCACCACGCCAAGAATGGCCGCGTATCCATCAGCGTGCGCCATGCCTGCGCAAGTGCGGATACCGATGCCGACGTGTTGCTGGCCGAGCTGGGGCGAGTGTTGGCGACATCAGCCCAATCGGCGCCGTCCACATCGCCGGGGCGGCTCGAACAGTCTGGTCAGTCTGCGCAGGCAGCGCAGGCAGCGCAGGCAGCGCAGCCGACACAGGCTATCCATTCGGCGCAAGCTACGCAGCCGACACAAACTACGCAGCCGGCACTGACCACGCAGCCCGCACAGGTCACTCAGTCGGCACAGGCTATGCAGCCCGCACGGTCCGCGCAGATGCCACGATCCGCACAACCGGTCTCGGTCGCCGGCGCGTCAGCGTGATCGCCTACCGGCAAAGCAATGACAGCTTTATCTTGGCGCGCCACCAGCCGGCGCTCGTGCTCGACTACGCGCGCAGCCAGGAGATCGGTGGCGAGCAGCTATTGCGCGGCACCGGCCTGACGGATGACGAGCCGCCGGCCGCGCACGTGCTGCTGGCGCCGCAGCAGTACCTGCAACTGCTGGCCAACGTCATGCGCACGCTGGCCAGCAGCGACACCAGCTTCTTGCTGGGCCAGCAAATGCTGCCCGGCCATTACGGCGCGCTCAGCCATGCGCTGCTGCAGGCGCAAAACCTTCGCCAGGCGCTCGACATCCTGTGCGCCGGCCACGCGCGCCTGTGCCCGCTACTGACGCCGCGCTGGCGCGAAGAAGGTATGCAGGGCAGCACCCAAGGCGCCATCTGTGGCGGTACGCCGAGCGGCACTGACGGCGGCACCCAGGGCGGCACTCTGAGCGGCGCTGACGGCGGCATCCAAGGCGGCGTCCATGGCGGTACTCAAGACGGCAGAGGCAGCACTCGGGGCGGCATGGCCGTGCTGTACTGGACCGACAGCTTCGGCGCACCGAGCCAACTGCCGGCGCTGGTGGAAATGCACATGGCGGCCGTGACGGCGATGTGCCGCTGGCTCGGTGGTGAACGCCTGCCGTGGCGCTACTGCCTCAACCGCAGCGCGCCGTCCCACGTCGAGCAGCACGAGGTGCACCTGGGCAACGACCTGCGCTTCAACTGCCAGTTCGACGCCATGCTGATCGATCCCGCGTGGCTCGATCGTCCCTGGCCGCGCGGCAATGCGCTGGCGTCGGCGGCAGCGTTGCAGGGCGTGGCGGGCGAGGCACCGGAACTGGTGCCCAGCCTGCTGACGGCACTGTACGACTACCTGCTTGAGAATATCCGGCTCGGGCCGACGCTGGAGGGCAGCGCGGCAGCGTTTGGCGTCAGCCCGGCCACGTTCAAGCGCCACCTGGCGCGCCACGGCAGCCACTTCCAGGCCGAACTGGACCAGGTGAGGGCGCACGTGGCGATCCACCTGTTCCAGGTGCGCGGGTATGACAACGAGGCGGTGGCGCAGTACCTTGGGTTCCACGACGCCACCAACTTCCGCCGCTCGTTCAAGCGCTGGACGGGGTTGGTGCCGAGCTTGCTCAGGGATGCGTTGTTGCGGGGATGACCTCGGCCTCCTGGTACAGCAGCGATTCCCGCGACAGGTCGGGTTCGAGCAACTCGAGCGGCAATGGCGCGGGCTGGGAATCCATCGGCAGATTGAATGGTTTCGGCGGTTGCACCGGTCTTGGCGCCGCGACCGGCTTCGGCGCCGGCTCGCCGTCGAGCTCGAACGTGAGCAGCGTATCGTCGGGCCATTTGTCGTCGCCGAGCGGGGCGTTGAATGCCAGTTGCTTGCCGCTGGCCGGCATGACCTGCTTGCGCGAGCCGGCCGTGTACGTGATGCTGTTGTACGGTGCCGGGGCGTCGAACATCCGGTCCTGCTCGCACGGGCCTTTTTCAAACCAGCTCCTGGCATCAAGCAGTATCCGTTCGCGCAACATGTCTTTTTTCAGGATACGTACCTGGACTTCGCAGGCCAGCCGCAAGTCGCCCATGCGCAGCACGTTTTGCGGCAGGTCCGGTGTGCGTACAGACACTATCGGGTGCTGATACAGGCCCGACGGAAAACGCCGGCTCATTACCACGTATGCACCATCGGACCGGGCGCGGTCGTTCGGCGGCAGCACGAAGCTCAGGTCGGGCGCCAACGGCAGCGGCACCGACCAGCCCTTGACGGCGATGGTGGCGGTGGTGTCCTCGAGCTTGCCATCTTTTTCCCTGGGCGGCAGCATGCCCTTGGGCATCTGGTAGCGCATGAGGGCGCCCGGCGCCAGGCGCGGGCTGCGGCGCTCGAACATGTCCACACCGGCTTCGAGCCCCTTGTAGCTCCACGCCATCGGGGTAGTGCCGGGCTGGAGCGGCCCGACGATGGTGACGGCGTCGCCGAGCGGGGACGGTGCCTGTGCACTGGCGCCCGGAGGTACCAGGATCAGCGCGGCCAGGGCCAAGGCCAGGGCCGGGGAGATAGTCGTTAGGATAGTCGTTAGTTTACGCATTGCTGTTATAAATTTTAGCGATCCCGAAAGTTGTTTATAAACCGGCCTGCGCGGCAAACCACGGCTGCAGGCGGGCGATGGCGTCCACGATCTGCGGCGTGGACACGGCAAAACTCATGCGGAAAAAATGGCGGCCGTCCACCGGGTCGAAATCGATGCCGGGGGCGGTGGCCACGCCGGTGTCGTTCAGCAGGCGCTGGCAAAAATCCAGGCTGTCGTCGGTCAGGTGGGCGATGCTGGCATAAATATAGAACGCACCGTCGGGCGGGGCGATGGCGCGCAGGCCAAGGTCGGGCAATGCCGCCAGCAGCAGGCGGCGGTTTTCCGCGTACACGTGCAGGTGGCTGTCGAGTTCGGTCAAGTCGTCGAAGGCGGCCAGCGCCGCGTGCTGGCTCAGCGATGGCGCGGTAAGAAACAGGTTGCCGCAATATGCCTGGGCGCGGGCGATATGGTCCTCCGGCACCAGCAGCCAGCCCAGGCGCCAGCCAGCCATGCTGAAATACTTGGAAAAACTGCTCACCACCAGCGCCTCGGGTGCGTAGGCCAGGATGGTTTGTGCCGGCTCCACGTAGCTCAGCCCGTGGTAGATCTCGTCCGAGATGATGCGGATGCCACGCTCGCGGCACACTTCGGCAATCGCCGCCAGTTCTCCGGCCGCAATGATGGTGCCGGTGGGGTTGGCCGGGCTGGCGATGATGACGGCGTGTGGCGCCGGTTCGATGGCGGCCAGGGCGGCAGCGGTAAGCTTGTAGCGCACCTCGGGGCCGCACGCTATCTCCACCGGTTCCAGGTGTAAAGCTTTTAAGGCGTTTCTGTAGGCAACATAGCCGGGCCGCGCCAGCGCCACCCGGTCGCCCGGAGAAAACAGCGAATTCAAGGCCAGCACCAGCGCCGGCGAGGCGCCGCAGGTGAGGATGAAGCGCCCGGGATCGACTGTCACGCCGTAACGTTCGTGGTAATGCCGCGCCAGGCGCTGCTTGAGCGGCGCGCTTTCCCAGTAGCCCATGGCGTCGTCGTCCAACACCGCGTGGGCGCGGGCGATGGCGGCCGGTGGCGCGCCGGTGGACGGCTGGCCGAACTCCATGTGGATGATGGAGCGGCCCTGCGCCTTGAGGGCATGGGCCAGGCGGCTGATGGCGATGGCGTGGAACGGTTCGAGTTGGGCTTGCATGCTATTGCATTTTACGTAACGAGTCGGCGATTTTCGTATTGTAAGCCCTCCCGTGGCTTACCGCGCGCCGGTTCCGTCCTCGTTCAGGCCGTCCGGCAAGGGCTGGTACGCTTTCAACGCGTCGATAGTGGCGCGGGCCTGCTTGATTTGTGCACTGCTCAGCCGTTTGGCGATGCGATTGCGTGCCGCGTCCGCATCTTTCCATCCCCTCCTGGCACCCAGTTCGTAATACACGTATGCCAGGTATGGATCGGCCGCCATACCCTTACCAGTCTCGTAGAGTTCACCCAGGCTGAACAGGGAAGTTGCATTGCCTTGCCGGGCGCCTTGACGGTACATGCGAATGGCGCGAGGTAGATCGACTTCGACGCCGAGGCCCTTTTCGTACATGTCGGCAAGGTTGTTCAGTGATTGCGGATGCCCCTGGTCCGCAGCCTTGCGGTACCATTGCGCCGCCTCCACCAGGTTGGGGTTGTCGGTATGCTGGAAATTGACCCCCATGCTGTTCTGGCATCGGGCAACTTCGCGTTGCGCGCAGGCGCGCAGCACGCCGTCGGCTTGCTCGCTCCGGCCGCCTTCCCTGAGCATCGACATGAGACGGTACGCATAGTCCGGTTCGCCAAGCGAGGCCAAGTCGAGCATCTGGTCGGGATTGCCGATTTTCAGCCCCTTCATGTACAGGCCAAAGCCGGTTTCCCATCGCTTCGGTACGCCGGTCCCTGTCTCGTACGCGGTGGAAAGATAGTACATGGCTCGGGCCGAGTCGTTGCTGGCGGCACGGCTCCAGAGCTCCACCGCCCGTTCCGCATCTGGCGCCACGCCCATGCTGTGGTACAGCGCCTGGCCCAGGCTGACAATGCCGTCCAGATTGTCGTGCTGCGCTGCGCGCGACGCCCAATAGTAGGCGAGATCGGCATCGCGTGAGGTACCGATGCCGTAACCGTACATGGCAGTCAGCCAGGCTTGTGCGCTGGCGTTGCCCAGTTGCGCGGCGGCGTGCACGTGCTGGAAGGCTGCCGGGCGATCGACCGGGAGACCGCCTTTGCCACCAAGATAGAATCGGCCCAGATTGAATGACGCGTCGTAGTGACCGAACTCGGCGGCGCGGGCGTACCAGCGCGCGGCCAGGTCTTGATCGGCGGCAACGCCGATGCCTTTTTCATAGGCTTGCCCAAGGTAGTTCTTGCCGTCGGCGTCGCCGTGGTCGGCGGCCTTGCGATACCAGGCCACAGCAGCGGCGGGATCGGCTGTTTCGCCCCTGCCGTGTAGGGCCAGAAAGCCGAGCGCAGCCTCAGCACTGCCCACCCCACGCGCCGCCGCTTTCAGGTAGGCTGTCCTGGCGGCTGCGTAATCGGGCGGGGTGGCCGTGGCGGCGGCCAAGCTTTGGCGCACATCGTTGTCTGGTGGCGAGAGCAGGGCCAACGTGCCTTGCGCCAGCATGGCGGTGCGGCTGCCAGGCACGCCGTGGATGGTCGACCACTGCAGGGCAGCGATCGCTTCCTCGGTCTGGCCATCCGCCAGCAGGCGGGCGCCGATGGCAAACCAGGCGTCGTTCATGGCCAAGTCGCGCTGGCGTCCGTCGAGGCCTGAGGCGATCTGCAGCAATTCCTGCTGGCTCATGGTGTCGGCCAGGTAGCTCAGTACTGGCCGGGGCCACCCCGCGTTGCGGGTTTGCGCCAGGTAGGTTTGCAGTGCGTCCGTAAGTGGCTGGGGCTGGTGGCGCACGATCAACATGACCAGTGCTGCGTCGGCCGGGAGTAGCGTGTTGTCTTGCAGGCGCGCCGCGGCGTAGCGCTTTGCCGATTGGACAGCAGCGGCAGTGTCGCCTGCCGAGAGTTGGGCCCAAGCCAGTAGCAGGGTTAATTCGTCGCCATCGTTGAGACTGGCCTGGCTCAAGCGGGCGGCCGCGTCGGCATAGCGCATTTCGGCAATATCGATGCGCGCCTGGCAGCGTCCCAGCTCGGCATTTTGGCCCTGTACCGCGTTGAGGGCCTTGGCGATTTCGCCCATCGACGGTGCGATCTGCGGTGCGCTCTCCAGCAGGGCCATGCCCTGCAGTACGCCGCCACACATCAGGGCGATGGTGTCGGCTGTGACAGGCGTATTGCTGCGGCGCTCGATCTCCTGTTTGATGGCCGCCAGTTGCTCACCGGCCGAAGCCACTGCAGCATCGCGCGCGGAAAATCCCGGAGTGACTGCGGCCTGGACGGTAGTGTATGGCAGACAAGCAAGAAGTGCGCAAGCAGTGGCCAGGGATGAAAGTCTCATTGACGATACCAGAAAAGTTTTGAAAAATTACTTCGCTGCCTTACCGGTCAGCAAAGCCAGTTCGCTGCGCGCCAGCAAGGTGGACTCGAATCCGCGCAAGCCGTGGTCGGCCACGTAATTGAGCGCGCCGATGGCTTCGGCGGCTTTTCCCTGCGCCCGCAGGTTCGAGCCAATGGCAAACCAGGCGTCGTTGAGCGCCATCTCGCGCTTGACCGGGCCGAATTCGCGCGCAATATCGAGCAGGGCCTGCTGGCTGATCTTGCCGGCCAGGTAATCGAGCACGGGGCGCGGCCACGCGCCGTCCGGCACCGCATCCACGTAGGCCTGCAAGTCCGGGGGCAGCGGCTGGTGCGCATGCTGGAACACCAGCGCCACCTGGATCGCTTCGCTTGGCAGCAGCTTGCCTTGCTTGAGCTTGGCCTTGGCGTAGCGGCCGGCGTCGCCAGCGGCAGCGGCGGTATTGCCGAGCGACATGCGTGCCCAGGCTTGCTTGAGCAGCGCGGCGTCGTCTTCCTTGACGTCGGTCTTGGCAAAGGTTTCCAGCGCGCGCGCATAGTCGAGCTGGCTGAAGTACACCTGGCCCAGGCACAGGTCGCGTTCTTTATCGAAACCTTTTTGCTGCGCCACGTCGGCGATCATCTGCGGCAGATACCGTAGCGTGCCGCTGCCACCGTCACCTGCCGTCACCAGGTGGCGCACGGCCGCGCACTTGAGGCCCAGGATCTCTGCGGTCATCGGCGACCGGCTGCGCTCCTTGATTGCTTCGCCCAGGCTCGCCAGTATCGTTTTGTTGCGCATGGCAATCGCATCCTGCACCGTCAGCTGCTCGGCGCCGACGTTGATGGCAAACGCCTCGTGGAAGTGCACATTGCCTTCGCCAAACGACTGCAGTGCCGGATTTTTGACTGCCGCGCCCAGCTGCGGCACCTCGGCCGCCGGCACTTGCGCGCGCTTGGTGGCGTAATCGATGGTGTAATCGAGTTCGTTGCCGCGCCAGGAAAATTCCTGGCGGGCGTCGAAGAACGCGTTGTCGATGTCCACCGCACCTTCGCTGAACATCATTTTTACCCGTTGCGGCCATTGCACCTGCATGCGGTAACGGGTCTGGAACCGGCCCATGGGCATTTGCAGCGGCAGCGTGCGGGTCAGCGAACCGGGGATGCGCAGCAAGCCATTGAGCACCTTGGAATCGAAGCGCATTATGTAAAGGCTATTCTGCTGCAGGACCGGCTTGGGCAGGCGCAGGGCGGACAGCACCGAGAATGTCGTGCCGTCCGCGCTGTCTTCGAGCGTTGGTCCTTCGACCAGCTCGGCGCCGGGGTACAGCTTGTCGAAGTCGGCCAGTACATTCTTGGCCAGGTCCGTTTGCGAACTGCCGTTCAACGCTGCCCGCACCGGCGCCGCCAGGTTGCCGCGGTAACTGATGCGCACCTTGAGCCGGGCGTCGCCGTCGAGCTCGTCGAGGACGAACGACTCCAGTCGCTCGATCACGGGCTGATCCACGACTTCTTCCGGCAAGGCGATCAGATCGGTGGTGTCGGCCGCCACCACCAGTCCGGCGGCGCCCGGTACGGCCGTCGGCAGCAGCGGGATCAGCGCCTTCTCGCCCACCCGGGTAGGATCGACGAAATAGGTCTTGCCATCGAGGTGCACGCGCACGATGGCGTGATCGAACACGGTGGGTGCGGCGATGCTCTTGCGCGGATAGGTAGGGAACTGGGCGTTGACCAGCACCGGCTCGGCCTTGATGCCCATCTGCGCCAGCAGGGCGATCAGCAGCACGCTCTTGTCCTTGCAATCGCCGAAACGGCGCCGCAGCACCTCGCCCGGCACTTGCGGGCGGTGCGAATTTTCGCCCAGCGCCACGCTGAAGTAGCGGATCTCGTCCTGCACCCAGCGCAGCGCGGCGCTGGCCCGTTCGGTATCGTTGGCGCCGCCGGCAAAGCGCTGCGCCAGTGTGACCAGTTCGGATGGCGCCTGCGGCTTCTTGGCCGCCGGCCGCGCGGTCGATGCCGGTGGCGCCGGTGCAAACAGCGCGTTGGCCCATTGCGCCACCTGTTGCCAGCTGCCGTATTCGCTGAACTGCAACATGCGTGTGCGTACTACGTCATTGGGCACGCCTTCGTCGAGCGAAAACGGCGCCAGTGCCTGGCCTTCGAAGCGCAGGCGCTCGATATTGCCGATGCGTTCGATCACCGGCGCCAGGCCGGGCGCGTAGGCGTCGCTCACTTCGCGCCAGTGCAGCGGCGTGGCGGCCGGATGCGACACCAGCAGCTTGCGCACCTCCTGCGGGATATGGCGGTCCCACTGGTAGTCGTCGGTCCAGGTGCTGCCGAATACCGGGTTGGCGCCCTCGGTCGAATAGACGATTTGCAGCGTGTCGCCCACCCGCACGTCGTCGAGCAGCAATTGCGCCGAGGTGACACCCATGTAGAAGCCGGTGGCAACGCTGGTTTCCTGTTCCAGCAGGCGGATGTTGACCGTGGCCGTGCGGTCGAGCACGGTGTCGCCGCGCAGGATCGCCACCCGGTGCAGCGACAGCTTCTCGTAGGCGGGACGGTACGGCAGCGAGTACTGGCCGATTTCGCCCAGTTTGCTCTTGTCATTGACCTGCACTGCGCGGTTGACCAGCACCACCGGCTTGGGCCCGGCCCAGGCCTGGGTTTCCATCAGGCGCAGCACGACCGGCCCGGTCTGCACCGCAGGCGGCACTGCCGACAGCGGCGCTATCCATTTCGGCAGCGGGGCGTTGCGAACGAAGGTGCTGTCCTGCTTGGCAGCAGCTGCCTTGGGGGCCGCCAGCACCGGCTGGGTGGTAACGTTGGCGGCAACGAGAACGATGGCGGCGGGGAGTAGCGCAGGAGAGAGTCGCATTGTCAGATGGCTCAGAAGCCAATAAATTGATTCAAGTAAACTATTATAATGGCAGCTGTTGCAACTTTGTTTATAAGACCGAGCGATGGGCAAAAGGTGGAAGCGGTGGGGCATGGGCATGGCTGGCGCGGCGGGACTGTACGCGGCGGTGGGCGGCTGGGTGCTGCCGCACGTGCTCAAAACGCAGTTGCCGGCCTTTGCCGCAAGCCACCTCGATCGCAAGGCCAGCGTAGGCGAGTTACGCTTCAACCCGTTTACCTTGCGGCTCGAGGCGACCGACCTGGTACTGGCCGAGGCCGATGGCGCGCCGCTGTTTGCAGTGCAGTCGCTGGCCGTGGAATTGCAATGGCGCTCGCTGCTGCGCCGGGCCTGGACCCTGGCTGAAGTCCGACTTGGTGCGCCATCGGTGCAACTGGTGATCGACAAAAACGGCTCGCTCAATCTGGCGCGCCTGATCGACACCCTCAACCGCGACCGGGCCGACGAGCCGTCAACGCACCCGCCGCGCCTGGTGATCGAGCACTTCGTGCTGGCGCAGGGCAAGCTGGCGCTGCACGACCGTCATGCCGGCTACGACGAAACCTTCGCGCCGATCACGTTCGAATTGCGCAACCTGAGCACCCTGCCGAACCAGCACGGCGACTACACGCTGAGCGCCGATGCCGGCCGTGGCGGAAAACTGCACTGGCAGGGCCGGGCCAGCCTCGATCCCCTGGTGCCGCTGACCGGCAGCGGCGCGCTGGTGCTGCGCAATGTCGCCTTGCCGGGACTGGCGCCTTATCTGCAGACCCTGGCCGGCGTGACGCTGACGCAAGGGCGGCTGTCGGCGACCTTGCCTTACCACTATGCCTACACCGACGGCAAATTCGACGCCCGCCTGCCGGGCGCCAGCTTAACGCTCGACGGCGTGGCGCTGGGCCTGGCCGCGCGTCCGGCGCTGCGGGCCAGTGCCGACCGCGTCAAGCTGGGCCTGGCGCTGCACGTGCGCAGCGCCGCCAGCGGCATGCAGCTCGACATCGACCAGGCGGCGCTGGCAGTGGCGCAACTGGCGCTGGCCAACGGTGCGGCCACGCCGGTAACCGTGGCGCGGCTCGGCATCGAAGATGGCGAGCTCGACCTGGCGGCGCGGCGCGCCAGCGTGGGGCGGCTCTACGCCGAAGGCGGCCAGCTCGATTTGTCGCGCGACGCGGCTGGCCAATGGCGCTTGCTGGAAGGCTGGGCGATGGCAGGTCGTGATGGCGGTATCCCTGTCAATGGCGGCAAGGTTGGCAACAATGTCGTTGGTGCCAACGGGGGCAGTGCAGGTAGCGCAGCCAGCATAGCCAGCGGAGGTAATGGAAGCAGCGGAGATAGAAGGGCCGGCGCGGGCGACAACGACAGCGAAGGTAGCGGCGTCAATGGCCGCGAGGTTGAACGTGCGCGGCAGACGTCGGCCGGCAAGCCTTGGACTGCCGTGGTCAAGTCGGTGCAGGTGCGGCAGTTCGGTGCGCTGGTGGACGATGCCGCCAGCGGCGTCAAGGTCCACCTGCAAGACTTTTACCTGAATCTTGCGGGTGTCGGCACCGACCGCGCACGTGCGATCGCGTTCGACGGCGGCGTCGGCCTGCGCGAGGGCGGCCAGCTGACTGCCAAAGGATCATTCGTGCCGGCCGGCGCCGTGGTCGATACCGAGCTTGCCTTGAACGGGCTGGCGCTGGCGCCATTGCAGCCGCTGCTCGACCAGCACGTCAGGCTCAAGCTGGTCGATGGCAGCGTGTCGGCCGCCGGTCGCTTGCGTACCGGCACCAGCACCGGCACCGGCGACAAGGCCGCGCCGGCGCTGCGCTACGATGGTTGGTTCGAGGTGGCGCAGCTGGCGCTCAACGAGCACGATGGCGACCACTTCGCGCACTGGAAGTCGGTGCGCGCCGACCAGGTGGCATTCACGCTGGGACCGGACCGGCTGGAAGTGGCCGAGCTGCGCGTGGTCGAACCGAACGCCATCCTGATCATCGACAAAGACCGCAGCCTCAATGCCCAGCGCTTGCTGGTGCAGCGTCCGTCCGCTGCTGTTGCACCAGCGGCCGTGCCCGCGCCAAGGGAGATGCCTGCCGCAGCGCGTACCGAAGCCGGCGCCGAGGCATTTCCCGTGCGCGTGCGCCGCGTGCGTGTCGAGAATGCCAAGCTCGATTTCACCGACCTGAGCCTGCGGCCGCAGTTTGCCGCCAGGGTGGTGGAGTTGACTGGCGTTGTCTCCGGCCTGTCCACCCGGCCCGGCGCGCGGGCCCAGATCGAGCTCGATGGCCGGGTTGACGACTACGGCCTGGCGCGCATCCGTGGCCACCTGAATCCGTTTGCGCTGACCGATAATACCGACGTGCAAGTGATGTTCAAGAACCTGGACCTGGTGTCGGCGTCGCCGTACAGCATGAAGTTCGCCGGCTACAAGATCGCCCAGGGCAAGGTATCGCTGGACCTCGATTACCAGGTACGGCATGGCGCGCTGCAGGGCAGCAACCGCATGGTGCTCGACCAGTTGACCCTGGGCGAACGCATCGACAGTCCCGACGCGTTAAAACTGCCGCTGGAACTGGCGCTGGCGCTGCTCAAGGACGGCGATGGCCGCATCGATCTCGGCGTGCCGGTGACCGGCGACCTCAACGATCCGCAGTTCAGCTACGGCGCGGCGGTGTGGAAGGCTGTTGGCAACATCATGACGCGCGCGGTGACCGCGCCGTTCCGAGCGCTGGGCCGCCTGTTTGGCATCGATGGCGAGCGCCTGCAGGCAGTGGAGTTCGATGCCGGCAGCGACCGCCTGTTGCCGCCCGAGCGGGAAAAATTGCAGCAGGTGGCGCAGTTGCTGGCGAAAAAGCCGGAACTGGCGCTGACCGTGCCGGCCAGCTACAGCGAGGCGGCCGATGGCCTGGCCTTGCGCACCCAGGCGCTGCGCCGCACGGTGTTGGCCCGCGCCGGCGTGCACGTCGAGACCGACGAGCAGCCGGGCCCGCTCGACCTGGGCGGCCGCAAACTGCGCACTGCCTTGCGCGACCTGTACGCCGAACGCCTGGGCGCAGCGGCGCTGGGGCGGCAGAAGTTATTGGCGGAGAAGGCGGGCGGCGTTGCAGTGGCGGTTGACGGCACGGTCGTGAATGCTGCCACTGCCGGCGCTGTTACTGGTACTGGTTCCGGTTCTGGTCCTGGGGCAGCTGGTCGCACCGCTGCTAGTGGCATCAATACCGCTACCGGCGCCGCTGGCACGGCAGCCAAGCTGCCGCTGCCGCTGCTGCAGCGCCTCGGCAAGCTGGTACAGGGCGAGCCGCAGGTGGCCGATCCGTCGGCCTTTTATGCGGCCTTGCAGGCGCAACTGGTCGAGCGCCAAGAATTGCCGGCGGACGCCTTGCCGCAACTGGCCGCGCGGCGCGCTGCCGCCATTGTCGCGCAGCTCAAGCTGGCTGGCGCTGGCACGGTGACGGTCGGAGCGGGCGCGCCGCACAACCTCAAGGTGGCGGCAGACCGGCCGGTCGCGCTGGCACTGGAATTGTCGGCCAAATGATGACCAGGAATAATCCAATCCGACCAGCGGCGCCCGGCGCCTGGCCAGTGCACCGCTTGACGCCACCGGCAGCCCGAAACAGATGACGACACAAAAATCAATCACTGCCGGTAGTCCTGTCCTGGCCAGCCTGGCGCTGCTGGCCAGCCAGATCTCGCTCAACGCTGGCGCGGCCGTGGCCAAGCACCTGTTTGCGCTGGTTGGCGTCGAGGGCGTGACCGCGTATCGGATCGGCTTTGCGGCCTTGCTGATGATGGCGATCTTCCGCCCGTGGCGGGTGCCGCTCACGTGGCGCCAGGCCGGCAATGTCGCCGTGTATGGCAGCGTGATCGGTTTGATGAACCTGCTGATCTACCGCGCATTCAGCCATATTCCGATGGGCATCGCGGTCGCCATCGAGGTGTCCGGTCCGCTGGCGGTGGCGGTGTGGACCTCGCGCCGTCCGCGTGACCTGGCAGCGGTGGGGCTGGCGGTGCTGGGGCTGTATTTCCTCCTGCCCTTACACGGCAAGGTCGATCAGCTCGACCCGGTCGGCGTCGCCTATGCGGCGGGGGCGGCCGTGTGCTGGGCACTGTACATCGTGTTCGGCAAGCGGGTGTCGGTGATGCACGGCGGCCAGTCGGTGGCGTGGGGGATGACGGCCGGCGCGCTGTTCATCGTGCCGCTCGGCGCCTGGACCTCGGGCGCGGTGCTGCTCACGCCATCGTTCATGGCGGTCGGCCTGGCGATCGCGGTGATGTCGAGCGCCTTGCCGTACACGCTGGAGATGCTGTCGATGCGCAGCCTGTCGTCGCGCACGTTCAGCATGTTCAGCAGCGCGGCGCCGGCGCTCAGCGCGCTGGCCGGCATGGTGCTGCTGGGCGAGCACCTGACGCCCACCCAGTGGCTGGCGATCGCCAGCATTGTTGCGGCCTCGGCACTGACCACCTTGCGCTAGGCCCGATTGTTCGGCTAGTATGGATTCCGGTGCAACATTGCATCGACGTCGCTCGGACGGTTCCGGGCGCTTACGTGAGACATCCATGACTGACACCCAAACTCCGCGCAAATTTTCGCGCATCGATCGCCTGCCCCCCTATGTTTTCAATGTCACCGCCGAGCTCAAGCTGGCGGCGCGCCGCCGTGGTGAAGACATCATCGATATGTCGATGGGCAATCCTGATGGCGCCACGCCGTCGCACATCGTCGATAAACTGGTCGATACCGTGCGCCGGCCCGATACCCATGGCTACTCGGCTTCCAAGGGCATCCCGCGCCTGCGCCGGGCGATCACCAAGTGGTACCAGACCCGCTACGCCGTCGAGTTCGATCCCGATTCGGAAGCCATCGTCACCATCGGCTCCAAGGAGGGGCTGGCGCACCTGATGCTGGCCACGCTCGATGCCGGTGATACCGTGCTGGTGCCCAATCCCAGCTACCCGATCCACATCTGGGGTGCAGTGATTGCCGGCGCGAATATCCGCTCGGTGCGCATGACTCCTGGCGTCGATTTCTTCGAGGAGCTCGAGCGCGCGGTGCGCGAGAGCTACCCCAAGCCCAAGATGATGGTACTCGGCTTCCCGTCCAATCCCACCGCGCAATGCGTGGAACTGGAATTTTTCGAGCGGGTGGTGGCGCTGGCGCGCCAGCACGATATTTTGGTGGTGCACGACCTGGCTTACGCCGACATCACTTTCGATGGCTGGCAGGCGCCATCGATCATGCAGGTGCCGGGCGCGCGTGACGTGGCGGTGGAATTTTTCACCATGAGCAAAAGCTACAATATGGCTGGCTGGCGCATCGGCTTCATGGTGGGCAACAAGGAGCTGGTGGCGGCGCTGGCGCGCATCAAGAGCTACCACGACTACGGCAGTTTCACGCCGGTGCAGGTGGCCGCGATTGCCGCGCTCGAAGGCAAGCAGGACTGCGTGGAAGAGATACGCGCCATGTACCAGGGCCGGCGCGACGTGCTGCACAAGGGCTTGTGCGAAGCGGGCTGGCCCGTGGATAAGCCGAAAGCGTCGATGTACATCTGGGCCCGCATACCGGAGGCGTACCGCCACCTCGGTTCGCTGGAGTTTTCCAAGCTGCTGCTGGCCGAGGCCAAGGTGTGCGTCTCGCCCGGCATCGGCTTCGGCGAGTACGGCGACGATTACGTGCGCTTTGCGCTGATCGAAAACGAAGCGCGCATCCGCCAGGGACTGCGTGGTATCAAAGCCATGTTGCGCAAAACCGCCACGTAAAATCGCGCAAAGTTTAATCGGTATCAAATAGATTGTTTGATCAGACGGCTATGGTGAGGTTTCGTTTGCTTCTGGAGCCCACCATGTCCACCGTCCCCGTCGGCGACAGCACCCGCCACCTGATTGCCGCCGTCAAAAAGCTCGAACACTCGCTGCACACGTCCGGCCTGCCGCACTGGATGGCGCGCTTGCCGGCCTGGTGGCTGGGCTGGCATTACTGCCGCATGCTCGATCATAAAATCGCCCGCATGCGTCGCATCGCGCACAAGTTCGAGCAATGGCTGCCGGCCATCCGTGCGGCCGACCAGGACCCGCGCACGCAGCTGGAGTTCATCGACATGGATCACGCCATGCGCGACGATATCGACGCTACCCGGCAAACCATGTGGGAACTGCGCGCCTACTGCATCGACATTGCCGCCATGTTCGACCAGCTCGGCTACCAGTCGGCACGGCTGAACCGCCGCCAGCGGCTGTTCCTGTCGGTGATCGAGCATACCTGCGTGCAGGCCGCCACCATGCAGGATACGCTGGTGGCGCACGACACGCGCGTGCTGGCGCTGCTAAAGCAACGCCAGCAGCCGCACCTGCCGGTCTGCGCCTGAAATTGAACCTGCGTCGCCAGCCCGCATTAGCCCGGTGCGGGCTCGATCCCAGCCGGTAACGGCGACGTCTTGCCCGCAGCGATGTCCCGGGTTCAGCCGTCCGGATTATTCAAACCCTTCCAGCACGATCTTGCCCTTGGCGCGGTTGCTCTCGATCAGCGCGTGTGCGCGCTTGAGGTTGTCCGCATTGATGGCGCCGTAGCGTTCGCCCAGCGTGGTCTTGATCACGCCCGTGTCCACCAGTTGCGCCACGTCGTCCAGCAGTTGATGCTGCTGCGCCATGTCGTCGGTCTCGAACATCGACCGGGTGAACATGAATTCCCAGTGCAGCGACACGCTCTTGCGCTTGAGCACGCGCACGTCGATGGCGGCCGGGTCGTCGATCAGTGCCACCTTGCCCTGCGGCGCCACCAGTTCGGCAATGGCCGGCCAATGGTGGTCGGTCTGGTTCAGCGCGGCCACGTAGGTCACCGGGGGCAGGCCCAGGCGGGCGATTTCCTCGTTCAACGGTTTGCTGTGGTCGATCACGTGGTGGGCGCCCAGTTCCTTTACCCAGTCTGCCGTGTCCTCGCGCGAAGCGGTGCCGATCACGGTCAGGCCCGTCAACTGGCGCGCCAGCTGCACCAGGATCGAGCCGACGCCGCCGGCCGCGCCGATCACCAGCAGCGATTTGCCGGTGACGCCCTTGTCACGGCTCACCTGCAGGCGCTCGAACAGCAGTTCCCACGCGGTGATGGCAGTCAGCGGCAGCGCGGCCGCCTGCGCGAAGTCGAGCGTGCGCGGCTTGTGGCCGACGATGCGCTCGTCGACCAGGTGCAGCTCGCTGTTGGTGCCGGGGCGGGTGAGGTCGCCGGCGTACCAGACTTCGTCGCCGGGCTTGAACATGGTGACGTCGGGACCGACCGCCTGCACCACGCCGGCCGCATCCCAGCCAATCACCTTGGCGGCGCCCTCGGCAGGCGGCGCGTTGGCGCGGATCTTGACATCCACCGGGTTGACCGAAATGGCCTTGACCGCCACCAGCAGGTCGCGCCCCTGCGCTTGCGGGGCGGGCAGGTCGATATCGATCAGCGCTTCGTCGTGGGTGATGGGCAGGGACTGTCGGTAGGCGATGGCTTTCATGGGAACTCCGTTGAGGTTAAGTGCATGTATGATCATTTATTTCGCTTGAGCGAAAAAGAGCCGTTTGGCTGAAACACTTTCAAAGGAATGAAGATAGTGGTGCGACTCGATGATGTGACGGTGTTTGTCCGCACGGCAGACCGGGGCAGCCTGTCGGCAGCGGCGCGCGAGCTGGAGATTTCGCCGGCGCTGGCCAGCGCGGCAGTCAAGCGCCTGGAAAACGAACTGGGCATACGCCTGTTTGCCCGCACCACGCGCTCGCTGCGCCTGACTGACGAAGGTGAGCGCTACCTGCGCCACGCGCGTGACGCCTTGCGCGCACTGCAGGACGGGCACGATGCGCTGGCCGAAGGCAAGGAAACCCTGGGCGGCGTGCTGAAGATGTCGATGCCGTCCGACCTGGGCCGCAATATGCTGGTGGGCTGGCTCGACCAGTTCCAGCACCTGTATCCGAAGGTGAGCTACCAGCTCAGCGTGGGCGACCGCTTGTCGGACCTGTACCGCCAGCCGGTGGACATTGCGATCCGCTACGGGCGGCAAGACGACTCAAGCCTGATCGCCTTGCCGCTGGCGCCCGACAACCGCCGCGTCCTGGTGGCCTCGCCCGAGTATGTGCGCCGCCACGGCCCGCTGGCCGACCTGCGCGACTTGTCGCGCCACAACTGCCTGCGCTTCATGCTCGACGATGTCATCCACGATCGCTGGAATTTTTATCCGGCCCATGGCGCGGCAGAGCAGGGGACGCCGGTGGCGGTGCAGGTCCACGGCGATCGCAGTGCGGACGATGCCGACCTGGTGCGGCGCTGGGCCGTGGCAGGACTGGGCGTGGCCTACAAATCGCGGCTCGACGTGAGCGGCGACTTGCGCGCGGGACGGCTGGTGGTGCTGATGCCGGACGTTGCCGGCGAGCCGACCCCGCTGCACATGGTGTGCATGCACCGGTCGCAGGTATCCGCGACCGTGCTAACCTTGCGCGATTTTTTGCGCGAGCAGTGCGGCAAGGCTTAGAAGACGATTAAGCCGGCATCTGCTGTACTGCGCTGCGTGGAAAAACAGTTAACATAGATGCAGGCTTGTCGGTCTGCACCACGGGTACGACTAGGACTGCGGCTTGCGCTGCGGCGTTTGACGGTGGCCCAGCTGCCAGATCCAGGTGAGGAGCGCCTGCGAGCTGGCGGCATCTGCCGGGCTATCGGGCGACTGGATCGGGCAACTGGTACCGACAATTGCTGAGGCAACCATTAATGCGCCTTCGACATGATGAGCAACCAGCGGCGGCACAGCAGAATTTCGAGGTGGCCTGCCTGCACGCCGGTATCGCACTCGATGACCGGGTTGACGGCGTAGAAGCGCTTGCGGAAGTCACGACAGACCAGCAATTCGCGCTTGCCCATGCGTACCAGGAACGAGGTAGGCATGTATTCGAGACCGAAACGGGAGCTGAGGCTACTGTTGATCATGACATTTCCTTTAGGGCGATGTGTTTAACGAGGAGTTCAGAATAGCATAAGTACTGTATGGATAAACAGGTACTGTTTAAATAAACAGTAAATTTGTTGTTTTGTGATTTTTACGCCAGCTTCTACGGCGACCTATGCGGAGGCACCAAATTTTTAGCAAAATATTACGTTTCATGGGAGCAAGGCTGACTCCCGGCGGCCAGTTCGGCCTGCACATGACCCTGGGCATGTTGATCATGATCGTCTCGGTCGCCGTGTTCGGCAATATCGCCGACGAGGTCACCGACCAGGACGCTATCACCGTGTTGGACGTGCACATCGCCAATTGGTTCAATACCCACCACGTTGAGCCCTATACCAGCTTCCTGCTGTTTATCTCCTTCGTTCACAAGGTGGGGGGCATGATCCTGCTGGTGGCCGCTTTCGGCTTTTACCTGTGGCGCCGCCGACAGCGCTACTGGCTGCTGGCGCTGGCCGTTACCGTCCTGCCGGGCATGATCCTCAATGTGGTGCTCAAGCAGGTGTTCCAGCGCAGCCGGCCGCTGTTCGAGGAGCCGCTGGTCACGCTGTCCACCTACAGCTTCCCCAGCGGCCATACGGCGGCGGCGACGCTGTTCTACGGCGTGCTGGCGTGTTACATCATGATCGCCTGCAAGGGCTGGAGTGTGCGCTTGGCAACAGCGGCGTTCTGCGTGGTGATGATATTCTTGGTGGCATTCAGTCGCGTGTACCTCGGCGCGCACTATTTGAGCGATGTGCTGGCCGCGATGGCGAGCAGCGCGGCCTGGCTGGCGGTGTGCATCACGGCCATTTCCACGCTGCGCCGCCGCAGCGAAGCGCGCTCGCTTGCTGCCAACGGAACTATGTAAGGAACTGCGTGCTCAATTCGATCGTCGTCATCATCAACGCCAGTGCTGGCCTCGGTTACTGCGGCGGCTGGTCCGCCGCGCTGGCGGAAAAATTTCGCCGCCACGGCGTCGAACCCGACATCCTGCTGGCAAAGAGCGGCGCGGAAATGATCGACCGCGCGCGCCAGGCCGTTGCGGACGGCGTGACGGTGGTGGTGGCCGGTGGCGGCGATGGCACCATCAACTGCGTGGCCTCGCAGCTGGTCGGCAGCGACACCCACCTGGGCGTGCTGGCGCTCGGTACCCTCAACCACTTTGCCAAGGACCTCAACATCCCGCTCGATCTCGACGAGGCGGTAGCTCATACCGTCACCGGCAAGCCGCTGCGGGTGGACGTGGGCGAGGTGAACGGGCGCATCTTCCTCAACAATTCCAGTCTCGGCATTTACCCGGACCTGGTGCGCGACCGCGAGCAGCAACAGAAAAAACTCGGGCGCAGCAAGTGGCACGCGTTTGGCCGTGCGCTGTTCGTGGTGCTGCGGCGCTTTCCGTTCATGCGCGTGCGGCTCACCATCAATGGCGAGGAACACCTGCGGCGCACGCCCTTTGTTTTCATCGGCAACAACGAGTACTTGCAAGGTCTCACCATCGGCGAGCGCGAGCGGCTCGACAGCGGCAAGCTGGTGATGTACGTGGCGCAAAAGCCTACCCGGCTGGCGCTGTTTCGCTACGCCATCCACGCGCTGTTCAACCGCCTGTCCGAGGCGCGCGATTTCGACGTGCTGACCGCTGCCGAACTGGAAATCGATACCCGCCACCGCCACCTGCGCGTGGCCACCGACGGCGAAGTCACCGAAATGAAGCCGCCGCTCAAGTACCGCTCGCGCGCCGGCGCGCTGAGCGTGATCGCGCCCGGCCGCACCATCACCAGGGGGAGCTAGCCATGCGCACCATCGTTCATTTGTCGGACCTGCATTTTGGCCGCGTTGACCAGCAACTGCTCGAACCGTTGCGCACGCTGGTGGCATCGCTGGTTCCCGATGTGCTGGTGGTGTCCGGCGACCTGACCCAGCGCGCCAAGACCGAGGAATTCATTGCCGCGCGCGCCTTTCTCGACACCTTGCCGGGGCCGCAGATCGTCGTTCCCGGCAACCACGACATCCCGCTCTACAACGTCGCCAGCCGCTTTCTGACGCCGCTGCGCAAGTACCTGCGCTACGTCACGCTCGATCTCACGCCCGAGTACGTCGATGGCGAGATTGCCGTGCTGGGCCTGAACACGGCGCGCTCGCTCACCATCAAGGACGGGCGCGTCAACCAGGAACAGATCGCGCTGCTGCGCCAGCGCATGGGCGCCGTGCCGAAAGACGTTACCCGGATCGTGGTCACGCACCACCCGTTCGACTTGCCGCAAACCTTCGACAAGGACGACCTGGTCAATCGTGCGCCGATGGCGATGCGGGCGTTTGCCGAGTGTGGTGTCGACCTGCTGCTGGCCGGCCATTTTCACGCCAGCAGCGCTGGCCTGAGCACCGACCGCTACAAGCTGCCCGGCTATGCGGCGCTGGTGGTGCAGGCCGGCACGGCCACGTCCACCCGGGGCCGGGGCGAGTCGAACTCGTTCAACGTGATTCGCGTGCACGCCGACAAGATCGAAGTGGTGCGCTACAGCTGGGTCGATGGCACCGCCACGTTCGAGCCGGCGCAGACCGAGATCTTCGAGCGCATCGGCGAGGCCTGGCATACCACGGCGGTGGCCTGAGACTTCAAACGATGGCCACGCCATTGAGTCCCGGCGTTGCGGCAAACAGCGCCGCAATAAAATCGATGAACACGGTCGCGCGCCGGGGCACCATGGTTTGCGTCGGATACACGGCATTAAGCGGCGCGGGCGGGCCGGCGTGGTCGCTGAGCACCGCGCGCAACTGGCCGCTGCGCAACTGCTCGGCCACCATCCAGGACGGCAGGTAGCCGATCCCGACATCTTCCAGCACGGCGCGCCGGATGCCTTCCAGGCTGTTCAGGCGCAGCCGTCCCGCCACCGCCACCTCGCCGTTCTTGAACGGCCAGCCGCCACTGCTGGCCATCAAGGTGTACACCAGGCACTGATGTTGCAGCAGGTCGGCTGGCACCACCGGCGTACCGTACCGCGCAAGGTAGGCGGCGCTGGCCACGCAAATGCGCTGCGACGTGCCGACCCGGCGCGCGCGCAGCGCGCTGTCCTTGAGCACACCGCCGCGCAGCGCAACGTCGATGCCTTCCGCCACCAGGTCGACATAACCGTCGTTGAGCCGCAGGTCGATTTCAACGTCGGGGTACTGCGCCAGAAAGGCCGGCAAGGCGCCGATGATTTTCTCCGTTCCCAGGTTCGGCGTGCAGGTCACGCGCAGCAGCCCGTGCGGGCGCTGCAGGCCACGGGCATCGGCCTCGGCTTCGGCAATCACGTCGAGCGCCTGGCGCGCCTGCGTGTAATAACGCTGGCCTTCCGGGGTGGCCACCATGTGGCGCGTGGAGCGGTGCAGCAGGCGGGTGGACAGCGTCTTCTCCAGCGAGGCGATATGGCGGCTGACGTTCGGTTGTCCGATACCGAGCTCGCGCGCCACGGCTGAAAAGCTGCCGGTTTCCACCGCGCGGACAAAGCAGTGCATCCACAGTAATTTATCCATTCCAGCACTCTCCATTTCGCCATTCATGCAGCAGGAGCATAGCTGATATGAGCGCAGCCTGTCTTCCGGGCGCGTGCTTTGCGCTGCACACTTGCCTTGCGGTTCCCCTACAACTTCCAAGGAAAACAACATGAAACTTGCAGAAAAAGTCGCAGTGATCACCGGTGGCACCACCGGCATCGGCTTGGCCATGGCCAAACGCTTCGCCAGCGAAGGCGCCCATGTGTACATCACCGGCCGCCGCCAGCCCGAGCTCGACGCGGCGGTGCAGGCGATCGGTGCCGGCGCGCAGGGCATGCGCGTCGATTCCGCCGACCAGGCGCAGTTGCAGTCGCTGTTCGACCGCGTGCGCGCGCAGCACGGCAAGCTCGACGTGCTGGTCGCCAATGCCGGCGGCGGCTCGCTGCTGCCGCTGGGCCAGATCACCGAAGCACACTTCGACGACACGTTCGGCCGCAACGTCAAGGGCACGCTGTTCACCGTGCAGACCGCGCTGCCGTTGCTGGGACAGGGTTCGTCGGTAATCCTGACCGGTTCGACCGCAGCGAGCGGCGGCACCGAGGCCTTCAGCGTGTATGCAGCATCAAAGGCGGCCGTGCGCGCGTTCGCCCGCAACTGGATTCTCGACCTGAAAGGCCGTGGCATCCGCGTCAACACCCTCAGTCCCGGCCCGACCAGGACCGCTGGCCTGGTGGAACTGGTGGGCACCGACGCCGCGCAGCAGCAGGGCTTCCTCGACCACCTGGCAGGCCTGATACCGTCGGGCCGCGTGGGCGAGCCGGACGAGATCGCCAAAGCCGCGGTGTTCCTGGCCTCGGACGACGCCAGTTTCGTCAACGGCATCGAACTGTTTGTCGATGGCGGCCAGCGGCAGATCTAGCGTTTAACTGGCCGGACTGGGTCGAATAGCCAACTTCGATGGCGGCCTGGGGCAGCTGGTACGGGCGCCCCGGGCGGGACTTTTACAGCCAGTAATTGGTCCACTGCGCCGCCCACTCCTGCACGCGGTCCAGCCATGGCCGGTCGCGCCACTGTTCCAGCGTGATCTGCACCGAGTCGCGGATGTCTTCCTGGAAGGCGCGTTCCATCTCGTTGCCGAATGCCTCGCCGAGCACCACCACGTTCAACTCGCTGTTGTGCAGGAAGCTGCGGGTATCCATGTTGGTGGAGCCGACGGTGGACCATTTGCCGTCGATCACCGCGGTCTTGGCGTGCAGCACGGACAGCTTGAGCTGGTAGATCTTCACGCCCGCTGCGAGCAGTTCATCGTAAAAACTGCGTCCCGCGTGGAACACCAGCCCGCTGTCGGACACCCCCGGCAGCACCAGCTTGACGTCCACGCCGCGTTTGGCCGCCGCCTTGAGTGCTTCGACGGTCTGCTTGTCCGGCACGAAGTAGGCGGACGTGATGTGGATGGTCTTTTTCGCTTCCTGCATCGCCAGGTTGTAGGCCTTGAAGATTTCGAACTGGCCGCCCGGGTCGCTGCCGAGCACGCGCACCACCTTGTCGCCGGCGATGATCGGGTTGGGGAAGAAGTCGGCGTCGGTCAGGTCGGCGCGGTCTTGCGCGGTCCACTGGCGCACGAACAGGTACTGGAACGCTTGCACCGCAGGTCCCTCGATCTTGATGTGGGTATCGCGCCAGCCCACGTCGTTTTCACCCTTGGACGATTTGTTACGCGAGCGGAACAGCGAGCTCTTGGAATAGGTGCCGCTGATGTTGATGCCGCCCGTAAACGCAATGCGGCCGTCGACGATCAGCACCTTGCGGTGGTCACGGCTGTTGAGCTTCCAGCTTTCGCCCGACAGCTTGGACGGATTGACCGGGTTGAATTCCAGCAGGCTGATGCCGGCGTCGCGCATGCGCTGGAAAAATTCCTTTGGCACGCCGATCGTGCCCACGCTATCGTAGATGATGTTGACCGCCACCCCGGCCTTGCGCCGCTCGATCAGGGCGTCGGCAAACTTCATGCCCATGCCGTCCTGGTCGAAGATATAGGTTTCCAGGTTGATGCTGTTCTTCGCGCCCTCGATGGCCTTGAGCATTTCGCTCATGGTCTGCGGACCGTCGAACAGCAGCGTGGTCTTGTTGCCGGCGATCAGCGGCACGCCGGTGGCCGCTTCCTCGAGCGCGGCCTGCTGCTGCAGGTCGAGGGTGTTTTTCGTGTAGCGCTTGCTGAGCAGGGCCCTGGTGCGGGCGGCGCTCAATTCGCCATTCTTGCCGTGCACGCTCGGTGCGTCGGCGGCGTCGAGCCGGGCGCCGAGTTCATTGACGTTGGGCAGCGAAGCGCAAGCGCCCAGCAAACCCCAGCACATCAGGCAGGCGGGAAGCCAGAGTCGCAAGCTGGTCGCTTTCATTTTGGTGTTTTCTCCAGTAACTGCGGTTCATCGAACGTTAATGCGGGGACTGCCCGGGCACCGATGAGGAAAGTCACCGGTCCCTGGAAAAAACGTCTGACCAGCGCCTTGGTCAGGCGCCAGCCATGGGTAAAGCGCACCTGGCGCGAGCGCAGCGCTACCCACAGCGCCAGGCCGAAACTGACCATCAGGTTGACCACGCCGATGCCGAGGAAACCGGCGATCGAAGTGACAACCAGTTGCCAACTGACATGGTAGTCGAGTCCGACCATTGCTGTCGCGAAGTTGGCCGAGGAGAAGGTGACGTGGCGAATATCGAGCGGCAGACCCAGCAGGAAGCCCAGCAGCGGCATCACGCCGAGCATGATGCCGAAACAGAAATTCCCCATCAGGCCACCGAGGTTGGTTTCCATGTAGGCGCCAAAGCGTTGCAGGCGCGCCGGCCCCAGCAGCCAGCGCAGGCCGCGCAATTGGGCGATGCGCTGCGCCCAGCGCGTGTACAGGGCCTTGTTGTCGTAGTAGCCCGAGATCAGGCCGGCCAGGAACAGGCACACGCCAGCCACGGCCGCATAAATCAGGTTGGGGCCGTGGATCGGGTCGATATCGGCCAGCAGGTGCATGGCCTTGCCCTGGCTGACCAGGTGGTGGCCGGTCAGGTACGGCCAGGCCATGGCGATCAGCCAGGCGGTGGGGATGGCGGTCGCCAGGTTGCCCAGCACCGCCATGATCTGGGTGCGCAAGACCTTGTTGCACAGCTCGGCCATGCTGTCGAGGTCGATGTTCTTGCCATCCTTGCTTTGTAGCCCGGCGGCGATGCGCGAGGCGGTCATGGCCGGCTGCTTGGTCGCCACCGTGAAGTGCAGCAGGTGGATGAAGACGAAGCCCAGCGAGTAGTTCATGCTGAACAAAAAGGTTTCAACCAGCGGTGCGGCGCGCAGGTACGAGAACAGGATCTTGAACAGCGCCATGAAGCCGATGATCAAGCCGGCGCCAGCGGCTTGCAGGAACATGCCGAACAGCGCGGTGCGCGACTCGGCCACGTAATGCTCGCCGGTGTGGCTGGCGTTTTCGGTCACGTTGCGCGCCAGCAAGTTGATGTTGTCGCGCAGCAGGTCGCTGACCATGTACTTGTTGTTGTGCGCCGTGACCAGTTCCAGCGCCAGGTCCACTGCCGCTGCCTTGCGGCGGTCGGGCACGACCTGCTGCGCCACCGGTTGCACGAACTGGGTGTCCGCCGGCGTGGCCATGCCAGCATGGGGCAGGATGGCATTGGCATCGGGCGCCAGCTCGCCACTGGTATCGACCAGGTACAGCAGCTTGCGCAGGCGGTTGATGCTTTGCGTAAGCGTCACCAGCAAATAGGTCAGGGCGATGCTGGTGCCCTGGCTCAGCGCCTTCTTGCGGATCTTGACCACCACGGTTTCGCACTGGTCGAGCATGACCAGCAGGTGGCGCGCATCTTCCATCGCCACGTCGTCGCCGGCCAGCTTGCGCTTGTACGCGGCCAGGTAGGCGTTCACCTCGATATTCTGGCCGGTAAACGGCGACTCGTAGGTCTCCATCTCGGTATGGAAATTGGTGAGCTTGGGTTCGAGGCCGATCGCGCACACGCGGTAGGACAGGGTCTGGATCGCGTCGAGCAGGCCCGGCAGCATCAGGTTGGAGCCCTGGCGCGGCGCGCTGCCGGCGCCGGTATTGATGACGTCGATCAGGCCGAGCCAGTCGGCCGGTGGCACTGCGCTCATCCAGATGTAGTCGGTGCGCTTGTACAGCACCTGGTCGATGGCGTCGCTCAGGTATTCGTTGCCCAGCGCGGGCGGCAGGATGCGCGAGGCGATGCGCTGCTTGAATTCGGTGAAAAAGCCGTCGTTGGAGAGCACGCCGATTTCGGTGTACAGGCTGGCATGGCGGCGCGCGGCGAGCAGGTTGCGGGCGTAGCCGCGCAGGGCCAGCGCATGGGCGGGATCGCCCTTCAGTAATTGGGTGAGGGTGCGGACGTTGGCCGTGGCGCGCGCGCCAGCTTCGGAGCCATGGGGACGCTTGGGGCGCAGGGTGGCGAACAACTCGACCATGAGGCCGATATCGTTGCTGTTGGCGTCCAGGCGTTGAAGAATCTCGAGCATGCATCGGGCGGCAAAAGCCGCAGTAAACTAAAAACGAAGTATACCCGCTCGGCTCCGACCCGGTATGTACGCTCTCGAACAGTCATTTCCTGCATGTAATCAAGTTAGTGGTTTCAACACAACATGATGCGGCGTGCGGCCTGGCGCAGCTCGTGGCGGAAGTCGGGGTGGGCGATGGCGATCAGCGCCTCGGCGCGCTGGTGGGCGGTCTTGCCGCGCAGCTGGGCCACGCCGTATTCGGTCACCACGTAGTTGACGTCGTTCTTGCCGGTGGTGACATGGGTGCCGGGCGTGAGCATGGGAACGATGCGCGAGACCGTACCGGCCTTGGCCGTGGACGGCAGCACGATGAAGGCCTTGCCGCCGCGCGAGCGATTGGCCGCGCGCACGAAGTCGACCTGGCCGCCGGTGCCGGAATAGGGCAGGTGGGCCAGGCTTTCGGAGCCGCACTGGCCCAGCAGATCGACTTGCAGGCTGGCATTGATCGCTACCATGTTGGCGTTTTGCCCGGCCAGGTATGGGTCGTTGGTGAAATTGACCGGGTGCATTTCCAGCATCGGGTTGTCGTGCATGAAGTCGTACAGCCGGCGCGAGCCGAGTGCAAACGTCGCCACCATCTTGCCCGGCATGAAGGTCTTGCGGCTGTTGTTGACCGCGCCGCATTCCACCAGCTTGAGGATGCCGTCGCCGATCATCTCGGTATGCACGCCCAGGTCGTGCTTGCTGGTCAGCTGCATCACCACCGCGTCCGGGATGCCGCCGTAGCCGATCTGCAAAGTGGAGCCGTCGTCGATCAGGTCGGCCACGAGCTTGCCGATCGCTTCCTGCACCGGGCCGATGGCGGGCAGGCCTACTTCGATTACCGGCTCGTCGCTCTCCACCAGCGCGGTGATCTGCGAGAGGTGGACGATGCAGTTGCCGTGAGCGGTCGGTACGTTGGGATTGACCTCGAGCACGATCACGCGTGCCTTGAGGATGGCGGCCATGGTGTAGTCGGCGCCCAGGCTCAGCGCGAAATTGCCGTATTCGTCCATCGGCGAGGCCAGCGAAAACACCACGTCGGCCGGCACCAGGTCGCGCTCGATCAGGCTGGGCAGCTCGGAAAAATAGGCGGGTACGAAATCGGCCCAGCCCGCTTGTCCCGCCGCGCGCGAGGCGCCGCCGAAGAACAGCGCCACGTGGCGCACGTGCTGCACGGTGTCGCAATCGAAGTAGCCGTATTTGCGCATCGCCAGGATTTGCGCCACCTTGATGTCGTGAAAACGCCTGCGGTGGTCGGACAGCGCGTGCAGCAGCGACGGCGGTTCGCCGGCGCCGGTGGGCACGATGATGGTGTCGCCATCGTTCAACAGGTCCAGTGCCTGTTCGGGCGTGCAACGTTTGCTGCTGTAGTGCGAGTGCAAGTGCGCATGCATGGCTGTGGCCTTTCACCTGATGAAAATCCACTATAAACCAACTGGCGGTAGAAGTGACTGCTTACGTGGCAGTCCGCACAGAACTATCGCCAGCACCGGCCTATGATGAAATTACTAACCCACTCTTTCATCGCTCATCATGAAACCGACTATCCTTGCGCTGTCCCTGATCGCGCCCCTGACCGCAGCGGCGCAAACGTCGCCGGTCGAGGTGTATGGTCTGCTCGATGCCGGTGTAGTGGTCGAGCGTGGTTGCCAGGGCGATTGCGCCCGCACCCGCCTCGACAGCGGTATCGCTTCCGGTTCGCGCCTCGGCATCCGTGGCCGCGAAAGTCTCGGTGGCAGCACGGCGGCCGTGTACACGCTCGAAGCTGGCATCAAGAACGATACCGGCGCCAACGAGCATCAAAGCAAACTGTTCGGCCGCCAGGTGTTTGTAGGGCTCGAGGGGCCGCTCGGTGCGGTGACCATGGGCCGCCAGTACAACCTGTTATACGAGGCGCTGACCGACGTCGCCGATCCGTTCCACGGCGGTATGGCGGGCAACGCCGGCAACCTGGTCGGTTACACGACCAAGCGTTACGATAACTCGATCAAGTACAAGTCGCCGCGCAGCCGCAGCGGCCTGATCGGCTCGGTGATCTACAGCTTCGGCGAGTCGCAGTTCAACAGCAAGGTCAACCGCGCGTATGGCGCCACCATCGGGTATGCCAAGGGGCCGGTCAATATCAGCATCACGCACCAGCGCAAGAACAATCTGCTCGAAGCCAATGCCACCACCCCGGCGGTTGACCAGTCGGCGCGCAACTCGCTGGTGGCCGCCAATGTCGATTTCGGCGGCGTGGTGGGCTATGCAGCCTACGGCCACAGCCGTGGCGCCGGCAGCAACCAGTGGGACCAATCGAATCCTTATGGCGCCATGGTGCAAACCCTGCCCACCGACCGTAGCCGCGACGCCCTGTTTGGCGTGGCCGTGCCCAGGGGCGCCACCACTTTCCTTGCTTCGTACATCCGCAAGGACGACCAGGGACTGGCCAACCGCGATGCCGACCAGATCGCCATCGGCGCCAGCTACGCCATGTCCAAGCGCACCGACTTTTATACTGCGCTGGCCAAGATCAAGAACCGCAACGGTGGCAATTACGCGGTCGGCACCGCGACCACGCGGGGCCGCGGCGACCACGCCATCAATATAGGTTTACGCCATGCCTTCTAAGGCTTTGCCGGGCAGGTTGGGCTGACCCAGCGGCCGGTCGAGTTGATCTTGACGTCGTGCTGGGCGCCGGTGGCGGTGGTGCTCACATCCATCACCATGGTGTAATTCCGGTCGTCCACGAACCTCACCGTTCCCCGTCCGCTCGAGACCGGGTCCTTGCACGTGAATGCCACATCGTAGCCGCCTGCTATCGGCGTGCTGGTGGACGTGCATTGTCCTTTCTGATTTAACGGCAATTCCTTTCTGGCCGCCATCTCTGGCGTAACGCAGGCGCGCACGGCGATCGCGCCGTCGGTGCCCACGGTCGGCGACGAGACGCCGTTCTTGGCCAGGAAGGCATCCATCTGCGCTTTTTGTGCCGGCGGCAGATTGCCCAACTGCTGCATGGCCATGTCCAGCGCGGCGTTGGTCTGGATGTCGGCGGTGGAGACCTTGCTGCTGGTTTCCCACGTGCCCGGCTTGATGGCAGGTGCGGTTTGGGCGTTTGCCGACAGCGCGGCCAAAGCGGTGAGCATGATCGCGATGTGCTTCATGGTGGTCCTTTCAAAATAAAAAAAGCGGCGTGCCACCAGGAAGGTGGGACGCCGCCTATTCTAAGCGGGTGACGTACTAGACGCCGCGACCGCTGATCAGGCGCAGCAGCACCATGATGATGGCAACGACCAGCAGCACGTGGATGAAGCCGCCGATGGTGTACGAGGTGACCAGGCCCAGCAGCCACAGGATAAGCAGAACTACAGCGATGGTATAGAGCATGATTCTCTCCTTGGTTATGTTGTGACGTCCGCAGTGGGCATCGAAGCGATGTCGAACTGTTCGTTCGTATCTTGGAATCTATTATCTTTCTATACAGCTCAGGCTTCTGTACGCTGTCCCACGTAAATGATGCACTGCTGTCTTAAAAGCACATTAACCAACAATTAATTTGCAGAACGCAGCTTGCCATCGATGATTTTTACCTCATCGCCCTCGCGCCAGGCCGGTTGCGTGCTGTGGTTGAACGTGCGCTTGGCGCCGTTGTCCATGCGCACTGTCACCTGCCAGCTGTGGGTGGTTTTCATGTGGCCTTCGATCTGGTTGCCGGCCACGGCGCCTCCGACCGCGCCTGCCACGGTGGCCAGTTGACGGCCATGGCCGCCGCCCACCTGATTACCGAGGATGCCGCCGAGGATGGCGCCACCGGCCGCGCCCACGCCGCTGCCTTGCGGACGGTGCTCGATGGTGCGTACCGAGGTCACCACGCCACAGTTCTTGCATACGGCTGGAGCAGCCGCTTGCGGCTCGGGAGCCCGCTCAACTGCCCGGTCCGCTTCGCGCAGCGGCGCATTGGCCGCCGCCAGTTGCAGCGGCGCCTGCTGGGCCTGCTGGGCAGCTAACTGTTGGTTGCCTGCCGGCGCCTGTTCACCCGGCGCCAGCTGGCCGGCCACGGTCGGCGGCAGGTCGGCATTGTCGTCGGATTTTGGCAGCCAGCCCATCAGGGCAGCGATGCCGACCGCGCAGAACAGGATGACGGCGACAGCGGCGATCAGCAGCATCGGGTGCAGGCCGGACTTGGGTGTGTGGACGGGAGTATTCATGACGGTTCCTTGGTTTCTTGTTGGTTACTTATTGCTTACTGATAGAGGACTTTATTGTGTTGTATTGCAGCTAATTTGCATTAATGTGCAGCACCGCACATTGTCCAGCCGGGCCGGCTTTGCTTCCGTGCGTCAGCGTACATACGCCCCAAATCATTGCCGTTACGCTAAGCCCTATGCATACCCATCACCACCACCTTGCCGAAGATGACAGGAGCCCAACGCGTGCGTTGGTTAATCGTTTACTGTCCAGTTTGCCCGAAGATGAACAGGGCCAGTTGGCGAGGCTGGGAGAAATAGTGAAGGTGGAGGTGGGCGACGTGCTGTACGAACCAGGCCAGACCGTGCGCCACGTGTACTTCCCGCTCGATTGCCTGTTGTCGTTGCTGGCCGTGGCCGAAGGGCGCATGACGCTCGAAGTCGGTTCCGTGGGCCGCGAAGGCATGATCGGGGCGCCGGTGGTGCTCGGCCACGAACTGGCGCAAGTACGCGCCGTGGTACAACGCGCCGGCCGGGCGGTGCGCATCGATGCCGGCGAGTTTCGCCTGGTGTACGCGCGCATGGAGCCGTTGCAGCGCCTGCTGCACCGCTACACCGACACCTTGCTGGCGCAGGCGATCCAGATCGCCGTGTGCAGCCGCTTCCACGTGCTTGAAGCACGACTGGCACGCTCGCTGCTGATTACGCGCGACCGCTTGCAGTCCGATAAATTCCATCTCACCCACGAGTTCCTGGCGCACGCGCTCGGTGTACGCCGGGTGGGGGTGACCAAGGCGGCCAGTGCCTTGCAAAACCAGAAGCTGATTTCCTATAGCCGGGGCAATATCGAGATTCTCGATGCGGCGGGGCTGGAGGCGGTGTCGTGCCGGTGCTACGAGCTGGTCAAGGACGAGGGTCTGATCGGGATTTCGAACGTATTTGTCTGAGGTGTACACATAAAAAATCCGTCACCCCGCTGGCGCGGGCATGACGGATTTTTTTTTCTTCGCTGGCGGTCGATTAACGCGTCGGTTTTTGCACCTGGTTGCCGATCACTCCACCGACGGCCGCGCCACCGACTGCGCCGACAGCGCTGCCGCCCGTCAGCACCGATCCGGCCACGGCGCCTACACCGGCGCCGACTGCCGTGTTGCGGTCCTGGTTGGACATGCCGGCGCACGCCGTCAGGCCCAGGGTTGCTACTACCACGGCCGCTGCCGAAGCTACTCGTTTGATCGTATTCATTGTATTCTCCTCAGGTCGCTCATGAAGGCGCGGTCTCATCCGCACCGATGTCTGAAGAATACTTCTTGCCAAACCGAATCTCAGTTAGGCACCGCACCCTGAAACACCTTGTTACCCTTTACCGGCCGGCTCACTTGCCAGCGGCGGAACCGCGCGCCAGCAGTGCCGGGCATTGGGATGCCGGCGACGACCCTGATCCCGTGGTGACCAGCGGCACGATGGCGGCCGCCGGCGCCACCAGCGCCAGCGCCACGGCGCCGCCTGCGCGCAGCGCCATGCTGCCCTTATCGATGCTCACATCGGTGTCCTTGAACGTGCCGCGCACGTAAATTGGCGAACGCAGCGACAGGATGCGCATGCTCCGGGCGTCGGGTTTGAGCGTGAGGTCGAGCTTTTCGTTGGCCAGGTTGACGGTGCCGCTGGCGTTGATGACCGCTTCCGCCGTATCCACCACGAACAGGCGCGAGCGCATCAGGCCGTTTTGGACCTCGAAGTCGGCCACCAGGCAGTTGAGCTTGACCTGCTCGTCGCCGAACAGGCGGGTGACCACTACGCTGCCCAGGTTCAATCCCATTTCCTCCAGCATCAGCTTGCTGACACTGCCGCCGCTGACGGCGCCCTTGAAGTCGCCATTGGAGGTACCGAGCAAATCGGCGACGGAATTGCCGCTGGCTGTCAGCGCCACGTTGGCGTTGACTTCGCCGACGGTGGCGCGCATGCCGCTAATCTCCGGGAACAGCTGCTTGAGTTGCAGACGCCGCAGGTTGGCCTTGAGCTCGGCGCGGATGGCGCGCGGATCGACCTTGCCGCTGCCGTCGAGCACGATGTTCGAGGCAAACCGCCCGCCGGCGATATCGAAGTTGAGCGGCTTCATCGACAGCACGCCATCTTTCATGTGCACCTGGGTCTCGACATTTTGTACGGGCAGACCCTGGCCGCGCGTGACGCGCCGGGCTTCGAGCCTGACGTCGGCGTCGAGCGCGGTCCAGCGGTCCTTGCGGAACGCCTCCACTGGCAGCACCTTGTTGCGCGGCTGGACAGCTTCGGCCCCACGCGCCTGGCGGCTGGCGGCGGAATCGGCGCCCACCAGCGGCCCCAGGTCGGCAAATTGCAGCAGCTGCGAGGTGACCGTGCCGGTGAGCAGCGGGCGCGGCATGGCGGAGCGGTAATCGAGCCGGCCGGCGATGTCGCTGCTGCCCACCCGGCCGGTGAAGTCCTGGTAGCGCCAGTGGCTGCCGGTCCGGTTGATGCTGCCGGTCAATCTCCCCTCGGTGGAAAACGGCGGCGTCTCGGGCAGCAGCACGCCGGTGATGCCGTACAGGCGCGCCATGCTGGGGCCGGACATCTTGAGCTTCAGGTCGAGCGCGGTAAGCGCAGCGGGGCGGGTGAGCGTGCCTTCGGCGGCGATGCGGGTGCCGCCCACGTCGAGGGTTGCCGCCAGCGGGTAAGGCGTGGCGTGCTCCTGCAGGCCCAGCACGGCGCCCGACTTGCCGCTGCCGCTGATGGCTTGCTCGTTCCACTTGCCCTGGAGGGTCCACGCCACGCCGTAGGTTTTGTCATTGGCTATGCTGTCCACCGTGGCCACCGCATCGACATGGGTGGATGCGTCGCGGTAGTTGACCACGCCGCGCGTGAGCACCACGCGTTGCACCGCCATCTGCCATGCCGGCTGCTTGTTATCCTGGTGAAAGGTCCAGTTGTTGCGGCCCGCTTCATCGCGCAGCAGCCACAGTTGCGGCTGCTCGAAGCGCAGCACCGGCACCACGATGCGCTGGCGCAGCAGCGGCAGCAGTTCTACCGCGAAGGCGAACTGGCCCACGCTGGCGAACTCGCCGCCAACCTGCATCGCCTCCGGCTGGCCAATATGCACATCGCGCGCCACCAGGTGCGGCAGTGGCAAATAATCGCGCCAGGTGCGGTCGGCGCCGGACCCTTGCTGGCGCCAGGCCAGCGTCAGTGGCCCGCGGATGGAAAACGGCCGGGCGATCGCCTCGCCGATGCGCTGGCTGATCCACGGCCGCGCGCTGTTCCAGTCATAAGTTGCCAGCGCGATCGCGGCGGCAGCGGTGGCAATCACGCCCACGCCGGCAACAACAAGAACGATACGAATGGAGCGGCGACGGAGCAGGGCAGGCGGCATGGGTAGTTGGCGACGGAGAGGTTGCCACATTCTACACAGACCTGTGCCGGCAGCCCGTTCGAGTGCGCCAGCGCACGTACGCAGCGCGCCAACGCCAGCGACGCCGCTCTATGTGCGGCACCGAACTGAGTGCGCCCGGGCATGCGCCTATAACGTTACTTGTCAGTTCAATATTTCACGAGGAGAACAATAAATGAACACTGTTCAGCATAAAGTCAAAATGATCTGCGGCGCCCTGGCGCTGTTGGGACTGGCAGCGTGCGCCAGCGAAAAGACCCCGGCCACCGCCGACGTCGCTGTCTCGCGCGCCGCCGTTGCCAACGCCACCTCGGCCGGCGCTGCCGACCTGGCGCCGGAAGAGATGAAATCGGCCCGTGAAAAAATGATGCGCGCCAACCAGGCGCTGGCTGCCAAAGACTACAAGCTGGCCCAGGACCTGGCCGCGCAAGCGCAGGCTGACGCCCAGCTGGCGCAAAGCAAGGCCAATTCGGCCAAGGCCACTGCTGCTGCCGACGAGCTGCAACAAAGCATTCGCGTCCTGCGTGACGAAGTCAATCGCAACAGCACCCCACAACAATAATCAATAAAACCGGAGCCCCACATGAAACTGATGACCAAACTGCGTATCCTGCCTGCCGCCGTTGCCGTGGCAATTGTCCTGTCCGCTTGCAGCAGCGCGCCGATCACCACCAGCGAGCTCGATGGCGCGCGCGGTGACTTCGTTGCTGCCCAGAGCAACCCGGCCGTTGCCGCCAACGCACCGGTGGAATTCAAGGCCGCTGCCGATGCGCTGGACCGCGCCAACGCTGCCGCTGCCCAGAAAGAAAGCCTGGCCGACATCGACAAGCTGGCCTATCTCGCCAAGCAAAAAATCGCCGTGGCGCAGGAAGTGACCAAGCAGCGCCAGGCCGAAGCCAACGTGGCGCAAGCCGGCCGCCAGCGTGACGAAGTGCGCCTGGAAGCACGCACCGCCGAAGCCGACAAGGCCCGCATGGCTGCCGAGCGCGCCAAGGCCGATGCCGATGCAGCACGTCAGCAAGCCGACGCCGCCGCCGCCTCGGCCCGCGACGAGCAGGCCAAGGCTGCAGCACTGCAACAGCAGCTGAACGACCTGCAAGCCAAGCAGACCGACCGTGGCCTGGTCATCACCCTCAACGACGTGCTGTTCAACGTGGACAAGGCCGAATTGAGCGCCGAAGGCATGCGCACCGCGCAAAAGCTGGCCGACGTGCTGGCGCAGGAACCGAAAAGCATGGTGCTGATCGAAGGCTTCACCGATTCGACCGGCAGCTCGTCGCACAACCTCGACCTGTCGCAGCGCCGGGCCGACGCCGTGCGCCAGGCCCTGGTCGGCATGGGTGTGCCAGGCAACAAGATCTCCACCAAGGGTTATGGCGCCGCCTACCCCGTGGCCGGCAACACCGACGCTGCCAGCCGCCAACTCAACCGTCGTGTAGAAATCGTGCTGTCGCAAAACGGCGCACCGATCACCAACCGTCGTTAATCCCTATTTTTTTTGAAAAGGACTATTCATCATGGCTGAATCCAATCCCACCCATCCGGCAGGCATCGATCGTGAAGCCATCCGTGAAGCAGCACGCAATATGCTCGACGGCCCGGTCACGTCCGGCTACAAGGGCGACCGCGAGGCAGTGATCAAGATGCTCAACGACGCGCTGGCTACCGAGCTGGTCTGCGTAATGCGCTACAAGCGCCACTATTACACGGTCAGTGGGTTGCAAAACGGTCCGATCAAGGCCGAGTTCCTCGAGCACGCGACCCAGGAACAGGAACACGCCGATTCCCTGGCCGAACGCATCGTTCAGCTCAACGGTGAGCCTGATTTCAATCCTGCAACGTTGCTCGCACGCAGCCATGCCGAGTATGATGCATCGGACGACGTGCAAGCGATGATCAAGGCTAACCTGATCGCCGAGCGCGTCGCCATCGAGTCTTATCGTCAAATGATCGAGCAAATCGGCGATACCGACCCGACCACGCGCCACCTTTTGATCAGCATCATGGCCGTGGAAGAAGAACACGCGGACGATATGCGCGATCTGCTTGAATAAGCGATTAGGCCAGTTGGTGAATTTGTTGTACAGTTTTCACTTCTCACAACCATAACAGGAGCATCATTATGTTGGAACAAAATATCAGCACCGTGAATAACGACGTGAAAACTCTGGTCAAGGATGCTCAGGCATTGTTCACCGCCGCCACTGCGCTCACCGGCGAAAAAGCCGACGAGCTGCGCGGCCGTGGCATGCGTGCCCTCGACTCCGCACTGGCCAAAGCCCACGAAGCGCAAATCAGCGCCGTGGCTGCCAGCAAGGAAGCCGCCAAGCAGGCCGATGCCTACGTCAAGGACAATCCATGGCGCTCGGTCGCAGCAGCAGCCAGCATCGGTTTGCTGGTCGGTGTGATCATCGGCCGTAAGTAACCGATGGCGCAAGCTGACGAAGTGAACCGTCCGCCCGGCCTGATTGCGTCGCTGGGCAACATTGCCCGCAACAGCATGGGCCTGCTGCTGACGCGGCTGGAACTCGCTGCCCTCGAGCTGTCGCAGGTGCGTAATCACTTGCTGCAACTGGTGGTCGCGTTTGCCGTCGCGCTGGTGGCCGGCTGTTTTGCGTTGGCGTGCATTACGGTCATGGTGGGTTACCTGGCGTGGAACGCGCTGGGCTGGCTCATCCTGCCGATCCTGGCGGGCTTCTTCCTGCTGCTGGCGATAGGCTTGATCATGTATGCGCGTGGCCTGATCAATGCCGGCAAGCTGTCGATGCCGGCCACCATGGCCGAGCTCAAGTCCGACCGCGACATGTTGATGTAAGGAGAGCAGATGAGCAAACATGCACATGATCCGGTTGCGGCCGACATTCAGCGCTTGATCCGCCAAGGCGAGCTGTATCGCATCAAGGTCGTCCATGCCAAGGCATTGGTGGCGCAAGCCATGCGTCCCGATGCGTTGATGCACGGCGCGGTCGACCACGCGGTCAGCCTGGCCCAGGCGCGCCTGGGCGGCTTGATCCAGCCGGGTGGCTTGAGCAAATTCAACTACAAGGCGCTGATGCCTTATGCCATCACGGTCGGCTCATTCCTGGCGCGCAAGCGCCTGATCAAGCCGGTACTGGGTGTGGCGGCGCTGGCCGGTGTCGGCGTGGCGTGGCTGCTCAAGCGCAAGCGCTCCACTGGCTGATTCTCCAGCCGAGCCGCAGCCAGATCGTCAAAAATCGGGCCCGTCAGCGATATTCGCTGACGGGCCCGAATGTTTTTAACGGAGCAAAAATCAGGGTTGGCGGGGTTGTTCGCTCTCGGCGAGCACCGCCGTCACGCGTGCCATGTCGTGGCGATAGGTATCCTGTGCCTGCTTCAGGCAGCTGGCCCGCTCGGCAGCAGGGCCCTTGGCGCACGCCTGCTTGGCTTCGGCCAGGGCTGCGCCGATTTCCTTGCGCAGGGTACGCTCTTTTTGCGCAGGCGTGACGTCTTCGCGGTGCCAGCGGGCCGGATCGCCCTTGGCGATTTCCTGCTGTTGCAGCTGGATGTTTTGCGGAGGCGTATTGTCTTGTGCCTGCGCGGCAAACGCCGCGCAGGACAGGGCGAGCACGGCGCCGCATTTCAGGGTCTGGAAAGGCGTCATGACCGGCTCCCCGTAACTTAAAGGCGGCCGGTCAGCAGCATGATCAGCAGGATCACGACCAGCAGGCCGGTGATGCCGCTCGGTGCATAACCCCAGTTGCGGCTGTGCGGCCAGGTAGGCAATGCGCCTACCAGTAACAAGACCAGGATGATCAGAATGATGGTGCCCATGGTATTCCCCTTAAGTTTGAGTTATTGATCGGGATGATCGCGATAATCGGAAAAAAAATTAATAGCGGTACAGGCGGCCGTCGATCAGGCGCACGCGGTTGCCCACGCGCAGGTCATAAACGCTGTCCTGGTTCACCAGGCGGTAGTCGCCGTTGTCCATCCGTACGCTGATCTGGTATTCGTCGCGCGGTGCGTTGCGGTTGTTTTCGACGTTGTTACCCACCACGCCACCAGCGACTGCGCCGGCCACGGTGGCGGCGGCGCGGCCGCTGCCCGAGCCCACCTGGTTGCCCAGCAGTGCGCCCACCAGGCCGCCTGCAACGGCGCCGGCGCCGCTGCCTTTGCCCTCGACGGTTCTGACCTGGATCGATTCGATGGTGCCATAGCTGGCTGCTTCATTCTGATAGCCGGTCTGGTGGCCGTAGCCGGGATTCTGATTGCTGGTGGCGCAGCCGCTCAGCACGGCAGTGGCGGCGAGTACGACAGCGGCAAGGGTGCGGTTCGAATTCATGTTGTCCTCCTGAAAGTAATGAGTCCAGAATAAACATGCCGTGCCCACCGGTCTGTGCGCTTTCGCACCAAGTAATTACGTGGAATAAATGTGGTGACTTTGCCAAATTTCAGCGTGTGTACGATACCGTACAGAGTCCTTGCGGCGATGGGCGTAAAACGTTTCCATCGGCAGCAGCGACGACCAAACAACCGTACGGCGTCGCTCGGCTGACAAACTGATTCGATCAAAACACCAAGGAGAACCACCATGAAAATCGCCCACAAAATCGCTACCGCACTGTTCACCGTCTCGCTGCTGGCAACTGCCGGTTGCGCTTCGACCGCCACCAAGTCGGGCACCGGCGAATACGTCGATGACACCATCGTCACCGGTAAAGTGAAAGCTGCGATCATCAACGAGCCTACCTTGAAAGCCACCGAAATCAACGTGGAAACCTTCAAGGGCGTGGTGCAGTTGAGCGGCTTCGTGGCCCAGCCTGCCGACGTTGCCAAAGCTGGCGAAGTGGCGCGTAGCGTCAAAGGCGTTTCGTCCGTCAAGAACGATATCCGCGTGAAGTAATTCCGCTCGATGTCGCTGGTCTGCCGTTGCCGGTTTCCTGCAACGGCGAACGCGATCGGCGCGACATGCTTCGGTATGTCGCGCCGTAATTTTATTGTGAGTCATCATGAGCCAGCAGCCCGCAGATCTTCCTCCCGCCACCCTTACGGCGAGCCCGGCATCGAGTAGCGCAGCCGACCCCGGTGTGCTTCAGCGTTTCCCCATCCATGTCAATGCCCGCGGTCTCGCGCTGGGCATCATTGCGACTGTCGCCTTCGTCTGGGCCTTGCAGTGGTCGCGCAATTTCCTGGTTCCCCTGCTGCTGGGCATTCTGATCAGCTACACCCTGAGTCCGCTGATGGGCTGGATGACGCGCCGGCGCGTGCCGCGCGCCGTTGCCGCCACCCTGATCACGGCGGCCATCGTGGGCGGGTCGGTGATGGCGGTCGATAAACTGCACGGCGAGTTCGAGGCCATCGTCGAAGAGCTGCCCAGCACCGGCCACAAGCTGTCGAAGCTGGTCAGCGAACGCCTGCACGGTGGATCGAGCGCCTTGCAGCGCATCCAGGCCGTGGCCACCGAGTTGCAGCAGGCCACTGCAGGCGCCCAGGAGCGGCGCGCGGCGCGCAAGGCCATCCCGGCAACGTCGCCCGAGTTTCCCTTGATGAACTGGGTTTGGGCAGGCTCGATGGGGCTGATGGGCTTTCTGAGCCAGGCCACCATGGTGATCTTCCTGGTGTTTTTCCTGCTGCTGTCCGGCGACACCTTCAAGCGCAAGCTGGTCAAACTTACCGGGCCGTCTTTGTCGAAGAAAAAAATCACGGTCCACATCCTGGAAGACATCAATACGTCGATCCAGAAATACATGCTGATGCTGCTGGTCACCAATGGCATGCTGGCAGTCATGATGTGGATCGCGTTGCGCTGGATCGGCCTGGAAAACGCCGGCGCCTGGGCCATCGTGGCCGGCTTGCTGCACCTGATGCCGTATTTCGGCCCGCTGCTGATCATGCTGGCAACGGGCCTGGTGGCGCTGCTGCAATTCGAGTCGATCCAGATGAGCGTGCTGGTGATGGGCACCTCGCTGGCCATCGCCACCCTGGTGGGCACCATCATCACCACCTGGATGACGGGCCGCTTCGCGCGCATGAATGCTGCTGCCGTGTTCGTCAGTTTGCTGTTCTGGGGCTGGTTGTGGGGCGTCTGGGGCTTGTTGCTGGGCGTACCCGTGATCGTGATCGTCAAGGTCGTGGCCGAGCGGGTGGAAGGAATGGAAGTGGTGGCCGAACTGCTGGGAGAGTAGGGCGGTTGCTGCGACGACGGGGCGCTGGCGTTGCCGGCGCCCCGTTTTGTCATGGCGCCGAAGTTTTGTCTTTCAGGCTGCCCAGTTGCAAGGCATACTGCCGCGCGAATTCCGCGCCCAGGAAAAAGATCTGCGCCGAGTAATACACCCAGAGCAGCAGCGCAATTACCGAGCCGGCCGCGCCATAGCTGCTGGCCACGCCGCTATTGCCGATATACGCACCAATGGCGAATTTCCCCAGCGTGAACAGGGCGGCGGTGCCGAGCGCGCCAATGCTCACATCCTGCCACGACAGCTTTACGCGCGGCAGCATCTTGAAGATCACGCCAAACAAGGCGGCAATCACCAGGAAACTGATCGCGTAGTTGATGCCGGTCAGCGCTTCGCCGGCATCGACCCAGATCCGGTCCCAGTATTTCTGGATGATCGTCAACACCGCGCTGACCACCAGCGACACCATCAGCAGGAACGCCAGTACCAGCACCATGCCGAACGACAGTAGCCGGGTACGGATCACGTCCCATGCCGTGCTGGTCGTCACCGGCGGCACCTGCCAGATCACGTCCAGGCTGGACTTGAGTTCGGCAAACACGGTAGTGGCGCCAAAAATCAGCAGGAAAAACGCGATGATGGTGGCCAGTTGACCTTCTTCCTTGTTTTTTGCCCCGGCCAAGACCAGCTGGATCGCTTCCGCGCCTTGCTGGCCGACCAGGCCGTTGAGCTGGGCGAACAACTCGCCCTGCGCCGCCTGTGGACCATAGAACCAGCCGGCAATGGCCAGCACCAGCACCAGGATCGGCGCCATGGAAAACAGGGTGTAGAACGCCAGCGCTGCGCCCATGCTGCCGGCGCGGTGCGAAAACCATTCGGAAACGGTGCATTTCAGCACCGAAAATATATCTCTTTTTCTCATAAGTAAAAAAAAAGCCCCGCAACCGAAGTTGCGGGGCTCTTCCGAGTCAATTAGTTCACGCGACGTTCGATGGTGATTTGTTCCACCTCGACGCGACGGTTAGGCTCCAGGCACTTGATCAGGTCAGCTTTACGCTTGTTGTCGCAGGTGACAACAGGGTTCGCTTCGCCACGGCCTTCGGCGCTCAGGCGGTTGGCTGCAACGCCTTTGCCGACCAGGTATTCCTTGACCGAGTTGGCACGGCGCTCGGACAGTTTCTGGTTGTAGCTCTCGGCACCCAGGCGGTCGGTGTAACCGGCGATGGTCACATCGTTGATGCCAGGGTTGTTGTTCAGCAGGGTAGCGATCTCGTCCAGTTTAGGCTGGTTCGGGTTCAGCTTGGCGCTGTCGAAACCGAACATTTCGGTCGCCGACATCGTCACTTTTTCCATGCGCACCGGCGGTGGTGGCGGTGGTGGCATTGGTGCTGGTGGCGGCGGTGGCGGTTCGGCCACGACCGGTGCCGGTGGTGGCGGTGGTGCCGGACGTGGTGGCGCGGCGAAGGCGAAGTTCACACCCACGGTCAGGTACAGGTTGTTGCTCTTGTCGGTGCGTGGGAACACGTCGTCACGCAGGAAGCCGTGCACGTTGCGGATGTCGGCCTGGAACGTGGTACGTTCGTTCATGTCAGCCTGGAAACCCAGACCGGCACTGATGTATGGCGAGTTCTTGGAGATCTCGTTTTGACCGGCCAGGGCCAGCTTGTCGCGCTGGACACCGGCGCCAACCAGGATGAATGGACGGAACGACTTACGCGAGAACAGGTACAGGCCGTCAACGCCCAGGGTTTGCTGCTGGTAGCGGTCGCCATTGTCTTTCGAGCGGGCGTAGGTACCACCCATTTGCACGTCCCAGTTTTCGTTGACTGCCTTACCGAACTTCAGGCCACCACCCGGGCCGCGACGGTCTACGCCGAAGTCGTCGTCCGGTTTGATGCCGTTGACGCTAGGCTGGACATACCACGACGGGTTGATGACCGGCTCTTGAGCCATGGCGGAGAACGACGCACACAGTGCTGCTGCGGCGAGGGCGATTTTCTTAGTTTTATTCAAGGTAAGCTCCCGATTAATGAAGGATGTTTCGATGTTTCGTTGTCAGCTGTGTTTTGTTCACCGCTGCTAGGAACGAACTTTATGCAAAATAGTCAGTTCATTCAGTACGCTACCGCACAAAAGATTGTGCTGTATCAAATTCAACACGGATTGTGGATTTGATCGGGCAATTCATGCAACTTCCCGAAATGGGGGGTGTCCTATATTCATTGTTCGGGTTTCGCCGCTAATGTTCGTTGCCGCACAGACTGGTGCGCGGCAAAAAGGCATTCTGGCGTCAGATGCAGAGACTGTGGCGCTTGATAAACGATGCGCTTCAACCACACAGCCTCCGCTGCCAAATATCCCGGCAAAACCAATCTCGGCAATTTGTTATTAAGGAGTGTACACATGCACGCACAACCCCAAACCCTGGTTCAGAATGAAATGAAAGCGTCGCTCGACATGCAATCGACCACCAGCAAGCTGTTGGAGCGTCCCGTGCCACTGGACCGCAAACCCGGCCTGTCGATGGCCTCGATCGAGCGTGTGCGTTCCACTTCCGCTACCCTGCGCCGCATTGAAAACATGCAAAAGCTCATCGCCGAGCTGTCCATGCACGAAATGCTGGCCGACGAAATCGCCTGGTTCCTCAAGTTTTCGCCATCGGGCGCCCGCAAGTACATCCGCGACCTGCGCGAAGCTGGCGTGATCGAACTGGCGCGTTACGTGGAAGGCACCGCTACCTACCTGGGCAAGGCTGTATACCAGCTCACGCCGGATCCGGAACGTGTCGCCGCCTTCCTGGCCGCCATCGTCCAGCCAAAACGCGAAGGTGCGCCACCGCGCAAGGAACGTCCAGGCCTGCGCGAGCAAGCCATGGCCGGCAGCGGTCGCCACTTCCACATCCTGGCCGATGACACCCATTACGCGATCCGCGTCAACCGTGGCCCGGTCATGCGCGACCCGTTGGTTGCCGCGCTGTTCGGCTCGGCACCATCGCAGCAAAAAGCTGCCGAATAAGTTCGGCGGTCACAAGAAAAAGCCGGGCTCGTCCCGGCTTTTTGCTTTTCGGAATGTTTGCGGTGCCGATGTATTGAAAGAGGGACAAGTGTCCTCACTTAAGCATCATTGAACTTTTACGGATGCGCTGTACATGGAAGCCTTGATCTGGATAGTCCTCACGCTGCTGGCCATAGCGCTCCCGCTGTATTACCCGCGCTGGCGCCTGCGCCGATTGCTGGCGCGGCCGTTATCGGCCGAAGCGCAGGCTGTCTTGCAGCGTAATATCCCCGTCTATCACCGCATGCCAGCCGAGTTGCAGCAGCAATTGCAAAAGCTGGTCGTGCAGTTCCTGCATCAAAAGAAATTTGTCGGCTGCGAAGGGCTGGAGATGACCGACGAAATCGCCGTCACCATCGCCGGCCAGGCGTGCATGCTGCTGCTCAACCGCCACACCAAGGTGTATCCGGCCTTGCACACGGTGCTCGTGTATCCGTCCGAATTCGTTGCGCAACGGGCGGAAATCGGCCCCGGTGGCGTGGTCACGCCGGGGCGCCAGAGCATGCTGGGCGAATCGTGGGACGATGGCCGCGTGGTGCTGTCGTGGGACGATGTGCAGCGCGGCGCCGGCGACTGGACGGACGGCCACAACGTGGTGCTGCACGAATTTGCCCACCAGCTCGACAGCGAATCGGGCCGCGCCAACGGCGCCCCGTACCTGGGTAACCGGGCCAGCTACCGCGAATGGTCGGAAATCTTGCAACGCAACTACGACAGCCTGCGCATGCGCGCCATGTATCGCCAGGAAACGGTGATGGACCCTTACGGCGCCACCAACCCGGCCGAATTCTTCGCGGTTGCCACCGAAACCTTTTATGAAAAGCCGTACCAGATGGCCGAGCACCATGCCGAGCTGTTTGCCGAGTTCCTCAAGTATTACCGTGTCGATCCACGCCAGTGGATGCCGCCGCCACCGCCTCCACCGCCAGTCCAGCTGGAGCCGGGCGAGATCAGCTACAGCTTCAATCTCCACTAGTCAGCAAGCGCAGTGCCGGGGTGCGCCCGCGCACCGACTCCCGGGGAGTGCGGGTGCATATTGCTGCCATCGCCGCTTGCGGCCCGACCACAGGGAGAACAGCATGAGCCACATCATCGCAGGACATTTCCAGATCCAGGACGAGATCGCTGCGGCCCGCGCCGCCTTGCAGCAGGCGGGCTTTGCAGACGAGGATATCAGCGCCTTTTATGTCAATCCGCAGGGCCAGCACGATGTCCATGAACTCGGCGGCGACCAGGATAAATCGCCGGGGGCCAAGGAAAGCGACGAGGGCGTGGTACAGGGCGGCGGCGCCGGTGCCGTCGCCGGCGCGGTGGCCGGCAGCGCGGCGATCCCCATTGCCGGTCCGCTGGGCCCGGTGGTCGGTGCGCTGGTGGGGGCCCACGTCGGTTCGCTGTTCTCGCTGTCGAAAATGAAGGATGCGGGCGAACCCGAAGAAGGGCGCGACGGCCAAGAAAACATGATCCCGCCGCGCAAATCCGGCATGATGATAGCCGTGGCGGTGGCCGACCAGGCCCGCGAACAGCAGGCACTCGACGTGCTGCGCAGCCTCGGCGCCAGCAATCTCGAGCGCGCCGAAGGGACCATCGCCGCCGGCGACTGGCGCGATTTCGATCCGACCTCGCGCCCCGTGCCGGCTTGAACCGTCCTGTTGCGTATCCGGTACTGGCGCGCTGACAATCGCGGATTTCCCGATAATCATTGCTACAATGAATTTACAAAACCGGGGAGGCGCGGCGATGACACAGGCATGGGTAGTGCTGACCCGCCCGGACGGGCGTGACTTGCAGGCGCCGTCCGAGGCGCAAATGGCCGATGCCCTGGCCGAAGTCTATAGCGGCAAGGCCGCCAGTTCGGACGGCGAGCCCGGCAGCGCCGTGCTGCGCTTCGGTTATGACGACGGCTTGATGTACGAAGTGGAAGTGTCGAGCGGCGGCGCCGTGCGGTTTGCCGAATGGTCGGACCGCGATTGCGAGCTGGCGCTGGCCGACCCGCGCGTGATGACCGCGTTGCCGCAGGACGAAGCCTTGCAGCTGTGGCGCTTGCTGGCGCAGCGGCAGGTGGCGCGCATCCGCAGCCAGCCGTGGCAATGACTACATCGATTCCACCCGCGCCTTGAGTTTTTCATAAGGCGCCACCAGCTTTTCCGGCGCGCCGGTAGCCACTGCCGCCGCCAGCGACAGCAGTTCTCCCGTCAGCGCAATCAAATCCTTGATCTGGTCGATTTTGCGGATCTTTTCCTGCGCCTGCGCCGTCACGTCCAGCAACTGTTTCTGCAGGCCGCCGAGCCCGACAGCGGCGAGGCGGGCGGCTTCCAGGTACAGGCCCAGCGCATGCTGGCGCAAGGCCACTTCGTTGGCGAACAGCGCCTGTGCGGCAGCCCGGCTGATGGCGGGATCGCTGGTGCCTGGCATTTTCTGACGGATGGCCCGCATCAGGCGCGCATGGAGCCCATCGGCACTGGCGGAAAGGCTGTCGGCCAGCGTCTCGAGATCGCGCTGGGTGTTGCTGTGGGGTTCTATGCTCATGGTGGCTCTCCCAAATCAGGGCTGTGGCAGGCTCTCGACCAGCGCCCGGTGGCGCTGCTCGATCAGGTCCAGGTTCTTGCGCGCCAGCGTGTGGCGCAGGCCGATCAGGCGGTATTCGGCGGTCTTTTCCTGCAGGTGCGACTTGGCCAGTGCGATCAGGAGACGGTCGCGGTCGGCGTCGAGGTAGGGGATTTCCATCTCCAGCATGCCCAGCACGATGCGCTGCTCGTTGTCATTGGAACGGTCGTACAGTCGCAGCAGCTTGCGCATGGCATCGAGCAGTTGCTGCACCGGTGCGCTGGCGTCGCGCATCAGGTCGTTGACGGCGCGCTCCTGCATCGGCGCCGTGACCGCGCGTGACAGCAACCGGGTGAGGCCGGTAAAGGCGTTGACGTGGCGGTCTTCCAGGCCGGTGTCGGGCCAGGCCTTGATGCCGGTGCCGACCACCTTGAGCGGGTCGCGCAAGTCATACCGGCGGTCGCCGGCCAGCGCGCCGAGCGCCTGCAGATACGCTTGCACCACGTCGTCGATGCGGCGGAAATCGTCGCTGGCCTGTTTGCGGCTGGCGTCGAGCGCACGTTCGCGCAGGTCGGCGGCGGGCGCCAGGTAAGGCTGCTGGCGCTCGTAGGCGCTACGGTAGCGTTCGGTAAGTTCGTGGTAGGCGTTGAGCTTGGGCGCATCGGCGGCAAAGGCGCGCACGTCGGCCATGCGCGGGGTGCTGCTGGCGCAGCCGCCCAGCATGGCAAAGACTGCCAGCAGGCACCCAATCAGCAGCGCGTGGATGGACAAATGTAGCCAGGTCAAACGTGGCGAGATCATGGGGGCTCCTCAAGGAAATGAGGATCATTGTTGCCCTGCGCTTGATGCGTGGTGTTGCGACTGCGCAGACCTGGCTAGGTGAGTGCGGTCAGCCAGCCCAGGCCCGCGCGGGTGTCGCCGGCCGGATTGTACTCGCAGCCGATCCAGCCGTCGTAGCCCAGCTGGTCGAGCAGGGTGTACAGGTGGCGGTAATTGATTTCACCGGTGCCCGGCTCGTGGCGGCCCGGCGTGTCGGCCACTTGCAGGTGGGCGATGCGCGGCAGGTTGGCGCGGATGGTGTTGCTCAATTCGCCTTCCATGCGCTGCATATGATAGATGTCGTATTGCAGGAACAGGTTGGGGCAGCCGGCTTCGTCGATGATCGCCAGCGCCTGCGCGCTGCGGTTCAGCAGGTAGCCGGGCATGTCGAAATGGTTGATCGGCTCGATCAGCAGCTTGATGCCGTGCGGCGCCAGCAGCCCGGCGGCGTAGCGCAGATTGTCAATATAGGTGGCGCGTGCCTGTTCGGGCGCGAGGCCGGGCGGGATTTTTCCGGCCATGCAATGCACCTGTCGCACCCCCAGCGCCAGCGCGTAATCGCGCGCGGCGGCCACACTGGCCTGGAATTCGTCGCTGCGGTCCGGGTGGCAGGCCATGCCGCGCTCACCAGCATCCCAGTCGCCCGGGTGCAGGTTGAACAGCACCAGTTGCAAGCCGTGCTCGCGCAATTGCGCGGCGATCTGCTCGGCGGGCCATGCATAGGGGAACAGGAATTCGACGGCCTCGAAGCCGGCAGCGCGGGCCGCGCCAAAGCGGTCGAGGAAGGGACGGTCGGTAAACAGCATCGACAGGTTGGCGGCAAATTTAGGCATGGGTAAATTATAAGGCAATAAAAAACCGCCCGAAGGCGGTTTGATATTGTTATCCATCATTCCGTCATCCTCGCCTGCGCGGGAATGACGGAGCTGCAGGCTTCGGGCTGCGATTAACGCCCGCGGCCACCCGAGCGGTGCTGCGACGGGTTGCCGCCGTTGCGTGGGGCGCTGCCGTTGCCGCCCCCACCGGTGCGGGCTTGACCGCCGCCACCGCCGCCGCTGCGGGCGCCGCCGCCGTTACCGCCACCACCGTTGCCGCCGCGACCACCGCCGCCAGCCGACGCGCCGGCGCCAGCGCCAGGCGCGCGCGGTTTGCCGCCACCGCCGTTGCCGCCATTGCCACCGGCGCCTGCCGGCTTGCCACGGCCACCGCCGTTGCCGCCGCGTCCACCGCCGCCGCCATTGCGATGGCCGGGGCCGCCGCTGCGCAGCTGGATCGGCTGCGCGCGCGCGTTCAGGTCCGGCTCGAAACCGGGAATCACTTCACGCGGCAGGGTTTGCTTGATCAGCTTCTCGATATCCTTGAGCATGTCATGTTCATCGACACACACCAGCGACACCGCTTCGCCGGTGGCGCCGGCGCGGCCGGTACGGCCGATCCGGTGCACATAGTCTTCCGGCACGTTCGGCAGGTCGTAGTTGACCACGTGCGGCAACTGGTCGATGTCGATACCGCGCGCGGCGATGTCGGTGGCGACCAGCACTTGCAGCGTGCCATCCTTGAATTCGCTTAGCGCGCGGGTACGGGCCGACTGGCTCTTGTTGCCGTGGATGGCCATGGCAGTGATGCCGTCGCCGCCCAGTTTTTCCACCAGGTTGTTGGCGCCGTGCTTGGTGCGGGTGAAGACCAGCACCTGGGTCCACTTGTGGGCCTTGATCAGGTGGGCCAGCATCGGGTGTTTCTTGTCGCGGTCAACCGGGTGGATCTTTTGCGCGATCACTTCCACGGTCGAATTGCGGCGGGCCACTTCGATGGTGGCAGGGTTGTTCAGCAGGCCGTCGGCCAGGGCCTTGATCTCGTCCGAGAACGTGGCCGAGAACAGCAGGTTCTGGCGTTTCGGCGGCAGCACGGCCAGCACTTTCCTGATGTCGCGGATGAAGCCCATGTCCAGCATGCGGTCGGCTTCGTCCAGGATCAGGACTTCGACCTTGCTCAGGTCCACGGTGCCTTGCTGCATGTGGTCCAGCAGGCGGCCCGGCGTGGCGACCAGGATGTCGACGCCGTGTTTCAGCTGCTTGATCTGCGGGTTGATGCCGACGCCGCCGAAGATCACGGCCGAGTTTAGCTTGGTGTACTTGCCGTAGATACGCACGCTTTCCTCGACCTGGGCCGCCAGTTCGCGGGTCGGGGTCAGGATCAGGGCGCGGATGGCGCGCGGCGAGCTATTGGTGGTGAATGCCTTGCCGACAGCGCTGGACGACAGCAGTTGCAGCAGCGGCAGGGTGAAGCCGGCGGTCTTGCCGGTGCCGGTCTGGGCGCCTGCCAGCAGGTCGCCGCCGTTCAGGACGGCAGGAATGGCCTGGGTCTGGATCGGTGTCGGGGTGGTGTAGCCGGTGTCGGCAACAGCGCGGACGATAGCGTCGGACAAACCGAGTGAGGAAAATGGCATGGGTAGCTTTGTATGAGATCGGCCTGTCGCCCTCTTGGGGCGCCAGTCGCAGGCAATCGGGATTATCTAGGTACGGCGCAAGACTGGATGGCAAGCCGCAGCTAGCACTATAACAGCTAAGCTGGAAGGGAATTTCAATTGGGAAACAAAAAGGAGGCGGATCGCCCCCTTTTTTTGTAACAAACCTTACGTCAATGAAACCAGCGCAAGACTTTTGTTATGTGTTTATTATCTATCAGGCAAACGGGGTCAGCAGACCCACCATCTGGCCGAAGATTTTCGGGCTGGCGGCAATGATGTCGCCCTTGTACAGGTAGTCCGATTCGCCATTGAATTCGCCGACGATGCCGCCCGCTTCGGTCACCATCAGGGCGCCCGCTGCGATATCCCAAGGCTTCAGGCCTTTTTCATAGAAGCCGTCGAGGCGGCCGGAAGCGATGTACGCGAGATCCAGCGCGGCGCTGCCCGGGCGGCGCACGCCGTGGCTGCGTTCGGCCATGATGCCGTACATTTTCAGGTATTCGTCGAGGGCCTTGGCGTTGCCGGCCTGGTAGCCGGTGGACAGCAGGGCGTTGGCGATACGGTCGAGCTTGGTAACGCGGATGCGCTTCTCGTTCAGGTAGGCGCCGGCGCCCTTGGTGGCGGTAAACAGGTCGTTGCGCACGGGGTCGTAGATCACGCCCTGGGTGATCACGCCGCGCTGGGCCAGCGCGATCGAGATGCAGTATTGCGGGAAGCCGTGCATGAAGTTGGTGGTGCCATCAAGCGGGTCGATGATCCAGCAGTATTCAGCCTCGTCGTGGTTGTTCTTCGAAGCGCCCGACTCTTCAGCCAGGAACGCGTGGTCGGGATAAGCCTTGGACAGCACGCCAATGATCTCCTGCTCGGCCGCCTGATCGACGTCGGTGACGAAATCCTTGTGATTTTTCTCGGTCACGATCACGCGGTCGAGGTCGAACGAGGCGCGATTGATGACGGTGGCGGCGCGGCGAGCAGCTTTGATCGCCGTGTTGAGCATTGGGTGCATGATGACTTTTCCGTTAAAAGAACGCTAACGCCCACCGGGGCAATGCCACCGGCGACGCGTTAGAGGACAAGAGTGAATTAAAGAGCGGGGCGGCGGCAACAAGGTAAAATCCGGGGCAGAACGCCCTGCGGAACAACCGTATTGAAACAGCGCAATAGCGATATTTTAAATGAACCTGCCCCAAACCCCTACTAACTTTTTCAAACAGCTGCGTTTCATCCTGGTCGAGACCAGTCGCGCCGGCAATATCGGGGCGGTGGCGCGGGCCATGAAAACCATGGGTTACAGCGACCTGGTCCTGGTCAAGCCGCGCTTTGCCGATGCCGTGCAAGACCCGGAAGCGGTGGCATTTGCCAGCGGCGCCCAGGATATCCTGACCGGCGCCCGCGTGGTGGGCAGCATGGCCGAGGCGCTTGACGGCATCAACTTCGCGGCAGCCGTCAGCGCCCGCCTGCGCGAATATTCACCGCCGGTGCTTACGCCACGGCAGTTTTCCACGCAACTGGTGGCGCAGCCGGACTTGCACGCGGCTGTCATTTTCGGCAACGAGCGCTTCGGCCTGCCCAACGAGGTGGTCGAGCAATGCAATGTGCTGATCAACATTCCCGCCAATCCCGAATACTCGTCGCTCAACCTGTCGCAGGCGGCGCAGGTGGTGGCCTACGAGTGCCGGATGGCCGTGCTCGACCAGGCGCCGCAGGTGGTCAGCGTGCGCCAGCCGCAGGGGGATGCCAACGAGATCGGCTTCCACGGCGAAGCCGCCAGCCTGGCGCAGATCGAGGGCATGTACCAGCACCTGGAAAGCGCGCTGGTCGAGATCGGTTTTCTCGATGCCGGCAATCCGCGCAAGCTGATGCCGCGCCTGAAGCGCCTGTTCGCGCGGGCGCAGCTGGAGAAGGAAGAAGTCAATATCCTGCGCGGGATTGCGCGGCAGATGACCTCGGGGCGCAAGTGACGCTGGCCTTCTGCCGGGCGTTGGCCTGCCGCTGCGAGATGAAGGATTGTCGCGTTCGTCGTGCGCTGCCGACGCCACGCCTGGTGCATACATCAACCTTGTCTTCATGATCAAACGTCTGCTGATCCTCTTATTAGTGATCGAAGTGCTGGGCGTGCTGGCCGTGGCCGCCGGCCTGCGCACCTGGCTGCCTGACGACTGGCCTGCGACTGTCGCGGTACTGACCGCGCTGGCCGGCGGTGTACTGGTATTGCTGCTGGTGCGCATGCTGATCGCCGCCAACAATTTCCGCATCAGCTGGCGCGCGCGCAGCGTGCCCGACGCCATCCATGCGCTCAACCCGCTCAACCCGCTCACCGCAGCGCGGCTGTTCCTGCACGAGTTCGCGTCCACCATGCTGACGTCGTCCTGGTATATGTTGCGCCCGGTCGGACTGCAGTGGCAGCCGCAGGCGCGCGGGTTGCCGGTATTGCTGATCCATGGCTACGGCTGCAACAGCGGCTACTGGCGGCCGATGAGCGACCAGCTGCGGGCCGCCGGCATCAATCATTACGGTATCGACCTCGAGCCGCCCGGCGCCGCTATCGACGATTTCGCGCCGCAAGTGCAGGCGGCGGTAGAGCATTTGTGCACGGTGACTGGCGGTCCGCGGGTGATCATCCTGGCCCACAGCATGGGCGGGCTGGTGGCGCGCGCGTACTTGCGCCGACACGGCGCGGACCGGATTGCCCGCGTGATCACGCTGGGCACACCGCACCACGGCACCGTGCTGGCCGACCTCGGCCCCGGCAGCAACGCGGTGCAAATGCGCTGCGGCAGCGATTGGCTGGGCGCGCTGGCCGCCTTCGAGACGGCCGGTGACGCTAATTTGCAACGGAACTTGTTCTGTTCCATTTATTCTGTCCACGACAACATCGTCGCCCCGCAGAACTCGAGCGAGCTGCCCGGCGCGCGCAACCTGGTGTTCGGCGCCATAGGGCACGTGGCGCTGGGCCGGCATCCGGAGATCGTGCGCTGTGCGCTGGCGGAAATCGTTTCCACGCAACAGTGTGACTTTGTGTGACTTTGTGTTGTTCTTGGTTGCTGTATGGTTACTCCTGTGAAGTGCAGCAAACAAGGCGGACCGGCCGTGACAGACTTTGGCACATTGATACTCGAGCAAACGCCGGACGCGGTGATCTTGACACGCCTGGACGGCGAAGTGGTCTATTGGAACAACGGCGCCGAAGCCGTGTTCGGCTATGGCAGCACGGAGGCAATAGGCCGCCGGCTGGCCGACCTGATCGAGCCGCCCGTTCCGCAAGACGCCGCCAGTTCCGACAGCGTGCTACGCCAGACCCTGGCGACCGGATCGGCCAATTACGAGTCGCTGCGCCACGCCCGCGATGGCGTGCTGGTGTACATCGACAGTTCAAGCAAGCTGGTGCGCGACGCCGATGGCGCGCCCGAATATATTTTGTGGAGTAAAAAAGACGTTACCGCGCTGCGGGTGTTGCGCGACGCCAAGCTGGTCGAAGCGCGGTTCCACGGCATCCTCGATTCGATGCCCGACGCCATCGTGGTGGCCAATATGACCGGCCGCATCGTGCTGGCCAATGGCCAGGCCGAAAGCCTGTTCGGCTATGCCCAGGGCGCGCTGCGCGGGCTGGAGCTCGAAGCGCTGATGCCGGCGCACATGCGCAGTGCCCACCGCAGCCACCGTGGCGGCTACATGGCGCAACCGTCGGTGCGGCCGATGGGCGCGGGCCTGGCGCTGTATGGATTGCGCAGCGATGGCGTGGAGTTTCCGGTGGAGATCAGCCTGAGCCCGGTCACGACCGAGGAGGGTACCCTGGTCATCAGCGCGATCCGCGATATCAGTGATCGTAAACTGGCTGAATTAGCGTTGCAAGAAAAGAATATTGAACTGGCAAAAGCCAACGCCGCCAAGGACCGCTTCCTCGGCGGCATGTCGCACGAGTTGCGCACGCCATTGAACGCAATCATCGGATTTACGGGTACTATGCTGATGAAGTTGCCTGGACCCATCAATACGGAACAGGCCAAGCAGCTCCGGATGGTGCAGGACAGTGCCCGTGATCTGCTAACGTTGATTAACGATTTGCTCGACCTGACCCGGATCGATACCGGCAAGGTGCAACTCGACATCGTGGCCGTGGATAGTCGTGCGCTCGTTGATGAAGTGCTGGCGCTGCTGGCGCCGCAGGCGCATGCGAAGAAACCGGCGGGACTGGTTTTCGACGTCATAGCACCGCCGGACTTGCCGACCGTGCGCACCGACCGCCGCGCGCTGCAGCATATTTTGATGAACCTGGTCGGCAACGCGATCAGGTTTGCCGACCAGGGCCCGCTGCTGGTGCGGCTGGCGCCGGCCACCGTCGGTACGCGCCCGTGCCTGACCTTTAGCATCGGCGATACGGCTGCCGGAGCGGCGCCGTTGCAAGCCGTGTCGCAACTGGACACGAGTGCAATGCAGCAGTTTGAAGGCGCAGGCTTGAGCCTGCACCTGAGCCAGAAACTGGCGGCGCTGTTGCATGGAGAAATATTGTTCGACAGCGCGTATGGCGTGGGGAGCGTGTTGACCCTGGTCTTGCCGCTGGAGACTTGAATAAGGAGTCTTTGTGTCTGCAAGAATACTGATCATCGAAGACAACGCCACCAACATGGAGTTGATGGTGTACCTGCTGCGTGCTTTCGGCTACACGCCGCTGTCGGCGTCCGATGGCGAGGCGGGTGTGGAAGCGGCCCGGCGCGAGCAGCCCGACCTGATCATCTGCGACGTCCACCTGCCCAAGCTCGACGGCTATGGCGTGGTGGCGGCGCTCAAGGCCGACCCGGCCACGCGTGACATCCCGGCCCTGGCCGTGACGGCGCTGGCCATGGTGGGCGACCGCGAGCGCCTGCTCGAGGCCGGCTTCGACAGCTACATCGGCAAGCCGATCGAACCGGACACTTTCGTCAAGCAAATCGAGTCTTTTTTGACCGGGGAGATGTCGACCCCGCCTAAAACCGACATCGCCACGATCCTGATCGTGGACGACCATGTGCTCAACCGCGAATTCCTGATGACGCTGCTCGGTTACGGCGGCTACCGCCTGATCGAAGCGGCCAATGGCGCCGAAGGCCTGAAAATGGCGCTGGCCGACAAACCCGACCTGGTCATCTCCGACATCCTCATGCCCAATATGGACGGCTACGAGTTTGTCACGCGCATGCATGAACATCCGGACACGGCCGACGTGCCGGTGATTTTCTATACCGCCACGTACCGCGAACGCGAAGCGCTGGCCGTGGCCGAGTCGTGCGGCGTGCGCTGGGTGCTGCCCAAGCCGTCCGATCCGGACGTGATCCTGCGCACGGTGCAGGAAGCGCTGGGCCAGGAGCCCACCCCGGTCGTGGAGTCGGACGACGACCGCACCGCCGTGGTGCCCGACCTGCCGCAGGAAAAACGCCTGCTCGACATCGACCACCAGGTCGCCGAATACCTCGACGAACTCGAATCGAGCAGCCAGCTGATCACGCGCCTGGCCTCGGCGCCGGCGGCGGTCGATGTGGCCACCGAAGACCTGGCGCGCATGACCCAGCGCCTGTCGAGCTCGCTTTCCAGCTTGCAGGCGGTGAGCCTGCGACTGACCGCGCTGATCGAACTGGGCATCGAACTGGGCGCCGAGCGCGACCCGCGCGCGCTGCTCGAAATCGGCTGCCGCGTGGCGCAAAACATTTGCGTCTCCAAGTATGCCTGCATCGGCGTGCTCGACGAAGAAGGCGGGGCGCTGGCCTACTACGCCAGCTGCGGCGCCGGCGTGCCGATCCACGAAATCGCTCAGAACCCGCGCGCTGGCGTGCTTGGCGGGCTGCTTGAACAACGGATTCCGTGCCGCATCAACGACCTCGATGGCGCGCCGTTCAATGTCGGCCTGCCCGCCAGTCATCCGCCGGTGCACACGTTTCTCGGCGTGCCGATCGCTTCGCGCGAGCGCATCCACGGCTGGTTGTACCTGGCCGATAAACTCGGCGCCGACGGTTTTTCGGAAGTCGATGAACGGGTGGCGGCCACGGTGGCCGCGCAACTGGCCGGCGCCTACGAAAACCTGCAACTCTACGACGAGATCAAGCGCAACCACGCCCAGCTCACGCTGGACATGAACGCCCGCATCCGCCTCGACGAAGACTTGCGCCGCTTCCGCCTGGCCATGGACGCTACTGCCGACGCCATTTTCCTGGTCGATCGCGCCGGCATGTGTTTTGTCGATGTCAATGCCACCGCCTGCCGCATGCTCGGTTTCGAGCGCGAGGATTTCCTGCAAGTAGGCCCCAACAAGCAGGTGGAAGGGGACCTGGTCAAGCTCGAAGTCCTGTACGAAAAACTGCTGTCCGGCGATCAGAGCGGCGCCATGACGGAACTGCTGCTGCAATGCCGCGACGGCTCGCCGCTGGCGGTTGAAGTGCAGCGCCGCACGCTGCGCTCGGGCTCGAGCTGGATCCTGGTGGCGGTCGCGCGCGATATCACCGAGCGCAAGGAAGCCGAGCAGCGCCTGCTCAAGCTGGCCCACTTCGATACGCTGACCGGCTTGCCCAACCGCAGCCAGTTCAACGATTCGCTCACGCATTCGATGCGGCAAGCGGCCGAGCACCACTGGTCGCTGGCGGTGCTGTTCCTCGACGTTGACCGGTTCAAGAACGTCAACGATACGCTCGGCCACACCATCGGCGACGAGCTGCTGCGGCAGTTCTCGAGCCGGCTGGTCGATTGCCTGCGCGTGCGCGACACCATCGGGCGCTTCGGCGGCGACGAGTTTGCCGCCATCCTGATGCTGCCCGAGGGCGCGCAAAACGCGGTGGTGGTGGTCGATAAAATCCGCGAAGTGCTGCGCCGCCCGTTCGACCTCAAGGGCCACGAAGTGACGGTGACGGCCAGTATCGGTATCTCGGTATTTCCCGACGACGCTGCCGATCCCGACACCCTGATCCAGTACGCCGACACTGCCATGTACCGCGCCAAGGAAGCGGGGCGCGACGCGTTCCGCTTCTTCACGGCCGAGATGAACGCGCAGTCGATGGCCCGCCTGGAACTGGAAAACGCGCTGCGGCGCGCCATCGAGAACGGCGAATTCGTGCTGCACTTCCAGCCCAAGGTGAATATCTCGAGCGGTCGCATCAGCGGCGCCGAGGTGCTGATCCGCTGGCAGCGCCCGGGCCACGGTATGGTGTCGCCCGCGCTGTTCATCCCGATCCTGGAAGAGACCGGCCTGATCGTGCGGGTGGGCAGCTGGGTCATCAACGAAGCGTGCCGCAAGATCGCCCACTGGCGCCGCACCAATGCCGGCGCCGTGCACCTGTCAGTCAATGTGTCGGGCATCCAGTTCTTCGTCGGCGGGCTGGAAGAAGAAGTGCTGCGCGCCATCAAGGAGCACGATATCTCGCCCGAGCTGCTCGAACTCGAACTGACCGAGAGTTCGCTGATGTCGAACGCCGAAGAGACCATCACGGTGCTGCAGAATTTGAAAGCGCTGGGCATCAAGATTTCGATCGACGACTTCGGCACCGGCTATTCGTCGCTGGCGTATTTGAAACGCTTCCCGATCGACAAGCTCAAGATCGATATCGCCTTCGTGCGCGAAGTGACCAGCAACCCGGACGACGCTGCCATCGTGCTGGCGATTATCAACATGGCGCACAGCCTCAAGCTCGACGTGATTGCCGAGGGCGTGGAGAAGGATGCGCAACTGGCGTATTTGCGCCGCCACGGCTGCGACGAGATGCAGGGTTATTACTTCAGCCGGCCGCTGCCCGAAAACGAGTTCGAAGCCATGCTGCGCGACGGCCGTACCCTGCAGGCGCCGGAGGACGAGCAGGCCACCGAGCAGCCGACGCTGTTGATCGTCGATGACGACGCCTTCATGCTCGACGTGCTGACCGATTTCCTGTCGCAGGACGGCTACCGCATCCTCACCGCGCAAACCGCCGCCGAAGGTTTCGATATCCTGGCCCGGCACCGCGTGCAGGTAATTCTTTGCGACCAGTGCATGCCGTTGATGAGCGGCACCGAGTTCATGGAGCGGGTGAAAAACCTGTGCCCGGACACGTTCCGCATCATGCTGTCGGCCTATGCCGACCTGACGCCGATCATGGCGGCGATCAACCACGGCGCCATCGACCGCTTTTATACCAAGCCGTGGAAGGGGGCGGCGCTGCGCGAGAATATCCGCGAGGGCTTCCGCCTGCATGCGCAGGCGCATGGCAAGCTGCCGTTCATTAACACCGAGCAAGCCTAAGCAGGGAGGCGCACGGCTGGCATCGGTGGTATGCTGGCGACAGATTTTACCGAGACCACCCCGCCATGCAACAGAAAGCACCCCGCCGAACCCGCGAGCGCATCCTCGAACTGTCGCTGCGCCTGTTTAACGAGTTCGGCGAACCCAATATCACCACCACGGTGATCGCCGAAGAGATGAATATCTCGCCGGGCAACCTGTACTACCATTTCCGTAACAAGGACGACATCGTCAATTCGATCTTCGTGCAGTTCGAGGCCGAGATCGAGCGCATCCTGACGGTGCCCAATGGCCGCCGCTCGAACATCGACGACGTCTGGATGTATTTGCACTTGATGTTCGAACTGATCTGGCGCTACCGCTTTTTTTACCGCGACCTCAACGACCTGCTGTCGCGCAACCGCAAGCTCGAGCTGCACTTCAAGCAGATCCTCGACCACAAGATCAAGGTGGCCAAGCAGTTGTGCGAAGACTTGCGCAGCGAAGGTTCGCTGGAAGCGTCCGACGTCGCCATCGACGCCATGGCCACCAATATGGTGGTGGTGGCCACGTACTGGCTGTCGTACGAATACGTGCGCAATCCGCGCAAGTACAGCGAGCAGCAGTCGATGGCCGACGCGCTGGCGCGCGGCTGCTACCAGGTGTTGTCGCAGATCGGTCCCTACCTGCGCAACGAGACCAGCTTGCTGTTCCAGAAGCTGTCCGAGGAATACCTGGAAAAGCTGAAATAGTATTTTTATGTCACGGAGATAGCATGGTCTGGACCGCCTTCCCGTATCCCGATGCCGGATACCGCCACACGCCGGAAAGCCTGCAACAGGCCTGGCCGGTGCTGCACAGCGGCGACTGCGAACCGTTTCCCACCCATCCGGCACTGGTGCAGGCCTGGATCGCTTTTCACGCAGGCGAGTTCGAGCGCGCCACGCGGCTGGGCCTGGACGTGGGTGTCAACGGCTATGCCGTCGCCCACAAGGCCATCTGCATCTACACCCAGTACCTGGAAAACAATCCGCGCAAGAAAATCGCCACCTTCGAATGCGTGGCCGAGCGCTGCGAGCGCCAGCAGCGCGAGCAGCCCGGCAATCCGTCCGGCTGGTACTGGCACGGCTATGCGCTCGGCTATTACTCGACCGGGATTTCGGTGGTCAAGGCGCTGGCCCAGGGCCTGGGCGCCAAGGTGCGCCACAGCCTGGAAACCACGCTGCGCCTGGCCCCCGATCGCCCCGATGCCCACGTGGCGCTGGGCGTGTACCACACCGAGATCGTCGACAAGGCCGGCGCCATGATCGGCGGCCTGACCTATGGGGCAAAAAAGGAGGAGGGTTACCGCCACTTCGAGACGGCCTTGCGGCTCAACCCTGAATCGGCGATTGCCCGCGTCGAATATGCGCGCGCCTTGCGCTTGCTCGATGGCAAGCGCAAACTGGCGCAAGCACGGACCATGCTGGAACAGGCAGCGGCGGTACACGCCCACGACGCCGTGGAGCGGCTCGATATCGAAGCTGCCCGAACAGAACTCAACACCAAACTCAACGAGGAAAAGCAGCAGTGACCAAGACCATTTGTGTATATTGCGGCGCCAACGCCGGCATCAGCGACAACTATGCGGCAGCGGCGCGCGCGCTGGGTGCGGCCATGGTGGAGCAAAACCTGGCGCTGGTGTACGGCGGCGGCAAGGTGGGCCTGATGGGCATCATTGCCGACGAGGTGCTGCGCCTGGGCGGCGAAGTCACCGGCGTGATTCCCACCGCGCTGGTCGAGCGCGAAGTGGGCCACGCGGGCCTGACGCGCCAGTTCATCGTCAAGGACATGCATGAACGCAAGGCCATGATGGCCAGCCTGTCCGACGGCTTTATCGCCATGCCGGGCGGCATGGGCACGCTGGAAGAACTGTTTGAAATGCTGACGTGGTCGCAGCTGGGCATCCACGCCAAGCCGATCGGTCTGCTCAACGTCGATGGCTTCTATGACGGCCTGATCGACTTCATCGGCCACGCGCGCGAGCAGGGCTTCATCCGCCCGCAGCACGCGGCGTTGATGATGTCGGCCGATGAGCCGGACGCACTGCTCAAACTCCTCAAGCAGTAACCACTCCGGAGGCGCAGCCATGCCGCTCCCTGTCGTGCAGACTGCAGTTGTACAGCCTCGCATCCTGATCCTGGCCGTCGGCAGCGCCGGCGATGTTTATCCCTTCATCGTCATCGGCCAGGCGCTGCGTGCGCGTGGCTATGAAGTAACCTTGATGGCCTCGGCCAATTTCGAGGAACGGGTGCAGCGTGCCGGCCTGCAGTTTATCTCGGGCCTGGCCCAGGAGGAGCTCGAAACCTCCATCCGCGATCCCGACCTGTGGCACCCGGTCAAGGGCTTTGCCACCATCTGGAAATACATGGCGCGCCACCTGCCGGCGGCTTACCACCAGCAGCTGGCGCTGGTGCGCGAAAAGCCGACCCTGATCGTCGCCAGCACGCTGGGCCTGACCGGCCGCCTGTTGCAGGAAGCGCACGGCGTGCCGCTGGTCACCGTCCACCTGGCGCCGTCATGCCTGTTTTCCGCCGACGATACGGCCGTGCGGCGCGGCTTGCACTGGCCGCGCGGCTGGCCGCGCTGGGCGGTGCGCATCACGCTTGGTTTGATCGACCGCCTGATGGTCGATGCCGTGGTGCGGCCCGCACTCAATGGCATGCGCGCCCATATCGGCCTGGCGCCGGTGCGGCGCGTGATGAGCCAGTGGCTGCACTCGCCGCAGCACGTGGTCTGCGCGTGGCCCGCCTGGTTTGCCGCGCCGCAGGCGGACTGGCCGCCCAATGCGGTGTGCGCCGGCTTTCCGCGCATGCCCTCATCAAGCAGTGCGCTCGAGCCGGGCTTGCAGCGCTTTATTGATGACGGGGACGCACCGATCGTCATTACCCCCGGCTCGGCAATGGCGCATGGCAGCGATTTTATTGCACGGGCGCTCGCCGCCGCTGCAGCAGTGAAGGTGAGGGCGGTGGTGGTGACGCCGTACCGCGAACAGGTGCCATTGGAAGTGCCTGCATCTGTGTATTACGCCGCCTACGCGCCGTTCGATGTGCTCAGCCGCCAGGTGGCGGCCTTCGTGCACCACGGCGGCATCGGCACCAGCGCCACCGTGCTGGCAGCGGGCAAGCCGCAACTGATCGTGCCGTTCGCGTTCGACCAGCCCGACAACGCCGCGCGCCTGACCCGCCTGGGCGTGGCGGCCACCGTGCTGCCGGACTCGCCGCCAGCCATGTGGCAGCAGGCGCTGGGCCGCTTGCTCGACGACCCGGCAGTGGCCAAGGCCTGCGCCACGTTGGCCACCGTGATGGCAGGGGAGCGGCCGGCAGCGGACCGGATCGCCGATATCATCGAGGGCCATTCCGGGCAGGGCCAGGTAACCTGACGAATTAATTGCCCATCAGGCGTGGCCGGCCCGGCTGGCGGATAACAATCGTCTCGGTGACCGATGTGCTGGTGTTGCGGCGATGCTGTTGCTTGCGTGCAGACATCTCCCTATGATCGACATGGGTGAGAGATGACGTCAACCACGGAGACCAGCCATGCATAACGACAACGACAACGACAACGACAACGACAACGACAACAGCGACATCGGCAGCGGCGCCGACCGGCAGGCCGGCACCAGCCGCCGCACCATCCTCAAAGCCGTCGGCGCCACCGCCACCGGATTGCTGCTCGGCGGCAGCGCCTGCGCGGCCGCACCGCGCAAGCGGTATGCCGTGGTCGGCGTCGGCTCGCGCGCCCGCATGTTCATGCGCGCGATCACCGATGACTTCCGTGACGATAACGACATCGTTGCCGTGTGCGATAACAACGCCGGCCGCGCGGCGCTGGCCGTGCGCACGATCGCCGCCACCGGCGCCAGCCAGCCACGTGCTTACAGCGCCGCGCAGTTCGACACCATGATCCGCGAGACCAGGCCCGATTACGTGATCGTGACGACTGTCGATGCCACCCACGACGACTACATCGTGCGTGCGCTCGACCTGGGCTGCGACGTGATCACCGAGAAGCCGATGACCACGACAGCCGCCAAGGCCCAGCGCATCCTCGACGCCGTCAAACGCAGCGGCCGCCACGTGCGCGTGACGTTCAATTACCGCTACGCGCCGCCGCGCACGCAGGTCAAGGACCTCCTGATGAGCGGCGAGATCGGCGATGTGCTGTCGGTCGATTTCACGTGGCTGCTCAATACCGTCCACGGCGCCGATTATTTCCGCCGCTGGCACAGCAACAAGGCCCGTTCCGGCGGGCTGATGATCCACAAGGCCACCCACCATTTCGACCTGGTCAACTGGTGGCTCGGTGCTCAGCCCGAGCGGGTGCACGCGTTCGGCTCGCGCCAGTTTTACACGCCGCAGACGGCCCGCCGCCTGGGCCTGCAAGGCGCGCACGAACGCTGCCTGACGTGCAGCGAAAAAGCCCGATGCGCGTTCTATTTCGACCTGGCGGCCGATGCTGGCCTCAAGGCGCTGTACCTGGAAAATGAAAAATACGATGGCTACTTCCGCGACCAGTGCGTCTGGCGGCCGGAGATCGACATCGAGGATACGATGAATGTGATGGTCCGCTACGACAACAGCGTCCAGCTCAACTACGCGCTGTCTGCCTACGATGCCTGGGAGGGGTACCACATCGCCTTCAACGGCACCAAGGGCCGGCTCGAGCACCGCATCGTTGAAAAAGTGGGCGTGGCCGGCGCCAACGAGGTGCAGAGCATGAGCGAAGGTGTCCATACCCGCGTCATTCCGCTGCGCGGCGCCGCGCGCGACATCTAGCCCTGGGTGGGCAAGGGCGGCCACGGCGGCGGCGACCTGGTCATGCTGACCGAAATCTTCGGCAAGGCGCCGGCCGACAAATACCTGCGCATGGCTGACGAGCGTGCTGGCGCCTGGTCGTGCCTGGTCGGGGTGGCTGCCAACCAGTGTTTCGAGACCGGGCAGACGGTGAAAATCGCCGACCTGATCAAGGGGCTGACGCCACCGGATCGGCCGGCCATGCCTTCGCGCACCGGACCGCTGAAGGTGAAAATGACCTGACCGTCAGGTCAGGCCCATAGCTTGCCACTGCCGGTATCGAGATGGGTGAGGTACAGCCGCAAGTCGAACTCGTACTGGTGGTAGTTCGGTTCCATGTACGTGCACAGTTTATAAAACGGCTTGTCGTGCTGCTTTTCCTTCACGTGCGCCAGTTCGTGCACGGCAATCATGCGCAGGAACTCCAGCGGTACTTCCTTGAACATGGTGGCCACGCGGATCTCGTGCTTTGCCTTGAGCTTGCCGCCCTGCACGCGCGAGATCGACGTGTGCAGGCCCAGCGCGTGGTTGATCACGTGGATCTTGCTGTCGTATTCGACCTTGTTGATCGGGTCGGCGTTGCGCAGGTGTTCCTCGCGCAAGTCCTGCACGTAGTTGTACAGCGCCTTGTCGGTGCGCACGTCGTGCGCCTTGCTGTAGCGCTTGAGCAGCACCTCGCCCAGCTTGTTCTGGGCCAGCAGTTGCGACACTTGTTGCTGGGTTTGCTCGGAATAGGCGCTCAGGTACTTCAGGGCAGGCATGGCAGGAAGGCGGAAAATCAATCGAGGGCGCAATGTATCACACCTGTCCTTTAGCCTGGGTGCATCCAATGATGATCGCTATATAATCATGTATATTACGGTTTTCACCTGGGAGCAGCAATGCGGAAGACGACGATGATGGTGGCGCTGGCGCTGATGCCGGTATGGTCAGTGATGGGCGGCGCAGCGATGGCGGCGGACATCACGGTCTCGGCGGCGGCCAGCCTGACCAATGCCTTCAAGGAAATCGGTGCAGCCTACGAGAAAGACCACCCGGGCGACAAGGTGCTGTTCAACTTTGCCGCATCCGACCCGCTGGTGCAGCAGATCGCCAAGGGCGCGCCGGTGGATGTGTTTGCCTCGGCCGACCAGGACGCCATGGACAAGGCCGAAAGCCTGAAGCTGCTCGCCGCCGGCACCCGCAAGAACTTCGTCGCCAACACCCTGGTGCTGATCGTGCCGGCCAACAGCAGGCAAGCGATCAAGGCGCTCGGCGATTTGCAGCAGCCGGCCATCACCCGCATCACGCTGGGTAACCCGGCCAGCGTGCCGGTGGGCCGCTACGCGCGCGGCGCGCTGGAACAGGCCAAGCTCTGGACCGCGGTCGAGCCGAAGGCCATCTACGGCACCTCGGTGCGCCAGAGCCTGGACTACGTGGCGCGTGGCGAAGTCGATGCCGGCTTTGTTTACGCCACCGACGCTGCCGTGCAAAAAGACAAGGTCACGGTCGTTGCCACCATCCCGACCACGACGCCGGTCACCTATCCGATCGCGCTGATCGAAAAAGGCCCGCAGGTGGGGGCCGGCCGCCGCTTCATCGCCTACGTGATGGCGCCAGGCGCTCAGGCGGTGCTGGCCAAATACGGTTTCAGCCGTCCGTAAACAGGGCGTGGACAGTTTTTTCAACGAGCCCGCGTGGATCGCGCTGCGGCTCTCGCTCAAGGTGGCCTGCTGGGCCACCTTGCTGGCGCTGGTGGCCGGCACCGGGTTCGGCTACCTGCTGGCACGCAAGCGTTTTTTCGGCCGCGAATTGCTCGACGCCATGTTGACCTTGCCGATGGTGATGCCGCCGACGGTGCTCGGCTACTACCTGCTGGTGCTCATCGGCCGCGAGGGCGTGGTCGGCGCCTGGCTGCAGCACCATTTCGGCATCAACCTGATTTTTACCTGGCAGGCGGCGGTGATTGCGGCGGCCGTGGTGGCGTTTCCGCTGGTACTCAAGGGCGCCCGCGCCGCGTTTGAAACAGTCGATATGCAGCTTGAACAGGCGGCCATGGTGCTGGGCGTGTCGCCGTTCGGCGTATTCCTGCGCGTGACCTTGCCGCTGGCCTGGCGCGGTGTGCTGGGCGGGACCTTGCTGGCGTTTGCCCGTTCGATGGGCGAGTTCGGCGCCACGCTGATGGTGGCCGGCAGCATCCCCGGTAAAACCCAGACCTTGTCGATTGCCGTCTACGAGGCGGTGCAGGCGGGCCAGGACGATACCGCCAATTTGCTGGTGATCATCACGTCGGTGGTGTGCGTCACCGTGCTGGTGGCCGCCAACAAGCTTACTCCCAACCGCAATCCGCAACGATGACCATGGTAATCAACGTCGATATCCGCAAGACCTTGCGCTCGGGCGACCGCGTGTTCGAGCTCGATGCCCGCTTCGAGTCGGCCAGTACGCGCGTGGTGATCTGCGGCCAGTCGGGCGCCGGCAAGAGCCAGCTCCTGAAAGCGGTGGCGGGCTTGATGACGCCGGACCAGGGCCGCATCGCACTGGGCGGGCGCTGCCTGTTCGATGCTGCCGCCGGCATCGATGTGACGCCGCAGCAGCGCCGCGTGGCTTACCTGTTCCAGGACTATGCACTGTTCCCCCATTTGAATGTGCGGCAGAATATCGCCTTCGGTCTGCAACGCGGCTGGCGCAATCCGCTGGCGCGCGCCGATGTGGAGGCGGTGCGCTATTGGCTGGCAGCGTTCGAGCTCGACCATGTGGCGCAGCAGTTGCCGCACCAGCTATCGGGCGGCCAGCGCCAGCGCGTGGCTCTGGCGCGCGCGCTGGCGCCGCAGCCGGGCGCATTGTTGCTCGACGAGCCGTTCGCCGCGCTCGACCCCGGCCTGCGCGAACGCATGCGCGCCGAGCTCGATGCATTGCAACGCCGCCTGGCGATACCGATGATACTGATTACCCACGATCCCGAGGACGTGAGCGCCTTTGGCGAGCACGTGCTGCGCATGAACCAGGGACGGCTCGAGGAGCATGCACATGAATGACGATCACAAGACGCTGGCATTGCAGGGCAATGTCTGGATGACCATCGGCGGCCAGAAGCTGGGCGGCCAGGACCGGGTGGAATTGCTGTCAGCCATCGCTTCCCACGGTTCGATCACGGCGGCGGCCAAGGCGGTGGGCATGAGCTACAAAGGCGCCTGGGATGCCATCGAAGCGATGAACAACCTGGCCGGCGAGCCGCTGCTTGAACGCGTGGCCGGCGGCAAGGGTGGCGGCGGCACCCGGCTCACCGGCCGCGGCAGCCAGCTGGTCGAGAATTTCCGCAAGATCGAGGCGGCGCACCGCCAGTTCGTGGCGCACCTGAGCGAACAGTCGCACGCGCTGGCCGATGATTTGTTCATGATACGGAGAATGAAAATGAAGACCAGCGCGCGCAACCAGTTCAGCGGCACGGTGGTGGCCTTGAAAGAGGGCACCGTCAACGACGAGGTGATACTCGAGGTAGTGGGCGGTCAGCACATCGTGGCCACCATCACCCGCGACAGCCGCGCGAGCCTGGGACTGGTGGTCGGCGCGGAAGCGTTTGCGCTGGTCAAGGCGTCATCGGTGATCGTGGTGACGGACCTGGGCGGCGCGCGGTTGTCGGCCCGTAACCAGCTGGCGGGCACCATCAGCCGCGTGGTGCCCGGCGCGGTCAATACCGAGGTGAGTATCGACCTGCCGGGCGGCGGCGTAATCGCCGCCATCGTCACGCGCGACAGCGGCGAGGCCCTGGGCCTGGCCGAGGGCGGCGCGGCGGTGGCAGTATTCAAGGCGTCGAGCGTGATTGTGGGGACGCCGTAGGGACGCCGTAGGAACGCCATCGGCACGCTCCGCTGCTCAGGCACGCCATGATGCATGCCATCGCTACGCCGGTCTGACCGCCGAGATACGTCGCCATCAGGCGACACCCGTGCCGGACCGGCGCCCGCCTAGCCCTTGCTGCTCTGGCGGTTGCCGCTGTCGGAAGCTTGCTCCGAACCCCGGCTGCTTCGTTCGGCAGCTGCCGCCCGCGCGGCCGATTGCCGGCTTTCGCCGCCCTTGCGGCCGATGGCGGCCATGTGCTCGCGGTTGCGGCTGACCGCCTCGCCGCCTTTCTGGCCGGCGCGCCTAGCTTCTTCGGAATCGAATTCATGCGCCGTGCCTTTTTGGTGCGCGGCCTGTCCGCCCTTGCTGGCGATGCTGCGTTGGGTGGCCTGGTCCATGGCGGCGAAGCCGCGCTTGGCCGGGGTTTTGGGCTGGGCCTGGTCTTCCCCATGCTTGCTTGCTGCATTACGTTGATTGCTGCTTGCCATTGCTGCCTCCTGGGTTGTGGTCGGGTTGCGAACAGCCAAAGCCGCTGCTCTGCATGTTAGAGGTGCAAGGTTGACGAAAGTTCCACGTGATTTGCGATGCGATCGACTTGGTGTTTGACGGTGCGCCAACGGCGCGCGGGCCGCAGTTTTACTGCAATGGCCGCGCCGTGCGACAATACCGGCCTCGTTATTCTCTTGTTGTTATTGAAATTGACTGCGGCGGCCATGACCAACCCTGAATACATCCTCACTCTTTCCTGCCTCGACCAGCGCGGCATCGTGCACCGCGTGTCCGGTTTCCTGGCCGATCACGGTTGCAACATCATCGACTCCGCCCAGTTTGGCGACAGTGAATCGCGGCTGTTTTTCATGCGCGTGCATTTTGCGCTGGAGGATGGGGGCATCAACGACGAGCTGCTGCGCGCCGACTTTGCGCTGCTTGCAGCGGGCATGCAGCTGGACTGGGAGCTGCGCGACGCGCACTACAAGCCGCGCGTGCTGCTGATGGTGTCGAAAATCGGTCATTGCCTGAACGACTTGCTGTTCCGTTACAAGAGCGGTTTGCTGCCGGTCGAAATTCCGGCCATCGTTTCGAACCACATGGATTTCTACCAGCTGGCAGCGAGCTACAATATTCCGTTCCACCACTTGCCGCTGGCAGCCGGCGCGCCGGAATCGGCCAAGCTGGCGCAGGAGGCGCGCGTGCAGGACCTGATGCAGCATCACCAGATCGACCTGGTGGTCCTGGCGCGCTACATGCAGATACTGTCGCCGGGCATGTGCGCCGCGCTCAAGGGCAAGGCCATCAATATCCACCATTCGTTCCTGCCCAGCTTCAAGGGCGCCAAGCCGTATGCCCAGGCACACCACCGCGGCGTCAAGCTGATCGGCGCCACCGCGCACTTCGTCACCGGCGACCTCGATGAAGGCCCGATCATCGAGCAGGACGTCGAACGCGTCGATCATTCGATGGATGCCGAGACGCTGTCGGCCATCGGCCGCGACGTCGAATGCGTGGTGCTGGCGCGCGCCGTGAAATGGTTTGTCGAACACCGCATCTTGCAGAACGGCGACAAGACTGTCGTCTTCAAATAATTTACAGAGAAATACCCATGGCACTCAAAGCAACAATCTACAAAGCCGAATTATCGATTGCGGACATGGACCGCAATTACTACGGCACCCATGCGCTCACCCTGGCCAAGCATCCGTCCGAAACCGACGAGCGCGTGATGGTACGGCTGCTGGCCTTTGCCATCCACGCCAGCGATTCGCTCACATTCACCAAGGGCCTGTTCGATGTCGACGAGCCGGACCTGTGGCAGAAAGACCTGACCGGCGCCATCGAGCTGTGGATCAACGTCGGCCAGCCCGACGAAAAAATCATGCTCAAGGCCAGCGGCCGTTCGAACCAGGTAGTGGTGTATAGCTACGCGGCCACCAGCAATATCTGGTGGAAGGGCATCGCCAACAAGGTCGAACGCTGCAAGAACCTGACCGTGATCGACCTGCCGTCGGAAGCGACCGAGCAGCTGGCGCTGATGGCCCAGCGCACCATGCAGCTGCAATGCACGATCCAGGACGGCCAGATCTGGCTGACCGATGGCGTCACCACCATCGAATTCCCGCGCGAAACGCTCAAGGAAGCGCGCTAATCATCTGCTCTCACGCGGTTTGATCCATCACAAACCGCGTGCATTTCACCGGCGATCTGGGCCGGTTATGCCAGTGCTACATTTGGCCCATGACCCGCCAGGCCGACACCGTCTATAAACAACTGTTCTCGCATCCCGAGATTCTGCGCGAGCTGCTGACCGGCTTTCTGGAAGCGGACTGGGCAGCGTCGCTGGGCGTGGGTGCGTTCGAGCGGGTCAATGCCAGCTATGCCAGCGAGCCTGGCAAGGCGCGCCACAGCGACATGGTGTGGCGCGTCAATGTCGGCGGCGAGTGGGTGTACGTGTACATCCTGCTCGAGTTCCAGGCGCGCTCCGAGCACTGGATGGCGCTGCGCATGCAGGTGTATATCGGCCTGCTGTACCAGGACCTGGTGCGCCAGCGGCGACTGAGCCGGGGGCGCAAGTTGCCGCCGGTATTGCCGGTGGTGCTCTACAGCGGCCGCCAGCCCTGGCGCGCCGCGACCGAACTGGCCGAACTGTCGCTGCCGCCACCGGACGGGCTGCAGGCGTATCAGCCGAAGCAAAAATACCTGCTGGTCGAACAGCGCTGGAACCAATCGGTGGATGTACACTCCAATGTGCTGTCAGTCGTGTTTAAGCTGCTGCGCGCGCAGAGCGATGCCGAATTGCGTGCGGCGCTGAAACTGTTTGCCGAGCGCGTGAAAGCGCCGGATTTGCAGCCAGCCCGTGAAAGTTTGCTGCGCTGGCTGCAAACGACCTTGCGGCTTGAGTTCAGTGAGCTCAATGTAAATGGGGAGGAAAAAATGGGTATCTTGTTCGATCAACGGTTCAAGCGCTATGAAGATTTGCTGGAGTACGAGGCGATCGAAAAGGGGCGCAAGAAGGGGATCCAGGAAGGGCGGCAAGAGGGACTGGATGAGGGACTGCAACAAGGCTTGCAACAAGGCTTACGGGAGGTCTTGCAAGACATCCTCCAGCTCGGCGATCAGCACGATCAAAGCCAGTTGCAATCCCACATAGCTGAAAAAATCAACGCCGCCAACCCCGACCAGTTGCGCGAGTGGATCAGGTCCCTCGCGCGCGGCGCCAACCCGCGCCAGCTGTTTGGCGCGGGCTGACCAGGGCTTGTTTTACCGAGGTGCCGCACCCAGGCGTTTCACGCTGCCCGACCCCACGATGCTTTTGCTGAGCTTGGGATCGCCGTAGTAAGCAACGTCGCCCGAACCTGCCAGGCTCACCGACAGCGTGTTGGTTGCCCACACCGTGGCTTCGCCCGAGCCGCCGATGCTGACGCTGGCCGTGCGGGCGGCCAGGTTGCCGGCCTGGACGTCGCCCGAGCCGCCGATCGACACTTGCAGGCGCTCGGCCTTACCGCTCGTTTCCACGCTGCCGCTGCCGCCCAGCGATACGGTCACTGCTTCCGCCGCCAGTTGGCGCGCGATCAGCGAACCCGAGCCCCCGATGTCGAACCGCAAGGTCTCGCCGCGCAAATTGTCAGCACGCACCGCGCCGGAGCCGGCCACCGATACCCGGTCCAGCGCGCGTGCCTGCACGATGATCTTCATGGTTCTGGTTGACAGCGACAGGCCCTTGCGCACCGGGCGGATGCGCAGCGTGCCTTTCTCCACCACCGTTTCCAGCAGTGCTTGCAGGTTGTCGTCGGTTTCCACGGTGACGCTCTCGGTATTGCCGAGTCGGACTTCGACATCACCGCTGACGCTGCTTGCCAGCGCGCTGAAATGGCCGAGTTCGCGGCTCTGGGTGGTGATCTTGCCGCTGCCCTGGATGCGCTCGCTGCTCCAGCCGTCCATCAGCCCGGCGTGGGCCACGCCGGCCGGAGCGGCCAGCGCCAGCAGTCCGGCGGTCATCAACAGGGCGCGCAAGGCGGGCAGGGTGCGGCGCAAGACAGGGTAGGGCATGATGTTCTCCGGAAGGGATGGTATGGAAGCGATAGTAACGATGGCGCACGCTACACGACAGCGCCTTGCGACAGACCGCATTCCCGGCGCCCTGAAATGCAGCTTGCCGCGACCGGAGGCAGGCACCTGGACGGCGCCATGAGGTATCATGCGGCTTTTACGCCCGCCCACGCCGCACCACTACCATGCTCATCATCACTATCAAACAAGGCAAGGAAAAATCCTTGCTGGCCGGCGACCCCTGGATTTATCCCACTGCGATCGACAAGGTCGATGGCAAGCCGCAGGAAAAAATGAAACCCGGCTCCACCGCCATCGTCCAGAGCTCGTCGCGCCAGTTCATCGGCCGCGCGGCCTATAACTCCAAGTCGCAGATCCGCGCCCGCATGTGGAGCTACAAGGAAGACGAACCGGTCGATCACGCCATGATGAAGCGCCGCGTCAAGGCCGCCATCGCCAAGCGCGCCGACAGCGTGCGCGCCGCCCATCCGCAGGCGCTGGTGCCGGTGGTACTGGGTGAAGAAGACGGCCTGTCCGGCCTGATCGTGCACAGCTGGGGCGGCGTCCAGGGTTACCTGATCTGCCAGTTCCAGTCGGGCGGCGTCGATGCCTGGAAAGTGCCGATTGTCCAGGCCCTGCTGGCCGAAACCGGCTGCCCCAATGTTTACGAGCGTTGCGATGAACTGATCCGCAAAGGCGAAGGCTTGCCACTGATCCAGCGCGAACTGGCTGGCGAAGCGCCGCCGGACCACGTGCTGGTGGTCGATGGCAAGGAACGCTACAGCATGGACTTGCGCACCGGCTTCCGCTACCCGAAGCTGCGCAGCTAATCAGCTAACCAGCTCACCAGCTAACCAGCCGACCAGCCGACCAGCCGACCAGCAGACCAGCAGACCAGCCGACCAGCCGACCAGCAGACCAGCGGCTAACCGGCCATCTGCCGCCGGTCACTGGTCGAGCGGCACCGCACGGTAGCGATTGACTTCATTGGCCGTGACCGGCGCCGCATTGTTGCCCCAGGCGCTGCGCAGGTACGACACCAGTTGCGCCACCTCGATATCGTTCAGTACATGGCCGAACGGTGGCATGCCGTACGGACGGGGATTGCCCGCCGTCGCTGGCGCGAAACCGCCGTTGAGCACGATGCGGATGGCGTTGACCGCCGGCGCCTGGCCGAGCGCGCGATTGCCCGCCAGTGGCGGATAATGCGGCGCCTGTCCGCCGCCATTTTCTCCATGACATTCCACGCAGTGTTGCCGATACAGCCTGGCGCCGGCGGCCAGGAACGCGTCCGCCTGCGGATTCGCTTCACGCCGGTAGGGCGCGGCCGGCGCGGCGGCGGGCAGGCTGCGCAGATAATGCGCCATGGCGTTCACGTCGGCGTCGCTCAGATGTTGCAGGCTGGCGCGCACCACCTCGGCCATCGGGCCGGAGGCGGTTGCCTGCGGCGCCACGCCGGTTTTCAGGAAGGCCGCCAGGTCGTCCTGCGACCAGGCCGGCTTGCCTGAACCTGCCCCGAAGGTCAATTCCGGCGCATACCAGCCAAGCCCATCGAGCATGCCGCCCGACAATCCAGCGCCTTCCGCTCCCAGGCTGTTGCGCGGGCTGTGGCAGGCGCTGCAATGTCCCAGTCCTTGCACCAGGTAGGCGCCCCGGTTCCAGTCCAGCGATTGCGCCGTATCGACGCGATAGACGCCGGGCCGGAAGTACAGCGCGCGCCATGCCGCCAGGGCCCATTGCTGGTTGTACGGAAAACGCAAGCTATGCGGCGCGCTTTGCTGGCGCACCGCAGGCACCGAGCGCATCCAGGCGTATAGCGCATCGGCATCGTCGCGCGTGAGGTGGGTGTAGCTGGTGTAGGGAAAGGCGGGATACAGCAGGCGGCCGTCCTTGCCCTTGCCATGATGCAGTGCGCGCCAAAAATCGTCGGCGCTCCAGTTGCCGATGCCGGTGGCGACGTCGGGCGTGATATTGGGCGTGACGATGTTGCCGAAGGCGGTGCGAATGACGCGCCCGCCGGCATACTGCGCGCCGCCGCGCACCGTGTGGCAGGCCATGCAGTCGCCGGCCCGGGCCAGGTAGGCGCCACGAGCGATGCGTTGGGCCGGTGCCAGGGCTGCGGTGGCAGCGGGTGGCGGCCCGGAATCGTCAGCTGGCGTCCACAGCCAGGCTGCAAGGATCAGTGCTACTACTGCGATCAGCAGCCCAACCACGGCACACAGGGTGTTTTTCATGGCGCCGCCTTCCCGGCCATTGCGCCACAGGGCAGGGGCAACGGCGCAGGCAATGATCCGGCCGCGGCAGGCCGCGCAGCCGGATCGGGTGCCTGACGGCTGAGCCAGCTCGATACTGCCGCCACATCGTCGCCCGCCAGGCGGCCGGCGATGTCGGCCATGCAGTCGGGCGCGGCGGCGCGGCGGGTGCCGCTGCGCCAGGCGCCGAACTGGGCGTTGATGTAGTCACTGGGCAGGCCCAGCAGCCCGGGAATGGCCGGTGCCACGCCACCGAGCGCCGCGCCATGGCAGCTCACGCAGGCAGGAATCTTGCGCGCCGCATCGCCATGCAGCACCAGTTGCCGGCCGCGTGCCAGCGCAGCGGCGCCAGCGTTGGCGCCGCTGCCCGGGGTGGCCGGCGGATAGACCGGGTGCCGGGCGGCGAAAAAATCGGCGATCTCGCGCAGGTAGTCGTCGGACAGCTGCGCGACCATATAGGTCATCATCGGATAATTGCGGCGGCCGTCGCGAAAATTCAGCAACTGGTTGTACAGGTAACCGGCCGGCTTGCCGGCGATGCGCGGAAAATATGCGTCGCGGCGCTCCTCGACGGCGTGGCAGGCGATGCACGCGGCCACGCGCTGTTGCAAGGTATCGGGTGGCGCTGCCGTTGCTGTGGTGGACAGGCACAGGCTGGCGCTGCCAGCCATCAAGCGCATCAAGCGCATCAGCGCACGGGTATCGGTCACCGGTCTCCTCCTGGTGGAAAGCCTTCGAACGAGGCTGTCGGATCAGGATATACCGATGTTGCTAAAAGATATAGTGGACAGAATGCCTAAGCAGCGGGCGTTGCCGATTTCGGCTGGCGTGGCAGCTTGACGCCCTTCATGGGCTTGAGCTGGCCGCCGGTAGCGAGCCATTGGCGATACACGCGCAGCGCCACCTGGGCGTCGTCGGCCGCGTACAGCAATTGGCTGCTGGAGAGGCGCGGCAAGGACCAGTTGGTCGTGGAGATTTTTTTCGATTTTTGCAGCTTCAGGCCAAAGAACTTGGCCACGGCGGTCTTCGCTCCCAGGTCGTTGCGCTGACCCGGGGTGCGCAGCGCCACCGACAAGTCCACCACGCCGCTGGCGCGGATGGCCAGCTTGGCGTGCAGCCGCTTGACGTCGTCGGACAGGCCAAACCCCACCTTGAGCGGCGCGGCCGGTTCCAGGATCGCCTGCAGGACCGCCAGCGTGGCGTCGTCGGTGTGGCTGCCCACCTGGAACAGGTAGGCCTTGGTATCGGTGGCAAACTGGATCAGGTGCGGCCCGGTGGACACTTCGCCCTTGGTAAACGTGGGTTTCGATTCGGTATCGAAGCCGATTGCATCGCAGGCGATCAGGGCGTCGCGTGCTGCCAGCGCCTGCTCCGGTGTTTTTACCAGCAGTACGTCATCGAGCAACAAGCCTGTGTACGGCGGCAATTGTTCCTCCACCGCAGGGGCGGCGGAGGGCACACGCGGTGCGCGGGGCGACACGTCCAAGAAATGAACCTTACTTTCGCTTACTTGCGCGAGAATTTCGCGGTCAGCTGGTTGAGCTTGTCAACGCGGACACGGGCGGCTTCTTCGGCAGCGGCGGCTTCGCGCTCGGCCTTCTTGCGGTCGGCTTCTTTCTTGAAGCGTTCCTGCAAGACCTGGGTAGCATGGGCGCGGTGGGTATCGGTGACTTCGGCGCCGGGCGTGCCGTCGAGGTCGTGACGTACCTTGGCTTTTTCCATGACCTTCAGGTAGCGCAGCGAGCCGGTGTGGATGCCGAGCGCAGTGCGCATGATTTTGCGGTTCAGGTCGGGCATCACCGCCAGGATCTGCTTGTCGATACCGATGGACAGCGGCAAAAAGTCGCGGAACGCGGGGAATTGGGTTTGCAGTTGCTTGAGCAAGCTGCGCGGAGTCATGGCAACAGCGGCGACAGCGACGGCTTCGGCGGCCGGAGTAGCAGCGTCCGCTTCGGTGGCCGCAGTTGGAGTGGTAAGGCTAGTGTTCATCGACTTCAAAGGTTAAGCAACAAGCGCCATCGTATCATGCGGCCCTGCGGAATGCAGTGCCTTTTCGACCAGCGTGACACTTTGACTAGCAGGTTGAGGGGGAAGGATCGCGGCGGCGAGGTGCGTTCGACGCCAAAAATGTGTATAATGTCCGACTCACCAGCGTGCAATGACACAGTTGGCAAAGCTACACAGAGTTGGAAGCAAGTTAGAAACACGCTAAAAACAAGCCCGTAGTTCCAAGCGGGCTTTTTTTATTCCGCAGGATTATCGTCAGCTAAATTACAACATTCCATCGATGCGCCCCGCTCAGTGCGGCTGGTGCGCGCTATGGCTTTTGTAACCAGCCGGCGGCTTCGCATTGAGAGATTTTTAATGACAAAAACGCCGAAAACTTTAACGTTGTCCGTCAAGACCGCCCGTCCCAGCTCCGCCCCGCTGGTCGTGCCGAAGACGACTCTATCTTATGTCATCGATAATGCGCAAGAGGCAGCGAGCAAAGTAACGGTAGTCAAGAAGAAAACGCGTCTGAGTTCCGCAACGATCGAGCCGGTGGCCACCATGGCTGCCGCCGCCGAGTCCGACGCCCCGGCGCGCGCCGTCAAGCTGGCGCGCAAGCCTGGCGACGCCGGCGATGCAGCCGCAACGGCTGAAATGGCCGTGCCGGTCGTGCGCACCGCGCCGAAATCGAAGCTGGTCAAGGCGGTCAAGGAACCGGCGCCGGTCGTCATTTCCACCGGCGGCACGACCGTGAGCCAGGTGACCGACGCCGCCACCCTGGCCTCGATCGATACCTCGGGCTATTTGCTGCCGAGCGTGAAGGTGCCGGGCCGCCGTGGCCGCAAGCCATCCGAATTCACCCCGGAAAACGACGAAGTCGCGGCGCTGAACGCGGTCGAGCGCGCCGAGCTGAAAGCAGTGTCGAAAGCGCGCGAGCGCAAGGCCAAGGGCGGCGCCGAGCTACTGGGCCTCGATAGCAAGAGCACCGCCGAGGAGCTGGAACGCCGCCGCGCCCAGATCAAGAACCTGATCAACATGGGCAAGGAACGCGGTTTCCTCACCTACGCCGAGATCAACGATCAACTGCCGGAAAACATCATCGATCCGGAAGCGATCGAAGGCATCATCGCCACGTTCAACGACATGGGCATCGCCATCTACGAGCGCGCGCCGGACGCTGAATCGTTGTTGTTAAGCGACAGTGTTGCCACTGTCACGTCCGACGACGAGGTGGAAGCGGCTGCCGCCACTGCCTTGTCCACGGTCGATTCCGACTTCGGCCGCACCACCGACCCGGTCCGCATGTACATGCGCGAAATGGGCGCCGTGGCGCTGCTCACGCGCGAAGGCGAGATCGAAATTGCCAAGCGCATCGAAGGCGGCCTGAAAGACATGATCCAGGCCATTTCCGCCTGCCCGACCACGATCGCCGAAATCCTGGCCCTGGCCGCCAAGATCGAAGCCGACGAAATGAAGGTCGATGACGTGGTGGACGGCTTTGTCGATGCCAATGAATCGGCGCCGGCGCCGGTCGTGGCCGCACCTGCCGCCTCGGACGACGACGAGGAAGAAGAGCTGGAAGTGGAAGAAGAGGAAGAAACCGATGGCGCGGCCGGTGGCGGCGCGGCCGGTTTCTCCACCGAACAACTGGCGCAGCTGAAAAAATCGGCGCTGGAAAAGTTCGCCCACATCGACAGCCAGTTTGAAAAAATGCGCAAGGCCGCCGGTGGCTACGGCTCCAAGGCCTACGTGGCGGCGCAGGAAACCATCTCGGCTGAGCTGCTGGGCATCCGTTTCACCGCCAAGGTCGTCGAAAAGCTGTGCGACACCCTGCGTGGCCAGATGGAAGAAGTGCGCTCGATCGAACGCGCCGTGCTCGACCTGTGCGTCAACCGCTGCGGCATGCCGCGCGCCCACTTCATCAAGGTCTTCCCGGGCAACGAGACGGACCTGGACTGGGTCGATGGCGAAGTCGATGCCGGCTACCCGTACAGCACCGTGCTCGGTCGTAACGTGCCTGCCGTGAAAGAGCTGCAAAAGAAAATGATCGACCTGCAGGCCCGCGTGGCCTTGCCGCTGGCCGACTTGCGCAAGATCAACAAGCAGATGGCTGCCGGCGAAAAACGCGCACGCCAGGCCAAGCGCGAAATGACCGTCGCCAACTTGCGCCTGGTGATTTCGATCGCCAAGAAGTACATCAACCGTGGCTTGCAGTTCCTCGACCTGATCCAGGAAGGCAATATCGGCCTGTTGAAGGCGGTGGACAAGTTCGAATACCGTCGCGGCTACAAGTTCTCGACCTACGCTACCTGGTGGATCCGCCAGGCCATCACGCGTTCGATCGCCGACATGGCCCGTACCATCCGCGTGCCGGTGCACATGATCGAGACCATCAACAAGATGAACCGCATCTCGCGCCAGATCATGCAGGAAACCGGCAGCGAGCCGGACCTGGCCACCCTGGCGCTGAAGATGGAAATGCCGGAAAACAAGGTACGCGAAATCATGAAGATCGCCAAAGAGCCGATCTCGATGGAAACGCCAATGGGCGAGGATGGCGATTCGCAACTGGGCGACTTCATCGAAGACAACACGACGCTGGCGCCGCTGGACGCAGCGCTGCATGCGTCGATGCGCAATGTCATCAAGGAAGTGCTCGACTCGCTGACCCCGCGTGAAGCGAAGGTGCTGCGCATGCGTTATGGCGTGGAAATGTCGAACGACCACACGCTGGAAGAGGTGGGCAAGCAGTTCGACGTGACGCGCGAACGTATCCGCCAGATCGAAGCCAAGGCCATGAGCAAGCTGCGCCAGCCATCGCGTTCGGACAAGCTGAAAACTTTCCTGACGCAGAACTAAACGGGGAGGCTGCGGCCTGCTTCCATGAATGCCGTCCAGCTTAGCAGCCGGGCGGCATTTTTTTTTAGTCGGCGGAAAATCGATGAATCTTGATTTCAAGCTACAATTGCATGAATGAAAACATCGAACTTTCTCTCCACGTTTCGCCGGGCTGTGCTGGCTGCAGCGGCCCTCTTGCCGGCCGGCGCCCAGGCGGTTGACACCTGTGGCGGTTTCAAGCGCCTCGACGTCACCACCCCCGACGGCTTATGTGCAGCCGTCCTGGCCGACGGCTTCAAATTCCCGCGAGGCATACAGCCGCTCAGCAATGGCGAACTGGTCGTGGTCGATATGCGTAGCTGGGAGCCGAAGCAGGGCCGCGTGTGGTTGCTCAAGCCGGACGCGGCAGGGCACTTCGAGCAGGTGCTGTTGCTCAAGGGTCTGGATCGGCCCAATGGCATCGTCCTCGGCCCCGATGGCTTGTTATATCTGGGGCTGGTCGGACGCATCGTGCGCTTCGATCCGAAAAAGCCGGAGGCCACGCTGATCGACGTCATCGGCGGCAAATCGGGCGTGGCGCCGTTGCCGGGCAAAGGCCGCCACCTGCTCACCAATATGCGCTTCGACGCGCGCGGCGATTTATACGTGAATGTCGGTTCCGCCACCGACCATTGCGAGGGCAAGGGCGAGCACGGCGCGGCGCCTGCAGCCGGCCAGCCTTGCGCCGAAGCCGAGGGGCCGCAGGCGCTGGGCGTGATCCGCAAGTACAAGCTGCTGTGGCCGATGGCCATGGTCAAGGACTGGGAAAACTATGCGTCCGGCCTGCGCAACTCGATGGCGCTGGCCGTGCACCCCCTCAGCGGCGACCTGTGGCAGGCCGATAACGGCCGCGACGCCATCCAGGCCGCCATGCCGAATCTCGCCAACGACAACGACTTGCCGCACGACGAGCTGAACCTGATCGCACGCGGCGCCAACTACGGCTGGCCATACTGTTACGACGCCAACGTCGCCAGTCCCGAATATCCGGACAAGGATTGCAGTGCCTACCGCGCGCCGGCAAGGCTGCTGCCGGCCCACGCGGCGCCGCTGGGCATGACGTTTTACACGGGCGAGCGTTTGCCGGCGCTGTACCGCAACAGCCTGATCATCGGCTACCACGGCTACCGCGCCCACGGCCACCGGCTGGTGGCGCTGCTGCCGGACAGCAAGGGCGCGCCGCTGGGCAGGTCGGTCGAGCTGATCGGTGGCTGGCAAAGCAAGCCGGAGCAGGGCATGGGGGCGCCGGTCGATGTCAAACAGGGGCCGGACGGCAATATCTACCTGGTAGAAGACCGCACCGGGCGCGTGGTGCGCTTGCAGGCCGACGCGCCATGACCGGCCGCCCGGCCATCCGCGTAACAGTCGAAGATCCGGAGACACCGGATGCGGCGCTGTTGCTCGATGAGCTGTCGGATCAACTGAGCCTGATGACCGGCAGCAGCGGCAAAGCGTCGTTCGACGTCAATGATGTGCGTGGTGACCGCGCCCTGTTCGTTGTCGCCCGCGACGGCGACGGCAAGCCCGTCGGCTGCGGCGCGCTGCGCCCGCTGGAGCACCACGTCGCCGAACTCAAGCGCATGTACTCGCGCCGCACCGTGCCCGGGATCGGCGCGGCGGTGCTGGCGCACCTGGAAGCGCAGGCGCAGCAACTGGGCTACGCAGCGGTCCGCCTGGAGACCCGTGCGGTCAATAGCCGGGCGGTGACCTTTTATGAACGGCTCGGTTACGCCCGCATCGCCAATTTCGGCAAATATGCCGGCCGGCCCGAGGCCGTGTGTTACGAGAAGAGGCTGGCGCCGGGGTGAGGCAGCGCCCACTGCTTACCGTGCAATATATGGTTCGTATATAATTCGTATATTGAAATTTACGAGGATACGCCATGGGCATCGTCAACATCGACGAAGAACTGCACGACCAGCTGCGCAAGGCCAGTGCGGTCGGCTGCCGCTCCATCAACGCCCAGGCCACGTTCTGGATCAAGATGGGCATGCTGGCCGAAATGAATCCCACGCTCACGTTCAACGAGATCCTAGCGCGCGAATTCCGCTCGGCCGGCGTGGAAGCGCAGGTATTCCGGGAAACTGCCACATGATCAAGCGCCCGGAGGAAATCGCCCTGATGGCGGAGTCGGGCCGGCTGCTGGCCAGCGTGTTCGGCCACCTCGATCAGTTCGAGCTGACCGGCATGTCCACCATGGCCGTCAACGACCTGGTCGAAACCTTCATTGTCGAACAACTGCACGCGCGGCCGGCCAGCAAGGGCCAGTACGACTATGCGTATGCGCTCAATGCGTCGCGCAACAGCGTGGTGTGCCACGGCGTGCCGTCCGCTACCGAGTTGCTGCGGGACGGCGACATCGTCAACTTCGACATCACGCTGGAAAAGAACGGTTTTATTGCCGACTCCAGCAAGACCTACCTGGTCGGCACGGTTGCCAGCGCCGCGAAAAAGCTGGTGCAGGTGACGTACGAGGCGCTGTGGCACGGCATCCACGCAGTGCGACCGGGCGCGCGGCTCGGCGACATCGGCCACGCCATCGAACGCCATGCCCGGCGCCACAACTACACGGTGGTGCGCGAGTATTGCGGCCACGGCATCGGCCGCGCGATGCACGAGGAGCCGCAAGTGCTGCACTACGGTAAACCGCATACGGGACTGGTCCTGCACGAAGGCATGGTTTTCACCATCGAGCCGATGATCAACCAGGGCCGGCGCGATGTCCACACCGAGGACGATGGCTGGACCGTCGTTACCAGCGACGGCAAACTGTCGGCGCAGTTCGAACACACGGTGGCGGTCACGCGCACCGGCGTCCGGGTGCTCACCTTGCGCGCCGACGAACCCTACGCCTTAGCACGCGCCAGACCGGCAGCGTAACGGGCAACGCCGGCCCCGCTGCGGAGGTGCGCAAGCAGCGCCTCATTCCGGGCCGGGACCGATGCTCAGCGGGTGCCGTACTGGCGCGGCAAGGTCAGGCGCAGGCTGGCGCCGCCGCCCTCGCGGTTGCCCACCTCCAGCGTGGCGCCGATATTGGCGGCCCGCTCGCGCATGCCCACCAGGCCCCAGTGGCCATTTTCGGCGCGCGTCAGCGCGTCCGGCGGTATGCCCTTGCCGTTGTCGCTCACCAGCAGGGTCAAGCCGCCCGGCGTGTATACCAGGTCCAGTTCGATCTCGGTGGCCTCGGCGTGGCGGAATGCGTTCCAGATCGCTTCGCGGCCGATGGCGAATACCTCGTCCTTGACCAGTGGCGCCAGCTGGCGCGGCGTGCCGCGTACGTGCATGCGGAAGCCGGGCGGCAGGCCGGCCGCCAGCCGCTCGCCGTAGCGTTGCAACGCGGCGTCCAGCGATTCGTCGGCGCGGGCGGACGAGCGTAAACCCATCACCTCGTCGCGGCCTTCGATCATTGCCTTTTCGATATAGCCGATGCCGCGTTCCATCGCCGCGCGTGCCGGCAGCGACGGTGGAATCTGCGCCATCGCCGTGTGCATCATGAGTACCGTGCCTTGCGCCTCCTGCAGGAAAGTGTCGTGCAGGGCGCGGGCGATGCGTTCGCGCTCGTGCAGCCGTTCCAGGTGTCGCGCTTCGATCAGGCGCGCCATCTGCGCCAGGCGCCAGCGCCACGCCAGCGCCACCGCCGCCAGCAGCGCCAGCGCGCACAGCGCCTTGAACCACAGTGTTTGCACGAAGGTGGGCGGGATGGTGATGTCGAGCGTGGCGCCGGCCGTGTTCCACACGCCATCGCGGTTGGCGGCGATCACCTGGAAGCGGTAGGCGCCCGGCTGCAGGTTCGTATAAAAAGCTTCGCGGCGGTCGCCCGCATCCTGCCAGCCGTCATCGACGCCGTGGAGCCGGTAGCGAAAGCGCGTGCGCTGCGGCGCCGCCAGGCCTTGCGCGGTGTAGGTGATGTGCAGGTTGTTGGTCCCGGTAGGCAGCGCCAGCGGCGAGACTGGGGTTCGCGCCTGGCCGTCGCTGCTCACCGCGCGGATATCGACCGCCGGCGGCATGGTTTCGCGGCGGATGGCGGAGGGCGTGAGCAGCATGGCGCCGCCGGTGCCGGACACCCACAGCACGCCATCGCTCGCCGCCACGATGGCGGGGAAGGGGCCGGTGGGCTGGACATTGCCGCTCACGCCGTCCTCGCTGCCCAGCAGCTCGGCCGGCACCGGGGCAGTGCCGCCGTCGCGCACCAAGGCCTGCACCTGCTCGGCCGCGATACGCACCACGCCGTCGTGCGTGCGCAGCCACAGGTCGCCGGCAGCGGTGGACAGCAGGCCGCTCACGCCGCGCAACTCGCGCCCGTCCGCCAGGCGCAGTGTCTCCAGGCGCGCGCCGCTGCTGTGCCCGGCACCGGTCATGCGCTGGCCTTGCCCGGCTTCGACAAAACGCGCCACGCCACGCTCGCCCGCCACCCACACCTGGCCATGGCGTTCGACGATGGTCTGCACATTGCCGATGCCCTGGCCGTCGCCCCCATCGATCAGGCGCACGGCATCGTTTTCGATCAGCGCCACGCGGCCGCCCTGGTAGCCGACCCACAGGCGGTTTTTGCTGTCGGAGAGCAGTGCCATGATGCGCGCCTGCGGCAAACCGGGGTAGGGCGCATCCCAGCGGCCGCTGCCTGGAACATGGCGCTGCAACGGCTGGTTCAAAAACGCCGCCCACAGCGCGCCGCCGGCGTCTTCAGCCAAGGCGTCGACCCGCACGTCGTTCTGGCCGGCGGACACCGGCGCCGCGATCCGGGTGCGCTGCGGATCACCGGCGCGCCAGATGCCGCCCCAGCCGCCGAGCCACAGGCGGCCGTCGCGCCCGCGCGCCGAACTCCAGAAAGCCGGTCCCTCCGGCCCGTGGCGCACCCCGTCGCGGCCGGTCAGCCAGGAGTGGTTGTCGTCACTGAGCCACACCAGGCCGTCGGCGCCCGGGGCCAGTGCCGGCGTGACCACCGGCGCCAGGTTGTCGGCGGCTGGCGGCAGCGGCGCTACCCGGTTGGGACGGAACTGGTCGAGGCCCGCGACGGTGCCGATCCAGATGGTGCCGTCGCGGTCTTCATAAAAGGTTTGCGGGTGCATGCCGGACAGGCCCCGATCGTGCGCCAGCTGCTGGCGCGGATCTGCAGCCTTGCTGCCCGGCGCCAAGCGTGCGACATGGGTTTCGCTCAGCAGCCACATGGTGCCCGCGCGGTCGAACCACATGCCGCTGCCGGGCAGTTCCGGCTTTGGCGGCGGCGCCGTGGCGGCAGCTGCGGAGGTCGAGAGCCGGTAGTTGGCATCGCGGCCGTTCGATACCCACACCGTGCCATCGGGCGCGGCGGCCAGCGAGGACAGGGCGATATTGGCGGGACTGGCCACCTGGAAGCGGGCCTGGCCCGCGTGGCGGTAGTACACCTTGCGCGAGGTCGACACCCACTGGGTGCCGGCGCGGTCGAACAGCACCTGCCAGATCGTCGACCCGGGCGTGAAATCCGCCTCGGGCCCCACCCGCACCCAGCGATCCTGGCGGCTGTCGAGCCACGCCAGGCCGGCGGCCGTGGTCACCCACGTCACGCCGTCGGGCGCTACCGTAAAACTGTGGGTGGCGCCTGGCGGAAACCCCTGGTCGGCGCCGTAGTGGCGCACCCGGTTGCCGAGGAAGGCGCTGGCGCCGCCGAAGCGGTAGCCCACCCACAAGGTGCCGTCGGGCGCGGTATGCAGCGGCAGCACGATCGATGAACGCAGCGCGTGGCCGTTGATGGCGTCGTGGCGCTCGAAGCGCACGCCGTCGAAGCGATACAGGCCGGTCGGAGTGGAAATCCATAGCCAGCCGTCAGGGGTCTGGGTAATTGCCTGGATTTGCGCAGGTGCACCATTGGCCGCCGTCCAGGCGCGGTGGGCATACAGGTCCAGCAGGCCGGGAGCAGGGGAAGAGTGGGCTGGCGGAGAAGCCGCCAGCGTCAGCAAGCAGATAAGGGAAACGATCCAACTTGTGATGAATTTCATAGTGCAAGGATACCGGGTTTTACGTCAACTTGCCGGAATACACCCCCTCCCCGAGGAGAGGGGGCGCACCGGTTAACCCGTGTTGCGCAACCCTGCCGCCACGCCGTTGATCGACAGGTGGATGCCGCGATGCACGCGCTCATCGGTCTTCGCTTCCGTGGTCAAGGCGCGGTGGCGCTTGATCAGTTCCACCTGCAAGTGGTTGAGCGGATCGATGTAGGCGATGCGGTTCTGGATCGAGCGCGCCAGCAGCGGGTTGTTGACCAGCCGTTCTGCGGCGCCGGTGATACGCTGCAGGATGGCCAGCGTGTTCGCATGCTCTTCGGTGATGCGCTTGAAGATGCGGTCACGCAGGTCCTTGTCCGCCACCAGTTCGGCATAGCGCGAAGCGATCGCCAGGTCGGTCTTGGCCAGTACCATGTCCATATTGGACAGCAGCGTGGCAAAGAACGGCCACTCGCGCGACATGACCTGCAACTGCGCCAGGCGCTGATCCTGCTCCGCGCCGCCATCGGCCACCCACGCGCCGATGGCGCTGCCGAAGCCGTACCAGCCCGGCAGCAGCAGTCGGCACTGGCCCCACGAGAAGCCCCACGGAATGGCCCGCAGGTCCTCGATGCGCTTGGTCGATTTGCGCGACGCGGGACGCGAACCGAGGTTCAGTTCCGCGATCTCGGCGATCGGCGTGGCGGAAAAGAAGTAATCGGTGAAGCCCGGGGTTTCATAGACCAGGTTGCGATAGGCCTTGTAGGCGCGGTCGGAAATCTCCGCCATCACCGACTCGAACTGCTGCAACTGCGCCACGTGGGCTGCGTCTTCCGGCTGCGGCAACAAACTCGCTTCCAGCGTGGCGGCAACCAGCAGCTCCAGGTTGCGGCGGCCGATGTCCTTGTTCGAGAATTTCGATGCGATGATCTCGCCCTGTTCGGTCAGGCGGATCTGGCCGTTGACGGTGCCGTGCGGCTGCGCCAGGATGGCCTCGTACGATGGACCGCCGCCGCGGCCGACGGTGCCGCCGCGGCCATGGAACAGGCGCAGCTTGACGCCGGCGTTGGCGAACACGGTCACCAGGTGGGTCTCGGCCTTGTACAGTTCCCAGGTGGACGTGAGGAAGCCGCCGTCCTTGTTGGAGTCCGAGTAGCCGAGCATGACTTCCTGGATCTGGCCCTGCTTGGCGATCAGCGCCTTGACCAGCGGGATCGCCATCACGGCTTCCATGATGCCGGCCGCGCGTTGCAGGTCGGGGATGGTTTCGAACAGTGGAATGACCATCAGGTCCAGCTCGGACTCTGCTTCGTTGGCGTCCACCCGCAGCAAGCCCATTTCCTTTTGCAGCAGCAGTACTTCAAGCAGGTCGGAAACGGTCTCGGTGTGCGAGATGATGTAGTTGCGGATCGCGCGCACGCCGTAGCGCTGGCGGATTTCGCGCGCGGCGCGCAGCACGCCCAGCTCGGACCGGGTTTCGTCCGAGTAGGCGATGTACGGCGACGACAGCAGGCGGGCCTGGCCCAGTTCGGACAGGATCAGCGCGACCTTGGCGTCTTCGTCCAGTGCCGAATAATCGGCTTCGGCGCCCGCCTTGGCGAACAGTTCGGCCAGCACGCGTTCGTGCACGTCCGACGACTGGCGCATGTCGAGCGAAGCGAGGTGGAAGCCGAAGATGTCTGCCGCGCGCTTGAGGGTGGACAGGCGCGGACGCACCAGCACCGCACCGTGGTGCGCCTCGAGCGACTCGACCAGCACCTGCAGGTCGGCCGAAAACTCGGCGGCATTGGCGTACGGCTCGGCGTGGCCCACTTCCTTGCGCAGGATGTTGGTGGCGCCCAGCGCGCGCGCGGTGCTGGCCAGGCGTGCATAGACGCCGATCAGGGCGCGCCGGTACGGTTCGTCGGCGCGGTGGTCCGACGTGTCGGGCGACTGGTCGGCCAGCGCCTGCAGCGCCGGCGAGCAGCCGATCATCAGGGTGGAGATCGACAGCTCGGCGCCCAGCGTGTGGGTCTCCTCGAGGTAGAAGTCGAGGATGGTGGTGGCCTGGCGCGTGAGCGCGTGCTGCATGGTGCCGCCATTGACGTTCGGGTTGCCATCGCGGTCGCCGCCGATCCAGCTGCCCATCTGCACGTATGGCGCGTCGATGGTGGTGGTCTCGGCTTCGCCGTAGTGGCTGGCGATGTCGCCTTCGATGTCGTCGTACAGGCCTGGCAGTTCGCGCAGGAAGGTGATGCGGTAGTAGGACAGGGCGTTTTCGATTTCGTCGGCCACTGTCAGCTTGGTGTAGCGCAGCATGCGGGTTTGCCACAGCGTGGCCACGCGCGCGCGCAGCAGGTGCAGGTTGGCTGCGTCTTCCTTCGGCGTCAACGGCTGGTCGCGCTGGGCCAGCAGGCGCGCGATATCGTGCTCGGCGTCGAGAATCGACTTGCGCTGCACCTCGGTCGGGTGGGCGGTAAGCACCGGCGCGATCAGGGCGCCCTGGAAGAAGGTTTCGACGGTGTCGCGTTCGACGCCGGCGTCCTTGAGCTTGGCGAGCGCGTAGCTGACGCTGCCCTTCTGGGCGTCGGAGCCGGCCAGCAGGTGGGCGCGGCGACGGCGGATGTGGTGCTGGTCCTCGGCGATATTGGCCAGGTGCGAGAAGTACGAGAACGCGCGCACGACGGTAATGGTCTGCTCGCGCGTGAGGATTTTCAGCATGCCGTCCAGTTCATTGGCGGCGGCCGTATCGTCTTCGCGGCGGAAGCGCACGGCGGTCTGGCGGATGGTTTCGACCACGGCGAATACTTCTTCGCCTTCCTGGTCGCGCAGCACGTCGCCGAGCAGGCGGCCGAGCAGGCGGATATCTTCTTTCAACGGCGCGTCTTTATCGGCGCCGGCTTGTTCGGGAATATTTTCAGCTTGGAAGTCGTCAGTTGCACTAAATTGGTTTGCCATGAGTTATGCCGCAAAGAAATAAAATGTCGGTGCAAAGGCGGGTGGCCCGGGTCTGCAAGAGGGTGAGCATGTTAAAATTTGTGATCTTATACATGCACGCTTGACTGGTCTGCGCCGGTGGGCGGCAGTGACAGTGAAAGAACAGGTTTTGAAAACATCCGAAGTGGTTCAAAGTACGCCATCCAGATTGGTGATCGCCTCGCGCGAAAGCCGGCTTGCCATGTGGCAGGCCGAGCATGTGCGCGAACGCTTGGCATTATTATATCCGCAGTGCGATGTCAAAATTGTCGGAATGACGACACGCGGCGATCAAATTCTGGATCGCACCTTGTCCAAGGTCGGCGGCAAGGGTTTGTTCGTGAAAGAACTCGAAGTCGCCATGGCCGAAGGCCGCGCCGACCTGGCCGTCCACTGTCTCAAGGACATGCCGATGGAGCTGCCCGAGGGCTTCGTGATGGGCGCGGTGCTCGAGCGCGAAGACGCGCGCGACGCCTTTGTCTCCAACGACTACGCCGCACTGGCCGACCTGCCCGACGGCGCCATCGTCGGCACCAGCAGCCTGCGGCGCCAGTCGCTGATCGCCGCCAGCTTCCCCCACCTGGTCGTCAAGCCGCTGCGCGGCAACCTCGATACGCGCCTGGGCAAGCTCGATCGCGGCGAGTACGCCGCCATCATCCTGGCCGCCGCCGGCCTCAAACGCCTCGGCCTGGCCGCCCGCATCCGCTCGGTGCTCGATCCCGAAACCAGCTTGCCGGCCCCGGGCCAGGGCACGCTGGCCATTGAAATTCCCGAACGCAGCGACGGCGTGGACCTGGTGGCGCTGCTGGCGCCCCTGCACCACGAAGACAGTGCGCTGGTGTCGATCGCCGAGCGCACCGTCTCGCGCGTGTTCGGCGGCAGCTGCCAGGTGCCGCTGGCGTCGTACGCCACCATAGACGGCGACCAGATGCACCTGCGCGCCATGGTGGCCACGCCCGACGGCGCACGCATGATCAGCGCCGAAGCGCGCGGCCCGGCGGTTGACGCCGCCGTGCTGGGCGCGCAAGTGGCGCAGATGCTGGGCGAACAGGGCGCGGTCGAGATCCTGGCCGCGTGCCTGAGCGAAGCGGCGCAGGCTGACGACGCGGCCCGCTCGGCCGAGCTGAAGGCCGATGCCCAGGCCGACGTCGAAGCTGGCGTGGCGCAAAACCAGCCTGAAGTTCAGCCGGTGGAGCAGCCGCAGGCCGCGCGTCTGCCCGGAGTTCAGCCCGGGACCGGGACCTGAGTGGCGCCCCCGGCGCCCATGTCAAGCGAGAGTTTGTGATGGCCGGCGCCGTCATCATCACCCGTCCGCTGGCGCAGGCGCGCCCGCTGGCCGCGCGCGTGGCGGCGCTGGGCCACGCGGTGGAAGTGCTGCCGCTGCTCGAGATCACGCCGCTGCCCGAACCCGCCGAATTGCTGGCTGCCCTGGCACGCCTCACGGCTCATCAGCCTCAATCGCAACCTCACTCGCAGCCGCAATCGCAGCCGCATTCCCAGCTTCAGCCCCAGCCTTATTACCAGTTGGTCGCCTTTGTCTCGCCCAACGCCATCGATGCCGCTTTCGCCCACTTGACCACCGTGCCGCCCGGTGTGACCTGGGCGGTGGTGGGCGAGGGCAGCCGGCTGGCGCTGGCCGCCCATGGCGTGGCGTCTCCCGCTGCCCAGGTGATCAGCCCGCATGACACCGCCCACAGCGACTCCGAACACCTGCTGCAAACCCTCGATCTGGCTGCCTTGAACGGCAAGCGCGCCCTGATCATCCGCGGCGATGGCGGCCGCGAACTGCTGGCCGACGGGCTGCGCGCGGCCGGCGCCCAGGTGGACGTGGTGCCCGCCTACCGGCGCGCGCCGCCGGCGCTCACCGCCGAACTCGAAGCGACGCTGCGCCGCCTGCTGGCGCGCGACAACGACTGGATCATCACCAGCTCGGAGGCGCTGCGCGGCCTGTGCGGCATCCTGGCCGAACTCGACGCGCGCACGCCGGCCGGTGAAACGCCATGTGTTGTATCAATGCAACAACAGCATTTGATCGTACCGCATGCCCGGATCGCGGAGACTGCGCATAATCTCGGTTTTTCCCGGACCTCCCTCACCGGATCAGGCGACGAACGGTTGCTGGCCGCGCTACAATCACGCCTATGAACGAACTGCCTACATTACCCGATCCCGCCGTCTCCGGCGCTTCCGCTCCCGGCGGCGCCGATCCTTCGGCCGCGCCGTCCAAGCCGGCCCCGTCGTCCTCGGAGCCCACCTTGCTCGCCACGCTGCAGCAGCCCAAGGTGCTGCTCGTCGGCGTGGCGGTGCTGGCGCTGCTGCTGGCCGGTCAAACCTGGTCGTCGCACCGGCAGCTCGGCAAGCTGCGCCAGGAAATGGCGCTGCGCCTGCAAAAGGGCGACACCATCAACGGCGAGACCAACAACCTGGCGCGCCAGGTGCAGGAGTCCAGCCGCGAACTGCAAGCCAAGGTCACCGTGCTGGAAAGCCGGCAGCAGGAGTCGCAAAGCCAGCAACTGGCGCTCGAACAGCTGTACCAGGACCTGTCCAAGAACCGCGACGAATGGGCGCTCACCGAGATCGAGCAAGTGTTGTCCACCGCCAGCCAGCAGCTGCAACTGGCCGGCAATGTGCCGGGCGCGCTGATCGCGCTGCAAAACGCCGACCGCAGCCTGTCGCGCTCGGACAAGCCGCAGTTCATCACCATCCGCCGGGCGATCGCCAAGGACACCGAAAAACTCAAGGCCCTGCCCAATGTCGATTCGGTGGGCGTGGCCCTGCGCCTCGATAACGTGATCGCCCAGATCGACACGCTGCCCATGCTGTCCGACGAAAAGCCCACGCTGCCGGCCGCGCCCGAGCGCAAGCCGCGCAAGCCGGTGCTCGACAAGAACGGCAAGCCGGTGCCGGTGGCCGCCGCCGAACCGGAATCGACGCCGTGGCTGCAATCGCTGCAAGGCGCCTGGACCGGCTGGAGTACCGAGATGTGGACCGACGTGCGCCAGCTGATCCGCGTGCGCAGTGTCGATCATCCCGATGCGCTGATGGTCTCGCCGTCGCAGGCCTACTTCATGCGCGAAAACCTCAAGCTGCGCCTGCTCAACGCCCGCATGGCGCTGTTGTCGCGCAACGAGACCGCGTTCCGCGCCGACCTGGCTGCCGCCCAGGAGGCGCTGGTCAAGTACTACGACACCCGCACCCGCGCCACCCAAAGCGTGCAGGCGCTGCTGCGCCAGGTTCAAAGCAGCAACCTGGCCATCGAGATGCCCACCTTGTCCGACAGCCTGAACGCGGTACGCAACTACAAGGCGAAGCCATAGCATGCGGATATTTCTCTGGTTAGTCGCGCTGATGGCTGCGGCCATCGGTATCGCCGTGACAGCCCGCTTCAACCCGGGCAACGTGGTGCTGTTCTACCCGCCGCACCGCATCGACCTGTCGCTCAACCTGTTCTGCGTGCTGCTGGCGCTGCTCTTCGTGCTGCTGTACGTGGTGATCCGCGCAGTGCGCGCCACCGTCAAGATGCCGCGCAAGGTGGCCGCCTACCGCCAGCAAAAGCGCGAACGCGATGGCAACAAGGGCCTGCGCGAAGCGTTGAAGGCACTGTTCGAAGGCCGCTTCGGCCATGCCGAAAAGGCCGCGCTGCGCGCGGCGGAATTGCCGGAAAACGCCGGCGTGGCCGCGCTGATCGGCGCCCGCGCGGCCCACCGCATGCGCCAGGCTGCGCGCCGCGACCAGTGGCTCGCCCGCCTGCAGGACGACAACGCCATGAAGACGGCGCGCCTGATGACGGTGACCGAATTGCTGGTGGACGATCACCAGCCCGAGGCCGCGCTGGCCGCCGTGCGCGAACTGAACGCCAGCGGCACCCGCCACATCCACGCGCTGCAATGGTCGCTCAAGGCTCACCAGCAGGCCAAGAACTGGCCCGAGGTGCTGCGCCTGGTGCGCTCGCTCGACAAGCACCGCGCGCTGCATCCGGCGCTGTCGTCGCGCCTGCGCGAGCTGGCCTACGAAGACCTGCTCACCGATAAAACCCACGACGCCGAGTCGCTGCTGCGCGTGTGGTCCACCGTGCCGAACGCCGACCGCATCAAGCCGTACATTGCCTGCCGCGCCGCCACCGCCCTCAACGCCCGGGGACTGCACGACGAAGCGCGCCTGGTGGCCGAGGAGTCGCTCAACGCCGACTGGGACGACCGCGTGGTGCGCACCTACCGCGAAGCGGCGGCGCCGGCCGGATCAAACGCGCTGCTCACCCAGATCGACCACTGCGAACGCTGGATGCAAACCCGCCCGACCGACGCCGAACTGGCGCTCACCCTCGGCTCGCTGTGTCTCAAGCAAAAACTGTGGGGCAAGGCCCAGCGCCACCTGGAGCAGGCTTTGTCCGACGCCGCCGACCCGCGCATGGTGCGCGAGTCCCACCTGAAGCTGGCGCAATTGCACGAAGCGCTGCAGCAGACCGAGGAGGCGGCCAGCCACTACCGGCAGTGCGCGCTGGCGACCGTGCTGTAAAAAAATTGGACCGCAGCGCGGTCCGATTTGCCTAGAACTTGTAGTTGGCTGTCACCACCGCGCTGCGCGGATCGCCATACACGCCCGTCCCGTACGACCCCATCCCCGGCATATAGGTCTTATCAAGCACGTTGTTGACGTTTAAGGCCACGCTTACGCGCCGGTTGATGTCATAGCGCGCCATCAGTCCCAGCACCGCGTAAGACGGCTGCGTTGCGCGCCAGCGGCGGGCGTCCGAGGTTTGATAATAGGTCTCGCTCTGCCAGGTCAGCGAACCGCCCACGGTCAGCTGGTCCAGCGCGCCCGCCAACTGGTAGGCCGTGCTCAGTTTGAACAGGTGCTTGGGCTGGTTGGTGTTCACCGCGCTCAGGATCACGTCGGGCTGCGACGGAATGCGCGACGTGCGGAAGGTGTAGCCGCCCGCCACATTCCATCCCGGCGCCGCCTGGCCCGACAATTCCAGTTCCACGCCCTTGCTGGTCACGCCCTCGATCGGGCGGTAGATCTCGCCGCCGGTGGCCGCGTTGATGCCCACGTACTGCGCCGAGTTGTTTTGCTCGGTACGAAACACGGCGATACCGGCGTTCAGGCGCTGGTCGAAGAACTCGCCCTTGATGCCCGCTTCGACATTCTTGCCGGTCAGCGGATCGAGCGAACGGTCGCTGGCGTCCTTGTAATAGGTTTGCGGCCGGAAGATGTCGGTATAGCTGGCGTACACCGACCAGTGGCGATTGACGTCATATACCACGCCCGCGTACGGCACCACTTTTTCGCCGATGTCGAGGTTGTCTGCTACCGCGCGCACGCCGGCGTTATTGACTTGGAAGTCGTACAGCTTGTACCAGCTCATGCGCGCACCGAGGATCACCGACAAGGCGTCGGTGGGGCGCAAGCGGGTGGCCAGCGACAGGCCCTTTTCGGTGATCGTGGTTTCGCGGTCGGCACGCCGGGCATAGGATGCCGGCTGCGCCAGGGTACCGTTCCACGCAAAATAGTCGGGTACCGGGATCAGCGCCGGGCTGGTATACAGCTGGGCGTCCTTCACCGCGCGCGAGTAGCCGGCGCCGAGCATCAGCTCGTGCTGGCGGCCGAACAGGGTGAACGGGCCGGTCAAAGCCAGGTTGGCGCTGTCCGTGTGCGCCTGGCTGGGCAGCACCCCGGCCAGCAGCCGCACGCCGGCGCCGGTGGCGCGGTCCACGGCGCCGTTGTAGGCCGAGCCGTATTCCACTTCCTTCGACTGCTTGAGGTGGCTGGCCGACAGGTCGAGCTTCCAGCCGCTGTCGAAGCTGTGCCTGAGCGAGGCAAAGGTGTTGGCGCTGTTGTTGTCCCAGTACGACCAGCGCGCGGCCGGGTTGAGCGAGCGGCGGAAATCGGTTTGCGCGCCGTCGCTGTAGAACAGCGGAATATGGCCGAAGGTGGCGCCATCGGCGCGCGAACGCATATAGTCGATGCCGGCCGTGAGCACGGTACGCGGGCCGAGGTCGGCCTCGACGATGGCGTAGGCGTTGCGGGTGTCGCGCTGGTAGTAATCGATATACGAGTCGGCATTTTGCGCGGCCAGCACCACGCGTGCGCGCACCGTACCGGCGGCGTTGAGCGGACCGGAAACGTCGGCCACACCGCGATAGCGGCTCCACGAGCCGGCGCTGGCATTGAGCGAGCCGGCAAATTCGCTGGTGGGCCGCTTGCGCACCAGGTTGATGGTGGCGGACGGATTGCCAGCGCCTGTCAGCAGTCCGGCCGCGCCCCGCACCACTTCCACGTGATCGTAGATGGCGCTGTCGCCAATGGCGGTGGTGTACTGGTTGGAGCTGTCGAGGGTGTTCGGCACGCCGTCGAACTGGAAGTTCTCGATGGTATAGCCGCGCGCATAAAAAGTGGCGCGTTCGCTGTCGTTACGGCCGACGGTCACGCCCACGGTTTTTTCCAGGATCTCGGGCACGGTGACGAGGGCCTGGTCGTCCATTTGCTGGCGCGTGATCACGCTGACCGACTGCGGCGTTTCGCGCGCGGACAGGCCCAGGCGGGTGGCGGTGCTCATCGAGCGGATGCCGTAGGCGCCGCTGCCTTCGGTGACGTTGTCGGCTCCGCCCCGGGCCGAGACGCTGATGGGGGCCAGCGTTTGCGCGATGGGCGCAGCGGAGGCTGGCGTGGCGATGCGGCGCACATTGTAGCTGCGCTCGCCCTGATTGACTGCTTCCAGGCCGCTGCCGGCCAGCAGCGCGGCGAAACCGGAGGCCGGCGTATGCGCGCCCTGCAGTCCGGGCGAGGTATGGCCGGCAGCGAGCGCCGGATCGAACGACAGCGCGGCGCCGGCGGCGGCCGCGAACTGGTTGAGGACGGACGCCAGCGGTCCGGCGGGAATCTGGTAGTTGCGGGTGGACTCGGCGGGCGCGGAGATAGCAAACGGCATGGCGAGCGCCAATGCCAGTGGGGTCATGCGGAGATTGAACATACGGGCCTTGTAACGTTGGATGATCAGGAGTTCCTGTCCTGTAGGCCGGATGAGATGCAAAAAGTGGAAAATTATTCTGAAAATAGTCGAGCGCCCGGGCCTGGAACCTAGCGCGGTCCCAGCGTGACCCAATAGCGGGTAAGACTGCGCTGGCGCAGCGGGAAGGTGCGGGTGAGCAGGGCCAGTGCGCGGTCGGTGTCCGTCAGCGGGAACACGCCGGAAATGCGCAAGCCGGCAACGCCCGGATCGCAGCCCAGGCGCCCGTGGCGATATCGCGACAGCTCGGCCAGCACCTCGGCCAGGCTGCGATTGTTGACCAGCAAATGGCCCGAGCGCCACTGGCCGGCATTGTCCGGCGCGGCCTGCACTGCCTCGACCCTGCTGCTGGTAAAGCGCACCTGCTGGCCAGCGTGTAGCAGCACCGGCTGATGACCAGCGTTGGCTGCTGCTGGATTGCCTGCCGCAGCACCGGCTGCCGCAGCACCGGCTCCGGCAACAGCGCCAGCGCGGATCGCCACCGCGTGCTCGAGCACCGCCACCTCGGTGCAGCCGCCGGACTGGCCATCAACAGGATCATCGTAATGGCGCACCGTAAAGCGCGTGCCGAGCGCGGTCACGCTGCCTTGCGCCGTCTGCACGATGAACGGGCGCGGATCGGCTGCCTGTTGCGGCTGGCGCTGGTGCGCCGTCTCGATCAGTACGGCGCCGGCCCACAGCCGCACCACGCGTTCGGTACCGGTAAAGCGCACATCGACGGCGGTGGCGGTATCGAGCATTAGTAGCGAGCCATCGGCCAGCACGACTTCGCGTTGCTGGCCGATGCCGGTGCGGTAGTCGGCCAGCAACGGCCGCGCAAAACCCTGTTCGCCCGCGCCGCGCCAGGCCCCGTAACCGAGCGTGCCGGTGGATGCCAGCAGTGCCACGCCGCGCAGCGCCTGGCGCCGGCTGCGCGCGTGTTCGGTCATGCGCAGCGCGGGCGCGGCGATATTGGCGGGCACTTGCAACAGCGCCGCGCGCATGGACTCGATACGCTGCCAGGCGCGCCCGTGGTCCGGGTGGGCGGCCTGCCACTGGCGCCATGCCGCGCGTTCGGCATCGGTGATGGTGCCCGAGCACAGGCGCGCGTACCACGCCACCGCTTCCTTGCGGACCACGGCCTCGTCGCGCGGCGCCTGCGCATCGGTTGCGGGCAAACGGGCGTTCATGGCGCCAGCAGGTAGCAGTGTTCTATGGCCTTGCACATGTGGTTGCCGACCGTGCGCCTGGTGACGCCCAGTTCCACCGCGATCTGCTCGTAGGTGAGGCCGTCGAGTTGCGACAGCAGAAACGCCTGCCGCACCTGCGGTTTCAGGCCGTCGAGCATGGTGTCGATGGCCACCAGCGCTTCGAGCATGATGGCGCGCGTTTCCGGCGACGGCTGGTGGACGTCGGGCAGGGCGGCCAGCGCATCGAGGTAAGCGCGTTCGACATCCTTGCGGCGGAAAAAGTCGGCCATCAGGCCGCGCGCGATGGTGCCCAGGTAAGCGCGCGGTGCGCGCAGTGCCGGCGCCTGGGCCGGGCTGCTGCGGGTGAGCACGCGCACAAAGGTATCGTGCGCCAGGTCGGCGGCATCGCCGGCATTGCCCATCTTGCGGCGCAGCCAGCCGTGCAGCCAACCGTGGTGGTCGCTGTACAGGGTGGCGGCGCTGTCGTCGTGGAGGCTAATGGGCGGCACGATAGTCTAGTATATTAAATGGTAATCATTCTCATCTGGTTGATCATAACATCCCTCCCGCGTGTGCGCCACCACCAACAATCGGCCGCACGCACGGGTGCTGCGCCGCACAAGCAAGCTGTACTTCGCTATAATTACGCGGTTAATCAATTGTCCAATTGTCAGCACCCCTCCAACAAGGAAAACCCATGAGCTTGAATAAAGTGCCTTCGGGCCGCGATGTGCCTAACGACTTCAACGTGATCATCGAAATTCCGATGAACGCCGATCCAATCAAGTACGAAGTCGATAAAGATTCCGGCGCGATTTTCGTGGACCGTTTCATGGGCACCGCCATGCATTACCCATGCAACTACGGCTACGTGCCGAACACCCTGTCGGACGACGGCGACCCGGTTGACGTGCTGGTGATCACCCCGTTCCCGCTGATCCCTGGCGTGGTCGTGCGTTGCCGTCCTATCGGCGTGCTGAAAATGACCGACGAATCCGGTGAAGACGCCAAAGTCCTGGCCGTGCCGGTCGATAAAGTACTGTCGATCTACAGCCACTGGCAAAAGCCGGAAGACCTGAACGAACTGCGCCTGCGCCAGATCCAGCACTTCTTCGAGCATTACAAGGATCTGGAAAAAGGCAAATGGGTCAAGATCGACGGCTGGTACGGCGTGGAAGATGCCAAACAAGAAATCCTGAACGGCGTTGCGTCGTACAACAAGGAAAACGCTGCCGGCTAACCCGCCAGCGCGTTCCATCAAAAAGCCCGGCTGCATTGCGCAGCCGGGCTTTTTTGCTTTCGACGCCGCCGTTCAGGCGCGGCTGGCCAGATGCAGCATCGGATGATGTACATAGTGCCCCACACCGTTGCGCACGAGCGGGTCCCGCGCCGTCAGCGCGTCGATGTCCTGGTCGTCGGCGATGCGGTACAGCGACACACCGTAGGCGCCGGCCGGGTCCAGTACCGGGCCGTGCGCCACGATCAGCCCCTGCGCCACCAGGTCGTTCAGGAAGGCGCCGTGTGCGGCCATCCATTGCTGCTCGTCGGCCGACAGGGTGGCCAGGAAGTCGGCGCGGGGCGGGATGAATTGGCACAGGTAGTTTTTCATGATGCCGCCTCGGTCACGCTCTTGTGGATGGCGCTTTCAAACATCTTCGGCAAGTACTGCTGCAGGAACAGGATCATGCCAGTCATTTTACCCACCGGGTTGCTGAAGCGCGGCCGCGCCGTGCCGATCAGGCCGACGATGGTGTCCACCACCGCGTCCGGCGCCTGCGCTTCGGCAATGCCTTTGCGGGTGGCGGCGTCGGCCTTGCGGCGGTACGTATCGTAGTCGTGAATGGTGTTTTTCTTGGCGGCCACGGCGTTATGGCCCAGTTGGGTCTTGAACCACATCGGTTCGACCATGCTGACCTGGATGTTGAACTGGTCGAGTTCGAAACGCAGCGCCTTGAAATAGCCCTGCACCGCGTGCTTGGATGCCGTGTAAAACGCCAGGTTGGGCGAGCCAAGCAGACCGACTATGGAACTGACGGTAACGATTTGCCCCTGCTTGCGGGCGCGGAAGTGGGGCAGCAGGGCGTTGGTCACCGCCACCGTGCCCCAGAAATTGGTCTCGAACTGCTCGCGGCCCAGCGCTAGCGGGGTTTCCTCGGCGAGACCGGTCACCATGTAGCCGGCGTTGTTGACCAGCACATCGAGGTGGTCCACTTTGGAAAACAGCAGCGCCGGCAAGTTCGCCACCGACTGCGCGTCGTCGAGGTCCAGCGGCAGCAGGGTAAACGGCACGGCGGCGGCATATTTTTCCGGTTGGCGGCTGGTGCCGATGACCTGGTAGCCGCGCTGGTGGAGGGTGGTGGCGAGCATCAGCCCGAAGCCCGACGAGGCGCCGGTGATCAGCACAGTCTTTTTCATGATGTTTCCCTTGGTGTCAGTTTGCGATGAACGAACTTTGCCTGCGAAACGCGGCGGTGACACTCGCGCAACGCGCCAACATGACTGCCAAACGCGCCAACTTCGCCGCACGCTGCGTGCCGATGCGATTGGCGCGTTCGGCGATTGCCGTGGCGCGATCGGCCCGCTAGACTGATTGCATGGAAACTCATATCGCTACCTTGCATCATCATGCCCGCAGTCGCGCACTCGACTATGCGGTCTGGCCGGGCTGGCGCGTGCTGATGGAAGACGCCGGTTTGCGCACGGCGCCCGTGTTGCGCCGCGCGGGGCTGCCTGGTGACCTGTTCGCGCGGCCCCAGGTCAGGCTAGATCCGCAGCAGTTCTTTCAACTGTGGCAAGCGCTTGAGGCCGAGGCGCTGTCGCTCGATTCCGATCTGCCGGCGCCGCTGCGCATCGCCCGGGTGATGACCGCCGACTGGTTCGATCCGGAATTGTTTGCCGCGCTCTGCAGCCCCGATCTCGGCAGCGCACTCGCACGCATTGCAACGTATGTACGGCTGATTGCGCCGATGCAGTTTCACGTCGAGCGCGGCAGCCGGCAAAGCCGGCTCACCATCGACTTTCTCGGCGGCGTGATGGCGGCGCCGACGGTGTTCCTGGCGTTCAAGCTGATCTTCTTCGTGGGACTGGCGCGGCTGGCGACGCGGTCCCCGGTCCGACCGCTGCAGGTGGGGTTGCCGGGGCCGCCAACCGGCGCCGATGCCTCGCTCTACGAGGAATTTTTTGGCGCAACGATCCAGCCCGCACCGCTGGCAACGCTGGTATTTTCCAATGAAGACATGGATCGGCCGTTTTTAACGGAGAACCACAAGATGTGGCAGGTGTTCGAGCCCGGACTGCGCCAGCGCTTGGCCGACCTTGATTGCACTGCCGGCATGGCCGAGCGGGTGCGCAGCCTGCTGCTCGAGTTGTTGCCCGCCGGGGCGGTGTCGATGGGGGAAGTCAGTCGCAAGCTGGCGGTCAGCACTCGTACCTTGCAGCGCAAGCTGCACGAGGAGGGCACGACGTTCCAGCGTACGCTCGACGCCGTGCGCGATGCGCTGGCCCATCACTACCTGGGTAGCACCGCCATGTCGGCGGCGGAAATCTCGTTTCTGCTGGGATTTGAAGACGCCAATTCCTTCGCCCGGGCGTTCCAGGGCTGGACCGGCCATACGCCGCAAACGGTACGCAATCGATTGCGGGAAGCGGCGGCGACGTCTGCTGCGTCCATGCGCAGCAAGTGAAGGGCGGGGCGCGTGCGATATGGCCGCGCCCGGCCGTGCCGAGTCAGTTGCGGGCGTAAGCCTCGGCGTTGGCTTCCGTACCGGCTTCGACGTTGCCGGCCAGTTCGGCTTCCGCCTCGCGGCGCAGGCGCGACATGTACTGCGGTGTGATGCCCAGGTACGAAGCGATGGCCCGCTGCGAGATGCGTGCTTCCAGGCCGGGATACTCCTCGCGGAACGCGGCCAGGCGCTCCTGGGCCGAGGTCTCGCCGGTGGCGTAGGCGCGCTGGGCCAGGTTATGCATGCCATGCATGGCCGCCTGCAGGTGGTAATGCTGCATCACCTCGCTTTGGGCGCGCAGGGCGCTGGCCTGGGTCCAGTCGAGCGTAAAGCCGTGGATCGTGGTTTCCGCCACCAGGAACTGCACAGCGGGCTGGCCATTCTCGCCGGCGATCAGGTCGGTGAGGGTGGTGGCCGATTCCCCTTCGCGATAAAAGCGCAGGGTGACTTCCACGCCGTCGCGGTTGAAGAACCCGCTGCGCGCCACGCCGCTGGCCAGCCAGTGGACCTGGGTGGCGACGGCGCCGGCACGCTGCAGGAACTCGCCCTTGCGCACGGTAAATGGCTGGGCGATCTGCGCCAGCTGGTCGGTGACATTGGTATAAGCCTCTTCGGTGACACCGAGACGTTTCATCGTCGCGGCCTTGAAGCGGTTCCGTTGTTTAATAAAATCTGAATTCATTGTTTTGCGTCACGTGTTGTGACAAAACCGTCAACGGGCATAGAGTATAGGCGCGATTGAAAATGCTGTGAAGCAAACTGGTTTCATCCATGGTCAGATACTTGCTAACGCTAACATTCTACCCGTTTAACGAAATCCTCACATAATTACGTAAGGGTTGCCCTTATTTGAACGGTGCATGTTCGGTCAATTCGTCGATATATTCTTCGATTGCGGCAGTTTCCTGGGCCAGGAAATCGCCGATGGCGGCGGCAAAACGCGGGTCCGCCACCCAGTGCGCCGACCACGTGGGCGTGGGCGACAGGCCGCGCGACATCTTGTGCACGCCCTGGGCGCCGCCCTCGAAACGGGCGATGCCCTGGGCAATGCAATACTCGATCGCTTGCACGTAACAGGTTTCAAAATGCAGGCCCGAGACAAATTCCGTCGTGCCCCAGTAGCGGCCGTACATGATGCCGCCGCCGACCAGGTTGAGGGCCACGGCCACCGGCTGGTCGCCGCGCTGCGCCAGCACGATCATCAGGTTGTCGGCCATGTGTTCGCGCAATTGCTCGAAAAAGGCCAGGTTCAGGTAGGGTCTGTTGCCATGCGCCTGGTACGTGGACACGTAGCAGCGGTAAAAGAACGCCATCACCTCCTGCGTGATGGCGGCGCCGGCCAGGTGCCGGAAGGTGATGCCGGCGTCAAACACGCGGCGGCGGTCCTGGCGGATCTTCTTGCGCTTGTCCATCTTGAAGCTGGCCAGGAACGCATCGAAATCGGCGTAGCCGGGATTTTCCCAGTGGAACTGCACGCCCTCGCGCAGCATGAAGCCGGCCGCTTGCAGCGCTTGCCGGTCCTGCTCGTCGGGGAACAGGATGTGCAGCGACGAGGTTTCCAGTTGTTGCGCCACTTGCAGCACGGCGCGCGCCAGCAGGGCGCGGTCGCCAGGCGTGCGCGCCAGCAGGCGGCTGCCGGTCACTGGCGAAAACGGCACCGCCGAGAGCAGCTTCGGATAGTATTCGATGCCGTTGCGGTGGAAGGCATCGGCCCAGGCGTGGTCGAATACGTATTCGCCGCGGCTGTGGTGCTTGAGGTAGAGCGGCATGGCGCCGTGCAGCACGCCGTCGCGGTACATGACCAGGTAGCGCGGGCTCCAGCCTGTTTGCGGGCAGGCGCAGCGGGTGGTGTGCAGCGCGTGCAAAAAACGGTACGCCAGCGTGGGATTGTCGCCGGCCAGCGCTTGCCATTGCTGCTCGTCCACGCCCTCCAGCGACTCGATGATCGAAAACTCTGCTTCTGACACACTGCCTCCTGCCCATGATGGTAGGCCAAGTCTAGCGTATCCACGCCCTTTGCGTTGGCGGTGCGCATGCGATAATTGGATTCCATGCCTGTGCACCACCGTCGGAAAGATCCTTTATGAGCTCGAATTTCCTCAATCTGTATACCCACGATTTCGCCCGCGTGGCCATTGCCGCGCCGGTGTGCCGCATCGCCGACCCCGCCTACAACGCCGAGCAGACCATTTTGCTGGCCAGCCAGGCGGCGGAGCAGGGCGCGGCCCTGGTGGCGTTCCCGGAACTGGGCCTGGCCGCCTATACCTGCGATGACCTGTTCCACCAGCGCGCCCTGCTCGACGCCTGCCTCGATGCGCTGGCGGAGATCGTCAACGCCTCGTTGCAGTGGAAGATGGCGGTCGTGGTGGGCGTGCCGCTGCGGGTGGAGCACCAGCTGTACAACTGCGCGGTGGTGGTGGCCAACGGCCAGATCCAGGGCGTGGTGCCCAAGTCGTACCTGCCCAACTACGGCGAGTTCTACGAAGCGCGCCAGTTCAGCAGCGGCGACTACGCGGTGGCGGTCGAGATGGACTTGCTCGGCGAACGCGTGCAGTTCGGCGCCGGGTTGCTGTTCGAGGTGGCCGACGTGCCGCTGCTCAAATTCCACGTCGAGATCTGCGAAGACGTGTGGGTGCCGGTGCCGCCGTCGTCGTTCGCGGCGCTGGCCGGCGCCACGGTACTGGTCAACCTGTCGGCCTCCAACGCGGTGATCGGCAAGGCTGGCTACCGCAACCAGCTGGTCGGCAACCAGTCGGCGCGCTGCATCGCCGCCTACCTGTACACGTCGGCCGGCGGCGGCGAATCGACCACCGACATGGCGTGGGACGGCCAGGGCGTGATCTTCGAGAACGGCGAACTGCTGGCCGAATCGAAACGGTTTACCGACGAACCGGTGCTCACCTTTGCCGACATCGACCTCGAGCGCCTGTCGCGCGAACGGATGCGCATGAATACCTTCGCGCAATCGGTGCAGCGCCATGCGGCCGAAGTGAACAAGTTCCGCACCGTGTTCTTCGAGCTGGAACTGTCGCGTGAAGAGCCGCTGGCGCTGCGCCGCTGCGTCGAGCGCTTCCCGTACGTGCCGGCCGATGCGCGCCGCCGCGACGAGCGCTGCAACGAGGTATACAACATCCAGGTGCAGGCGCTGGCGCAGCGCCTCAGTTCCAGCGGCATCAAGAAGGTGGTGATCGGCGTCTCGGGCGGGCTCGATTCCACCCACGCGCTGCTGGTGTGCGCGCGCGTGATGGACAAGCTGGGCTTGCCGCGCACCAACATCCTGGCCTATACCATGCCCGGCTTTGCCACCAGCGAGCGCACGCTCAAGCAGGCGCACGCGCTGATGCAGCTGGTCGGTTGTTCGGCGCAGGAAATCGATATCCGCCCCAGCTGCATCCAGATGCTCAAGGACCTGGGACACCCGTACTCCGAGGGCCAGGCGCAGTACGACATCACGTTCGAGAACGTGCAGGCTGGCGAGCGTACCAACCACCTGTTCCGCCTGGCCAACCACCACGGCGGCATCGTTGTCGGTACCGGCGACCTGAGCGAGCTGGCGCTGGGCTGGTGCACGTACGGCGTGGGCGACCACATGTCGCACTACAACGTCAACGCCAGCGTGCCGAAGACGCTGATCTCGCACCTGGTGCGCTGGGTGGCCGAATCGGGCGTGATCGGCCGCAACGACGCGCAAGTGCTGCTCGACATCCTCGGCACCGAAATCAGTCCCGAGCTGGTGCCGGGCACCGCCGGCGGCCAGCCCGAGCAGCGTACCGAAAGCACGATCGGCCCGTACGAGCTGCAAGACTTCAACCTCTACTATGTGCTGCGTTTTGGCTTTGCGCCGTCCAAGGTGGCGTTCCTGGCGCTCAATGCCTGGCGCGACAAGACTCTGGGACGCTGGCCCGATGGCGACCACGTGGCGCGCAACGAGTACGACCTGGCAGCGATCAAGCACAACCTCGGGATTTTCCTCGACCGTTTCTTCCGTACCAGCCAGTTCAAGCGTAGCTGCGTGCCGAACGGACCGAAGGTGGGCAGCGGCGGTTCGCTGTCGCCGCGCGGCGACTGGCGCGCGCCGAGCGATGGCCAAAGCGTTGTCTGGATGGAAGAACTACGCGCCATTCCGGTGCACGACTGACAAAACTCTGGACTCGACGTCAAGGCGGCTGGCAAGTGCGCTGTTGTCGATTACAATAGATCCATTGCTATTGCTGGCCAAGAATTTTCGATTCAAATATTAGGAGAAGTCATGAAACAGATTACCGCAGTGATCAAGCCGTTCAAGCTGGACGAAGTGCGCGAAGCGCTGGCCGAAGTGAACGTGACCGGCCTGACGGTGACCGAGGTCAAGGGCTTCGGCCGCCAGAAAGGCCACACCGAGCTGTATCGTGGTGCGGAATACGTGGTCGATTTCCTGCCGAAGGTGAAGGTTGAAGTGGTCGTGGACGATGGCGTGGCCGAGCAGGTGGTGGACGCCATCATCAAGGCTGCCCGCACCGGCAAGATCGGCGACGGCAAAATCTTCGTGCAAAACGTCGAGCAGGTGATCCGCATCCGTACCGGCGAAACCGGCCCGGACGCTGTGTAAATCAGTTCAATACGTCACTCCCGCCCGGGAGTGACGCGGCCACCGCCGTCGTTTTAACGGCGGTTGGCCCTGCGGCGCCACCCGATCAGCGCCAAGCCTCCCGCCAGCATCGCCCACGTCTGCGGTTCCGGCACCGCCAGCACCCGCACATTGTCGATTGCCGCCGCGCTGAAGCCGCTGGTCCGGTTGGCGGTCGAGAACGCGTAGAACCGCACTTCGTCCATCCCGCGTATGTCGCTCAGTCCCAGCACCGAAGCGCCGCTGAAATTGCCCGACCCCGTCAACAATCCGTCCAGGTAAGTGGTCCAGTAGCCGTGCCGGTTCAGGTAGCCCGAGCCGACGCCGAACTCGATGCCGGTGAAGTCGCGGCCATCGGCCACGCGGATGCCGATGTAGGCATTGCTGCCCGCCGTGGCCAGGTAGTTGCCGGAGAACGCAGGGCTGAGTTCATCCGGCGCGTCGTAGCAATCGATGCCGGCGTAGCCGCAGCCGTTGTTGCTGGCCGAGCCGCTGGCAAAGAACAGCAGGCCGTCCTCGGTCCAGGTGTTCGACAAGGCCGTATTGCCTTCGAACGTGGCGGCGTGATTGTAGCCGGCAAGGGTGGCGCTGTTGCCGGTAGTGGCGGTGACCGCCGCTGCGGCGCTGCCGGCGGCGCCGGTCAGCAGCGCCGAGAGGGCCAGGGTACGTAGATTCATGGGTTTTCCTGATGGGTTATGGTGTTGGAATCAGATCGACGGCGTCCCAGGCATAGCCGGGGCTCAGGTACTTGATGCCGCTCGAGCCGCTGATGGCCGTGAGTGTCAGGGTGTTCTGGCCCACCAGCAACTCGCTGGCCGGAATGTTGAAGGTCAGCATGGTGTTATTGCCGCGATAGGTGCCAACCGTGAGGGTGCGGGTTTTCGGCTGGTTCGGCGCGGCCGGATTGGCCGAGCTCCAGCCGTTCACTGCGATCTTGGGGCGGCCGCCGGCGTAACCGACCGTGATGCCGGCGCGCAGCGTGTAGGCGCGGATTTCGCTCTGCTTGAGATTGAAGCGGATCACCAGGTTGCCGTTTACTTCCTTCCACTGGTAAGCGGGGAAGCCGGTGGCCGGGGTGGATGTGCCGATCACGTAATCGGGCACGGACCAGGCCGCCATGCGCACATCCTGCGGGTGCATGGTGGTGAGCTTGTCGCCGTTGATGAACTCGTTGGGCGTGCCGTCCCAGTCGCCGATGCGCCACTTGGGCGTGACGCTGCTCGGATCGCCCGCGACGGTGATGGTATTGAGCGTGGTGACGGCGCCGGCGTTGACCGTCACGCTGCGGGTATCGACCGCCAGCTCGTTCTTGTACACCGTCATGGTGTAGGTGCCGGGCAGCATGCCGGCGCTGCTGTAGTAACCATTGGACGGGTTGGCGTCGGCATAGTACTGCGCCGTGGCGTTGGCGAAGCCGACCGTGTAGGCATAGCGCGTGTCGCGGTTGGCGATGCCCACGCCGGCCACGCCGCCACGGCCGCTGTCCGGCACGTAGCCGAGCAGGCCCATGCCGGCGAACCATGATGTATCGATGGCGCCCGGTGCGCTGCCGTCGGTGAAGGTCATGGTGTAGGTGTTGAGGATGCCGGGGCGGAACGCCTCGGTCTGCGCCTCGCCGTAGTTGATGATGTAGGTGATTTCCTGGTTGGTCGACGTACCCTGGTTGAGCAGGCTGCGGTAGAACGGCCCGCCCGAGCCGCCTTCGTGGTTGTCGCGCACGATCCACAGGCCGGCGGTGGCGCTGGTGGCGCCGATGTAGCGCCAGTCCTTGAGCCGCATGTTCGAATAGTGCTTGGAGCGGGTTTCGCCGTTGGGCATGCCGAACACGTCGCCCGATTCGATGGCGCCGTTGGTGCCGCGCAGGTCGGACGGCACCGGGCCGTTGGGCAGCGCGGCGATCGGTACCCGCACGATGAAGCGCGCCAGGCCCAGCGTGCTCGGTTCGGTCGTGAAGTGCGTGCCCATGTAGATGTTCGGATCGCCCCGGCGCGCCATGTAGTAGTGGGTGAGGTCGCCCGCTTGCACGGTGATCTTGATGGTGTCGGCGCCGACCGTGGTGGCGGTCACGGCCACCGCCGAGACATTGTTGTACAGGTAGTCGAAGCCCGAGTTCAGCTGGGTGCCGCGCGCCTGGTCCTGGTACTGTACGCCGTTGTAGATCATCGAGGCGATATCGCCGGCCGACTGGGTGCTCACGCCATTGTCGGTGCGGCGGATCTTGAACACCAGTCCGGCGCCGGTATCGACGGTATAGAAGTTGGCGTCCTGGGTGAGGCCGAAGGTTGCGGCGTTGGCCTGCGTGGCGTTGCTGGCGTCGGCGCCCGCGACCGTGGTGGTGGCGAGGGTGCGGGCCGCTGGCATGTTGCTGTCGCTGGTACTACCGCCACTGCCACCGCAACCGGCGAACAGGGACAGCGCTGCCGCGCCGGTGAGGACGCGCAGGGTGTTGGTTTCCATGATTGTGTCTCCCTAAATATATTATTTATATTGAATAGGGCGCGCCGGCACGCTGACACACATAGTCTTGTGTTGCCCGGCGGCGGTCAACGCCGCCGATGCAACAATTGCAAATAAATCACTTTGCTGATTGTCAGCGACTATTTGTCGGACGGCAGATGTAACTCGAACTTCCACGTCACCAGCCGCATCACCGTGATCGAGGCGGCGCTGGCCCACAGGGCGACGTCGTCGGAGACGTCGGTGTATTGCAGGCCGATGTACATCCAGCAGCCGAAGAAGGCGCAGATGGCGTAGGGTTTGCCGTCGCGGAAGACCATCGGCACTTCGTTGCAGACGATGTCGCGCAGCACGCCGCCAAAGATGCCGGTGATCACGCCCATCATCGAGGCAATGAACAACGGCATGCCGGCCGCCTGCGCCTGCGACACGCCCGCCACCGCGAACAGGCCCAGGCCGATGGCGTCGGCGATCACGATCAGGCGTTCGGACAGGATTTGCTTGAGGGTGCGCATCAGCGGCGCGGCGATCAGGGCCAGCACAAAAATCAGGATCGCGTATTCCTGGTGCATGACCCAGAACAGCGGCCGGCGGTCGAGCAGGATGTCGCGCAATGTTCCGCCGCCGAACGCGGTGATGAAGGCCACCGTGAATACGCCCACCAGGTCCATGCGCTTGCGGCGTGCCTCCACGAACCCGGAAAACGCGCCCACCAGGATCGCCACGATCTCGATGACGGTGACCAGGGAAACGTGAACCGGAACGTGGGACATGTAGGGCATCGGGTGCGAACGGTAGCGGAAGTCGAAGATCGCTCAGGTTAACATGACCGCCGCCCACCGTGTAACTTAGTTGCTCGGCTGACACGCTGCGAAACTTGCTGCGGCCGCGCTACCGAATTGGCAGTCCCGACTGCACCTAATTCATTAATGAATTATGATGCCGTTCAGATCAACTTTAAGTTCGAGCGATGACCGCATTATTCACCCCGTTTTCCCTCAAGAATGTCACGCTGCGCAACCGTATCGCGGTGCCGCCGATGTGCCAGTACAGCGCCGACGATGGCCTCACCAACGATTGGCACCAGGTGCATTACCCGGCCCTGGCGCGTGGCGGCGCCGGCCTGGTGATCGTGGAAGCGACCGCCGTGTCGCCCGAAGGCCGCATTACCCCTGGTTGCCTGGGCCTGTGGAACGACGAGCAGGCCGCCGGCCTGGCGCGCATTGCCGCCGGCATCAAGGCCGCCGGCGCCGTGCCCGGCATCCAGATCGCCCATGCCGGCCGCAAAGCCAGCGCCAACAAGCCGTGGGAAGGCGATGACCATATCGCTGCCGACGATCCGCGCAGCTGGCAAACCATCGCTCCGTCGGCCGTGGCGTTTGGCGCCAACCTGCCGCAGGTACCGAAGGCCATGACGCTCGACGATATCGAACGGGTAAAAGCCGATTTCGTCGCATCCGCCCAGCGTGCGCGTGATGCTGGCTTCCAGTGGCTCGAACTGCACTTCGCCCACGGCTACCTGGCGCAGAGTTTCTTCAACGTCGATGCCAATCAGCGTGACGACGCCTACGGCGGCGACTATGCCGGCCGCAGCCGCTTCATGCTGGAAACCCTGGCTGCCGTGCGCGCGGTATGGCCCGAGCACTTGCCGCTGACGGCCCGTTTCGGCGTGATCGAATATGACGGCTGCGACGAGCAGACCCTGGCTGAGTCGATCGACGTCACGCGCGCCATGCACCGGGGCGGGCTCGATCTGCTCAACGTGAGCGTGGGCTTCTCCACCCCGAACGGCAATGTTCCGTGGGGAACGCCCTTCCTGGCGCCGATCGCCGAACGGGTGCGCCGCGAGGCGGGCTTGCCAGTGGCGTCGTCGTGGGGAATCGATGCGGCGGAGGTGGCCAACCGCGTGGTGGCCGACCAGCAGATGGACCTGGTGATGATTGGCCGCGCCTTCCTGGCCAATCCACACTACGCCGCGCAGATGGCGGCGGAGCTGAAAGTGGCGCGTCCTGCGTGGGTGCTCCCAGCGCCGTATGCGCACTGGCTGGAAAAGTATCGTCGCGGATAATTCAGCGCTCGGGCCGCAGCGCGGCCCGCAGCAGCACCATCAAAGCGCCTTCGCCACCCTCGGATGAGCGCGCCTGGCAGAATGCCACCACTTCTTCTTTCTGCACCAGCCAGCTGTGCACCATCGATTTGAGCACCGGTTCCTGGCCGCGCGAACCGAAACCGCGGCCGTGAATTACGCACACGCAGCGATGGTTGCGCATGCTCGAACGGCGTAAAAAGTCGCCGATGGCGTCGCGCGCCTGGTCGCGCCGCATGCCGTGCAAATCGAGTTCGTCCTGCACCGGCCAGTGGCCCTTGCGCAATTTTTTCACCACGTCGGAACCGACGCCGGGCGCGGCGTAATTGAGCGCCGGGTCTTCTTCCAGGTAATGATCGACTTCAAACAGGTCGGACAGCGATTCGCGCAGTACTGCGGCGTCGTCCTCGGCTTGCGTCAGCTTGCGCTTGACGGGCAGGGCGACACCGGCCGTTTTCGGCAACTGCGGCACATGGCGGTCCGATTCGGGCAGGCGCTTGACGCCGCCGAGGGCCGACTGGAAGATATTCGCTTCCACCGCCTGCGTTTTTTCCCGCTTGACGCGCTCCGCCTCGGCGGCGGCGCGCGCCTCGGTCTGCTCCCTGAGCTGCTTGCTCAGCGATTTCAGTTCCGAGAAGTCTTTCATCGCTGCTTACTCCTGCGCTTCGAGGTAGCGCTGGGCGTCCAGTGCGGCCATGCAACCGGTGCCGGCGCTGGTGATCGCCTGGCGGTAGATATGGTCCTGCACGTCGCCGGCGGCAAACACGCCCGGGGCGGTGGTGGCAGTGGCCATGCCTTCGGTGCCGGAACGCGTTTTGATGTAGCCGTTGTGCATTTCCAGCTGGCCTTCGAAGATGCCGGTGTTGGGCTTGTGGCCGATCGCCACGAACAGGCCGTGCACGGTGATCTCGGAGACGGTGCCGTCTTCGGTCGATTGCAATTTCAGGCCGGTCACGCCGCCTTCGTTGCCGAGCACTTCCTGCAGCGTGTGGTTGTACTTGATCTCGATCTTGCCTTCGGCAACCTTGGCGTGCAGGCGGTCGATCAGGATCGCTTCGGCACGGAACTTGTCGCGGCGGTGGATCAGCGTGACCTTGTTGGCGATGTTCGACAGGTACAGCGCTTCTTCGACCGCGGTGTTGCCGCCGCCGATCACGGCCACTTCCTGGTTGCGGTAGAAGAAACCGTCGCAGGTGGCGCAGGCGGAGACGCCACGGCCCATGAATTCCTGCTCGGTCGGCAGGCCCAGGTACTGGGCCGACGCGCCAGTGGCAATGATCAGGGTGTCGCACGTGTATTCATGGCTGTCGCCCAGCAGGCGGATCGGCTTTTCCGACAGGAACGTCGTGTGGATGTGATCGAACACGATCTCGGTCTTGAAACGCTCGGCGTGTTGCAGCAGGCGCTGCATCAGGTCCGGGCCTTGCACGCCCATGGGGTCGCCGGGCCAGTTTTCGACATCGGTGGTGGTCATCAACTGGCCGCCTTGTTCCACGCCGGTGACCAGCATCGGGTTCAGGTTGGCGCGAGCGGCATAAACGGCGGCGCTGTAGCCGGCAGGGCCCGAACCGAGGATCAGAACGCGGGCGTGTTTGGTAGTGGTCATGGCGGGCTTCTTCGTAGATTGGAGTACATCGGAGTTGGGGGCATCTGCGGTGGAGGCAAGGGCAATGCCTCTTGCATTCACGCAGGCAATACAAGATTATAGTGCAAGCAGAAGATCAGGATGAATCGTGGGGCGGATGTGGCCTGGATGCCTTAGAATAGCTGTCTCTGAATCTTTCCTGTGCGATAACGTTGCAACACCTTAATACCTATGAGCAGTAAAAAAGTTCAGGAACGCTCCTCCAAGTCTGGCGCAGGCGCCGGAACGGCGTCGTCCGCAGCGTCCGCCAACGGCTACAAACGCACTCCCACCGAGCGCCAGCCGCTGCCCAATCGCCTGGTCAAACTGCTGTCCGAAGCGCGCTGGCTGGCGCTGGCCGTGCTCGGCCTTTATTTTGTGCTGATCCTGGCCAGCTACAACAAGCTCGACCCCGGCTGGTCGCACGAAACGCTGGTGCCCAAGGTGACCAACCTCGGCGGCCGCGCGGGCGCCTGGCTGTCCGACCTGTTGCTGTACATCTTCGGCATCTCGGCCTGGTGGTGGGCGTTTTGCGTGCTGCGCTACGTGTGGCAAGGCTACCGCAGCCTCACGCAAAAATTTGTCATGACCAAGCCGGCCGAACCGGAACACGCGCAAGAGCCGCTGATACGCGGCGTCGGCTTCGTGCTGCTGTTCGTCGGCAGCGTGGGCCTCGAATACCTGCGCTTGGGTTCGCTCACGCGCCACGCGGAGTTGCCGCGCGTCTCGGGCGGCGTGCTCGGCGAGCTGATCGGCCATTCGGCGCACGTGGCGTTCGGCTTTACCGGCGCCACCTTGCTGCTGCTGTTGTTGTTCGGCCTCGGTTTCTCGCTGTTCTTCCAGGTCTCGTGGCTGGCGCTGGCCGAGCGCATCGGCTTTGCCATTGAATCGGGCATCGTCTGGTTCATCCAGCGCTACCAGTACCGCGAAGACCGCCGCCAGGGTGAAGTCGCGGCCGTCAAGCGCGAGGAAACCGTGGTGATCGAGCGCGCCAAGCACGTGGAAAAGCATCCGGTCGCCGCACCGATCGTCAAGATCGAGCCGCAAGTGGTCGCCGTGGTCAAATCCGAGCGCGTGGAAAAGGAGCGCCAGGCCAGCCTGTTCCAGGACCTCAACGGCAATATGCAACTGCCTACCTTGTCGCTGCTGGACGAGGCGCCCGAGGTGCAGGAAACCGTGGCGGTCGAAACGCTGGAATTTACCAGCCGCCTGATCGAGAAAAAGCTGTCGGACTTCGGCGTGGAAGCCAAGGTGGTGGCCGCCTATCCGGGCCCGGTCGTCACCCGCTACGAAATCGAACCGGCCACCGGCGTCAAGGGCAGCCAGATCGTGGGCCTGGCGCGCGACCTGGCGCGTTCGCTGTCGCTGACCTCGATCCGCGTGGTGGAAACCATTCCCGGCAAAAACTTCATGGCGCTGGAGCTGCCCAACGCCAAGCGCCAGATCGTGCGCCTGTCGGAGATCGTCGGTTCCAAGGTCTATAACGACAACCCGTCGCCGCTCACCGTCGCGCTGGGCAAGGACATCGCCGGCAAGGCTGTGGTGGCCGACCTGGCCAAGATGCCGCACTTGCTCGTTGCCGGTACCACCGGCTCCGGTAAATCGGTCGGTATCAATGCGACGATTTTGTCGCTGCTGTACAAGTCCGACCCGGCCGACGTGCGCATGATCCTGATCGATCCGAAAATGCTTGAAATGTCGGTGTACGAAGGCATTCCGCACTTGCTCGCGCCGGTGGTCACCGACATGCGCCAGGCCGGCCACGCCCTCAACTGGGCGGTGAACGAGATGGAGCGCCGCTACAAGCTGATGTCCAAGCTCGGCGTGCGTAACCTGGCCGGCTACAACGCCAAGATTGCCGAGGCGACCAAGCGCGAGGAACACATCCCGAACCCGTTCAGCCTCACGCCCGATTCGCCGGAACCGCTGGAAAAACTGCCGACCATCGTCATCATCATCGACGAGCTGGCCGACCTGATGATGGTCGTCGGCAAGAAGGTGGAAGAGTTGATCGCCCGTATCGCGCAAAAAGCGCGCGCCGCCGGCTTGCACTTGATTTTGGCTACCCAGCGCCCATCTGTGGATGTGATTACCGGCCTGATCAAGGCCAATATCCCGACCCGGATCGCATTCCAGGTCTCGTCCAAGATCGACTCGCGCACCATTCTCGACCAGATGGGCGCGGAAACCCTGCTTGGCATGGGCGACATGCTGTACATGCCGCCCGGTACCGGTCTGCCGGTGCGCGTGCACGGCGCCTTCGTGTCGGATGAAGAGGTGCACCGCGTGGTGGCGCACCTGAAGACCACGGGCGAGCCGAACTACATCGAGGGCATCCTCGAGGGGGGCACGCTGGAAGGCGAGGGCGGCGCCGAAGGCGGTGCGGCTGGCGAGGCCGGTGGCGAAGCCGATCCGATGTACGACCAGGCGGTGCAAGTGGTGCTGAAAAATCGCCGGGCGTCGATTTCGCTGGTGCAGCGTCACCTGCGCATCGGCTACAACCGCGCGGCGCGCCTTCTGGAACAAATGGAAAATAGCGGCGTGGTTTCGGCCATGCAATCGAACGGCAACCGCGACATCCTGGTGCCCGCTGCCAGCGCAGAATAAGGAAAACAATATGATGCAGTTGAGAAAATCGGCAACCCTGCTGGCCGTGGCCGGCGCACTGTTCGCCGGCTCGGTCCACGCCAGCGCGCTGGAGCAGTTCAAATCGTTCGTGGCGTCCACCAAGGCCGCCAAGGGCGAGTTCACCCAGCGCCAGGTCAAGAGCGAGGGCAGCGCCAAGGCCAAGCCGACGCCACCGTCGAGCGGCACGTTTTTGTTCGCCCGCCCCGGCAAGTTCATCTGGACTTATACCAAGCCGTACGAGCAGGTGCTGCAGGCTGATGGCGAGCAGCTCTACATCTTCGACAAGGACCTGAACCAGGTCACCACCAAGAAACTCGGCGATGCGCTCGGTTCGTCGCCGGCCGCCATCCTGTTCGGCAGCAACGACCTGGAAAAGAGTTTTACCTTGTCGGAAGCGGGTGCTCGTGACGGTCTCGAGTGGCTCAAAGCCGTACCGAAAGCCAAGGATTCGAGCTTCGAACAAATCACCATCGGCCTGCGCAACGGCTTGCCGGAGGCGATGGAACTGAAAGACTCGTTCGGCCAGACGTCGGTGCTGGCGCTGTCCAAGATCGAAAAGAATCCGGCCTTGACGGCCACCAGCTTCAAGTTCGTGATGCCCAAGGGCGCGGACGTGTTCAATAACTAGGTAGCAGGGCGCTGCCAGTCGTTCAGCGTCGCACATCTCAACACCATGGCAGACCTTTTCACCAACGAACCCCGCCAACCCCTGGCCGAAGCGCTGCGTCCCAAGACCCTCGATGAGGTGATCGGTCAGCGTCACCTGCTGGGGCCTGGCAAACCACTGCGGCTGGCGTTCGAATCGGGCCAGCCCCACTCGATGATCCTGTGGGGCCCGCCTGGCGTGGGCAAGACCACGCTGGCACGTCTGACCGCCAACGCTTTCGATTGCGAATTCATCGCCTTGTCGGCCGTGTTCTCGGGCGTCAAGGATATCCGCGCCGCCATGGAGCAGGCCCAGCAGAACCTGGTGCTGGGCAAGCACACGATCTTGTTCGTCGATGAGATCCACCGCTTCAACAAGTCGCAGCAGGATGCGCTGCTGCCGTACGCGGAATCGGGGCTGGTGACGCTGATCGGCGCCACCACCGAAAACCCGTCGTTCGAGGTGAACTCGGCGTTGCTGTCGCGTTCGCAAGTGTATGTGCTCAAGTCGTTCGATGAGGCAGAGCTGCGCGAGATGGTGGACAAGGCCCGGGCCCGGGTGCTGTCGCACCTGGAGTTCGACGATGCCGCGCTCGACACCCTGATCGGTTATGCCGACGGCGACGGCCGCCGCCTGCTCAACCTGCTGGAACAGACCAGCACCGCCGCCAACGCCGCCAAGACCAACCAGATCACGCCGGCCTTTATCGAAAACGCGTTGACGCTCAACGCGCGCCGGTTCGACAAGGGCGGCGACAATTTCTATGACCAGATTTCGGCGCTGCATAAATCGGTGCGCGGCTCCAACCCGGACGCCGCGCTGTACTGGCTCACCCGCATGCTCGATGGCGGCGCGGACGCGCGCTACCTGTCGCGCCGCATCGTGCGCATGGCCTGGGAAGACATCGGCCTGGCCGACCCGCGCGCCATGCAAATCGCCAACGACGCCGCCACCACGTTCGAACGGCTGGGGTCGCCCGAAGGCGAACTGGCGCTGGGCCAGGCCGTGATCTACCTGGCGATCGCCGCCAAGAGCAACGCCGGCTACAACGCCTACAACCAGGCCCGGGCGTTCGTCAAAACCGACAAGAGCCGCGAAGTACCGGTTCACCTGCGCAACGCCCCGACCAAGCTGATGAAAGAACTCGGGTACGGCCACGAATACCGCTACGCCCACGACGAGCCGAACGCCTACGCCGCCGGCGAAACCTATTTCCCCGACGATATGCGCGAGCCGGGCTGGTACCAGCCGGTGCCGCGCGGGTTGGAGAGCAAAATTGCGGACAAGCTGGCATTCTTGCGCCAACTCGATGCCGACGCCGGCAAAACCTGATCCCTGTTTAGAGGAACCCCATGCAACAGCTCGTGGTCGATGGCATCAACATTTACATCGATGGTCCCGAAGAGGACGAGCATGCCGAGACCATCGTGATGATCCACGGCTGGCCCGATACGTACCGGCTGTGGGCGCCGCAAGTGGCCGCGCTCAGGCATCGCTACCGCTGTGTGCGCTTTACCTTGCCCGGCTTCGACAAGACCAGGCAGCGCCGGTCGTACACGCTGGACGCGACCATGCGCATCCTGCTGCACATCGTCAACAGCGTCAGCCGCAAGCAGCCAGTAATCCTGATGGCGCACGACTGGGGCTGCGTGTTCGGCTACGAGTTTTACATGCGTCACCGGGCTGCTGTGTCGCGCATCGTCGGCGTCGATATTGGCGACGCCAACTCCGAGACGACGCTGCGTTCGCGCTCGCTGGGGCAGCGCATGATGCTCAACGGCTACCAGAATGTGCTGGCGCTCGGCTGGGCCATCGGCGGCGGGATCGGCAACCTGATTACCCGCACCATGGCAGGCATTATGAAAGTGCCGTCGCCGCGCCAGTATATTTATTCGGGCATGAACTATCCGTATTACATCCTCACGGCCGGCAACATCGGTTCGTACCGGGCGCTGGTGCCGTTCAAGCCGCGCGTGCCGATGCTGTTCATCTATGGCATCCGCAAGCCGTTCATGTTTCATTCGGGGCCGTGGACCGAGATGCTGGCGGCAAGAAAAGGGTGCAAGGTGGTAGCGTTCAATACCGGGCACTGGCCCATGGTGAGCGAGCCGGAGCGGTTCAACCAGGTCGTGCTGGACTGGCTCGATGGCGTGGCCGAGGAGGCGCCGAAGGAAGAGGAGGAAGTGGTCGTGACCGAGGAGCAGGCTGCCGGTGATGATGCGGCAGCCTGACAATACAACTGATCAGCGCAGGCGGATCGGCTTGATGTAGGGAGCGAACGGCGGTGCTGGCAGTTGCACGTCGGCATAGGCCTTGCGGAAGCAGTCGGCTTTCTTGTTGTCCACGTCGGTGGTGCTGCTGACGACCTTGCCGGCGCTGTCCAGGGTCAGGATGATGGTGACCGGGTACTTGGACATGTCGTGGCAGTTGCCGCGATCATCGAGCTTGTGGGTATTGTTGTAGTTCAGCGAAACTTCTTCGTACTTGGTCGCCTTGTCGCTGGGGAACTGGGCATTGAACTTGGCCATCATGCCAGCAAACGCGGGGTTGGCCGGTGGCGGCGCTTCGTTTTCCGGCGGGCCGCTCATGGTCGAGCAACCGGCAGCCAGTGCCATCAATGCGCCCATGGCGCCCATTTTCAGGAATTGTGTTTTCAAGTTATTCTCCGATAGGCTTGTTGTTGACTCATCGTACACATTTCAATGCCGTCATGGCGCACGATTAGTTGCGTAGTTGAAATCCTGCAAGCAAGTCCTCAGCAAGTCCCCATTCAAGCGCCGAGTCCGGCTGCATCGGCACCGTGTTTTTGCAGTCCATCCGCCATTTACAGCGCTTCATCGCATCCGCCTCGTAACCGATACGCCCTTTAGCTACAGTACATCCATCGCAGGACAACTTGTAGGCCACCCACTCAAAGGAGCGTATCATGAATATCACCAAACACATGGAAAGTATCTTCCTCGCCGCTGCTGTGATTGCCGGCGCCACCAGCTTTGCCAGCGCCGCCGATGCCGACGCCACCCGCCTGGCGCTGAGCGCACCGGTCAGCCAGATGGTCGTGCACCAGGCCAAGATGCAAGTGGTGGTCGTGACCGCCAAACGGTTGACCGCTGCCGAAAAAGCCGCCCTGTAACCGGTTCCCCGCAAGGGGCAGCCGGCGGGCTGCGCAAAACTCGCTGAGGGCGGGCATCCTCTTGGTACAATTGACGTTTTCGATACAACGGCAATTCGCTCCCATGATTGATATCCAACTCCTCCGTAAAGACATCGCCAACGTCGCCGCGCGACTGGCCACCCGCAAGTACCAGCTCGATGTGGACGCGTTCAACGCGCTCGAGTCGGAACGCAAAGCGATCCAGACGCGCACCGAGGAACTGCAGGGCAAGCGCAATTCGCAGTCCAAGCAGATCGGCATGATGAAGGGCAAGGGCGAAGATACCACCGCGCTGATGGCCGAAGTGTCCGGCCTCGGCGACGAACTCAAGGCCAACGAAATCGCGCTGTCGGCGGTACAGGCCAAGATCAGCGACTTCATGCAGGCGATCCCGAATCTGCCGCACGAGTCCGTACCACAGGGCACCGACGAGTCGGGCAACGTGGAAGTGCGCAAGGTCGGCACGCCGCGCACGTTTGAATTCGCAGTGAAAGACCACGTCGATGTGGGCGCGCCGCTGGGCCTCGATTTCGACGTCGCCACCAAGCTCACCGGTTCGCGCTTCTCGGTCATGAAGGGCGGCATCGCGCGCCTGCACCGCGCGCTGGCGCAGTTCATGCTCAACACCCACACCGACGAGCACGGCTACACCGAGTGCTACACGCCGTACATGGTCAACGCCGATTCGCTGCGCGGTACCGGCCAGTTGCCCAAGTTCGAAGCCGACCTGTTCTCGGTGAAAAAAGGCGGCGTGGAAGGCGAGGGCGAGAACTTCTACCTGATCCCTACCTCGGAAGTCACGCTGACCAACCTGGCCCGCGACGAAATCCTGGCTGCCGACGCGCTGCCGATGAAGATGACCGCGCACACGCCGTGCTTCCGCTCGGAAGCGGGCAGCTATGGCCGCGACACGCGCGGCATGATCCGCCAGCACCAGTTCGATAAAGTCGAGATGGTGCAGGTGGTCCATCCCGACACGTCGTACGCGGCGCTGGACGAAATGGTCGGCCATGCCGAAACCATCCTGCAACGCCTGGGCCTGCCGTACCGCGTGATGTCGCTGTGCACCGGCGACATGGGCTTTGGCGCCACCAAGACCTTCGACCTGGAAGTGTGGCTGCCGGCGCAGAACACGTACCGCGAAATTTCGTCGCTGTCGAACTGCGAAGCGTTCCAGGCGCGCCGCATGCAAGCGCGTTTCCGCAACCCGCAAGGCAAGCCGGAAATGGTGCACACCCTCAACGGTTCCGGCCTGGCCGTGGGCCGCACGCTGGTGGCCGTGCTCGAGAACTACCAGCAGGCCGATGGCAGCGTCGAGATTCCAGCAGTGCTGCGTCCGTACATGGGTGGCCTGACCCATCTGCAAGCCGCCTGATGACGGGCTGAAAAAAGGCCTTCCATTTTCCGCAAGGCCTGCTATAATCTTGCCTTCTCGCAGCAACACGTTAGTGTCAGCGGCAAGAAAAGGAGAGGTGGCAGAGTGGTCGAATGTACTTGACTCGAAATCAAGCGTAGGGGCGACCCTACCGTGGGTTCGAATCCCACCCTCTCCGCCAAAGATGTGAGAGAACCCGCTTCGGCGGGTTTTTTCTTTTCTGCGGCAAAAAATCAAGGTAAACAGTTTGTTGAAAGTTTGCACCGGCAGGCATGGTTGGCCCTTCCGTTTTTGACGGCGGCCTGCTATGATCCTGCCTCCGCTGGCAACAGCGGAAAGGAGAGGTGGCAGAGTGGTCGAATGTACTTGACTCGAAATCAAGCGATGGGGCAACCTATCCGTGGGTTCGAATCCCACCCTCTCCGCCAAGGATGTGAAAAACCCGCTTCGGCGGGTTTTTTTTCGCCATGCTAGACTGGCGTGTTACACATTCCGTCCGTCCGCCCCATGTCCGCGCTTGTCCCTTCCTTTGTCGATATCGATCTGCGCAGCTACGGCGAGCGCTGGGGGTCCGATCGCCACGAGTTTGCGCAGCTGGTGCTGCCGGTTACCGGCGTGGTGGAGGTCGAGGTGCTGGGCCGCCAGGCCCGGCTCGATCCGCTGCGTGGCGCAGTGGTGGTGGCCGGCGCCTGGCATGCCCAGCGCAGCGACGTGGACAACCGGTCCATCATCCTCGATTTCGACCAGGCCGAGCTCGAACAGCCGAGCCGCCAGTTGCTGCTGGAGCGGCCGTTTGCCGCCATCGGCCCGGCTGCGCGCAAACTGATCGAATTCATGCACCTGATGGCCGAGCAGCAGGCCGTGCAGCCCGGGATGTTGCGCGGCTGGACGCCGCTGTTGCTCGATACGCTGGCGCTCGGCGTGCCGCAAGCGCGCTCGCGCCTGTCGGCATTGCTGGCGCAGGTGGCGGCCGATCCCGGTGCCGCGTGGAGCACCGAGTCGATGGCCAGGTTTGCGCGCCTGAGCACCAGCCGCCTGCATGCGCTGTTTCGCGAAGAACTCGATACCAGTCCGCACTTGTGGCTGCTGCGCCAGCGCCTGGAACTGGCGTGCGCGCAGCTGGCGGAGGGCACCCGGCCGCTCGCCGAGGTGGCGCTGGCCTGCGGCTTTTCCGAGCAGAGCGCGCTCACCCGCGCCATGCGCACGCATCTCGACACCACCCCCGCCGCCTATCGCCGCAGCAAGCAGGAGCTGGCGTCAACAAAGCAGTAGCCTACGCCAAGAATTCCATCGCGCCAGCAAGGAGAATCGCTTCTTTCGGAAGGATCTCCATGCTATTGAACAATCATCGACTGGGCATCGCCGCCGGCGTGCTCGCCTGCGCACTGTGGGGGCTGGTGTTCCTGGCGCCCGAACTCACGCCCGGCTTCACGCCGCTGCAATTGTCGGCCGGCCGCTACCTGGCTTACGGGCTGGTGGCGGCGTTGCTGATCGGGCCGGGCTGGCGCCGCCTGGGCGGGCGCCTGACCTGGCGCGAATGGCGCGGCCTGGTGTGGCTGGCACTCACCGGCAACCTGGTGTATTACGTGTTGCTGGCCAAGGCCGTGCAGGCGGGCGGGGTGGCGATGACGTCGCTGGTGATCGGGCTGTTGCCGGTGATCGTAACGCTGGTGGGCGCGCGCGACCGCCACGCGGTGCCGCTCAAACGCTTGCTGCCATCGCTGGCGCTGAGCATGGCGGGGTTGCTGTGCATTAGCTGGCAAGCGCTAGCCGCGTCAGGTCATCAATCGACGTTAGGATTGCTGTGCGCGCTGGGCGCCTTGCTGTCGTGGACGACCTACGTGGTCGCCAACAGCCGCTGGCTGGGCCGCTTGCAGCAAGTGTCGGCGCACGAATGGAGCTTGCTGACGGGACTGGTGACGGGCGCACTGGCACTGGTGCTGGTGGTACCGGCCTTCGTGCTGGCCGCGCCAAACGCCGAACATGTCACCTCGGGCTGGCTGGCATTCATCGGCATCGTCACCGGGGTGGCGGTATTGTGCTCGGTGATCGGTAACAGCTTGTGGAATGTTGCCAGCCGTACGCTGCCGCTCACCTTGACCGGCCAGTTGATCGTGTTCGAGACGGTATTTGCCGTGTTGTACGGATTTATGTGGGAGCAGCGCTGGCCCACGGTCGCCGAGGGCGCAGCGCTGCTGTTGCTGCTGGGTGGCGTGGCGCTGTGCGCCCAGGCGCACCGGCCGCAGCGTGCATCGTCCGACATGGCAGGCAGGCAGCAGCCTGCCTGAGCTGTCGCAATGAGCGCTGCCGAGCGCTGCCCTTACAACGAAGGGCGGCTGCCTTCCATGGCGGCAGGCGGGATCATCGGCGGGGGAATTTCTTCGATCTCGTCCTTGCGCGCCTGGATCTGTTCGCCCAGCGCGACCAGGTCGATGCCGGCTTTTTTAGCCTGCGGGAACATTTCCTCTTCTTCTTCCTTGACGTGGTGGTCGATGTATTCGCCCAGCACTTTCACTTTCGCGTCGTACAGGTCGTCGTGCGGATCCATGGCATGGATTTGCGCGATCAGATCCTTGGCCGATGCGTGTTCAACGGTTGCTTCGTCAACCAGGTCATCGCCTTCCTTGACGTCGGCGCGCACGGCCGGATAGAAAATTTCTTCTTCGGCAATCGCATGCTTGGTCAATTCCAGGCAGATTTTTTCGGCCAGCTTCTGTTTGGTCGCAAACGCGCGGTCACCCAGTTCTTCGTATTGCTTGAACATCGCTTTGACTTCGTCATGATCCTGCTTGAGCAGGGCGACGGCATCGCGTGGTTTGGCTATGGAACTCATGGCTACTCCTTGTGGGTTGGGTTGCTGAACTGCCAGCATGGCAGAGGACCAGCGGCCACTCCGTGCGGTGGGACGGTAGGCGCCGTAGGTAGTGTCCTACTCGCCTCCGGGTAAAAGCAGCAGAGAAAAGAATATAAAAATTGCTACTATTTTTGAAATGTTTATCTCATCCACTCCATCCTTGCGAAAGAAGCCCGTGCTGCAGCTTGACTATCCGCGGCCCCAACTGGTACGCGATGGCTGGGCGTCGCTCAACGGCGAGTGGGACCTGGCGTTTGACGATGCGCGCCAACATCGCGGTCCCCAGGACGCCATCGACTGGACCCATCGCATCCTGGTGCCGTTTGCACCGGAGGCGGCAGCGAGCGGCATCGGCGACCAGAGTTTCCATCCCTGCGTGTGGTACCGCCGCAAACTCGACGGTATCGCGACCGGAGGACGTACGCTGCTGCACTTCGGTGCGGTCGATTACGCGGCGCGGGTATGGCTCAACGGCCACCTGGTGGCGCAACAGGAGGGCGGCCACACGCCATTTACCGCTGACATCACCGACGCCCTGTTGAGCGATGCTCCGCAAGTGCTGGTGGTGCGGGTGGAAGACGATCCGGCCGACCTGGCCAAGCCGCGCGGCAAGCAGGACTGGCAGTTGCAGCCGCACTCGATCTGGTACCCGCGCACCACCGGCATCTGGCAAACCGTGTGGCTCGAAACGGTGGGCGAGACCTATATCGACCGCCTGCGCTGGACGCCGATCTTCGACGGCTTCGAGATCGGCTGCGAAGTGGCGGTGGCCGGCTTTCAGCGCACCGGCCTGTCGGTCGAAGTACGGCTGTGGCACGGCGACAAGCTGCTGGCCGACGACCGGTATTCGTTGATGGGGCAGGACACCATGCGCAAGATCGCGCTGCCCGACCCCGGTATCGACGACTCGCGCAACGCATTGCTGTGGAGTCCCGAACACCCCACGCTGTTCGACGCCGAAGTGGTGCTGCGCTGCGGCGACACCGTGCTCGATACCGTGCGCTCTTACACTGCGCTGCGTTCGGTCTCGATCACGCGCGACCGCCTGATGCTCAACGGCCGGCCGTACCAGCTGCGCCTGGTGCTGGACCAGGGCTACTGGCCCGACACGCTGATGACGGCGCCGTCGGACCAGGTGCTGCGGCGCGACGTGGAACTGGCCAAGGCCATGGGCTTTAATGGCGTGCGCAAGCACCAGAAAATCGAGGATCCGCGGTACCTGTACTGGGCCGACCGCCTGGGCCTCCTGGTATGGGAAGAGATGCCGTCGGCCTACGCGTTCAGCCCGCGCGCAATGACGCGCCTGGTGAGTGAATGGACCGAGGCGGTCGAACGCGATTACAGCCACCCGTGCGTGATCGTCTGGGACATTCTCGGCATCCACGACTACGACGGCGATCCGCACAAGCTGCGCGCCCGCTACGAGGCCGAGCACCAGTCCAACACCCTGTTCGACCGGCGCCGCCCCGGTGGCCGCATACTCACGCTTGACGGTTTTCCCCACCGCGGCCAGCCGATCGTGCTGACCGAATTTGGCGGCGTGGCCTACGACCCGCGCGCGCCCGAACACCACACCTGGGGCTATTCGCGCGCCAACACGGCCGACGCCTTCCAAGCGCTGTACCGCGACCTGCTGCGGGTGGTCAATGAAACCGCCATGTTCAGCGGCTTTTGCTACACCCGGTTTGCCGATACCTTCCAGGAAGCCCACGGTCTGCTCAATGCCGACCGCAGTCCCAAGATTCCCCTCGTGCAGATCAGCGCCGCCACCCGCAACGTCCCGCACTGAGAACGCGCCATGTCCACACCGCCAACCGCCCGGCCGCCGCGCGCCACGCCTTTCGATTCGTTCTGGCAGGGCGGCTACGAAGGGTCCGACCACGTCAACCACGGCGGCCGTCCGCTCGACATGAACGCGGCCAATGGCCACCGCGAGCGCGCCCGCGCCGACTACCTGTTGCTGCAGCAGTTCGGCATCACCACCGTGCGCGAATCGATCGGCTGGCGCCTGACCGAGCGCGACGGCGTATTCGATTTCTCCAGCCTCGACGCGCGCCTGATGGCGGCGCGCGAGCTGGGCATGCAGATTTGCTGGACCTTCTGCCACTACGGCTGGCCGCCCGAGATCGACGTGTACGCGCCCGAATTCGTCACCCGCTTCGCGCGCTTTTGCCGAGCCGGCGCCATGTACCTGGCGCCATTCGCAGGCGCGGCCCCGGTGTATTGGCCGATTAACGAGATTTCGTTCACCAGCTGGGGCCTGTCGGTCCACATGTTCCGCTGCAAAAACATGTTTGACCCGCGCGCCGCCACCGAAGGCAAGCGCCAGCTGGTGCGCGCCGCCCTGGCCGGCTGCGACGCCATCTGGGACGTCACGCCCGGCGCGCGCATCCTCCATTGCGACCCGCTGATCCACGTGATTGCCCCCACCGGCCGTCCCGAATGGCAGCCCGAGGCGGACGGCGCCAGCGCTGCCCAGTTCGACGCCTGGGACATGTTGTGCGGCAAGCGCGAACCGGAACTGGGCGGCGCACCGCGCTACCTCGACATCATCGGCGCCAATTACTACGACACCAACCAGTGGGAAAGCGGCACCAGTGCGCGCCTGTGGTGGCACCTGGGCGACGTCCGCCGCAAGCCGCTGCATCAGTGCCTGCTGGAACTGCACCGGCGCTACCACCGCCCGGTGCTGCTGGCCGAGACCAGCCACGTCGGCAGCGGCCGGGGCGCCTGGATCGCCGAGATGGCCAGTCAAACCGCACTGGCCCTGCAACATGGCGTGGCCATGCAGGGCATCTGTCTTTACCCGATCGTCGACCGCAACGACTGGGAGCACGAACACCACTGGCACCGCAGCGGCCTGTGGGATCTGGACCGCGCCGGTCCGGACCCGCTGGCGCGGCAGCTGGTGGCGCCATATGGCATTGCCCTGCAACAGGGGCAGCGCCTGATCACACGCCTGTTTGCAGACATTCAAACAGACCACCACCCGCAAGGGCAATTCAGGGAGAGAGTCATGCATACCATAATCGTTTTTTGTCACCTGCGCTGGGATTTCGTTTATCAGCGTCCGCAACACCTGCTGACCCGCCTGGCCCAACACTACAAGGTACTGTTCGTCGAAGAGCCGGTGTTCGACGAGGCCGAACCGCACTTGCGCACCTACCACCCGGCGCCCAACGTCACCGTGTGCCAGCCCCATACGCCGGTGCACGCGCCCGGCTTCCATGACGACCAGATCCCGGTGCTGCAGGCACTGCTGAACAACCTGGTGCCGGACGGCGAAGACCCGGTGGTGTGGTTCTATACGCCCATGGCCTTGCCGCTGCTGGCCACCGTGCACCCGTCGCTGGTCGTGTACGACTGCATGGACGAGCTGTCGGCCTTCAAGAAGCCGCCCAGGCAGTTGCTGCAACGCGAAAGCGCCTTGCTCAATATCGCCGACCTGGTGTTCACCGGCGGCCCCAGCCTGTATGAGGCGAAGCGTCCGCGCCACGCCAACGTGCATTGCTTCCCCAGCAGCGTCGATACCGTGCATTTCGAGCAGGCACTGGACCGCAGCAACGCCCATCCGCTGCACGCCGACATTCCGCATCCACGCCTGGGTTTCTATGGCGTTATCGACGAGCGCTTCGACACCGCGCTGGTTGCCGCCATGGCCGATGCCCATCCCGAGTGGCACATGGTGCTGGTGGGGCCGGTGGTCAAGATCGAGCCGTCGGCGCTGTCGCAGCGGCCCAACATCCACTACCTGGGCCAGCAGGCTTACCAGGCGCTGCCGCAATTCCTGGCGGGCTGGGACGTATGCCTGCTGCCATTTGCGCTCAATGAATCGACCAAATTCATCAGCCCGACCAAGGTGCTCGAATACATGGCGGCCGAATTGCCGATCGTCAGCACGGCAATTACCGACGTGGAAGTGCCGTATGGCGACATCGTCGCGATTGGCCACGACCACGCCGAATTCATCGCCCACTGCGAAGCGGCGTTGCAACTGACGACTGCGCGGCGCCTGGAGATGGCCGGGCAGATGCGCGAAGTGGCTGCCCGCACCTCGTGGGACGGCACCGCCGACCAGATGCGCACCCTGATCGAAGCCATGCCTGCCAACACCTCCGCGCGCCTGCCGGGCAATGTCGCGGCGCTGGCCGTCGAGCAGACTGCCGCGCTTGCTGGCGGCCAGGTGCCCAACTACGGCGAAGCGGGCAAGATCAACCCGCTGCGCGCGGGTGCTCCGGCCATCGGTTGCCTGATCATCGGCGGCGGTCCTACCGGCCTGTCGGCGGCTTACCATAGCGACGCCAACACGGTGCTGCTCGAACGTAACGCCACGGTGGGTGGCTGGTGCCGCTCGATCGAAGATGCGGGCTTTACGTTCGACTACGCCGGCCACATCATGTTCTCCAACGACCCGTACGTGCTCAAGCTCTACGACATCCTGCTCGGCGACAACCAGCACTGGCAGATGCGCGAGGCATGGGTGTACAGCAAGCAGGTATTTACCCGCTACCCGTTCCAGGGCGCCTTGTACGGCTTGCCGCCGGACGTGATCAAGGAATGCATCGTGGGCGCGATCGATGCCCGCTACGGTAACGCCGCCGCACCCGCGTGCGAAGCGGATCCGGTGGAAGACTGCTGCGCCGATGGCACCGCCGACGTGGCGAACGGCAGCGGCGCGGTGCACCAGGAACGCACCCAGAGCTTCGAGGAGTTCATCTATAAAGTGTGGGGCAGCGGCATCGCCAAGCACTTTGCCATTCCCTACAACAAGAAACTGTGGACCGTGCCACTGTCGGAAATGGAAACTTCGTGGCTCGGTGGCCGGGTGCCGCTGCCGGACCTGGGCCAGATCATCGACGGCGCATTGCAACCGGTGGCGCGGCCGATGGGCCCGAACGCCCGCTTCGGCTATCCGAAAAAAGGCGGTTTCCAGGCGCTGGTGTCGGGCTTCCTGCCGCATATCAAGGGCCGGATCGAACTCAATGCCGACGTGGTGCAGGTGCTGCCGAAAGAGCACGCGGTGGCGCTGGCCGACGGCCGCCGCTTCCACTACGACAACCTGGTCAGCACCATGCCGCTGCCGGAACTGGTCAAGCTGGTCGGCGCCGAAGCGCCCGAGGAAGTGCGGCTTGCTGCGCGCGGGCTGCGCCATATCTCGATTCGCTGCGTCAATATCGGCATTGCGCGCGAAAACGTCACCGACAAGCACTGGATCTACTACCCGGAAGACAGCATTTTCCACCGCATCTTCGTGCAAGGTAACGCTAGTCCCGAGTGCAATGCCCCGGGCGGCTTCGGCTTTACCTGCGAGATCTCGTATTCGCCCTGGAAGCCGCTGCCGCTCGACGGCGACGCCCTGATCCAGCGCTGCATCGACGACTGCATCGCCGTGGGCATGATGACGGAAGACGACCGGGTGCTGGTGGCCAACCAGGTCGATATGCCGTACGCCTACGTGGTGTACGACCATGAACGCGCCCACAACGTGGCCGTGGTGCGCGACTGGATGGCGCAGCACGACATCGTGCTGGCCGGGCGTTACAGCGAGTGGGAATACTACAACTCCGACCACGCGTTCCTGGCTGGTCGGACCGCAGCCGAAAAAGTACGCGCCGCCAGCACTGGCGCCAGCGACGCGGTGCAGGCCGCGGAATCCTGACAGTAGGGTGACTTATCGCGCCGGCTTCGCGGCCGGCGCGTGCTGGACTGCCGTTGGCGCAATCGCTGCCGACACCACCGCCGCCACGATCACGGCCGCCACGGCCAGCGCTGCTGCCGCATAACCCACCGCATGCACGCCCCAGCTCGAAATTGCCAGCCCACCGAGCGCCGCGCCCAGCGCGATCCCACCATTGGCCGCCGACACATTGATGGTGCCTGCCAGCGCCTGGGCGCCGGTCGCGGCCTTCATCACGCGGATCTGGCAGATCGGATACAGCGCCGTGTTGGCAATGCCCCAGACACCGAGCGCCAGCGCAAACCACGCACGATTGCTGCCGAGGCCAGCCAGCGCCGTGGTGGCTGCCATACCGAGCGCCAGGACCATGCAAAACAGCGCCGTAGTGGCCAGCGGCTTGCTGTCAACCCACAGGCCGCCGAGCCAGTTGCCGAACAAACCGACCGCCCCAAAGCCCATCAGCCACCAACCGACCAGCGACGGCGCGATACCGGCAGATTTTTCCAGCAGTTCGGCCAGGTACGTGTAGCCGGTAAACATGGCGGTAAATACCAGTACCGACAGCGCCACGTTGGCCAGGAAATATGGGCGTTTGAGCACGGCCGCCTGGGTGCGCAGCGGCACCGCTTCGGTGGCCTGCACGGTGGGCATGCTGATGGTCATCAACACTGCAATCACGGCCGACAGCGCGGCCAGCAGCGCGAACGCACCGCGCCAGCCGATGGCGTCTGCCGCCAGGGTGCCAAGTGGAATGCCGAACAACATCGCGGCCGAAATCCCCAGGTACACGGTCGAGACGGCACGGCCGCTGTTGCCCGGGCCGGCAATTTGCGCAGCGGTATCGCTGGCCGTGCCCCAGAATACGGGCAGCGCCAGTGCGGGCAACAGGCGGGCAATCGCCAGCACCCAGATATTCGGCGCCACGGCGGCCAGGGCATTGGCGGCGGCAAACAGGGCCAGGATGGCGATGAACAGCTTCTTGCGGTCGAAGTGGGCCAGCGCGGCCGTCAGGAACGGTCCCGCCACCATCACCACCACGGCAAACAGCGTCACCAGCTGTCCGGCCGAGGTAACGGATATTGCCAGGTCGCGCGCCAGTGCCGGCAGCAGGCCGACGATCAGGAATTCGGTAGTGACGATGATGAAGGCGGCAATCGCCAGGATCGCAATCGAGCCTTTGGAAGAAGAGGTAGCCATGGTTTTTTCTTATGAGTTGTCAGGTTAAACAGGGACATATGATATAAAAGAAAAATATTCCACTGTTGGACAAGAATTCCACTCAATTTAAGAAGTTAATTCCAATGCACCCGACTGAACGCCTGAAAGGCATTGCCACCTTTGTTGCAGTAGCGGAGGCCGGCAGTTTCACCGCTGCCGCCCAGCGCCTCAATCTGACCAACTCGGCGGTGGGCAAGGCGATTACCCGCCTGGAAGAGCGGCTGGGTAGCCGATTGTTCGAGCGCAGCACGCGCCGCTTGCGCCTGACCGACGCCGGCCACGCCTACCGGCAGGTATGCGTGCAGGTGCTGGAAGACCTGGAAGCGGCCGAGCGCGTACTGGCGTCCGACGATGCGGTGCCGTCCGGGCGCCTGCGGGTGGACTTGCCGGCGACCTTCGGCCGCTTGCGGGCGTGGCCGGCGCTGCTGCAGTTTGCAGGCATGCACCCGCAAGTGATGCCGCACGTTTCCTTCACGGACCGTTTCGTGGACCTGGTGGAGGACGGCGTGGATGTAGCGGTGCGCATCGGCGGCGCTGACAATCACGTCTGGCCGGCTGCGCTCGACCATCGCACGCTGGGATACGAAGAATTGATTTTTTGCGCGGCGCCAGCCTACCTCGATATCCATGGCGCACCGGCATCGGGCGCGGACTTGCTCGATCATGCAGCAGTGCTGTACGGCCGCGCCGACGGCAGCACGGCGCCATGGCTGATCCGCGCAGAATCTGGGCCGGTGGTGCGCCAGCCGATGACTGGGCGCGCCGTGCTCGGTAATGCCGAAGCCCTGGTCGGTGCGGTGGAGGCCGGCCTCGGCGTGGCGCAACTGGCGACCTGGCTGGTGGCGCGCCAGATTGCCGAGGGACGGCTGGTGGCGCTCCTGCCACAATTGACCACGCAGGGCTTGCCGCTGCACATCGTCTGGCAGCGCAGCCGCTCGCATGCGCCCAAGGTGCAAGCGCTGATTGCGCACCTTGCGGCAACATTGCATATCGACGCCTGAGCACGGTACGGGGCCGCTCGCGGTACATTGCGGCGCCGGTGGTCAATATGCCCCAGCCCTCGGTGATGACTTTATTGTAAGCAGCAGCTACCATGGTCCGACAGAGCACTACTGACAGGGAGAGACCATGAAAGTTGCGGTATATAGCGCGCGGCGCTACGACAAGGCATTGCTGGCGCAGGCCAACAAGGAAGCGAATGAGCAGGGCGGCCACACGCTGCGTTTCCTGGAGGACCGCCTGACCGCCCATACGGCGGCGCTGGCCGAGGGCTGCGGCGCCGTCTGCGTGTTCGTCAACGATACCGTTGATGCCGAGGTGCTGGCGCTGCTGGCCGCGCAAGGCACGAAGTTGGTGGCCACGCGCTCCACCGGCTACAACCAGATCGACACCGAAGCGGCGGCGCGGCTGGGCATCGCGGTGGTGCGGGTAACCGACTACTCGCCGTATTCAGTGGCCGAGTTTGCCGTAGGCCTGCTGCTGGCGGTCAACCGCAAGATCGCCCGCGCCAGCGCGCGCACGCGCGACGGCAATTTCGACCTCGACGGCCTGATGGGCTTTGATTTGCACGGCAAGACCGTGGGCGTGATCGGCACCGGCAAGATCGGCACCATTTTCGCCCGCATCATGGCCGGCTTCGGCTGCACGGTGGTGGGCCATGACCGCTACCCGTCACCGGCGTTCGAGGCGCTGGGCGGGCGCTACGTGGGAGTCGATGAATTGCTCGCCTGCAGCGACGTGGTATCGCTGCATTGCCCGCTGACCGACGACACGCGCCACATCGTCAACGCCGGCTCGCTGGCGCGGGCCAAGCGCGGCAGCGTGCTGGTCAATACCAGCCGGGGCGGCCTGGTCGATACCGACGCCGCCATCCAGGCCCTCAAGACCGGCCAGCTGGGCGGCCTCGCCATCGATGTTTATGAACAGGAAGCGAACCTGTTTTTCCAGGATTTATCGTCAACCATCATCTGCGACGACGTGATTCAGCGCCTGGTGTCGTTCCCCAACGTGATCGTTACCGGCCACCAGGCTTTCTTCACGGTGGAAGCGATCGGCCAGATCATGCGTACCACGGTCGAGAGCATCACCGCTTTCGAGCGCGGCGAGGAATTGGTCAACCGCGTGCCGGTGAATTAGCCCGGCTTACTTGCCTTCGCCGCAGCACTTCTTGTACTTCTTGCCGCTGCCGCAAGGGCAGGGATCGTTACGTCCCACCTTGGCGGTCTTGGCGGGGGCGGCCGGGTGGAAGTGGGCGTGGATGCGGATCACCGAGGGTGTTACTGCCGCCTCCCAATCCTCGCCGGCGCGCGCGAACGGCGCCAGCCAGGTAGGCTCGGCAGCGCGCAAGGCATCCCACCCGGCGGCATCGAGTTGCATGCCGGCTTCAAAGCCGGCGGTCCAGGCTTCGGGCGTCCAGGCGCCGCCGCATTCGTAGATCGGCTCGAAGCTGGCGGGGTCTTTTTGCATCCAGGTGCGCATGTACTGCTCGTGGCGCAGCACCAGCGTCGTGGCGGCTTCGACCGCCTTGACGTCGGCGGGCGCGGCGTCGCCCCAGACCAGCGGCAGCCAGGCGTCGCGGGCGATGTCGGCGGGGCCGATCACCAGCGCCGTCAGCAAGCCTTCGAGCCCGGCCACGTCCAGCGCCTGCGGCGAGATGGCAGCCAGCAGGTCGTCGAGTTGGTCGTATTCGTCATCGTTGAGCGGGGTATTGAGCATGGCGGCAATCTGGTGGTGAACTAATCGAGCCGACATTGTACCCGTTGCAACACAACAACCGGTATTGCAAGCAATTGGCAGGGCTTGGGTGCGGTGGCGCACTAAATAATCGGACCGCATGGCCGAGAATGGCGGTATTCAATGAGGAGAGCCCCATGCCTGCGATGTCAAACACCCCAGCCGAGCTGCGCGCACACATTACCCCCGACCCGGACGTGCCGCCACCACCGCCGGAAAAAGACCCACCGCCCGATAACACGCCGCTGCCGGAGGAGCCTCCGATCGAAGAGCCTACCCCCAAGCAGCCGCCGATGAAGGTTTAAGGTTTGGCTGGCGTCGCGTTACCGTCCTTCGGCAACGGCGGAATGCTTTTGATCGCCTCGTCAGTCTCCTGCTTGCCTGGCGAAGGTTCGCCGCTGCCGATGTCGGCCTCCTCGGTCAGGTGGCCCGCGTCGCGCGCGGGATCGTGGTCGCTGGTGCCCGGTTTGGCTGCTTGATTCATATGGTCTCCCGTTGATGTGTCGTCACAGCCTAGCATGTTCATCCCCGGTCCGGCGCACGCGCTGGCAATGGTGCAAACATGATAGAAAGTGTGACAGTTGTTGCTCTTGAGTTACATATTTTCATATTTCTTCGATGCGTCACACTGCTGTCATCGAAGTGTTTCTATAATTTAGTCAGATCATCGTTTTTCACAACGGAGAGCATCATGGGCAATTCCCTGCACAATAAAATCTACCTCGGCCGTCGTAGCGTTGCCTTGGGCACCAAGCGCGTACAGGCACTGCTGTGCGTGGCGGCGTTTGCCAGCATCGGTGCAGTCTGGCTGCTGATCCGCGCGTTGTAGTGCCATGCCTGCGGACGATGCAGGGCTATGCGCCTTGCCGTCGTGCCGTGGTGCGCGTACCATGAGGGCCGCAGCAGTCTCTTATGGAAAAATGGCAATGAAGAACGACAAATTAACGCAAGACGAATACAACGCGCTCGATGAAATCAAGGCTGGCGTCAAGACCGAGCGCTACAGCGCCTGCGTGGGCCGCAATACCAAGCGCCTGGCTGGCCTGAAATTGTTCAGCGTTGCCCGCAATGGCCGGATCTCCTTGACCGACAAGGGTGAGCAGACCTTGTTCCTGCGCCGTTGCATCCTGGCGCTGCGCGCCATTGCCGACGATGGCGCGAGCCCGATCGGCGCCGATGTGGCCCTGTTCCTCGGCAAGAAATCCCATATCGTGCCGCGCGCCGAAGGCGGCTTCGAGATCTCCGACAAGGGCCGCGAATCGCTGGCCGACATCGAACAACAGGGTCTGTAACGACCAGGTATCACCAAAAACGCTCCGCTGGAGCGTTTTTTTTTGTTGTATCCTAGCATTGCCACCACACCACTGCGCCGCCCGTGAAAAGAATCGATACCCTGCAAAAATTCAGGAAGCTGTTCGGCGTGCTGGTGGTCGCCGTCGCGGTGGTGGTATTGATCATCGTCATCGGCCTGGCCCATGTGCTCAACCAGAGCCGGCTGCGCTACTACGCCACCGCCGATGAAACCGCGCGCAATCTGGCCATCACGCTCGAGGGATTTTTACAGGCGCATTTCCTCGAGGTGGACCTGGCGCTGCGGCGCGCCAACGCCGAGTTCGGCGCCATGCACGCGGCCGGCACCTACACCGACCGGGCCTTCAGCGCCTACTTGAGCAGCCTGAAGGAGCGCGTGCCGCAGGCGCAGGCGGTGCGCGGGTCCGACGCCAGCGGCCGGGTGATCTTTGGCGACGAAGTCGATCCCGCCCATCCGCAAGACCTCAGCATCCGCGAATTCTTCCAGCGCGCCCGTCTGGAACGCAAGCTGACCTTTGGGTTGCCGGTGCAGTCGCGTATTACCGGCAAGTGGGTGTTGCCGGTCGCGGCGCCGCTTACTTTGCCCGATGGCAGCTTCGGCGGCCTGGCCTATGTCACCATCAACAGCAGTACGCTGGACCAGTCGTTTGCCGCGCTCAAGATCGGCGCCCACGGTTCGATCGTGCTGCTCGATGCGCGCAAGCGCGTGCTGCACCGGTATCCGCAAGTAGAGGGTATGGAGATCGGCAGCATCATCAAGGTCAACCCGCTCACCCAGGATATTCTCGACGGCAAGAGCCGGCGCGGTACGTTTACCGTGATCAGCCCGCGTGACCAGCTCGAACGCACCTTGAGCATGGAGCAGGTGGGTAGCTACCCGGTGTACGTGGTCGTTGGGCTTGCCAGCAAGGATTTCCTGGCGCCGTGGTATCACAAGGAAATTCGCAACGTCGGCATCTTCATAACGCTGATGTTGCTGCTGGCCGCTGTGCTGCTGCAGAGCTTGCGTGTCGGCTTGCGCAAGCAGTGGCAATCGGTGCAGCAACTGGTGGAGGCCGAAGACGCGCTGCAACAGTCGCTGGCGCGGCTGACCGCTTCCGAATCGCGCTGGCGCTCGCTGACCGAGGGCTTGCCGCAAATGGTGTGGACTGCGCGTGCCGACCTGCGGCTCGATTTTCTGAGCCACCACTGGCAAGAGTTCAGCGGTATTGCGGCGCAGGAAATGATGGGCGACGGTAACTGGTCGCGCGTGATCCATCCCGACGACATGGCCCCTCTGGCCGCCGAATGGCAACGCGCCAGGCAAGACGGGCGCGAGTTTCGTTGCGATGCCCGCCTGCGCCGCCACGACGGCGTGTGGCGCGTGTTCGACCACCATGCGCTGGCCCAGCAAGATGCCCACGGCAACGTGCTGGGCTGGGTGGGCAGCAGCACCGACCGCACCGAATCGCGCGCGGCCCACGAGGCCTTGTTGCTGGCGAAGGAGGAGGCGCTCAAGGCCGGCCGCGCCAAGAGCGAGTTCGTGGCCAATATGAGCCACGAAATCCGCTCACCGATGAACGCCGTGCTGGGCATGCTGCAATTGCTGCAGCAGACCGGCATGAACGAGCGCCAGCAGGATTACGTGGCCAAGGCCGGCTCCGCTGCCCGCGCCTTGCTGGGACTGCTCAACGACATCCTCGATTTTTCCAAGGTGGAGGCCGGCAAGCTGGCGCTCGATCCGCACCCGTTCCGTTTCGATAAATTGTGGCGCGACCTGGCGGTGATCCTGTCGGCCAACGTCGGCGCCAAGCAGGTGGAAGTGCTGTTCCGCATCGACCCGGCGCTGCCGGCGGCAGCCGTGGGCGACGACCTGCGCCTGCAACAGATCCTGCTCAACCTGGCCGGCAATGCCATCAAGTTCACCGAGCGCGGCGAAGTGGTGGTGTCGGCGCGGCTGGCAGCGCGCAGCGGCACGCGGCTGGCCGTGTGCTTTGCCATCAGCGATACCGGCATCGGCATCTCGGACGAACAGCGCCAGCGCATTTTCGACGGCTTCTCACAAGCCGAGGCATCGACCGCGCGCCGTTACGGCGGCACCGGCCTGGGCCTGGCGATCAGCCAGCGCCTGGTGGCGCTGATGGGCGGCCAGTTGGGCGTGCAAAGCACGGTGGGCAAGGGCAGCGTGTTCGACTTCACGCTCGAGTTCGAAATCGCGGACGGCGCGGCGCTGGCGCCGGTGCCGTTCCATGGGCTGGCCGACCTGTCTTGCCTGGTAGTGGACGACAATCCCGCCGCGCGCGCGGTGCTCGGCGAAATGGCGACCTCGTTCGGCTGGCGGGTGGACCTGGCGGCCGGCGGCGAGCAGGCGCTGGCGATGATCGCTTCCAGGATCGAAGCCAAGCCCGGCAACGCGGGCAGCGCCTACGACGTGGTGTTCATCGACTGGCGCATGCCAGAGCTCGACGGTTGGGAAACCAGTTGCCGCATCCGCCAGCTGGGCGCCAGCGGCAAGTTGCCGCTGATCGTGATGGTCACCGCCTACGACCGCGAAATGCTGGCCCAGCGCCAGCAGGACCTGTCGCCGGTGCTTGACGGCTTTGTCGTCAAGCCGGTGACGGCGTCGATGCTGTTCGACGCCGTGGCCGATGCCCGCCTCGAGCACCGCGTGCACCGCCCGGCCGTGCCGATGCCGGCCGGCGCCCGCCTGGAGGGACTGCGGCTGCTGCTGGTGGATGACAATCCGGCCAACCAGCAGGTGGCCAGCGAGTTGCTGAGCAATGACGGCGCCCGCGTGCAGGTGGCCAGTTCCGGCCTGCTGGCGCTGCAGGCGCTCTCCGGCCAGGCGTCGTTGCCGGACCTGATCCTGATGGACATCCAGATGCCGGAAATGGATGGCTACCAAACCACGCAAGCGATCCTGCGCCAGCTGGGTCCGGCAGCGCCGCCGATCGTGGCCATGACCGCCAACGCCATGGCGGCCGACCGCACCGCCGCCCTCAACGCCGGCATGGCCGACCACGTGGGAAAACCGTTCGATCTGGCGCAGTTGATCGAGGTGATCCTGCTGCACGTGGGGCGCGCACCGGTGTTGCCGATGGCGGCGGCGCCGGCATTGACGTCAGAAATCGCCGCTGCGCCCGTGGTGCATGACCGCAGCTTGCCCGCCCCCGGCATCAACAGCGAAGCCGCGCTCAAGCGCATGGGCGGCCTGAAGTCGATTTACCTGATGGCCTTGCGCGGTTTCGTCGAGGAAGCCGCGCGGCTGCTCGCGCAAATCGATAGCGCCCGCCTGGCGCGTGACGTGCAGGCCGCACTGCTGCCGCTGCATACCCTGAAGGGACTGGCCGGCACCATCGGCGCCGAACGCCTGCAAGCACTGGCGCGCACCGCGGAAAGCGCGTTGAAGAACGCGCCGCATGCCTGGGAGGAGCTGGGGCCGGTGATGGAGGAAACCGCAGGATTGGGCGACGAGATTGCCACGCTGGTAGCGACACTTGCTGCGCCGCGTACCGTTTGACTGTTACCGCACCTTAGCCGACGTAGCGCCACCCACGTCGAGGCAGGCGCGCGGCGCCATCGTGCGGCGGCTCGCGAGCCGCACATCGATCATGGTCATACCGGCCGTGCTGACTGTCGCCACCACGACATCATCGACCTCGATACGCAAAGCCGGCATGATCCGTTCCCTATTGGGCGGCTGGCTGGAAGCCGTCGGTGCCGATGTCGAGTTCCGTCACATCGCCATATTTTTTGGCGACGTCGCGGATGTCATCGGCCTTGCCGATCAACACCGTTTGCAGGTTGTTGCGCGGGAAGTGCTGGTTCACCAGTGCCTTGGCGCGCTCGGGCGTGAGGCTGTCGACGTCGCGCGTAAAATTGTCGATCTGTTCGCGGCCGACGTTGGACGCGTACATATCGCCGAGCAGCCCGGCCAGCTGTTCGCCGGTTTCATAGCGCGGCGGGAACTGGCCTTTCACGTACGCCTTGGCCGAATCGAGCGTGGCCTTGTCGATCCCCTTGTCCCACAGGCGCTGGTAAGTCTTGTGCGCCAGGGCCAGCGCATCGCCGGTCTTGGCCGACGCCGTGAAACTCGAGATGGCAAAGGTGCCGGTTTGCGACAGCACGCTGAACTGGCTGTTGGCGCCGTAGGTCAGGCCGGAGTTTACGCGCAGCTCATCGTTGAGCCACGACGTGAAGCGGCCGCCCAGGATGGTGTTGAGCACTTGCAGCGGCACGTAGTCGGGGCTGTTGCGGGCGATGCCGGCGCCGCCGATCAGGAACGTGGTCTCGATGGCGTCGGGCTTGTTGACCAGCCAGACGCGCGACTTGTCGGCCTGCACCTTGCCGTTGTCCTGCTGCTGCGGTGCCGGGCCGCTGGCCTTCCAGGCGCCGAACAGCGATTCGATTTGCTGGCGCATCTCGTCCTTCTGGAAGTCGCCGACCACTACGATGGCGGCGTTGTCCGGACGGTAGAACTGGCCGTAGTAGCGCTGCACATCGGCCTGCTTGAGCGCGCTGACGCTGCCCACCGTGCCGCTGGCGGGAATACCGTACGGCGCGCTGCCGAACAGCATGGCGCGGTAATACGTGTTCACCACGTTGCGCGGCGCTTCCTTGGCTTGCTTGAGGCCGATCACCTTGCGATCGCGCAGCTTGGCCAGTTCGGCCTCGTCGAACGACGGCTGCTGGACGATCTCGGCAAACAGCGGCAGCAGGGCGGCGGCGTCCTTGCGGGCGAAGTTGGCTTGCACCGTGCTGGCCTCGGCGCCGGCGCCGCCGGCCAGGCGTGCACCGCGGAAGTCGAACGCCTCGTCGATGGCCTTCTTGTTGCGGGACGTGGTGCCCAGCAGCAGGGCGTCGCCGGTGAGGTTGGACAGGCCCGGCTGCGCGGCGTCGTTGACGGCGCCGGCCTTGACCACGGCGCGTACCGAGATCAGCGGCACTTCGTGGCGTTCCATCAGATATACGGTCAGGCCGTTGGACAGCTTGACGGTCTCGAACGCGGGCAGGCGGAATTCAGCGGCGGTGGCGGTGGCCGGCAGTGTGGCGGCGGCCAGCACGGTGCCTGCTGCCAAAACAGCTATCTTGGTGTATGTCATGTAATCAGTCCTCCTTCGCAGCAAGCACACCGATGGTGCGCTGCGACTTTTTCAGGTATTTGGCGGCCACGGCCTGGATGTCGGCGGGCGTGAGCTTGGCGTACGCGGCGGGGGCGTCGAACATTTTCTTGTAGTCGCCGAAGAACATCTCGTAGTTGCCAAGCTGCTGGGCCTTGCCGTTGATGGTTTCCTGCTCGCGGTACAGGTTGACCAGTTTCTGGTTGCGCACCTTGTCGAGTTCCTCGGCGGTGACGCCGTCCTTGACCACTTTATCGAGCTCGGCCAGCACCGCTTTTTCCAGCGTGGCCGGATCGACCTTGGCGGCTGCCACGGCAAACACGTACAGCAGGCCGGGATCGAAACCCTCGGCGGCATTGGCCGACACTTGCGTGGCCAGTTGCTGCTCGACCAGCGCCTTGTACAGGCGCGAGGTCTTGCCGTCGGCCAGTATGCTTTGCAGCACTTCCAGCGCGTAGTAGTCGGGGCTGTTGGCCGCCGGGATTTTGAAGGCGACCGCGAGGTTGGGCGACGTCGCCGATTCCTTGGTCACGAAAATGCGGCGCTCGCCGGTTTGTGGCGGCTCCACCGTGCGCACGGCCGGCGGCGGCGCGCCTTTCGGAATCTTGCCGAAGTAGCGCGTGGCCAGCTTCTTCACTTCCTCGGCCTTGACGTCGCCGACGATCACCGCCACCGCGTTATTCGGTGCGTAGTACGTTTTGAAGTAGTGTTCGAGGTCTTGCTGGGTCCAGGCCTTGATGTCGGACTCGTGGCCGATCACGGGCCAGGAATACGGGTGGGCCGAGAAGGCCACGCCATTGACGGCCTGGTGCAGGGCGCGGATATTCGAGTTTTCCAGGCCGGTGCTGCGCTCGGACAGCACCACGCCGCGTTCGCTGGCGACCATTTTCGGATCGATGTTCAGGTGGGCGATGCGGTCGCTCTCGAGCGTGAAGATGGTCTCGAGCGAGCTCGCCGGGAACCAGTCCTGGTACACGGTCAGGTCGTTGCTGGTATAGGCGTTGTTGGAGCCGCCCTTGGCTTCCATGGTGCGGTCGAACATTTTCGGGCCGAAGTTTTTCGAGCCGTTGAACATCATGTGTTCAAAGAAGTGCGACAGGCCCGTGGTGCCGGGCGCCTCGTTGCGCGAACCGACTTTCCAGAACGTGTACATATTGGCGTTGGGGATGGTGTGCGATTCGAGCACGATGAACTTCATGCCGTTGGCCAGCGTGAAGGTCTGCACCTCTTTGGCAAGGTCAACTTCCTTGGCTGGCGCGGTGGCGGCCAAGCCAAGCAGGACGCTGGCGGCCAGGACTTTCCATTTCATAAGCGCTCCTTGTAGTGAAGCGTAAAGCATACGTTATCTGGCAATATTGTCGTTAATTATTTGCGGGCAGCAAGCTTAGCGGCTAGCATGACAAGCACCACAAAAATCTAGGGAGCTGTACATGGAAAAACCGATGGCCTGGGTCGCTCACGAGTTGAGCATGACCGTGCTGATGACACCCGACATGGCCAATTTCTCCGGCAACGTCCACGGTGGCACGATTTTGAAGTATCTCGATAGCGTGGCCTACGCCTGCGCCAGCCGCTACTGCGGCAGCTACACGGTGACCTTGTCGGTGGACCAGGTGATGTTCTTGCAACCGATCCACGTCGGTGAGCTGGTGACGTTCCTGGCGTCGATCAACTACACCGGCAACACGTCGATGGAAGTGGGCATCCGCGTGGTGACCGAAAACATCCAGAAGCGCCTGGTCCGCCACGCCAACAGCTGTTACTTCACCATGGTGGCCGTGGACGAACACCGCAAGCCGCTGCCAGTGCCCAAGCTGGTGCTGGAAACCGACGAACAGAAACAGCGCTGGGAACAGGCACTGCGCCGCAAGCACGCGCGCCAGTCAGTCCACGGCGAACGCAAAAAATAACCCCCACTTCGGGGTCAGTGCCGACATTTGGACACGAACTGGGCCTTATGGCTGTTGGGCTCGTGTCTAAATGTCGGCACTGACCCCGAAGTTAAATGGTAGTAGACTAGGGCTTCACAGCGTTCTTCGGGAGTGCGATATGGAAGCTCAGCAATTACATCGTGGCAGGCTGATCGACCACCTGCAACTGGTGGTGCGCGACCTGCCTGCGTCCCGGCAATTTTACGAGGCTGTATTGAAGGTGCTTGGCGTGCCGATTGGCGGCGAGGGCGACAGTTATTTCTGGGCCGACGAGCTGTTCGTCTCCACCGCCGAGAGCGAGGCGGCGCTCGGGGTGCTCACCGGGCGCCATCACCTGGCCTTCCAGGCTGCCGACCGCGCCACCGTCGAGGCGTTTTACCAGGCCGCGCTCGAGCACGGCGGCACCGACAACGGCGCCCCGGGCGAGCGGCCATATCACCCCGGCTACTACGCAGCATTCGTGCTCGACCCCGATGGCAACAACATCGAGGCCGTGTTCCACGGCGCTGCCAGGCGCAGCGCGCCATCGGTCGAGATCACTTTTTGAGGCGTGGCGCCAGGTGCGCCAGCACCAGCCGGCATGACTGGTCAAGCGGTATGGCGGACGTGTCAAGCGCAAGCGCCGGTTGCAGCGGCGTTTCGTATGGCGCCGAGACGCCGGTAAATTCCGCGATCAGCCCGGCGCGCGCCTTTTGATATAAACCCTTGGGGTCGCGTTGCTCGCACACCGCGCCTGGCGTGCTGATCCAGGTTTCGATGAACAATTCGGCGCCGATGATGTCGCGCGCCAGCGCGCGGTCGCCACGTTGCGGCGAGATGAAGGCGCAGAGCACGATCAGGCCGGCGTCGTTCATCAGGCGCGCTACTTCCGCCGCGCGGCGGATGTTTTCCTGGCGGTCGGCCGGAGAAAAGCCGAGGTCGCGGTTCAGGCGGCGGCGCAGCACGTCGCCGTCGAGCACGGTGACGTGGTGGCCGGCTGCGGCCAGTTGCGCTTCGAGCGCAAACGCCACCGTCGATTTGCCGGCGCCACTGAGGCCCGTGAGCCAGACCGTGAAGCCGCGCTGGCGGGCTGGCCCTGTTGTTGTCGCCCGGTGGCCGTTCATCGCTGGGCCGCTGGCAGGATAGTGCGCATGGATCGAAGCCAGGACTCGGCCATAAATATTGTCAGCCGTAATTATAGCGGCCGAAATACGGTGGCTGAAAGTACATGCCGCCGCGGGTGCAGGAGCACACCGGCGGCAGCGAAGGAGGAGGGACGCTATCGGGCGTGCGCTGCAGAAACGCCTGGTCACAGCCTGAACGGCAGAGTTGAATCCGGCACCTGCTTCAGCCGCGCCAGGGCCGCAGCGAGCGCGGCCTCCAGCCCTTACTTCTTGGCCCCCCGCGTCAGGAACACCAGGGCAGCGGCGACCAGCGACGCCGCCGCCAGTCCATACAGGCCGCCCTGGATCGACCCGGTCTTCTGCTCCAGGTAGCCAAAGGTTGCCGGCGCCACGAAGCCGCCCAGGTTGCCCAGCGAGTTGATCAGCGCGATCACGGCCGCAGCGATGCGGGCGTCCAGGTATGCTTGCGGAATCGGCCAGAACAGCGCGGATGCCGCCTTGAAGCCGATGCCGGCAAAGCAGATCGCCACGAACGCGAATACCGGGCCACCCACGGTGGACATGAACATGCCGGTTGCCGCGATCACCAGGGCTATCGCCACCCACATCTGCTGGTGCTTGAAGCGGGCCGCCAGCGAGGCAAACATGTACATGGCCGCGATCGAGATAATCCACGGAATCGAGTTGAACAGGCCGATCTGGAAGTCGGTGTAATGGCCCATCTTCTTGATGATGCTGGGCAGCCAGAAGGTGGCGCCATAAATCGTCAGCTGGATGGCAAAATAGATAAAGCAGAACAGCGCGATGCGGCTGTCGCGCAGCAGCGAGAACATGCTGACGTGACCCGGTTTCGATTTCTCCCGCTCCTTCTGTTCGGCCGCGATCACGGTGACCAGCTCGTGGCGCTCGGCGTCGGTCAGCCACTTGGCGTCGCTCGGCTTGGAGTCCAGGCAGAACCACACCACAAAGCACAGCAGGATCGACGCCACGCCTTCGATGATGAACATCCATTGCCAGCCGTGCAGGCCGCCACCTTCGATTTGCAGCAGCGCACCCGACAATGGGCCGGACACCACCGACGCCAGCGCCGAACCGCTGAGGAAAATCGCCATCGCCTTGCCGCGCTCGGCATTGGGCAGCCACTGGGTGAAGTAATAGACCACGCCCGGGAAGAAGCCAGCCTCGGCCACGCCCAGCAGGAAGCGCATCACGTAAAACGACGTCTCGCCCTGCACGAACGCCATGCCGGTGGCGACGATGCCCCAGGTGGCCATGATGCGGGTGAGCCACGCCTTGGCGCCGAAGCGCTGTTGCAGGATATTCGACGGCACCTCGAACAGCGCGTAGGCGAGGAAGAAAACCCCGGCGCCGAAGCCGAACGCAGCCGCGCCGATGCCCAGGTCCGCCTCCAGGTGGGTACGGACAAAGCCGATGTTGACGCGGTCGATGTAGTTGGCGATGAACATCACCACGAACAAGGGCAGGATGCGCCACTTGATCTTGCTGACCGCGCTGGCCAGCACGCTCGATGGCGCGCCGGCGGCGGTGGGTAAAACTGTACTCATGTTGCAGTCTCCTCAAACTTGCATGAATCGGATGATCAGCGCACCAGGCAGGGCTTTTTGTTATCGAATTTCCAGCCTGGAATCAGGTACTGCATGGCGACGCCATCGTCGCGGGCGCCCAGGCCCATGTTCAGGTACAACTGGTGGCCAGCTTCCAGCGCAGCGAGGTCGAGTTCCACGCCCAGGCCCGGCGTGGTAGGCACTTGCACTTTGCCGCCTTCGATCTGGAACGGGTTGCGGGTCAGGTGCTGGCCGTCCTGCCAGATCCAGTGGGTGTCGATGGCGGTGATCTTGCCCGGTGCTGCGGCGGCCACGTGGGTGAACATCGCCAGCGAGATATCGAAGTGGTTGTTCGAATGTGAACCCCAGGTCAGGCCCCATTCATGGCACATCTGCGCCACCCGTACCGAGCCCTGCATGGTCCAGAAGTGCGGGTCGGCCAGCGGAATGTCGACCGATTGCAGCGAGATTGCGTGCTGCATCTCGCGCCAGTCGGTGGCAACCATATTGGTGGCGGTGAGCAGGCCGGTGGCGCGGCGGAATTCGGCCATCACTTCGCGGCCGGAAAAACCGTTCTCGGCGCCGCACGGATCTTCGGCGTAGGCCAGCACGTCGTGCTGGTCGCGGCACAGGCGGATCGCGTCCTTGAGCAGCCAGCCGCCGTTGGGGTCGAGCGTGATGCGCGCCTGCGGGAAGCGCTCATGCAGCGCGGTGACGGCCGCGATCTCGTCCTCGCCGCGCAGCACGCCGCCCTTGAGCTTGAAGTCCTGGAAGCCGTAGCGGTCGTACGCCGCTTCGGCCAGGCGCACCACCGCTTCCGGTGTCAGGGCTTTTTGATGGCGCAGGCGCAGCCAGGCGTCTTGGTTGTCGGGATCGGCCGCGTAGGGCAGGTCGGTGTCGTTGCGGTCGCCGATGTAGAACAGGTAGCCGAGCATTTCCACCTCGGTGCGCTGCTGGCCGTCGCCGAGCAGGGCGGCCACCGGCACGCCCAGGTGCTGGCCCAGCAGGTCGAGCAGCGCGGCTTCGAGCGCCGTGATGGCGTGGATGGCGATGCGCAAATCGAACGTCTGCAAGCCACGGCCGCCCGCATCGCGGCCGGAAAACGCCGTGCGGGCAGCGTTGAGGATGGCCTTGTAGTTGCCGATGCCGTGGCCGATGACGAGTTCCCGGGCGTCTTCCAGGGTCTGGCGGATTGCTTCGCCGCCCGGCACTTCACCGACGCCGGTGTGGCCGGCGCTGTCGGTGAGGATGACGATGTTGCGGGTGAAGTAGGGGCCGTGGGCGCCGCTGAGGTTGAGCAGCATGCTGTCGCGTCCGGCAACCGGGACCACGCGCATGGCAGTGATGGTGGGCGTGTCGTTATGGGTCTGGCTGGTCATGATGACTCCTTGGTTGTTCTTGAATGATTGCGCTGTCATTTAATGGTAGCGATGTCATTTGCAAATATCAACTTAAATTTGCATGATCTGCGCATTTTTATGATTGAAGTAAATGATAGAAAATGATGTGTTGCTATATAATCGGGCCCATGACCATCAAAAACGACCAATTCGACTTGCGCGTCCTGCGCACCGCCAACGCCGACATTCCGGTCAGCGGCGCCACGCTGGCCGATGTGGCCAAGGTGGCTGGCGTGTCGCCGATCACGGTATCGCGCGCGCTTAACCAGCCGCAGCTGGTGCGGCCGAACACGCTGGCGCGGGTGCAGCAGGCGGTGCAGCAGACCGGCTACGTGAAAAACATGATGGCCGGTGCACTGGCGTCCAACCGCAGCAAGCTGGTGTCCCTGGTGATCCCCAGCATCGCCACGCCGATCTTTGCGGAAATGGTGGAAGCGGTGACCGACACCCTCACGCAAGCCGGTTACCAGTTGCTGCTGGGCTTGTCACGCTACGAGCCGTGGCGCGAGGAAGTGCTGGTTGAAACCATCCTCAGCCGCCGCCCGGACGGCATCATCGTCACCGGCACGCTGCACACCGACAACACGCGGCGGCGCCTGGAACTGTCCGGCGTGCCGGTGGTGGAGGCGTGGGACATGGCGTCGTCGCCGATCGACATGGTGGTGGGCTTTTCACACGAAGAAGTCGGACAGGCCACGGCGCGCCATTTATTGGAACGCGGCTACCGCCGCATTGCGATTTTGGCCGTCAACGACCCGCGCGGCGCGCGCCGCAACCAGGGGCTGCAGGCGGAACTGGCGCGCCACGGCGTGGCGGTGGCGGCGGTGCAACTGATGCCGCTGCCCACCACCTTGCAACTGGGTCGCGAGGGACTGGCGCAACTGCTGGCGCAAGCGTCCGAGCTCGACGCCGTCGTGTGCAGCTCCGATACGCTGGCGCACGGCGTGCTGACCGAGGCCGTCAGCAGGGGACTGGACGTGCCGGGGCAGGTGGCCGTGATCGGTTTTGGCGATCTGAATTTCGCAGCCCACACGTATCCGCCGCTCTCGACCATCCACGTCGATGGCCGCAACATCGGCACCGTGGCGGCGCAACTGTTGCTGGACCGGCTCGATGGCGGCAACCAGGTGCGCCCGCGCGTGATCGATACCGGCTTCGAGTTGATACACCGGACCAGTACCTGATCGAACCGTCACTGCGCATCGTGGACCGCCGCGTAGGCGGGAATCCAGGTTTACCCCCGTTGTTTCGCGCGTCCTCGGCAGCAGCACTACGCCGCTGGATTGCCACCTGCGCCATATTGACGGATCGAGGCCCTGCGCAGTTTCCAGACTATCCAGCTGGCCCAAAAGCGGTTAAGCCACGGTGGCGAGATTCGCCCCGCCAACCGGCGCTGCATCGCCAGCGCAGGCGAGGCTTGCGCGCCCGGCACCGCAAACCAGATCCGGTTATTGCCCGCCACCCCGCGCAAGGTGCAGATCCTGCCGCCGAACGCGTGCCGCAAACGTCGCAGCATGATGCCGTACGAGGGGTCGTAACTGAACATATTGGTCACCACTACGCCGCCGGGGCGCAGCGCGCGGCGGCAGTCGGCGTAAAAGGCGGCGCTGCCCAGCGGCGCCGGCAGGCCGTGCTCGTCGAAACCGTCCACCAGCAGCACATCGGCGCTGCCGCGCAGCTGGCGCATGTAGCTGGCAGCGTCGGCATGGACGATGCGCAGCCGGTCGTCATCGGGCGGGATGGCGAACTGCTCGCGCAGGGCGATCACGTCGGCCCGCAATTCCAGCACGGTGATGCGCGCGTGCGGCAGGTAGCGGTAGCAGAACTTGGCCAGCGAACCGCCGCCCAGGCCCACCATCACGATGTGCGCCGGCTGCGGCTGGAACAAGGTAAAACACATCATGGCGCGGCAGTAGGCAAGCACCAGGTCGTCGGGGTGCGAAAGCTTCATCTCGCTTTGCACCATGCCGGGGCGAAATTCCAGCAGGCGGCGATTGCCACGGGTGTGGACCTGGGGGCGGGGATCGGGTGGCGTCAAGTGTCTGAAAAATCCGGGATGTCGATTTATAGTAGCATGCGGCCGTCACTTTCATTTACAGAAGGAAAATTTCTAGGTAAATTGGCGGGGCACCGCCACGGGCGGACCATACGCAAAACCGGAGAACCACGATGTTTTTAGATCACCCCACGCTGACCGCCACCAACAGTATTACTGAACCCGACCGTATCGAGCGCCTGACCCGCGTATACGGTTACGTGGTGGCGCTGGCCGACCTGTCGGGCCACCAGAGCTTCATTGAAAAAGTCAGCCAGCTGCACGATCACAAGGGCACGCTGATCGTGTTCTGGCACGACAGCCCCAACGAGGACGAAAAAGAACTGTTCTCCAAGGCCTGGGCCAGCAAGATGGGCGACGGCACCACCAACGTCGAACACGAGGTCTGAGTCGCTCGCGGTCATGGAGATCAAGACGCTGGTCCTGGCGCTGGCCCTGGGCAACCTCAGCCTGTGCGTGGCGCTGTTCTTTTTCGAGCAGCCAGCCGGCGCCGCTACTGCGGCGCGCGGCAATGCCACGTGGGCGCGCGCCCGGCAACTGCAGGCACTGGCCTGGGGCCTGGTGTACCTGCGCGGCACGCTCCCCGATTTCCTGACCATTCCCTTTGCCAATACCCTGCTGCTGGCCGGCTTTGCGCTGGACGCGGCGGCGCTGTGGGAGCAGGCCGGCCGGCGCATCTGGCGCCGCTACCTGCTGCCCGTGCTGCTGATCGCGGTGGCGGCTTTTGTCGGCGCCTGGCTGTTGCAACGCACGCCGCCCGAGCGGCAGGCGATTTCTTCGCTGGCCATCGGCTTCTTTGTCGCTGCCGGCGCCGGCGCGCTGGGCCGGGGCTGGTCGGCGGGCACGCTGCTGCGCCGCTACCTGGTGGTCAGCACGGTGGTGCTGGCGCTGGCAGTCGTCGCGCGCGGCCTGCTGGTGCTGCTTCTACCCAATGGCTGGTCCTGGGTGAGCCCGGAGCTGGTGCAGGGCATGGGCCTGGTCGCCCTGTACCTGGTCATGCTGGGCAACGGCTTCGGCTACCTGCTGCTGGTGCGCCAGCGCCTGCAAAACGAGCTGGAACGGCTGGAAGTGATCGATCCTTTGACGTCCGCCCTGAACCGGCGCGGCTTCCACCAGGCGCTGGCGCCGTGGCTGGCGCTGGCGCGCAGGCCCGGTCAGCCTACCGCGCTGGTGATCGTCGATCTCGACGATTTCAAGCGCGTCAACGACCATTATGGCCACCTGGCCGGCGACCAGGTGCTGGTTGCCATGGCCCACGCCTGCAAGCGGCAGCTGCGTGACAGCGACACCCTGGGCCACCTGGGCGGCGGCGAATTCGCCATCCTGCTGCCGCGCACCGCGCTCGACGATGCGCTGCTGGTGGCCGAACGCGTACGCGGCGCACTGGCCGTGCAACCGGTCAAGGCCGAAAAAGCCATCATCAACCTCACCGCCAGCCTGGGCGCCACCACCATGCGCGCCGACGACACCACCGTGGGCCTGTTCCAGCGCGCCGACCTGGCGCGGCAACAGGCCAGGACCGCCGGCGGCAACCAGGTAGCCGCGCACGCCGCCGATCGCGCCGCCCCGCTCGACGCCTGAGTGCGGGGACACCTGGCCAATTTATCCCGCATGGCGGACTCGATTGTCATCATGCCGTCACAAGTACGGCATATCGTGATAGCATTTTTAAAATCATCTAAATCGTTTAGTTAAATTTTTTTCCGCCGGCGCGCGCCGGGCGGGCATGGGTTCATATTATGTATGCAGCAGTAGACCTGGGTTCCAACAGCTTCCGCCTCCACATCGGCAAACACGATGGCGATGCGATCCGCGTGCTCAAAAGCGTGCGCGAACCGATCCGCCTGGCCGCCGGTCTCGACGACAAGGGCAACCTGACCCCGGCCGCCATGCAGAATGCGCTGGCGTGCCTGCGCAATTTCCGCGAGGTGCTGGCCAGCTACAAGCTCGACGCGGTGCGCGTCGTCGCCACGTCGGCCATGCGGGTGGCGCGCAATTCGGCCGTTTTCCTGCCCGAGGCCGAGCAGGCCATCGGCTATCCGATCGAGATCATCTCCGGCGAAGAGGAGGGGCGCCTGATCTACATGGGCGTGGCCAGCGCCGTGGCGTTGCCCGGCGAGCGGCGCCTGGTGATCGACATCGGCGGCGGCTCCACCGAGCTGATACTGGGGCGCGGCCAGGAAATCGAGCGGGTCGAATCGTTCAGCGTGGGCACGGTCAAGCAAAGCCTGTCGTTCTTCGTGGGTGGGCGGGTGGACGCGCCGTCGTTCGAGGCGGCCATCCTGTCGGCGCGCAGCCATTTCGAGGATGCCGCGCCGCCGTACCGGCCGCAGTTCTGGAAGCAGTGCTACGGCTCGTCCGGCACCGCGCGCACGATTGCCGACATCATCGTCAAGAACGGCATCGGCAAGGAGGTCAATGCCGAGACGCTGTCCGCGCTCAAGCAGCGCTTCATCGAATTCGGCCACGTGAGCAAGATCGATATGCCGGGCCTGCGGCCCGACCGCGCCAGCACCATCATCGGCGGCCTGGCGATCTTGATTGGCCTGGTGCGCGAGCTCGGCATCCCGGTGGTGCAGCCGATCGAGGCGGGCCTGCGCATGGGCGTGATGTGGGATCTGCACCTGCGCTCGACCAAGCGCGACCGCCGCGAGCAGTCGGTGCAGGCATGCGTGGAAAAATTCCACGTCGATCAGCGCCGCGCCAACCGGGTGGCCGACGACGCGCTGGCGCTGTACGCGCAAACCAAGCCGTCGTGCGAGGTCTATACGCGCCACCTGTACTGGAGCGCACTGCTGCACGAGGTGGGTCTGGTGGTGTCGCACACCGGCTACCACAAGCACGCGTGCTACATGATCGAAAACGCCGATCTGCCGGGATTTACCACGCGCGAGCAAAAGCTCATGAGCCGGCTGGTGGTGGCGCACAAGGGCAACTTGCGCAAGGTATCGGAGATGATCGGGGAAGTCGATATCGCCAAGGCGGTGGTGGCGTTCCGGCTGGCGGTGCTGTTCATGCACTCGCGCATCGACATCGACTTCAGCCTGGTCAAGCTGCGCATGAAGAGCCGCGTCGAGCTCGACATCCCGCGCGACTGGGTGGCCGACCACCCCACGCTGTCGTACTGGCTCGAAAAAGAACAGGAACACTGGGACGACGTGGGCGTGGATTTCACCATCAGGACCACCGGATGATTGCTCAAAACGCCAGCACATTTGCGATTGCACAAGCAAAATTCCTGTAAATGATATATATTGTTTATATCGTTGGATAAATTTGGAGCCTGTATGAATAAAACTATTGATGAACAAGTGATCGACAAAACGCCTTCAAGCAAAGCCGCTGTGAATGCTGTGCCAGCCAAGCCTGCCGAGGCGAAGGTCGAGTCCGCACCGGTTGCCAAGCCAGCCGCCGTGAAGCCTGCTGCTGCCAAACCGGTCGCCGCCAAGCCGGCAGTTGCCAAGCCGGCAGTTTCCAAGCCTGTGGTCGCCAGGACCGCTGCGGCCCAACCTGCTGCCACCAAGCCAGCCGCTGTCAAGGCAGCTGCCGCCAAGCCTGCCGCCGCCAAAGCCACTGCTGCCAAGCCGGTTGCAACCAAGGCAGCCGCTGCCAAGCCAGCCGCCGCAGCCGCCACCAAAGCCGCCGCCAAGCCGGTGACCAAAGCTGCAGCCAAGCCAGCCGCCGTTACACCAGCAGCCGCCAAGGCCGCGCCGAAGGCTGCCGCCAAGTCAGCCAGCAAGCCCGAAGCCAAGGCCGCCGCCAAGCCAGCCGCGAAGGCCGCCGCCAAGGCCGCACCGAAGGCCGCTGCCAAGCCTGCGGTGAAAGCATCGAAGCCAGCAACCAAGCCAGCAGCCAAGCCAACCGCCAAGACCGCAGCAGTGGAAGCCGGCGCCGATAAAGCCCGCAAGGACAAGCTGGTGCGCGACAGCTTCACCATGCCCGAGCAGGAATACGCAGTGCTTGGCCAGGTCAAGAAGACCTGCCTGAAAGCCGGCATCGAGATCAAGAAAAGCGAACTGCTGCGTATTGGCGTGGCACTGATCAGCCAGATCGATCTGGCCACCCTGAAAAAAGTGCTGGCCAGCCTGCCGCAACTGAAAACCGGCCGTCCAAAGAAGTCCTGATGGAGGAAACACTGATCTGAATACAACAGATCGGTGCATGTCACGGAAATGACATTTTTTTGTCATTTCCTTGAAGTATTCGATGGTTACGCTTGCTTCGTCACCCACACAAAGGATGAAGCATGCAAACCTCGATCTTACAAGCTGCGAACCTCCCGGCGGACGTCCGTCCCGCTTCCGGCAAGCTGGTGCTGAGCATGGCAAGCACGCCGGAAGAGCTGCACGAAGTGCAGCGCCTGCGCTACAAAGTCTTCATCGAAACCATGGGCCTGTCTTCGCTCGAGAGCCCCGATGGCCTCGACAGCGACGAATTCGACGCTTATTGCGACCACCTGATCGTGCGCGATGCCGACACCCTCAAAGTCGTCGGTACTTACCGCCTGCTGAGCGCCACCCGCGCCCGCAAGCTGGGCCGCCTGTATTCCGAAGGCGAATTCGATCTTGGCCGCCTCAATCACCTGCGCGGCCGCATGGTAGAAGCAGGCCGCGCCTGCATCCATCCCGCCTACCGTGGCGGCAGCGTGATCATGTTGCTGTGGTCCGGCCTGGCCGAGTACATGCGCCGCGAAAATTGCGATTACCTGATCGGCTGCGCCAGCATCAGCCTGGCCGATGGCGGCCACAATGCCGTCGCCGTCTATCAGCAACTGATCGGCAAGCACCTCGCTCCCCTCGAATACCGCGTAACCCCGCACCTGCCATTCCCGTTCGGCAAGCTGGAAGCGGCGCAAAAGCCGCAAGTGCCAGCACTGCTCAAGGGCTATATGCGCTCGGGCGCGTGGATTTGCGGCGAACCGGCCTGGGATCCGGATTTCGAAAGCGCCGACCTGTTCCTGATGATGCCGCTGGCGAACCTTGATGCGCGCTATGCGCGCCACTACGGCGTGGGCGGTGAGCCGCTGGCAGCTTGACCGCACCCCGCCTTTGGCGAGACGCCGCCCACCTTTGTCGGGACGGACTGCGGCAGGGACAGCCCCTGAGCGTCCCTGCGCGGTACAATCGAGCCTTGTACGACTACGCGGGGCGGCAATGAAACTCGACCAGGAAACAGAACGCAGCGGCACCCAGCAGCGCCCGGTGCTGCGCCATCGCGGCATCACGCCGGAAGGCGCCATGGCCACCACCGACCAGGTGGCGGAAGAGCTGCCGGTGGCGCTGGTTTTTAATGGCATCTCGCACGCGGTGATGATGGTCACGCCGCGCGACCTGCAGGCGTTTGCCATGGGCTTTGCGCTGACCGAAGGCCTGGTGGGCAGAGCGTCCGACGTGTTCGATATCGAAGTGCAGGAACACGCGCGCAGCGTGGAGGTGGCGCTGACCATCGCGCAGGAAGACTTCATGCTGCTTAAGCAGCAGCGCCGGTCGATGGCGGGGCGCAGCGGTTGCGGCGTGTGCGGAGTCGAGAGCCTGGAGCTGATCGATGTCACGCCGCCGCGCATTGATGCCGCGCCGCTGCACGACGACGTATCGCTGGCGCCGGCCATCGCCCGCGCCGCGGCCGGATTGGGCGCGCACCAGCACCTGATGCGCGCCACTGGCGGCGTCCATGCCGCCGCCTGGTGCGACGCCAGTGGCGCGGTGCTGCGCGTGTGCGAAGACGTGGGCCGCCACAACGCCATGGACAAGCTGATCGGCTACCTGGCGCTCGAGCGCGTGGACATGACCCAAGGCTTTGTATTCATGTCGAGTCGCGCCAGCTATGAGCTGGTGCGCAAGGCCGCACGCCTGAACATCCCGCTGCTGGCCACCATTTCGGCCCCGAGCACCCTGGCGATCGACGTCGCGCTGGCAGCCGGCATCAAGCTGGTGAGCTTTTGCCGCAAGGACGATTGCGTCGAGTACACTTGACTTTATACCAAGCCGAGATCGCGCCCCCTGGTGCCGAAGATGGTTTCCACCTGGCCGCTATTCAAGCCGTACATGCGCGCCAGCAGGCCGCCGAACATGGCGCGGTATTCGTTGAGCACCGGGTAGTCGCGGTTCTGGAACAGGGTTTTCTGTTCCAGCGCGATCTGCTCGCCGCGCACCGCGTTGCCGCGCACGCCGCCACCGAGCACCCAGTACACCGAGCCGTGACCGTGATCGGTGCCGCGGTTGCCGTTCTCGCGGAAGGTGCGGCCGAATTCACTGACCACCACCACGACCGTGTCTTTCCACTCCGGCCCCATCTCCTGGGCAAAGCCGGCCAGGCCGCGGCCCAGTTCCTCGAAGCGGTTGGACAAGTAGCCCGCGCCGTTGCCCTGGCCGACGTGGGTGTCCCAGCCGCCCACGTCAACGAAGCCGACGTTGTATTTCTCCTTCATCAGCCTGGCGATGCGGCGCGCTTCCAGCTCGAAGCCCTTGGCGGTGATGGCGTTGCGGTTGGCGGCGTCCATTTCGCCTGTCATCTGCTTCATCACGTCCTCGCGCACCACGAAACCCTCGCGCACCTGCGACGCCAGCGGACTGCCGTCGTACATGGCGGCGATCATGCGGGCCTGGCGGGCATCGACCTGAGGCTTGCCGAGCGAGCGCAGCGCCATGTTGCGCAGCTGCGCCGTGCCCTGCATGATCAGCGGCAGCTGGTCGGTGAACGAAATCGCGCTGGCGCGGTCGGCATTGAGCGTGGTAGCCAGCCGGTTCAAGAAGCCGGAGCGGTAATCGCGCGTGCCTTGCAGCGGTTGCCCCAGTTCGATGCTGTCCTGGGTTTCGAAGTGGCTGCGCGAGAGGTCCTCGGTGCCGGCAAACGGCACGAACGCCGCTTCGCCGCTGGTAAACAGCGGATAGATGGTGTCGCGCAGCGCCGGGTGCAGGCCCCAGTCGGCATTGATCGCCAGCGCCGACTTCAAATCGTCGGACGGCTTGGGGATGGCGATATTGGGCCGCACCTGGTAGTAATAGTCGCTCGAGATCGGCACCAGCAGGCTGGCGGCGTCGTAGCCGCCGCGCATGAACACGAACAGCAGGCGCGTCTTGCTGGCCGGTGCGGCCCACAGGTTGCCGGCGGCGGTGGCTGCAAGGGGCAGTGCGGCCAGCGATTTGAGCAGGGTGCGGCGTTCCATGGTGGTCTCCTCGTTCTAACGGTGCATCAGTTCCGGTGACGACAGCAGCAGGGTGTTCCATTCCTGCGGCGAGGTTGCCTGTTCCAGTGCCCGGCGCGTGTTCGGCGCCAGGGTTTGCTGTAAGGACTGGTAGTAAAAGGCGCTGGCCAGTTGCGGGAACGCGGCGCGTTCCTGCGGCTGCGGCCCCTCGGCCTTGAACAGTCCTGCGTTGCCCGAGCCAATGGCCTTGGCGATCTCGAAGCGGGTGGTCATCTGGCCCGGGCTGGCCCAGCCGGGCTGGGTGAGCGCATAGCCGTCCGGCGTTTGCCGGCCGTACAGCGGCTGCGCCATGCGGTTCAGCCACCCCAGCATGGGCCCGGTGTTGAGCACCACCTTGTCGTCGTAGGTCAGGCGCACGGCCGCGACCACGTAGTGCACCGGGTCCTTGAATTTCTTGCCGAGCGACTCGGCAAACTCGGTCGATGTGAGCATGGTGCGCATGACCGCCGCGATGTCGCCGTCGGACGACTGGAACACTGCGGCCATGCGGGACACCAGCGCCGGCGGCGGTTCGTCGGCGACAAAATACACGGCCAGCTTGCGGCTGATGAAGCGCGCCGTGGCTGGACTGCGGCACAGGCGATCGAGCGCCTCGTCCACCTCGGCCAGGCCGCGTCCTTTGACCGGCTGTCCCAGGAACTGCTTGTTGCCGTAGTCGTGCCGGTTGGGATTGAACTCGAACAGACCGGTGCGCACGTACTGCGACTGCAATTCCTTTTTCACCTTCGGTGCCGTATCGCCCAGGTTGACCCCGACGCCGGTGAGGATGCGCGCCAGTTCCTGAACGTCGCGCTGGCTGTAGCCGCCGTCCACGCCCAGCGTGTGCAGCTCCATCAGCTCGCGTGCATAGTTTTCGTTGATGCGGTTGGCGGCATTCTGTTCGTTGTCCAGGTAGCGGATCATGGCGGGATGACGCACGGTGGCGCCCAGCAGGTCGCGGAACTTGCCCAGCGCGTGCGGCCGGATCGCGGTTTCTTCGTAGTCGCCCACCAGCGCGCGCAGGTTGCTCTTGCCCGAGTGGACGTTAAAATGGTTCATCCAGAACCACGTCATCTGCTCCTGCAACTGGTTGGGCGAATACAGGTCGCGCAGCAGCGAGCGCGTGGCCGCCTCGCGCGCCAGGTTGTTCATCGCCTGCTGGTAAGCCTTTTGAGCGGTTTTCTTTTGTTCGTCGTCGGCGATCTTGTCGGCGTCCTTGCGTTGTTGTTCCAGGTCCGCCACCAGCTGCGGCAGCGGCTTGCTGGCGACGGTCAAACCGTCGATCTGGGTCTGGGCGGCGGCCGGCAAGAATGCCGGGGACGGCCGCAACTGCTGCTCCAGCCAGGCATCATAGCCCAGCGCCTGCGCCTGCTGCCAGGTGCCGTGGTTGACGCCCCAGCTGACGCGGTTGACGGCAGCGGGCAATTGCGCGGCCGTGATGCTGGCGGCGCCAGCAGTGGCGGGAGTGCGGTCGCCGGTGGCGGCACAGCCGGCCAGCAGCGTGGTGGCGCCGGCAAATAGCGCGATGATCAAGGTGCGCATGGTGTTGGTGTTGGTTTGCATGGCGTGTCCCGGAACGCTAATCACGCAAGAGTATGCCAAATTGAGGGCCCTGCTATATTTCTTTTGTGTAGGGTGCCAACAAATTGTTACCGGAAGGCGGAACGTGTGGGCACTGACGGGAGGTAAAACTGGAAGGGAGAGAGTAATGCAGCTGTCAGCGGGGTTTGGGCTGAAGCATGATCGCATTGGGGGCGCCGGTTACCGCATGCCGGCGCCTGGCATAGCAAGATCAGCGAAGCTGTTCAATGCATTGAGGCGGTCGACAGATCTTTTAATTCTCGGATGCTGATATCTGACTTCTCGTGCATCCGCAGCAAAATCGTGGCACCCACTGCCAATTTACGGTGGCGAATTTTGCTGATGATCGGCGGTTGAACTTCCAAAACGCGGCATAATTCTGCATCGTTTTTAAGGTTCATCTTTTCGATCAAAGTATCGAGTAACTTGTTCGGAACAAAACTGGAAGGTTCCAGCGCCCGAGCACGATTCATCGCTTCGATCAATTCCATCTTTTTTTGCCTTACGTTCATTTTTCGCTCCTCCTTAGCTTAAACGTGAAGAAATGACCTCTTCCCAGCAAGGCTAGCGCTCACACTATTGCTTTGAATGTGGAGCGCTACTCAACATTCTTGTTAACCGTGCAAGTTAGTTCAAATCATACTCCTTTGCGGCCTTGGCTGCAGCGTTTAACAATTGAATTACCTTGTTTATTGCTCAAATGGCTTGACGATTGTTGTTTCTTGTATGCCGCATTTCGATAGTTGTAGGATTTTGTCTGTCATTTCGGCGGCGATGTGCGAATGTGTGACCATGATGGCGCAGGCGCCGGTCGATTTGATCTCGCGGTGGAGCAGTTCCAGGATGCCGTGAGCGGTGTCGGGGTCAAGATTGCCGGTAGGTTCGTCGGCAAGCACCAGGGCCGGGCGGTGCACCAGCGCCCTGGCAATGGCCACGCGCTGCATCTCGCCGCCGGACAGTTGATGGGGGAAGTCGTCGCCACGCCCGCCCAGGCCCACGGCGTCGAGCATCTCGGCCGCGCGCGCCACGGGCAGGCCGTTGAGCAGCAGCGGCAGGGCGACGTTTTGCAGCAGGGTCAGGTGCGGCAGCACGTGGAAGGCCTGGAAGATGAACCCCATGCGCGAACGGCGCAGGCGCGTGGCGGCGTCGTCGTCCAGGCCCGCCATCGGCACGCCATCGATGATGATGGACGAGGTGCTTGCCGGATCGGGCGCATCGAGGCCGGCGATCAGGTTGAGCAGGGTGGACTTGCCCACGCCCGAGTCGCCCATGATGGCTACGAATTCGCCGGCCCGGAAGGTCCACGACAGGTTGGCCAGCACCGGGCGGCCCTGGTACGACTTGGACAGGTTGCGAAGTTCTAACAGGGGCGTGGGCATAAAAACCTAGCGGGTGAGGGCGCGCCGTAGCGCATAGCTGATGGCGTCCACCAGGGCCACCAGTACCAGCATGGCGATGATGACGGTGGCCGCCTGCTGCATCTGGAACAGCGACAGGTGGTATTTGAGCATTTGGCCGAGGCCGCCGGCGCCCACCACGCCCAGGATGGCGGCGGCGCGGATATTGTTTTCCCAGCGGTACAGCGTGTACGAGAGCATCTGCGGCAGGGTTTGCGGCAGGGTGGCGTAGAGAAATGCGGCAGCAGCGCTGGCGCCGTTGGTGCGCAGCGTCGCTTCCGGTCCCGGCGGGGCGTTTTCCAGTGCGTCGGCAAACAGCCGGCCCAGCACCCCGGCCGTGTGCGCGGCCAGCGCCAGCGTGCCGCCGAACGGCCCCAGGCCGGCGGCAATCAGCAGGATCGACGCCCACACCAGTTCGGGAATCGAGCGCAGCACGTTGAGCAGGGCGCGCACGGCCGCGCGCGGCGTCTGGCCCAGGCGGCCCGACGCCGGCAGCGCCAGCGCCAGTCCGGCCACCACGGCCAGCAGCGTGCCCAGTGCCGACATCGACATGGTTTCCAGCGTGGCCCACGCGGTCTTGACCAGGAACGGCGTGGCCGTTTCGGGCGGAGCGAAGCCGGCCAGCAGTTCGGCGGCGCTGTTCACAGCGTCGAGCGTGAAAAAGTCGCGCCACTTGAGCGGCAGCGACGCGAAGCTGGCCACCACCAGCGCGGCAAGCAGCACCATCACGGCCATGACGGTCCAGTCGCGCGCCGGCGGCCTGGGCATGTGCTGGGTGTCATGCATATGCTTCATCCGAGCCGCCGTCGCAAGATTTTGGAAAACAAATCGGCCAGCGCGACCAGCAGCACGAACACCAGCAGCATCGACGACACCTCGGCACCGGCCAGCATCTTCATCGATTCGTCCATCCGCTGGCCGAGGCCACCGGCGCCCACGAAGCCCATCACCACCGAGCCGCGAATCGCGCACTCCCAGCGGTACACCGTGTACGACATCAGTTCGGAAGCCGATTCCGGCAGCGCGCCGTACAGCAGCGCAGCGAGCCTGCCGCTGCCGTTGGCCAGCAGGGTATCGGTGCTGTGGGTGTCCGACGATTCGAGGATCTCGGCATACACCTTGCCCAGCATGCCGCAGTAGGTGAGGGCGATGGCCAGCACCCCGGCGGTGGGGCCGAAACCGATGATGCGCACGAACAGCAGCGCCCACACCAGTTCCGGCACGCTGCGCAGCAGGATCAGGATCCAGCGCACGCCCTGGCGCAGCAACCGCGCGGGCAGGCGCGTGCGGCCGGTGCCCAGCGCCGAGATCGACAGCCGGTCGGTGATGATCAGCGTGGCCGGAATGGCCACCACCAGCGCCAGCGCCAGGCCGGCGGTGGCAATGGCCACCGTTTGCCAGGTTTCGCGCAGCAGCAGTTGCAGGAATTCGGGATCGTGCGCGGGCACCAGGAAGTCTGACAGGAAGCGGCCGGTGGCGGACAGGCTCTGCCAGTCCCATAAAATCCACGGTTTGAATTCGCTCAGCACCAGCATCGGCCAGACGATGATCACCGTGAGCAGGCAGGCCATGATGCGGCCGCGCCAGGCCGGGTCGCGGCGCAGGTGCGTCGGCAACTGCGCCGGCAACTGCGCGGCCAACCGGGCGGCCGATTGCGCGGCCAACTGCGTCGATGAGCGGGCGGACATCGGGCGTTGCATTGCGGTCACAGGCAGGCGCCGGCGCCGGGTTTGACCGGCAGGGTCTCCGGTTCCGGTGCTGCTGGCGGTGCCGGCCTGGCGGGTTCACCCTGGTACAACTGGGCGATCATCTGTGGCGTGACCTGTTCGCGCGGCAGGTCGAAGGCAATGCGGCCGGCGCGCAGGGCGACGATGCGCGGAAAATGCGCCAGCGCCAGGTCCACCTGGTGCAGGCTGCATACCAGGGTGGCGTTACGGGCAGCCGCTTCCTCGCGCAGGGTACTCAAGGTCAGCTCGGAGAGCACCGGGTCGAGTGCGGACAGCGGCTCGTCCACCAGCAGCGCTTCGGCTGGGGAGAGCAGCAGCCGCGCCAGGCCGCAGCGCTGGCGTTCGCCGCCCGACAGGCGGTCCACGCGCGAATACAGTTTATCGCCGAGGTTGAAGCGCGCCAGCGCCTGCCACGCGGCTTGCGGATCGGCCGGCTTGAACAGCGAAGCCAGTGCGCGCCAGATGCTCCATTGCGGCAGGTGCGCGGCCAGCACCGCCGTCACCACGCGCTGGCGCGGCGGCAGCGGCGGCGTTTGCGGCGCGAGGAACAGGCGCGCACGCAACCGGTGGCGCGCAGCCTCGCCGAGCGCCCACGGGTCCTGATCGAACATGGTGAAAGTACCGCTGGCAGGCTGCTGTGCGCACGCCAGGGTGGCCAGCAAGGTGGTCTTGCCGGCGCCGGATGGACCGATCAGCGCCAGTTGCTCCCCCTGGTCGATGGTGAGCGAGAGATCCCGCAGCGCGGGCAGGGGGACGCCTGAAGGCGCACCGGACGATGCGCCGCGATGGCGCACCGTTAGGTGGTGCAAATGGTAGGTCGGCATGCAGGGCTGAGATAAAAGCTGGGATTACTTCTTCAGCAGGCCGGCGTTTTGCGCGGCAGCTTCGATGGCGCTGTAATTTTCAGCCTTGGTCGGAATGAACTTCGATGCGCGTTGCAGGTCCATGATCACCTTGTCTTGCGGGTTCTTCGGATCGAGCGCCAGGAAGGCATCGGTCAGCTTTTTCTTGAGGTCCGCGTTCATGTCGGTGCGCACGGTCCAATTGTAGTCATAGTAGCCGGGGGTGGTGTAGAACACGCGCACCACGCTTGGGTCGACCTTTTTCTCTGCCACCAGCTTTTCCCAGACCGAGATGTTCAGTGCGCCGGCATCGACCTTGCCGCCGGCAACTGCTGCCACGGTGGAGTCGTGCTGGCCGGAGAAGGCGATGCGTTTCAGGTCGGTGTCCGGATTGATCTTGGCGGCCAGCAGGAACGAGCGCGGCATCAGGTGGCCCGAGGTGGACGATTCCGAACCGAAGGTGAAGGTGTGGCCTTTCAGGTCTTCCAGCTTGTTGATGTCTTTCTGGGTGGTGATGAACACCGAGCGGAATTTTTCATCTTCGGCGCGCTGCACCAGCGGCGTGACCTGGTTCCTGCTGCGCTCTTTGGCCTGCACGAAAGTGAAGCCGCCGAACCACACCATGTCCACTTTCTTGTTGATCAGCGCTTCCACCGAGGCGGCGTAATCGGTCACCGGGGTGAACTCGACTTTCATGCCGATTTTCTTTTCCAGGTAGTCTCCCAGCGGCTTGAACTTGCGCTGCAGTTCGGTCGGCGCTTCATCGGGAATCGCGGTGACGCGGAACACGCCGTTGGCCGATTGCGCGTGGGCGAATGCTGCGGTCACCAGCAAGCCGGCGGCCAGCACCGATTTCATGGTGCGCAGGGAGGAAAATTTCATCATGGAAGGCCCTATGGGTGAGTTGGGTGAAACGCCGCACAGTGTTTTTGTGCGTGCCGCGAAAGAATGCGTATTCGGCTATGATAACAAAAAGTCGGCCTGCGCCTCACGGCAAAAAGTCGGCTACCGCCCTGCGGGGCCTAGTGCAGACCGGCATTACCCCTAAAGGCAGAGCAATCTATGCAGACAACCCGCCCGGAGCATCCCGCGCGCGCCGACGGCAGCGCTGCGGTCATCGCGGAAATTTCCGCCGGCCTGTTGGCCCCCGCCGCCCATACTTCCCCCAAATTCCTGTACGACAGTCTCGGTTCGCGGCTGTTCGAAGCGATTTGCGAGCTGCCCGAGTATTACCCCACTCGCACCGAAGCGGCGATCTTCGCGGCCCACGGCGCCGCCATGGCGCACGACATCGGCACCGGCGTTTCGCTGATCGACCTGGGCGCGGGCAATTGCGCCAAGGCGGCCAGCCTGTTCCCGCTGCTGCAGCCGGCGCAGTACGTGCCGGTCGATATCTCGCGCGACTTTCTGACCGAGTCGGTCACGCGCCTGCAACAGCGCTTCCCGCACATCGAGATGACACCGCTGGGGCTCGACTTTTCCGGCGGCTTCGCGCTGCCCGACAGTGTGCGCTCCAGGCGCCGGCTGTTCTTCTACCCCGGCTCATCGATCGGCAATTTTTCACCGGAACAGGCAATTGCGTTTTTGCACGGCCTGCGCGCCAATGCCGGCGACGACGGCGGCCTGCTGATCGGCGTGGACCTGGTCAAAGACAGCGCGGTGCTCGACGCGGCATATGACGACGCCATCGGCGTCACCGCCGCGTTCAACCTGAACATGCTGCGCCACGTGAACCACCTGGTCGGCGCCGACTTCAATGTGCGCGACTGGCAACACCGCGCGTTCTTCAACCCACACGAAAAGCGCATCGAGATGCACCTGGAGGCACGCAGCGCCGTCACGGTGCGCTGGCAGAGCCATGAGCGCCACTTCGAGTGTGGCGAACGTATCCACACCGAAGACAGTTATAAATACACGCGGCAGTCGTTCGTCAGCCTGCTCGAGCAAGCGGGCTTTGCCACCAACCGTGTATGGACCGACGAGAACAACTGGTTTGCCGTGATCTACGCCCGCGTCATCCGCGACCGAGGAAATCCCTGATGGATATGCGCCAGCCGCAAACAATTGGTACGCAATTGAGCGATTTGCCCCTGGACGCCCGCTACAGCGCGGTCCGGGCCCACACGCTGGCGCTGGCCGCGCCGCTCAGCGACGAGGACTGCGGCGCCCAGTCGATGCCCGACGCCAGCCCGGTCAAGTGGCATATGGCGCATACCACGTGGTTTTTCGAGACCTTCATCCTCGAGCGCATGGAGCCGGATTTTGCGCCATTCCATCCGGCGTTCCGGGTGCTGTTCAATTCGTATTACAACGGCGTGGGCGACAAGCACCCGCGTGCCCAGCGCGGCCTGCTCACCCGGCCCGCCATGGCGCAGGTGCGCGCCTACCGTCACGATGTCGATGCGCGCGTGGCGCGCCTGCTGGCGTCCGCACTCGATGCGCAGCAGCGCGCGCAGCTGGAACTGCTGGTCACGCTGGGCCTGCAACACGAGCAGCAGCACCAGGAACTGATCCTCACCGACGTCAAACACCTGCTGGCGCAAAGCGCCTTGCTGCCTGCTTACCTCGCTGCGCCGCGCCCCGATGAGCCGCCGGCCGCGCCGTTGGCCTGGGTAGATATTGACGGCGGCCTGGCCGACATTGGACACGCTGGGGAGGGTTTTTGTTTCGATAACGAGCTGCCGCGTCACAAGCAATACGTGGCGCCGTTCCAGTTGGCCTCGCGCCTGGTGACCAATGGCGAATACCTGGCTTTTGTTGCCGCCGGCGGCTATTTCAATGCCGCGCTGTGGCTGGCCGAGGGCTGGGACTGGGTGCGCTCGCAGGGCTTGAAATCGCCGTTCTACTGGCGCTGCGACGAGCAGGGCACCTGGACCGAATTCACGCTGCACGGCGAGCAGCCGCTCGACCTGGATCGTCCGGTCATCCACCTGTCACTGTTCGAAGCCGATGCTTATGCGCACTGGGCCGGTGCGCGCCTGCCGACCGAAGCGGAGTGGGAAGTTGCAGCCGCGTCGGTGCACAATTCAGAACTGCAACAGATGTTCGGCCACTGCTGGCAATGGACCAGCAGCAGCTATGCGCCATATCCCGGCTTCCAGGTCGCGCCCGGTGCGCTGGGCGAATACAACGGCAAGTTCATGTTGAACCAGTACGTGCTGCGCGGCTCCTCGTGCGCCACGCCGGATGGTCACGCGCGCGCGAGCTATCGCAACTTTTTCCCGGCCGGCGCGCGCTGGCAATTCACGGGCTTGCGGCTGGCGCGCCAGGCTTGAAGGCGCCGTATCACTCAAATTCACGAGTATTCTCACCAAGAGCGGGGCAACGCTCGATCTTTCGTGCCCGTTCGCTTGCTATTAGCAATCAGGTAAATGATAATTTAAACATCGTTTCAATCGCATTTAATCATTTACTTTACTTCTTACCATGCCCATCCACATACGACGATTAACCCCGGCGGACTCTGCTGCCTTCCAGGCGCTGCGTCTTGCCGGCCTGCGCGAAACCCCCAACGCCTTCACCTCCAGCTACGAAGAGGAATGCAACACACCGTTGTCGGTCACGGAAGCCTATTTCGCGTCCGAAGCCGGCCGCAACCGCTTCGGCGCCTTTGACGGCGAGCGCCTGGTCGGTATGGTGGGAGTGGGGCGCGAAGCGCAGATCAAACTGCGCCACAAGGCGTTCATCCGCGGCATGCAGGTCGACATGGCATACCGCGGCACGGGCGTGGGACGCCAGCTGATGAACCAGGCCATGGAATGCATCGCCACCATGGAAGGCGTGACCAAGGTCACGCTGGCGGTCACGGTCGGCAATGCGGCTGCGATCCACCTGTACGAGTCGCTGGGCTTCAAGGTGTATGGCCGCGAGCACTGTGCGCTGATCGTCGATGGCGTGCCGTACGACGATATTCTGATGGACAAGAAGCTGACCAATGAAAATGACGAGAGCGATTTGCTCTCGTCAGTGGCATCGTCCGGCTTCGACCAGACGATCTGATGCGATGGTAACTGCGTGATCAGGCAGCGATCTGGGCTTTGGCCTGCGCTGCTTCGATGGCGATCAGCTGGCGGTTCACCGCGCTCAGCACTGCCTTGAACGAGGCCGTCAGGATGTTGCTGTCGGTGGCCGCGCCGAACAGGGTGGGGCCGTTGGCCAGGCGCAGTTCCACATAGCACGCCGCCTTGGCGTTGGCGCCCGAGCCGATCGAGTGCTCGTGGTAGTCCATCAGCTTGATGTCGAGACCCAGCGCATCGACAAACGCATCGATCGGCCCATTGCCGCCGCCCTTGAGCGACACGGCGGCATCGCGGTGGGCGAGGGCCACATCGATCTGCACCGGCTCGGCGCTGGTGGTGTCTTCCACCATCTTGTGCGAGTGGTAGGCGTATGGCTGGTTCTGCTCGAAGTATTCGCGGCTGAAGATCTCGTAGATGCCTTCGGCGGTGATTTCCAGGCCGGTCTGGTCGGCCACGGCTTGCACCGCGCGCGAGAACTCGATTTGCAGGCGGCGCGGCAACACCAGGCCGTAATCCTGCTCCAGCAGGTAGGCCATGCCGCCCTTGCCCGACTGGCTGTTGACGCGGATCACGGCGTCATAGCTGCGACCGAGGTCGGCCGGGTCGATCGGCAAGTACGGAATTTCCCACAGCGCGCCTTCTTTTTGCTGCGCAAAACCTTTTTTGATCGCATCCTGGTGCGAACCGGAGAAGGCGGTGAACACCAGGTCGCCCACGTAAGGGTGGCGCGGGTGCACCGGCAACTGGTTGCACTCTTCCACGCACTTGCGCACTTCGTCGATGTCGGAGAAATCGAGGCCCGGGTGCACGCCCTGCGTGTACAGGTTGAGCGCCAGCGTGACCAGGTCGACGTTGCCGGTACGCTCGCCGTTACCGAACAGGCAGCCCTCGACGCGGTCGGCGCCAGCCATCACGGCCAGTTCGGCCGACGCCACGGCAGTGCCACGGTCATTGTGCGGGTGTACGCTGATGATCAGCGCGTCGCGGCGGGCCAGCTTGCGCGACATCCATTCGATCTGGTCGGCGTAGATATTGGGTGTGCTGCACTCGACCGTCGAAGGCAGGTTGATGATCATTTTCTTTTGCGGCGTCGGCTCCCAGATGGCGGTGACGGCGTCGCAGATATGCTTGGAGAAATCGAGTTCGGTCGTGGAGAACGATTCCGGGGTGTACTCGAACCCCCAGTCGGTTTGCGGATGCTGCTTGATCAGTTCCTTGACCAGCCTGGTGCCGGTGGTGGCGATATTGGTGATTTCTTCACGCGACATGCCAAACACCACTTTGCGGAACACCGGCGCTACCGAGTTGTACAGGTGGATGATGGCGCGCTTGGCGCCTGCTGCCGACTCCACGGTGCGACGGATCAGCTCGTCGCGCGACTGGGTCAGCACGATGATGGTGACATCGTCGGGAATGCGGTTTTCGTCGACCAGGCGGCGCACGAAGTCGAAGTCGGTTTGCGAGGCGGACGGGAATCCCACCTCGATTTCCTTGAGGCCCACCTTGATCAGGAGGTCGAAGAAGCGCAGCTTTTTCTCGATGCTCATCGGCTCGATCAGCGCCTGGTTGCCGTCGCGCAGGTCGGTGCTCATCCAGATCGGCGGCTTGCTGATCACATTGTTAGGCCATTGACGATCCGACAACTGGATGGCGGGGAAGGCGCGATATTTCGCTGCTGGGTTCTGCAACATCATGGGGTGCTCCTGGGTCTCGAATTTTGAAAAGTGCTGTGCCAGCGGATGGCTGGCGCGGTGTGGCGGGCGGCTGCCGGGCGGCCACGGAACGCTAGGCCAGGCAACCGATCGGTAGCTTTAGCAGTAGCTTAGCGAAAAAATCGCCAGTGCGGGATGGAGCATGGGTAGCCGTGGTCAACATCGGTGCAAACTTTCCTGGATTTGGGGAGACTGTGTGGCTTATGGCCGACACGGGTACAGCTGAACGCTAAATTAAGCGTGTGCAGGTAGGCGCGCTGCCAGCGATAGGGCGCTAGCCAACGGCAACAGGAAAGCGGATAGGTGCAGATGCGAAGTCATGCCCTAAATGTACGAGATTGCAAGCCCCGCTGTCAAGGATTTGTTACGCTGAATCGAACGAGAAGCCGGGTGGATACTGGTGGAATCCGTCGAAATCGGCCTTGCCGATCGGCACCCCAGCCTGGCGCGCGATCGCGTACACCATCGAGTAATGGAAAAAGAAGTTGGGCGCCGCGTACAGCAGAAAATATTCGTCACCGTCCAGTGCCACGCCTGCAAACCCGGCAGTGGTGGCGACAGGCGGCACCGGCGCCAGGAAATCGGCGTCCGGAATCGCCGCCAGGTAAGCCACCGCGGCATCGAGCTGCGCGTGCACGCTGGCAAAACTGTCGTGGTCGGCGCCAAAAGACACGATTTCCCGGCCCGCGAGCGGGCAGGTGCTGCGCAAGGTAAAACCGATGGCCGTGCACGCCTGTTGCAGCAGCGGAAACATGGTCGGATGCAGCCGCACGGTGCCAACGTCGGCATCGAACCGTTCGGCCACCAGCAGCAATTGCTTGAGCCGCGCCAGGTAATGCAGAAACAACTTCGTCGGCACCATGCCCGCTCCGTGTTTAGTTGACCTTCACGCGCGGCGCGCCGTCGGCCATGCGGCCGATGACAGCGGCTTCACCGAAGCCTTCGCGCGCAAACAGCGCCAGCACGTCGTCGACGCTGGCTGCATCGCACGACACCAGCAGGCCGCCCGACGTTTGCGGGTCGGTCAGCAGCGCGTGGCGTGCGGCCGAAATCCCCGGCGCCAGGTCGACGTCCTTGCCGTACGCCTCCCAGTTGCGGCCCGACGCGCCGGTGAAATAACCGTCGGCGGCCAGCTGCTCCACGCCCGGCAGCAGCGGAATGGCGTCCATGTCCAGCTGCGCTTCGAGCTTGGCGCCGCGCGCCAGTTCCAGCAGGTGGCCCAGCAAACCGAAGCCGGTGACGTCGGTCATCGCGTGCACGCCGGCCATGTCGGACAGCGCCTTGCCCGGCTTGTTGAGCTTGGTGGTATTGGCGATCATGGCGGCGTAGCCGTTCGCATCGAGCTGGTCTTTCTTGAGCGCGGCCGACAGCACGCCCACGCCCAGCGGCTTGCCCAGGATGAGCACATCGCCGGCGCGGGCGTCGGCATTGCGCTTGATTTTCGACGGGTGGATCAGGCCCATCACCACCAGGCCGTAGATCGGCTCGACCGAATCGATGGTGTGGCCGCCGGCGATCGGGATGCCCGCTTCGGCGCAGATCGATTCGCCGCCCTTGATGATCTGGCCGATGGTCTCCACCGGCAGTTTGTTGATCGGCATGCCGACCAGGGCCAGCGCCATGATCGGCGTGCCGCCCATCGCATACACGTCGGAGATGGCATTGGTGGCGGCGATGCGGCCGAAGTCGTACGGATCGTCGACGATCGGCATGAAGAAATCGGTGGTGGCGATCAGCGCCTGCTCGTCGTTGAGCAGGTAGACGGCCGCGTCGTCGGCGGTTTCGATCCCGACCAGCAGTTCCTTCGGCACCGGGAAACCGCTGGAATTCTTGAGGATCTCGGACAGCACACCGGGCGCGATCTTGCAGCCGCAGCCGCCGCCGTGCGAAAAGGAGGTCAGCTTGATAGCGTCGTTGCTCATGGTTTGTTTCCTTATTGATGGTTCAGCAGATTATCCACCAACGCGAGCAATGCTGCCCGCTCGGTCGCCGGCGCGAACAAGGGCGCGCGCGCGGCGCACTGTTCGCACAGCAGCTGGTGGAAGCGGGGTTCTTCGATGGTGCGGTCGATCAGGCGCGCCAGCGCGGCGGCGTCGCCGGGCGGGAAGTAGCCGGCATAGTCGTCCCCCAGCATGCCGCGGTTGCCGTTGATGTCGCTCGCCAGCACCGGCACGCCGGCCGTCACCGCTTCGATGATGACATTGGCGCCGCCCTCCATGTGCGAGGTGAGCGCCATCGCGTGGCAGCGCTTCAGGCGCTGGCGGGTGGCGGCATGGGCCATGGCGCCCAGCCAGCGGTAGCGCGGCTCGGCCAAAGCGGTTGCCTGCGCGGCCGCGGCCAGCGCCGGTTCGAGCACGCCGCCGATATGGACCAGGCGCGTGGCCGGCGCCCGCACCAGCTGCGCTGCGCGCATGAAGGTGAGCGGGTCTTTTTCATGGCGCAGGTGGCCCACCATGGCGATGTCGAACCGCCGGCGCGCGGTGGCGGGCAGCGGCGCGAGCGCGGTGGCGGACTGGTAGATCACGTGGGCGCCGGCGCGCAGCGCCTCGGGCAGCAATATGCGGCCGGCCGGTTGCAGCAGTACCAGCGCGGTGGCCTGCACCAGCGCGCGCTGGGCGTCGGCATCGACCGCGATGTCGCGATAGAGGTCGGTGCCGGTCATCAGCAGCACGGAAGGGCGGTCGGGCCAGGCCCGCGTCCACGCGTCGAGCGATGGCGCCGAGCGGCGCGCGTGCAGCGCGATCAGCAGGTTGGGGGGCGGCGCGTCGTGGCCTGGCGTCGCGCCGGTGGCCGTGGCGGTCACCAGTCCGGCGGCCTGTGCCTCGGCAGCAGCAGTAGTGGCGCGGGCTCCGGCACCGGCATGTGCCTCGGCAGCAGTAGTGGCTCCGGCGCCGGCATTGGCGTGGGCAGCAGCCGCGCCAGCGGCGCGTGCCGCCGGCCACTGCTGCGCCAGCGTCACCCGGTAATGTGCGCGCAAAAACCTGGCCCAGCGGCTGGCGCTCTGCCAGTTGCCGTTATTGGCGCCCGCCGCAGCGGGGCCGACAATCCAGATATGCTGTCGTGGCTTCAAAGATTTTCCCGTTACAATCGCCGCATGAATACCAGCCCCTGTTCGTTCCGGACCGCCACGCCGCAGCAGCTCGCGCAGTCACTCCGACTGGCACGCGATTATACGCTGCGGCTTTTCGACTGCCTTGCCGCCGCGGGCATGGATGCGCCCGCGCGCGTGCCTTACCTGCGCACGATTAATCCACCGCTGTGGGAAATCGGCCACACGGCCTGGTTTGCCGAATGGTTCATCCTGCGCGAGGCCACGTCCAGCCATCCGGCCGACGGCAACGGCAACTGCCTGCTTACGCGCGGCGACGACTGGTTCGACTCGGCGCTGGTGCCGCACCGCAGCCGCTGGACGCTCGACCTGCCGCCGCCCGCGCAGCTGAAAACCTATTGTCGCGAAGTGCTCGACCGGGTGCTCGACAAGCTCGCACGCGAACCCGATACCGACGCCGCGCTGTACCCGTACCGGCTGGCGCTGGCGCACGAGGACATGCATGGCGAAGCATTGCTGTACACCTTGCAGACGCTGGGGCTGGCTGCGCCGCCAGGCGTCGTGCCGGCCGCACCGGAACAACATGGTTATACACCGTCGGAGATCGGCTTTGCCGGCGCCACGTTCGCGCTGGGCGCCAACGGCCCCGGTTTTGTCTTCGACAACGAGCGCCAGGCGCACCGGTTCGACATCGCGCCGTTCGCCATCGACAGCACGCTGGTGACCAACGCCCAATTTGCCGCTTTTGTCGACGATGGCGGCTACGACCATCGCCAGTTCTGGAACCGGGAGGGCGCCGACTGGCTGCTGCGCCAGGACCGCAGCGCGCCGCGCTACTGGCACCGCGACGGCGCGCGGTGGCGCACCGTGCGCTTCGGACAGGCGGCAGACCTCGACGGCGCCGAGCCGGTACGCCACATCACCCTGCACGAAGCACTGGCTTATTGTGCGTGGGCAGGACGGCGTTTGCCGACCGAAGCGCAATGGGAGTTTGCTGCATTGTCCGGCCACCCGGCGTTTCGCTGGGGCCAGCTGTGGGAATGGACGGCCACGCCGTTCGAGCCGTACCCGGGTTTTGCGGCGGACCGGTACCGCGAGTATTCGCAGCCGTGGTTTTCCAGCCACCAGGTGCTGCGCGGTGCGTCGTTTGCCACGCCTGCGCGCTTTATCTCGCCGCGCTACCGCAATTTTTATACGCCGGAGCGCGACGACATGTTCGCGGGACTGCGCACCTGCGCCTTGCCGCGCTGAGCGGCGCCAAGGGCAGGTGGTGTGACAACGTTTAGATCAGCGATTCGCCCAGTTCCACCAGGTCGTCCGCGTATTCCGATTCGATCAGCTCTTTACGGGCCACGCCGCTGCGATAGGCTGCGGTGGCGATTTTCGGCGTGACGCCGCGCAGCAGGCGCGGGTCCAGCAGGCCTGGCACCACGTAGTCCTTGCCGAAGCGGGCATCGCTGCGGGCCATGTCGGCCAGGGCCACCACGCAGGCGCGCTTCATTTCCTGGTTGATGGTCGAGGCGCCGCAATCGAGCGCCGCGCGGAACAGGTAAGGGAAGCACAGCGCGTTGTTGATCTGGTTCGGGTAGTCCGAGCGGCCGGTAGCGATGATCGCGTCGGGCGCCACTTCGCGCACCAGTTCCGGGCGCAGTTCAGGTTCCGGGTTGGCCAGCGTGAAGACGATCGGGTGCGGGTTCATGGCGACGATGTCGGCCTGCGACAGCACGCCCGGACCGGATACGCCGAGGAACACGTCGGCGCCTTCCATCACTTGCGACAGCGTGGTGAATGGCGTATCGCGCGCCCATGCGGCCTTTTCGCCGTCGAGCGGACGCACGGTGGACAGCACGCCCTTGCTGTCGCATACGAAGATGTTGTGTTTTTGCGCGCCCAGGTCCACCAGCAGTTCCAGGCAGGCCATGGCGGCGGCGCCGGCGCCCGAACACACGATCTTCACGGTGGCGATATCGCGGCCGGTCATCTCGATGGCGTTGAGCATGCCGGCGCCCACGACGATGGCGGTGCCGTGCTGGTCGTCATGGAAGACGGGAATCGACAGCCGTTCGCGCAGCTTGCGCTCGATGTAGAAGCATTCTGGCGCCTTGATGTCTTCGAGGTTGATGCCGCCGAAAGTAGGGTGCAGCGAGGCGATGATGTCCACCAGCTTGTCGGGATCGGCTTCGTCGATCTCGATGTCGAAGGCGTCGATGCCGGCGAATTTCTTGAACAGGACCACTTTGCCTTCCATGACCGGCTTGCCGGCCAGCGCGCCGATGTTCCCGAGGCCCAGCACCGCGGAACCGTTGGTGATCACGCCCACCAGGTTGCGCTTGGCGGTGTATTCATAGGCCTTGGCCGGCTCGCGCGCGATTTCCATGCACGGTGCGGCCACGCCCGGCGAGTAGGCCAGCGCCAGGTCTTCCTGGGTGGCGACGCTCTTGGTCACTTCGATGGCGATCTTGCCGGCGCGGCCGGCGCGGTGGTATGCGAGGGCCTTCTGTTCAATGGTGCTCATGGTTTCCTTATCGTGTATGTATAAATTATTATGTTTAAAGCGAAAAACGCCTGCACGGGCGTAAACCGGTGCAGGCGCAATGTGAAGCTGTTCGTTACATCAAGGGTACAGACCGCGAACTTCGCGGGCCTGCAGCACCCGGGTGCAGGCAAGAATGAAGGTCGCGGTGCGCAGCGTTACCTTCTTCTCCTGCGACACGGCCCATACCGACTTGAATGCGTCCTGCATGATGTGCGTCAGGCGGGCATTGATTTCGTCCTCGCTCCAGAAGAAGCTCGAGAAGTCCTGTACCCATTCGAAGTATGACACAGTTACGCCGCCGGCGTTAGCCAGCACATCGGGCACGATCAGCACGTCCTTGTCGGTCAGGATGTCGTCCGCTTCCGGCGTGGTCGGGCCGTTGGCGCCTTCCAGGATGATCTTGGTGCGGATGCGCGGTGCGTTGTCCGCCGTGATCTGCTGTTCCAGTGCAGCCGGAATCAGGATGTCGGACTCGATACCCCAGAACGCGTCGCGGTCGAGGAAGGCTTCGGCGCCGGGGAAACCGGTCACGCTGCCCGCTTCGGCCACGTGCTTGTGCAACTGGGCGATATCGAGGCCGCCCTGGTTGACGACGGTGCCGGTATGGTCCTGCACCGCGATCACCTTGGCGCCGGCATCCGCAAACATGGTGGCGGCCACGCCGCCCACGTTGCCGAAGCCCTGGATGGCGACCCGGGCGCCTTCGATGGCCACGCCGCGCTGCGCTGCCGCTTCGCGTCCCACCACGAATACGCCACGGCCGGTCGCCTCGCGGCGGCCCAGCGAGCCACCGAGCGAGATCGGTTTGCCGGTCACCACGCCGGTGGACAGGTTACCTTCGATCATGGCGTAGGAGTCCATCATCCAGGCCATTACCTGTTCGTTGGTATTGACGTCGGGCGCCGGGATGTCCTTGTTCGGTCCGATGATCAGGCTGATTTCGCTGGTATAGCGGCGCGTGAGGCGCTGCAGTTCGCCGCGCGACAGGGTTTTCGGATCGACCCGGATACCGCCCTTGGCGCCGCCGTAGGGCACGTTGACCGCTGCATTTTTCACCGTCATCCACGCCGACAGCGCCATCACTTCCGACAGCGTCACGTCCTGGTGGAAGCGCACGCCGCCCTTGCCCGGACCACGCGACATATTGTGCTGCACGCGGTAACCCTCGTAGTGCGAGATGGTGCCGTCGTCACGCTCGATCGGCACATCGACCGTCAGGATGCGCTTGGGGCGCTTGAGGGTTTCCACCCAGCGCGACAGCGCGCCGAGGTGCGGCGTTACGCGGTCGATCTGCTGCAGGTAGACGCCCCATGGACCGAGGTCATCGGGATTGAGGTAGGAAGGCAATACGTGCTGCTGGTGCGCGGTGGTCATGCGTGTGCTCCTGTGGATTCGTCGAGAATTCGTCTTGTGGGAACCTCGCTTGTGGCGTTGTTCCAGTGTGTCGAATCATAGGACTGCGCCGCAGGAGCGGCCAATGCCGTCTGCGCATCCGGTTATGCAAAAGACGCATAGTTACATTATTTTCACCATCTTTGCGGTTATCGCTCCGAGGCGGGCACGCGCCGGCGCGGCGCCTTGGCGTTCTGGCGCTGCTCGAGGAAATCCCACAGGCGGGCCACGATGGCCTTGCCGCGCCGCTGGGCCGACGGGCGTTCGCGGTACAGGCGGATGTCCATCTCGATCTCCCAGTCCGCGCTGTGGTTGTCGGCCCGCGCCAGCTGCTTTTGCTTGAGTTCACGGGTGACCGCCGACTCGGGTAAAAATGCGATGCCCCGGCCCTCCAACGCCATCATTTTCAGGCCTTCGGCCATGTCGGTTTCGTAGTGGGGTTCCAGGTGCAGCGGCGGCCTGGCGTCGCCGAGGATCAGTTCTACCATGCGGCCCAGGTAGGCGTTGTTGGTGTACGAGAGGAATGGCAGCGGCGCCTTGCGGGTGCCGGGCAGCACGAATTCCGGCACGCGGTTCTTGTCGCAGCGGGCGTAGGCGCGCAGCGATTCGCGGCCCAGCACCAGCATGTCGTAGCGCGACGGGTCGAGCTGCACCGGCTGGCGCGGATGGTGATAGCACAGCAGCAGGTCGCAGCCGCCTTCCACCAGTTGCAGCACGGCGTCGTGGACGTTGACCGCCATCAGGCGACTGTTGATCGGCGCAAAATCGGTTTCCAGCGCAGTGAGCCACTTGGGCACGAACGTCAGCGACAGCGTGTGCGGCACGGCCAGGTCGATGCTGTTTTGCGCGGCCGCGCGCTTGGAGCGCAGCATGTCGCGCGCGCCGTTGATTTGCGCCAGCATCTCCAGCGCCTGTTCGTAGAACACGATGCCGGCCGGGGTCAGGCGGGTGGGGTACGACGTGCGGTCCACGAGATCCGTGCCGAGCCAGTTTTCCAGCGACTGGATGCGGCGCGAGAATGCCGGTTGCGTCACATGGCGCAGCGCCGCCGAGCGGCTGAAGTTATTGGTCTCCACCAGCGAGATGAAGTCTTCGAGCCATTTGGTTTCCATGGCGATCCTCTCGTGTGCAGGTCAGGAATTGGACGCGTTCATGCCGGCGATCAGGCCCAGCGCGGTGCTCATTTCGCTCAACTGCGCCGGCGGGCAGCTGCGCAGCAAGTCACGGCTGATCTGCTCGGCGACCACCACCGCGTTGTCCAGCAGTCCGCGCCCGGTGGGCGTAATCGCGGCGTAGGCCACACGGGCGTCGCGCGGGTCTTGCTGGCGTTCGACCAGGCCGATTTTTTCCAGCGGCAGCAGGGTGCGGGTGACCCCGGAGGCGGTCAGGCCCTGGCGCTCGGCCAGGTCCACCCGGCGCAGGCGGCCGCCCGGTGCGCGGCTCAGGTAGTGCAGCAGCATGAAGTCGCCAAAACTGATGCCGTGGTAGCCGCCCAACACCTGGTCGAGCCGGCGTACCAGCGTGGCTTGCGCGCGGGCCAGGCGCAAGATGAATTCCAGGCTGGGCGCCACTGGCGGATTGTCGTGTTCCATCACATGCTCCTTGATTTGGTTGTCCATCCCTTGAATATTACTTGATTAATGCTTGAGTAAGCAAGTAATTATTTGTTTATTGGTCGGGCCGAGATGGCTATGATAACGTTTTCATAACCATAAAATCCGGGGACACCACCATGCACATGGGTACTACCGAAATTTTCCTGATCGCGATGCTGTTGATTTTTGCCGTGCCCTACCTGATCTGGCGCGTGGGCGGCACCGACTACTACGCGCCGCTGGTGATCGTGCAGATCATCACCGGCGTGATCCTCGGGCCCGGCATCCTGGGCCGTGCCTACCCCGAGTACTACACCTTCGTGTTCAATCCGCAGGTGGTGCAGTCGTTGAACGGCATCGCCTGGTGGGCGGTGATGATATTCGTGATGCTGGCCGGGATCGAACTCGATCTGAAAAAGGCCTGGGAGCACCGCCGCGAGAGCACGATTACCGCCAGCCTGGCGCTGGGCACGCCGCTGCTGTTCGGTTGCATCGCCGCTTTCGGCATGCTGGGCTTTGCGGGCTGGATCGGTCCGAAAGCGCAGTCGTGGCAGTTCGTGCTGGGCGTGGGCATGGCGTGCGCGGTGACGGCGCTGCCGATCCTGATTTTGCTGATGGAAAAGCTCGAGATCCTGCGCGAGAACATCGGCCAGCGCATCCTGCGTTACGCCAGCCTCGACGACATTGCCATCTGGGCGGTGCTGGCCGTGATCATGCTCGACTGGGACCGCGTGACACGCCAGCTGGGTTTTATCGCAGTGTTCATCGTCGCCACCCGGCTGTTCCGCATGTTGATGGCCAGGCTCGAGGAGCGCGACCGCTGGTTTGTCGCGCTGATCTGGCTGGTGGCGGTATCGTTCGCGGCCGACTGGGCCGGCTTGCACTACATGGTGGGCGCGTTCCTGGCCGGTGCCGTGATGGATGCGCACTGGTTCGCCCAGCAGCGTCTGGACTTCATGCGCCAGACCGTCCTGATCACCATCATGCCCGTGTACTTCCTTAGCGCGGGCCTGCGCACCAACTGGGCAGTGGGCGGATCGGCCGTGTTCATCGCGGCGGCAGTGCTGCTGGCGGCGTCGTTGTCAGGCAAGCTGATCGGCACCCACATCGCCGGCCGTATCCTGAAATGGGGGCCGGGCGAGGCGTCCATCATCGGCTGGCTGTTGCAGACCAAGGCGCTGATCATGATCATCTTTTCCAATATCCTGCTCGACAAGGCCCTTATCACCAACGAGACCTTTACCGCGCTGCTGCTGATGGCCATTGCCAGCACCATGCTGACGGTGCCGATGGTGTATCCAAAATTGCGGCGCGCGGCGCAGTTGATCGTCAAAACCAGCTGATATAATTATGGGATGAACGAACCTACCCAAACCCCACAACAGCCTGCGCTGCCAGATCGCCTGTCGATCGACCCGCGTAGCCCGCACCACGTTGCCGCCGTGTTCGAACACGAAGTTGGCATCACCTTCAACGGCAAAGAACGCATGGATGTCGACGAGTACTGCATCAGCGAAGGCTGGATCAAAGTCCCGGCCGGCAAGGCAGTCGACCGCCGCGGCAACCCGATGCTGATCAAGCTCAAAGGCGCGGTCACCGCGTTTTACAAGTAAGCGGATACTGCTTATTCAAAAAGCCACCTCGGGCAACCGCAGGTGGCTTTTTTCATTCCGAGCGGGCCCGTTGCTAGTTAGCCAGCGGCTGCTTCGGCGGCACGTCGCGCAGTTTATCCAGCATTTGCAGCGTATTCGGCTGCAAATTCATGATGCCGTGATAGGCGCAATACTCGCAAAACGCTTCTTCAGGGCTCATGGCGATTATCGTCGCATCCGAGTGGCCACGGCGGCGCAGGGCGCGCAGGCAGGCTGCATCCATATTCCTGGGGTTCATGCACTTACTCCATTTCGAGATATTAGTTAATCGTCTAATCTCCAGAATTATAAATGAAATAGTGCTACATGGAAACTTTATTGAACTTTTTTATATGTGATTTGAATGTAGTAAAACTCTGGGCATATTTGATCATGCGGCAGTAGTGTGCGTTAGCGCACATCAGCTACGGCCGTGCCGGGGCGCGCTGGTCGAGCATGCGCACCAGTACCAGAGAGCCGAGCGACGTCGCCACCATCAGATAGCCGATCACATCGAAGTGTTGCAGGCGGCCATCGGCGCCCTGGCTGACGATGTGTCCGGCCACCACGGACGCCACACCGCCGGCCAGTTGCTGCAGCGACGCGCTGATGGCGTTGAAGGCGCCGCGCTGGGTGGGCGGCGGGATCGAGGCTGCCAGCGCCTGAAACGGGATCATGCGCGAGAATATCCCTACGAACATGATAGCGTTGAGCACGATCAGCACCGGCAGCGAAATCCGCGGCAGGTGGGTATAAATCACCACGGTAACGATCGAGACGATGGTGCCGAACAAAAACACCGGGAACTTGCCGCGCCTGTCGGCGATACGGCCGATCATCGGCCCGGCAAAAATGGTGCAGATGCCGGTGACCAGGTACACCGTGGGCAAATGCTGCATATCGATGCCGAGGTTGTTGACGATGTAGGCGCTGCTGAACGGCATCAGCATGAAGCCGCCCATGGTCAGCAAGGCGGTGGTGGCAAACGCCAGCAGGTGGTGCGGTACCTTGACCGTGTGGTACAGGTGCATCCACGGGCTGTGTTCCTGCGGCTTGCCCAGGTGGGCGTTGACCGGTTCCATCTGCCACGCCACGATCAATCCGCCCACCAGGCCGATCGCTGCCAGTGCCAGGAACGGCACATGCCAGTCCCAGTGGTTCGATAAATAAATGCTGATCGGAATGCCGAGCACCTGGCTGGCCGCAAACGCGGTCTGGATCAGCCCCATCACGCGGCCCCGCATGGCAGGGGCGAACAGGTCGGTGGCAATTGCCAACACCACGGACCCGATCACGCCGCCAAACAAGCCGGTGACCACGCGGGCAAGCACCAGCGCCTCGAAACTCTGGGCCAGCCCGCACCACACGGTGCCGAGGATAAACCCGGTGTAAAAGAACAGCAGCAGTTTTTTGCGGTCGTAACGGTCGGCAAATCCGGCCGTGAGCAAGCCGGAAATGCCGGCGCTGAAAGCATAGGCCGACACCACCAGGCCGAATTGGGCCGGACCGATGGCAAGCGCGGGCATGATTACCGCGCCCAGCGGCGACATGATCATGAAGTCGAGGATCACGGCAAACTGCAGGAAGGCGAGCAGGGCGACGACGATTTTCTGGTAGCGCGAAAACGCCGGGGTTGCTGGCGAGTTTATTGTTGTTGGCATGGCTGGCTAGGTTGGGTGCTTGGGTGACTACTTGATTAAGTGCTAGTTGGTGGCGTCGGCTTTATTGCTCGAGCTGGCCGAATTGGGACTAAGGTACAGCTTGCCACCCTGGTAATCGAACACGATATCGAGCTGGCGCAGGATGCCATTACTGATGTTGCCGGCAATCGCCGTGCCAGTCGTGCCATTGAGCAGGCCGCCGGCGTGGGTCGCCAGTTCCAGCGCGGGGTCGGCAATGCGCACGTCGCCGATTTCAAACAGCTTTCCCTGCGTGGCCAGCACCCGGCTCTTGCCGCCGATGCCTTGAGCGGTTTGCACCACGTCGCCGGCGCCGTATTTGGCCACCAGGCCGTGGCGCTCCACGAACGACTGGTTCATCGTCAGCGAATAGTCGCTGCCGGTGTCGATGGTAAACATCCCGGGCAGGCCGTCGAGCTTGGCCGCCACCTGCGGCGTGCGGTCGTGGAAGGTGAGCGGGATGGCCGTGGCCGCGCCGCGATAGACGAAATCCCTGGGATCGTAAAACGTGATCTGGCGCGCCGCGTAGTCGATGCGGGTGGGCGTGAGCGACAGCCATTCGTAGCCGATGGTGCCGTCGATGGGCAGGTTGTCGAGCGTGGGGCTGGTGAAGAATGCCTGCTGGTTCAGGGTCAGGCCGGCCAGGCCGATCTGGTTGATGGTGGTGAGCATGCCGCGCTCGCTTTGCGGTCCCATGCCGGATAATACGGCTACACCCTGCACGGGCAACCGCAAGCGCCGGTGCAGCTTGTTGCTGATGACGTTGCGCGCGCCGGTGTCGAGGATGAAGCGGAATGGTCCCTGGCCGTTCAAGGTCAGCGCGACGCAGATGTGCGCCTGGCACGGCTCGAACGGTATCGTCACCGACCGCCGTGCGGCGCCAAAGCCGTCGATGGCAGCCGGCGCCGGCAGCGTGAAGTCGAGTTGCGCGGCAGGGCGGTTCAGCACCATGCCGGTCACGCGCAGCACGTCTTCATCGCGCTGGTCGCGCCCGTCGCGCGTGCGTTCCTCGAACGGCATGATGACCTTGTCCACCCGGCGGAAATCGCGGTAATCGACGGTGAGCAGTTTGCCATCGACGACTTCCTGGCGCCGCTCCACGCGGCCGGTGGCGGTGTTGATCCAGAAGTCGAACGCTGCGCCGCGCTGCGGCGTCACCTGTACCACGGCGTAATCGACGCCGCCATGCCGGCGCGGCCCGCGCAGTTCCAGCTTGCTTGCATTGCCATTGCCACGCGCGAACCACCAGCCATACGATTGCCGGCGCAGGTATTGTTCGGGATTGGGCGCAGCGGCGTCGAGCTTTTCCACGCGGCCCATGCGCTGCTGCCAGAAATCGCGCCCGTCCGAGCGCGACATCTGCCGCGCCACTGCCGACGACGGAATCCGCTGCGCGTAGCGGCCGCTGACGAAATCAAGGTCGCTGCTGCCGGCTTCCTCGTGATCGTCATTATCCGTATTGCCGCCATTGCCACCATAGCGGCGCACGAACTGCGTCTGCAGCGTCGTGACGTTGCGCCAGGCCTCGCCACCCACGGCCACGCGTGCTTGCGCCATCAATGCCTGTGCAGTGGGCGCTGCCGTGGCGGAGGGCAGGGCGGCAACTGCCAGCCACAGTGCGCCGGCAAGCCGGAAAAGAGTACGGGCAGTCAACGATAAAACTTTCGGTAGAGGAGGGGGAGACATGCAGGGTAGCCCAAAAGCACTGCCACGCGTAAGCAACCGCGCGCCCAAATAAAAACGGCCACCGGATCGCTCCGGTGGCCATGTTCTGATATCTAGTCAGCTTGCAAATCGCGATTAACGATCGCCGTAGCTGCGACGGGCGCCGTCGGTGCTGCGCGGGTTGCTACCCTTGTAGCCGCCGCCCGAGCCTTCCTTGCGCGGTGCGTTAGGATTGCTGAAGCTGCGTTGGCCCGGCTTGGCGCCGCCACGGTTGTCGCCTGGTTTCCAGCCGCCTGGACGCGAGGTCGAGCGTGGCGCCATGCCCGATTTCTTCGGCTCGTAGCCCTCGACCACGTTCACCGGGATCAGCTGCTTGGTGAAGCGTTCGATGCGCTTGACGTTCATGCCTTCGGCATGGTTGACCAGCGAGATCGCGCGGCCGTTGCGACCGGCGCGGCCGGTACGGCCGATGCGGTGGACGTAGTCTTCCGGGAACTTCGGCAGATCGTAGTTGAACACGTGGGTGATCGTCGGCACGTCGATACCGCGGGCGGCAACGTCGGTAGCGATCAGGATTTTCACCTGGCCGCGACGCAGGCTGTCGAGCGTGCGGTTACGGGCGCCCTGGTGCATGTCGCCATGCAGTGCGGCAGCCGAGAAGCCGGCGATGTTCAGGCGGTCGGCGATGGTGTCGGCGTCACGCTTGGTGGCGGTGAAAACAACTGCCTGGTCGAGCGACTCGTCGCGCAGCAGGTGGTCCAGCAGGCGGTTCTTGTGCGACAGGTCGTCGACGAAGTGCACCGTCTGGGTGATGTTTTCGTGCTTGTTGGCAGCGCTGATGATCTGGATGACCTGCGGATCCTTGGTGATGCGGCGGGCCATATTGCCCACGACGCCGTCCAGGGTGGCCGAGAACAACATGGTCTGGCGCGTCGATGGTGTCGCTTCAACGATTTTTTCGATGTCGTCGATGAAACCCATGTCCAGCATGCGGTCGGCTTCGTCCAGCACCAGGATTTCCAGTTGCGAGAAGTCGATCTTGCCCGATTCCATGTGGTCGATCAGGCGGCCAGGGGTGGCCACCAGGATTTCAGGATTCTTGGCCAGCAGTTGCATCTGCTTAGGGTAAGGCATGCCGCCCAGGATCGAGACGGCCTTGATACGGCGCAGGTTGACGCTGTACTTGTCGGTGTTGGTGGTCACTTGCAGGGCCAGTTCGCGGGTAGGCGTGAGCACCAGCATTTTTGGCTGGGCGGCCTTGAAGCGCGGACGCTCGCCACGGGCGCGGGCTGCCTGCATTTCCTGGTTGGGCGTTTTGCCGGCAGCTGCCGGCTCGGATGCGAACAAACGGTGCAGCGACGGCAGCATGAATGCTGCGGTCTTGCCGGAACCGGTTTGCGAGGATACCAACAAGTCCTTGCCTGCGATGGCTGCAGGAATAGCCTGCTGCTGGACCGGGGTCGGCGCGGTGTAGCCGGAATCGGTCAGGGCTTTAATGATGGACGTGTTGAGACCAAGTGCTTCAAATGTCATGCTGTTCTTTCGTAAAAATCTGCGTTCACGCTTGAGCGGAACGCGAAATAGCAACGCCTACCAAAACGAAATGACTCAATCAAAATCGAAAGAAATTTCGGCACAAAAGCTTTGCGCCGGGACGGTGTCAGGTGCGACACCAGAGGCGGGAGGGCTTTAGCGACATCAGGATGATGCGCAAGGGCTGCGTAGCTGCTAATAAATCCTGGCTGAACAATCGGCGCCGCTGCTTGATTTGCGACGCGCTCATTGCAGCGCACAAATCACACTATACAGTAGTTGCGCCTGTCTGTACAGGTTGAATCGGAAACGGCTGACAGCCGGGAAATGGCCAGACGGTAAGGTGCGCGTTGCGACATTATAAATACAATAATATTGATACTTCATCGGGGGCGATCATGGCAGAAAAAGCGTGGCGGGGATGGACAGGGGCAGGGTTGGCGGTCGTCATGGCGGTCGTCATGGCGGGCACGCAGGCTGCGACGGTGACGGAACTCAAGCCGACCGAATTGGGGGCGTTCCTGGGCCGGCATGAGCACGCGGTGGTGCAGCTGACATCGCCCAACCCCAGTTGCAAGTATTGCGTAGGGGCCGACCATACTTTTGACCAGGCGGCGGCGCTGGCGCGGCGCCCGGGGCTGGCATTTGCGCGCGTACAGTGGTCGCCCTGGAACAAGTATCCCGATTTTTCAACGCTGGGCTTCCAGGTATATGGCCTACCCATCCACGTCGTATTTCAGAACGCCCGGGTCGTTGCCGACCTCGGCGGGCGGCCCAGCGGCGGCGCCGACTTCTTCGCCAAGGTCGAAGACGCCATCGATCACCCGCCCGCACGCGGCACCCTCGTGCATTTGCTGGCGCCGGCAACCCCGGCTAACCCTGCTGCCCCGGCAGTCCCCGCGCCTGCGGCGCCGGCCGCAACGCCCTACACCGACGAGCAACTGCGCACGGTGCGCCTGGGGATACGGGGCGAGGCGCTGGGCGTCATCGCCGGTGCATGCGGCCGGCGGTTTCCGGCACGCGCCCAGCATTACACCGACACCGTGCAGGCCTGGCGCCAAGCCAACGACGCGCAGCTGAACCAGGCGGCGCTGCTGGCCATGACGGCCGGCAGCCGCTCCGGCATGCAGGCGCTCGTCGATGCCGAGCAGGGCCGCCTGAAATCATGGCAGGTCAATACGCTCAGCATTCCGATGAGCAAGGCCCCGCTGCAAGCCGATTGCGACAAGGTGGTGGCCGGAATAGCCGCGATGGAATGACGAACAATGAAAAACGCCCTGCAAGCAGGGCGTTTCATTCGGACCTTGCTGCGCGTGATTACAGGTAATCTTCCGCGTTCAGACCCATCACGTGCGAGAAGCCGCCGTCAACGTAGGTGATCTCGCCGGTAATGCCCGAGGCCAGGTCCGACAGCATGAAGGCGGCGGTATTGCCCACTTCGTCGATGGTGACGTTGCGGCGCAGCGGCGCGTGCGACGAGGCAAAGCCGAGCAGCTTGCCGAAGTCCTTGATGCCCGAAGCGGCCAGGGTCTTGATCGGGCCGGCCGAAATGCCGTTGGCGCGGATGCCCTTTTTGCCCAGGTTCTCGGCCAGGTAGCGTACCGACGCTTCCAGCGAGGCCTTGGCCAGGCCCATGGTGTTGTAGTACGGAATGGCGCGGATGGCGCCCAGGTACGACAAGGTCAGCAGCGACGAACCTTCTTTGAGCAGTGGCAGCGCGGCCTTGGCCATGGCCGGGAAGCTGTAGGCCGAGATGTCGTGGGCCACGCGGAAGTTCTCGCGGGTCAGGCCGTCGAGGAATTCGCCGGCAATCGCTTCGCGCGGGGCGAAACCGATCGCGTGGACCAGGCCGTCCAGGTGCGACCAGTTCTTGCCCAGGTCGGCAAACAGCGCGTCGATTTGCTCGTCGCTGCCGACGTCGCAGTCGAACACCAGCTTGCTGTCGAATTCGGCGGCGAATTCGGTGATGCGGTCTTTAAAACGTTCACCAACGTAGGTGAATGCCAGTTCGGCGCCTTCGCGGTGGCAAGCCTTGGCGATACCGTAAGCGATGGAACGGTTCGACAGCAAACCAGTGATGAGGATTTTTTTGCCTTGCAGGAACGCCATAATGACTCCAATTGCGACTGCGCCCCCGTGCTGGCTCAGAGCCTGCAGGGCGACGGCAGTGGGGGGTTGTTTTGTACTGTGTGGTTGGCTATTGCCGGACACGCAAGTCCGAGATTGTAGGGCGTGTCTGCCGCGACTGCAAGAATTCTTCACAGGCCGCGCACCGGCGCGCGGCCTGCTGCCTCAGTGTAGCTAATCGGTTGGCGTGAATTAATTGCTTTTTTTGCGGTTCCTGGTTTTGATCGAGTCGCGCGAGACGCGCGCCTTGACCAGCGACACCGGGCCGGACTTGCTGCCGGCATTGGCGCCGGCGCGCTTGTAGCCCGACTTGCTCACGGCGCGCTCGGGCTCGAAGGCCACGGTGGCGTTGTCGGCCACTTCGGGCGCGATGTCGGTGTAAGTGCCGGTGGCGATTTTCGGCACCAGGATGGTGGAGCCGGCTTTCAGCAGCGAACGCTGCGGCAGGTTGTTGGCCTGGCGGATCACGTCCGGCGTGGTGTGGAAGCGCGACGCCAGCGAGCTGATGTTCTCTTTGGCGCTGGTAATCTTGTGCACGGTCCAGGTGGACAATTCCTTGCCCCACTGCGCCAGGTTCAGGTGGAACTTGTCGGCGTTTTCCTTGGGCAGCAGGATCTTGGTCTGCTCGTCGCCGGTAATCACCGGGCGCTTGAATTGCGGGTTCAGGGCCTTGAATTCGTCGATCGACAATTCCGCCAGCTGTGCAGCGATGGTCATGTCGATATCGCTGGTCTTGTCCACGGCCGTAAAGTATGGCGTGTTGTCGATGATCGGCAGGCTCACCCGGTACTGGCTCGGATTGCCGATGATGTTTTTCATCGCTTGCAGCTTGGGCACGTATTCGCGCGTCTCGGTCGGCATCAGCGGCGACAGGCTCTCGAAATCGGTGGGCTTGCCGGCGGCGCGGTTGCGGGCCACGGCGCGCTGCACCGAGCCTTCGCCCCAGTTGTAGGCGGCCAGCGCCAGTTGCCAGTCGCCGAACATGTCGTTCAGGCGCTGCAGGTAGGTGAGGGCGGCATCGGTTGACTCCATCACGCCCCGGCGCTCGTCCTTGAACGCATCCTGCTTGAGGTTGAAGTCGCGGCCGGTGCCCGGCACGAACTGCCACATGCCGGCCGCGTTGGCGCGCGACAGCGCTTGCGGGTTGAAGCCCGATTCGATAAACGGCAGCAGCGCCAGCTCGGTCGGCATGCCGCGCTTTTCCAGTTCGCTCACCACGTAGAACAGGTACAGCGAGGCGCGCGCGCTGGTGCTGGCGATGTGGTCGGGGCGGGTGCTGAGCCAGGTAGTATGGCGGGTGACCAGTTCGCTGTTCAGGTCGGGGATGGCGTAACCGCTGCGGATGCGGCCCCAGAGATCTTTTTCGTGGTACTCATCGTCGGCGCGGGCAGGCTTGCTGGCCTTGAGCGAGACGGCGATGTCGGAGATGGAGGTTTTCGGCAGGGAGGGCAGGGTGCTGAGCGATGCAGCGGCGGCAGTAATGGGTGTCAGGACGTGGGCGTCGTCGAGGTCGTGTTCGAGGGCATGGCTGGCAAACGGCGCCAGCAGGGCCAGGAACGCGGCCAGGGCCGCTGCGGAGTGACAGTTGTTACGGTTGCGTGCTTGCATAGTTTTCCATTGCTGTTGTTGAACCAACATCGAGTGGACCATGAAATAAACGTGGAGTGTACGAAGCTCGTCGACGCGCGTCAAGGATTATGTCAATCACGTGACTTCATTATAAGGAATAGTTGCCGGTAGATAAGGATGTGATCGAAGCAAAATGCATGAAGTATCGGTCGTCTCCAAGAGTGCGTACAATCTCGTCTTTGCATAGTTTGAAACAAGGAATCGCACCATGAGTACCTCCGCACCCGCCCTCGATCACGACGCTGTCGTTGCCGACACCGTTCACTGGCTGGAAAAGGCCGTGATTGGCCTGAACCTGTGTCCGTTCGCCAAGGCGGTCCACATCAAGAAACAGGTCCGCTACGTGGTGTGCGAGGCAACCACCCCCGAAGCACTGCTGGAAAAGCTGATGGAAGAGCTCGAGCACCTGGCCGAAGCCGACCCGGAAAAGCTCGACACCACGCTGATCATCCACCCGCACGTGCTGAAAGACTTCGAGGACTACAACGAGTTCCTCGATGTGGCCGACGCGGCGCTGGAAGACATGGACCTCGACGGCATCCTGCAGGTGGCCAGCTTCCACCCGGACTACCAGTTCGCCGACACCGACAAGAACGACATCGAGAACTACACCAACCGCACCCCGTATCCCACCTTGCACCTGCTGCGCGAAGAGAGCATCGACCGCGCGGTGGAAGCGTTCCCGGAAGCGTCCGAGATTTTCGAGAAGAACATGGACACCATCCGCGCGCTGGGCCACGATGGCTGGGACAAGCTGATGGACAAGGCATGAGCGCAGGCGGCAACGACGACCTGCCCGAACGCCCGGACACGCCGTGCGTGGCCGTGTGCTCGACCACGTTCGACGACGTGTGCCGCGGGTGCGGGCGCACCGTGGTCGAAGTGGCGCACTGGGTATCGATGACGGCCGAGCAGAAAGAGCTGGTCTGGCAACGCATCCTGGCGCAGGGCTACCCGCGCCGGAACAAGTAAAGCGCTGGCCTCGCGCCGGGCTGTCGGCCGTAGTGTCCTGCACGCCATGAATTGACGGTGCCAACAGCGCAGAGCATCATGACCCCGATCCTACCGTGTTCAGAGCGTCGATCGGCACGTTGATCTTTACCGTTCTGACTTACGTGGCTTCGCATGCTGTCCTGATGGCCGAGGAAGCTAAGCTCAAGGCAGAAGTACAACTGGCGACCGAACAGGAAAGGCAGGCTATAATTAACCAAATCCGGCACGGCCTGGCGCAAAGCCGGGGTCATGAGAGTCGTTGTATGGAGGAACTGAAATGATAAGTTTTGCTGAAAAACTTGAGACCGGCGCCGAAGCACGTGCGCTCACGTTAAAACTGCTCAACGGGGCAATGGTTATCGCTGCGATTGCTTCGACGTCGTTGCTTGGTTACCTTTCCTGGATTTTGCTCTGACATAAAAAAGCCGGGTCATCCCGGCTTTTTGTTACCTATCGATCAGAGATCATATCAATAAGTACCGATGTAATCCTTCTTGCCCACCTCGACACCGTTATGGCGCAGGATGTCGTACGCGGTAGTGGCGTGGAAGTAGAAGTGCGGCAGCGCGTAATGGAACAGGTACGTCTGGCCGGTGAAGTGCTTGGTCTTCTCGCCGCTGCCGGTCGTGATCGCACGCGTTTCGCTGCCTTCGATGGCGTCCTGCGGCACGCTGTCGATGTAGGCCAGGGTCTTTTCGATGCGCTGCTTGAGTTCCGCGAACGTCACTTCCTTGTCCTCGTACGATGGCACGTCCAGGCCGCCCAGGCGGGCGGCTGCGCCCTTGGCGAAATCGCAGGCGATCTGCACCTGGCGGGTGAAGGGCAGCATGTCCGGGAACAGGCGGTACTGCAGCAGTGCGTTCGGGTCGATCTTCTTGTCGGCGATGTGCGCTTCGGCCTTGCCCAGGATGTTGTGCAGGCTGTTGAGGATCTGCTTGAATGCCGGAATCGAGGCGGAGTAGATCGAAAAAGTGGTCATTGGAGCTTTCCATATGTTGACAGGGAGCCGCGATATTAGCCTGTCGTCACGATTTTTGCTTGCATGGCCGTTTTTTGACGCCGGTTTGCGTGCATAATTCTGAAAGGTAATATTTTGCAACGCTCACCGTGACATTTCCGACGATGCCCAACCCTTTCCTCTTGCGCCACTCGATGCCGCTACCTAGTCTGTCCGTGCATGGGTAAGGCCATCGAACGCTTGCGTGTCCGGTTCGGGGCTTTGCGTGGTTTGCCGCGTTCGTCGATCTATGGTGCGCTGCTGGCAGTCGTGTTCGGCGGCCTGGCGGTGCCGGCCGCCATCGGCAGCTACGTGCTGATCGGCGTGCACGAGAAAGAATCGGCGCGCATCGCCCTCAACGAGTCGCTGCAACGCAATGCCGACATCCTGGCGCTGGGCATGCAGGAGTCGCTCTGGAACATGAATGCCGAATCGGCCCATTCGCTGGTCGAATCGGTCATGCGCGACAAATCGGTAGTGCGGGTGGAAGTGGTGGGCCAGGCCGACACCCAGTTCATGCATGTCGATTCCCCGCGCAAGCCCACCAGCAATATCTACCGCGCCGAGCGCGAAATCACCGTGCGCGGCGAACGCATTGGCCGCATCACGGTCGAGATGGACGACGCCCGCAGCCAGCAGGACTTGCGTGAAAAACAATGGTCGTACTTGCTGGTGCTGGCCGCCCAACTGATGGTCTCGCTGGTGCTGATCGTGCTGTTCCTGAATGCCCGCCTGATCCGGCCGCTGCGCAAGCTCACCGGCTTTTCCGACCGCCTGGCGCGCGGTGATTTCGATACCCAGCTCACCGTGCGCGGCCGCGACGAGCTGGGCCGCCTGTCGCTGCAGCTGGAACAGATGCGGGTGGCGATCAAGCACCTGTTCGAGGATATCGGCCAGCGCGAGGAGCGGTTCCGCACCATCGTCACCCAGGTGCCGGGCGCGGTGTTCCGCTACCGGCCCGACGGCCCGATCGAATTCGTCTCCGACGCCATCGAGGAAATCTCCGGCTATCCGGCCAGGCAGTTCATGCGCGGCACCACCGACAGCTGGACCAACCTGATCGCGCCCGACGACCGCAAGCGCCACCGCCGCACGGTGGCCAACGCGCTTACCAGCGGCAAGCCGTACCAGATCGAGTACCGCATCATCGATGCCCGCGGCACCGAGCGCTGGCTGGCGGAAAACGGCCAGCCGCAAGCGGGCGACGGCCACAACCCGCTGTGGGTTGACGGCATCATGGCCGACATCAGCGAGCGCAAACACAACGAGATGCGCATCGAGGCGCTGCTGGCCGAGCAAAGCGCCATCCTCGACAACGTGATGTTCGGCGTGATGTTCGTGCGGAACCGCCACATCGTTTCGGTCAACCGCCGCTGCGAGGAACTGTTCGGCTATGCGCCCGGCGCCATGGTCGGCTCCTCGACCGCGATCCTGTTCCCCACGTCGTTCGATTTCGAGTCGGCTGGCGCGCGCCAGTATCCGTCTCTGTCCGAGGGCAACTACTTCAACGAAGAGCGCCATTACCTGCGCCAGGACGGCAGCTCGTTCTGGTGCATGGTGAGCGGCTATGCGCTCGATCACCGGCGTGCCAACGAGGGCAGCATCTGGGTGTATGCCGACATCACCGAGCGCAAGGAGGCCGAGGAAAAGCTGCGCCTGTCGGCCACCGTGATCGAGCACATCGCCGACGGCGTGGTGGTGCTCGACGCGAAAGGCGCCATCGTCACCGTCAATCCGGCCTTCACCCAGATCACGGGTTACACTGCGGCCGAGGCGATTGGCCGCGACTACATGCTCACGCGCTCGGGCCGCCACGAACAAAGCTTCTATGACGAGATGTGGCGCGAGCAGATGGACACCGGCTTCTGGCAGGGTGAATTGTGGAACCGCCGCAAGAACGGCGACGTTTACCTCGAATGGCTCACGGTCAGCGCGGTACGCGACAGCCGCGGCCGGCCCACGCACCACGTGGGCGTGTTCAGCGACATCACCCGCGCCAAGGAGTCGCAGGACAAGCTCGACCACCTGGCCCACCACGATCCGCTCACCGCGCTGCCCAACCGGCTGTTGTTCAACGACCGCCTGCAGCATGCCTTGCAGCGCGCCACCCGCGACGGCGAACAGCTGGCGCTGCTGTTCATCGACCTCGATCGGTTTAAAAACGTCAACGACACGCTGGGCCACCACATTGGCGACGAGCTGCTCAAGCAGGTTGCGCGCGCGCTGCTCGAGCGCCTGCGCGATGGCGATACCCTGGCGCGCCTGGGCGGCGACGAGTTCATCGTCCTGCTGGAAAACGTGGGCAGCCATTACGGCCCGGCGCACGTGGCCGAAAAGCTGGTGCAGATGTTCGACCAGCCGTTCCAGGTGGCGGGCCACGAATTGTTCGTCACGTGCAGCGTGGGCATCAGCCTGTTCCCCGACGACGCCAGCGACCTCAATATGCTGATCCGCAATGCCGACGTGGCCATGTACCAGGCCAAGGCGCGCGGGCGCAACGGCTACAGCTTCTATATGCCGTCGATGACGGGCGAGGGCGTGGAGCGCCTGCGCCTGGAGACCTACCTGCGCCGCTCGATCGAAAAGAACGAGATCTTCCTGACCTATCAGCCGCAGGTGGAAATCGACACCGGCCGTCTGATCGGCGTGGAAGCGCTGGTGCGCTGGAACCACCCGGAGCTGGGACTGGTGCCGCCGGTGCGGTTCATCCCGCTGGCCGAAGACACGGGCTTCATCAACCAGCTCGGCGAATGGGTGCTGCACGAAGCATGCCGGCAGATGAACCGCTGGCAGGAAGCTGGCCTGCATGTTCCCAAGATGGCGGTCAACCTGTCGGCGCGCCAGTTCGAGCGCGGCGGCATCGTCAACCTGGTGGCAGACATCCTGGCCGATACCGGGCTGGCGCCGCAGCGCCTGCAACTGGAAGTGACGGAATCGGTGATCATGAACACCGGCGACGCCATGGTGTTCATCAACGACCTGCATGCGATCGGCGTGGCGCTGGCGATCGATGATTTCGGCACCGGCTATTCGTCGCTGGCATACCTGAAGCAGTTGCCGGTGCAAACGCTCAAGATCGACCGCTCGTTCATCAAGGATATCTCCACCGACGCCAACGACGAGGCGATCGCGATTGCCATCATCCAGCTCGGCAAGAGCATGAACCTGTCGGTGATCGCCGAAGGCGTGGAGACCAAGGAGCAGGCAACCTTCCTGCTGCGCCACGGCTGCCGCCTGGCGCAGGGCTATCTCTACGGCAAGCCGCTGAGTCCGGCAGATTTGCTGGCGCGCTGGCATGTCTGAACTTTCCCGACGACGTTTCCTGTTCGGCGCGGTATCCGCCGGCGCCGCCGTGGGAGCACTGGTGGTGGGCTGGGGTGTGCTGCCCGCGCGCCAGCGCCTGCATGCGTCAAATCCGCTGCCGCTGACCGACGGCGCCGTGGCGCTCAACGGCTGGGTGGCGGTCGCGCCCGATGGCAGCGTCACCATCGCCATGCCGCGCTGCGAGATGGGGCAAGGTGTACACACCGCGCTGCCGATGCTGGTGGCCGAAGAGATGGATGTGCCGCTGGCCTCGGTGCGGCTGGTGCAGGCGCCGCTGGACGCCATCTTCGGCAATATCGCCATGCTGCAGGACGGCCTGCCGTTCCACCCCGATGACGATGGCACGCTCCAGGCGGGTACACGCTGGATCGTGGGCAAGGTTGCGCGTGAGCTGGGCATCGTGATTACCGGCGGCTCGTCCAGCGTCAAGGATGCATGGCTGCCGATGCGCGAAGCCGGCGCCGCCGCGCGCGCCATGCTGGTGGCGGCCGCCGCCAGCCAGTGGCGCGCGCAGGTGGCCGATTGCCGCACCGGGAACGGCTACGTGCTGCACGCGGACGGGCGCAAGCTGGCCTACGGCGCGCTGGCCGCTGCCGCCGCCACGTCGCAGCCAGGCGCGGTGCGCCTCAAGTCACCGCAGGATTTCACGCTGATCGGCCGCGCGCAGCCGCGCCGCGACACGCCGTCGAAAGTTGATGGCAGCGCGGTCTTCGGCATCGACGTGCGTCCGCCCGGCATGGTGTATGCGGCGGTGCGCATGACGCCCGTGATCGGCGGCGTGGTCGCGTCGGTCGATTCGTCGGCCGCGTTGCAGATGCCGGGCGTGCTGCGGGTGGTCGATTTTTCCGGCGCCATCGCGCACCTGGCCGGCGCTGGCGCCGGGGTGGCCGTGGTGGCGCGCAGCTGGTGGCAGGCCAAACAGGCTGCGCTGGCGCTGGCGATCACCTGGCGCGACGGCGCCCATGCCGGGTTGTCGAGCGAGGCGGTGTTTGCCGGCTTTGCCGCCAGCCTGGACCGGGAGGCGGGCCACACCTACCACCAGGCCGGCGACCTGGATATCGTCGAGGGCAAGGGTGGTAACGTGGTGAAAACCATCGGCGCCGAGTACCGCGCGCCGTACCTCGCGCATGCGGCGATGGAGCCCATCAACTGCACCGCGCAGGTGAATGATGGCAAGGTGCACCTGTGGGCGCCCACGCAGGCGCCCGGTTTCGCGGTGAAGGCGGCGGCGCAGGCGGCCGGCGTTTCTGCCGATGCGGTGACGCTGGAGGTGACCTTGCTGGGCGGCGGCTTCGGCCGCCGGCTGGACGTGGACATGGTGGCGCAGGCGGTGGCGATTGCCCGCGTGATGGATGGCGTGCCGGTGCAAACCATCTGGTCGCGCGAGGACGATACCGGCCACGACGTCTATCGCCCGGCCGCGCTGGCGCGCTTTTCCGCCACGCTCGACGGCGTGGGCCATGTGCTCGGTTTCGACTGCAAATCGGCCAGCGGATCGGTGTCGCACCAGTTCTTCAAGCGCAACCTCGGGCTGCCGGCGGCGGGGCCGGACAAGACCACGGCCGAAGGCGCGTTCGACATGCCATATGAACTGCCCAACCAGCGCGTCCGCCACGTGATCGTGGACAGCGCCGTGCCGCTCGGTTACTGGCGTTCAGTGGGCCATTCGCACAACGCATTTTTCAAGGAGAGTTTCATCGACGAACTGGCGCATGCCGCCGGCCGCGACGAGGTGGCGTTCCGCCGCGCGCTGCTGGCGCGTCACCCGCGCCACCTGGCGGTGCTCGACGCGGCGGTAGCGCGCGCCGGCACGGCGCCCGAGGGCCGCGCGCACGGGGTGGCGCTGCACCAGTCGTTCGGCACCATCGTGGCGCAGGTGGCGCAGGTATCGGTGGAGGGCTCGGAGATCCGGGTGCACCGCGTGGTGTGCGCGATCGATTGCGGCCTGGCGGTCAATCCCAACCTCATCGCGCAGCAGGCGGAATCGGGCGTGGTGTTCGGCCTGTCGGCGGCGCTGTTCGGCGCGGTGACCCTCAAGGAGGGCAAGGTGCAGCAGTCCAACTTCCATGATTACCCGGTGGTGCGGCTGAACCAGGCGCCGGTGGTGGACACTATCATCATGGCCAGTGCCGCGCACCCGGAAGGGATGGGCGAGCCGGCCGTGCCGCCGGTGGCGCCGGCCGTGGCCAACGCCGTGTTCAAGTTGACGGGCAAGCGCTTGCGCAGCTTGCCGTTGACACTATCTATTTAGCCGAGGGCGTTGCGCAGCAGCGCGCGCAGATTGCATTCGCGCTGCCAGCGCGCGCGCTCCTCGCTGTTGACGATCATTTCGGTCATGTCGGCATCCGAGATGGCGGTTTGCGCCTGCACCAGCCGGTGCGCCAGCGCCGGGTCGGGCAGCATGGTGCCGAAGAAAGCCACCAGTTCGTGGTGCTGGATCAGCAGGGTGGGGAAGTTTTCCACGTCGAGGTCGCCGACTACGTCGGCATGGTCTTCGATGTCGATCCATAGGAACAGTTTATCGGGGTGGCGCGCGGCCACGCTCTCGAAACTGGCCTGGTAACTGTCGCAGGTGCCGCACCAGGCGGCGCACAGGCAGGCGACGATCCAGCGGTCGCCGGCCAGCGCGGCGGCCACTTGCTCGCGGTTATCGGAATTGAGGGTAATGCTGTACATGGTGTTGGCGGCGTCTTGGCGGTCCAAACCGCTATTTTACATCCCGACGCAGGGTCGCGCCGGCCGCCGTACCGGGTTAAAATGCGGGATGCCTACAATTTCCGCTCATCCCGTTATTATTGCCGTCGAGACCTCGTCCGAGGCCGCCTCGGTCGCCCTGTTGCGCGGCAACACCGTGATCAGCCGCGCGTCCTCGGGCGTGCGCACCCATTCCCAGTCGGTCTTGCCGATGATCCAGGAGCTGCTGGCGGAAGCCGGCATCACCCTCAAGGACTGCAACGCGGTTGCCTTCGGTTCCGGCCCCGGCTCGTTTACCGGCGTGCGCACCGCCTGCGGCGTGGCCCAGGGCCTGGCCTTTGGCGCCAACCTGCCGGTCGTGCCGGTCGTCACGCTCGACGCCATGGCCCTGGCCTGCCACCAGCGCCACGGCGCCACCGACGTGCTGGCCGTACTTGATGCGCGCATGGGCGAGGTGTACTGGGCGCAATATCGTTTCGATGGCGGTGCCGTGCTGGCCGAGCCGCTGGTGGTGCAGCCGGCCGTGCTGTCGGCGCCGGGCGCCGCGCAGGCCCAGGGAACGCCCGTCTTTTGCGGCAACGGCTTGTCGGCGTATGCCGAAGTGTTTGCCGGCGTTGCCGATGGCTCCCTTGCGGATGTTGCCGAAATCATGCCGCATGCCGAGCAGATAGCCCAACTGGCCAGCCTGGCGCTGGCCGCCGGCCGCACCGTGACGGCGGCCGAAGCGCAACCGCTGTACCTGCGTAACAAGGTTGCCTACACCCAGGCCGAGCGGCGCGACATCAATGCTGCCAAAGCGGCGGGTGGCGCATGAAGCAGGCGTGGGACCTGGCGCGGCTGGTGTATGAGCCGATGCAGCGCACCGACCTGGACGAGGTGCTGGCGCTCGAGCAGAGCGTCTATCCGCACCCGTGGAGCATGGCCAATTTTGCCGATTCGCTCGCCAGCGGCTACCACGCCTGGGTGCTGCGCGACCACGTCGGCGTGCTGCTCGGCTATTTCCTGTTGATGCCGATGGTCGATGAAGCGCACCTGCTCAACGTGGCAGTGGCGGCCGACCGGCAAGGGCAGGGTCTCGGCCACCTGCTGCTGAACCAGTCGGTGGCCTGCGCACGCGGACTCGGCATGGAATCGGTGCTGCTGGAAGTGCGGCCGTCCAACACGCGCGCACTGGCGATTTACGAGCGCTACGGATTCAAACAGATCGGTCGCCGCAAGGGTTACTATCCGGCAGCGAACCAGTTACGCGAGGACGCCATCGTGATGCGGTTCGAGTTATGAGCGTCTCTCCCCGCAATGCAATTTTTCTGCAGGAAATGGGCGTTGGCGCGCTGTGGACGTTGCGCCATGCCGGGACGGCGCTGGCGCCGGGCGACGGTGCCGACGCGGCTGCTGCCGGTGTAGCGGATCAGCATCAGGGCATGGACGCTGCAATGCCCGGTGCGCCAGCCGCGCCAGTCCGACTGCCGTCACCTGCTGCGACGGCCGCCGCGTCAGCACCAGCCGTGGCAGATGCCGCCGCTGCCGCACATTCGCCTGCGCGCAGTTCAAGCCCGGTACATGGGCACACGCCAGCACAAGTGCCGGCGTCTGTGCAAGCTCCGGCGTCTGCGCACGCATCGGGGCCAGCCTTGGCTTCGGCCCCAGCTTCGGCCCCAGTTCCAGCCCCGCTGCCAGCACGGCATCCGGCCACGTCGCCCGTGGTCGCTTCGGACGACGAATCGACCGCCTGGTTCGACGATGTGCCGGCCGCCACGCCGCCACCACCGCGCCCGCGTCCAACACAACCGGCGCAACCGGCGCAACCGGCGCAACCGGTCACCGACGAGGCTATCGCCGCCATGGACTGGCCAGCCTTGCAGTCGGCGGTCTCGAACTGCACCCGCTGCCCGCTGTCCGCCACGCGCCGCCACGCCGTCAATGGCCGTGGTCCGGAACAGGCGGCGTGGCTGGCGATCGCCACCGGGCCCTCGGCGCTCGATGAAACCGAGATCCGCCCGCTGGCAGGCGACGCCGGCCAGTTGCTGGACAATATGTTCAAGGCCATCGCACTCAAGCCCGAGGCCGATGTGTATGTCACCCACCTGGTCAAATGCCGGCCGGCCACGGACGACGGCACCCAGCGCAATCCGAATGCCGACGAACTGACCGCCTGCCGCCCATACCTCGACCGCGAACTGGCGCTGACTGGCGCCACCATGGCGATGACTTTCGGCCAGTTCGCCGCCAAGGGCCTGATGATGGGCCCGGCCGCACGCGGCAAGGTAATGCGCTACGGCGATGCCAACCTGCCAGTGGTGGCCACCTACCACCCGGACGATCTGCTGGCACGCCCCGAAGACAAGGCCAAAGCCTGGGGCGACCTGTGCCTGGCCAGGACCGCGCGTGACTGAGGACCGCGCCAGCGCTCAGGCCAGCCCGGCGGTAACGATTGAGGGCCGCACCGGCGCTGCGGCCGGCCCAGCGTTAGCGACTGAAGGCGGCGCTGCGGTCAGACCAGGCGGCGCAACGGCAGCCTGCGCCAGTTCGGATCCGTATCAGCTGGGGTTTGCCCAACGCTGGGACCATCTGCATCATCCCCGGGTACGTGCGCTGGCGTGGTTGCTCGATGCCCCCGACCTGCTGGACCCCGCCGCACCGCACTGGCAGGGCCGTATCGCCACGCTGGGCCCGGTAACGGCAGGTGTTGCCGACTGGCTGGCCGCGCTCGATCTCGATCCGGCGCCGCTCGACGCCGCGCTTGGCGAACGCCATTATTCCCGCCTGGGCCTGTACGCGGAAAAGCTGCTGGCCTTCTATTTTGCCAGCCGGCAAACCCTGGTGGCGCACGGCCTGCAAGTGCGCGCCAGCCGCAACGACACCGTGGGCGAGTTCGACTTCCTGCTGCGCGACGGCGCCGCGCTGGTGCACCTGGAATTGGCCACCAAGTTTTATTTGCTCGACGCTGCCACCGCCGGCGCCGACTTCAACGGCCTGATCGGCCCCAACCTGGCCGACACGCTGGGCGCCAAGATGCGCAAGATTTTTGACAAGCAACTGGCGCTGTCCCAGCACCCGGCGGCACAGCCGCTGCTGCCGCAAACGGTGGACCGGGCGCAGGCGCTGGTCAAGGGCTGGCTGTTCTATCCGTACGATCAGTCACCGGGCGTGACGCCGGGCATTTCACGCCAGCACTGCCAGGGGTTCTGGATGCCGTTGGCGCAAGTGGTTGACTTGCCGGGGGAGCAGTTTTACATCATGCCGCGCCTGCAATGGCTGGCGCCGTTGAAGGTGCCGACTGGCGCTGGCATGGACCGCGAGGCATTGCAAACAGAGCTGGACCGCCAGGTGGCGCAGGTATCCGCCCCGGTCATGGTGGCGGTGTTGCGGCAGGAAGGGGAGTGGCTGCTGGAGCAGCGGCGCGGCTTCATCGTGCCCGGCGACTGGCGCGACCGCGCCGCGCAAAACCGCCGCGACGGCAAACTGCCTTAATGCTTCGCTTCTCCAATTAAGGAAACCGAATCAAACTCGCGCTGATTCGCCTTGTGACGGCGAAGAATCATCAGCATCGTCCCCGCCAGGAACATCCCGAAGATCATGATGATCACGTTCAGGTTCATGTGGCCGCGCAGCATCAGCGAGTAGGCGGCCAGCATGGTCAGGATCGACAGGTTTTCATTGAAATTCTGGACCGCGATCGAGTGGCCGGCGCTCATCAGGACGTGGCCGCGGTGTTGCAGCAGCGCGTTCATCGGCACCAGGAAGAAGCCGCCCAGCAAGCCGACCAGCACCAGCAGCGGATATGCCAGCGCCACCGATTTGACCAGCGTCATGCCCATCACGATCACGCCCATGGCGATACCCACTGGAATGACTGTCAACGACCGGCGCAAGGTGATGCTGCGCGCCGACAGGACTGCACCGACCGCCACGCCGATCGCCACTACGCCCACCAGGCTGGTCGCCTGTTCATAGGACAGCTTGAGCGTGCGGTTGGCCCATTCGAGCACGATGAATTGCAGGGTCTGCGCGGCGCCCCAGAACAGGGTGGTCACGGCCAGCGAAATCTGGCCCAGCTTGTCTTTCCACAGCAGGCCGCAGCAGTTCGCGAATTCGCTGATCAGCTTGATCGGATTGCGTTGCTGGTGGCCATACACGCAGCCGGTGTCCGGGATGCGGGTGTTGAAAATGGCGGCCAGCGCATAAATCACCACCACCACGCACAGGGCGGCTTCGGTCGGGGTTTCGATGCCGGTATCGATGAACGGGAAGTCGAAGCCGAGCAGTACCGACGACAGCCGGTCGCCAACCAGCGCGCCGCCGAGTACGGTGCCGAAGATGATGGACATCACGGTCAGGCCCTCGACCCAGCCATTGGCAGCAACCAGCTTCTCAGCCGGCAACAATTCAGTCAGGATGCCGTACTTGGCAGGCGAATACACGGCCGCGCCGAAGCCGACGACGGCATAAGCCACCAGCGGATGAACGTGGGCAAACATCAGCATGCAACCGCCAACCTTGATCAGGTTGGAGACGAACATGACTTTGCCTTTTGGCATCGAATCGGCAAACGCGCCGACAAATGCTGCCAACAGGACGTAAAACAGGGTGAAGGAAAGCTTCAGCAGCGGCGTGATCCAGCCGGGCGAATTCATGTTGATCAACAGGTCAATCGCGACGAAGAGCAATGCGTTGTCAGCCAGCGAAGAAAAGAACTGCGCCGACATGATGGTATAAAAACCACGATTCATTCTGGACTGCCTGAAAGCTTATATTGGCTTGCTTTATACCACGCTTTGTTCGTAACCCCAAGAATTGAGCGGTGCGCCGGCGGGCGCAATTAGTACGCAGTTGGTAGAATACCGCCTTCACAGATAGCGCAGAGAACCCCCATGCCCAGGCCGATACTTGCCACCATCCACATCGCATCCATGCAGCATAATCTGGCGGTCGTCCGGGCCTGCGCGCCCGGCACCAAGGCTTGGGGCGTGCTCAAAGCCAATGGCTATGGCCACGGACTGGAACGCGCCATGCGTGGCTTCGCCGAGGCCGACGGCCTGGCGCTGGTCGAACTCGACAACGCCATCCGCCTGCGCGAGCTGGGCTGGAAGAAACCAATCCTGTTATTGGAGGGTTTCTTCGGTTTCGAGGATTTGCACACCATGGCCGGTTACACCCTGCAGTCGGCCGTCCATTGCAACGAGCAACTGGCCTGGCTGGAAGCGGCCGATGCCGACCTGGGCGCGCGCGGCATCAGGTTCGACCTGCACCTCAAGATGAACACCGGCATGAACCGGCTCGGCTTCAAGCCCGAGGCGTTCGCTGCTGCCCATGCGCGCCTGGTCGCCCTCGCTTGCGTGGGTAATATCACCCTGATGACGCACTTTGCCAACGCCGACGACGCCGAGCATCCGCTGCTGCCGATCGCCGAGCAGATCCGCCGCTTCGAGGCCGGCGCGGCCGGCTTGCCCGGCATGCGCAGCCTGTCCAATTCGGCCGGCGTGCTGCGCCAGGGCGAGCTCGAAGACCTGTTGCGCAACGACTGGGTGCGCCCCGGCATCATGCTGTACGGTGGCACCCCGGGCGGCAAGTCGGCAGCCGAGTACGGCCTGCGGCCCGCCATGACGTTAACCAGCGAAATCATCGGCGTGCAGGACATCGCCGCTGGCGACGCGGTCGGTTACGGCAGCCGTTTCACGGCCGATGGCGCTATGCGGGTGGGCGTGGTCGCTTGCGGCTATGCCGACGGCTACCCGCGCCACGCGCCGCTCGGTACGCCGGTGCTGGTCGACGGCGTACGCACGCGCCTGGTTGGGCGGGTGTCGATGGACATGCTCACGGTGGACCTCACGCACATTCCCGCCGCCACGGTTGGCAGCAAGGTGGTGCTGTGGGGCGAGGGATTGCCGATCGACGAGGTGGCCACTGCCGCCGGCACCATCGGCTATGAGCTGATGTGCGCGCTGGCACCGCGCGTGGCCGTGGTAGAGGGTTAACCGTGGCCAAGGCAAAAACCAATTTTGTGTGCACCGAGTGCGGCAACATCGCCACCAAGTGGACCGGCCAGTGCTCGGCTTGCCAGCAGTGGAACACCATGGTCGAGAGCGTTGTCGAGCAGGGCGGCAACAACCGCTATTCGCAGCCGCAACACCTGGCGCTGGCGCAAACGGCGCCGGTGCTGTCGCTGGCCGATATCGACGCCATCGACGTGCCGCGTTTCGGCACCGGCATCGAAGAATTCGACCGCGTGCTCGGCGGCGGCCTGGTCAGCGGCGGCGTGGTGCTGATCGGCGGCGACCCCGGCATCGGTAAATCGACCTTGCTGCTGCAGGCGCTGGCCAATGTCTCGCACATGAAGCGGGTGTTATATGTGAGTGGCGAGGAATCGGGTGCGCAAATCGCGCTGCGTGCCAAGCGCCTGATGATCGACGCCCGCGATTTGAAATTGCAGGCCGAGATACAGCTGGAAAAAATCCTCGGCACGCTGGCCGACCTCAAACCCGAAGTGGCCGTGATCGACTCGATCCAGACCGTGTATTCGGATGCGCTCAGTTCGGCGCCGGGTTCGGTGGCGCAGGTGCGCGAATGCGCGGCGCAGCTCACCCGCGCCGCCAAGCAGACCGGCGTGACCATCATCCTGGTCGGCCACGTCACCAAGGAAGGTGCGCTGGCCGGCCCGCGCGTGCTCGAGCACATTGTCGATACGGTTTTGTACTTCGAGGGCGACAACCATTCGAGCTTCCGCCTGGTGCGCGCCATTAAGAACCGCTTTGGCGCCGTCAACGAGCTTGGTGTATTTGCCATGACGGAAAAGGGTCTGAAGGGCGTCTCCAATCCGTCGGCCTTGTTCCTGTCGCAACATGATAACCAGGTGCCGGGTTCGTGCGTGATGGTCACGCAGGAGGGCACGCGCCCGCTACTGGTGGAAATCCAGGCGCTGGTCGATGCCAGTCACTTGCCCAACGCGCGCCGGCTGTCGGTGGGCCTGGAGCAAAACCGCCTGGCCATGCTGCTGGCGGTGCTGCACCGCCATGCCGGCATTGCCGCGTTCGACCAAGACGTGTTCATCAACGCCGTGGGCGGGGTGAAAATCACCGAGCCGGCGGCCGACCTGGCCGTGCTGCTGGCGATCAATTCATCGATGCGCAACAAGCCGCTGCCGCGTGGCTTCGTGGTGTTTGGCGAAGTGGGGCTGGCCGGTGAAATCCGCCCCGCGCCACGTGGCCAGGAGCGCCTGCGCGAAGCGGCCAAGCTCGGCTTTTCGATCGCCATGATCCCGAGCGCCAACGCGCCCAAGCAACCGATCGAAGGCATGACGATTATTGCGGTAGATCGTATCGACGACGCTTTCAATAAGCTGCGCGAAATCCAATAAAGCTGTATTGTTACGTGTTTCTAAGAGCAATAGTGCTCTTTACGTAATAAAGGACAGGGAAATTGTTAGTCGATCAACGATCCGCCGCACGCAAAATCGTGCGCGCCAAGGCAGTGGTGGTAATGGATGGCCTGCCGCCGCAGCAAGGGCGGACCATCGATATCAGCGGCACCGGCGTATCGCTCACCTTCGACCATAAGCTGGCGGTTGGCCACATGGGGCAAGTCACCTTCGAGCTGTTCATGGACGGCAAGGGCCAGCTGGTCAGCACCCGCTGCAAGGTCAACTACTGCATCTTCAGCGGCGACCAGTTCAAGATCGGTTTCACCTTCGTCAACCCGGACCTCGGGACCATGGCGACCGTCAACAAGTTCCTGCGCTGAGAATGTAAGTCTTGCTACGGCGGAGGCGGTTTGATTGAGACGATCTGACCTTTGCTGATCTGGTAAGGCTTGGCGAACCACGCCATATCGTCATCATCTATTTGTATGGTGAGCGTTCCCATTGCATACTCCCTGGAAGTGCCAAATCGACTTCAGTGCATAGCATTTGTACGGCGTTGCTGCCGTCGTTTCTTGCAGGATATTGTGCAGCGTATCCTGCCGATACCGCCAAGGTTTTTATTGACGATTGACTGCACCCATGCAGCAGCCTAAGCTCAGCACACGATCAATCTTCCGGGGCTTGCATGGCTGACGACTCTCATACTCAATCGCATCATTTGCTGGCCGCCATCTGGGCGGCGCTGGAACTGCCGGCGCCGGCAAGCGGCGCCGTCACGTTTACCGGCCACGGCAACTTGCCATCGTACTACGCGGTCACCGATCTCGCTGCCGCCTCGATCGGGGCGGCGGCCCTGGCGGTGCGCGAGCTGGCCGCGCTGCAGGGCGGGGCGCAGGCGCCGGTGTGCGTGGACCGCCGGCTCGCTGCGCTATGGTTCGGCTGGTCGCTGGCGCCGGTCGGCTGGGAGCGTCCGGCCTTGTGGGATGCGGTGGCCGGCGACTACGCGTGCCAGGACGGCTGGATACGGCTGCACACCAATGCGCCGCACCATCGCCAAGCTGCGCTCGATGTGCTCGGTTGCGGGCCGGACCGGCAGGCCGTGGAACAGGCGGTCGCCCGGTGGCCAGGGGCGGCGCTGGAGGCGGCGGTCGTCGCCAACGGCGGTTGCGCCGCGCAGATGCGCTCGGCCGACGACTGGCGCGTCCATCCGCAAGGGCTGGCAGTTGCCGCCGAGCCGCTGATCGTTTTCGACAGCCAGCCCTGCGACGCGCAGGCGGGATTGAGCGGCACGGCGGCACAGCCTTTGTCGGGCCTCAAGGTGCTGGATTTGACGCGGGTGCTGGCTGGCCCCATCGCTACGCGCTTCCTGGCCGGTTACGGCGCCGACGTGCTGCGCATCGATGCGCCGGATTGGAACGAACCAGGCGTCATTCCTGAAGTCACGCCTGGCAAGCGTTGCGCCCGGCTGGACCTGCATCATGCGCCCGATCGCGCCGTGTTCGAGCAGTTGCTGACCGGGGCGGATGTGCTGGTCCATGGTTACCGCCCCGAAGCATTGGCACGGCTGGGCTATGACCAGGCATATCGCCGCCAGGTCAATCCCGGCCTGGTCGATGTCAGCCTCGACGCCTATGGCTGGAGCGGCCCGTGGGCCGGCCGGCGCGGTTTCGACAGCCTGCTGCAGATGAGTTGCGGCATCGCCGAGCACGGCATGCAGGCCGGCGGCGCCGGCAAACCGGTACCGCTGCCGGTGCAGGCGCTCGATCACGCGACCGGCTACCTGATGGCAGCTGCCGTGGTGCGCGGCCTGGTCGTCAAGGCGACGCAGCAGCGGATAAGCCGGGCGCGGCTGTCGCTGGCGCGCACGGCGGCGTTATTGATGACCGCGCCCGGCGATATCGGCGCCCAGCCGCTGGCGCCGGTTGCAGCCGACGATTACGCACCGGAACTCGAGCATACCGACTGGGGCCCGGCCCGGCGGTTGCGCCCGCCGGCGGTGATGGACGGCATGGCGATGGCGTGGCAGCGTGGCGCCAGCGACCTCGGGTCGGCGCCGGCACGGTGGCGCGCGCCATAAAAAAAGCCGGCGCTCCAGGCGCCGGCTGTAGTTAGTGCATCAGGACATCAGAAACGGTATTTGAGCGCAGCCGTCACGCGGCGTGGCGCCCCATACGTGATCTGGTTGTACGCGGCAAACATGGCCAGGTGTTTCTTGTCGGTCAGGTTGTCCACGTTCAGCTGCGCCGACCAGTTCTTGTTGATCTCGTAGCGCGCCATCAGGTTGACCATCGCGAACGAGTCTTGCAGGATCTGGTTGTTGGTGGTGTTGCCGGCAGGCGCGGCCGGGTCGGTGGTGTAGGTTTTGCCTTCCCAGTTGATGCCGCCGCCCACGGTGACGCCGGCCAGCGGGCCGGACAGGTCGTAGGTGGTGAACACGCGGAACAGGTCGCGCGGATAGATGCTGTTGAACGGCAGGCCGTCGGCGTCCTTGGCGCTGTAGTGGGTGTAGCTGGCGCTGGCGTTCCAGCCGCGTGCCACTTCGCCCGTTACTTCCAGGTCGAAGCCCTCGCTGGTGGCGCCGTCGGCAGCGCGATAGTACGCTTCCGGCAGCGTGCTGCCCGGACGCACCACATTGCCGGCCGCCTGGGCCAGCTTGTCCTGCGAAATCTTGAACAATGCGAACGACGCGTTCACGCGGCCGTCGAGGAATTCGCCCTTGATGCCGATTTCCTTGTTCTTGCCTTCGATCGGATCGAGGTAGTTGCCGGCCAGGTCCTTGTAGTTCTGCGGCTGGAAGATTTCGGTGTAGCTGCCGTACGCCGAGAAGGTGCTGTTGATGTCGTACACCAGGCCGGCATATGGCGTGACTTCGTTGTCATGCTTGATGTTGTAGGCAGTGGTGTACAGGCCGGTGCCCGATTTCTCGTACCTGGTGACGCGTGCGCCGACGATCAGCTTGAGCGGATCGGCCAGCGAGAAGCGGCCCACGCCGTAGAGGCCGTCCTGGGTGGTTTCACTGCGCTCGTAGAATGTCTCGGGACCCCAGGTCGGGGTAGGGTAGGCGGCCGGATTCCAGTTGTTGAAGTTGCCGACCGACGAGTCGGCAGTGCCGAAGTCGGCAGCGCGGCTGTTGGAGTTGAACTTTTGCTTCGAGTGGGTGTAGCCGAAGGCGGCGTCATGCTTGCGGCCGCCCAGGTTGAACGAGCCGTTCAGTTGAATGCCGGCGTCCTGCTGCTTGGTCTCGGTGACGTAGGCGCCGGAGAAGGCGAACATGCCCAGGCCGGTCACGCGGTCCGGCGTGCCCGACAGGTACAGCAAGGCGGAGTCCGATTTACGCACGCTGTCGGTGTAGGACGCGCGCAGTTTCCAGCCGTTGTCGAACGTGTGTTCGAGATTGGCAAAGGCGTTGTTGTACGAGGTTTCCCACTTGGTCCAGTTGGCGGTGGACGTTTTCGATACATCCCAGTTGGTTTGCGTGCCATCGCTGTACCAGAATGGCAGGCCGCCCCACATCGGGCCGTTCGGATCGGTGGTCTGGCGGCTGAAGCCGACCGATACCAGCGTGGCAGGCGTGAGGTCGGCTTCGACGGTAGCATAAATGGTGTTGTCGTCGGTCTTGAGCGAGTTGACGTAGCTGTCGGCCTTGTGGATTTCGCCCACCACGCGGGCGCGCACATTGCCCGATTGCGTGAGCGGCGTGGAGACATCGACCAGGCCGCGGCGGTCGCTCCAGCTGCCGACCGACACGTCGGCCGAACCGGTGAGCACCTTGCTGGTGGCGCGCTTGCGCACCAGGTTGATCGAGGCGGACGGGTTGCCGGCGCCGGTCATCAGGCCGGTGGAGCCGCGCACGACTTCCACGCGGTCGTAGGTCGCCAGGCTGGACAGGGTTTCGCCGCCGCTCCATTGTTGTTGCCAGGTGGTGGGCACGCCATCGATTTGCAGGTTGTCGATGTCGAAGCCGCGCGAGGTGAAACCACCGCGGTGGGTTTCGTACTGGTTGACCGAGACGCCGGCCACGTTGTTGATGACATCGGTGACGTTTTGCAGGAACTGGTCCTGGATGCGCTGTTGGGTGATCACGGTCACCGATTGCGGCGTATCGCGCAGCGACATGTCCAGCGGCGTTGCCGAGCGGGTACGACCGACATTATAAGTACCGGTGGTGTCATCGGTTTTTTGAGCCGACACTTCAACTTGCTGCAACACCGCGTCCGGTCCGGCGGTCTGCGCCTGGACCAGTAACGGCATCGCAAGCGCGACAGCGACCGCGAGACGATTGAGGGTAAGACCCGTGCGGGCGTGTGCTTGCTGATTCATGTTTGCTGTAGTCCTGTTGGTAGAATAAAAATGAAAACTTTTAGGCGAAAACAATAATGATAACGATTCGCATTCTAAAGTCAATGGCAAGCCGTTAATTGTGCAATGAAAGTCAATGATGCAGAAGGAAGAGGCGCATTTCCGCTGGCGGGAACGGATAGAAGCGAGATTGGCTGCCTGTTCATTGCTTTGAAATATAGTTTCTGTAGCATACTATCGGTATATACCACTGCCTCAACAGCCGAGACCCCGCTATGGCCATTAATCCGCTTACCAGCTCTGCCACCAACACTGCCAGCACCACCTCATCGATCAGTTCCGACGTGTACAAGCGCGTCGAGCAGACCATGATGTCGCAGAACAATGGCGCCACCCGGCTCAACGCCGCGCTGGCCAGCAGCCAGACCAAGCTCTCCGGCCTGGGCCAGTTGCAAAGTGCGTTGGGCAGTTTCCAGTCGATCGCTGCTGCATTGACCGGCAGCGGCCTGTCCACCTCGGCCGCCAGTTCCGATAAAACAGTGCTCACCGCCAGTTCCACCGGCGGCGCCAAGGCGGGTACGTATGCGATCAACGTCCAGCAGCTGGCGCAGGGCCAGTTTCTCACCAGCAGCGAATTTAGCTCCGCCACCGCCAAGGTCGGCACCGGCGCGCCCACCACCGTCAAGATCGACTTCGGCACTGCCGGCGACGACGGTTTTACCACCAACGGCAAGGCCGCCAGCAAGACCATTTCCATCGACAGCACCAACAATACGGTCGAGGGCATCGCTGCTGCCTTCAAGGCCGCTGGCGTGGATGTCACGATAGCCAAGGGCGATGATGGCAAGGTGTCGCTGTCGATCGCCGGCCAGAGCGGCGAAGCCAACAGCATGCGCATCAGCGTCAGTGGCGACGGTGCGCTGAAAAACCTGCTCGGCTACGATCCCGACGAAAAAGGCAAGCAGGGGTTCAAGCAGACCACCGCCGCCCAGGACGCCATCCTCACGGTCGATGGCAAGCAGATCAAGAGCGCCAGCAACACGCTGGACAAGAACAAGGGCATAGACGGCGCCGCGCTTACGCTCACCGGCAAGGGCAAGGCCGACATCACCATCAGCCAGGATGCCAGCAAGATCGGCGACAACCTCAAGACCTTCGTGGCTGCCTACAACGACCTCAACAGCAAGCTGAAAACCCTGGCGGGCGGCGCCCTCAAGGGCGACACTGCGCTGGGCCAGGTCACCATGCAGATGGACCTGCTGCTCAGGACCGGTGGCGGCAACGTGTCCTCGTCGGCGCTGGCGGCAGCCGGCATCAGCCAGGGAAAGGACGGCAACCTGGTGATCGACGACAAGAAGATGCAGGCCGCCATCACTGCCGATTCGTCGCAGGTCGCCAAGCTGTTTACCAACGACGGCAAGGGCCTGGCCGACCTGATGGGCGCCAAAGCGACCTCGTTTACCGACAAGAACAGCGTGATCAGCCGCGAAACCACCCAGGTCAACCGCGAGCTCGACGCCACCAACACCAAGCGTGCCGCGCTGACCAAGGCGCTGACGGCCCAGGCCACCGCGCTGGCGGCGCTGTATTCGGCGCAGTCGCAGACCGGCACCGGCGGCGGCATGTTCGGCACCGGCAGTACCGGGTCCACCGGCACCTTGTTCGATTTGCTCGGCTAATCCAAACGAACCGCTTGCACGTAACGGCCCGATGCCGGATCATCACGGCTTGTGTATGAATCCCACTCGGAGGTGTTATGGCAGGAAAGTTCGTTGGCGTGCTGGCGGTGGCCGCAGTGGCCGGATCGATGGTGACTGGTCTGGCCCAGGCGCAAGAGGAAAAAGTCCTCAACATCTATAACTGGTCCGACTACATCGCGGAAGACACGGTCAAGAATTTCGAGAAAGAGACCGGCATCAAGGTGCGCTATGATGTGTTCGACAACAACGAAATCCTGAACTCCAAGCTCGTGGCCGGCAAGTCGGGCTATGACATCGTGGTGCCCACCGCCCAGTGGGCGCGCCTGCAAATCGAAGGCAAGCTGCTGCGCAAGCTCGACAAATCGAAGCTGCCCAACCTGAAAAACCTCGATCCGGCGATCCAGGCCAAGCTGGCCAGCATCGATCCGAACAACGAATACCTGGTGGACTGGTTGTGGGGTTACACCACGGTCGGCATCAACGTCAATAAGGTGAAAGCCGCGCTCGGCGGCATGCCGATGCCGGCCAATGCCTGGGACCTGGTGTTCGACCCCAAGTATGCGTCCAAGGTGAAATCGTGCGGCGTGTCGTTCCTCGATTCGCCGTCCGAAGTATTGCCGGCCGCGTTGATGTATCTCGGCAAACCGGCGTACTCGAAAAACGCTGCCGATTACGCCGAGGCGGGCAAGCTGCTGCAAACCATCCGTCCCAATGTCACCCTGTTCAGTTCGTCGGGCTATATCAACGACATGGCCAATGGCGCCGTCTGCGTGGCGCTGGGCTGGTCGGGCGACATCAATATCGCCCGCCAACGCGCGCTCGACGCCAAGAACGGCAATGTGATCGAAGTGCTGGTGCCGAAAACCCCGGCCGCGCTGGTGTTCGACACCATGGCGATTCCCGCCGACGCCCCGCACCCGAACAACGCCCACCTGTGGATCAACTACATCATGCGCCCGGAAGTGCATGCCAGCCTGACCAACAAGGTGTTTTATGCCAACCCGAACACGGCCAGCATGAAGTTCGTGCGCAAGGATATCGCCGGCAACAAGACCGTGTTCCTGTCCGATGCGGACAAGCAGCGCATGGCCGCGCCGGAGTCGGTGCCGGCCGATATCCGCCGCGTGATCACCCGTACCTACACCAAGTTCAAGACGGGCCGCTAAGCCCGTTCCGCAAACGCGGGCCTGGTTATTTGACCAGGTCCGCGCTCATCACCGCCTTCAGATACACGCTGCCCGGGTCACCCGGCTCGCGCTGGGCAAACCACCAGGCGCTGGCCTTGCGGATATCCCAGTCCAGGTCTTCGCCCGTCAGCAGCAGCGCTGCCACCATGCCCAGGGTTGGCTGATGGCCTACCACCAGCACCGAATCCTTGTTGCCCGGCCAGTTGACCGCTTTCAGGATGTCGGCCGGGTCGGCGCCCGGCGCCAGGTCGTTGTGCAGCTTGAACTTGCGGCCCAGCGCTTCCACCGTTTGCAGGGTGCGTACGGCCGGGCTGGCCAGGATGCGGCAGCTGTCGGGCAGTTGCGAATCGAGCCACTGGCCCATGCGGCGCGCCTGCTTGACACCCTTGCCGGTCAGCGCGCGTTCCAGGTCGGACATGCCGGGCGCCGCGTCTTCGGCTTCCGCGTGCCGCCACAAAATGAGATCCATATGTTTCTCCTCGATACAAGTTGGTGACATCAGATCCCCGTGAAGCACCTCCCGGCGCTCCAGATGATTACTCGATCACTGCGCCGGGCATGCCCAGGGTTTCCATCAAATGCTGCTGGGCGGAGAAGCCGCCCTGCTTGCCGCGTGCCTTGCGGCGCTGGTAGTGGCCGTCCGGTTCCAGCTCCCAGGCGTTGCGGTTGTCCTTGAGGTAAGGATTCAACCCTTCCGACATCACGCGCCGCTTGAGCGACTTGTCCAGGATCGGGAAGGCGACCTCGATGCGGCGGAACAGGTTGCGGCTCATCCAGTCCGCGCTCGAGAGCATGACGTCGTGCGCCAGGTCGTTGCGGAAATAATAGATGCGGCTATGTTCGAGGAAGCGGCCGATGATCGAGCGCACCTTGATGTTTTCCGACAGCCCCGGCACGCCCGGCTTCAGGGTGCAGGCGCCGCGCACGATCAGGTCGATCTTGACACCGTCCTTGGACGCCGCGTACAGCGCGCGGATCACCGATTCGTCCACCAGCGCGTTCATCTTAACAATAATCCGGCCCGGACGTCCGCTGCGCGCGATGCGCGCCTCGTTGCGGATGGCCTTGATGATTTCGTTCTGCAAGGCGAACGGCGCCAGCCACAAGTGGTTGAGCCGGTGCGGCTTGGTCAGGCTGGTGAGGTGAATAAATACCTCGTTGACCTCCTGGCTGATGCCCGGATGACAGGTCAGCAAACCGAAGTCGGTGTAGAACTTGGTGGTGGTCGGGTGGTAGTTGCCGGTGCCCAGGTGGGCGTAATACTTCAGCTTGCCTTCCTCGCGGCGGATCACCAGCGCCACCTTGGCGTGGGTTTTCAGGCCCACCACGCCGTACACGACCTGGGCGCCGGCCTGCTCGAGCTTGTCGGCCCAGTTGATATTGGCTTCTTCGTCGAAGCGCGCCTTCAGTTCCACGATCACGGTCACTTCCTTGCCCGCGCGGGCGGCCGTGATCAGCGCTTCCATCAGGTCGGAATTCATGCCGGTGCGGTATATCGTCTGCTTGATCGCCACCACGGCCGGATCGTGGGCCGCGCTGCGAATGAAGTCGATGACGGTCTGGAACGACTGGAACGGGTGGTGCAGCAGGATGTCGTGCGCGCGCAGGGCGGCAAAGATGTCGGCGCTGCCCGGCTTTTGCGCACTGCCGGGGAAGAACGGCGCGAAGCGCAGCGACGGATCTTCCACGTGGTCCATGATCTCGGTGAGCCGCACCAGGTTGACCGGGCCGTTCACCGCGTACAGCCGGCTTTGCTGCAGGCCGAACTGGTCGAGCAGGAACTGCGACAGCTCGGGCGGGCAGTTGATCGCCACTTCCAGCCGCACCGAGGTGCCGAACTGGCGGCCCTGCAACTCGCCCTTGAGCGCCTGGCGCAGGTTTTTGACCTCGTCTTCATCAACCCACAAGTCGCTGTCGCGCGTGACGCGGAACTGCGAATAGGCAATTACTTCGCGTCCGGCAAACAGGTCCGAGATATGCGCGTGGATCACCGACGACAGCAGGCAGAACGACACGCCGCCCCGGTTGGACAGCGCGTCGGGCAGGCGGATCACGCGCGGCAGCACGCGCGGCGCTTTTAATATGGCAATCGCCGTGCCGCGGCCGAAGGCATCCTTGCCTGACAGCGAGACGATGAAGTTCAGGCTTTTATTGACCACCTGCGGGAACGGGTGGGCCGGATCGAGCCCGATCGGCGTGAGCAGCGGCCGTACCTCGGTATCGAAATAGTCCTTGACCCAGGCGCGCTCGGCCTCGGTGCGTTCGTTGTGGCGCACCAGGTGCACGCCGCTGGCGGCCAGCTCGGGCAGTACTTCCTGGTTGAGAATATTGTATTGGTGGGTCACCAGCGCGTGGCATTCGTTGCTGATGCGGGAGAGGGTGGCAAGCAGGGCGGGATGGGTGGCCAGCACGCCATCGGTGCCGGCGGCGGCCAGCAGGCTGGCGACGCGTACTTCAAAGAATTCATCGAGGTTGCTGCTGGCAATACATAAATAACGCAAGCGCTCGAGCAAGGGAATGCTCTTGTCTTCGGCTTGCGCCAGCACCCGGCGGTTGAACATCAGTTGCGACAGCTCGCGGTCGAGGAACGCGGAATTCTTGCCGACTTCGGCATGCACATCAGGCTTCATGTCTCGTGGGTCACTTTGCAGATAAGGTAATTCTAGCCTGTAATTCAACAGAAGAATGATGCAACAGTGTAAAGACCAATTATGACAAGTTTGTGACACACGCTGTCATAAACCGCCAAAACTGCCCGTCTTTTATGACATGGACGTGTCACAATCACGTTATTCGCGCATGACATGCACTTGTTTTCATAGGGAAGAGGGCTGTCACTCGGCAAAAAACTTCTTTTTGGACATTTTTTCTCGATGTCATAAACCTGTCATATTGGCCGGTTAGACTTCGCAGCATCCTAACCTGTCATAACAAAGGACTTTGAAATGCGAATGAAACAACTGATCTCTTCCCTGGTAGTCGGTGCCTGCGCCATGATGGCGCTCTCGTCCGCTGCCACCGCTGCCGATATGACCGGCGCCGGCGCGACCTTCCCATACCCAATCTACGCAAAATGGGCTGAGACCTACAAAGCCTCTACCGGCAATGGCCTGAACTACCAGTCCGTCGGTTCGGGCGCTGGCATCAAGCAAATCAAAGCCAAGACCGTCGATTTCGGCGCCTCGGATGCCCCGATGAAAGCGGAAGACCTCGACGCCGAAGGCCTGATGCAGTTCCCGGCCATCATGGGCGGCGTGGTGACCGTAGTCAACGTTCCAGGCATGGCCCCAGGTCAACTAAAACTGACCGGTCCGATCGTGGCCGACATCTACCTGGGCAAGATCACCAAGTGGAACGACCCGGCAATCGCCGCACAAAACGCCGGCGTCAAGCTGCCAGCGGAAGACATCACCGTGGTGCACCGCGCCGACGGTTCGGGCACCTCGTTCCTGTTCACCGACTACCTGTCGAAAACCAGCCCTGATTTCAAATCGAAAATCGGCGCCGGCACCGCGGTGAAATGGATCGTGGGCGTGGGCGGCAAGGGTAACGAAGGCGTTGCCGCCAACGTGCAGCGTATCAAGGGTTCGATCGGCTACGTCGAGTGGGCGTACGCCAAGAAAAACAAGATGCAGCACACCCAGCTGAAAAACAAGGACGGCAACTTCCTGCAACCTGACGACGAGTTCTTCAAGGCAGCAGCCGCCAACGCCGAGTGGACCAAGACCCCGGGCTTCGGCGTCGTGCTGACCGACCAGGCTGGTAAAAACTCGTGGCCGATCACCGGCGTGTCGTTCATCCTGATGCACAAGGTGCAGCCGGACGCCAACAAGGGCAAGGAAGTCGTGAAATTCTTCGACTGGGCCTTCAAAAACGGCGGCAAGTCGGCTGTTGAACTGGACTACGTACCGCTGCCTGACTCGGTGGTGAAACTGGTGCAGGATTCCTGGAAAGCCAACCTGAAAGACGCGTCGGGCAAGGCCATCTACTAATCCTGATTCCCTTCACCGCCTGCAACACAAGGCGGTGAGGGGGTTAGCCTGCGGTGCCCATGTGGACATCGCAGGCTAGCTTACCTTCCCGAGATAACAATATGAGCGCTGACATCACTACCACGCCAATTCCAAAACCGGAGCCGGCCTCGCAATTTTCTACCGCGCAGGCCACCGCTGCCGAACAAGCCGCCATGCAGTCGATGATGCGGACCATGCGCAAGCAGCGCATCCAGGACTTCTTCTTCCACAAAACCACCATGCTGTTCGCGCTGTCGGTGCTGCTGGTGCTGCTGGGTATCATCATTTCGCTCATGGTCGGCGCCTGGCCGGCTTTCAAGGAGTTCGGTCCCGGCTTCATCACCCGCGTCGAGTGGGATCCGGTCAACGACCAGTACGGCGCCATGATCGCCATCGTCGGTACCCTGGCCACGTCCGGCATCGCCCTGCTGATCGCGTTCCCGATCAGCTTTGGTATCGCGCTGTTCCTCACCGAAATCTGCCCCGCCTCGCTGCGCCGTCCGCTCGGCACCGCCGTCGAACTGCTGGCCGGCGTGCCGTCGATCATCTACGGCATGTGGGGCCTGTTCGTGTTTGCCCCGCTGTTCGGCGACTACGTGCAGCCGTTCCTGAAAAGCACCCTGGGCGTGCTGCCGATCATCGGACCGTTCTTCAGCGGCCCCACCATGGGCATCGGCATCCTGACCGCCGCCCTGATCCTGGCGGTGATGATCATCCCGTTCATCTCGTCGGTGATGCGCGACGTGTTCGAGATCGTGCCGGCTGTATTGAAAGAATCGGCTTATGGCCTGGGCTGCACCCGCTGGGAAGTGGTGCGCAAGATCGTGCTGCCGTACACCAAGACCGGCGTGGTCGGCGGCGTGATGCTGGGCCTGGGCCGCGCCCTGGGCGAGACCATGGCCGTGACCTTCGTGATCGGTAACGCCAACAAGCTGTCGTTCTCGCTGTTCGCTGCCGGTAACTCGATCGCCTCGACGCTGGCCAACGAATTTGCCGAATCGGACACCGTGCTGCACACGTCGTCGCTGTTCGCGCTGGCACTGATCTTGTTTGTCATCACCTTTATCGTCCTGTCCGCCGCCAAACTGATGTTGGTTGGCATGTCCCGCAAGGAAGGCCTCAAATGAACCAAGCCGCCATCAACCCGCAGGAACCGATTGTTCCGATGAACAAGGTTTACCGCAAGCGCCTGTTCCGCCACCGCGTGGGCATCGCCATGTCGGTGCTGGCGATGTCGCTGGGGCTGGCCGTGCTGGCCTGGATCCTGGTCACCCTGGTGATCAACGGCTTTAGCGCCCTGTCGGTGAACATGTTCACCGAAAGCACCCCGGCGCCGGGCAGCGAAGGCGGTGGTCTGGCCAACGCCATCTTCGGCACCTTCATGATCGTCGGCCTGTCCACGCTGGTGAGCACGCCGATCGGCATCCTGGCCGGCATGTACCTGGCCGAGTACGGCAACGAGAACAAGCTGGCCGCTGTCACCCGCTTTGTTACCGACATCATGCTCTCCGCCCCGTCGATCGTGATCGGCATGTTCGTGTGGGCTGCCTACGTGGCCACCACCAACCATTACTCCGGTTACGCCGGTTCGATCGCGCTGGCCCTGATTGCCGTGCCGGTCGTGGTGCGCACTACCGACAACATGCTGCGCCTGGTACCGAGCAGCCTGCTGGAAGCGGCGTTCGCCCTCGGCGCGCCGCGCTGGAAAGTGGCCATGACGGTGCGCCTGCGCGCCGTGAAAGCCGGCGTGATCACCGGCGTGCTGCTGGCCGTGGCCCGCATCTCGGGCGAAACCGCACCGCTGCTGTTCACCGCCCTGAACAACCAGTTCTTCAGCAAGGACATGAACGGCCCGATGGCCAACCTGCCGGTCGTGATTTACGGCTTCGCCATGAGCCCGTACGACAACTGGCGCGAACTGGCCTGGGGCGGCGCGCTGCTGGTCACCTTCAGTGTGCTGGCGCTGAACATCATCTCGCGCACCATGTTCAGCCAAAAAATCCCGAATTGACATTATCAGACACTTATAAAGCGATCGATAAAAAATGAATACGCAACTGAGCCCAGAAATGACCACCGCGCCAGCAGGCGCCGGCAAGCGCACGACCATCGCGATTTCGAACCTGAATTTTTTCTACGGCAAGACCCAGAGCCTGACCAACGTCAACCTGAACATCCACGAGCGCCAGGTCACCGCCTTCATCGGCCCGTCGGGCTGCGGCAAATCGACCTTGCTGCGCACGCTCAACCGCATGTACGACCTGTACCCTGGCCAGCGCGCCGAAGGTTCGATCATGTACCGCGGCCGTAACATCCTCGACGCCGGCCAGGACTTGAACATGCTGCGCGCCAAAATCGGCATGGTGTTCCAGAAGCCGACCCCGTTCCCGATGTCGATCTACGACAACATCGCCTTCGGCGTGCGCCTGTACGAAGACCTGTCGAAAGGCGAGATGGACGAGCGCGTGGAATGGGCGCTGAAAAAAGCCGCGCTGTGGGGTGAAGTAAAAGACAAGCTGACCAAGAGCGGCCTGTCGCTGTCGGGCGGCCAGCAACAGCGCCTGTGCATCGCGCGCGGCGTGGCGGTGAAACCGGACGTGCTGCTGCTCGACGAGCCAACCTCGGCGCTGGATCCGATCTCGACCTCGAAAGTGGAAGAACTGATCAGCGAACTCAAGCAGGACTACACGATCGCCATCGTTACCCACAATATGCAGCAGGCCGCGCGCTGCTCGGACTACACCGCCTACATGTATCTGGGCGAGCTGGTGGAGTTCGGCGAGACCGACCAGATCTTCATGAATCCTGCGCGCAAGGAAACCCAGGATTACATCACCGGCCGCTTCGGCTGATCGAACTTATAATACGCAAATACGGAGAATCGGCATGATCGGTGAACACTCATCCAAACAATATGATAACGAACTCGAAGCGATCCGCTCCAAGGTGCTCCTGATGGGCGGCATCGTCGAGACCCAGTTCCTCGACGCCATGACGTGCTTTCGCATCGGCAACCCGGAACGCGCCGACCGCGTGATGCGCGAGGACGACACCGTCAACCAGCTCGAAGTGTCGCTCGACGACGCCTGCAGCCACCTGATCGTGCGCCGCCAGCCGGCCGCCAACGACCTGCGCACCATCATGGCCACCATCAAGGTGATTACCGACCTGGAACGCATCGGCGACGAAGCGACCAAGATCGCCCGCACCGCCAAGGCGCTGCATTCGCGCGGCACGGCCACCGTCAATCACTACGAAATGGTGCGCAACATCGCCAACAACACCAGCGACATGCTGCACGACGCGCTCGACGCGTTTGCGCGCAACGACGGTGTGCAAGCGCTGAAACTGATCGCCCAGGATGCCGTGATTGACCACGAATTCCGTTCCATCATGCGCAACCTGATCACCTTCATGATGGAAGACCCGCGCACGATTTCGGCCGCACTGGACACGCTGTGGGTGGCCAAGGCCATCGAGCGCATCGGCGACCATGCCAAGAACATCGCCGAGTACGTGATTTACGTAGTGGAAGGCAAGGACATCCGCCACACCAAGTCGGTGCCTGCCATCGAAGACAACATTGAACCTGCATAAACAAGCATATGGCATCTGATAAAACCACCGTACTGATCGTGGAAGATGAACCGGCGATTGTCGAGTTGGTGACTTTTTCGCTGCGTGAGGCAGGCTGGAACTGCTGCGCGGTGCAAAGCGTGGGCGAGGCCTGGGACTTTATCCAGACCCGCACGCCGCAACTGATTTTGCTCGACTGGATGTTGCCCGATCAAACCGGCTTGCGCCTGCTGGCGCGCATCCGTTCCGACCGCAATTTCCAGGAAATCCCGGTCATCATGCTCACCGCAAAAAGCATGGAAGAGGACAAGCTGGCGGGCCTGAACACCGGCGCCGACGACTACGTCACCAAGCCGTTTTCGCCGCGCGAGCTGCTGGCCCGGGCGCGCGCGCTGCTGCGCCGCAAGAGCCCGGAGCACGCGCAATCGACCATGCGCGCGGCCAACATCGCGCTCGACCCGGTCAGCTGCACGGTGTCGATGGACGACCAGAAGATTGACATCGGCCACGCCGAGTACAAGCTGCTCAAGTTCCTGCTGGCCCACCCGGAACGCGTGTTCTCGCGCAGCCAGCTGCTCGACAAGGTATGGGGCGACCACGTGGTGATCGAGGAACGCACGGTGGACGTGCACGTGCTGCGCCTGCGCAAAGCCTTGAAAGAAGCCGAGCACCTGATCAAGACCGTGCGCAGCGTCGGCTACATGTTGTCGGAGAAAACCTAGTCCCATGAATCCAAAACTGCTGTTCTGGGTACCCGCCGCCTTGCGCACCGCGCTCGTTGCGGCGGGCTGCGCGTTGCTGGGCTGGATGTTCGGCTGGATGACCGGCATCGTGGTCGCGCTGCTGTGCACGATGGTGATGGTGTTCGTGCAGCTGTCGTATCTGTACCAGCTGTCGAACTGGATGGACGACCCGCAAAGCGCCAAGCTGCCCGACGGCTGGGGCGCCTGGACCAATATCTTCTCGCGCCTGTACCGCATGCGCCGCGACGACGAAAAAAACCAGGCCGAACTGACCGAGTGGCTGGCGCGCTTCCGCCAGGCCATGCACCTGCTGCCCGACGGCGTGGTGATCATGGACGACGTGCTGTTTTTAGAGTGGTGCAACCCTGCTGCCGAGAAGCACCTGGGCCTCACGCACGAGCGCGACAAGGGCATGCGCGTGACCAACCTGGTGCGCAACCCGGACTTCATGGACTACATCATCCTCGGCCGCTACGAGCAGCCGCTGACCATCAGCTTCCGCGAGCGCAAACTCATCGTGCACATCATTCCGTTCGAGAACCGCCGCCAGATCCTGGTCACGCACGACGCCACCGAGACCGAGCGCATCGAGGAAATGCGGCGCGACTTCATCGCCAACGCCTCGCACGAGCTGCGCACGCCGTTGACGGTGATCGTCGGTTTCCTCGAAATCGCCGCCTCGGAAGGGCTGGACGTCGCCACCCGCAACGCTCACCTGAAGCTGATGACGGAACAGGGCCACCGCATGCAGCACCTGATCGAGGACATGCTGACCTTGTCGCGGCTGGAGTCGGTCGATTACCCGATGCGCCCTGAAACCGTCGATGTGCGGCGCCTGATGGAGCAGGTGGCCAGCGACGCCCGCGCCTTATCGGCCGGCAAGCACGAGATCACCTTGCAGATCGACGGCCCCGACGTGGTGGGCAGTTACGAGGAACTGCACAGCGCGTTCGGCAACCTGGCCTCCAACGCCGTGCGCTACACGCCGGCCGGCGGGCGCATCCACCTGGTGTGGCGCGAGTTCGAGGCGGGCATCAAGTTCAAGGTGGAAGATACCGGCATCGGTATCAGCCCCGAGCACATCTCGCGCCTGACCGAGCGTTTCTACCGGGTGGACAAGAGCCGCTCGCGCGAAACGCAAGGTACCGGCCTGGGCCTGGCGATCGTCAAGCACGTGCTGCTGCGCCATGGCGGCACCTTGCAAATCAAGTCGGAAGCAGGCAAGGGCAGCACCTTTATCGTCTGCCTGCCCAGGAGCGCGATCGTGCCGAAGCAGGCCGAATTGCTGCTCAGTCCAGCCGCTGCCTAGTCCAGCCACTGCGCCAGCGTGGCGCGGGCCCTGGCCTTGTGTTCATCCTTGATGTACACGGCCACCGCGCCCAGCGCTGCCACCAGTATCCCGAGGTCGTCGCTGTAGCCGACCACCGGCAGCAAATCCGGTATGCCGTCCAGCGGCGAGATGAAATAGCCGAGCGCGCCATAGATGGTGGCCTTGGCCCAGCGCGGCGTGTCCGGGTCGGTGGCCGAGTAATACATCTTGAGGGCCGGTTCCAGCACGCCGCGGCCCGCCGTCTTGGCGTAGCCCCTGACCTTGCCCCAGAAGCCGTCGTCGGAATACTGCGCCGTGAAGTCGGCAGCGTTGTCGGTCTTTGCCATCGTGTATCCCGGTTCGAATGATGATGCGGCCTATGGTAGCGGTAATTGCGCTTGGGCGTCGCCCTATGCCTTGCGTGGCATGGCCCGCAAGCAAGTATTAAGCGCATCCTCGAACGAAGCGGACACGTGGTCGGCCTGCGGGAAGTCGCAGTCCTTGAGGTCGCGGTTGCCGAACGGACTGGGCAGCAGCACCGCCAGCTGCTTGGCGTGCGGCAGGCGCACCCGCAGGTCGGCCATCAGCTGGCGCATTTGCGGCGTATCGTTGACCGGATCGACCGTCACCATGCACACGATGGATACCAGCTCGGCAGTGGCTTCGGGCGGCAGCGGCTCGTCGATGTCTTCGCTGCTCATGCTGCGCGCGTCGAGTTTCTGGTCGCGCATGATGCGCACCAGGATCTCGGTGGCCAGCTCGTCGTACGACGTCGCCAGGCCCACGCTCAGGATCAGGCTGCCGGGCGGGATGTCGAACGAACCTTGCCATTCGCCGGTGGCCGAGATGCGCCGCTCGCGCAGCTGGCGCCCGATGCCCATGCCGGCCAGCGCCGAGCTGCCTTTGCCGGCCTTGGGCGCCTTGGGACGGCGCCACCACGACTTGCGGTCGCTCAGCGTCTCGATCACGGTAATGATGGCGCTGGTGACCTTGGCCTGTTCATCGGCCGTGATGGTCTTGCCGCGCAGGTCGAAGTTGGCCAGGTGCAGTGCCGGCACCAGCACGCTGTCGCAGTACTGGGCCAGTGTCTTCTTGCGCATGTAGCGCCGCGCTGCCGCAATGATCTCGTGGGCGTCGCCCGACAAGGCGCGCTGGTAAAAATTCTGCGGCAAGGTCAGGGCCGGTAATTCGCCGAACATGATTTCCAGCACCTTCAAAGCGCGGATGTACCGGCCGGCCACTACCAGGCACAGGGTGAGCGGCGTGGACAGCACCAGGCCGACCGGGCCCCAGATCCAGCTCCAGAATATCGCCGCCACCACCACCGACAGCGGCGACAGCCCGGTCGTGTGGCCGTATAGCTTGGGTTCGACGGTTTGCGCGACCACGATGTCCACGACCAAAAAGATGCCGAATGTCATCAGCGCCAGCGACCAGCCCGGGTCGATCGCGGCGGCCAGCAGCGTGGCGCACAGCGCGGCGATCCAGAAGCCGACGTAGGGAACGTAGCGCAGCACCGCAGTCATCGCCGCCCATAGCAGCGCCTGTGACAGGCCGATGATCGACAGACCGATCCAGATCACCAGCCCGGTGCAGGCATTGACTGCGAATTGCGAGATGAAAAAGCGCGACAGCCGCTCACCGGCATCGTTGACCGCGACCGTGGTAGCGCGCAAGTCTTCGCCGCCGGCCAGCCGGATGAAGCGGTCGCGCAGCGATTCATGTTCGAGCAGCACGAAGATCAGCACGATGAAGACGATGCCGGCCGTCTCCAGCGGCGGCCAGACCGAAGCGACTACCTTGGAGAGAATTTGCAAGGGCTTCAAGTCCGGTTCGTGGATTTCCACCAGCACCGGCGTGGTGCCATCGCTGGCCAGGCGCGGCTTCGTCGCCTTGCCGAATTCATCGGTCGAATTCTGGGTCAGGTGCTCGATCAGTTGCCCGGCCGGGCCGCCGATGCTGCCGATGGTGCCGCGCGTGATCTCGTTGAGCACTTCGAGCTTGGTGGCGATGGTGTCCTGGTACTGCGGCAGACTAGCGCCCAGGCGCGTGACCTGGGTGACGATCACCGCGCCGGCCATCAGCACCACGGCCGCTACCACGGCCACGCCGGTGAGCACCGAGGCGGTCGGCCCCATTCCCACGCGGCGCAAGGCCCGCACGAATGGCGCGATCAGGAAGCTCAGGATGAAGGCGAGGGTGATCGGGATCAGCACGTCGCGGCCGAAATACAACAGGGCCAGGACGGTGGCGGTGCCGACCAGGCCGACAACGGCGTTGGGTAATGCGCGAGCTGGTAATGAATCTGACACCGTGTTCCCTGAAAATCGTGAGCGTGAGGCAGGACGACGCGCCTGCCTTGTCGAGCCTAGATTATGGGGTGCACTGTGTCAATCGAATTTACCGGACGCAACAGAGTCAGCCGGCCTTCTTCTGAGTAATGCCCGCCGCAAGCCTCGCCGCGTCGCGGGCGGCGTTGATCTCGTCCACCATGTCGCTCAGGCCGCGTGCAGTCACCTTCGGTAACAGCGACTGGTCCACCTTGGACGACGATGTGATGTCAGTGGCACTGGTCTGGCCGGGCAGCGGCAGGAAGTTATCGTAAATCACCGTGCCGGATACGGCGCGCATCAGCTCGGCCAGGCGGCGGTCGGCCAGGCTCTGGCCGGCAAAGTCTTCGGTCAGTTTCAGACCCGGCACGTTCTGCTGGGTGTAGGCGCTGCCGCTGTCGTACACCATGGCGACGACCTGGCCATTCTTGACGATCTGGGCGAACACCCGGTCAGGGTTGGCAGCGGCCGCCGCCTGGTTCGCTTGCTGGCGCGCGTCCACCTGCTGGTCGTGCATGGCCAGTTCGGCCTGCAAGTGCTCGGGTAGCTTGAATGCCACCATTTTCTTCTGCTCGACCAACTGGCCGACAGAAGTGACAGGACCCTGGATCTTGAACCAAGCCGAACCTTCGATGCGCGACATGACAACTCCTTGGTGAATGAGAGGAAGACCAACGGCAGGTTAGCACGAAAGTAATTCTTTTGGTAAACATTGACTTTCAACTACGATAGTCGCCCGCGCCATTCACCGCGATTGCCTAGAACTTGTAGACCAGGCCGGTCGTGACCATCGGCGTGGTCTTGCGCTTGGTCAGCGGGCTGTCGGCGGCATCTCCGACCATGCGGGTCAAGCCGGCGGCGCTGGTGACCGACCAGCGCGCGTCGATCGCGTGGTTCCAGTTGACGCCGACGTTGATGTTTTCGAAGCCCCGTTCGGCGCGGTAGCTACCGTAGCCCGAGCGCGCGCTCTGGGTGGCGGTGACGCCGTAGTAGGTTTGCGCATGCTTGTTGTCGCCATACACGGCCGAGGCGTTGAACGACCACTGGTCGCTGGCGCTGGCATAGAACGGGGTGGACGCGCCGATGGTGTAAGTGCTGCCGTTGTCGCGCCTGGACAGGGCCTGGGCGGTGCTCAGCGACAGGCCGATGGTGCCGACCTGGTAGGTCGCGGTCAGCAGGGCCAGCGCGCCGCCATGGACTTTACCCATGCCGCGCAGGTCATCGGAACCGGCGCCGAAGTTGCGCTTGTGCTCATCGCGCTTGCCGCCGTAGCCGAGCGCGGCCGAGAGACCGAAGCCGCCGGCAGCGGTCTGGTAACCGAGGCCGCGCCGGGTGCTGGCAAAGAAGCCGTTGCCGAAGCTGTGGTCGAGGATGGGAGCGCCCACCAGGTGGTTATCGTCGGCGCCGGCGTATTCGGGTACATAGCCGATGCCGATGCCGACCAGCGTACCTTCCGGAGCGGCCTGGGCAGCGGCATGGCCGGCGGCGCCGACAGCGCACAGGGAGACGAACAAGGGGGCTAACTTGAGGCTGAAACGCATGATGATTTCCTGGAAAGAGTGGTTCGGAGTCTGCTGGCATCTGGACGTGCCGGCTGGGACGGGTGGCAGTGTGTCACAAACCGCGCCAGACGCCGACACCGCAGGCGCATCGGCATTTCAAGTATCATTTGGCGAATTCAATGGTATCGCCTGCCGATGCCGCGCCCCCTGGAGCCGCCATGCCTGACACCCCTGCAACACAGTCCGCCCCCGAGTCCGCAACCGAGTCCGCGGCGCCTGCGCTCACGCTGTATTACCATCCGCTGGCGTCGTTTTGCCACAAGGTGCTGATCGCGCTGTACGAAAACGGCACCGGGTTCGACAAGCGCGTCATCAACGTGGGCGAGGACGCCGACCGCGCCGAGCTCACGGCCATGTGGCCGATCTGCAAGTTCCCGGTGATCCGCGACCACGAGCGCATGCGCGACATCCCGGAAACCTCGATCATCATCGAGTACCTGGACCACCATTTTCCCGGCCCGCAGCCGATGATCCCGGCCGACTGGGACGCCGCGCTCGACGTGCGGCTGTGGGACCGGTTCTTCGACAATTACGTGCAGGTGCCGGTGCAGACCATCGTCACCGGCCACCTGACCGGCATGCAGTGCGACCGCACCAAGGAGCGCACCAAGCTCAAGACCGCCTACAAGATGATCGAGAAGCGCATGGCCAGCCGCTCGTGGATGAGCGGCGAACACTTCAGCCTGGCAGACTGCGCAGCGGCGCCGGCGCTGTTCTACGCCGCCACGCTGTTGCCGTTCCCCGAGGAGTACACCAACCTGCAGTCGTACTTCGAGCGGCTGGTGGTGCGCCCGTCAGTGCGCCGCGTGCTGGAAGAAGCAAAACCGTACTTCCCGCTGTACCCGTTCGTGGCCGGGATTCCCGAGCGCTTCCTGTAGGGGTTGGTGCAGTGCCGCACGGTGCGCACGGTGAGAACTTGGAATGATGGGTTACTTCACTGTTCTCACTGAAAGGCAAGCATGCAACCTGAAAATCCCAACGCATCGCGCCGGGCCATGGTCGGCGGCCTCGCCACCGGCCTGCTGGGCGCGGCCATCGTTCCTGCCTCGGCAGCTTCGGCTGCGGACCAGGTCAGCAAAGGCACGCCGGCATCCGCGCCAAATGTGCCACTGCTCGATCCGCGCACTGCCTATAAGCAGCCGCCGTTCGAGACGCAACAGCAACCATGGCCTGGCCTCTCCGGCAAGATGAACCCGCGCCCCGATCACGGTGAGACTACGTACAAGGGCAGCGGCCGTCTCAAGGGGCGCAAGGCGCTGATCACCGGTGGCGACTCCGGCATCGGCCGCGCTGCCGCCATTGCCTACGCGCGCGAGGGCGCCGACGTGGCGATCAACTACCTGCCGGCCGAGGAAGCCGATGCGCGCGAGGTGGCCGACCTGATCCGCGCCGCCGGCCGCAAGGCTGTGCTGATCCCGGGCGACCTCAAGGATGAAGCGTTTTGCCGCCGCCTGGTGGCGGACGCCGCGCGCGACCTTGGGGGGCTCGACATCGTGGTCAACAATGCCGCGCGCCAGTTTTCGCGCAAGTCCATTCTCGACCTCACCACCGCCGAGTTCGATGAGACCTATAAAACCAATGTGTATGCGACGTTCTGGGTGACCAAGGCCGCGGTGCCGCTGCTTAAACCCGGCGCGACCATCATCAACACCACCTCGGTGCAGGCGTACGACCCCAGCGAAAACCTGCTCGACTACGCGTCCACCAAGGCGGCGATCATGAATTTCAGCAAAGGATTGGCCAAGCAGCTCGCGCCCCAGGGCATCCGCGTCAACGCGGTAGCGCCCGGGCCATTCTGGACCCCGCTGCAGGTGACGGGCGGCCAGCCGCCGGAAAAGCTGCCCGAGTTCGGCGCCGACTCGCCGCTGAAACGCCCCGGCCAACCGGCCGAACTGGCTGCCGTATATGTGTTGCTGGCCTCTAACGAGTCGAGCTACGCCACCGGCCAGGTGTATGCGGCAGTGGGCGGAGCGGGGGGGCCATAAATCCCAGCTAGTTCTTGTTGCCGCCATCTTCCGTACTTTGCATGGACGCCGGTTCCTGCATGGCGCGGTTTTGCGTGGCGACCTGGGCGAAGCGGCTGGCCTGGTCGATCAGGTCGCGGCTGGCGGTCTGGTTGATGCGCCATTGCTGGTCGGTTTCGGCCGCGGCCTTTTGCGACACCACCTCGGCCAGCGCGGTGGCCGTGCGCGTGGTTTGCGGCACGTGCTGGCGCATCACGTCGGTGATCGAGGTCTGGAAGTCGCTGGCGATTTGCGCCACGTGCCGCTGGTACGACTGCAAGGTCTGGGCGACAGCCTCTGCCGTGGGGCCTGCCACCTCACTGCGCTCGGCAGCGGGCGTGAGCACGGCTTGCTGCCATGCGTTGCTGGACTGTTGCAGCCAGTCGCGGCCGAATTGCAGGTTGGCTTCTGCAAGTTGCCGGGTGGAGTGAATCACGGCCAGCGCCACGTCGTTGACGTATGCGACTCTTGCTGCGATATGTTCTTTGGCAATTGGCGAGATGGTATCCACAAACGAATTCATGTCATGCTCCTCAAACTGGAAAGGGGCCAATACGGGAACTGCTTCAAGCGCTTTGGCCGGACGCTAAGCTTCCTATAGTCGCAGGTTAAGGCGCTTTGTGCTACACCTGCGGGACGAGAAAATTTTAATTTTCTTTCACCAATATATTTCTTCGCACCCTAAGCAATGCTTAAGAACTGCAAACCGACCCAGCCGTAATACAGGCTTCGGCACGGGTGTGCGCCGACTATAATATTTACTTCAATCAGGAGAAATTATGTCGGTACCTTCAGTTCTTTATCTGCATGGCGGTCCGGGCCTGGGGCCTGTGTTCGAACTTGCCCGTTATCCCGATGCCACCCACGTCCACTGGTGGCGCCAGCCGCTGGCCAAGCCGTGCGCGGCGCGGCCGTTCCTGGATCTGCAGGCGTCCGCACTGGACGAGTTGCGCCGGCTGGCGGCCGAACGCGGCGCCCCGGTCACGCTGGCGGCCAGCTCGTTCGGCGCCCACCTGGCCGTGCACCTGGCGCGCCACGCACCCGAACTGATCGCCCGCATCGTGTTGCTGGCACCGACTTTCGATCCCGAACAGGCCGCGCTGCGCCTGGCCCGGCGCGCGTTCCGCGTGCACACCGACCACCCGTGCGCGGGCCAGCTGGCCATCGCGCTGGCGGCCTACGAGGATGATCCAGGCCGGCCGCGGTTCTGGGACGTGTTTGGCGCGCTGTCGCTGCTGCCCGATGTGACCTCGCTGTACTTCGGTCCCAACGGTGGTGAAGCGGCAGCGCGCTCGTTCGCGGAACTGATCGAGCAACCGGGCGCCTTCGACGGCCCGACGTCGGTGGCAACCTCGGACGATTTTTCGGCGATCGACCGCCGCCCCGTGGCCAGCGCCTTTGGCGGCCCGGTCACGGTGCTGTTCGGCGCGCATGATCCGATGATCGATGCGCAGCAGGACCAGGCGGTGTGGAGCGTGATCTTCCCTCAGGCGGAGTTTTTCAAGGTGGAGACCGGTCATTTCCCGCTGCTCGAACTTACCCTGGAAGAATGCGGGATCGGCGCGCCGTAGCACACTGCACCCAGAGCCGTTGCCGGGGCCCGGCCGCCCGAAAACGTCGTTTTGCATCGGCGGACCTCCGCGCAGGCGGCGATCCAGTTTTGCGCACATTTCAACCAATTGCACACGACCCGGGTGCCCGCCTTCGCGGCGGTCCGCCCTACGGTACGACGGCCAAGGAGCGCTCAGCGTGACGGCATTCGCTATTGCGCCGGCTTTTTCGGCTCCGCCGGCCCGATATTTTCATCGATATCGCTCGACGCCGACTGCACGCGCTTGTAATCGACCGCACCGCTGTTTTCCGGCAGCGGCGCACCGGTGTACACCAGCGCCAGTTCCGCCAGCGCCGCCGTGTTGTCCACGCCAAAGCCCGACAGCGCGGTAAAGCGCAGCTGGCGCGCGGTGACATTGCGGCCGAAGGCGATGCGCTGCTGGTCGTAGGTCGAGACCAGCGAACCGCGTTGCAGCTCCTGCCAGTGCGCGCCGTCGTCGCTGGTCTCGACCAGGTACTCGCGTACATCGCCCTCGTGGTCGCGGTGGTTCTGGCGCGGCATCAGCACCAGCCCGGAGAATGACGCCGGCCTGGCCAGGGTGATGGTCAGCGCTTGCGGCATGCGCTGCGCCCGCTGGTCCCCAGCGCTCCAGAACGTGTTCGGATCGCCGTCGATGGCGTAAGCGGGGTTGTTGCCGCCCGCCGCCTGCGCACCGAGCTTGTTCATCACCAGCGTATCGAACAGCGCCAACCGCACCTCAAAGGCGCTGACGGCCACTAGCGGCTCGAAGCGGCTCGACCCCATATAGTCGAGCACCGACTTGCGCAGCTGGCGCGCGACGATGCGCTGGTCCAGGTTCGAAGCCAGGTCGGCGCTGGATATCATCAGGCGGCCGTTGCCGACCTTCGCTTCCGCCAGCAAGCCCAGCTTGTAGTTGCGGTTCCAGTCATCGACCGGCTGGACAATCGGTTGCAAAGCGGCCGGCAACTTGTCGAGATTGATGGTGCGCGCGCCCTTGATCAGTTCCGTCCATTGCCAGTCGTTGAAGCGGTCGGTGGGGAAGTGCGCCAGCGCCGGGTGTCGGTTGTCGATCGCAACGCCCAGCGTCCGGCTCCAGGCCGGGTTCATCAGGCGGTTCCAGAACACCGGCACGCTGTCGAGCGGCGGACCGCTCCAGAGCAGGTCCGCCGCCAGCGGCAGGTAAAGCACCTTGCCGCCTTGCGCCAGGCGCGCCTCGGCCGCGTTCCAGCTGCGCGTAATCAGCACATCGGCTGGCTCGGGCTTGTCGGTGGCTGCTGCCGGATACACCCAGATGCGCCAGTCGTTTTGTCCCGCAGGGAGTGGTGCGCCAGCGTGCTTGCCACTCATCGCGCCAGCGATGGTCACCTGCAACCGGTAAGTCTGCGGCGCCGCCAGGTCGCGCAGCGGCAGTTCGATCGTGCCCAAAGCGATGTTCTTGCCGATGGCGATGGTCTGGCGCGCGAAGGCGCCGCTGGCCGCTACCCGGCCGGCGTCGTCCAGCAGTTGCCAGCGCGGCTGGGCATCGACCAGCGGTGCGGCGCCGAAGTGCGCCACTTCCACCGGCACGGTCAAGCTGTCGGTCGTGGTGTAGACCCGTTTGGCCAGGCGCGCCAGCGGCACGGTCTCGCCGTTAAAGCGGCGGAACTCGGGCGCCGTCACATAGCCTTTCGGCTCCCAGAAGGTATCGAGCACGCCGACCAGCGCCGTGCCCTGGCCCAGGTAGTCGTGCAGGTCCAGCAGTTGATAACCGCCCAGGCCCGGCGTGCGCAGGTTCGCTTCGATTTCTTCCTTGTAGGCCTGCACCTGGAATTTGCCCGAGGCCCAGGCAAAATCCTTGTTGCGCGCTGCCATGCCGTGGCGCGCCAGCGAGTCGCGGAAGATCTCGTAGTTCCCCGGCCGCAGGTAGCCGGTAAATTTATCGATGATGTCGTAGTCGGGGTAGGCCACCCATTGCCCGGTCTCGTGCGATACCACCGGCACGTTGACACCCTCGAGCGACGCACCGTAGTCACGGCCGAACCACCCGCGCTCGCCGCGCAGCGGCTTGGGGCCGATGCGCTGCATGGCCAGGTAGTCGGTGCCCTCGGCCAGTGCCGGCACCTGCTTCTCGGTGTGGCCGGTGCCGTTGGTGTACAGCCGGCGCGGATCGGCCTGGCGATAGTGGGCGATCCACTTGTCGAATGCTTCCTTCCACTTGCCTTTCGGTTCGTTGCTGGGACTGAGCAGCAGGAACGATGGGTGGTTGCCGTAGGCGCGGATCATGCGCTCGGTTTCTTCGTACAGCATCGCTTCCATGGCCGTGCCGGGCGAGACGTCGTTCCACATGCCCGGTTCCGGTTGCAGGTACACCCCCAGTTCGTCGGCGGCCTGGAACGCTGCCTCGGGCGGGCAGAACGAGTGGAAGCGGATGTGGTTGATGCCCCAGTCCTTGTTGATCTGGATGATCTTGCGCCAGTAGGCGAGGTCGGTGGGCGGATAGCCGGTGAGCGGGAAGTCGCCGCCGTGGTGGGTGCCGCGCAGGAAGATGGTGCGGCCGTTGAGCACGAAGTCTTTGCCGACGGCGGCAATCTGCGCAAAGCCGAAGCGTACGTTCTTCGTGTGGGCGGCATGCGGGCCTTGCAGTTGCAGGCGCAAGTCGTGCAGCACCGGGTGGAACTCGTCCCAGGTCTGCGCATCGGCGGCAAACTTGACGGTGATCTCGGCGCTGCCGCCGCTCTCGCTCCAGCGCACCGGGTGGCGCACGCCCTTGGCAGTGATGGTACCGCTGCCGGCGCGACCACCCACGTTGCCGATCCTGATTTTCACCAGGGCTGTGCGGTCTTGCACGTGCGGGTACACCTGGGCGTCGTCGATCCATACGGGGGACGTCGCGCGCAGTTCCAGCTTGCCGATGATGCCGTTCCAGCTCATGCCCAGCGAATCGGACACCGAGTGGGCATCGGGCCGGTACGCCATCAGCATGCGGTTGTCCACCCGGATCGAGATGCGGTGGCGGCCCGGCGCCAGCAGGCCCAGGTCGTATTCATGCTCCGCCACCAGGCTGAGATTACTGCCCACCTGGCGGTCATCGACCCACACGGTGGAGCCCCAGCGCGGCCGCTCCAGGTGCAGCACCACGCGCTGCCCGCGCCAGCCCTTCGGCACATCGCCCCGGCTGCCTGCTGCGGCCGGAATATCACCCCGGCCGCCGGCTGCGGCAGGAATATCACCCCGGCCGCCGGCTGCGGCCGGAATATCTATCTCGCGCTGGTACCACGCGGCGCCCAGGTAGTGCTTCGGCGGCTGCGACAGGAACGGCACTTTCACCTGGCCGGGCGTGGTGTGGGTCTTGTAGTCCTCGCGCAGCTGCCATTGTTTGTCGTACAGCGACAGCACCCACGGCGTGCCGGTGCCGATATCGTCGCCATACCCTTGCGCCTGCAGGATGCCGGGCAGGGTGATCCGCTCCTGCAACTCCCGCTTGAACCATTGCTGCTGCACGCCGGTATCCAGGCGGTCGAGCGCGAAACGCCACTGGCCGGCCAGGTCGAGCACCACGCTGGCATCCGGCTGTGGCGCGGCGCAAGTGACAGGCGCGGTCAGGGAACTGAAGAGGAAGAGGGCGATGGCGAGAATGCGCTGCATGGCAGACCTTGGCGACGGCAATGGTGGGAAGCGCAGATTATCTGCCATAGTCCGGCGCTTGCGGGCGCGCGGACGCTCAAATCGCTGCGCGTTTGGCGGTGATGGGGCTGCTTGCGATAGAATGTGCTGCGCCCCTTTTTCATGCGACCATTCATGCCATCACGCCGTCTTGCCCTTTTATCCATCACGCTCGCCGTCGCCGCCCTCGGCGGCTGTAAAACCACACCGGTGATCGACACTCCCGCACCCGTCACGCCCATCGCGGCGCCTGAACCGAGGAAAATCAAGATCGGCCTGGCCCTGGGCGGCGGCGCCGCGCGCGGCTTTGCCCACATCGGCGTGATCAAGGCGCTCGAAGCGCAAGGCATCTATCCGGACGTGGTGGTCGGCACCAGCGCCGGCAGCGTGGTCGGCGCCCTGTACGCGGCCGGCAATACCGGCTTCCAGCTGCAAAAGCTGGCGTTCGATATGGACGAAGCGGCGATTTCCGACTGGGCCATGCCGCTGTTCGGCAAGAGCACCGGCGTGCTCAAAGGCGAGGCGTTGCAGGCGTATGTGAACAAGGCGGTGGGCAACTTGCCGATGGAGAAACTCAAGATTCCGTTCGGCGCGGTGGCGGCAGACCTGAAAAACGGCCAGCCGATCCTGTTCCAGCGCGGTAATACCGGCATGGCGGTGCGGGCCTCGTCGTCGGTGCCCGGCGTGTTCCAGCCGGTGACCATCAACGGCAAGACGTATGTCGATGGCGGCCTGGTGGCGCCGGTACCCGTAAAATTCGCGCGCGACATGGGCGCCGACTTTGTCATTGCCGTCAACATCTCCACCCAGGCCGACGTGCAGGCCACCGTCAGCTCGGTCGATGTGATCATGCAGACGTTTAGCATCATGGGCCAGCGCATCAACCAGTACGAGTTGAAGGACGCCGACATTGTCATCACCCCGAGCCTGGGCAAGATGGCCGGTAACGATTTTAATAGCCGCAACCAGGCCATCCTGGCGGGCGAGCAGGCTGCCGCCCAGGTGATGGCCCAGATCAAGCAAAAGCTCGAGGCCAAGCGCCGCCCTTAAAAAACGATTTATTCATAGGAGTGTCATGCAAACCAAACCATACCTGTCGCTTGCCGACGTCAAGAAAATCGCTGCCGCCGCCGAAGCGGAAGCCCTGGCCAACAACTGGGCCGTGGCGATTGCCATCGTCGATGACGGCGGCCACTTGCTGTGGTTGCAGCGCAATGACGGCGCCAACGCGCTGTCGTCGCACATCGCCCCGTCGAAAGCGCGCGTGGCCGCGCTGGGCCGCCGCGAATCGAAAATTTACGAAGACATCATCAACGGCGGCCGCACCGCGTTCCTGACCGCGCCGTCGCCGCAGGCCGATGGCATGCTCGAAGGCGGCGTGCCGATCATCGTTGACGGCCATGTTGTCGGCGCGGTGGGCGTCTCCGGCGTGAAATCGACCGAGGACGCACAGATTGCCAAGGCGGGGATTGCCGCAGTCGTGTAACGTTGCTGTCGAATCAAGGGCCGCCAATGCGGGCGGCCTGCCTTGTCAAACGGTGGGCAACTGGTTATAATTCAAAGGTTTAGCCAATCACACCCTACCGTAGCGACTACCACTCACTCCATCATCAATTGACCTTCTACCCGCACATCACCACGCGGGCACAACGACGGTCGTCTGACGTGGCGCAGCTACGGTAACTTTATCAGGAGTTGCCCTTGCCGCCATTTTTTTCTGGCTCCACCGTTCCAGCCATACTGGCCCTCGCTGATGGAACCATCTTCAAAGGTTTTTCGATCGGCGCTGCCGGTCATACGACCGGGGAAGTCGTTTTCAATACGTCCATGACCGGTTACCAGGAGATCCTCACCGATCCTTCCTACAGCCGCCAGATCGTCACCCTCACTTACCCGCACATCGGCAACTACGGCATCAACCCCGAAGACGTCGAGTCGTCCAAAGTCCACGCCGCCGGCCTGATCATCCGTGACCTGCCGCTGCTGGCCTCGAACTTCCGCTCCACCCAGTCGCTCGCCGATTACCTGAAGGCCGAGAACATCGTTGCCATCGCCGGTATCGACACCCGCAAACTGACCCGCATCCTGCGCGAGAAGGGTGCCCAATCCGGCGCCATCCTGGTCGGCACGCAAGGCAACGAGCCATCGACGTCGCAAGCGCTGGACCTGGCCCGTTCGTTCCCCGGCCTGTCGGGCATGGACCTGGCCAAGGTGGTCTCGGTCACCGCGCAATACGAAACCGTTGAAACCGAATGGACCCTGGGCACGGGCTATGGCAAGCTGGCCGCCGCCGACCAGAAATTCCACGTGGTCGCCTACGACTTCGGCGTCAAGCGCAACATCCTGCGCATGCTCACCGCGCGCGGCTGCAAGGTCACCGTGGTGCCGGCGCAAACGTCCGCTGCCGATGTGCTGGCGCTGAACCCGGACGGCGTGTTCCTGTCCAACGGCCCTGGCGATCCGCAGCCATGCGACTACGCGATCGCCGCCGCCCGTGAATTCATGGCCAGGAAGATCCCGCTGTTCGGCATCTGCCTCGGCCACCAGATCATGGGCCTGGCGTCCGGCGCCACCACCCTGAAAATGAAATTCGGCCACCACGGCGCCAACCACCCGGTGCAGGACCTCGACAGCAAGCAAGTGCTGATCACGTCCCAGAACCACGGCTTCGCGGTCGATCCCGACACCCTGCCGGCCAACTGCCGCGTAACCCACGTGTCGCTGTTCGACGGCTCGCTGCAGGGCTTCGAACGCACCGACACCCCGGCGTTCTGCTTCCAGGGCCACCCTGAAGCATCGCCCGGCCCGACTGACGTCGCTTACCTGTTTGACCGCTTCATCGGCCTGATGGAAGCTACGGAGAAAAAATAAGATGCCTAAACGTTCTGACATTAAAAGTATTCTGATTATTGGCGCTGGCCCGATCATTATCGGCCAGGCCTGCGAGTTCGATTATTCCGGCGCCCAGGCCTGCAAGGCCCTGCGCGAAGAGGGCTATAAAGTCATCCTGGTCAACAGCAACCCGGCGACCATCATGACCGACCCGGAAATGGCCGATGTCACGTACATCGAGCCGATCACCTGGCAAGTCGTTGAAAAAATCATCGCCAAGGAAAAGCCGGACGCGATCCTGCCGACCATGGGCGGCCAGACTGCGCTGAACTGCGCACTGGACCTGCATCGCCACGGCATCCTCGACAAGTACAAGGTCGAGCTGATCGGCGCCACGCCGGAAGCCATCGACAAGGCCGAAGACCGCTCCAAGTTCAAGGACGCGATGACCAAGATCGGCCTGGGCTCGGCCCGTTCCGGCGTGGCGCACTCGCTCGACGAAGCGTGGGCGGTGCAGCGCGAAGTCGGCTTCCCGACCATCATCCGTCCATCGTTTACCATGGGCGGCAGCGGCGGCGGTATCGCGTACAACGAAGAAGAATTCGAGGCGATCTGCAAACGCGGCCTGGAAGCGTCGCCAACCAACGAGCTGCTGATCGAAGAGTCGCTGCTGGGCTGGAAAGAATACGAGATGGAAGTGGTGCGCGACAAGGCGGACAACTGCATCATCATCTGCTCGATCGAAAATCTCGACCCGATGGGCGTGCACACCGGCGACTCGATCACCGTGGCGCCAGCGCAAACGCTGACCGACAAGGAATACCAGATCATGCGCAACGCCAGTCTGGCGGTGCTGCGTGAGATCGGTGTCGATACCGGCGGCTCCAACGTGCAGTTCTCGATCAACCCGGCCGATGGCCGCATGATCGTCATCGAAATGAACCCGCGCGTGTCGCGTTCGTCGGCCCTGGCCTCGAAAGCGACCGGCTTCCCGATCGCGAAAGTCGCAGCCAAGCTGGCCGTGGGCTTTACCCTGGACGAGCTGCGCAACGAGATCACCGGCGGCGCCACCCCAGCGTCGTTCGAGCCGTCGATCGACTACGTGGTCACCAAGATCCCGCGCTTCACGTTCGAGAAATTCCCGACCGCCGACCATCATCTCACCACGCAAATGAAGTCGGTCGGTGAAGTGATGGCGATCGGCCGCACCTTCCAGGAATCGTTCCAGAAAGCCCTGCGCGGCCTGGAAGTGGGCGTCGATGGTCTGAACGAAAAAACCAAGGACCGCGAGAAGATCGAAGAGGAACTGGGCGAGCCAGGTCCGGAGCGTATCTGGTACGTGGGCGACGCCTTTGCCCAGGGCTTCACGCTGGAAGAAGTGCATGCGCTGACCAGGATCGATCCATGGTTCCTGATCCAGATTAAAGAGATCGTGGACATCGAGCTGTGGCTCGATACCCAGAAGCTGGACCTGCTCGACAAGCCTACGCTGTACAAGCTCAAGCAAAAAGGCTTCTCGGACCGCCGCCTGGCCTTCCTGCTGCAAACCGATGCCAAGGCGGTGCGCACCCGTCGCCACGAACTGGCGATCCGGCCCGTGTACAAGCGCGTGGACACCTGCGCCGCGGAATTTGCCACCAACACCGCGTACATGTACTCGACGTACGACGAAGAGTGCGAGTCCGCGCCGACCGACAAGAAAAAGATCATGGTGCTGGGCGGCGGTCCGAACCGTATCGGCCAGGGTATCGAGTTCGACTACTGCTGCGTGCACGCGGCGCTGGCGATGCGCGAAGACGGCTACGAGAGCATCATGGTCAACTGCAACCCTGAAACCGTCTCCACCGACTACGACACGTCCGACCGCCTGTACTTCGAGTCGTTGACGCTGGAAGACGTGCTGGAAATCGTCGAGCTGGAAAAGCCGGTGGGCGTGATCGTCCAGTACGGCGGCCAGACCCCGTTGAAGCTGGCGCTGGACCTGGAAGCGAATGGCGTGCCGATCGTCGGCACCTCGCCGGACATGATCGACGCCGCCGAAGACCGCGAGCGTTTCCAGCAGCTGCTGCACAAGCTGAACCTGCGCCAGCCGCCTAACCGTACCGCCCGTACCGAAGCCGACGCCCTGGCGCTGGCGCAGGAAATCGGCTACCCGCTGGTGGTGCGTCCTTCGTACGTGCTGGGCGGCCGCGCCATGGAAATCGTCCACGAGCAGCGTGACCTCGAGCGCTACATGCGCGAAGCGGTCAAGGTCTCGCACGATTCGCCGGTGCTGCTCGACCGCTTCCTGAACGACGCCATCGAGTGCGACGTCGATTGCATCAGCGACGGCGAAACCACCTTCATCGGCGGCGTGATGGAGCACATCGAACAGGCGGGCGTGCACTCGGGCGACTCGGCCTGCTCGCTGCCACCGTACTCGCTGGCGCAGGAAACCATCGACGAACTGAAACGCCAGACCGCGCTGATGGCCAAGGGCCTCAACGTGGTCGGCTTGATGAACGTGCAGTTCGCGATCCAGAAGCAGGAAGTTGAAGGCGAAATGCGCGATGTCGTGTATGTGCTGGAAGTGAACCCGCGCGCTTCGCGCACGGTACCGTTCGTGTCGAAAGCGACCGGCCTGCAGCTGGCCAAGATCGCCGCCCGCTGCATGGTCGGCCAGACCCTGGCAGCGCAAGGCATTACCGAAGAAGTGGTGCCGCCGTACTACAGCGTCAAGGAAGCCGTGTTCCCGTTCGTGAAGTTCCCTGGCGTCGATACCATTCTCGGACCAGAGATGAAATCGACCGGCGAAGTGATGGGCGTGGGCCGTACCTTCGGCGAAGCGTTCGTCAAGTCGCAGCTGGGCGCCGGCGTCAAGCTGCCAAGCTCGGGCAAGGTATTCCTGTCGGTGAAATCGTCGGACAAGCCGCGCGCCGTCAAGGTGGCGCGCGACCTGGTCGATGCCGGCTTCTCGCTGGTGGCCACCAAGGGCACCGCTGCCGTGATCTCCACGGCCGGCATCCCGGTCACCGCTGTCAACAAGGTGGCTGAAGGCCGTCCGCACATCGTCGACATGATCAAGAACCACGAGATCGTGCTGGTGATTAATACGGTGGAAGAAAAACGCAGCGCCATCAACGACTCGCGCGCGATCCGCACGTCGTCGCTGGCGGCGCGCGTGACCACGTACACGACCATCGCCGGCGCCGAAGCGGCAGTGGAAGGCATCCGTCATCTCGACGAATTGCAAGTGTACGATTTACAAGGGCTGCATAAGGCTTTACACTAAACCTTAGCGGTACCCAATTAACCACAGAGCTCACGCTGCAGTTGGCGTGGCCTCTGTGGTTTTCCATTGTAAAAACAGAGTAAACAGATATGACTTCAGTTCCACTTACCATATTCGGCGCAAATCTCCTGCGGGAAGAGCTGCACCAGTTGAAGACCAAAGAACGCCGTATCGTGATCGACGCGATTGCCGAAGCGCGCTCGCACGGCGACCTGTCCGAAAACGCCGAGTACGATGCCGCCAAGGAGCGCCAGGCGTTTGTGGAAGGCCGTATTGCCGAACTCGAAGGCAAGCTGAGCGCCGCGCAGATCATCGACCCCACCACGCTCGAAGCCGATGGCCGCGTGGTGTTTGCCGCGACCGTCGATCTGGAAGACCTCGAGTCCGGCGCCAAGGTCACGTACCAGATCGTCGGCCTCGACGAAGCCGATCTCAAGCTGAGTAAAGTATCGGTGACCTCGCCGATCGCCCGCGCGCTGATCGGCAAGTCCGCCGGCGACGTGGTGGAAGTGCAGGCGCCGTCCGGCCCGCGCGAATACGAAATCCTGGAAGTGCGTTACGTCTGATGCTATTAGCCCGTACCCGTTTGCTGGTTGCCACGCTGTGGGCCGGCAGCCTGTGGGGCATCGGCTATATCGCCGCGCCCACGCTGTTTGCCACCGTGCCTGACCGCGTGCTGGCCGGCACCATCGCCGGCAGCCTGTTCAACACCCAGGCCTGGGTGTCGATCGCGTGCGGCGTGTTGATGCTGCTGCTGTTGTGGGCGACCAGGCCCGGTACCGAAGGCATCTTTGCCGGTCCGGCCGTGAACATGGCCGCCAAGGGCCGGCGCACGGTGATGATCATCGTGGTGGTGATGCTGGCGTGTACGCTGGTGTCGCACTTCGGCCTGCAGCCGATGATGGCCGCGTTGCGCGCGAGTGCTGGTCCGGGAGGGGTGATGGAGTCGGCTGCCAAGAACGAATTCGGCATCCTGCACGGCATTTCCAGCAGCATCTTCCTGGTACAAAGCCTGCTGGCTGCGTGGCTGGTGGTAAAACAATAACTGCACCGTCGCTACCGCCTGCGCGGGAGCGACGATACGTTGGCGCAGCTTACTTCGAACCGAGCGCGCTTTTCTTGCTGGACTTCTGCTGTGGCTTGGCGCGTTTGATGTTGCCGCCCTGGGTCACTCGCTCATTCCCTTTAAGCAATACCTTGGTCACCGATGGACGCTTGGTGCCGCTCGGGCTAGGCTTGACGATGGTCACTTCGCGCAGGCCCTTGCCGGACGTGGAGCGTTCCTTGGTGGTTTCCACTTTTGGACGGTACAGCACGAACAGCTTGCCGATGTGTTGCACCGGTGCCGCTTCGAGTTCCTGGCAGATGGTGTCGTACATGGCAACGCGCGCTTCACGGTCGTCGCCGAACACGCGTACCTTGATCAGGCCGTGCGAGTCGAGGCCCAGGGAAATTTCCTTGAGGACGTTGGCGGTCAGTCCCGCTTCGCCGATCAGGACGATGGGCTTGAGCGCGTGAGCTTCGGCGCGCAGGGCACTGCGCTCAACGGGGGTAAGTTTAATCATAATTAATTTCTGGTAGTTCTCTTAAAGGCAGTATTCTACGCGAATGGCAAAGAACAAATTAAACAAAAACTGGATTCACGACCACATTAATGATCCGTACGTGAAATTGGCCCAGAAGGAGGGCTATCGCGCCCGTGCGGCTTTCAAGCTGAAAGAGATCGACGAGGAAGAAAAGCTGATCAAACCGGGACAGGTCATCGTCGACCTCGGCTGCACCCCGGGCAGCTGGGCGCAATACACGCGCCGCAAGCTGGCGGGCAAGGACGGCGGCGGGGTCAACGGCACCCTGATCGGGCTCGATATCCTGCCGATGGCGCCGGTGGCCGATTTCCACTTCATCCAGGGCGATTTCCGCGAGCCGGAAGTGTTGCAAAAAATGGAGGACGTGCTGCAAGGCCAGAAAGTGGACCTGGTGCTGTCCGACATGGCGCCCAACCTGTCCGGCATCGCCGACAGCGACGCCGCCCGCATGGAGCACCTGATCGACCTGGCCATCGAATTTTCGCAGGCCCACATGAAACCCTCGGGCGCCTTGCTGGTCAAATGTTTTAAAGACATGGGTTTTAACGACATCGTACTGAAATTCCGTAAGGAATTTAAAACCGTAACGCAAAAAAAGCCCAAGGCCAGCCGCGACAAGTCGTCCGAAATTTTCCTGCTCGGCCGCGGCCTGAAAAACCCCACCGACAGCATGGCGTCGGCAGTACCGTACGAACTCGACGATTTTGCGCCTGCACGCCCCGAAATGCCCTGAAGTCGACTGATTTAGCCTTGATATTGGTGCAGTCGGCCGCATATCGGCCAAGGTGAAGCATTTTTACCTTGATCGACCAGCAATTTTGATCAAATAATGTGAGCTTGGCCGGGTTTGCGCCCGGTAGAGGAGTGGGCTTCTGGCACCGCCTGCTTATTGCGAGTAAAATCGGGTTTCTAGCTATAGGTTAAGAGATGCGCCCTGCATCCAAGGAGTTTTCGTGAATAACATGTTTTCCAAGTCAGCCATTTGGGTAGTCGTCGTACTGCTCCTGCTCATGCTGTACAAGCAGTTCGATAGCCATGGCGTTGCAGCTGGCGCCCGACCTATTCCATACTCCGAACTGCTCGATGCGGTGAAAGCCAAGAACATCAAGGAAGTTGTCATTGAGGGCAACACCATCACTGCCGTCAAGAGCGACGACACCAAGGTGCGCACCACTGCTACCATACTCGATCGCGGTCTGATCGGCGACCTGCGCGACAACGGCGTCAAGTTCGACATCCGTCCGCCGGAAGAGCCAGGCTTCCTGCAGCAAATCTTCGTCTCGTGGTTCCCGATGCTGTTGCTGATCGGTGTGTGGATTTTCTTCATGCGCCAGATGCAGGGCGGCGGCAAGGGCGGCGCATTCTCCTTCGGCAAGTCGAAGGCGCGCATGCTGGACGACTCCAATAATTCGGTCACCTTTGCCGACGTTGCCGGTTGCGACGAAGCCAAGGAAGAAGTCAGCGAAATCGTCGATTTCCTGCGCGACCCGAGCAAATTCCAGAAACTCGGCGGCCGCATTCCCCGCGGCGTGCTGATGGTCGGTCCTCCAGGTACCGGTAAAACCCTGCTGGCCCGTGCGATTGCCGGCGAAGCCAAGGTGCCATTCTTCTCGATCTCCGGTTCCGACTTCGTTGAAATGTTCGTCGGCGTCGGTGCATCGCGTGTCCGTGACATGTTCGAGAACGCCAAGAAACATTCGCCGTGCATCATCTTCATCGACGAGATCGACGCGGTCGGTCGTCACCGTGGCGCCGGCATGGGCGGCGGTAACGACGAACGCGAACAGACGCTGAACCAGTTGCTGGTCGAGATGGACGGTTTTGAAGCGCAATCCGGCGTGATCGTGATTGCCGCCACCAACCGTGCCGACGTGCTCGACAAAGCGCTGCTGCGTCCAGGCCGTTTCGACCGCCAGGTATCGGTTGGTTTGCCGGACATCCGTGGCCGCGAACAGATCCTCAACGTGCATATGCGTAAAGTGCCGATCGGCACCGATGTCAAGGCCGACATCCTGGCCCGTGGTACGCCTGGCTTCTCGGGCGCCGACCTGGCCAACCTGGTCAACGAGGCTGCGCTGTTTGCCGCCCGCCGCGCCAAGCGCCTGGTCGATATGGCCGACTTCGAAGATGCCAAGGACAAGATCTTCATGGGTCCCGAGCGCAAGTCGATGGTCATCCGCGAGGAAGAGCGTCGCAATACGGCTTACCACGAGTCCGGTCACGCCGTGGTCGCCAAGCTGCTGCCGAAGGCCGATCCGGTGCACAAGGTAACCATCATGCCGCGCGGCTGGGCCCTGGGCCTGACCTGGCAGCTGCCTGAACACGACCGCATTTCGGGCTACAAGGATAAGATGCTGGAAGAAATTTCCATCCTGTTCGGCGGCCGTATCGCGGAAGAGATTTTCGTCGGCCAGATGTCCACCGGCGCCTCCAACGACTTCCAGCGCGCCACCAAGCTGGCCCGTTCGATGGTCACCAAGTTCGGCATGTCCGATTCCCTGGGCGTGATGGTGTACGAGGATGAGCAGAACGACGGCTTCATGGGGGGCAGCAACAAGACCATCTCGGAAGCGACCCAGCAAAAGGTCGATGCGGAAATCCGCAACATCCTCGACCAGCAATATGCGCTGGCCCGCCAGCTGCTGGAAGACAACCGCGAAAAAGTCGAAGTCATGACCAAGGCGCTGCTCGACTGGGAAACCATCGATGCGGACCAGATCAACGACATCATGGCCGGCCTCGAGCCGCGCCCGCCTAAACCGGGCGTGACCATCCGCAAGCAGCCACCTGGCGACGGCGGTTCGGGCGTTTCGCCTACCGTGACCGCACCAGCGTAAGCCTGCGGCAGGTATTCAACACCCAAGGGTGAGGAGCAATCCTCGCCCTTTTTCTTTATACAATCAGATGCGATCCACATTCCAGTTCGGCCGTTTCAACTATCCCTTGCAGGGCGCTGGCCGGCGCCCGCGCGTGATGGGCATTCTCAACGTCACACCCGACTCTTTTTCCGACGGCGGTAATTACCAGGCGCTCGAGTTCGCGCTTGGCCATGCCGAAGCGATGATCGAGGAGGGCGCCGATATCATCGACATCGGTGGCGAATCCACCCGGCCCGGCTCGCCGCCGGTGTCTCTGGAGGACGAGTTGCAGCGCGTGATGCCGGTGGTCTATGCACTGCGCGACCTCGGCCCCGCCATTTCGGTCGATACCTACAAGCCGCAGGTGATGCGCGAAGCCATCATTGCCGGCGTGGACATGATCAATGATATAAACGGTTTCCGCGCCCCTGGCGCCATCGATGCGGTACGCGACAGCGACTGCGCGCTGTGTATCATGCATATGCAGTCCGATCCGCAGCACATGCAGCTCGCGCCCAGCTACGCCGACGTGGTGGACGACGTCATCGCTTTCCTGCGTGAACGCATCGGCGCGCTGCTAGAGGCCGGGATTGATCCGCGTCGATTGTGCATCGATCCGGGTTTTGGCTTCGGCAAGACGGTGGAGCATAATTACGCATTGCTCAAGGCGACAGGCCGGCTCATCGAAGAAACAGGCATGCCGCTGCTGGCAGGCCTGTCGCGCAAATCGATGATCGGCGCGGTCACCGGCAAGCCGGTGGAGCGGCGCGCGGCCGGCAGCGTGGGCGGCGCCCTGGCTGCTGTGGCGCAAGGCGCCATCATCGTCCGCGTGCACGACGTGGCTGACACGGTGGACGCGCTCAAGGTATGGCAGGCAGCCCAATAAAAAATATTGGGTACCACGAAAAACCGTCGCGAGCGGCTTGCTATCGTCGGGAGTAGCGCAAGCGTACGCACGTACGCTGAGCAACGCAGCGGCGATAGCGGGCCGCGCAGCAGGTTATTCGCGGTACCCATAACAGACACAGAAAGAGCACACAACATGGCACGACAATATTTTGGCACCGACGGTATCCGCGGCCTGGTGGGCGTCTCCCCCATTACGCCTGACTTCGTTATGCGCCTCGGGTATGCCGCCGGCAAGGTCCTGGCCGGCAAAGGTACCGGGACGGGCAGCAAGCGTCCGACGGTGTTGATCGGCAAGGACACGCGCATTTCCGGCTACATGCTCGAAGCCGCGCTCGAAGCCGGCCTGGCCGCCGCTGGCGTGGACGTGATGCTGGCCGGCCCGATGCCCACGCCAGCGATTGCCTATCTGACGCGCGCACTGCGCCTGTCGGCCGGCGTGGTGATCTCGGCCTCGCACAACCCGTTCCAGGACAATGGCATCAAGTTCTTTTCCGACCAGGGCACCAAGCTGCCCGACGCGGTCGAACTCGAGATCGAAGCCGCGCTCGAGCATCCGATGGAATGCGTGGCGCCGGAAAAACTCGGCCGCGCCAAGCGCCTCGACGACGCCCAGGGCCGTTACATCGAATTTTGCAAGAGCACGTTCCCCAACGAGCTCGACCTGCGCGGCCTGAAAGTGGTGGTCGATTGCGCCCATGGCGCCGCGTACAACATCGCCCCGCACGTATTCCATGAACTGGGCGCGGAAGTGATCGCCATCGGCAACAAGCCGGACGGCTTCAACATCAACAAGGCCCACGGCGCCACCGCGCCCGAGGCGATGGCCGCCGCCGTGCGCGCCCACGGCGCCGACCTCGGCATCGCCCTCGACGGCGACGCCGACCGCCTGATCATGTGCGACGCCAACGGCCGTCTCTACAACGGGGACGAGCTGTTGTACCTGATGGTGATCGACCGCCTGGCCACCGGCCCGGTGGCCGGCGCCGTCGGCACCCTGATGACCAATATGGCGGTGGAAGTGGCGATCAAGCAGAAGGGCGTGGGCTTCGCGCGCGCCAAGGTGGGCGACCGCTACGTACTCGAAGTGATGCAGGAGAAGGGCTGGCTGCTGGGCGGCGAGGGCTCGGGCCACCTGCTGTGCATCGACAAGCACACCACCGGCGACGGCATCATCTCGGCGCTGCAAGTGCTGTCGGCCCTCAAGCGCGCGGGCCACTCGCTGGAGGAGGCCACCGCCGACCTGGTGCTGTTCCCGCAAACCCTGATCAACGTGCGCGTCACGCCCGGCTTCGACTGGACCCAGAACGCTGCCATGGTGGCGGAAAAAGAGCAGGTCGAGCGCGAGCTGGGCGACACCGGCCGCGTCCTCATCCGCGCCTCCGGCACCGAACCGCTGATCCGCGTGATGGTGGAAGCGCGTAGCGCCGACGACGCCCGGTCGATGGCGCAGCGCATTGCCGACAAGATCGACGTCAAACTGGCTGCCTGATTGGTTCGATTTTGCAAGATACTTCGGGCCGTCCATTGACGGCAACGCCCCGGAGTATTAGAATGCTGTCTTCGGAGTGTAGCGCAGCCCGGTAGCGCACCTGGTTTGGGACCAGGGGGTCCAAGGTTCGAATCCTTGTACTCCGACCAAAAACACTAAACGGGTTGTCCTAGACAACCCGTTTTTCATTTCTGCGGCGAATTCTCGCTGTACGAAAACTGCCCATAGCTCAGTTGGATAGAGCATCAGCCTTCTAAGCTGAGGGTCGCAGGTTCGATTCCTGCTGGGCAGGCCAAATTCCAATCGATCGTATTTTCCGGTGTGGCATCAGGGCGTGACGGGCCTGGGCTTCTGGTGCTGCGCCAGCCTGGTTGTTGCAGCAAGATCGGCTTCGGCCGCAGGCACATTGAAGGTGGCCCAGCACTTGGTCGGCGCAGCGCACAGCAGTTGTATGGTAGCGTCCTTGTGTACCCACCGCGCAGAGCGGCCATCGTCGGAAACAGGGGCGCCGAAGCGGGTCGAGATCGACTGGAAAATCGTCTCCCGCTCCGTGCCTTCCGCCAGCACCTTAATGCGCGTCACGGTCAGATCTTTTTTCAACGCGATCTCGAACCATCCGCGCGCCGCCCAGAGCGGACGCGAGTCCGGGTCCGGCAGGTGGGCGCTGCCCCAGCGCCCGCCGATGTCATCCATGCGCGGACTGCTTCGCCAGCAAATTTGTTCGGCTTTTTCGTTGTTGAGCGGACAGATGCCAGGCGAATGCTTGAGCTTTCCATTGAAGGGAATGCCGAGCACCTGCGTGGGAGCGGCCATGACAGCAAGCGGCAGGGCTGTCATCACGAGCGCTAAAAAAGTTTTCATGGCGGTATTCCGAGAGTAGTTGCCTTCGAGTCGCCTGGTCTTGCCGACTACCATGCATTCTACTGAAGCTCAGGTACGCCTAAACCTGACACACGAACGGAAACCGGGTTCTGATCTTCAAATTGAAGGTGCCGATGCCATCCGTTGAGGTACGGATGTCAGCACAGCCAGGTATCTGGCCAATCACTGCGGCGTCAACATCTGCCGCGCATAGCGCAATCCCACGCCATAACCGCCGCCATTTTTCTCCACCACCGCGCGCGCTGCGTCGTAGGTGTCGTGGCGGGTCCAGTCGCGTTGCAGTTCCAGCAGCACTTGCAGCCAGCTGGTCGGTTGTGCGCCTTTGGCGGTCATCCGTTGCAATGCGAGGTTGTGGCCGATTTCGGTCAGGCCGCCGCAGGCGTCGCCGGCGACGTAGCATTCATAGCCCGCTTCGATGGCGCTGAGTACGGCAAAGCTGATGCACGCTTCGGTCAGCATGCCGGAGAAGATCAGCTTTTTGCGGCCGGTGGCGACGATGGCTGCCTGCACCGCCGGGTCTTCCCAGGCGTTCATATTGCGGCGCTCCAGCACCGGGTGCTCGGGGATCAGCGCGTGCAGGTCGGGCAGTAGCGGGCCGCTATAGACCTTGCTGGCCGAGGTGCTGGCGACGATCGGCAGCGAGAATGCCAGCGCTGCCTCCAGCAGGGCCACGGAATTGTTGAGCAGGGTCTGGCGGTCCATCGATTGCACGGCGAATTGCAGACCGGCTTGCTGGTCGAGCAGGACCAGCGTGCAATTGTCGGGGGTGAGTAAATCTTGCATGGTGTGCTTTCGAAGCAGGGAGGAAGCCTTCGATTGTAGGCAAGTCTCCAGCGCTGCATAACCCGCGAAGTGGACGGGTGCGGTTCCCTCCTAGGTAGCAGGCGCGGCAGGAAATTTCGGTACGCACGGCAGCCGTTTCGGATTGGCAGAAGGCGTGCCGCGCTGTATGCTGCGGCGGCTGACAACCATCACGAAAGAACCTCATGAAACTGCTGTCCACCGCCATCCTCGGTTTGACCCTTACCCTGGCTTTGGCCGCCTGCAACAAAAAAGAAACCCCGCCTGCCGCCGAAGCCCCGGCTGCGGCCACAACGCCGGCGCCAACCCCGGCTGAAGCGCCAGCCGCTGCACCGGTGGCCAGCACCGAACTGCAAAAGATCGACACCGTCGTCGGCACCGGCAAGGAAGCCGTGGCTGGCGCCACCGCCGTCGTCAACTACACCGGCTGGCTGTACGTGCCAAGCGCCCCGGCCCAGCATGGCGAGCAGTTCGATTCGTCGGTCGGTCGTTCCCCATTCAGCTTCCAGCTCGGTGGCGGCCAGGTCATCAAGGGTTGGGACGAAGGCGTACGAGGCATGAAGGTGGGCGGCAAACGTACCCTGATCGTGCCGGCCAGCTATGGTTACGGCGAGCGCGGCGTCGGTCCGATTCCACCGAACTCCAACCTGATCTTCGACGTCGAACTGCTCGACGTTAAGTAATGTCATACCAGCCTCCCGGCGCGGGAGGCTGTCTTCACCGCATCAGAAACGGTATTTGGCCGTCAGCGCCACCGCGCGGCCAGGGCCGTACATGCCCGAGTACCACCAGTCCGACACCGACGCCGTGTATTTCTTGTCGAACAGGTTGCTCACATTGATTGTTGCCGACAGCTTGTCGCTGAAGTCATAGCGTCCCATCAGGCTGGCCACTGCGTACGACTGCTGTTCCCAGTACAGGTCGCGCTCGATCTGCCACGCCGAAATATCCGAATACACCTTGCTCTGCCAGTTGAGGCCGCCGCCCACGGTCAGGCGCTTGAGTTCGCCCGGCATTTGGTACGTGGTCCACAGCTTGACCAGGTTGCGCGGGAAGGTGGTCTGGATGGTCTTGTCTTCGTTGCTCCTGGTGCGGCTGTAGGACCAGGAGGCTGAAACGTTCCAGTTCGGCGTCAACGCGCCAGTCGCTTCCAGGTCCAGGCCCTCGCTGCGGGCGCCCTTGATGGTGCGGTAGGCGGGCATGGTGGTGCCGGGCACGTTGAAGCCGGGGTCCGACTCGGACAGGTTTTCCTGCTGAATCCGGTAAGCGGCCACGCTGGTATTCAACTGGCCCTGCAACCAGCCGCTTTTTACACCAGCTTCATAGGTCTTGCCCTGGCGCGGCGCCAGCAAGTTGCCGTAACGGTCTTGCGCCGCCTGCGGCTGGTAGATGGTGGAATAGCTGGCGTAAGCGTTGTGGATGTCGTTGATTTCATAGACCAGGCCGCCGTATGGCGTTACCACGTGTTTTTCCGAGGCGGGCGCGGCGCTGTAATAGGGGATGGTCGGCGCGTCGGTGACGTAGTTCTCGTCGTAGCGCAGGACCTTGGCGCCAGCGATCAGGGTCAGCTTGTCGGCCAGGCTGAAGCGGCCGGCGGCATAGGCGCTGGACTGGCGCCGGCTGCTGTCGTAGGTAACGTAGGTGTCGCCAAACACCGGCGCCTGGTTGCGGTCCCAGGTGTACACGTTGGCCGGCGTGCCTTGCAGGTTCCAGTCGAAGCTGCCGTCGGTCTGGCTCTGGAATTCGTTGTAGTCGAGTCCAAAAACCAGTTCGTGCTTGCGGCCCCACAGCGTGACCGGGCCGCGCACCTTGACGTCAAAGCTGTTCGATTTCAGGTGGTAATTGCGGCGGTTGGCGGCCAGCAGCAGGCCGTCGCCGCTGGCCTGGTCGGCAAAGCCATCGCTCACGCCCAGGTACACCGACCGCTCATCCTGCGACGACGTCAAATGGCTGGCCGAGACTTTCAGGCTCCAGTTGTTGCCCAGCGCCTGCTCGAGCGTGGCGAAGACGTCGGTGGAATCGGTGTCGAAGCGGTTACCTGGCGATGCCGGCGAGAACGAGCGGGGCAGGTCGGTCATCACGCCGTTGCTGTAGAACAGCGGGAAGCCCAGGTACGACAACGAGCCCTTCGAGCGGTTGCGCTGGTGGGTCACGCCTGCGCTCACCGTGGTGCCGGGCCGCAGGTCCGCTTCCACCACGCCGTACACCACCTGCTTGTTGTGCCGGTAGTGGTCGATATCGCTCTCGTTGTCCTGCGCCACCGCCACCAGGCGGCCGCGCACGCTGCCGTCGTTATTCAGTGGTCCGGATACATCGAAGGCGCCGCGCAGCTGCTGGTTCGATCCTACCTGACCCTCGACTGACGACTGGAATTGCCTGGTCGGTTTCTTGCGCACCATATTGAGCGCACCCGACGCGTCGCCGGCGCCGGTCATCAGGCCCGAGGCGCCGCGCAGGATTTCGATGCGGTCGTACAGCGCCATGTCGGCCAGGCTTTGCGAAGGCAGGGCATTGAGGCCCAGGTTTTCCGAGTGGGTGTTGACGCCGTCGAGCTGGTAGTTGGTGATCGAGTAACCGCGCGCAGTAAAACCGGTGCGCTCGCTGCCCAGCGAAAACAGCGTGACGCCGGGCGCCTGCGCCATCACCTGGCCGATGGTGGTCAAGCCCTGGTCGGCCATGCGCGCGCTGGTGATCACGCTGATCGATTGCGGCGTTTCGCGCAGCGACAGGCCCAGCGGCGTGGCGGTACCGAGCGCTGCGGTGGATACGTAGGCGCCGGTGCCTTCGCTGGCATCGCCTTGGGCCGTGACCGAGACGGCCGGCAGGCTGCCGATGGTAGGCGCTTCGGCCGCGCGCAGCACCCAGGCGCCGTTGGCGCTGAGGGCGGCGGTGAGGCCGGTGCCGCGCAATACGCCGTTCAGTGCGTCCGCTACGGTATGGCGGCCGTCGAGGCCGCTGCTGGTCTTGCCACGCGTTTGCTCGGGCGTAAAGCTCAGCAGCACGCCGGCCTGGCTGGCGACCTGGCGCAGCGCCTCGCCCAGTTCGCCGGGCGGTACGTGGAAGTCATGGCTGGCAGGGGCCGCAGCAGGGGGCGGCGCTGCTTGCGCCTGCACGTTGCCGGCGCCGGCCAGCAATGCCGAGGAAATAAAAACCAGTTGGATGGCAACAGCCATCGGGGTACGGATGAGGGACATGGTGACCTTGTAGTGGTGTGTCGGTTGACTTTGCCTATACGGGTCACGCCGGAATCGAAAACGGGTACTGTTTTTTTAAATATTTTTTACTTCGCTTGCAACTGCACCCAGTACGGTGTGCGGTACTGAACCCGCACCGGCAGTGCCTCGGGCAGAGCGCGCAGCACGGCGTCGGTATCGGCCAGCGGGTACACGCCCGAAATGCGCAGGTCGCCCACGGCGTCGTCGCAGGCGATGACGCCGCTGCGGTAGCGGCTCAGTTCGTGGATAAAGTCGCGCAAGCGCATGGCGTCGGCCAGCAGCAGGCCCTGGCGCCAGGCCCAGGCTTCGGGGCCGCTGGCGCGCACCGGCAGCACCTGATTGTTGGTCATGCCCGCACCTTGGCCGGACCCGACAATCACGGCGGCGCCGCCGCCGTCGCGTGGCGTCAGGCGCACGCGGCCCTGTTCGACTGCGACCATGGTCCGGTCGTCGTCCTTGCGCACCACGTAGCGGGTGCCAAGCGCCAGCGCGCGCCCGTGCGTGGTCTCCACCACGAATGGGCGGTACGGCGTGCGGTGCTCCTGCGCGGTGGCCACATGGATTTCGCCCCGGACCAGTTGCAGCAGGCGCCCGCTGGCCGTGTAGCGGAGATTGACTGCCGTGTGGACGTTCAGGTGCAGTGCGGTGCCATCTGCCAGCGTGATATGGCGGCGCGTGGCGCCGGTCGAGACATCGGCCAGCAAGGTGTGCGCGGTATCGCTGCGGCTGGCGAACCAGCCGGTGGCGCCGAACGCCGCCAGCCATATCAGCGCCCGCAAGCCCTGGCGGCGTGCGGTGGGCTGGCGCGCCAGGGCCTGGCGGCTGGCGCGGGCGTCGAGTTCCTGGAAGTTGCCGCTCACCTGTTCGATATGGCGCCAGGCGCGGTCGTGGTCGGGATGGGCGTCGCGCCAGGCGCGCCACGCTTGCCGCTGCGCCGCCGTCGCGTCTCCATCCATCAGCGTAGTGAGCCATTGCGCTGCCTGCATGGCGATGTCGAGCGCGATCGGCTGGCCATCGGCATAGACCGTGGTCTCGGCCATGTCAGGACGCGGCAAAATCGGGCACGGCAAAGAAGCAGAGCAGGTTGGCCTTGGTCAGGTATTTCTTGACCGAGTGCGTGCTCACGTTCAATTCGGCGGCGATGTCGGCGTAGCGCATGCCGTCCAGGTGCGCCATCAGGAACGCCTGCCTGGCCGGTTCCGGCAACTTGGCAAGCGCGCGGTCGATCAGGTGCAGCGATTCGACCACGATGGCGATGGTTTCGGGCGAGGGCGCACACGCTTGCGGCGCGTGCAGCAGGGCGTCCAGGTAAGCGTGCTCCAGCGCTTCGCGGCGGCAGTGGTTGGCGATCAGGCGCCTGGCGATGGTGGCCAGGAACGGCCGTGGCTCGGCAATGGCGCCAGCCTCGCGCGCCACCAGGATCTTGATGAAAGTATCGTGCGCCAGGTCGCCAGCCAGCCCCGCATCATGCAGCCGCCGCTTGAGCCAGCCGAGCAACCACGAATGGTGGTCGGTGTACAAGGCCTGGAAATCGGGCTGGGGGCTGGAAGAGGGGGATACGGCAAGCATCTGGCAATTCAATGTAAATGAGAATTGTTATCATTGTAGCCGGATGCGGGCTGGCAGACAATCGCTAGCTGGTGTTGTCTGCGCCATGCTGGTGCCGCACCAGGTAGTCAATAAATGCCCCCGCCCCCAACGGCTTCGAAAAATGGAAGCCCTGTGCCACATCGCAGCCCCATTCACGGATCAGCGCCAGCGACTGCGCGGTTTCCACGCCTTCGGCCACGACCTGGTAATCGAGTTCGCGCGCCAGGGCGATCAGCGAGCGGACGATGCGCTGATCGCGCGGGCTGGTGTGGACGTGGCGGATCAGCGACTGGTCCACCTTGACCACCGTGGCCGGCACTTTCTGCAAATACGCGAAATTGCTGTAGCCGGTGCCGAAGTCGTCGAGCGCCAGGCCCATGCCCAGCGCGCGGATGCGGTGCAGCGTGGCCAGGATGTCCGCGCTTTCCATCCAGACGCCCTCGGTACATTCGATTTCCACGTAGCGCGGATCGACGCGATGCTGCCGGCAGGCGGCGGCCAGCCGGTCCACCAGGTCCGGCTCCTCGAAATTCCACGCCGACAGGTTCAGCGCCACCTTCACCAGGTGACCGGCCGCATGCCACGCGCCCAGCTGGGCGCTGGCGGTGTTGATGACCCAGTCGCTGAGCGGACCGATCAGGGCGGTGGTTTCGATCAGCGGGATGAACTCGGCCGGCGAAATGGCGCCCAGTTCGCGGTGGTGCCAGCGCAGCAGCGCTTCGGCGCCATGGCAGGCGCCGCCGGGCAGGTCGTGCTTCGGTTGATACACCAGTTCGAACTCGCCGTCGGCAATTGCCCGGCGCACATCGTGCAGCAGGCGGAAAGCACGCTGCTGTTGCGCGTCTTCGCTGTCGCTGTACAGGCTCCAGCGCTGCTGCGCGCTCAGGGCCTGGTTGACGGCGGCGGCGGCCTGGCGCGGCGCATCGGCGGCCGAATCGGCGTCCAGCGCAACGCGCACGATGCCGCCAAAGCCGGGCAGGACCAGCGGGATGTTGAGGCTGGTGAGCGGGGTTTGCAGCGCCGCATCCAGCCCGTACAGGTAGTCGATGAAGGCGTCGCTGTCGGCGTCGCGCGAGAGCAGGGCAAAGCGGGTGTCGCCCAGGTGGTACACCTGGGCGCGATCCGCGAACAGTTGTTGCAGACGGGCGCCCACTTCGCGCACCAGCTGGTCGTGCACGGCCGCGCCCATCACGCGGATGATTTCGAAGGCGCGGGCGGCGTCGGGCATGGCAAGGTCCACCAGCACGCGCTGCGCGCCCGGGGCCAGCGCGGCGGCTGCGCCCAGGTCGTCGGCCAGCTGGTATTTATTCGGCATGCCGCTCACCGCATCCACGTGCCCCACCGCGCGGCCCAGCGTGATGTGCGCCATTACCAGGCCGGCCAGCGTGGCCAGGCGCTCCTGGTCGCTGGCGGCGAGAGGGCGGGTGCGCTGGTCGATCAGGCACAGCGCGCCGATGGCATAGCCGTCCTGCGTCACCAGCGGCGCGCCCGCGTAAAAGCGCACGCCTTGCGGCCCTGCCACCAGCGGGTTGCCGGCAAAGCGGGGATCGCGCAGCTGTCTTCGATCACCAGCACGCTGGCCTGGGCGATCGTGTATTGGCAGAAGGTCTTGTCGCGGTCGGTGTTCGGCGGGCAGTAGCCGACTGCCGACTTGATCCACTGGCGGTCGCTGTCGAGCAGCGAAATATAGGCGCCCGAGACATCGAACAGGGTTTTTGCCAGCGTGGTCACGCGGTCGAAGTAGTCGCTGGTGTTGGTGTTGAGGACGCCCAGTTGCTGCAGCGCCCGCACCCGCTCCGGTTCCGAGTTTTGCCGCAACAGCACCGGCAGCGTCATGCCGTTGCGGCCGGCAGCAGCTGCGGCGCCGCCGTGCGTGCGGACCGGCCTGCCGGCGCCGCCACGGCGCTGCGCTCGGTCTTGAACACGCCAACCGCGTGGTTGAGCAGGGCGGCCTGGTCCTGCAGGGTATCGACCGTGCCGGTCGCTTCTTCGACCAGCGCCGCGTTCTGCTGCGTTACCTGGTCCATCTGGGCGATGGCGCGGTTGACTTCCTCGATACCGACGCGTTGCTCCTCGCTGGCGCTGGCGATCGATTCGACCATGTCGGAGACGCGCTTGACGCTGCTGACGATGTCCTGCATGGTGCTGCCCGCGTGCTCGGCCAGGTCGGTGCCGGTGTGGATGCGTTCCACCGATTCGTCGATTAGCGCCTTGACTTCGCGCGCGGCGGTGGAGCTGCGCTGGGCCAGGTTGCGCACCTCGGTGGCAACCACGGCAAAGCCGCGGCCCTGTTCGCCGGCACGCGCTGCTTCCACCGCTGCGTTCAGGGCCAGGATATTGGTCTGGAAAGCGATGCCGTCGATCACGCTGATGATCTCTTCGATCTTGCGCGAGGACGCGTCGATGGCGTTCATGGTTTGCACCACCTGGCCGACGATCTCGCCGCCCTGGCTGGCGACGCCGGACGCTTCGCGCGCCAGCTTGCTGGCGTTGCGGGCGCTGTCGGCGTTCTGCTTGACGGTGGCGGTCAGTTCTTCCATGGCCGACGCAGTTTCTTCCAGCGAGCTGGCCTGGTCCTCGGTGCGGCTGGACAGGTCCTGGTTGCCTGCCGAAATCTGGGTGCTGATGCTGGAAACAGCCTGGGCCGCGTCATGCACTTCGGTGACGGTGGCGTGCAGGTTGCCGCTCATCTTGACCAGCACCGCCATGATGCTGTCGCGGTCGCCATCGCGCAGGCTGACCTGGTGATACAGCTCGCCGCGATCGACGGCGTTGGCCAGCGCTTTCACCTCGGCCGGCTCGGCGCCAAGTGCACGCAGCAAGTGCTGCGACACGCGCCACGCCACCACGGCGCCGATTACCATCGCGATCGCCACCGCCAGCAAGGCCAGCGACTGGAAGTTGTGGGCGCCGTGGCGGGCCAGTTCGGACTCGGCCTCGGTCATCTTTTCTTCCTGGTCGATCAAGCCGTTGATGCTGGCCAGCCAGTCGATGAAGGCCGGCTTGGCCTGGCCCAGCATCAGGCTGCGCGCGCCGTCGATATCGCCGGCGCGGCGCGCCTCGATGATCTGCTTGACCAGCGGCGTGGTACGCGCTTCGTTCTGCTTGATCTTGTCGAGCCAGGCGCGCTCCTCCGGCATGACCTTGGCCTTGGCCTGGCCCAACAGGGCGTCCATCGGGCGCGCCGATTGCTGGTAGTCGGCGTCGAGTTTGTCGATCAGGGCGACCACGGCGGCCACATCTGCGTCCGCCACCAGGGTGACGTCGCGCAGCGCAATCGCGCGGTCGTGCACGCTGCCGCGGAAATTGATTGCATAGCGCTGCTTGACGTTGTTGACCTCGCTGATGTGCTGTAGGCTGCTATCGATGGCGTTGACCTTGAACACGCTCAGGGCGGTCAAGGCCAGCATCATCGCCAGGATGATGCCAAAGCCGATCCGCAGGCGGGCCGCGACGCCGAGGCCGGTGTGATTGTTTTCCATGGGGATTCCTTAAGTGCCAACGACGGTGGTAAAGCTGATGCCGCCATCATATTTCCTAAAACCAATTCTGTTAAGTTTATAGATTAAATAAACCCAATAGAGTTTTCCTATTGGAAATAATAGTGTTGCAACTTTACTGCCTCAGGCAAGGAAAATCCTCCCTCGAATGGAAGGGTTCCCATGGTCTGTCTGCTTGCTTAGCGGGGACCGGGCAGCACCTGCACCTCGATGCCCGAAAACATCGACGGGGCGTGGTACACGCGCTGGGTCGCCTTGCGGAAATCCTCGGGCCTGGCCTTGGGGATATCGACAAAGGTTTGCGGGTTCAGATCCACCAGCGGGAACCATGAACTCTGGATCTGCACCATGATGCGGTGGCCGCGGCGGAATGTGTGGTTGACGTCGGTCATGCTGAAGTTGACCGGTTCGACCTTGCCGGGCGTGAACGGTTCCGGCTTCTCGAAACCGTTGCGGAACTTGCCGCGCAGGGGATCGCCGCGCACCAGTTGCTGGTAGCCGGCCATGGGAATGGCCGGTTTCTCGACATCGGTCCGCGGGCCGTCGGGCTTGGCGGCCGCCGGGTAGTCGTCGGGATAGACGTCGATCAGCTTGACGATCCAGTCGGCATCGGTGCCGCTGGTGGAGACGAACAGGCGCGGTTTCACCGGCCCGCTCAAGGTCACATCTTCCTCCAGCGGTTCGCTGCGGTACGTCAGCACGTCGGTGCGGCTCGAGGCAAAGCGCTGGTCGCCCACCATGTATTCCTTGGGCACGCCGATGGCCGGATAGCCGGTGTACGGCACCGGCTTGCGCGGATCGGCCACGTACTCGTCGAAGCCGTCGCCGCCGGCCGCCGGCTGCTGCCACGCCAGGGTGCCGTTGGCGCCCAGGTACAAGGTGCGCGCCTGCGCCTGCTTCGGTGGCCAGGCCGCGTATTCGCGCCAGACATTGCTGCCGGTCTCGAAGGCATGTACTTCCGCCTGGTTGGGATTGGCCACGCCTTTCAGGTGCTGCTCGAAGAACGGAAACTCGATATTTTTACGGAAGTACTCGCCGGTCTTGGCGCCGAACTGCACGCTGCCCAGGCTCTGGCCGTCGTAGCGGCGCCAGGCGCCGTGCGACCACGGCCCCATCACCAGGCCGCTGTAGATCGCCGGATTATTGCGCTTGATGGCGTGGTAGGTGGTGAGCGGGCCTTGTAAATCTTCGGCGTCGTACCAGCCGCCCACGGTCAGCACTGCGGCCTTGATGTTTTTCAGGTGCGGCGCGATGTTACGGGTTTTCCAGAAGTCGTTATAGGTCCAGTTGGCAATCGTCGGCATCAGCAATGCGCGCTGGGAGGCAGTCATGGTGTCGGTGATGTTGGACAGCGTCAGGTGCGACAGGAAGAAGTCGTAGCCGTCCGCGGTGCCGTAGTCGAAGTTGCTCCAGCTCTTGGGCAGCGGGGTCGGGTTCTGGGCTTCGACAAAGGCGGCGTAGAAGTCGAAATTGGCCGCCAGCATGAAGGCGCCGCCATGATAGGAGTCGTCGTTCATGTACAGGTCGGTCACCGGCGCCTGCGGCGAGGCAGCCTTGATGGCCGGGTGCGAATCGATGACGCTGGCCGACGTGTAAAAGCCCGGATAGGAAATCCCCAGGATGCCCACCTTGCCATTGTTGTTGGGAACATTTTTCAGCAGCCACTCGACCGTGTCGTGCATGTCCTCGCTTTCATTGCCTTCGCCCCTGGCGCGGCGCGGGTTCACATGCGGCGTCATTTCCTGCCATCTGCCTTCCGACATATAGCGGCCGCGCACGTCCTGCTGCACGAAGATATAGCCGCTGCGCTGGAATTCGGGCGACGGACCCAGGCGCGCCGGATAGAAATCGACGCCGTAGTGCAATTCATCATCGGCGTGCACGCCAGCGCTGTACGGCGTGCGTTCCATCAGGAACGGATAGCGCCGGCTGGCGTCCTTGGGGACGTACACGACCGTGAACAGGCGGGTGCCGTCGCGCATCGGGATGCGGTATTCGTACTTGGTGTAGTGCTCGCGCACGCTGGCGACGTTGGAGGCGGCCGGTTCGTCGGCGGCCTGGGCCGGGGTAACGATGCTGCCCAGCAGCGCGATGGCGAGGGCGAGGGTATGCAGGCGGTGGTTCATGGTCTTCCTGTGGTCGGTTCAGCAAACTTGCCTAGTGTAATGTCAGTGGATAACTTTCGCTGCGTTAAATTTACGCAAGGCAAAAATCCCATTTAAAAACAGCTACTTGAACTTGGGTGTCCTGGCTTGTTAACAGGCTTATCCACAGAATCTGTTAACAACAAGGGTTTTATATAAAAGTGTCCACGAAGCCAACTTGTTTGCAAAAGTAATCACTATGTTAGCTAGCTAACAGTTGATTCCGCTACAACTAGCTTATTATCTTGTCACCGGTGCTGCGTACCGGACGCCAACTAACAACCTTTCAACGGAATGACTATGAAACTCAAAAATATCCTGATCGCATCGATGATCATGGGCGCCAGCGTAATGACTTCGTCGGCCTTCGCAGCAAACGTGGGGGACACGGAAGCGGCTGTTCTGGTCAGCAACAAGGCTGGCGGTTTCCAGACCGTGGTCGGTAACACCTTCGACGCCGATCAGGTTTCCAACGTTTTCAGCGACAAGTTCACGTTCACCCTGAACGGCAACTACAACGCTTCCGGCACCTTGAGCTCGACCTTCCTGAGCACCAACCCGATCCAGGATCTGGTGATCAACGGCTTCAGCCTGGTGAAATATGATCCGGTGACCCAAGCCGTTATTTCCACCTACGCCGGCACCAACGTACTGGGTTCGGGCGTGGGCACCGAAGACTACTGGAAATTCGACGCCAACGGCCTGACCGCCGGCAGCTACTACCTGTCCGTGAACGGCCTGGTTCAAGGCGCAGGCGGCGGTTCGTACTCGTCGAACGTCAACCTGGCCATGGCACCCGTGCCAGAAGCCGAAACCTACGCCATGATGATCGCCGGCCTGGGTCTGCTGGGCGTGGTTGCACGTCGTCGCAAGGCTGCCAAGCAAGCGTAAGTTTAGCTGGTTGTGATTCCCTGCGGGGCGGGCGCGCAAGTGTCCGCCCCGCAGTCGTTTACGGCCTGTGCCAGAATACGCGGTGGCGCCATCCGGCGCCGACTTTCCAGGAGCAATATGGACGACCGCTATTTTTACCAGCCCGCACAAGGCCACGGCCTGCCGCACGACCCGTTCAACGCCATCGTCGGTCCGCGTCCGATCGGCTGGATCTCTTCTCAATCGGCAGCCGGTGTGCTCAACCTGGCGCCGTACAGCTTTTTCAACGCCTTTAATTACACCCCGCCGCTGATCGGCTTTGCCAGCATTGGCCGCAAGGACACCCTGCGCAACATCGAGGAAACCGGCGAGTTCGTCTGGAACCTGGCCACGCGGCCGCTGGCCGAGGCCATGAACGCCAGCTGCGCAGCAGCGCCGCCCGAGGTGGACGAGTTCGCGCTGGCCGGCCTGGCCACGGCGCCCTCGCGCATCGTGGACGTGCCGCGCGTGGCAGCGAGCCCGGTGTCGTTCGAATGCAAGTGCAGCCAGATCATCCGCCTGCAAGGCGCATCCGGCGACGCCACCAATACGTGGCTGGTGATGGGGGAGGTCGTGGGGGTGCACATCGCGCAGGCACTGCTGCGCGATGGGATTTACGATACGGCGGGCTCGCAGACGATCCTGCGCGCCGGCGGCCCGGCCGATTACTTCGAGATCACGCCCGACAGCCTGTTCCAGATGCGGCGCCCGGACTACCCATGAATCAATAGGTATAGAACATCTGCTGGATGGCCTTGGTGTCGCTGGTTTTGGTCAGCGCCAGCATCAGCAGGATGCGCGCCTTTTGTGCGCTCAGGGTGTCGGCCGCAACGAAATCGAGTTCGTCGTCGTTGGCTTCGCCGTTGCGCGCCAGGATGCCCTGGCCGACGCGGCTGGCGCGCACGATCACCACGCCCTGCTTGCGCGCGGCCACCAGCGCCGGTTTTACCGTGGCGGCCAGGCTGCCGTCACCCACGCCGGCATGGATAATGCCCTTGGCGCCTGCCGCCACCAGCGCATTGAGCGCCACCGGGCCGACGTTGGCGTAGCCATAGACGATATCGACTTGCGGCAGAGTGGTCAGCTTGCTCACGTCAAACTCGGCATCAACGGTGTGCTTGCGGGTGGATGCGCGGTAAAAATATGGCTTGCCGCCCTGGATGTAGCCGAGCAGGCCCAGTTCCGGCGTCTTGAAGCTGTCAGGCGTGGAGGTGTTGGTCTTGCTGACATCGCGCGCGCTGTGGATCTGGTCGTTCAGCGCCACCAGGACGCCTTTGCCGACCGCGTCCCTGCTGGCAGCCAGCAGCACCGCGTTGTACAGGTTGATCGGACCGTCGGCCGACAGCGCCGTGCCGGGACGCATTGCGCCCACCAGCACCACCGGCTTTTTGCTCTTGACGGTCAGGTCGAGGAAGTACGCGGTTTCTTCCAGCGTATCGGTGCCGTGGGTGATGACGATGCCATCGACGTCCGCTTGCGCCAGCAGCGTGTTGACGCGCTTGGCCAGCGCCAGCCAATGCTCATTGGTCATGTTTTCGCTGGCGATCTGGAACACCTGCTCGCCTTTTACCTGCGCCACGTTCGACAGTTCCGGCACGGCCTTGATCAGGGTATCGACACCGACCGTGGCGGCGGTATAGCCGACCGTGGTGGTGGCGCTGGCGCCGCTGCCGGCAATGGTGCCGCCGGTGGCCAGGATGGTCACATTGGCCAGCTTTTCTGCTGCCCCTGCATAGCTGCCCAACAACATGGTGCAGGCCAGCAGGGTTTGTACGGTGCGTACCAGGCGGTCGGGAAGGTTGTGTGACATGCGGTCGTTCTCCAGTTGCAGTGCTAAAAGCTGGTCAGTTTAACAAAGTCGGTGGTTGTCAACAATGCCGAGGGGTGATGCGTTAAGTGGGGTGTATCTGGCATCATGGACAAGATGAGCAACCATATGAATTTTTCACACACCTTGCGCCGGCATGGCGCCGGATTGCTGGCGGTGGCCGCCATGCTGGCTCTGGCCGGCTGCGGCGAAACCCGCGCGCAAAAAAAACAGCGCGAAGCGAGCGCGGTGATTGCCATGGGCGAAAAATACGTCCGCGAGAAAATTCGCGAACCGGCGTCGGCGCAGTTTCGCAACCAGTTCATCGGCAAGGGCGGCGCGCCGTGCGGCGAGGTCAATGCTAAGGATGCGTTTGGCGCCTACCTGGGCTACCAGCGCTATATTTCGGTGGCGCGCGAACTGACCATGCTGGCGCAGGATATGCCACACGACGAATTCGAGGAATCCTGGCGCGAGATGTGCAAATAGTATTATTGATTGCTGAAGGGGCGGCTGTAGCGCGTGGCGCGCCGTACGTCGGGATGGCGGCCGATCGGGTGCGCCAGCGCCTCCCGGGCGCGGTCGTAGCCGTATTGCCACTGGTCGCGCGCGTGCTGCACGAAGATGTCGTACGTGGGCGGCATCGCCAGTTCGATGCGGTTGCGGCTCCAGTGCAGTTTTTGCTGTAATTGCTGGCGCGCCAGCGCCTTCGAGATATCGGACGAATCGATGCGCAGGTCGGCCAGGTACGTGTTGGCGTAACGCAGCCGCGCATTGCCGTTCAGGCCCAGCACCGAGCGCCAGGCCGGAATCGAAAACACCTGGTCGAACGCCTCCTTGAACTCCATCACCACCTCCGTGCCCAGCTGGCGGGCGATTTCGACCGGGAACAGGTCGAGCACCCCGCCGATGTATTCCGCGCCCTGGTACTGGCGGCAGCGGAAGTAGATCATGTCGGCGATCGAGATGCGCGCGGCCTCGGTGATCGGCACGCCGCTGTCGATCAGCAGCTCCGGCGCCACGGCATGTTCGCCCCAGCGCGGGTCGGCCAGCGGCGACGCCATGCCGCGCAGCGCAGCGGCTGCGCGCTCGCCGCAAAATACGGTCTCCGCAAACAGCTTGCGCTGGCCGCGCGGGCGTCCCACCTCGTGCGCATCGAACAGCAGCTTGCCGCCGATGATGGCCACATCGACCTCCGGCGTGCCGGCGGGCGCGGGGAAGGGCAGCTGCGACGGAATGTCGAACAGGAAGTCGCCGAACAGGTCCGGTATCACCGGCGCGCGCGCCGACGACAGCGTGCGCCGCGCCGCCCGCGCCAGCGTGGCCAGCAGCGCCGCGTGGCGCGTGGATTTGAGGCCGCACCAGAAGTCGTACATGGCGCGCGACGCCAGCCAGTCGCGCTGCGCCTGCGGCTGCGGCAGATTGTGGATGATGGCGGCGGCAATCGCGCCGCCGCAGCTGGCCACGATCACGTCGGGCGCCTTGCCCGCCTCGCGCAGTGCGGCATACATGCCGATGTAGATGCCGAAGCGGAAACCGCCGCCGCCCATGATCATGCAGCGCTGGTACGGTCGATCGGTGCGGGCGGGGGAAGTCGGTACTGTGGTCATGGGTGAAACCATACCACAGCACGGCTACCGGAACTGGTGTTCCACCATCACGCGCACGGCGGCGCTGGTGGGCGTGATGGTGGAACGCGCGCGCAGGCCGGTGCCCTGGAACTGCTGCCAGTCGCGGGACTGCTGGTGCAGCAGATTGGATCCCGCCACGCGCAGCTGGGTTTGGGCGTCGAGCTTCCACAGTGCATACAGGTCCAGCTGGCGGCCTGCCGACATGCCCAGGCGCAGCTGCGTTGATTGCTGCGTGGTGACGCCGCCCTTGTAGGTGAAGTCGCCGCCGACGGTCCAGGCGCCGCCGGGCAGCTTGTAGTCCGCGCCCAGGTTGGCGGTGACCGGCACCTGCTCTTCGAGTGTGTTGTGTGGGCCGGCCACCCTGTCCACGCGCGACCAGTTGCGCGCCAGGTTGGCGCGCAGGTCCACCGCCGGCGCCACCGTCCAGCCCAGCAGACGACGCAGCGGCAGCTTCGCTTCCAGTTCGATGCCATGCACGCTGGCGTTGCCGTTGTTGAACGGCGTCTGCACCCACACGCTGCCCTCCTGGAACAGGCGGGTTTGCGTGACGTCGCGGATGCGGCGCCAGTACACGCTCACGCTGGCCAGGGCGCCGTCGCCCAGGTAGCGCTCGTAGGCGGCGTCGAGGCCCCAGGCCAGCTCGGGGCGCAACTGCGGGTTGCCTTGTTCGTCGGGATTGGTCGGGTTGTTGTTATTGTCCATGGTGTAGCGGCGCGGCACCAGCTTGGCCAGCGTCGGCGCCTTGTACGTACGCGCCAGCGCCAGGCGCAGCACGTCCCGGCTGGGCAGTGCGTAGCGTGCCTGCAGCGACGGACTCCACACGGCCGACGTGACATCGAGCGCATCGGGCGAATTGGCCGCCAGCGCACGACTGGCCGTTTGCAGGCGCTCGTGGCGCAGTCCCGCATACACCGAAAACTGTTGCGATATTTCCCATTCGTCTTGCGCGAACAGCGCCAGGCGTTTGACCACGGCGCTGTAGTCGGCGTTGCTGGTCTCCGTCCGGGTGCCGGCGCCGTCAAAAATGGTTTCGCTGCGGTCTTCGTCGCGGCGCGCCCGGCTGGCGTCCCAGCCGATCGCCAGCGCGTGGTGCGCACCCACCGGGTGGCGCCAGGTACCGGTGAACGTTGCGGCCGTTTCGGTGGGGCCGGCATCGACGTGGCGGTGCACGGCCGGTGCGCCGTTCGCGTCCATGCCATAAAAGTCGTAACCGGTGCTGCGGCGGTTGCTGTTGGCGCCAAGCTTGGTTTCGAGCTTGTCGCCGTTGGCGAGATTGTGGTTCCACTGCAGGTCGCTGCGCAGCATGGTGATGCGGGCGTGGTAGTCCGACACAAAATGCGGAAATTCGCTGGCATCGCCCACCAGCGTTTGCTCGTCGGCGCGGTTGCGCACATCGAAATGGCGCAGGTTGGCGTAGCCCTGCCAGGCGAGGGTGTCGCCGCCGCCCAGGGTCCAGCTCACGCGCGGCGTCAAGGTCAAATTGTCGTTGCGGCTGGACTTCGGTTGCGGCGTATGGCGCCGCAGCGTGACCACGCCGTCAGCGTCGGTCAGCGTTTCGTCGTCGGCAATGGCTTCCTCGGTGCGCTGGCGCGACAACGTGGCGGCTATGCTGTACGAAAGGTTATCCGCCTGGTCCGACAACTGCGCGGTAAGCGTGGGCGACGTGGTGCCGCCACGGCGGGTGGCGCTGGCGGCCAGCGACCGCTGGCCGCGCCTGGCCGCCTTTTTCAGGATGATGTTGATGCTGCCGGCCACCGCCTGGTTGCTCGACGCCGCCGTGGCGCTGCGCAGGATTTCCACCCGCTCGATCATCTCGGGCGCCACCGAGTCGAGCGAGAAACCGGTCGCCACCGGTTCGCCGTTGAGCAGGATCTGGGTGTAACCCTTGCCCAGGCCGCGCATGCTGATCTCGCCGCCCTGGCCGGGTACGCCCGAGATGCTGATGCCGGGCAGGCGCTTGAGGGCGTCGGCCAGGGTCTGGTCGCCCTGGCGTACCAGCTCAGCGTAGGTGACAATGATGGCGGTGGTGGTTTCGCGCTGGCGCAGGTCGGCGCGGGCGGCGGTGATGTCGATCTGCTGCACTGCTTCGGCAACGATGGGCGTGCTGGGCGTGCTGGGCGTGGTGGCCGTGGATGGCGCGGCCAGCAGCATGCTGGCGGCCAGTATCGGAAGCGACATGGTGGTTCCTGTGCGGGGTTCTTGAATCGGATCGCCAAAACGCGGGCGATGGAGGTCCGGTCCGCCACCGGTCGGGTGGCGGATGCAGGCATGGTTATCGGTGGTTAGTAGCCCAGTTGCTGGCGCCGCACGGCAAGTGCGCGCCTGCTCGCATGCTGGTCAAGACCGGCAAGCACGGTGGCGGGATCGATGGCCCGGCCGTTCTGGCGCAGCTGGAAGTGCAGGTGCGGGCCGGTGGAAAAGCCGGTCACGCCGACGGTGCCGATGACCTGGCCCGCCGCCACCTTCGCGCCCGGTTGCACTGCCGTGGTGTCCAGGTGGGCGTAGAGCGCCTGGGTGAGATTGCCATCACCGCTGGCGATGACGACGGTGGTGCCGTAGCGGCCGTTGTTTTCGTCCAGCTTGCCGGCAGCGAGCACGGTCCCGGCAGCAGCTGCGCGCACCGGCGTGCCCACCGGCGCCGGCAGGTCGAGACCCTGGCTGGGCCGTGGCGAAACGCTGCGCATCACGCCGAAAAAGCCGGAGACACGCATCTTGTCGAGCGGGTTGTGCCAGGCGATGGGGGCTGACGTTGACGCCGAAGCGGCCGGCGCGGTGGGCGCCACGACAGGTCCTGCTGGCACCGGCGAAGTGTCCGCTGCTAATGCCGGCACGGTGCCTACCGCCAGTGCGGGGCGCAGCAATGCGCCACCAGTGAGCACACCGATCAGCATTACCGCCACGGTCCAGGCGCCGGCAGCTGGCAACGCAGGCGCCCTGGCGTGGCGCAGCTGTTCGATGCGCTCGCCCACCGTGTGCGCGTCGGCGCCGCCAAAGGCGAGGGCGGCTGCAGGCGGCGCAAGCAGTTGTGCGCGCCACTGGGCCAGCAGGGCGCCAGCGTACTGTTTGCGCTGCTGCGGCGGGCGGCCGGCCAGCACGCGGCGGTCGCATGCCAGTTCCACCGCCCAGGCCAGGCGCGCGCCGAACCAGCGCGGCGCGGGATTGAACCACAACAGCGTTTGCACCAGGGCCGACACGCCCAGCAGCCAGGGATCGCGCGCACGGCGATGTTGCAGTTCGTGGGCGATGACCATCTGTTGTTCAATCACGGGAAAATCACGCAGGTGGCGCGGCAACAGCAACACCGGCCGCCACGCGCCCACCAGCATTGGCGAGACCGCCGCATCGGTTTCCATCACCGTCACGCGGTGGCGGGCGATGTCATACAGCTGGCGCGCGTCGAAGCCGCCGTGCGCGCCCAGCGCCTGCCGCGACAGGCGCCGGGCGCCGCCCAGCAGGCCGCGCCACAACCGCCAGGCGCGCACCAGGCGCAGCCCTGCACAGGCCAGACCGGCGCAGTAGATGACGGCCCAGAGCAACGGTACCCAGGCAAGCAGCGCCGCTACAGTAACGGTGAACGGGGAGGCATTGACTGTCGCAGTCTCAGTCTCAGCCGCAGCCGTAGCTGTAGCAGCGGTAGAATCGGCGCTTGCACCGGCCCTGGTCCTGGCTTCGGCAACGGCACTTCCGGTCGTAGTGAAAATAGTTGGCGACGCGGTGACCGCAACGGGCATGGCTCCGTTGCCGACGGCTGACGAAGGCAGCGCCAGCGCCTGCGGCGATGGCACGGGAATGGTGAACGTCGGCACCACCGCCCGGTCCAGCGCCGGCAGAAACGGCAGCAGCGCCACGGCGGCCACCACACCTTGCGCGGCCAGCCACACCAGGCGCTGGCCGCGCAGTGCCGGCCAGGTGCGTGCCGCGAGTGTAAGCGACGCGTACACCAGCAGGCCGGCCAGCACGCAGCCCACGCAGGCCAGCAGCCATTGCCACAGCAGCAGGGTGGGCGTTGCCATCGTCAGCGTGCTCATGGCTGTTCCGCCGCGTCGTCCGGCCAGTCGTTGAGCATTTGTTCGAGCCGCGACAGTTCCTTCTGGTCCACCAGTTTGCTGCCGGTGAACATCGCCACCGGCAGCGGTGCGTCCAGTTCCATCACGCGGCGGCCGAAGTCGTGGGCGAACGCGGCCAGCGTGCCGACCTTGTCGAGGCGGGGGCTGTACACATTGACGCCGTGCATGACGTGAACCGCGATCATGTCCTTGTCGAGCATGCGGTCGAGCGTCTTGCGCGTCGATGAGAACGACCACGCCAGTTCGTCGGCGGCGGCATCGTGGATTTCGCGGGCGCTCAGCGGCTGCTGCTTCCACAGCGCCTTGAGCAAGGTCAGTTCGCTGACCGACGGGATGAGATTGGACATGGCTTTTCCTGTTTTGCGACGAGTGGGACTATTGTGCGACACTTGTCGCGCGATCGTCAAGCGATAGTGTCGCAGTTTGTAACATTGCTTTGAATAAATTTTTTATGTGCTACCATTAAGTTTTTGCTAAGTATCGCGGCGGGCGGCGCGCTATACAATGGTCGGCTTTACCAGCATCGGAAGCCCTATGTATTACGGAGAGCGCTTCAACAGCATTACCCACACGGTGGGCGCAGCCCTGGCGGCAGCAGGTGGCATTGTTCTGATCGTATTGGCGGCGCGCAGCGGCGACCCCTGGAAAGTGGTGAGCTTCAGTATCTTCGCCGCTACCTTGTTCGGGCTGTACCTGGTCTCCACGCTGTATCACAGCTTGCGCGGCCGCGCCAAGGACGTGCTGCGGCAGATGGATTACTGCGCCATCTATCTGCTCATCGCCGGCACGTACACGCCGTTTACGCTGGTGAGCCTGCGCGGACCGTGGGGCTGGTCGTTGTTCGGCGTGGTGTGGGGGCTGGCGCTGGTGGGCATCGTGCAGGAGCTGTGGTTCGCCAAGGGCAAGCGCATCCTGTCGCTGGTGATTTACGTGGCCATGGGCTGGGTGGGCGTGATCGGCGCCGGCCCGCTGATTGCGGCGCTGGGCATGGACGGCTTCCTCTGGATCGCCGGAGGCGGCCTGGTGTACACGGTGGGCATCGCTTTTTTTGTGACCGATCACAAGTGGCGCTACGGCCACGGCGTGTGGCACCTGTTCGTGCTGGGCGGGAGCGCCTGCCACTTTGCCGCCGTGCTGTTGTACGTGGCGTGAACGATCAATCAAGTAGAGTTGAACCAAGTGGACATTAATTCGGACGATCTGAAAACCTTCATCACCGTGATCGACAGCGGCACCCTCAGCGCTGCCTCGGTGCACCTGGGCCAGACCACGTCGGGCGTGAGCCGGGCGTTGTCGCGGCTCGAGGACAAGCTGGCTACCTCGCTGCTCACGCGCACCACGCGCCGCATGGAATTGACCGAAGAAGGCCAGTTGTTCCTCGAGCGCGCACGCGCCATCCTGGGCGCCATGGAAGAAGCCGAGGAAACCCTCCGCATCCGCCGCCAGCAGCCGGCCGGCCGCCTGTGCGTGGATGCGGCCTCGCCGTTCATGCTCCATTGCGTGGTGCCGCACGTGGCGGAATTCCGCGCGCTGTACCCGGAGATCCGGCTCGAGTTGAGCAGCAACGACCAGATCACCGATCTGATCGAACACCGCACCGACATTGCGATCCGCATCGGCACGCTGCCCGACTCCACCTTGCACGCGCGGGCGCTGTCCGCCAGTCCGCTGTACGTGCTGGCCAGTCCCGACTACCTGGCGCGGCACGGCGCGCCGCGCACGCCGGAAGAGCTGGCCGGTCATTCGCTGCTGGGCTTTGTCCAGTACGAGCAGGGCAACAGCTGGCCGCTGCAGCACGCCAACGGCAACAGCCTGGCCGTCACGCCGTCGCTGTCCGCCTCCAGCGGCGAGACCTTGCGCCAGCTGGCGCTGGCCGGGCAGGGCATCGTGTGCCTGGCCGACTTCATGACCCGCGCCGACATCGCTGACGGCCACCTGGTCAAGGTGCTCGAAGACAGCTATACCGGCTACCGCCAGCAAATCCACGCGGTCTATTACCGCAACACGCAACTGGCGCGGCGCATCGGCTGCTTCCTCGATTTTCTCCAGCAGAAGTTATAACTGTCATCGAGTGTGAAGCCGCGTACAGAATACACGGCCGTCCCACGCTATAGTGGCTGCGCGTGCCTGGAGCGCATTCTTGCAGATGTCGCTCGGCAGCAGGTAAGCCGGTAGCCTCAAGTACCGGCACCAGATTTGGTATGGGGCTCGCCAGACCGGCTGCGCGGCCCGCTATCGCCTCTGCGTTGCTCAGCGTACTTGAGTACGCTTGCGCTACTCGAGACGATAGCGGGCCGCTCGCTACGGTCTTGCGATGCCCCCGATGCTTCACTACATTTGCTCAATACACTTGCCTTACCAGATTTCATTTGCTTCACTACCTTTTCGGGAGATGGACATGTCGCAGACTTCGCACCCTTCGAAGCATTTGGTACGAGCATGGTTGGAGCGCCGGGCGCGTGAGTTCAAGCCGCCGCCGACGCCCGAGGAAATTCGCCGTCAACTGGACTGGGGCCTGATGCTGTTCGAGCCTGCGCTCATTCCCGTCAAGGTCGATCAACGCTCCCGCCGCTAAGCACGGCCTGCCGTATGTAAAACCCACCCGCCACCGGCGGTGTGGGTTTTTTTTCGTGCGAGCGCCGTTCACCGGTGCATTTCCGTCATTCGCCGATTAGTGGTTTGCCGGCCGGCGATTCCCCGTTATTGTGATGGTCATGTCACAAGGGGGAACCGAACATGAATGTGGAAACCGTTTATAAATGGCGCCAGCAACTGGTGTGGGGCATCGGCCTGATCGTGGTGGGGGTGGTCGTGCTGTTGCAGCGCGCGGACCTGATCGACCTCGATCTGCGCGTGTCCGAGCTGTGGCGCTACTGGCCCTGGCTGCTGGTGATCAGCGGCCTGACGCAAGTGATTCCGCCCACCACGCCCGCCTACCTGCTCAGCGGCCTGTGGAGCTTCTTCTTTGCCGGCTGGTGGTATGTCTCGTTCAACCGCATCTGGGGCTGGGGTTTCGGTGACACCTGGCCGGCGCTGATCGTCGCCTGCGGCGTCGGCCTGTTGCTGCGCCCCCTGCTGGAAAATATCTTCGACGCCCACAAGGAGCAAAAATGAGCCGCATCGCCAAAACCAATCCCAAGGCGCAAATGGTGCTGGGCCTGCTCGTGGTCGTCATCGGCCTGCTGTTCCTGGTCGATAACCTGGGCTGGATCGACCTCGATTTCCGCCGCCTGCTGGTACCCACCGCGCTGCTGCTGGCCGGGGTGCTCAAGCTTACCCACACGCGTACCAATTCCGGCAACGTGGTGGGCGTGGTGCTGGTCTGCGTAGGCAGCATCGGCGTATTGCGCGGCATCGGCTTCCTCGATTTCGACTGGCGCGATATCTGGCCCGTGGTACTGATCATTGTCGGTATCGGCATCGTGTATAAAGCCAGCAATGCCGCCAATGACGCCGGCAACAGCGGCGACTGGGCTGGCGGCGACGATCCCAAGGCCGCGTTCCAGGCGCCCGGCGACGACTACGTCAAGTCGGAGCGCGGCGCCGACGGCGACGACGTCATCAACTTCGTCTCGGTGGTGGGCACGTCCAACCGGCGCGTGAATACGCAGAATTTTCGCGGCGGCGAAGTGACCGCCATCCTCGGCAGCGCCGATCTCGACCTGCGCCAGGCCTCGATCCAGGGCGATGCCGTGCTCAATATCTTCTCGCTGGCCGGCGGCATCACCATCAAGGTGCCGGTGGACTGGGTGGTGGTGATGGAGGGTACCGCGATCATCGGCGGCTTCGAAGAAAAAACCGCGCCGCCTGCCGGTACCGGCAAGCGCCTGGTCGTGCGCGGCTACGCCATTCTTGGCGGCCTGGAAGTGCGCAACTAGCAGGCCCGGACCACCATGCTCGAAGCGTTCTCGAACCGTCGCGGCGCCGCCATCTACATGGTGGTGTGGCTTTTCTTCGGCCTGGCGCTCGGTGGCGTGATCGCGCTGACCAGCGATACGCCGCTGGCCAACGCCATGCTGTTCGCGATCCCGCTGAACATGGTCTATGCGCTGGTGGCCGGCTACTCCGCCTACTACCTGTGCCGCGCCTATCCGCTCGGTGCGCGCCCGGCCGGCACCGTCGCTGCGGTGCTGACGGTGGCGGCGGTGGTGTCGGGCGTGCTGTGGCTGCTGGTCGGGCACTTGTGGAATGCGGTGACCGCGCTGCCGGACCTGGCGTGGGCCGGCATCGTGCTCACGCCGCAGCTCTCGGCGTTGATCGTGGGCCTGGGCATACTGCTCTACGGCTGCGCGGCGGCGGTGCACTACCTGGTGATCGAATTCGTGCGGGCCAGGAGCGCCGAGCGGCGCGAGCTCGAATCGCAGCTGCTGGCGCAAGAGGCCGAACTGCGCATGCTGCGCACCCAGATCGATCCGCACTTCCTGTTCAACAGCCTTAATTCGATCAGCGCGCTCACGTCCTGCGACGCCGGCGCCGCGCGCCGCATGACGCTGGAGCTGGCCAGCTTCTTTCGCCAGAGCCTGGGCATGGAAGCGCACAAGATGGTCACGCTGGGCGAGGAGCTGGTGCTGATCCGGCATTTTCTCGCCATCGAACAGGTGCGCTTCGGCGACCGGTTGCGGGTGGCGTGCGCGGTGGACGACGCGGCGCAGGCCTGCCTGGTGCCGCCCATGCTGATCCAGCCGCTGGTGGAAAACGCCGTCAAGCACGGCATCTGTAACCTGCCCGAGGGTGGCGTGATCCGCATTGAGGCGCAGCGCGCCGGTTCGCTGTTGCACATCCGGGTGGACAACCCGGTGGACGAGGACCTGCACGCCGACATGGGCGGCAGCGGCATCGGCCTGGCCAATGTGCGTCAGCGCCTGGCCCGCGCCTACAAGCACGAGGCCAGCATCCGGTGGGGCCGCCGGGACAACAACTTCAACGTGGACATCGCCATGCCGGCGCACACCACAGGCGACAGGGAATAGCAGATGCGGGTATTGATCGTCGATGATGAAATGCTGGCGCGCGCCGTGGTGCGCGAGTACCTCGGTGCGCACGCCGATATCGAAATCGTCGGCGAATGCGCCAACGGCTTCGAGGCGGTAAAAGCCATCACCGAGCTGGCGCCCGACCTGGTGCTGCTCGATATCCAGATGCCCAAGCTCGACGGCTTCGAGGTGGCCGAGCTGGCCGGCAGCCAGACCCGCTACATCTTCGCCACCGCGTTCGACCAGTACGCGATCAAGGCGTTCGAATTCCACGCGCTCGACTACCTGCTCAAACCCTTCAGCCAGCAGCGGCTGGACCAGGCGCTGGCGCACGCGCGCGCCAATATTACCAAAGGCGCCGGCGACGCCGCCATCGAACGCCTGGTGCGCGACGCCGCCAGCCGCAAGCAGCCGCTGGACCGGGTGCTGATCCGCGACGGCGCCAGGGTCCACGTGGTGGCCTGCGACCGGATCGACTACATCGAAGCGCAGGACGATTACGTGCGCATTCGCGCCGACGGCAAGGACTATCTGAAAAGCCAGCGCCTGGCGGAGCTGGAAGCGCAGCTCGACGGCGCGCGCTTCCTGCGCATCCACCGCTCGTGCATCGTCAACATCGGCCGCATCGACCGCATCGAGCAGGCCACGCGCGACAGCCATGTCGCCATCCTCAAGGACGGCAGCCGGCTGCCGGTCAGCCGCAGCGGTTATCAGAAGGTGCGCGCGGCGCTGCTGTAGGTAGCGCCTGGCGGGACGCTGCGAACGGCGCCGGACCCGGCACTTGAGAAAAGTACAATTGCGCCTGGATTTATTGTGGTTAACGCACCAGGCATATCATGACGGCACTCTCCGCACCGATTTCCTTTGCCGCCTACACGGCGTATGCGGACCGGCGTCCGCGCCTGGCGGCGGCAGCGGCCATGGTGGTGGCGCTGCACCTGGCCCTGCTGTGGCTGGCCACGCGGCCGGTGCCTGCGCCAGTGTCAATCGATCGCCGGGTGTGGATACAGCTGCTGCCGTTGTCTGCAGCGCCGGTCGCTGCCACGCTGAGGGTGCACCCATCGCAACGCCTGCCGCCTGAACCCGTCCCACGTCCGGCAGTGCAGCAGCGTCCGCAGGCGGCCAGTCCGATGTCATCGGCTGCACCAGGTGCGCCGGAGGCATCGGATGCCCGGCCGCCGAAGCCAGTATCCGCGCGGCCCGCAACGCCCACTACGCCCCAAATGCCGGCAACGTCGGCAACAGCAGCGGCAGCTTCAACAGCCGCAACAACTTCAGCAGCCGCAACAACTTCGACAGTCGCAGTACCCGCTGCTACCCCGGCAGAGCGAACGCCCTACGTCGATCCGCTGGCGGCACAACCTGGACCCGCAGAGCTGCCCGCCGATGTACGCGAGCAGGCGCTCAAGGCTGTCGGCGCCATCGACCGCGAGCTGCGCGCAGGCGAACGCAAGCTGATCACCGCGCCGCTCCATACGCCGCAGGCACGCCTGGAACGGGGCTTTGCCGAGGCCAGCGCGGCGGTCAAACCGAAATGGTTCGAGTCGGCAAAGATAGAGCTGTTCAGCGCGCCCAACGACCCCAAGCGCATTTACCGCATCATCACCGCGCTAGGCGAGTATTGTTTGTTCTATCCAGACAAGGCCAGTATGAGCGCCAACAGCGCGGCGGGCTCTGGCCATGCCAGCTTCGGCCAACCCCTGATGGGAGGCTGCCCCCGGCGTTTCTAGCGCTGCGCATCGACGCTGTGGAAGCGCCAGGCGCGTCGTCGTGCCGCGCAGTCATTGATTCAGGGCCTGCGCCAGCAGCACTCTCGGTAACGCGCGGGAATTCGTCAGGCCGATACCGCCGGCACCGCCGCCGTATCGATACTCCACCATGCCGGCATCAGCGCCTGGATCTCGGGGCGGCCGAAGCGGTCGTCGATCAGGAACACGGTGCCCTGGTCGGACTGGGTGCGGATCACGCGGCCTGCCGCCTGCACCACTTTCTGCATGCCGGGATAGGTGTAGGTGTAGTCGTAGCCGGCGCCGAAGATGGCGTCCATGCGCAGGCGGATCTGCTCGTTGACGGGATTAATCTGCGGCAGGCCGAGCGTGGCGACAAACGCGCCGATCAGGCGGGCGCCGGGCAAATCGACACCTTCGCCGAACGAGCCGCCCAGTACCGCGAAGCCGATGCCCCGGCTCTCGAGCGTGAAGCGCGCCAGGAAGTGGGCGCGTTCCGCTTCATCCATGCGGCGCGACTGGCGCCAGGTGGGGACGTCGGGGTAGCGCTCGGCAAACGCATTGGCCGCCTTTTCCATGTAATCGAAGCTGCTGAAGAACGCCAGGTAGTTGCCGGGCTGGCGCAGGTACTGCTCGCCCATCAGCGCGGCGATCGGCTTCAACGATTGCTGGCGGTGCTGGTAGCGGGTGGAGATGTGCGACGCCACCTGGACCGACAACTGCTCGGCCACGAACGGCGACTCCACGTCCACCCACGCGGTGGACTCGGGCATGCCCAGCATGTCGCCGAAATAATTCCAGGGGCTGAGCGTGGCCGAAAACAGCGCCGTGGTGTGGGTGCTGTCGAAGCGCGGTTTCAAAAACGGCGCCGGCACGATGTTGCGGATGCAGAGCAGCGAATCGGCATGGCTGGCGCGCGCCCCCTCGGTTTTTTCGATGTCGAACAGCGCATGGTCGCCAAACGATTCGCCGAGGCGCCCGAACAGCAGCGCGCCAAAATAAAACTCCTGCAGTTCGGGATCGTGGTGGGTGGGATGCTCGGCCATGTAGTCGGAGATGGCGGCGGCCGTGGTTTGCAGCGCGATCATGAATTTTTCGGGCAGCGTGGCGTACGATTGATAGTCGACGTCCTGCTCTTTTTCGAGCTGGTTCCACAGCTTGTGCACGCGGTCGAGCGGCTTTTTCAGTTCGGGCGGCGCGGTCTTGCGCAGCAGGCGCAGGCTGGCGTGTTCGAGTTCGGCCGAATACATCTTGCGTGCGCGCGACACCATGTTGTGCGCCTCGTCCACCAGCACGCTGACCTTCCAGTCGTTCAGTACCGTCAGGCTGTGCAGCATGGCGCTCAGGTCGAAATAATAGTTGTAGTCGCCGATGACCACGTCGCACCAGCGCGCCAGCTCGGTGCCCAGGTAGTACGGGCACACGTCGTGGGCCAGCGCCACGGCGCGCAAGGTCTCGCGGTCGAGCGATAAAAATGCCGCGCCGTCGGCCGGCGGGTTGGTGATATCGAGCGCCGATTGGCGCGCAGCGGGCAGGCGATCATAAAACCCCTTGGCCAGCGGGCACGACTCGCCGTGGCAGGCCTTGTCCGGATTGACGCAGGCGGTGGACTTCGATGCCAGCTCCAGCGTGCGCAGCGGCAGCAGCGGCGCGCCGTGGCGGATCACGTCCACCGCGTCGAGCGCCATCTGCCGGCCCGAGGTTTTGGCCGCCAGGAAAAACACCTTGTCGACGCCATGCGCACACGCTCCCTTTAACATCGGGAACAGGCTGCCCACGGTCTTGCCGATGCCGGTGGGCGCCTGCGCCAGCAGGCACACGCGCCGGTTGCTGGCCTTGTACATGGCTTCGGCCAGCTGGCGCTGGCCGGGTCGGAAGTCCGCGTGCGGAAAGCGCATCGCTTTCAGTTGCTCGTCGCGGGCGGCGCGGTGCGCCAGTTCCTGCCGCGCCCAGTCGAGGAACAGGCCGCACTGCTGCTGGAAGTATTCCTGCAAGTCCAGCGCGCTGTACTCTTCCTGCAAGCGGGTTTCCTTCTGGCTGGCGATGTCGAAATACACGAGCGCCAGCTTGATGGTGTCGAGCCCGCGATTGCTGCAAAACAGGTAGCCGTAGATTTTTACTTGCGCCCAGTGCAGCTGGCGCTGGTTGTCGGCCATGCGCGCCAGGTCGCCGCGATAGGTCTTGACCTCTTCGAGGCGGTTGGTGCGCGGGTCGTAGCCGTCGGCGCGGCCGCGCACGTGCAGCGGGCCGAAATCTCCCGACAGCGAAATCTCGGTCTCGTAACCGTCGGCGCGGCGCGCGGCCACCACCGCGTGGCCGGCAATGCCTTCCTGCGCCGTGGGCGACGGCGTGAAGCGCAGATCGAGGTCGCCCGCCTTGGCGGTGAACTCGCACAGCGCGCGCACGGCGATGGTGTAGGTGCCGGCAGTTTCCATGTCAGGCCGCCCATTGCAAATAGCACACGGCCACCGGCATCTCGTGCGTGGCGCAGTAGTCGATCCAGCGCAGCTGGTTGTCCTGCAGGCGGTCGCCCGGGCCTTTGACTTCGATCATCGTGTACCGCCGCTCGGCGGGCCAGAACTGGATCAGATCGGGGAAACCGGTGCGGTTGGCCTTGATGTCTTGCAGGATGCGCTCGAAGGCGCGGCGCAGGTGCATGGGCGGAATGCACTCGAGCGCCAGGTCCAGCAAATCGTCGCTGAGCGCCTGCCAGTGCAGGAACGGCGAGGCGATGCCGCGCTTGGCGCCGTGGTTGGCGCGGATGGTGGCGCGGTAATCGCCGCTGTCGAGCTGGGCGAAGCAGGCGGCAAATTGCGCGGCGCGGCGCCGCTGGAAATCGGCGCTGTGCAAGTCGGCCGGCGCCCGGTGGTACGGATGGAAAAAGGCGCCCGGCACCGGGCAGAACACGGCTTCCCAGCACAGCAGCCCGAACAGCGAATTGATCAGCGAATTTTCCACGTAGTACACCGGCGCATCGTCGCGCGCCAGGTGGTCGCGCACGACGAATTCCACGTAGTGGTGCTCGGTGGGCAAAGGCAGGCTCAGGTCGATGCGCAGCGGCTTGGCGGGGGGCACCGGTGGCGGCTTGGCGTGACCGAGCTTGCGCGCCAGCCGTGGCGCCATGCGCAGCAGTTGCTGGCGTTCGGCCTCGGTTTCGGGCGCTGCCATGGCTTGCTGCAGCAGGTCGAAGGCGGCGCGCGGCTGCTCGTCCTTTTCCAGCACGCGGATGGCGCGGGCGCGCGCGCCCGGGTATGGACATTGCGCATACACGGCATGTGCGCCCGGCCAGTCACGCAGCTTTTCCAGGTGCTGGCCGATGGCAAACGTAAACTTGTGGCGACGGCTGAGCAGCCATTCGTTGTCCTCGGCGCAAGCGGGCAGGTCGGCCATGATGGCGGCCGGGTCTTCGCCGAGCTCGAAGCGTTCGCGGCAGCGGTGCAGGGCCAGGAAATCGTCGATGTCGCGCCGCGTGCGAAAACCGCGCGCCGCTGCCGGAAACTCCACCTTCTCGTACTGGAAGATGCCGAGGTCCGACAGCACGAACTCGGTCCAGTCCTGGTGGAAATTGCCAAAGAAAATCAGGCGCAGACGGTCGCACAGGTCTTGCACCAGGTTGCGGTAAGCGTGGTCGCCGGAGTCGGGCCACCACTGCGAATATGGCTGCGGTGTGCAGAACTGTTCGCGCAGCGCGGCCAGCTGGTCGGCCTTGCGCAGGTGGCGCACGTTGGCCCCCAGCTGGAATATTTTGCTGATTTCGGGTTTTTGCAGCAGTTCGAACAACTGGTCGAGATCGAGGTGGGGGTTGTGTTCGATCAGGCCCAGCGCGGCCAGGGGCAGGGCGGCGGCGTGGGTGTCGCCGATTTCGGCATAGCTTAATTTACTGGCGCGAAAGATCGTGCCCTTGCGCATGACCATCCGTACCAGCAGCGCGCGCGAGGCCTGGGGCAGGGTTGGGAAATGCTGCAGGAAATCGCGCTCGTCGGCCGTGAGCAGGTCGTCGTAACGGTCGGCGATCCACGTCAGTACCCGGTGAAAATTTTCCAGGTAGTAGAACGGGTTAGCAAGCGGATTGGAGAAAACTGGGGTCATTGCGGGCACGGCAGGGAGAGGCGATGGCTGTATTTATGTACAGTGTATCGCTTTCCGCTGCCGATGCCCAGTGAAATGTCGGTTAGCCGTTGCTGGCGCTGGCGGCAGCGCCGGCTGCCTTGGCCGCTTCGGCCGCCTTTTGCTCGACCAGTGCATTGGCCTTGGCGATTTGCTCCTCCACCGACTGCACCGCCTGCTTGGTGGCCTTGGTCACCTGCTCGTAGCCTGTGAAGGCGTTGTCGATCGCGGCCTTGACGATCTGTACCGCGTTTTCCGATCCCGGACGCACGTTTTTCGTGACGTCGTAGATCAGCGCGGACAGGTTGGTCTTGGCTTCGGCCATGTGGGCGTCGGCGGCGCGGGTGAATTCTTCGCGGATGTCGGCAATGATGGCGCCCAGTTGCTGGTTGTAGGCGGTGGCGCCGGCCACGCCCGGCTGCACCTTGGCGGCGGCCAGGCTCATCGCTGCCTTGGGATCGGCGGCCTGGCTGATTTCCTTGCCGGTGGCCAGGCTGTCGGCCATATTCGACTTGGCGGTGGCCATATTGAGGGCGACGACTTGCTCCACGCCTTGCACCGCGCGCGCGGTCAGGGTATTGAAGGTTTCCAGTTGAAATTCAAACAGGGCTTTGGTGGCGTTGGCAAACTGCTCGGGATTGGTGAACATACGGTCTCCTCATGTGAATGATGGGCTGATGCTCCGGGGTGGTCCCCATGTTGTTATTGGCTTTTTAGTAGTTAACCAGTTTTTCGCAACGGCTGTCCCTGAACGGGCCGCGGAACTTTTTCCAGCCCGGCCCCAGTTGCGTGGGCGAGCAGGTCAGCACCTTGGCATCGACGATGCTTTGCCATTGCCAGTACTGCGCCGGCCCGGCCTGCAGTTGCCCACAGGTCATCGCCAGCGACAATAATGTTATGACTCCGAGAAAGTGTTTAGTCATGGCACAAGAGTACAGCAAATCGCCGCGCCCTCAAAGTGGTGCGGTTTTTGGCAGGCGCAGGGTGAACCGCGTGCCGAGCCCCACCTTGCTGGCCACGTCGATATGGCCGCCCAGCACGCCAGTGACGATGTTGTGCGTAACGTACAGGCCCAGCCCCGAACCGCCAGCGCCCATGCGGGTGGTGAAGAACGGATCGTAAATGCGCGGCAGGTTGCCGCCGGGGATGCCGATGCCGTCGTCGATGACGTCAATGGCGATCTCGCCACCGCTGTCGCCACCGCTGCTGCCATAGGCTGCCACGCGCAAGGTGCCGGCCTTGCCAAGCTTGCCGCTACCGAAGCCGTGCACCACGGCGTTGTCGATCAGTTGGCGCAGCGCCTGCAGCAGCGGGGTGGCGTAGCTGTCGAGTTCGAGCGACTGGTCGATCTCCTGTTCGAGCGTGACGCCCTGGCGGCGCAGGTCGGCTTCCATCGAATGCAGCAGGTGGCCGACCTGTTCGCCGAGCAGAAAACGGCTGCGCTGCGAGTTGGCGCCATCGACCGCGATGTGGCGGAAGCTGGCCACCAGTGCCGCCGCCCGGTTCAGGTTGCGCAGCACCACCTGGTCGGCGCTGGCGGCCTGGTCGAGATAGGTTTCCAGCACCGAGCGGCGCAGGCCGCCTTCGAGTTCGCGCCGCAGCTCGGCCGTGCGTTCGCTCATGGTGCTGGCCATGACCAGGCTGTTGCCGATCGGCGTGTTCAGTTCGTGCGCCACGCCCGCCACCAGCGCGCCCAGTCCGGCCAGCTTGTCGCGGCGCACCAGTTCCTCCTGGGTCAGGCTGAGGTTTTCCAGTGCGGCCGTCAGTTCCTCGTTGACCTGCTCAGCTTGCTCTTTCGATTGCAGCAGTTCCAGCGTGCGCGCGGCCACCAGCTCTTCCAGGTGCTCGCGGTGGCGCAGCAATTCTTCCTCGCGCCGGGTGCGGGTGATGGCAATCCCGGCCAGGTGCGAGGCGGTGCCGATCAGCGCCAGTTCGTCGTCGGCCGGCGTGCGCGCGGTGCGGTAGTACATGGCAAACGAGCCGATCACGGTGGTGCTGTCCTGCATGATGGGAATCGACCAGCAGGCGCGCAGGCCGAAGCGCGCGGCCACCTCGCGGTAGGGAGTCCATAGCGGGTCGTGGTCGATGTCGGCCACGATCACGGTGGCGCGGCGGTACATGGCTGTGCCGCACGAGCCTGCCGAAGGGCCGATGGGCAGGCCGACCAGCGCATCGAGATACGCCCGCGGCATGCGTGGGCCGGTTGCGGTGGCCACTGTGCGCCCGTCCGGCCCCAGCAGCATCACCGTGCAAATGACGTCCGGCGATTGCGACTCGATCAGCAGCATCAGCCGTTCCAGGATCTCGGCCTGCGGCGCCGAGCGGGCGATCATTTCCAGCAGCTTGTTCTTGCCGTCGCGCAGCGCCGCGCTCCGGTTGCGGGCCGTGACATCGACCACCCGCACATGCATCAGCCGGTGCGCGCCGGAATTGAGCGGCACCATGCGCAGTTCGCAGTCGATCAGGCGGCCGGTGCTGTGCCGCATGGTCAGCGCCACCATCTGCGTGGCGCCGCCCATCACCGCTGCCACCTGTTCGGCAAACACTGCCTTCGAGGTGCGGCCATCGGGCTGTAGCGGCGGGCACAGCGAGGGCAGGTCGGTTTGCACCAGTTCCGCTTCGGTCAGGCCGAAATGCTGGCGCGCGCGGCGGTTGACGTCGAGCAGCAGGTTGGTGCCGCGCTGCATCAGCAAGATGGTGTCGGGCGAGCCGGCCAGCATGGTGTGATAGTTGACTTCCAGCGTGGCCATGGTGGGCAGCGCGCGCGTTGCCGGCGCCGGCAATATCGCGTGCAGGCGTACCAGGATTTTTTCGGCCAGGTCGTCCGCCGCGATCGAGAGCGGCAGGTAGCCGGTGGCGCCGATGTGGAGCGCGCGCGCATGTTCCTCGGGGTGGGGCGCGGTGGAGAGCAGGTAGAGCGGCACCTGGGGGCCGCACAACTGGCGCACCAGTTGACAGAGCTCCAGGCTGGCGCTGCCGGCCAGCGCCACATCGACGACGGCCAGCGCCACGTCGCCGCTGCGCGCCACCTCCAGCGCCTCGTTGCCGCGGCTGACGGCGCGCACATGGTAGCCGTGGCGCGCCAGCGTCTGCTCCAGGCCGGCGTGGTCGTACGCCGAACTGGTGGCCACCAGTATCGTGTGCGGCGTAGCGGAGGAGGGCGTCGGCGTCAGCGTCATGGCATGGCTAGTGTATTACAAGATCGGCGGCGAAGATCGAATTCATGCCGCCTCGATGGCGGCAGCTTTCTGGGCTTGCTCGATCAGCGGGAAATTGTTCTCGATCCAGTCCACCAGCACTTCCAGTCGCGTGGCGGCCTCGCGGCCCAGCGCGGTCAGGCTGTATTCCACGTGCGGTGGCACGACTTGCTGCGCCACGCGCAGTACCAGGCCGTCATAGGCGAGAGCATCGAGCGTTTGCGCCAGCATTTTTTCGCTCACACCGCCGATTGCGCGCCGCAATTCGCTGAAACGGTGGGTGCGCTCCAGTAGCACGATCAGCACCAGCACGCCCCAGCGGCTGGTAATGTGGCCGAGCACGGCGCGCGACGGGCATTCGGCCGCCAGCACGCGCGGCTGCAACTGGTTATCGCGCAAAGCCGCCCGCAGCGATTTTTGTTCGTTCATCATCTATCCAAAGTCGGAGGTGTACTTACCAAATTGTACGTACTTACAAAAAGTAAGTACAGCGATTACCATGGACGCTGTCAGTCGCCTTGAAGGTTCGCTTAAGACAAACCTAACCGTGCCAGCTTAGGCTGGTGCCTATCGTTATTAAAAAAGGAAACAACATGATCGTCATTACCGGTGCTACCGGCCAACTGGGCCGCCTCGTCATTTCCCACCTGCTGAAAACCACGCCGTCCGGGCAAATCGTTGCCGCCGTGCGCGATCCGGCCAAGGCCGCAGACTTGCAGGCGCTGGGCGTGCACGTGCGCCAGGCCGACTACAACGATCCGGCCTCGCTCGACACTGCCTTTGCCGGCGCCACCAAGGTCCTGCTGATTTCGTCCAACGATATCGGCAACCGCACCGCCCAGCACCAGAACGTGATCGATGCGGCCGTGCGCGCCAGCGCTGCACTGCTGGCCTATACCAGCGTGCTGCACGCCGACACCAGCCTGCTGGGACTGGCCGCCGAACACCGCGAAACCGAAGACGCGATCCGCGCCTCGGGCCTGACCTACACCTTGCTGCGCAACGGCTGGTACCTGGAAAACTACACGGCCGGCCTGAAGGGCGCCCTCGAACATGGCGCGCTGAGCGGCGCCGCCTCGGACGGCAAGATTGCCGCCGCCGCGCGCGACGACTATGCGCAAGCCGCTGCCGTGGTACTGGCCAGCGGCCAGCCGGTAGCGCAGGTGTATGAACTGGCGGGCGATACGTCCTTCACCCTCAGCGACCTGGCCGCAGAGACGGGCAAGCAGGCGGACCGCGAGCTGCCGTACCACAACCTGGGCCAGCACGAGTACCGCGAGCTGCTGGTGACCGTGGGCCTGCCGCCGGCAGTAGCCGACCTGCTGGCCAACTCCGACTTCGCCGCTTCCAAGGGCGCGCTGTTCGACGACAGCGGCACGCTGGGCAAGCTGATCGGCCGTCCGACCCAGCCGCTGGCCGATGCCGTGAAAGCCGCCCTGGCCTGAGCATGAAAAAAGCCGCAGACCTCGAAAAGGGCTGCGGCTTTTTTGCGGAATTTTGTGGTGCCCACGGAGGGACTCGAACCCCCACACCTTGCGGCACATGGACCTGATCCATGCGCGTCTACCAATTCCGCTACGTGGGCACTGTTACTGCTTTACTTCTCTCTGCCGCGTGTTCTGCAACAGAGGCCCGAATCTTAAAGTAGCACTGGCACTGCGTCAAGGGCATGAGCATGCTTTTGTGAAATTAATTTATGGTGCGTCGGGAATGAAAAAAGCCGCAGACTCGATGAAAAGTCTGCGGCTTTTTTGCGGAATTCTGTGGTGCCCACGGAGGGACTCGAACCCCCACACCTTGCGGCACATGGACCTGAACCATGCGCGTCTACCAATTCCGCCACGTGGGCACTGTTGCTGCTTATTTGCTGCTTGTTCTGCTGCGCGTTCTGCATCAGAGGCCAGAACTATACGGGACACTGTGCAAGCCGTCAAGCATTCGTTCGAAATTATTTATATTCAACGATTCAACGCGCCCGGGCATGAAAAAAGCCGCAGACCCTGTTAAAAGTCTGCGGCTTTTTTGCGGAATTTTGTGGTGCCCACGGAGGGACTCGAACCCCCACACCTTGCGGCACATGGACCTGAACCATGCGCGTCTACCAATTCCGCCACGTGGGCACTGGTGCTGCATATGCTAAAAAAGGGTAGGTTTCGTACCAGATGAACTTGCGTTCCATACTGCACATCAACCCGGTCTAGCATTCCTGCTTTGCTTTCGTTTTTCAACGTTGTCGCTGCAAGAGACCAAGATTATAGAGCAATCTTGCGCGATGTCAAACATCATTTTCGGAAAATGTTTGAAAAATTGCCCAGAGTGCGTACGAATTAGGCTAACGCCGCGTTTCCAAGTACACTACGGCTGTCGTCTGGCATATATATGCACAATATCAGTATCCCCGACGATTTTTGCCAGGCCGGATTACCCAATACTGTCAATAACAACACCATAGAAATAACTTTTGAGCCAAATTACACACACCATTCCAAGCCGTGAGGAAATTCTCGGCATCTTCCGCAGCGCCCAACGGTCGCTTGACCTGCTCGCGGTAGCGAAGTCGCTCGACGTAGCGACCGACGCCCAGGCCGTGCTGTCGCGCCGCCTGAACGCCATGCAGCGCGACGGCCAGATCGTCGTCGATGAGGCCGGCAATTTCACCCTTGCTGAAGACACCGGTTTCATCGCCGGCAAGGTCAGCAGCCACCGCGACGGTTTCGGCTTCGTGATCCCGGATGAGCCGGGCGAAGACCTGTTCCTGCCAGAAAAAGAAATGCAGAAAGTGCTGCATGGCGACCGCGTAATGGCCAAGGTGGTCGGTGTCGATCGCCGCGGCCGCAAGGAAGGCACGATTGTCGAAGTGGTCAGCCGCGCCAACACCCACATCATCGGCCGTCTGCTCAATGAAAACGGCACCTGGGTCGTGGCGCCCGAAGACCAGCGCATCGGCCAGGACGTCCTGGTCGAGGGCTCGGTCGGCAAGGCCAAGGCCGGGCAGGTCGTCAGCGTGGAGCTGACCGAGCAACCGATGCGCTTCAAGCAGCCAGTGGGCAAGATCGTTGAAATCCTCGGCTCGCTCGACGACCCGGGCATGGAGATCGAGATCGCCGTGCGCAAGTTCAACGTGCCGCACGTGTTTTCGCCAGCCGCGCTCAAGCAGGCCAACAAACTGCCCGACCACGTGCGCGAAGCCGACCTGGGCGAGCGCGTCGATTTGCGCGACGTGCCGCTGGTCACCATCGACGGCGAAGACGCGCGCGACTTCGACGATGCGGTCTATTGCGAACCGGTCAAGATCGGCCGCGCCAACGGCTACCGCCTGATCGTCGCGATTGCCGACGTGAGCCACTACGTCAAGCCGAACGATGCGCTCGATACCGACGCACTGGAGCGCAGCACGTCGGTGTACTTCCCGCGCCGCGTGATCCCGATGCTGCCCGAAAAACTGTCGAACGGCCTGTGCTCGCTGAACCCGGCCGTCGATCGCCTCACGCTGGTCTGCGACGCCGTGATCACCGCCAAGGGCGAAATCAAGGCGTACCAGTTCTATCCGGCCGTGATCCACTCGGCCGCGCGCCTGACCTACACGGAAGTGGCCGACATCCTCGGCGACAAGCAGGGACCGGCAGCCAAGCGCCGTCCGGGCCTGGTGCCGCACCTCGACAACCTGTACGACGTGTTCCAGGCCTTGTTGAAGGCGCGCAGCGAACGCGGCGCGATCGACTTCGAGACCACCGAAACCTATATCGTCAGCAATCCATCGACCGGCAAGATCGAAAAGATCATTCCGCGCACCCGCAACGATGCGCACCGCCTGATCGAGGAATGCATGTTGACCGCCAACGTCTGCGCGGCCGACCTGCTGATTCGCAACAAGCACCCGGGCACGTACCGCATCCACGCCAGCCCCACCGCTGAAAAGCTCAAGCAGGTGCGCACGTTCCTCAAGCAGGTGAACCTGACCCTGGAAGGCGGCGACAAGCCGGCCGCCGGCGACTACGCGTCCCTGATGCGCCAAATCAAGGAGCGCCCGGACGCGTCGCTGCTGCAAACCATGCTGCTGCGCTCGATGCAGCAAGCCGTGTACAGCCCCGACAATATCGGCCACTTCGGCCTGGCTTACGAGGCGTATGCCCACTTCACCAGCCCGATCCGCCGCTACCCCGACCTGCTGACGCACCGCGCCATCAAGGCGATCCTGGTGGGCAAAAAATACGAGCCGAAGATTCCCGAGTCGAGCGTATTGAACACCAACGTCTCCAACGCCACGCGCAAGCAGCAGGCCAAGGACAAGGCCGAGGGCAAAGAGAAAAAAGCTGCCGACCTCACCATCTGGGACGCGCTGGGCGTGCACTGCTCGGCCAACGAACGCCGCGCCGACGAAGCGTCGCGCGATGTCGAAGCCTGGCTCAAGTGCTACTTCATGCAGGACAAGCTGGGCGAGGAATTCACCGGCATCATCACCGGCGTGGCCACGTTCGGCATCTTTGTCCAGCTCGACCAGCTGTTCGTCGAAGGCATGGTCCACGTCACCGACCTCGGCTCCGACTACTTCCAGTACGACGACGCCCGCCACGAACTCAAGGGCGAACGCACCGGCAAGCGCTTCCAGCTGACCGACCGCGTGACCGTGCAAGTGGTGCGCGTGGACCTGGAAATGCGCAAGATCGACCTGCGCCTGTCCGGCCCCGATGCGCCACCACCGAAGCCGGAAGGCAGCGGCAACGGCGGCAAGGATCGCAACAAGACCAACATCAAGCCCGGCCCGACCACGTCGCAGCGCCACGAGGTGAAAACCACGGCAGCGGACAATAATGGTGGCAACGGCGGCAGCAAGCCGAAGAGCCGCTCGCGCGGTGGCCGCAGCAAGAACAATGCCGCGGCGTCTGCCCCGGCAGCACCCCAGGCAGCAAAACCTGCCGCAAAAAGTAAGAAGAAGCGATAAGTAAATGAAGAACAAAATGATTTTTGGGTTCCACGCGGTGACCTCGCGCTTGCGTCACGAGGCGTCGTCGGTGGAAGAGATTTTCATCGACGCCACGCGCGACGACCGCCGCATGAAGGACCTGGTGGCCAATGCCAAGGCTGCCGGCGTGCGCATCATGCCGGTCGATTCGGCCCGCCTCGACAAGATCGTCGGCACCCGCCGCCACCAGGGCGTGATCGCCTTTGCGTCGCAGCTGGCGCTGGCGCGCAACCTCGATGAACTGCTCGACGCCATCGACGGCCCGCCGCTGCTGCTGGTCCTCGACGGCATTACCGACCCGCACAACCTGGGCGCCTGCCTGCGGGTGGCCGACGGTGTGGGCGCGCACGCGGTGATCGTGCCGAAAGACCGCGCCGTGGGCCTGAACGCCACTGCCGCCAAGGTGGCCAGCGGCGCTGCCGAGACCGTGCCTTACATCACGGTGACCAACCTGGCGCGCACGCTGCGCGAGCTGAAAGAGCGCGACATCTGGCTGATCGGCACGTCCGACGATGGCGACAAGGGCCTGTACGAAGCCGACTTCACCGGCCCGACCGCGCTGGTCATGGGGTCGGAAGGCGAGGGCATGCGCCGCCTGACGCGCGAAACCTGCGACGTGCTGGTGAGCATTCCAATGTTCGGCTCGGTCGAGAGCCTGAACGTGTCGGTGGCGTCGGGCGTGTGCCTGTACGAGGCGCGCCGCCAGCGCATCGCCAAGGAAGTTTAAGTTCCAGCAGCACCCTGGGGCCTCCTGCCGGGAGGTCCTTGCAAGTCCCTCCGGCAGTTCCCTACGAGCTAAGCCAACTTACGCTAAGATACGCGTTTCCGTTGTCACTCGAACACCCATGTTCCACCATCTGCGCCAAGACATCAACAGCATCATCGAACGCGACCCCGCTGCCCGCAATGCCTGGGAAGTGCTCACCTGTTATCCGGGGCTGCAGGCGATCGTCATGCACCGCTGGGCGTCGTGGTGCTGGTGGCACGGCGCCAAGTGGCTCGGTCGCTTCATCTCGTACGGTGCGCGCATCGTCACCGGCATCGAAATCCATCCCGGCGCCACGATCGGGCGCCGCGTGTTCATCGACCACGGCTTCGGCGTGGTGATCGGCGAGACCGCCGAGATCGGCGACGACTGCACCATCTACCAGGGCGTCACCCTCGGCGGCACGTCGCTGCACGCGGGCGCCAAGCGCCATCCCACCTTGGGGCGCGGCGTGATCATCGGCGCCGGCGCCCAGGTGCTCGGCGGTTTTACCGTCGGCGATTACGCCAAGGTGGGCTCGAACGCGGTGCTGCTCAAACCCGTGCCGGCGGGCGCCACCGCCGTCGGCAATCCTGCCCACGTCGTGCAGAAGGAGGTACTCGGTGCCGCCGCCAATCCGTTTGCCGCATACGGCGTCACGCCGAACGGCGACGATCCGCTGTCGAAAGCCCTGCGCGGCCTGATCGAAAACGCCGTCAAACAGGAAGCGCGCATCGAGCGGCTGGCGGCCACCATGCGCGCGGCCGGGCTCGAATGCCAGCGTACGGCTGAATGTGATAAATTAAATTCCGATCAATTGAACAAGCTCGTCGAATAACCCGAATAAGGATCGCTGCACATGGAAACAACGCCCGAAGGCACGGACATTCTGGACCCGTTCGAGTTGCGCGTGCTGGCCGTGCTGGCCGAGAAGGAAGCGCTCACGCACGACAACTACCCGCTGTCACTGAATGCGCTGGTCAACGGCTGCAACCAGCTGTCGAGCCGCGACCCGGTGATGTCGATCTCGGAAGACACGGTGGCCGAGGTATTGCAGCGGCTGATGCAGGCCAAGTACGTCAACGGCATCACCCAGGCCGGCGCACGCGTGACCAAGTACGAACACCGCCTGCGCATCAAGTTCTCGCTGGAGCAGGACAAGCTGGCGGTATTGACCATGCTGATGCTGCGCGGCCTGCAGACGGCCGGTGAAATCCGCACCCGCAGCGGCCGCCTGCACGACTTCAAGTCGGTGGCCGAGGTGGAACATGCGCTGCAATTTTTGATCGACAAATATCCGCCGCTGGTGTCGAAACTGCCGCTGGCGCCCGGCACCAAGGAGCCGCGCTACGGTCACCTGCTGGCCGGCGAAGAAGCGCTGGCACGCGAGGAAACCGCCGCCAGCCTGGGCGGCTCGGTCGGCGGTGCGGGGCAAGGGACAAAAATCGGTGCGCTGGAGCAGGAGGTGCAGCAGCTGCGCCGCCAGGTCGATGACTTGACGGCGCAGTTCGCCGCCTTCCGCCAGCAGTTTGAATAATCAGAAACGCTGCAAGCGCCTGATCTAGACTTCAGAGCAGGGCGCAGCGACGAAGACAGTACGAGCGTACGGCGAGGAATTGCAACGCCGACCTGGAGGCTGGATCAGGCGCTTAACCTTCCTCGCGGCGGCGGCGCATGCGGATCGCCACCGCAATCATCGCCACACCTGCTACCACGCCCACCCACAGCCCGACGTTAGCCAGCGTGGACCATGAATACAGGAAGGCGTCGGTCGGCGTGGGCAGGCCGTGTTCTTCCGACAGCGCCAGCCGGCTGCGGTCGAACCACATCCACGATCCCGGCACCACGCCCAGCAACAGGCGGTTGGTGACGTTGCTGATGAACCAGCCGACGCTGAGATCGAAGCCCAGCACTTTCTGCATCCACACCAGCAGCAGCCCAGCGCCTACCGGCAGGCCCACGGCCCACACGAACACTTTCGAGCGCACCATGCTCGAGATCATCAGGAGCCAGCCCACCGTGGGCAGCGCCCACAGCATGTAGACGGGCAGCAGGCCGAGCACGCGCAGCGGCGCCAGGTACAGCTCGGGCGTGGCCAGCAGGTCGCCGAACAGCACCGTGCCGTGCAGTGACAGTTTGGCGGCCACCGCCAGCAGCAACACCAGCGACAGCGCAACGGCGATGCCGATCACGATCAGCGGCGCGACCACCAGCGCCGTGACAACCTTGGACAGCACCGTGGTCTGGTCCGATACTGGCAACGATTTCCAGAACAGGATGCTGCGGTCGCGGCGCTCGTCGTTGAGCGCACCGAGGCAATAGAAGAACACCAGGAAGCCGAGCACCAGGTACACCGGCACGGCAGAAACGATATAGCCTTGGGCCAGCGTGCTCACCAGGGTAGCGCGCGCCTGGCCCTGGATGCTGACCGTGAAGCTCTGCGCGGTGATGGCGTCGCCGGACAACTGGATGTCCTTGCCGATGAATACCGCCAGCAGCGCCAGCGCCGCAATCAAGCCGGCGATCACCAGCGGCGTCCACACCAGCATGCCCTTGTGCTCCCACAATTCGCGCTTGATCAGCCATTTCATCGTCTTCATTGTGGTTGTCCTTTCATGGTGGCGACAAACAGGTCGGCCACGCTGGGCGTGCGCACTTCGCCGAAGGTGGCCAGTTGGTTACGGTCGGCGCGGTCGAACAGCATCACCGATTTGCCGAACACGGTGCGCTGCGAGATCGGACCCAGCGCGCTGGCGACGGCCACGAACTGCGGTTCGACCATCACCTCGGCATAGCGTTCGCCCACTTCATCCATGCTGGCGGCCAGCACGATGCGGCCGTTCTCGATGAACATCAGGTCCGACAGGATGTGCTCGACTTCCTCGATCTGGTGGGTGGTGATGACGATGGTCTTCTGTTCGTCGAAATAATCTTCCAGCAGGTTCTGGTAGAACTGTTTTCGATACAGGATGTCCAAGCCCAGCGTGGGTTCGTCGAGCACCAGCAATTTGGCGTCGATCGCCATCACCAGCGCCAGGTGTAGCTGCACCACCATGCCCTTGGACATGGCGGCCACCTTCATGTTGGGCGTCAGCTTGGTGGTGGCGATGTATTGTTCGGCGCGGGCGCGGTCGAAGCGCGGGTGCACGCCGGCCACGAAGTCGATCGCGTCTTTGACTTTCAGCCACTTGGGCAGGATGGCGACGTCGGCAATGAAGCACACGTCGTTCATCAGCAGTTCGCGCTCTGTGCGTGGGTCGCGGCCCAGCACCGACAAGCCGCCCTCGAACGGTGTCAGCCCCAGGATGGCCTTGAGCGTGGTGGTCTTGCCCGAGCCATTCGGTCCGACCAGGCCGACGATGCGGCCGGCGCCGATGGTAAAGCTGATGTTGTCGAGTGCGGTGTGTTTGCCGTAGCGCTTGGTGATGCGGGTGGCGGTGATCACGGCATCCGGATTCAGTTCGGCGTTCATGGCTGTGCTCCCGACGGTGCCGGCGCGGCAGCGCCGAGCAGGGCAGCGGTGTCGAGGCCGAGGCGGCGGATGCGTTCGAGCATGGCCGGCCATTCTTCGCGCATGAAGCGCTCGCGTTCGCTTGTCAGCAGTTTGTCGTGTGCGCCTTCGGTTACATACATGCCTAGCCCCCTGCGTTTTTCCACCAGCGCCTCGTCCACCAGTTCCTGGTAGGCCCGCGACACCGTGATTGGGTTGAGTTGATAATCGGCCGCCACCTGGCGCACCGAAGGCAGGGCATCGCCCGCCTTGAGCAAGCCGTCGAGCATCATGCCGACCACCTTGTCCTTCAACTGCCGATAAATCGGCGCGTTGTCATTCCAGTCTGTCGCTGACATACATGGAGTCCTCTTGATGTGGTGTTGTAGTGAACTATAACACTAAAAATCAAAAAGGCAATAATTTTTCAAAGGATGGATGGTCTCGGCCGGATGGCGCCGGGCCGGCGCGTTCACACCGTCTCGCTGCGGTCGCGGCCGGCGGCCTTGGCGCGGTAGAGGGCGGCGTCAGCGCGCGCCATCAGCGCTTCCAGGCTCTCGTCTGGCGACTGCTGGGTGGCGATGCCGATGCTGACCGTGTAGTCCGGCACGTTGCCGCCGCGCGCTGCGAACAGCAAGCCATGGATGCGTTGCGCCATCGCTTTCGCCTGCTCAGCCGTGGTGCCCGATAGCAGCACGATGAATTCCTCGCCGCCGAAGCGCGCCACGAGGTCGATCTCGCGCAGGGCGGAGACGATGGTGCGTGCCGCATGCACCAGCACCTGGTCGCCGACTGCGTGGCCATGCTGGTCGTTGATGGCCTTGAAGTAGTCGAGGTCGATGCTGAGCAGGGTGATCGGCTGGCCATGACGTTTCATCAGCGCTACCTCGCGGCGGTAGGCGTCGGCGAAACCGCGCCGGTTCAGCACCCCGGTCAGTGGGTCCGAGTTGGAGCGATGCTCCATCACAACCTGCAGGCGCCGCGTGGCGACGGTCATGAAGCCGACTGCCATCATCAGCGTCATGAAGTTGGCGGTCAACAGGAAAATGCCCTGTACCGCGCCGTTGCTGGCGTTGCTGGTGCCGACCGCGCCGCTAAGCGCCGCCAGCAACCGCACCAGCAGCACCAGCGACTGCACCAGCAACAGCGCGCCGAAGAACCAGCTGGAGAAGTGGCGTTCGCCATGGCGCACCAGCAGCACCAGTTGCGCCACGTAGAACGACAGCGTCAACGATGAAAACACCGCCACCCGCAAAGCGTAGTCCTGGGTGATGACATACCAGCCGATCAGACAGGCCATGCCGGCCACCCACGCCAGCGCCAGCCACCACCAGCTTGGCTTGCGGCCGTAGAAGATCTGGGTGCCAATCAGCATCAGCCCGGCGGCGGCCAGCATCGTGCTATTGGCCACGAACAGTAACACCGCTTCCGGCATCAGTGGCCCTGCGCAGAATAACAAGCCGCTCGCCGTCAGCGATAACATGCCAAGCGACTGATGGCCCAACCCTCGCACGTCGGCAGGGAAGCTGCGGTAGGCGGAAAACAACACGATGGTCATCGCCGCCGCCATCAGGGTCGACGTCAGAACGATGGTCGTAGGATCGAGCAATATCACAGTGGAAAGTGGGGGATTTCGTGATCTGCAAGGATACCAGCAACTCCTTGCATGCCGTAAGGCTAATCGGCTTTGGGCAATGTCCATCGCCCTGAACAGTCTGATTGATGAGCCTGGCTAATAAGCGCATGCACTTTTTGCCTCGATGCGCTCGATAGCGCAGCAGCTACATTGGGTTTTCCGCAGGTTGACTCTATTCGATCAAGGAACTCACGCATGGTGATACGTATCTGGCGCATTCTGCCGCTGGCGGTGGTCTGGTGCCTGCCGAGCGTCAGGCACTGGCATGGGGCTGCGCCCACCGCCGCGCTCACCCATATCGTCGTCACCGGCAGCCAGGCAAAGTTAACCGTGAAATCTTAACGGTGAACTTCCACACTGCGGCGTTGCAGGTCCAACGCGTTCGGTAGCGCTGCGCCCGAGGCCGTATTGTCGAAGATGCACCAGGCATCGCGCCCGGTGATCCAGGCTGCCACCTGGTCCAGGTATTCGTCGGAGTAGGACGAGTAATACATGCGCGGACTGCCGTGCAGGCGCGCATACACGATGTCGGAGGTGGGCGCGAACGGACCCGGTGCGCCTGCCGGCGGATCGGCGATCACGCGGGTGACGCCGTGGGCGCGCAGCAGCGCCGTGGCGTCGTCGCCGAACCAGCTGCCGTGGCGCGCTTCGCAGGCGAGGGTACAGGCAAAGTGCTGGCGCAGGTGGGCAAAGAAGGCGTCGGCCACGCCGGTATCGAACCGCAGGCTGGGCGGCAGTTGCACCAGGATGCAGCCAAGCTTGTCGCCGAGCGTATTGGCTTGCCCGGCAAACGCGGCCAGCAGCGCCTCGATACCGATTAGCCGCTGGTCGTGGCTGATACTGCGCGGCAGCTTCACGGCAAAGCGAAAAGCGTCGGGCACGCTGGCGGCCCAGCGCGCGTAGGTGGAGGCCTGGTGCGGCTTGTAGAAAGACGAATTGATTTCCACCGCGTTCAGCACGCGCGCATAGCGTTCGAGATGGCTGCCGGCGCCGGGAAACGAGGGGGCCACTTCGCGGCCGATACTCCAGCCGGCGCAGCCGATGCGGACGATGTTGTTCATCCAGCATTGTAGGGCGCTGCGCGCAAACGCGGCGCCCGACTATGTTTATGACGCCATGCCCCGCCACCATTCACCACGTATAATCAACTACGTAATATTACTGAGCATGGTTTTATTTGAATTTGCATAAAGATTATTCACATTGCCGGCAATAAAAAATCGCTTTATTTCCAATGGATAATTTGAATATCTGAGTGAAAAATTTTTTGGTGATGGCAATAAAAATATTAATGCAAATTCTCGTGAAAAACTTTTGTGCACTGCAAAAGTCCGTGCTATATTTCTTTTCAAGCTCAACGCCAGACAAGTCCTCCATTAATGCCAGGTGATCCTTCGGCATGACAGAGCAGGACATTGCGCGCGGAATAACCTCAGCGCAATATAAAAACTTTGTATTCATCCTTGTTTCTGTTTTATCCCATCTCACCCGGGAGGATGTCCTGCGCCCTTGATTTTATTGCGCCGGCCGCCATTCACATTTTTAATATGGACGCCCATCATGAAGAATCTTAAATATGATATTCCGGCCGCCGTCGTGGTCTTTCTCGTCGCTTTGCCGCTTTGCCTGGGCATTGCGCTCGCCTCCGGCGCGCCGCTGATGTCGGGGATTATTTCCGGTATTATCGGCGGCATCGTGGTGGGCGCGCTCAGCGGCTCGCAAACCAGTGTCAGCGGCCCGGCGGCCGGACTGGCGGCAGTGGTGCTGGCGTCGGTGACCAAGCTCGGCGGCTTCGAGATCCTGCTGGTGGCGATCCTGATCGCCGGTGCGCTGCAAGTGGTGATGGGCTGGTGCCGCGCCGGCTTTATCGCCAATTACGTACCGTCGAGCGTGATCAAGGGGCTGCTGGCGGCGATCGGCATCCTGCTGATCCTGACCCAGATTCCGCACGCGTTCGGTTACGATCCGAAGAACGCCGACAATTTCTCCTTCTTCCAGGGCAACGGCGAGAACCTGTTCTCGATGCTGGGCCGGGCGGTCGAGTTCATCACGCCGGGCGCGCTGCTCATTTCGGCGCTGTCGATCCTCATGCTGGTGTACTGGGGCAAAACGCCGCTCGGACGATTCAAAATGCTGCCGGCGCCGCTGTTCGTGGTGGCGTTTGCCATCGGACTGAACGCCTTTTTCGCAGCCTTTGTGCCGTCGCTGGCGATTTCCGCGACCCACCTGGTCGATTTGCCGCCGCTTGACGCCGGCAACCCCGGCGCCTTCCTGCTGCTGCCCGACCTGCGCCACCTCGCCAACCTCGACGTCTGGCTGGTGGGCATCACGATTGCCATCGTGGCGTCGCTGGAAACCCTACTCAACGTGGAAGCCGTGGACAAGGTCGATCCGCTGAAACGAGAAACCCCGGCCAACCGCGAACTGCTGGCCCAGGGCGTGGGCAACATGCTGGCCGGCCTGCTCGGCGGCTTGCCGGTGACGTCCGTCATCGTGCGCAGTACCGTCAATGTCCAGTCCGGCAACAGGACCAAGGCCTCGGCCGTGCTGCACGGCGTGTTCCTGCTGGGCGGCGTGTGGTTGCTCAGTCCCGTGCTGAACATGATTCCGTTGGCGGCCCTGGCCGCAATCCTGATCACCACCGGCTACAAGCTGGCCAACGTGGCCGTGTTCCGCGAGATGTACGGCAAGGGCGGCACGCAGTTCATGCCGTTCGTGATCACCGTGGTGGCGATTGTCGCGACCGACCTCCTGACCGGCGTGGTGATCGGCCTGGTTGCCGGCCTGTTCTATCTGCTGCGCAGCAATTTCCGCAACCCGTACTCGCTGCAGCAGTACAAGCTGCACATCGGCGACGTGATCAAGATGGAATTGCCGAACCAGGTGTCGTTCCTGAACAAGGCTACCATCAAGGAAGCGCTGTGGAACATCCCTGCCGGTTCGCAAGTGGTGATCAATGCATCGGGCACCGACTACATCGACCACGATGCGATGGAAGTGATCGAAGACTACCGCACCGTGGCGGCCGAGCGCGACGTGCAGTTGAGCGTGGTGGGCCTGCGCGAGGTGTATCGCCAGGATGCGCCCGACCAGTTCGTACCGGTGCTCGACCACGCCACCCAGAAAAAGCTGGCGCCCGAGGCCGTGCTGCAGGTGCTCAAGGAGGGCAACCAGCGCTTCCGCGAGGGACGGCGCTTCGAGAACGATTATGTGCACCAGGCCAGCGCCACGGCCGGCGGCCAACACCCGATGGCGGTGGTGGTCAATTGCATCGACTCGCGCACGTCGCCGGAAATCATTTTCGATGCCGGCCTCGGTGACCTGCTCACTATCCGCATCGCCGGCAACGTGATCAGCCGCGAAATCATCGGCAGCCTGGAAATCGCCGCCAAGCTTGGCGCCAAGCTGATCGTGGTGAAAGGCCACTCGTCGTGCGGCGCAATCGGCCTGGCCATGCAGCAGGAAGGCTCGCACAGCATCGGCGCCATCACCGGCAAGATCCAGTGGGCGATCCACCAATGCGGCGAACACAGCCACCTGGGCGATAAGGAACTGCGCGACCGCGTGGCGCGCCACAACGTCGAAAATTCACTGGCGGAAATTATCGACGGCAGCGAGTTCCTGCGGTCCGCCATCCGTCGCGGCGAGATCGGCCTGGTGGGCGCCTTCCACGACATTTCCTCGCGCAACGTGGCGTTCGGCGAGCTGGTGGCGCCCGATACCTTCGATCCGCAACGCCCGCTCCATATCGCGGCCTAGTCCCCGCGACACTGCGCGGCAGGTCGGTCATAATGGCGCTATCTCATCGATGGAACCACCATGACCAAGCTGAAACGCTATTTTTCGCTATCCCTGTCGTTGCTGTTACTGGCCGGCGTGCTGTCGGCCTGCGCCGGCCTGATCGGCCCGCGCGACGTCGAAGTCAGACAGGAAAAGCTGCAACAGAACCTGGACCGGAAGTTTCCCATGCACCACCGCGTGCTGGGCATTTTCGACGTCGAGCTGAGCCGTCCGCAACTGGCCATCCTGGCCGAGAACAACCGGGTGGCGCTGACGTTCGATCTGAACGTCACGCCGCTGCTGGCGCGGCAGTCGTGGCGCGGATCGATGGCGGTGTCGGGCCGTCTTAACGTCGATCCTGTGCGCAATACCGTGTACATCGCCGACACCCACGTGGACCGGTTCGCGCTCGATAACATGGACGCCGGCAAGCAGACCCAATTGGCCAGCGTGGCCAACCTGCTCAGCGATACCCTGGTAAAAAACGTGGCCGTGCACACCTTCAAGCCGGAAGACTTGCGCTATGCCGGCGTGCAGTTCGAACTGACCGCCATCGATACCCGTCCCGGCGCGCTGGTGGCGCGGTTGCGGCCGGCGGAGTCGGCAACCGGTGGCCGCTAACATGCCCGGCTTGCCGCTGCAGCACGACATGGCCGCCGACATTGCGCAGATCCAGCCGATCAAGCCGTCCCCGCCATTCTCGAAACGGTGGCGGCGCTGACCGGGCTGCGCTTCGTCTGCTTGACGCGGGTGACAGCCGGTTCGTGGACCACCTGCGCGGTGATCGACAGCGTGGCCGACGACGGCCGCTACCGCGACCATCTCACGCCGCGCATCTACGGCTTCCAGGTTATTTTTCGATACCGCTGTTCCGCCCCGACGGCGCCTATTTCGGCACCGTGTGCGGGCTCGACCCGGTACCCAAAGAATTATCCACGCACAAGGTGACCAGTACCCTCAAGCTGTTCGCCCAGCTGATCTCGGTGCAGCTGGAAAACAACCGCAAGCTGGCCGAGGCGGAACACGCGCTGTCGAACGGCGCGAAAAGGGCCTGGGCCTCGGTTTGTTCATTGTCGCCGAGATTGCCAAGTCGCATGGCGGTGAGATCGCCGTAGTGTCCGACGACGCTGCCACACTCTTCAGTTTCACCATGCGCGGCCTCGCTCTTAATTAACCAGGGTTGTGATGGTGCGGCGAAGCTTCTACAATCGCTCCCTTGACGATACTGTAGAGGCAGCAAATGGAAATTTTTGGCATCGGCATCCACATCCTGGTGGCGATCTTCTTTGCCGTGCACGCGGTGCGCAACGGTCAGCCGATTTACTGGCTGCTGATCCTGTTCATGTTTCCGCTGATCGGCAGCGTGGTGTACTTCATTGCCATCTACCTGCCCAGCTCGCGCATCAACCAGGGGGCGCGCAAGGTCGCCAACGTGGCCGTCAAGACCCTGGACCCGGGCCGCGAACTGCGCGAGGCGCGCGAAGCCTACGACTACACGCCTACCGCGCAAAACCAGATGCGCCTGGCCAGCGCGCTGCTCGAAGGCGGCAATGCCGCCGAAGCCGCGACGACTTATGAAGCGTGCCTGCAAGGCCCGTTCTCGGGCGACCTGGAAATCCGCTTCGGCGCCGCGCGCGCCACGTTCGCTGCCGGCCGCGCCGACGATGCCGTAAAACACCTGCAAACCATCCGCGCTGCCAACGACGGTTTCCGGGCCGAGCAGGTGTCGCTGTTGCTGGCGCAGGCGTGGGCAGCGGCGGGGCGCCAGGATGAGGCGCGCGCCGAGTTCGAACATGCGTTGAGCCGCTACAGCGGTTTTACCACCCAGGCCGAATATGCGATCTGGGCGGCCGGCGCGGGCGATGCCGACAAGGCGCGCGCGCTGGAAGTGGAACTGCGCCGCACCATCGAGCGCTGGACGCCGCAAACGCGGGATCTGAACCAGCCGCTGATCAAGCGCCTGAATGCTGCAATGGCGGCGTTGCGGTAGGCGCTAAACTCGCAGCCGCAAAGCCGCAAAGCCGCAAAGCCGCAAAGCCACAAAGCCACAAAGCCATACAGGCGCGAACTGGCGCGAACAAGGCGTTCGCGTCGGAGCGGCACGGAGCTACGCCCCCTATCGCCGCAACAGTCGTGTGGTTACAGTGAATCAGCAATGACCGCGCCATCGAGGCCATGGCGCGTGATCACGCCGGCCCCGTCGATGGCAATCCAGCCACCGCGCGGCGGCGTCGCGTCCGGCTCCCAGTCCGGCAGCACGTAGCGGCGCGTAGCGCCCGCCAGGTGCAGGGCAGGGCGGTGGGTGTGGCCGTGGATCATGATGTTCGTACCGGTTTGCGCAAACAGGTCGGCAATCGCCTGCGGCGTCACATCCATGATCTCCATGGTCTTGGCGTCCTGGTCCTTGCGGCTGTTTTCGCGCATGCCGGCGATGATCGCCTTGCGCTGCGCCAGCGGCATCGCCACGAACTGCTGCTGCCATGCCGGTTGCCGCACCATGGCGCGAAATTGCATGTAGTTGATGTCTTCCGTGCACTGGGCGTCGCCGTGCACCAGCACCAGGCGCTGGCCGCCGATCTCGGTCACGAACACTTCCGGCAGCAAGGTCACGCCAGCGGCTGCGGCAAAATCCGCACCGACCAGAAAATCACGGTTGCCGGCAATCCAGTAGATGGCGGTGCCCGCATCGCTGACGCGGCGCAGCGCGGTGATGATTTCGCGGTTGAAGGGATCAATGAGGTCGTCGTCGCCGGCCCAGTATTCGAACAGGTCGCCGAGCAGGTACAGCTGGGGCGCACGGCGCGCATGGCGATCCAGGAAGTCGTGGAACGCTGCCGTGATGGCGGGCTGCGCGGCCTGCAAGTGCAGGTCTGAAATGAACAGCGCGCTTGCGTCGGACGCGCGCGCGCCGGTCAGGGTATTGCTCATCAAGAATCAGGCAGCCAGTTCGATGCTTTCGATGATCACGTCTTCCGCTGGCACGTCGGCGAACATACCGCTGCGGGTGGTTTTGACTTTGCGGATTTCGTCGACAACTTCGGTGCCTTCGACAACTTTACCGAACACGGCATAGCCCCAGCCGTCCTGGCCCGGGTAGTCGAGGAACGAGTTGTTCTTGATGTTGATGAAGAACTGGGCCGAGGCCGAGTGCGGCGCCGAGGTGCGGGCCATGGCCAGCGTGTATGGCTCGTTTTTCAGGCCGTTCTTGGCTTCGTTTTCCACGGTGGCATCAGCTGGCTTTTGCTTCATGCCTGGCTCGAAACCGCCGCCCTGGATCATGAAACCGTCGATCACGCGGTGGAAGATGGTGTTGGTGTAGTGGCCGGCGTTCATGTAGGCCAGGAAGTTTTCCACCGATTTAGGCGCCAGTTGTTCGTTCAGCTCGGCAACCATTTTGCCCTTGTTGGTGGTGATGATGACTTTGGTCATGATATTCCTTAATTAATTTATCAATAAGTGTCGAAGCAGCGGCAGGGCGCTATTCTACATTTTTGGGCACGATCGGGGTTTTCAAAATGGTGGCGGACTTGACGAAGATGGGCGTGACAGGGATATTCTGGAACATGCCCTTGTCGTCCACCAGCACGCCCTTGATCTTGTCCACGGTCTCGCGGCCGTCGATCACCTTGCCGAAGACCGTGTAGCCGACGCCGTCGCTGCCGGGGAAATTGAGGCCCTGGTTATCGGCCACGTTGATGAAAAACTGCGAGTTGGCCGAGTTGGGATCGTCCATGCGCGCCATGGCGATGGTGTAGGCATCGTTGGTCAGGCCGTTTTGCGATTCGCTCGGAACATTCTTGCGCGTTGGCTTGCTCTTGAGTTTTTCATCGTAGCCACCGCCCTGGATCATGAAACCGTCGATTACGCGGTGGAAGATGGTGCCCTTGTAATAGCCCGACTTGACGTAGGCGAGGAAGTTATCAACCGACTTCGGCGCTTTCTCGCGGTCCAGCTCCAGCACGATGTTGCCCATGGTGGTCTTGAGCTCCACCTGCGGGTGGGTGGCCGTCTCGGCCGGGGCCGCTGTTGCAGCGGTAGCGGTCATGGCGACAGCGCCGGACAGGGCCAGGCCGGCGAGCAGGGCGCCGACGCGGCCGAACAATGAAGGCTGGGTTTGATGCATGTGGACTTCCTTTAGTGGACTATGCGGTTTTTATCAATGCTATACTTCTCCAAAACCATGCCATTCTACCTGCTGGCAGGTGGAAACAATAACACTACCGAGGCCCGGCAGTGGTTCACCACATTGCGCACCAAAACGCGCACGGCAAAGCGAAATCCAGGTGCGCCCTCACGGTGCCGCGCCCGGCTTTCGTATTGTCGCCGATGTGTGGATCACGTGGCATCACGACAAGAATACGCAAGAGTCCGATGAGCAATTTAAAGATTTACAACACGCTGGCGCGTGACAAGCAGACATTCGTTCCCATCGAGGCTGGCAAGGTCCGCATGTATGTATGCGGCATGACCATTTATGACTACTGCCACATCGGCCACGCGCGCATGATGATGGCGTTCGACGTGATGTACCGCTGGCTGCTGGCCACCGGGTACGAGGTCACGTACGCGCGCAACATCACCGACATCGACGACAAGATCATCCGCCGCGCGGTGGAAAACGGCGAAACCATCTCGCAGCTGACCACGCGTTTCACCCAGTACATGGACGAAGACACGGGCGCGCTCGGCATTCTGCCGCCCACGCTGGTGCCGCGCGCCACCGAATACGTGCCGCACATGCTGGCGCTGATCGAAACGCTCGAGCAAAAAGACCTGGCCTACCAGGGCACGGACGGCGACGTCAACTACGCGGTGCGCAATTTCCCCAACTACGGCCGGCTGTCCGGCAAGTCGCTCGACGACCTGCGCGCCGGCGAGCGCGTCGATGTCAACACCGGCAAGCGCGATCCGCTCGACTTCGTGCTGTGGAAGGCCTCGAAAGAGTCCGAGCCGGAAGAAGTGAAATGGGATTCCAAGTGGGGCAAGGGTCGTCCGGGCTGGCACATCGAGTGCTCGGCCATGTGCTCGGCGTTGCTGGGCGAACATTTCGACATCCACGGCGGCGGCGCGGACTTGCAATTCCCGCACCACGAAAACGAGATCGCCCAGTCCGAAGGCGCTTTCGGCCGCACCATGGTCAATTACTGGGTGCACAACGGCTTCGTGCGCGTCGATAACGAAAAGATGTCCAAATCGCTGGGCAACTTCTTCACCATCCGCGACGTGCTGAAAAAATTCGATGCCGAAGTGATCCGCTTCTTCATCATGCGCGCCCACTACCGCAGCCCGCTCAATTACTCGGATGCCCACCTCGACGACGCCCGCGTGGCGTTGACGCGCCTGTACACCGCGCTCGACGGTGTGGACGGCGATGGCGCCGACCTCGACTGGACCGAAGCCCATGCCGTGCGCTTTGCGCAAGCGATGGACGACGATTTCAATACGCCGGTGGCAATTGCCGTGCTGTTCGACCTCGCCAGCGAGATCAACAAGAGCAAGTCGCCGGCGCTGGTGCGTCAATTGAAAGGCCTGGCCGACGTGATTGGCTTGCTGGGCCGCAGCGCTCAGCAGTTCCTGCAGGCGGCTGTCGGTGAAACCGATACCACCGGCGACGCCGCCATTGCCGCGCAAATCGCGCTGCGGGCAGCGGCCAAGAAGGCGCGCAACTTCGCCGAATCGGACCAGATCCGCGCCGACCTGCTGTCCGCCGGCATCATCCTCGAGGACAAACCCGACGGCACGACCAACTGGCGCCGCGCATAATGGTCACCGCCAAGGATAACGGGGCTGCCGCGCCCGATGCCGCCGGTCCGCTATCGGCCGTGCCGCCGTACTGGGAACAGGCCAAGATCGAGCTGATGAAGCGTGATCGCATCATGAAAAAGCTGATCCCGCAGTTCGGCGATCTGCACCTGGTGGGGCACGACGACCCGTTTACCACGCTGGCGCGCTCCATAGTGGGCCAGCAGGTCACGCCCAAGGTGGCCGACGCCGCCTGGCGCAAGCTGCTGCTCGCATGTCCCAAGTGCACGCCCGCGCAAGTGATCAAGGCCGGTGCCGAGCAACTGTCGGCCTGTGGCTTGTCCAAGCGCAAGACCGAGTACATTCTCGACCTGGCCGACCACTTCAAGAACAAACGCGTCCACAGCGCCCTGTGGGGCCAGATGGAAGACGAAGCCGTAATTGCCGAGCTGGTGCAAATTCGTGGCATCGGGCGCTGGACAGCGGAGATGTTTTTGATATTTAATTTGCTAAGACCCAATGTTTTGCCGCTCGATGACCCAGGTTTGATCCAGGGCATCAGCCAGAACTATTTCTCAGGTGAACCTGTTTCGCGCAGCGATGCGCGCGAAGTCTCGGCCAACTGGGAACCCTGGCGCACCGTGGCAACGTGGTACTTATGGCGTAGTCTGGACCCGGTTCCTGTAGAATAACCACTCTAGGGAATCTCGACAAACCTACTGCGCGGTCCGCTATCGCCGCTGCGTTGCTCAGCGTACCTCCGTACGCTTGCGCTACTCGCGACGATAACAAACCGCTCGCTACGGTTTTTCGAGGTCCCCTTTTATCGCTGTGCGAGGCCGTTTTTGCCCGTCCTGATCGGTTCCCTTGAGGGGCGCAGCCAAGAATAATCCCGGAGGTACAATGACCAAAACGACTTTCCTCAATTTTGAGCAACCGATTGCCGAGCTCGATGGCAAAATCGAAGAGCTGCGCTTCGTTCAGGACGATTCGGCCGTCGACATCTCGGAGGAGATCGACCGTCTGGCCAAGAAGAGCCAGCAGCTGACCAAAGACATCTACGCCAAGCTCACGCCCTGGCAGGTCGCGCAAATCGCGCGCCACCCGCAGCGTCCATACACGATGGACTATGTGAACGAAATCTTTACCGACTTCCACGAACTGCACGGCGACCGCACTTACGCGGACGACCAGTCCATCGTCGGCGGTCTGGCCCGCTTCAACGGCCAGGCTTGCATGGTGATCGGCCACCAGAAGGGCCGCGACACGAAAGAGCGCGCCATGCGCAACTTCGGCATGCCGAAGCCGGAAGGCTATCGCAAGGCCATGCGCCTGATGAAGCTGGCTGAAAAATTCGGCATCCCGATCTTCACGTTTGTCGATACCCCGGGCGCATTCCCAGGGATCGATGCCGAAGAGCGCGGCCAGTCCGAAGCCATCGGCCACAACCTGTACGTGATGGCGGAACTGAAAGTGCCGCTGATTGCCACCATCATCGGCGAAGGCGGCTCCGGCGGCGCGCTGGCGATTGCCGTGGGCGACTCCGTACTGATGCTGCAATACTCGACCTACTCGGTGATCTCGCCCGAAGGTTGCGCCTCGATCCTGTGGAAAACGTCCGAGCGCGCGGCCGACGCCGCCGAAGCGCTGGGCCTGACTGCGCACCGCCTGAAAGCCATCGGCCTGATTGACAAGATCATCAACGAACCGCTGGGCGGCGCCCACCGCGACCCGAAAGCCATGGCCACCATGCTCAAGCGCGCACTGGCCGATTCGCTGCGCCAGTTCCACGGCATGAAAACCAAGGACCTGATCGAAGCCCGCCACCAGAAGCTGCTGGGCTACGGCAAGTTCAAGGAAACCACGCCGCAGGAATAAAACCCGCCACCCCGCACGGCGGGGTCGGACCCCGTACGGGGTCCGACCCCATGGGTCCATGGGTCTCAGGGGTAAAAGGCGCCCGGGATCCGACCCCATGTTCAGGGCACACAGCAATCGACCACCGGGGGCACGCAAACGCGTCGCCCCCGGTTCGCATTTGGAACCACACAATGAAGCAGCAAATCCCCACGCTTGCCAGCACCTTCGCTCAAGCCGTCAGCGCCGCCCGCGAACAAGCTGGCAACGCCCGGAAAATCGCCATCGCCCTCAGCGGCGGCCTCGACTCCTCGGCCCTGCTGCACCTGGCCCACGCCCACGCCACCGAACACGGCCTGGAACTGCACGCCTTCCACATCCACCATGGCCTGAGCCCCAACGCCGACGCCTGGCTGGCCCACTGCGAACAAGCCTGCGCCGCCCTTGGCGTGCCGTTCCAGGCGCGCCAGGTAGAGCTGCAGCGCAAGGACAAGACCGGCACCGAGGAAGCCGCCCGCAAGGCCCGCTACGCGGCCCTGGGCGCGCTGTGCCGCGAGCACGGCATTGAGTTGCTGCTCACCGCCCACCACCAGGACGACCAGGCCGAGACCGTGCTGCTGCAACTGCTGCGTGGCTCGGGGCCTGCCGGGCTGTCGGGCATGGATGGGGCCAATACTGCCGCCAGCCTGCTGGCCAACGACCAGCTGGTGATGGCGCGGCCGCTGCTCACCGCATCGCGCAAGCAGCTCGACCAGTACGTGACCGCGCACGGCATCGGCCACATCCACGACGAATCGAACGACGACCCGCGCTTCGCCCGCAATGCGCTGCGCCGCACCATCATGCCGGCCCTGGCCGATGCCTTCCCCGGCTTCCAGGAGCGCCTGGCGCGCAGCGCATCGCACGCCCAGTCCGCCCAGCGCCTGCTCACCGAACTGGCGCAGCAAGACCTGGCCCTGTGTCTCGATGGCGACTGCCTCGACATGCGCCAGTTGCGCCTGCTCAGCCTGGACCGCATCCACAACCTGCTGCGCCACTGGTTCGGTACCCGTGGCCTGCGCATGCCGAGCGCAGCCTGGCTGGCGGAAACCGTGACCCAGCTGCTCGAAGCGCGCGACGACGCCCAAGTGCTGGTCACCCATCCCGACTGCCACGTGCGCCGCTACCGCGACCGCCTGCACCTGACGCCCAAGCTGGCCGACCTCGAAGGCACGCGCGAAGACCAGTTCGACCAGACCCCCGGCACGCCGTTCCGTTGGAATGGCGAGGCGCAGATGGCGTTTCCCGCGTATGGCGGCGTGTTGCATTTCGATGTGGTGGAAGCGGTCGAGGGCGCAGACAACACCGCCGCTTCGACCGCTGCAGTCGATGCCATCGTTTCGGCGCCGTCCAGCATCGATACCGGTAACCGTTTGTCGGCCGGCGTCGATACCGCCAACGCACTGCCGACTGGCGTTGATGCGGACTGGCTGCGCAGCCTGCCACTCTTGATCGAGTTCCGTCGTGGCGGCGAACGTCTGAAACGCGCCGACAACCGGCCGACCCGCCCCCTCAAATATCACTTCCAGGAACTCAACATCCCGGCCTGGGAGCGCGGCCGTTTGCCGGTGGTACACGCCGGCAAGGAGCTGATTTTCGCTGCCGGCATCGGCATGGATTGCAAGCATTTGGGCACGGGGGTGGGGCGGATTCGGTTGCGTTGGCAGGCTGTGTAGGAATTCGGCACATTTGCCGAATTTTGTATGTGCATATGCCTATACGGTATGAGAATATGAGCTTTGTGACTTGTTATTTTGCACTGCCGCATGTAGAGTTTAGGGTTCCATTTACCTTTAATGAGCGGAAAACTCTCTGTTATGGCTTTAATCGTGCACAAATATGGCGGTACGTCGATGGGTTCGACGGACCGTATCAAGAACGTCGCGCGGCGTGTCGCCAAGTGGCATGACGCCGGTCACCGCATCGTCGTGGTGCCTTCGGCAATGTCGGGCGAGACCAACCGCCTGATCGGCCTGGCCAAAGAAATTCAATCCCAGCCCGATCCACGCGAACTGGACATGATCGCCTCCACCGGCGAGCAAGTCTCGGTCGGCCTGCTGGCCATGGCGCTGCTGGCGATCGGCAAGCAAGCCGTCTCCTACGCCGGCTGGCAAGTCGCGATTAAAACCGATTCCGCCTACACCAAGGCCCGCATCCAGTCGATCGACGACGCCAAGGTCAACCGCGACCTCGACGACGGCAAGATCGTCATCATCACCGGCTTCCAGGGCGTTGACGACCTCGGCAACATCGCCACGCTCGGCCGCGGCGGTTCCGATACCTCGGCCGTGGCAATTGCCGCTGCCATGAAGGCCGACGAATGCCTGATCTTCACCGACGTTGACGGCGTGTACACGACCGATCCGCGCGTGGTCTCCGAAGCGCGCCGCCTGAAAGCGATCACGTTCGAAGAAATGCTGGAACTGGCGTCGCTGGGCTCGAAAGTGCTGCAAACCCGCTCGGTGGAATTCGCCGGCAACTACCGCGTGCCGACCCGCGTGCTGTCGTCGCTGACCGACCCGATGCTCGACATCGAAGAAGAAGCCAACTCTGGCACCCTGATTTCGTTTGAGGAAGACAAACACATGGAACAAGCAGTCATCTCCGGTATCGCGTTCAACCGCGACGAGGCCAAAATCACCGTGCTGGGCGTGCCAGACCGTCCGGGCGTGGCATACCACATCCTCGGACCAGTGGCCGATGCCAACATCGAAGTGGACATGATCATACAGAACCAGTCGGTCGAAGGTAAAACCGACTTCACGTTCACCGTTTCGCGCAACGACTACCAGCGCGCCATCGACGTCCTGAACGGCACCCGCGAAGAGCTGGGCGCCGCCAGTGTCACCGGCGACGCCAAGGTCTCGAAAATCTCCGTGGTGGGCGTAGGCATGCGATCGCACGTGGGCGTGGCCTCGCAGATGTTCCGTACGCTGTCGGAAGAGGGAATCAACATCATGATGATCTCGACGTCGGAAATCAAGATCTCGGTACTGATCGACGAGAAGTACATGGAACTGGCCGTCCGCGCGCTGCACAAGGCGTTCGAACTGGAAAAAGCATAATTTTTTTAAAAAAACCGTCGTGTTGCCTTGACCGAAACGGTCCTGGTCTATACTATGACGGTCGTCTGCTGCAGCGTAGTTTGGTGAAGTAGACATAGTTGAGTGATCGACTAGGAGACGTGGCCGAGTGGCCGAAGGCACATCCCTGCTAAGGATGCATACGGCTTATACCTGTATCGTGGGTTCGAATCCCACCGTCTCCGCCAGAACCTTAAAAACCCGCTTCGGCGGGTTTTTTCATTTCTGCCTTTCTCATAGGGGAAACGGCCTTTTTTGAGTCCTGTAGCGTCCGCTAGTATGCACTCCAAGCCAACTCGCACTGGGGGGTAGGCTGGGGGGTAGGATTTTTGCAGGCTCAGCCGCTTACCCGCCGTTTCCAGTTTGTTCCAGATCAAATTCCACAGCCTTCGCGGTCGCTACGCTGGTCCGGTTCCGATCACGCGGGAGGACTGTCATGCCCGGCATCCACAAACTGACCAGCCTGGGACTCGCCAAACTGCGCAGCCCGGGCTACTACGGCGACGGCGGCGGCCTCGTGTTACAGGTGTCCGCCTCTGGTACCAGAAGTTGGATTTTCCGCTACAGACTTGAGGGCAGGCGGCACGAGATGGGCCTCGGTCCCTGCAGGGTGGTGGAGAAGTGATTCTCGAGGGGCTGGGTCCCCGATCAGTTAATCACGGCGGAGAGCCGTGCAGGCTGATTGTCGCTCAAGGACTGCAATCCCTCAAGCTGCATGTAACGACGCTGTAAAGACCACTCATCGTTTTGCTCGAGCATCATGGCGTCTACCAGGCGGATGATGGCGCCATCGTGGGGAATGCCGATGACGTTGGTCCTTCGTTTGACCTCGGCAGTGAGCCGCTCAAGCGGATTGGTACTGTGGATCTGCGTCCGATGCGCTTTTGGGAACGTCATAAATGTCAGCACTTCATGTTCAGCATCGTCCATCATGGCAGCGAGCTTGGGCAACTTTGGCCGTAGCTGATCGGCGACGTTGCGCCATTGCACGCTGGCCGCCTGCGCAGTGTCCTGCACGAAGATGGTATTGATCATGGCGAGCACGGCTTGCCGCTGACCTTTACCGGCATGGGCCAGCGCGTTACGGATGAAATGGACCCGGCAGCGCTGCCAGCTCGTTTTGAGCACTTTGCTCGCTGCCGCTGTGAGGTCTTCATGCGCATCGGAAATCACCAGTTTTACCCCACGCAGGCCACGGCGAGTTAGGCCGCGCAGGAAGTCAGTCCGGAACGGCTCCGCCTCCGATGGGCCGGTCGCTACGCGAGAATTTCGCGCACGCCATCGGTATTGACTGCCACAGCGATTATCACGGCCACCGAGACCACACGGCCGGCCTGGCGTGATTTCACATCGGTGGCGTCGATCCAAAGATAAGGCCAGTCGCCTTCGATTGGTTGATTCAAGAAGGTCTGCACGCGCTCATCGATCTCCTCGCATAGCCGTGATACCTGGCTTTTCGAGACACCGGTCACGCCCATGGCTTTGACCAGGTCATCGACCGAGCGGGTCGAGATTCCCTGAATATAGGCTTCCTGGATCACTGCCGTGAGCGCCTTTTCGGCCGTCCTGCGCGGCTCGAGAAATCCAGGGAAGTAGCTGCCTGTACGGAGCTTTGGAATCTTTAGGTCGACTTTGCCGGCCCGGGTTCGTAGCCGCGGTCCCGGTAACCATTGCGGCTGTTGATACGTTCGTCGCTGCGCTCGCCGTAAGCTGCCTGGCAAAGCGCCTCGACGTCCATTTCCATGAGTCGCTGCAGAGCTTGCTGCACTGTCTGGCGGATGAAATCTGCATCTGCCCC